>Ga0209210_1000027_pt1 | contig 214841 bp, 235 predicted proteins | sample RifGroA1_FD_183991 | JGI IMG/M metagenome (GOLD analysis project Ga0209210, IMG submission 183991) | Contaminated groundwater microbial communities from Rifle, Colorado, USA - Rifle Groundwater A1 (SPAdes) (version 2) | ecosystem: Environmental > Aquatic > Deep subsurface > Groundwater >... | reverse complement strand
GGAACAGTCTATTACGGCAGCTCCCTTACTTACGACGGCTCAGGCAGTATCTACGCGTTTAGAGGCAACAGCACCACTGATTTCTGGAAATACGCCATCTCCACCAACACCTGGTCTGTGATGACCGTTGCCCCGGGAGCAGTCTATCAAGGCGGCTCTTCAACCTATGGTTCGGGCAGTATCTACGCGTTTCGAGGCGGCGACACCACCACTTTCTGGAAATATAATATAAATAATTTAGCCGGCGCCGGGCTTTCCAATAAAAGATATGTCAGATACAAGGCGTATTTAACGGGAGTCAGTGCTTGGTCAGTAATGACCGTTGCCCCGGGAGCAGTCAGTTACGGCGGCTCTTCAACCTATGGCTCGGGCAGTATTTACGCGTTTCAAGGCGGCAACACCACTACTTTCTGGAAATACGCCATCTCCACCAACACCTGGTCAGTGATGACCGTTGCCCCGGGAACAGTCTATACCGGCAGCTCCCTTACTTACGACGGCTCAGGCAGTATCTACGCGTTTAGAGGCAACAGCACCACTGATTTCTGGAAATACGCCATCTCCACCAACACCTGGTCAACTATGACCAGCGCGCCAGCAATTGTCTCTGGCGGTGGCACTTCCCTGGCCTACGACGGCTCAGGCAATATCTATGCGTTTGAAGGCGATGGCATCAGCACCGCTTTCTGGAAATACACCATTTCCACTAATACCTGGTCAACCATGGCAGTGGCGCCGGCAACAGTCTATATCAGCAGCTCCCTGGTCTACGACGGTTCAGGTAATATCTACGCGAATAGAAGCAGTAACAGTGTCCTTTTCTGGAAATACACCATCTCTACTAACACCTGGTCAACCATGGCCAGCGTACCAACAGGGGGAATGAATTATGGCTCCCTGGCTTATGACGGCTCGGGCAGTATCTACGCGTTTCAAGGCGGCGTCACCACCACTTTCTGGAAATACGCCATCTCCACCAACACCTGGTCAGTGATGACCGTTGCCCCGGGAACAGTCTATTACGGCAGCTCTTTGGCCTACGACGGCTCAGGCAGTATCTACGCGTTTCGAGGCAACACCACCACCGCTTTCTGGAAATACAATATCAACACTCGCAGCGCTCCTTCTTTTACCGACGCCACCATCAGCTACACTCAATATCCGAGTTCCGGAGAATTGATTTCTTCCAGATACGACGCCAGCGATGCCGCCAATTTAATCGCCAAAATCAGCTGGAACGAAACCGCGACTTCAACAACCAACAAGGTAAGATTGCAAATCAGGTCTTCTCCGGACGGTTCAACCTGGTCGGAATGGTGCGGTTACGCTGACACCGGCTCAACCTGCGCCGGGACAAATTATTTTGATTTTGACAAGAATAACGTAACGCTGGGAACGGACAATCCTTTGAGAAACAACAATAACGACCGCTATTTGCAGTATAAAGTCCGGCTGGAAAGCGACAGCGCGGGAACGGCGGTCGCGGACAATGTCGTAATCACTTATGTGGTCAACGCGGCGCCGCAGTTTGACGCTTCTTACGGAACTAACGGAATTTTAATTTCTTCCCAAATCGCCACTTCCACCGACAACAACTGGGGAAAGATGGAAATCTGGCATCGGGTCGAAGACACGGACACTTTAACCGGCGCCACGCCCAACAAATTGGCAACCACTTTCGATTACCGGCTGAACAGTTCGGCCGGCTGGACCGCGATTCCGCTGGCGAATCTCAATCCTTCCTCCACTTCCACCCGGATTGCCGCGAATTCTTACAACACCACTTCCACTATCTGGGACGCTCCGAGCCAGATTTCCGGAAATTATTCCACCACCACGCAAATCAGGGTAACGGCCAACGACAGCGAGGCGGCCAACAACATCGCGTCTTCGACCAGCGCGGCTTTCACTTTGGACACCAAAGTTCCGACAGCCGGCGGCTTGACTTTCGATTCTTCGGCCGGCGCGACAACGGGGAATATTCTGGGTTATACCTTCGCGGATGATTCCAATATCCAATACCGGATTTCCAACAACGCGGATTTTTCCGCGGACAACAATAGCCGGAACGACTGGCAGACGCTGAACGCTTCTTCAACGGGCGCCAGCTCCACAACTTGGATAACGCCGGCGGCGAGCGGCGCAACGGAAAAAGTTTATTACCAGGCGAGGGACGCTTACGGCAACACCATGGCTTCGGGCACGGTAACGGCGCCGGGCATCGGAACGCAAAATCTGGCGGGCATCAATTTGAAAGACGTTTCCAACACCAATACCGGCCAGTGGCAGGAATTTATTTCCTGGAGCCCTTATACCAGTGAAACGGACGCGACATTCGCTTCTTATAAATTATACCGTTCAACGGACGGAGCGAATTACAGCCTGCTGACCACCATCACCGCTTCTTCAACCAATTATTACACCGATACTTCGGTTTCCTCCTCAACGGATTATTATTACAAGATAAAAGTGACTGATACGGATGGCGATGTTTCCGAATTTTCCGCTTCAGCCGACGATGTCGTTGACGGCCAAGGGGGAACGGATATCGTGGCGCCGATAATCAGCAATGCTTCTTCAACCGAAGTTCAGTCCACCTGGGCGAAAATCACCTGGACTACGGACGAATACTCTGATTCCAAAGTTTTATACGGAACAGCAACGGGAAATTACACCGCTTCTTCGTCGGTGGACACTTTGCTGGCTTCGTCGACTCCTCACGCGGTTTATCTGACCGGCCTGACTCCGGGCGCGACTTATTATTTCATGGTCCGGTCAAAAGATATTGTGAATAATTCGGCCGATTCTTCGGAATACAGTTTTACCACTATTCCCGGAGTAACGATTTCCGACGTGGCTTGCATTGACCAGACCGGCACTTCGCTCTCCGTCATCTGGAACACCAACCAGGCGACGGTTTCTTCGGCGGTGGAATATTCGGCGAATGCTTCTCTGGCGAGCTACAGTTCGGCTTCGGTCAGCGCGGTCAGTTCGGTTAGCAACAATTATTACCAGCAAAAAGCTCCGATTACCGGCCTGTCCCAGGGGCTGCCTTATTATTTCAGGGTGAAATCGACCAACAGCGGGGGCAATGTTTCCATTGACAATAACAGCGGGAATTTCTACATTTGCCGGACTACCCGCGACACCAAGCCGCCGGTGATTTCCGGAGTCGCCACGCCGGTGCTTACCGATTCGTCGGCGGTGGTCATTTGGACAACCGACGAGCCGGCAAGTTCCAAGGTTGAATACGGCACCACGGCTTCGTCCACGGCCGGCAGTTACGCGACTTCAACGATCCAGGACAGCACTTTGACGACTAGCCACGTGGTAACGCTTACGGGTTTGATTAAAGAAACAAAATATTATTACAGAGTCCGCTCCAACGATTTGAACACCGGCAACAGCGACGCGGTTTCCAATGAAAATGAATTTACCACCGCGGCGGAAAGACAAACCATCATAGTTTATGTCGGCGCGGCCGTCGTCAGCAACGCGGCAACGGCCGGCGACATGACGGGACCGGTTATCAGCGACATCAAAGTTGAATCAGTCGGCTCTTTTGACGCGGTAATCAGTTTCAGCACCAATGAAGACGCCACCGCTTTCATCGATTACGGAGAAACCAACGGTTACGGGACGACCGTCGGTTCGTCGCAATTTTCCACTTCCCACAGATTCAAACTGACCGGTTTGAAAATGGGAACGCAATATCATTTCAAAGCCAAAGCCATCGACAAGGCGAATAATTTCTCCGATGCCGGCGACGAGACTTTCACGACAAAATATTTCACCGAAGCGCTTCAAGACCTGATTACTTTGGAGAGAGCTTCCCAATTTCAGGAAGCGATAGAAAAATCAATCGAGTCGATTCTCCCGTCGCTTTTGCCGCCGTTCATCGAAAAGCCGCGGGTGACGGACATCACGGAAAATTCCGCGATTCTCAGGTGGAAAACCAACATAAAATCTTATTCGGTGGCGCTTTACGCGGGAGATAAAGATTTTAACGCGAGCGCAGTCAATCCTTACACCGGCGAAGTTTCCGACACCGAGACAAAAACCGTTGACCATGAAATTGCTTTGACCGGACTTTCCCCGAGCACCCAATACCACTTTATGGTTAAATCGTTCATTTTGCCGCAAGTAATGGGCCGGAGCGAAGACATGACTTTTATCACCAAGTCGTCGCCGATAAAACCGCGAATCGCCGACATTGACAACGACGCCATTACGATTGCCTGGATAACGGATTCGTTGGCCAGTTCAATCGTGGAATACAAGAATCTGCAAACCAACGAGATTAACCGGAAGACCAATGAATTTTTGACCAAGGACCACAACGTCAAAATCGAAAATCTGACGCCGGACACCTCTTATGAAATTCAAGCGATGGGTTACGGCGAAAAAGGAAATCTTATCGAAGCCGGCGAAGCGATTACCGCCAGAACCAGCCGCGATGTCACGCCGCCGACTCTTTCCAATTTGAGAATCGACAGCGCCATGGTTTCCGGTCGGACCGACCGGGTGCAAACAATCGTTTCCTGGAAAACCGACGAGCCGGCAAATTCTTTCGTTGAATATGAAGAAGGTTCGGGTAAGGGAGACGGAACATTGGCCAATAAATCCGGCGACAGCGATGTTTTTGTCCAGGACCACAATGTCATTATCACCAAATTAAAACCCGGCCTGCTTTACAGAATAAAAGTGATTTCAGTTGACGACGCCAACAATAAAACCGTTTCGCCGATAAGAACGATTATCACTCCGCGGCAAACCGAATCAATTGTCGATGTTATTGTCAAAAACTTTGAAGATACTTTCCAATTCTTACAAAAAATAAGATAAGAGGATAAATTGTGGATAACTTATAAAGAAATTCTAAAAAACCCGCTTAAACAGCGGGTTTTTTGATTCCTTTTAAAAAACAAGCACAGTGTTGACTTGAATAGCTCTGGTGGGGCAAAATTATATAAAAGTGGAGAGCTGTGGATAACTATGGGGATAAGCATGGTTTTCTGGGGACAACTCCCGATTTTATTGGCATGTTCATCGGCGAATTTCAACACAATTTAGATTCAAAAGGACGATTAGCCGTTCCGGTGAAATTCCGGCAGAAACTGACCGCTGGCGCGATTATCACGCGGGGGCTGGACAAATGTTTGTTCGTTTTCGGTTCCAAAGAATGGGAAATATTGGCGCAGAAATTAATCGCTTTGCCGCTGGCGCAGGCGAATTCCCGAGCTTTCGTCCGTTTGATGTTGGCCGGCGCCACGGATGTTGAATTGGACAAGCAGGGAAGGATTCTGATTCCTGATTATTTGCGGGAATACTCGGGACTGAAAAAAGAAACAACGGTTGCCGGCTTGTATAACCGAATTGAAATTTGGAACAGCGAGAATTGGAAGCAATACAAAGCGAAGACCGAAGGCAATTCGGACGAGATAGCGGAGAAGCTGGGAGAGTTGGGGATATAAACAATGCACGTTCCCGTTCTTTTAAAAGAAGTTGTTGAAATTTTGAATCCAATGCCCGGAGAATTTTTTATAGACGGCACGGCCGGAAGCGGAGGACACAGCGCCGCGATTTTGGAAAAAATAGGAGCAAGCGGAAAATTATTGGCGATTGATTGGGACGAAAAAGCGATTGAAAGATTGAAAGACGGGAAATTGAAAAATAGCGAGAATGCGATTTTGGTTCGGGGCAATTACGCGGATTTGCCGGAAATTTTGGAAAAAAATAATTTAAATTTAAGCGGGGCCGACGGATTGCTGATTGATTTGGGAATGTCTTCCGACCAACTGGAACATTCGGGCAGAGGATTCAGTTTTTTGAGAAACGAACCGCTGGACATGAGATACGGCGGTGAAGGATTGACGGCGGCGGAAGCCGTTAACAGTTTCAGCGAAAAAGATTTGGCGGATATTTTCTGGAAATACGGCGAAGAAAAATTTTCGCGGCAAATCGCCAAAAAGATTTGTGAAGAAAGAAAGAAAAAAAGAATTTTAACGACTTTTGAATTGGTGGATATTATTAGGCGCGCTGTCCCCCGCAATTATGAAAAAGGTCGTTTACATCCCGCCACCCGCGTTTTTCAAGCATTAAGAATTTATGTTAATGCCGAACTTCAAAATTTGGAAAAATTGCTGAAGAATTTGGACCGGATTTTAAGGCCCGAAGGTCGAGCAGCGATTATATCCTTTCATTCTCTGGAGGACCGGCTGGTGAAAAATTATTTTAGAGCGTTGGCAAAAGAAGGCCGAGCGGAACTTTTGACGAAAAAACCGATAAAACCGACAGAGGAAGAAATTCGAATCAATCCAAGGTCAAGATCCGCCAAATTAAGAGCAATTATTTATGACAATAATCCAACCCAATAAAAAAAATAAATTAAATTTTTTGATTTCTATTTTAATGCTGATTTTAGCCGTTGTTGCCGTCTGGAGCGTGTTTCTGTACAACCAATTGGTCGATTTCCGCCACGAAATAGCTTCTTATGAAAAATCCGCGTCCGAAACGGAAGTCAAAAACGCCGAACTTAAAAACGAACTTTTTCAAATAGTTAATCCGAAAAATTTGGAATCGTTGATGAACGACGGAGCGCTGGTTTTGGAAAAAAATCCGACTTACATTAAAGAACAGCAATTGGTAAAAAATTAGAATGCGATGGCGTTTTATTTTCATAATTTTCGTTTTCGGAACCCTCTATTCGGTTTTGGTTTTTCATCTTTATAATATTCAGATAGTTAAAAATCTTTATTATTCGGCGCGGGCGCAGTTTTTATCGGAAGCCGGCGTTTTGGAAAAATACCGCGGCGACATTTATTTTATCGACAAAAATAATAATTTGATTCAGGCGGCTTTGAACAAAGATTACGACATGATTTACGCCGTACCTTCCGAAATTCAAAAAGAAGCAAAATTAAATAATTCCGATACAGCGGACTGGGCGGAAAAACTAAGCCCGATTTTAAATGTTGACGCCGTTGAGCTTGAAAAAAAAATAAACAAACAGAACGACTCTTACGAACTTTTAATTTTGAAAGCCGGCGAAGAGCAGACAAAACAAATCCAAAAATTGAATTTAAAAGGGATTTACATCGACAAGAGGAATTTGCGTTTTTATCCTTTTGGGGAATTAGCTTCGCAACTTTTGGGATTCGTTTCGATTGACAAACAGGAAGGGCGTTACGGACTGGAATCCCGATTTGATTCTTTTCTTCAAAGCAACGGTTTAATCACAACTATTGACTGGAACATTCAGGCCCAAACCGAAGAAATTTTAAGAAAATTGGTTGAAAGATGGGAAGCGAAATCCGCCACCGCCATTGTTCAGGACCCGAAAACCGGAAAAATTTTAGCAATGGCGAATTTTCCCAATTTTGAACCGAATGATTATCCGCGATTCGATATCGGAGATTTTTTGAATCCGGCGGTCCAGGCGGTCTACGAACCGGGTTCGGTTTTTAAAATTTTCACGATGGCCGCCGGAATTGACAGCGGAAAAATCACGCCGGAAACGGTTTATTTCGACAGCGGTTCAGTCACTCTGAACGGCAAGACAATCAGAAATTGGGATCATAAAGCTTACGGCAAAACGACAATGGCCGAAGTCATTGAGCATTCCATCAATACCGGTTCCGTTTACGCCGAGAGAATGATGGGGCACGATATTTTTTACAATTATTTCGTGAAATTCGGCTTTAACGCGCTGACCGAAATCAATCTGCCGGGCGAAGTGAAAGGAAATATCGGCAACCTGAAAAACGGCCGCGATATCGATTTCGCCACCGCTTCTTACGGCCAAGGCGTGTCGGTGACGCCCGTCAGGTTAATCAGCGCCGTTTCGGCCATTGCCAACGGCGGAGTCATTATGAAACCGCTGATTTCAGTCGATGAAAAACCAGAGGCGATAAGAAGAATCATTTCCGAAGATTCAGCCCGGGCAGTCGCCGGAATGATGGTCTCAGCGGTCAGAAAAAATATCATCGCCGATATCGCCAATTACAGCGTTGCCGGAAAAACCGGCACCGCTTACATTCCGGATTTCAAGGTCGGCGGATATACGGAGGATGTGATTAACACTTACACGGGATTCGCTCCGGCTTCTGACCCGAAATTCGTTATTTTAATAAAACTGGAAAAGCCGAAAAACGCGCCGGTTGCCGGCCAAACCGTTGTGCCGGCTTTTCGAGAATTGGCGCAATTTATTTTGAATTATTATAATGTGGCGCCGGACGAATTATGATGAAACGAACTTCAATAAATATTCTTAAATATATTCTTAAGCGGTTGGCTAAATTGACGGTTTGGCGGTTTCAGCCGGAGATTATCGCCATTACCGGAAGCGTCGGAAAAACTTCAGCCAAAGAGGCGATTTTCGCCGCTTTGAAAAACAGTTATCGCGTCAGGAAAGCCAGCGAGAATTTCAACAACGAGCTTGGCGTGCCGCTGACTATTTTGGGAAAATGGCAGAAAATAGAAAGGCCGCTTTCATGGTTTTGGCTGAAAGCGCTCGTTTTTTCGTTTTTGCGTCTGATTTTCACGCCGAGAGCGTTTTATCCGGATGTTTTGGTTTTGGAATACGGCGCTTCAAAGCCGGGTGACATCAAATATCTGCTGGAAATCGCCAAACCGAAAATCGCCGTTATCACCGCCATTGGAAACACGCCGGTTCATGTTGAATTTTATGAAGACGTTTCCGGGGTGGCAAAAGAAAAATCAAAATTGATTGAAGATTTATTTTCTTCCGGTTTCGTTATCCTTAATTTTGACGACAAAGAAGTGCTGGCGATGAAAGAAAAAACCAGGGCAAAAACGATAACTTTCGGTTTCAGCGACGGAGCGGACTTGAAGATTTCAAGTTTTGAAAATCGTTCGGAGAACGGAAAGCCGCTGGGTGTTTCTTTCAAACTCGAATATCGGGGAAGTTTCGTGCCGGTTGTTTTAAGGGGAGTTTTCGGCAAGCCGCACGCCTACGCCGTTGCCGTCGGAACGCTGGCAGGATTGATTCACGGTTTGAATTTGGTGGAAGCCGCGGAATTCATATCGGCAAATTATCAGCCGGCAAAAAGAAGAGCCAACTTGATTTTTGGAATAAAAAACACTTATATTATTGATGACAGCTACAACGCTTCGCCGCTTTCAATGAAGGCGGCGCTGGAGATTTTGGGCGATTTGAAAGCGGCGAGAAAAATCGCGGTGCTGGGGGATATGCTGGAATTGGGGAGATATTCCGTTGAAGCGCATATGGAAACAGGAAAAGAAGCGGCTAAATCGGCTGATATTTTAATTACCGTCGGCCCGAGAGGAAAGTTTATCGCCGAGGGAGCAAAAAATAACGGCATGAGCGAACATAAAATTTTAAGCTTTGACACCGCGGAAGAACTGATTCCCGAGATTAAAAAAAATATTCGGGAGAAAGATTTGATTCTTGTTAAAGCGTCAAGGGCGGTTGGGTTGGATAAAGCAGTCGATGAAATAAAGAAATAAAGTTCGCCGCTATCGTCTAGTCCGGCCAAGGACGCGGCGTTCTCAACGCTGAAACCCGGGTTCGAATCCCGGTGGCGGCACCAAAATTTTCAATTTATGTTTTCGATATTTCAAGATAAATATCTGCGCGCGATTTTCAGTTTGAGTTTTTTGATTTTGATTTTCGCTTCAATAATGACTTTTTTGAAAATAGGAAAAATTTCCGGACCTTTGATTGTCCATTTTGACGTTTTCTCCGGCGTTGATTTCTTGGGAAGGCGGGCGGAGATTTTCGGCATTTTAACTTCGGCTTTCGCGATTGTTTTTCTCAACGCTTTTTTGGCTGATTTCTTTTATAACCGCGAAAGATTTCTTTCGTATGTTTTCAGTTTTGGGAGCGCGGGTCTCTGTCTCTTGATTTTAATCGCGATGGGAGTTATTATTTCGGTTAATTGATTTATGACTTTCGCAATCATTCAGACAGGCGGAAAACAATATAAAATTTCCGAAGGTCAAAAAATAAAGATTGAGAAATTAAACGCCGAAGCCGGCGCCGATTTTATTTTTGACAAGATTTTATTGGTTGCCGGAGAAGAAAGCGTTAAAATCGGAACGCCTTATGTAGAAGGCGCGAAAGTTGCGGCGAAAATTTTGAAACAGGGGAGAGACAAAAAGAAAATTGTATTTCGATACCATTCGAAGACGAGGTACAGAAAGAAGAAAGGGCATCGTCAGCATTTTACGGAGGTAGAGGTAGGCAAAATAATTTTTTGATTCTAATTTACTATCCTAATTTACGATCGTAAATTAGGATAGTAAATTTAACTTCGTCTTTTCAGCGCTTCTCCGAGGGTTTCTTCGTCGGCAAATTCAATCTCTCCGCCTGTAGGAATTCCGCGTCCCAAACGGGTTATTTTTTTTGCCGCGCCTTCCAATTCTTTGGCGACAATGGAAGCGTTAAGGTCGCCATAAACGGTCGGGCTGAAAGCGATGATAATTTCTTCGGCCAGGCCGTTCAATTCTTTTTTAATGAAATTTTTTAAATGATTCAGGCGGAGTTTTTGGACGCTTTCCAGCGCGCCGCCTTTAGAAAGTTCGCCCAGAATCAGATACCGGCCGTTGAATTTTTTAGGCCGTTCCAAAGAAATCAAATCGGTTTCTTTTTCGACGAGCATTATAATATCCCGCCGGCGGCTTTTATTGGCGCAGATATCGCATAGATTTTCCCGATTGGAATGGACAAAAAAACAATTTTGGCAGATTTTCAGATATTTCAAATCTGAAATCGCCTGGGAAGCGTTTTCAATGTTATTTTTCCCGCCGGCGACCAGCTTAAAAGCCAGCCGTGTCGCCTGACGCGGTCCGATGGAAGGAAGTTTTGAAAAAATATCGATAAAATTTTTAACCGGTTGCGGAAGCATTATTGATGAGTTTTATCAATCGGTTTAAAACTGACTTTTTCCGGGTCAAATTTCAATTGCGCCGTTCCCAGCGGGCCGTTGCGATGTTTGGCAATGATAATTTCCGCCATATTTTCTTCTTCAAGAGTCGGATTGAGCTTGTCGCGGTCTTTGCGGTAAATAAACATCACCACATCCGCGTCTTGTTCCCAAGAGCCAGTTTCTCTCAAATCCGAAAGCCGCGGAATTTTTACTTCCCGATGGTCAACCGACCTTGAAAGCTGGGAAACGGCGAGAATCGGCAGATTAAGTTCGCGGGCCATCGCTTTGAGTCCGTGGCTGATTTCGGTAAATTGCTGGACGATGTTTTCGGAATTTGTCCGCGGAGCAATCAATTGAACATAATCGATGATAATCAAACTAAGGTTGGGGCATTCGACTTGCAGTCTCCTCGCCATTGAACGGAGTTGTAAAACCGTGGGCGAAGCCGTATCGTCAACGTAAATTTGGTATTCCGACAGCTTATCCAAAGCCGATTGAATCATTTCAAATTCCACTTCATCCGTCAGCCGTCCGGTGCGTAAACGCCAAAGAGGCACCTGGGCTTCGGCGGAAATCAGTCGGTCGATTATCTGGTCTTTGGACATTTCCAGCGAAAATATCGCCACGCCATGGCCTTTGGCGGCGACTCCCCGGGCAATGTCCATGGCGAAAGCGGTTTTTCCCAAGGACGGCCGGGCGCCGAGGACCACCAAATCGGATCTCTGGAATCCGGAAAGATAATGGTCAAGCTCTTCAAAACCGGTCGACACGCCCCGCAAACTTTTGTCTCCCCGGTGGATTTTTTCGATTCGTTCGTAAGCGCTTTTCAATTCGTCTTTGACCAGCACGAAATTTTGAGGATGGGATTTTTGGGCGATGGAAAAAATTCTCTGTTCAATTTCATCTAGGAGGTCTTCGGAACTTTCCGGCCGACCGAAAACTTTTTCCGCGATTTCCGCCGAAGCGCTGATTAAATCACGGAGAACTTTTTTGTCCCTGATGAGTTTGGCATAATGGCCGATATGGGCCGCGGTCGGCACCGAATTGATAATTTCCGTCAAATAAGACGAACCGCCGATTTCCGTCAGCTGATTTTTGGTTTTAAGCTTGTTGGTGACGCTCAAAACGTCAATCGGTTCGTTTTTGTTGAAAAGTTCAAGAATACATTCGTAAATTTTGGCGTGATTCGGCCGATAAAAATCTTCAGCCATAATCAAATCAGCCACCTTGATGATGGCATTTTTATCAAGCATCAACGCTCCTAAAACAGAGCGTTCGGCTTCAATTTCTTGCGGGGGCAATTTTGGGTCCATAAGCGGCGTCTTCCAATTTGTATCCTAACTTTTCTATTTTTTTTCTCAAGAGGTCTGCTTGGATAAATTGTTGATTAGCTCTGAATTTCTCGCGTTCAGCGGCCAAAACCCTGATTTTTTGCGGAATTTTAAGCGGTTTTATTTTATTCAGCCCCAGGCCGAGAACTTTATCGAATTTCAGAATAAGCCGTTTTTTCGCCGGACCGGAAAGATTTTTATCTTTAATTGTTCGCCAGACAAGCGAAATCGCCTTAGGCGCGTTCAAGTCATTGTTGACAGCCGTTAGAAATTTTTTTCCGTAATTTTTCGACTTAATTGAATCGGACTTTTTTGATATTCCCGGATTGGAAATTAAAAATTGAAAATTAGAAATCAAATTATTAAGGGCGTTTTGAGCCGCCGCCAAACTTTCCCAGGTAAAATTCAGTTTTGAGCGGTAATGAGAAGTCAGAACGAGATAGCGAAAAGCAAGAGGACTGATTTTTTTTCTTTCCAAATCTTTCACGGTAAAAACATTGCCGAGCGACTTCGACATCTTTTGGTTATTAACCAGCAAATGTTCGCCGTGGAGCCAATAATTCGCGAATTTTTTGCCTAAAGCGGCTTCGGACTGGGCGATTTCGTTTTCATGATGGGGGAAAATCAAATCAACGGCGCCGGCATGAATGTCAAAGGGCTGGTTCAGATATTTCGCGCTCATTGCCGAGCATTCGATGTGCCAGCCGGGCCGGCCATTGCCCCATGGGCTTGGCCATTCCGCTTTGATTTTGCGAAAGTTTTCATTGCTCCGCGTTATTTTCCACAAAACGAAATCCCGAGCTTGTTCTTTATTATATTCATCGGCTGAAACTCTCGCTCCGATTTTTAATTCTCTTTTTTCAAGCCGAGATAATTTTCCATAATTTTTGAATTTTGAGATATTGAAATATATTGAACCGTCTTCTCCCTTGTAAGCGATTTTTTTCCGAAGCAATTTTTCCGCCAGATTTATCATTTCGTTGACGTGGCCGGTGGCTTTGGGATAAACTTCGGCTTTTTTAACGTTAAGTTTTTTCAAGTCGTCAAAAAAGATTTTCGTGTAAGGTTTGGTGATTTCAAAAATGTTTTTGCGCTCCTCCCGGGCTTTTTTGATGATTTTATCTTCAACATCGGTGATGTTCATTATCTGCCGCACTTTATAGCCGTTGTATTCAAGCAGCCGCCGCAAAATATCTTCAAAAATGTAAGTCCGGAGGTTGCCCAAATGGGCGCGCCAGTAAACCGTGGGTCCGCAAGCGTAAAAGCCGACTTTTTTATCTTTAAGCGGCTTAAAAATTTGTTTTTTGCGGGCAAGAGTGTTGTAAAATTTAATCGGCATTTCTTGACACGGACATTTTGTCGCTTATAATTGTTTCCATTATGACCGATGATTTGGCTAAATGTCAAAAAGAGCGCGATGAAAATCTTGAGGGCTGGAAGCGGGCAAAGGCGGATTTGCTGAATTATAAAAAAGACGAGAGCAAAAGATTCGAAATAGTGGCAAAATTTTCCCAAGAGGGATTGATTCGGGAATTGATTAAAACACTTGATAGTTTTGATTTGGCTCTGGCGGCTTTGGAAAAGGAGGGTAAGGCGGAAAAAGGCATATATTTGATTCGGGCGCAAATTGAGGATACTTTGAGACAAAACGGTTTGGAGAGAGTCGCGGTTTCCGTCGGCCAGCCGTTTGACCCCAACCTTCAGGAAGCGATTGTTTCGGTTGAATCGGATAAACCGTCGGACACAGTTGTTGAAGAAGTGGAAAGAGGATATTTATTGCACGGCAAATTGATAAGGCCGGCGAGAGTAAAAGTGGCAAAATAAAATAATAAAATAAATAAATTTATGAAAATACTTGGCATAGATTTAGGCATGAATAAAATCAGCGCGATGGCAAAAAAATAATATAAATAAAATATATGGCAAAAATTTTAGGCATAGATTTAGGCACAACCAATTCGGCGATGGCGATTGTCGAGGGAGGCGAGCCGAAAATTCTGGAAAATCACGAAGGCGCGAGAACCACGCCTTCGGTTGCCGCCGTTTCCAAGGCCGGCGAACGGCTAGTCGGATTATTGGCCAAGCGCCAGGCGGTGGTAAATCCCAAAAACACGATTTTTTCGGTGAAACGGCTTATCGGCAGGAATTTTGACGATAAAGAAATTCAACGGGACAAATCTTGGCTGCCTTATGAGATTCAAAAATCGGCGACCGGCGGAATGGAAATTAAAATGGGGGAGCGTTGGTATAAGCCGGAAGAAATTTCCGCGATGACGCTCGCTAAATTGAAAGCCGACGCCGAAATGAAAACCGGAGAAAAAATAGAAGAAGCGGTTATTACCGTACCGGCTTATTTCGACGATTCCCAAAGGCAGGCGACCAAAAACGCCGGCGAAATCGCCGGGCTTAAAGTCCGGCGGATTATCAACGAGCCGACGGCCGCGGCTTTGGCCTACGGCCTGAACCGTAAGAAGAACGAAAAAATCGTCGTTTATGATTTTGGCGGTGGCACTTTTGACATTTCCGTTTTGGAAGTCGGCGACGATGTGGTTGAGGTGAAAGGCACGGGAGGGGATACGCATCTCGGCGGCGACGATTTTGACAAGAGAATTATTGAATATCTTGTCGTTGAATACAAAAAACAGGAAGGCATTGATATTTCCAAGGACCCATTGGCGCTTCAGCGGCTCAAGGAAGCGGCTGAGCGGGCCAAGCATGAACTTTCAACCGCGATGGAAACGGAAATTAATCTTCCTTATGTCACTTCCGACGCTTCCGGGCCGAAACATTTTTTGATGAAAATGACTAGAGCCAAATTGGAGGAGTTGGTCAGGGATTATATTGACCGCTCAATCGATTTGACCGGCCAGGCGCTGAACGAAGTGAAATTGAAACCGTCGGAAATAGACGAAGTTATTTTAGTCGGCGGCCAAACCAGAATGCCGGCGATTTCCGGGGCGGTTAAAAAATTTTTCGGCAAAGAGCCCCACAAAGGAATCAATCCCGACGAAGTGGTGGCAATCGGCGCCGCGGTGCAAGCGGGAATTTTCCAGGGAGACGTAAAAGATATTTTGCTTTTGGACGTTACTCCTCTTTCTTTGGGGATAGAGACACTGGGCGGAGTTTTCACCGCCTTAATTGAAAAAAACACGACTATCCCGACATCCAAGTCGCAAATTTTTTCGACCGCGGCCGAAAATCAAACCTCGGTGGAAATTCATATTTTACAAGGAGAACGGCCCATGGCGGCGGACAATAAAACTTTGGGAAGATTTATTTTGGACGGCATTCCGCCGTCGCCGCGGGGAATTCCTCAAATTGAAGTCCAATTTGACATTGACGCCAACGGCATTCTTAACGTTTCGGCCAAAGACAAGGCATCGGGAAAAAGCCAATCGGTTCGCATTGAAGCATCAACCCAGCTTTCCAAAGACGAAGTGGATAAATTGAAGCAGGAAGCAGCGGTTCATGCCGAAGACGACAAAAAGAAAAAAGAATTAGCCGAGGCGCGAAACATGGGCGAACAGACGATTTATTTGGCGGAAAAATCGTTGAAAGAAGCCGGAGACAAGATTTCCGTTGAAATCAAAGACGCGATTAACGCGAAAATAGGAGAACTCAAAACCGTGAAAGACGGTTCTGACATCGAAGTCATTAAATCAAAAACCGCGGAACTCTCGATGGAAATCCAAAAAATAGGCCAATCAATTCATCCTCCGCATGACAATGCCGATGAAGCGTCCAAATAAATATGTTCTCCCGTTTACCTTTGTCGGCTAATATTTCAGCCAATGAAACCGAAGTGGACCGTTCAATCGTCAAAATCGCCGGCTTGGCGTTTTTTGGCGCAGTTTCTTCCGCGTCTTTCGGATATTTTTTAAAAACGCTTTTAATTCACGGAGATTTTAATTCTCTTTTGTTTTCCGGACTCTTTTTTTCGATTTTTTCGGCGATTCTTCTCCTTCAATCTTTATTCGTCAAAAATTTAAAAATTTCCGCGCTGATTGTTTTATTGGAGTGTTTAGGATTATCAGCCGCTTATTACGATAAAATTATTTTTTCCTTATCTTCCGGAAGCGGCGGCGGAAATCCGTCATTATATGTCGCGATGGCATTTGTTTTTGCAATATTGTTTTGGGCCGTCAGGCGCGGTCAAAAAGAATTGGAAAATATGCTGAAGGTCAATTTTTGGCGGTTCGGCAAAGTTATTCTGCCGAAAGCGATAGCCGCCTTATTTTTGTTTGCTTCCGTTGTTTTCGTTTACGGTGCGTCCGACCGGCAAGAATTTTTTATTTCCCGAACAACTTTTGAAAGGGTCTTATTCCCCAATGCGGCCCTGGTTCAGAAATTTTTTCCGGAATTTGACATCTCACTTTCTTCCGGCGAATTAATTTCAAATTTAGCCGCGAAACAGGTTAATAAAATTCCTCAATTTCAAATTTTGCCGGCAAGCGCGAAAAAACAATTGGTTAATCAGGCGGCAGAAGAATTAAAAAACAAGATTTCCGATTTTTTCGGAGGCAATATAAATTTCAAGGAAAAAATCGGCGATTCAATTTACGGGCTTTTAAGAAATAAATTTGCCGGTTTACCGCAGGCGCTCCAATCTTATGTCCTGCTCGCCGCAACGGCGCTGTTGTTTCTCGCGTTTGAAGGATTGGCTTTCCCTTTGCGGTTGATAATTTCGCTTTTTGCTTTTATAATATATGAAATTCTTCTAGCTTTGGGTTTTGCGACGGTGGTTTTGGAAGGAAGAAGCGGGGAAATCATCGTTTTGAAATAAAAATGACAAAAAATTATTATGAAATTCTCGGTCTTGACAAAAATGCTTCGGAGGAAGACGTCAAAAAAGCTTTCCGAAAATTAGCGCATAAATATCATCCGGATAAAAAAGGCGGAGATGAGAAAAAATTCAAGGAAATCAACGAGGCTTATCAGATTCTTTCGGATAAGAAAAAACGCGAACAGTATGACAAGTACGGCAAATCTTTTTCCGCTTATGGCGGGGAGGGAGCGGACCCTTTCGGCGGATTTTCCGCCGGACAGGATTTTGGTTTTGAATTTGACCCTTCTGCTTTTGCCGATTTCACTAATTTAGGCGATTTATTCGACGCTTTTTTTGAAGGCATTGGCGCGAAACAGAAGCGGCGCACTTATCATCGCGGCGCCGATATTGAAATTATCGCGGAAATTTCTCTGGAAGAATCTTTTAGGGGAACGGAAAAAGAAATCGAATACCGGGTCGGGATAAAATGCGAAAAGTGCGAGGGAAAAGGATATGACATGAAAGCCGGCCTTGAAAAATGCGGAACTTGCGCCGGCCGAGGAGAAGTTAAGGAAACCCGGAGCAGTTTTTTCGGCAGTTTTGCCCAAATAAAACCCTGCAAAGAATGCCACGGCGCAGGCCAGATTCCCAAGGCGATTTGTGAAAAATGCCGCGGCATCGGAAAAATCAGCGGCGAGCGCCGGATAAAAATAAAAATTATTCCCGGCGTCGGCGATAATCAGATTATCACCGTCAAAGGAGTAGGCGAGGCCGGCGAGCGGGGAGCTGAAAGCGGGGATCTTTATATCAGGATCAAAACAAAACCGCATCCTGTTTTTCGGCGCGCGGGAAACGATTTGTTTGTTAAAAAAGAAATTAAATTAACGGACATTTTGTTGGAAAAGAAAATTGAAATACCGACAATTTCCGGTGGCAAACTGCGCGTTGAAATTCCCGCGAGTTTTAACTTGAAAGACAATTTGAAAATTTCCGGCGAAGGAATGCCGATTTTCAACGGATACGGTCGGGGCAATTTAATCGTTGATTTAGGAATCAAAACTCCGAAGAAAATCAGTTCGAAAGCCAAAAAAATTTTGGAAGATTTGGAAGGCGAAATAGAATAAATCCAGCAAGTTTTCTTTTGTCTTGAAAAATATTCTAAATTAGATAATATTATTTAATTCGGATTTAATCATCACCGCTCCCATAGCTTAGTGGTAAAGCAGTTGCCTTTTAAGCAATTGATCAAGGTTCGATTCCTTGTGGGAGCATATGCCATCATTTGAAGAATTAAAAAAACTTCGCAAACCGATTGAGAATATCAATGTCAAGCATAAAGAAAGCTTGACGCGGCTTGAAAGATTCGCGGTTTTAATCACGGACCATATCGGCACCGCGGGATTTTTCGTGATTATTTCGATTTGGACAGTTGTTTGGATTTTTTGGAACACTTTTGGCCCGAGAGAAGCGCGCTTTGACCCTTTTCCGGCTTTCGTTCTTTGGATTTTTGTTTCCAATATTATTCAAATTTTTCTCTTACCGCTGATTATGGTGAGCCAGAATTTGCAAAACCGGTATGATGAATTGCGGAACAAGGCCGAATTCGAATTGAATTTAAAGTCGGAAAGAGAAATAGATCACATCTTATTTCATCTGGAAGAACAGAGAAAAACCATTTCAGAGATTCTGGAGAAACACAAAAAATAAATTATTTATTTTTTATGTTTCGGCGTTACCCAGAATCCCAGCCGGAATTTTCCAGAAAGCATTAATCTGGTTTGGGCTTCAAACGCCGGAATGGCCCCGAAGATTATCATTGTTATTAGAAGCAAAGGCCATTGAATAATCATTAAAAAATATTTGTGTTTTCCATATTCCGGCGGTTTGGGCGGCAAAATCATCATTGTCAAGTAAGCCGCGGTTACCAAACCGATGGAAGCCAGGTTCATCAGCCACTTGGTGATTTGGGGAAGATTATATGCTAAAACGGTTTGTTTAAATGTTTCTCCTCCTAAAATTATCGGCAGCCAGCCGAGTATGAAAATAATTAAAGCGTTGGTCGCCCAAGACCAAAAACCTTCTATATAAATCCAAGAATAATGCCATTTCTTCCGGAGATTGATTTTTTTATTTTTCCAGAATCCGAAAAGCATATAAGGGATATTTTCAGCGCCCCAAGCCCAGCGCCTCTGTTGTTTATAAATATTTTTCATCGTTTGCCAGAAAGTCGGCGCCACATTGGCATCCATTTTAACGGGATAATACAAGGGGACAATTCCGTAATTGCCGTTATGTCGCAACAGCGTTTGCCAGAAGACGCGGGAATCTTCGCTGACCATATTGGTTTGCCAAAAATCAATGTCAATTAAAGATTGAAAAGGCATTGAATGGGAAGAAAAAGTGGTTAGGCGTTCGGCTCTTTCTTGCTGGAGAGTATGCCAGAAAGTTGCGGAAAACGCCGCCACTCGGGCGAACGAAGGCGCCTGCCAAATGTTGTTGGTGTAAAAAGGCACGGGTTGGTAACTGAAGTTTTGGCTGTTCGGAGTATTGAGATAAACATAAGCCAGCCGGCCGAAATAATCGGGAAAAATCACGGTATCAATGTCAAAAGCCGAGACAATGACTTTGCCGTATGGGATTCTCAATTCGTCAATTATTTTTTCTTTGGCTTGTTTGCCGGCATAAGCGATATTCGAGCCTTTGCCGGGGATTTCGCTGGTTAAATTTTTCGGATGGATGGTTATTAAAAATTTAGAAAATTTTTCACCGAATTCTTTTTGGATTTTTTCGGCGATTTTCAGGGCATTTCCTCCCGCCCGTTCTTCGGCCGCCAAAACCACAATCAATTTGTCTTTAGGATAATTGGCCAGAGATAAGCTTTCGATTGACTGTCGAACGGTCTCTTCCGGTTCGTTATAAAACGGCAAAATAATTAAGTGGTAAATATCCCGCCAGTTGCCGGTTGCCGGTTGTTGATTATCGGTCAATTCTTTAAGCCAATCAATTTTCAAATTTTCTTTTACTTTTTTAAAAGCCGAACGCAAATGTAGAGAAAGGTAAATTGTTTTAAGCAGCCAGTAAATGTCAAAAGCGATGATAAAAAAAGCGGCGAACACCGGCGCCAGCCAGGACATTAAAATTACCCCCGTTAAAGTGAACCAAGCCAAGGCGCCGGGGAATATTTCCAGCAAGCGGTAAATCCGGCGCTCTTCGGGAATTTTTAAATCTTCAGCCGAACCGATTTTGGTATAATAATATTCCGGAGGAAGCATTTGTTTGATATGCTAACACTAATCTGATATTATAAAAATAATATGTCGTTTTTATCCATTAACAGCATAGCGCACATCATCAGCGCGATTATCGGGACCGGCGCCGCCACCGCCGAAGAGATTCTTTATTTCAAAGATATTCGCGACGGCAAAATCGACGAAGCGGAAGCGAGACATTTGAGAATAACTTACAAGATAATGCATTGGAGCCTGATTATTCTGGTATTGACCGGTTTTGGCATTTTGGCGGGCGTCCGGATAAAATACGGCGGAACCAAAACTTTTTACAGTCCGGTTTTGTGGGCAAAATACACGATAGTTTTGGTTTTATTGGCTAACGCGGTTTTAATCGCCGCCCGAAAAATGCCGATGAAGTGGGCCGGCTCTTTATCTTTAACATCCTGGTACGCGGCTTTTGCTTTGGGAAGAATTACCGAAAAAACAAGAGAAATCAAATGGCTGGCGGATTTTTTAAGCAAATTCAATTTTGTTGAACTTTATTTAATCACGATGGTTTGTTATATTTTGGCCGTGGCGATTGTTGCCATTATTCTGAATTATTTGAAAAAAATAATCATTAAGAAACAATGAGCGTTTTACTGCAATTTTCTTTAATAAGCCATATTTTTTTGGGCCTTCTGGGCATCATTCTTTTTTACGCGGTTTTAATGGTTTTATTCAAGCCGATTGATTTTAAAAGAATCAAATTTCTTCGCCGGGTTTCACTTTTAGGACTGATTAGTTTTTTGTCGTCGTGGATTCTCGGCGGTTATTATTATGTGGTTTATTACGGCAATATTGTAAAGCCGCTCATAAAAAAAAGCGCTTATCCCTGGGCGCACTCGATTTTTATGGAAGCCAAAGAACATATTTTTCTTTTCTTGCCGTTTGCGGCGCTGGTTGCGGTTTTGATATTTTATATTTTGGGCGAAGAACTTGAGCAAAAACAGGCGATTAAAAAAACGGTTATTATTCTTTCTTCTTTAATCGTCATTCTCGGCGCGATTATGGCTTTGACGGGAATAATAATTTCCGGCGCGGCAAGATTAAGATAAAAAACAAATATTATGGAAAATAAAAAATTTAAAATCATCCACTCGGCGATATGCGGAGCCATAGCCGCGGTGATTTTTATTGTCGCGATTACCGTTGCCGCGGATTTATATTTGCCGCTGAAGGATTGGCTAAAGAACGTTTTTTCCCATCATTGGGTCGGCAAGGGCATTTTGAGTTTAGCGATTTTTGGCGTTGTTTGTTTTTTCGGTTGGTTTTTGCCGATAGAGCCGAGTGAAGAAAAAATAAGAAAAATTTTGAATTTGTTGAATTGGCTTTTGATTTTGGGAACTTTAGCGATTTTCGGATTTTTTGTTTGGGAGGCGTTGAAATGAAATGGAAATAATTTTCTTAATTATTATTTTATCGGTTCTATTGTTCGGCCTAGCGGGCATTTTTTTGTTTTTGAAAAATTATGCCGCTAAGAAAGGCGAGGAAGGAGACAAACAGGCCTTGCTTTTGCTCCAAAATCAGATTCAGGAAATTGTCAGAACTTTAGACGCAAAAATGGGCGAGTCAACGAAGGTTTTTCAGCGTCAGTTTAGCGAAAGCGCGAAAATTATCAAAGAAATCACGACTGAATTGACTAAAGTCGGCGAAGGCCAAAAACAGGTGGTGGATATCGCCAAACAATTGGAGAGTTTGCAGGATATTTTGAAAAATCCGAAGCAAAGGGGAATCTTGGGAGAATATTATTTGGAAGCGGTTTTAAAAAATGTTCTGCCGCCCGGCGCTTTTCAGATGCAATATGAATTTAAAGACGGCGATATAGTTGACGCGGCGGTTTTTGTCAAAGATAAAATCATTCCCATTGATTCAAAATTTAGTTTGGAAAATTACAACAGGATTTTAGAATCTAAAGAAGAAAGCGAACGCCAGAAATATGAAGCGGCTTTCAAGGACGATTTAAAAAATCGGATTGATGAAACCAGCAAATACATCAAGCCGTCGGAGAACACGATGGAATTCGCTTTTATGTTTATTCCTTCGGAGGCGGTTTATTACGATTTGCTTATTAATAAAATCGGCGCGGTTAAATCCAATACCCGCGATTTGATTCAATACGCGGCTGGAGAGAAAAAAGTGATGATTGTTTCGCCGACAACTTTTTTGGCGTATTTGCAAACCGTGCTTCAGGGGTTGAAAGCTTTGCAGATAGAGGAATCGGCCAAAGAAATCAGAAAGCGGGTGGAAGAACTGGGCCGGCATTTGGCAAGTTACGAAACTTACATGAAAAAATTGGGGACGCACCTCGGCACGACCGTGAATATGTATAACAGCGCTTATAAGGAATTGGGGAAAATAGACAAAGATGTTTTGCGGATTTCCGGAGTAGCCGTCGGCATTGAGCCGTCGGCAATCGATAAACCGAAGGAAGAAAACGAAGAAGAACTTGACAATTAATATTTTACGCTTAAAATATTTAGATTATGAATTTCAAGCCGTTATCCAATCATCTTTTTATCGAACCGATTGAAGAAGAAAAAGCCACCAAGTCGGGCATTGTTCTTCCCGAAACCGCGGAAAAAGAAAAACCCATCAGGGGGAAAGTTATTGCCGTCGGTTCCGGCAAGATTAATGAGAAAGGCGAACGGATAGCGATGTCGGTAAAAGTCAACGATATTGTTTTATTCAAAAAATACGGGCCCGATGAAATTGAAATAGAAGGCAAAAAATATTTAGTCGGAGACGAAGACGATATATTGGCGATTATTGAATAATTATGGCAAAACAACTTTTATTCGGCGAACAAGCGAGGACTTCCTTAAAAAAAGGAGTTAATAAATTGGCAAATGCGGTGAAAATCACTCTTGGTCCGCGGGGCCGGGCCGTGGTTTTGGAAAAAGGCTACGGCGCGCCGGTCGTTACCCATGACGGCGTGACGATTGCCAAAGAAATCGAATTGGAAGACAAGGTTGAAAATATTGGCGCCGAACTTGTTAAAGAAGTGGCTTCCAAAACGAACGATGTGGCCGGCGACGGCACCACCACCGCCACTTTGCTGGCACAGGTTTTAATAAACGAAGGGTTGAAAAACGCCAGCAGCGGCGTTGACGTGGTCGGCATGCATAAGGGCATGCAAAAAGCTTACGAGGCGGTTTTGGAAAATCTAAAAAAACTTTCTCAAAAAATTTCCACCAAAGAAGAAATCGCCCAGGTGGCGACCATTTCCGCCCGCGACGAGGAAATCGGCAATTTAATCGCCGATGTCATTGACCAAGTCGGCAAAGACGGCGTGGTGACTGTGGAAGAATCCCAGACCATCGGTTTGTCAAAAGAACTTGTTGAGGGAATGCAATTTGATCGCGGCTATATTTCTCCTTATATGCTCACCAATCCCGAGCGGATGGAAGCGGTTCTGGAAAATCCTTACATATTGGTGACTGACAAAAAAATTTCTTCAATCAGCGATTTGCTGCCGCTTTTGGAAAAACTTATCCAGGCCGGAAAAAAAGAACTGGTGATCATTGCCGACGATGTCGAGGGAGAAGCGTTGGCGACTTTGGTAGTTAATAAAATTCGCGGCATTTTTCATGCATTGGCGGTTAAAGCGCCGGGATTCGGCGACAGGCGGAAAGAAATGCTTGAGGACATCGCCGCGGTAACGGGCGCAGCTTTTATTTCCGAAGAACTCGGGAGAAAATTGGAAAGCATTGACATTGTTTCGCTGGGCCAAGCCCACAGGGTGATAAGCAATAAGGACAATACGACTATTGTCGGCGGCAAGGGTCCAAAAGAAGAAATTGAAAAAAGAATCCATCAGATAAAATCTCAATTGCAGAAAACCGATTCGGAATTTGACCGCGAGAAATTTCGGGAACGATTGGGAAAATTATCCGGAGGAGTGGCGGTTATTAAAGTCGGCGCTCCGACCGAAGTTGAACAAAAAGAAAAACAGCACCGGATTGAAGACGCGGTTTCGGCCACCAAGGCGGCCATTGAAGAGGGAATAGTGGCCGGCGGCGGCGTCGCTTTGGCAAGATGCGGCGAGGCGGTTAAAGAATTGATTGCTAAATTTGATAAAGAGCAGTTGGCGGAAATCGTCGGTGTTAAAATTATTCTTGAAGCGCTTTATTCTCCGCTTAAACAGATTGCCGAAAATGCGGGTTATAACGGCGCCGTGGTTTTGGACAAAATATTGGCGAACAAAGACGATTTCGGCTTCAACGCCGCCAACGGCAAATACGAGCATTTAATCAAAGCCGGCATCGTTGACCCGACCAAAGTCACCCGTAGCGCTTTGCAGAACGCGGTTTCAATCGCTTCGATGCTTTTAATCACCGAAGCGGTGGTGGCTGACATTCCGGAGAAAAAAGAAAAAGGTGGCGGTATGCCGAATCCGATGATGGAAGGAGAATATTAAATTTTTTAATTATGACTGAAATAGACACAAAAACAGAACCGTCCGTCGTTGCCGAGGAAATAATTGAAACCGCTGAATCAAAAGCCGACATTGAATTGTTGAAAGAAATGATTGGCGCCGGCGTGATGTACGGACATACAAAAACCAAGACCAATCCTAAATTCAAACCTTATATTATTGCCAACCGTAATAATGTGGAAATTATCGATTTGGCAAAAACCGTTTCGGCCATTGGTTTAGCCGCGGAATTTTTAAAAAATCTGGTTAAAGAGAATAAAATGATTTTATTGGTGGGCACTCAGCCGTCGGCTTCGGGAGCAATAGAAAATTTGGCAAAAAAATTTAATCTGCCGCATGTCAAAAATCGCTGGCCTGGCGGATTAATCACGAATTTCAAATCAATTTCGGGTCGGCTCGAGTATTTCAAAAAAGTTCAGGCCGATATGGCGTTAGGCGAATTTGACAAGCACACCAAGAAAGAAAGGGTGGTAATTAACAAAAATATAGAGCGAATGCGGAAATTATTTGGCGGCTTGGAAAATCTGACCAAATTGCCCGACGCTTTGCTGGTAGTTGATACGGCCATCAAGGGTCATTTAACCGCCATTAAGGAAGCCAGACAGCTTAAAATTCCAATAGTCAGCATCATTGACAGCGATGACAATCCGGATTTCGCGGATTATCCGATTCCGGCCAATGACCACGCGAAAATGAGCGTTGATTGGGTAATGAATTGTCTTGATAAACAGATAAACATTTGACAATTGACATTTGACACATGAAAGACCAAGTTCAAAAATTGCGCGATATCACCAGTGCGGGAGTGATGGATTGTAAACGCGCTTTGCAGGAATCCGACGACGATTTGGATAAAGCCGTTGCGATTATTCATGAAAAGGGATTGGCCAAAGCCGAGAGAAAAAGCGAACGGGCCACCGGCGCCGGTTTGCTTCATTCTTACATCCATAATGAACGGGTTGGCGTTTTGCTGGAACTGCGCTGTGAAACGGATTTTGCGGCAAGGAATCCGTTGTTTAAAGAATTGGCGCATAATCTGGCGATGCAGATTGCGGCGATGAATCCGGCGGATGTAAAAGAATTTCTGGCCCAGAATTACGTCAAAGACGAATCTTTAACGATAGAGGCTTTACTCAAAACGACAATCGCGAAAATAGGAGAAAATATCAGAATTGAAAAATTCTGCCGATACGAAATTTAGCATGTATAATTTTATCCTTCAAATTGCGATAATGCTTTCTCTCGGAGCGATGGTTTATCTTGTTGCCCGGGCAACACCGCGAGTCAGCGACATAGAAGAATCCTCCGACCATTCGTTTCACGGCCGATTGGACAAATTAATCGCCAAAATTCCTCTTGATAAAATTGATTTTGTTTTAAGTTTGACTTTTGAAAAATCTTTGAGAAAATTGAAATTGATGCTGATGAAATGGGATAATGTGGTTACAGGTCATATTGAAAAAATCAAAAAAACCAACGGCAGCGAATTATCAAAAGAAGACAAACCAAATTTATTTGAAGAAAATGCGTCTGCGGACGATGATTCTGCTTCAATTAAAGAATAACCAGGGGTGGCGGAGTGGCCAATCGCACCTGACTGTAAATCAGGCGGGCATGTTCCCTGCGCAGGTTCGAATCCTGCCCCCTGGACAAAACAGCATAAAATCTCCATTTTAAAAACGGAAATTTTATGCTATTTTTATTAGAAATGGATATCAAAGAAAAAATCAATCTTATTTCCCGCTTTGCGGAAGAAATTATCACTCTGGAAGATTTGGAATTTTTATTGAAAAGCGGCGAATCGCTGAATCATTATATCGGCTTTGAAATTTCCGGTAAAATTCATCTGGGAACCGGCTTGGTTTGTATGCAGAAAATCAAAGATTTCGCCGATGCCGGAGTAAAAGTTCATATTCTTTTGGCTGATTATCACACCTGGATTAACGACAAACTTGGCGGCAATCTGGAAATCATAAAGAAAACCGCGGTCGGCTATTTCAAGGAAGGGCTTTCAATCGCTTATCAATGCCTCGGTGGCAACCCAAAAGATTTGAATTTTATTTTGGCTTCGGATTTTTATCATAATAACGATAAATTCTGGCTGACATTGATTGAAGTCGGCAAAAATACGACATTGGCGCGGATGAAAAGGAGCATCACCATTATGGGCCGCAAAGAAGGAGAGGAAATTGATTTTGCCAAACTTCTTTATCCGGCGATGCAAGTGGCGGACATATTCTCCGGCGGGTTTCACTTTTCCCAGGCTGGCATTGACCAGCGAAAGGCTAATGTCATTGCTCGCGACGCGGCCAAGCAATTGAAAATCTCGCCGTTAAAAATCGGCAAAGAGATTATTAAGCCGGTGGCAGTTCATCATCACTTGCTTTTGGGACTGGATAAACCGGCGGCCAGCGCGGAAGACGAAGAAAAACAAACTTCGATGAAAATGAGCAAATCCAAGCCGGACAGCGCTGTTTTCATTCACGATTCCGAAGATGAAATCAAAAGAAAAATAAAAAAAGCATATTGTCCAGAAGGCGAAATTGAATTTAATCCCATTATTGACTGGGCTGGATACTTAATTTTTCCCTGCGAGAATAAAATTATTGTTCCCCGCAAGCCGGAACACGGCGGTAACTTGACGTTCAATAACATTGACGAATTGAAAAAAATGTTTAAAAATAAAGAGCTTCATCCGGAAGATTTAAAAAATTTCGTCGCGGAGTATTTGATTGAATTATTAAAACCAGTGAGAGAGCATTTTGAAAAAGGCGAACCGAAAAAAATGCTGGGAGAGCTTGAGGAATTGATAAAAAGGGGGTAATATTGTAAGCGCTGCCGGAGTAGCTCAATGGCAGAGCAGTGCTTTTGTAAAGCAAAGGTTGGGGGTTCAACTCCTCTCTCCGGCTTGGTTTATTGCCGATGACTCAACTCAGTGGCAGAGGGCAAAGCCCAATGCTTATTAGCCGATGTAGCTCAGCGGCAGAGCAACTCCATGGTAAGGAGTAGGTCGGGAGTTCAATTCTCCCCATCGGCTCACGGATAATATTTTAAAATTATGGCTAAATCAAAATTCAGCGAAAATTTAATAAAATTAAAATGCGGCGTTTGCAAGCGGGTGAATTATTATACGCGCAAAAAAAAATCTCTTGAGCGCAAATTGGAATTAAAAAAACACTGCAAGTGGTGCAGGAAACACACCGCTCATAAAGAGGCAAAAAGATAAAATCTTTGTTGCCGGGTCCATAGTTTTAATGGCAAAATGTCGGTCTCCAAAACCGAAGTTCTCCGTTCGAATCGGAGTGGGCCCGCTTTTAACTAAATTAACCCGTAAAAAACCCCGCTGACGTAATGTCAGGGGGCTAAGCCTTTTTTTATGTCCGAGCGCAAATTATTATACCGCTCGGTGAAGTTGTTATCGGCAATTAGTGTCGGCTCTTGTTCTTTGTCTATAGGAATCCACAGAAGATATTTACAATAAGAGCAATACATGTTTTTTCCTTTCTGTTTTACCTCCTTTTCGTTGAATTCGCAGATAAGAATTTTGTTGCAATTCGGGCATCGAGGCAATTTGACCACAACCCCTCCATTTTTAAGGTTCAAAAATTGGCGATAAAACTAATTATTTACTATAATTAGCATAACATAATCAGTTTATTGAATCAATATAATGAATCTCGAATACGAAAACCTTATAAATTCGCTTGTTAAAGACGGTTATTTGAAAACGCCGGAAATTATCGAGGCTTTCGGGGCGACAGACCGGGCTGATTTTGTTTTGGAAGAATACAAAAAAGATGCTTATGTCAACGCGCCTCTTCCCATCGGTTTTGGCCAGACGATTTCCCAGCCGTTGACCGTGGCGTTTATGCTGGAACTTTTGGAACCGAAAAAAGGTGAGAAAATTCTTGATGTTGGCGTCGGCTCCGGCTGGACAGCCGCGCTTTTGGCGCATATTGTCGGGGATCCGCCAGCCGGTGGAAGAATCATCGGCATCGAAAGAATTCCGGAATTAAAAGATATGGCGGAAAAAAATGTTTCCAAGTATAATTATACGGAAAAAGGAATTGTTTTGATTGTTCTGGGAGACGGCTCAAAAGGGTATAAGAAAGACACCCATTATGATAAAATTATTGCCGGAGCGGCGGCTTACGGAGAAATTCCACAGGAATGGAAAAAACAATTGAAAATCGGCGGCCGTATCGTGGCGCCGGTCGGACACAGCGTCGTGGTAATTGATAAAACCGGCAAAGATGAATTTTCAAAAAAAGAATATTTTGGATTCAGTTTTGTGCCGTTGGTGAATAATCGCTAATCAACAAATATTTTCAATGACTTCAATAGAAAAAATAGCCAAAATTTTAAGAAGCGACAAAGAAACGATCGGGAATCTGATTAAAAAAGCCGAGGCTTTGACCGGTAAAATCGGCGTTTTGGATAAAATTCTTGATGAAAACGAAACGTTGATAAGAAATCGTCTCCAGCTTAAAGAATTGGGCGCTAGCATTCCTGCCGAAGAAATTTATCGTGGTTTAATCGAAAAAATACGGGAAGACGACCTTCAACTGTTTAAAGCGCTGGGTAAGCCGTCTTTTATGCTGAAAGAAGACGTGGATATGGTTTTGATGAAGGTTAAAGAATTGATTTCACCGACCGAAGGATTCTTCCTGAAAAAAGAAAAAGCGGTTGAATTTTTGAAAAAAGAACCGCCGCAAAAAATTATCAATTATTTGGGATATAAAAGCGTCGAAGAATTGATTGAGAGGGAGGATATCTTTGAAATTTACGCCGCTATCCGGCTTTTTGAAGATTCAAAATGGTTTAACGATATTTTCTCCAAGCAATATCTGGCGCTTGTTCCGGCTGATTTCGAAAAAAGAAAAATAGAAATGAGGTCTTTGGAGCAAAAATGGGTCGGCGTGGCGCAAACATTTCTCAAAAAGAAATACCAAAACATTTCCCATTTGAAGGAACTGGGATTTATTTTTGTGGTGCCGATAGAATTGGGGATGCTTGGCGAAGTAACCAGAATGTTTTCCTTGGCGCTTCATTATTTTTACGAAGTAAAATTCAACGCCGAATTGTTCGAGAATTTTACCAAAGAACCGCAGAGTTTCGGGAAAAATCTGGCTTCGGTCATTAAGGTGGAAGTAATCAATAAGCGGCCGCCGGAAACCGATAAATTGCGTTGGCTGATTATTCCGAGATATTTGGCAAGATACGATGAAAACGATTGGCGGTTGGTTGAACCCCATATTTCGCCCGAAGCTTTTTATTGGATAAAAGCGGAAGAAGCGTTGACGGGCATTAATAAAATTTTCAAGAACGTTTACGTCAATTTCCTTTTTTGGCAGGATTTGGATTGGGTAGGCGATTATTTCAAAACTTCCGGAGGCATCGAAGCTTTAATCAGTTTTAATTTGGTTGACGCCATTATGGCTTTGATTCGGGAAAAAGAACTGGAAAAATATCTTTATCATCATCAGGAATCTTTGTGGAATAAGATTTTTATCGAATATTTCGGCAGAGAAAAATTGGAAGAAGTCCTTAGGGAAAATTTCGTGAAAGGATATGTTGAGATGTAATGCCGGTCGGGCTGCTGGGAATTGAACCCAGTCCTCGTGTTCCCAAAACACGTATACTGCCGGTATACTACAGCCCGATTTTTGAATATTATCATTCCATTTCTTTACTTACAAGGCGTTTTTTGATAGTTTATAAATATTAAATAACGCCCCCGTAGCTCAATGGATAGAGCAGTGCTCTTCTAAGGCATTGATGAGAGTTCGATTCTTTCCGGGGGCATAAAATTTATTTATGAATAGCGTTCTGATTTCAATTTTTCAACTCATTGTTTTGTTGTTTTCCGTGATAATCCACGAGGTCAGTCACGGCGCGATGGCTTATCGTTTGGGCGACCCGACCGCCAAAAACGCCGGTCGTTTAAGTTTGAATCCGCTCAAACACCTGGACGCTTTTGGTTCTTTTTTATTGCCTTTAATGCTTTTTATTTTAAGAAGCCCGATTTTATTCGGCTGGGCAAAACCCGTGCCGTTCAATCCTTTAAATTTGAAAAATCCCAAAAGAGACGGCGGTTTGGTCGGTTTGGCCGGACCAGCTAGCAATCTTTCAATAGCCGTAATTTTCGGATTGTTTTCCAAATCCTTGGCTTTAGCCGGTTTTCCATTCGGTCCGGCGCCGGCGATTTTCTTTGACATCATTGTTTTAATCAACATCATGTTGGCGGTTTTCAATTTGATTCCCGTCCCGCCGCTTGACGGTTCAAAAATTCTTTTTGCGTTTTTGCCCCAAAGCGCCGGAAAATATCAGCTGGCGCTGGAACGCTACGGAATTTTTATTTTATTATTTTTTATTTTTTTCGGGCTTCGATTTATTTCCCCGATAATTTACGGATTATATAAAATTCTTGGAAGCGGGTTGTTATAAAATAAATATTGACCTTTTTAATATTTGGTGTTAGAAAATATACAGCATATTTGGGCTATTTTATAGCACTCCAAATAAATTAAAACTAAAAAAGGAGGGTTTGCCTTATGGGCAAGGATTTTATCGAGGTGAAGGGAAGCAAACTCGGGATTGATAAAAAGGGAATGGTCAGGGTTGAGATAGGAAGCGTTATAAAATTACCGGTTGGTTTTTTAAGAGGCAATCCCCGTCAACCGAGAAAATATTTTGACGAGGAAGGATTAAAAACCATGGCAAAGTCTTATCGTAGGAGGGGCGACGTCGAATATTCCGTAATGGTAGTGATAAAAAACGGCAAATTTGCCATGATTGTTGACGGCGAGCGCCGGTGGAGAGCCGCAAAAATGGCGGGAATAGAAAAAATATCTTGCCAAATATGTTCTCCGATGGATGATAAGGAGATTCTTCTTGTAAGCACAAAAGCCAATCTGTGCCGCGAAGATATGTCTCCGATTGAGGAAGCCATTTCAATCAAAAGACTTATGGATGACTATGGTTGGAACCAAAGGGAAGTTGCCGATGAAATTGGCAAAACTTCATTTGAAATTTCAAACCTGTTGAAGTATCTAAAGCTGGGCTCAAAGATCCAGGAGATGGTAGTTCAAAGGAAGATAGGCAAAGGCATAGCTAAACTTTTGTCATCGTTTGATTTGAGGGGGCAAAAAATAATGCTTCAGAGTATTATTGAAAAAACAAAAGACGGGAGATCTATCCATCCGAACGAGGCCTCAAGGATACTTCGAAAAGAAGCGGCAGATAGAGGTCTAGTGATAAAAAGAGCGAGAGGGAAAAAACACATATCGCATACTGATTTAACAATTAGCCATGTGATGACAACGACACAAAGGTTTGTCGGAGCCCTAGAGGAACTTGCTTTAATTGTCAACGATGGCAGCTTGGCAAAATCAGCAAAAGGAAAAATACATCCCCTTGAGCTTATTAAAGAACTTGAGAGAGCAGAAAAAATCAATTCTCGGGTTTTGGAAATATTGGATGTTGTAATAGCATGAGTGCACCTTAGCGCGGAGTTAGCATTTAATGCAATCCGCGCTTTTTTATTCTTAAATAAAAATCTATTGATTTTGCGCATAAAAATTTATATATAGAGTTGACAATAATCATTTTATTTTGCTATTCTACTCAATAACTCCATTGAGTCATTTTTTTATTGATATGCCGACAATTAATCAATTAATTAAAAAGGGAAGAAAAAAAACCGGAAAGAAAACAAAATCGCCCGCTCTGGGCCATTATTTTAATACTGTTTTGAATAAACCGGTATATTCGGAATCGCCTTTTAAAAGGGGAGTTTGTTTGAAAGTTTTTACGACTACTCCCAAAAAACCGAACTCGGCTTTGCGGAAAGTGGCGAGAGTAAGGCTTTCCAACGGGATGGAAGTGACGGCTTATATTCCCGGCATCGGGCACAATCTTCAGGAACACTCGGTGGTTGTCATCAGAGGAGGGAGAGTCAAAGATTTGCCGGGTGTCAGATATCACATTGTCCGCGGAGTTTTGGACACCACCGGAACGGAAGGAAGAAAACAGGAAAGGAGCAAATACGGAGTAAAAAGAGCGAAATAATATGAGAAAAAAACGCAAATTCAAAAGAGAGCATGAGCCCGACGTCCAATACGACAACATCACGATTGGCCGGTTTATTAATTATTTGATGAAAAACGGCAAAAAATCAACGGCCGAAAAAACGCTGTATCGGACTTTCGATGACATTAGAAAAGAAACCAAAACCGAGCCGCTGGCAATTTTTGAGAAAGCGCTTGAAAACGCCTCGCCTTTGATTGAAGTCGTTTCCAAAAGAGTCGGCGGCGCCAATTATCAGGTGCCTCGGGAAGTCAGGCCGGAGCGAAAATTTTTTCTGGCTTGTCACTGGCTTATTAACGCGGCTCGCTCAAAAAAAGGAAAATCAATGGCCAAAAAACTGGCCGAAGAATTGATTTTGGCTTCCAAGAACGAAGGCGCGGCCATCAAGAAAAAACAAGACACTCATCGAATGGCGGAGGCCAACAGGGCATTCGCGCATTTTGCCCGGTAAATTATGCGTCAGTACCCTTTAGAAAAATACCGGAATATCGGCATTATTGCCCATATTGACGCCGGTAAGACAACCGTTTCCGAACGGATTCTTTTTTATACCGGCATTTCCCATAAAATCGGCGAGGTTCATGAAGGCGCTGCCATTATGGATTGGATGGAACAGGAACGAGAAAGGGGCATCACCATCACGGCGGCCGCCACCACCTGTTTTTGGACAATTACCAGATTTTTGCAAAATATCGTCGATGAAAAAGAAAAACAGAAAGTTCGGGAAAACAACGAGTATCGGATTAACATTATTGACACGCCGGGACACGTTGATTTTACCGTTGAAGTTGAACGGTCTTTAAGGGTGCTTGACGGCGGCGTGGTGGTTTTCGACGGTGTGGCAGGTGTGGAGCCTCAATCCGAAACAGTTTGGCATCAGGCGGACAAATACCGGGTGCCGAGAATTTGTTTAATAAACAAACTTGACCGGACAGGAGCAAGTTTTGAAAATTCTTTGCGTTCCATTCACGAACGGCTGACTTTGAATGCTTATCCTTTGCAGCTGCCGATCGGATTGGAAGCAGATTTCAACGGCGTCATTGATTTGATTGAAATGAAAGCATATGAGTTTCAGGGCGAACATGGTGAAAAAATTATTGAGAAAGAAATTCCGGAGAATTTGAAAGCGCAAGCGGAAAAATCTCGGCATGAACTGTTGGAGAAAATCGCCGAATATGACGATGGTTTTATGGAAAAATATTTAGTCGGAAAAGAAATATCCAAAGAAGAAGTCAGGAGGATTATCCGAAAAGCCACGATTGAAAACGGTTTTGTTCCGGTAATTTGCGGTTCGGCCCTGAAAAATAAAGGAGCGCAGTTTTTGCTTGATGCCGTCATTGACTATCTGCCTTCGCCCATTGATTTGGCCGAAATCAAACCCATTAAAGGCATTGGCGTAAAAATGGGGGAAGAAATTATCCGCCGGCCCAAAGACGACGAACCTTTTACGGCTTTGGCTTTCAAAATCGCCAGCGACCCGTACGTCGGCAATCTGACTTATTTCAGGGTGTATTCAGGCGTTCTTAAAAAAGGCAGTTATATTTTGAATTCGATAAAAAACGACCAGGAACGGGTCGGCAGAATTGTCCGGATGCACGCCAATAAACGCGAGGAAGTGGAGGAAATGTATGCCGGAGACATCGGCGCAGCTGTCGGATTAAAAAACACTTCAACCGGAGACACGCTTTGCGATCCGTCAAACCCCGTTATTTTGGAAAAAATTGTTTTTCCGGAACCAGTGATTTCCATAAGAATCGAGCCGAAAACCAAGGTTGACCAGGAAAAAATGGGTTTGGCTTTAAGGAGATTGTCCGAAGAAGACCCGACTTTCAGGGTTAGCGGCGACCTTGAGACCGGTGAAACGATTATTTCCGGAATGGGTGAATTGCATTTGGAAATTATCGTTGACAGAATGAAGCGGGAATTCGGCGTTGAAGCCAATGTCGGCCGGCCACAAGTGGCTTATAAGGAAACAATCAGAGGTGAAGCCGAAGCCGAAGGAAAATATATCAAACAATCCGGCGGTCGCGGCCAATACGGCCACGTGTGGCTGAGAGTTAAAAATCTGGAAAGAGGCAAGGGATTTGTTTTTGTCAATGAAATTAGAGGAGGCATTATTCCTCAAGAGTTCATTCCGGCGGTGGGAAAAGGAGTAAAAGAAGCGCTGGACAACGGCGTGCTGGCGGGTTATCCTATAGTCGACCTTGAAGTAGCAATTTACGACGGTTCTTTCCATGAAGTTGATTCTTCGGAAATTGCTTTCAAAATCGCCGGTGCCATGGCCTTGAGCGAAGCCGTTAGGCGCGCCAAACCGGTGATTCTTGAACCGATAATGAAAATTCAAATAATTGTTCCGTCCGATTTTTTGGGCGATGCCACAGGCGACCTTCAAAGCAAGCGCGGCAGAATTGAAGGAATGGGCGAACGCGCCAATCTCAGGGTGATTGACGCTAAAGTTCCGCTGTCTGAAATGTTCGGTTATGCCACGAAAATCCGTTCAATTACCCAGGGCAGGGGAAGTTTTACGATGGAATTCGACAAATACGAAGAAACGCCCCAAAATGTCGCGCAATTGATAATTGAAGGTAAAAAATAAGACATGGATTACATTATTGACGCTACAGACAAAAAACTTGGCAGATTGGCTTCCGAGATAGCCGTGATTTTACAAGGAAAAAAAAATCCGAAATACGAACCGCGGCTGGAAGGGGAAGACAAAGTCATTGTAAAAAATATCGATAAACTCGAAATTAACCCAAAAAAAATGGAGCAGAAAATTTATTACCGGCATACAACGCAAATCGGCCACCTAAAAGAGCAAAGCCTGCGTTTGTTTTTGGAAAAAAAAGGCCCAGCCGGAGTTTTGCGGAAAGTCGTCAGAGAAATGCTGCCGGAAAATAAATTAAGGATTAGAAGGATGAAAAGGCTGATTATCGGATAATTTATGACAGAAAAAATTTCCAAAACTAAAATAGCAAAAGAAGAAAAAACAGCGCCCGCCAAAAAAGAGCATTATTTTGAAGCTGTCGGCCGCCGAAAAACCGCGATTGCCCGCGTCAGGCTTTATACCAGGAAAAATGGGTTTATTGTCAACGAAAAAGACCCCGCTAAATATTTTCCGCTTTTAAGCCAGCGAAAAGAAATTATCGCTCCCATTGAAAAAATGAAAATCGGAGACAAATTGGGAGTTATCGTCAGGGTAAAAGGCGGCGGGCTTTCGGCTCAGGCCGAAGCTGTCCGTTTGGGCATTGCCCGGGCATTAGTAAAATTCAATCAGGATTTTAAAAAACGTTTGCGCCGCGTCGGATATCTGACCCGCGACAGCCGGATGGTTGAACGCAAAAAATATGGCAGGCACAAGGCAAGGCGAGGCCATCAATGGAGGAAACGATAATCTGTGTTTTCCAAAATTCTCATCGGTTTTTTAATTTTTATTCTTTTTATCCATTTCTTGGCCACGGCTAATTTTTGGTATTGGAAAATTTGGTGGTTTGACATTCCGATGCACTTTTTTGGCGGTTTCTGGGCGGCAATGCTGTTTTTCTGGTTAAATTCTAAATTTGAAATTTTAAATTCAAAAATCACCCGATTGCCCGATTACTTAACCGTTATTTTGATTACTCTTTCTTTTGTCGCCTTCATCGGCGTTTTTTGGGAATTTTTTGAATATTTCTATATCGCTTATGTTTCCAAGGGAGGATTAACCGGTTCATTAGCTTTTCAAAACAAAGCGATAGATTTTTATACCGACACCGTCAAAGATTTATTTTTTGATTTGTTCGGCGGTTCGATTTTTTTGATTATTTCTAAATTTCCAAGGAATAAAGATTTTCATTCTGAATAAAATAAACAATATCCGATTTTAAGTCATAATAAAAATCTTTGATTTCTTGAACCAATAAGTATTCGTTCAGGAGGGGACGGTCATCTATTTCGATAATTCGAATTTCATCGCCCAGTTCGGCGAAGAGATGAAAGGAATCTTTGTGCCAGACGATGTTTTTAATCGGTTTGGCGTTCGACGTTTGATATTTGATGTTGATTGTTTCCCCAGCCTTTTTGCGGATATTTTTGTTCCAATCTTCGATAAAATGGACGTTTAATTTGCCGTCTGCGTCGGCAAAGGCGATTTTTTTGCTGTCCGGCGAAAAAGCAAAAATCTCGGCGTTATGGGCGATTTGCTCTAATTTCTGGCTTTCAGCGCTGAAAATATGTAAATCGCCCGAATTATTTAAGAGAGCGATTTGAGCGCCGGAATCGGAAACGAGAATATTGGAGATTGGCTTAGCCGGCAGCTGCGCAATCTGACCCCTGGTTTTTATCAGTAAATTGTAGAAAAACAAAGCGTAGGTTTTTTCATTCTTCGCTTCATCTTTTTCTTCAACATAATAGATATATGAATTTTTCGCGGTCCAGGCGGATAATCGGCTGCTGGTGGAATTTCGGAAAATAAATTCAAGTTTTGGCTGGTCGATATTGAAGATATCAAGCCCGTTGCTTTCCTCGATAATTAAATTTTGCTGATTAAAGGGGTGAAAAGAGATTTTTTTGATTTCGGTTTTCCCGCGCAGATTGTTAATGGCCGCGCTGACATTAAAAACGGAAGATCGGTCTTTAAAATCGCTGAGAAAATAATTTTTTGAATTTTTTACGATTATTTGCTTGACGTTGTCAGAAAAATCGGAAATTTCATCGCCTCGCAGCTTTTGGCTGATTACTATTTTCTTTTCAATTTTCTCCGGTATTAAAATCGTGTCGATGATTTCAGACACCAGAGACGGTTCGACTTTAAGATTTTTGTAATAGGGAAGATAGCCGTTTTTTTCTATTTTTATTTCGTATTTTTGAGGGAAAAGATTGGAAATCAGGGTGCCTCTTCTAATCAAACCGGAATCGTTCGGAATTATTTTTCCGTCCAATTTTATCATTACGTCTTTTGGTTTGGTTTCGATATAGATTCCGCCGGTTTTTTGCAAAGAAAAAGTTTTGAAATCAAATCGCCAGCCGGCCGAATAAAAAATGACGCCGAAAGAAATCGGCACAAATATAATAAAAAACCCCACAAATAAAAAACGGCGAGTTTTAAGAGTCATTTTAATTTTGATTGTCAGTTTTCGGCTGTTGGTTTATTATATATGGTATGAAATTTATTGTTAATGGCGGCGGAAAATTAAACGGCGAAATCACCATTAAGGGTTCAAAAAATGCGGCTACCAAGATGATAGTCGCTTCTTTATTGACTGACGAGGAATGCGTTTTTGAAAATTTTCCCAGAATCGGCGACGCGGAAATAACTTCCGAACTCTGTCAAGCTATTGGCGCTGAAATCGCGCTCAATGGCTCAACTCTTTCGATTAAAACTCCAAAGATTAAAAATTATCGCGTTGTCCCTTTGGATTTAAGCAAAAACAATCGGATTCCCATTTTAACGCTCGGGCCGTTGCTCTCAAGAATGGGTAAAGCCGAAATTCCTTTTTTAGGCGGAGATCAGATTGGCTATCGGCCGGTGGATATCCATCTTGAAGCGCTTAAATTAATGGGCGCGAAAATTGAAACCGCCGACGGTTTTTTTGTGGCTTCGGCAACCGATGGATTAAAAGGCGCCAAAATTAATTTGCGCTATCCCAGCGTTGGAGCCACGGAAAATGTTATTTTGGCGGCGGTTTTAGCCAAAGGCAGAACAATCGTCAAAAACGCCGCTATTGAGCCGGAAATTACAGATTTAATCAAAATGCTTCAGGATATGGGGGCGATTATCGGTTTGGGCGCGGACCGGACAATTTATATCAACGGCGTAAAAAAATTAAGGGGAACAAAATATCGGGTTTTGCCGGACAGGAATGAGGCGGTTTCTTTCGCTTGTTTGGCGGTCGCCGCAAAAGGGAATAAAATCAAAGTTAAGGGGGCGGTTCACGACCATTTGATAACTTTTCTCAACGAATTGCGCCGCGTGGGAGGAGATTATCGGATTGAATCCGACGGCATTGTTTTTTGGCGGCCGGACAGCTTATCCGCCATTGAAATAGAAACCGACACGCATCCGGGTTTTATGACTGATTGGCAGCAGCCGTTCACCATTTTGCTGACCCAAGCAAACGGCGTTTCCATTATTCACGAGACCGTTTATGAAAATCGTTTTGATTATATCAAAGACTTGAATTTTATGGGCGCTAATATTAAAGTATTTTCAAAGTGTTTAGGAGAATTGCCCTGCCGGTTTAACGGCGAAGGATATCCGCACAGCGCGGTTATTTCCGGCCCCGCGCCTCTTTACGGTAAGAGAGTTAAAGTCCCTGATTTAAGGGCGGGGATAGCCCATTTAATCGCGGCGTTGATTGCCCAAGGCGAGTCGGTTCTCGAGGGTGTGGAACAGATAGACAGGGGATACGAAAAGATTGACGAACGGCTACAATCATTAGGCGCGGATATAAAAAGAATCGCATAATTATGTTTATAAGAAAAATCGGCATAGATTTAGGAACGGCAAATACCATTGTCTTTGTGCCGGGACGCGGTTTTGTGATTAATGAGCCGACCATCGTGGCTTTAAGCGTGCCGGATAACACGGTTTTGGCTGTCGGCAAAGAAGCCAAAGAAATGATTGGCCGCACGCCCGAAGACATTAAAGCTTACCGGCCTTTGCGGGAAGGAGTGATTGCCGACTATTACATCACTAAAGCGATGCTGAAATATTTTATCGCTAATGCGATTGGCTCGTTCAACATCTTAAAGCCCGATGTCGTGCTTTCTTCGCCGGCCGGCATAACGCAAACTGAAAGGCGGGCGGTTATCAACGCGGCTAAAGAAGCCGGAGCCCGCGAAGCTTATATTGTCAGAGAGCCGATTCTGGCCGCGCTGGGCGCGAATATTCCCATTAACGCCCGAAGCGGCAGTATGATTGTCAATATCGGCGGCGGCACTTCGGAAGTGGCGATAATTTCTCTCGGTGGCATCGTTTCCTGGGCAAGCGTAAGAATCGCCGGCGACAAATTTGACCAAGCCATCATCAATTTCCTGAAAAAAAAATATTCTTTGGCCATCGGCGAACAAACGGCGGAAATCATCAAAATGGAAATCGGTTCCGCTTTGCCTCTGAAAAATAAACTGACTTTTGAGGTAAGGGGACGAGATTTGACGAGTGGTTTGCCAAAGGATATGGTCATCAATTCCAATGAAATTGCCGAAGCGCTGAATCCTCATTTGCTTGAAATCGCTTCGGCTGTTCAGAAGGTTTTTAACGAAACGCCGCCTGAGCTGGTTGCCGACGTGATGGAAAAGGGAATAATTCTTTCCGGCGGCGGAGCGCAGATAATCAACCTGGCGGAATTTTTTAAAAAACTTTTTGGAGTCAACACTTACGTCGCCGAAGACCCGCTTTTTTGCGTAGCGAAGGGAGCGGGAATGATTTTAAGCCACTTGGATGTTTATAAGAGAACATTGCTGAACAAACGATGATAGATAACAAAAAACTCACAAAAGATTTTAAAAGACTGATTGCAAGCGATAGATTATTTCACGCTTATCTTTTTTTCGGCGATGTTCAAGCGGGTTCTGATTTTGTTTTATCTTTAGCCAATTTTTTTGAAAAAGGGATTTTCGAGTTGCCGGCTGAAAACGCGATTCTCCAGGAAAGTTTGATTATTTCGCCCGATGAAAAAGAAACAATCGGTATCGATAAAATCAGAAGTTTGCTGCATTTTTTAAGCCAAAAGCCGGTGCTTTCGGAAAAGAGAACGGTTATTGTCAGAAATGCCGAGAATTTGACCAATGAGGCCCAGAATGCTATTTTAAAAATTGCCGAAGAACCGCCGCCGCAGTCGTTAATGATTTTCATTGCCAAGAGCGAAGATTTTTTTCTGCCGGCGCTGATTTCCCGATTGCAGAAAATTTATTTTTCATTCACGCGGTTCAAGGAGGATTTAATGCGGGAACGCGTTGATTTATCAAAAACTTCGGTTGAAAAAATCGTTGAAAATAATCAGATTGACCAATTTTTTGAATCTTTAATTTTGAATCTTCGGCGCGATCCGGTTAAAAATTTAAACAGTCTCAAAGAAACTTTAAGAAGATTGACGTTGATAAAGATGCTCAATGTCAATAAAAAACTTCAATTAAAAACGCTGATGAAATATGTTAAATAATGATAAAAAAGAACCTGGCGCCCCCGGTGGCGTTATCATAGTTATGATTGCGATATGGGGCGGATTCCTGATATTGTTTATTAACCAGTATTGGCATAAATTGCCGGATGTTTTTTCGGCGTTTCGCGGCGATCCTTTTTGGGGGCCGATTATCAGGTTTTTATGGTAACCATCGCGTCTATGGAAAATAAAATTGCCGAGATTTTGAAATATTTTAAAGAGCAATTGGCTGGTTTGCGCGGCGGCCGGCTTTTGCCGCGGTTAGTGGAAGACATAAAAGCCGATTATTTCGGACAGAAACTTCCGGTCAAACAATTAGGTTCCATCAGCATCGTTTTGCCGCGGGAAATTCAGATTTCCGTCTGGGACAAACAGGCGGTTTCGCCGGTTGTCAAAGCCATTGAATCTTCCAATTTAAATTTAAACGCCAACGTTGAAGGAAATTTGATAAGAATCAATCTTCCGCCGCTTTCCGAGGAAAGACGGCAGGAATTGATGAAAGTTGTTAAAAAAGAAGCCGAAGAAACAAGAATTAAAATCCGCCACTTGCGCGACGAAGCCAACAAAGAAATCAGCCGTCAATTTGAAGAAAAAGAAATCAGCGAAGACAATAAGTTTAAATTGAAAGAACAGGCGCAAAAAGAAGTGGATAAGGCGAACGAAGAAATTGATAAAATGGTGGAGAATAAGATTAAGGAAATAAAGGAGTAATATGTTAATCGGCATTATTTTCGTCGTAATTTTTCTTTCAATTTTGATTTTAGTCCACGAATTGGGGCATTTTTTATTTGCCAAAAAATTTGGTCTTTTGGTGGAAGAATTCGGGTTCGGTTTGCCGCCGAAAATTTTCAGCAAGAAAATCGGAGAAACGACTTATAGTTTTAACGCTTTACCTTTTGGAGGATTCGTAAAAATTTTCGGCGAGGATAATTTGGAGGCGGGACAGAACAGAGAGAGAAGTTTTATAAATTTGAAAATCTGGCAAAGAGCAATTGTTCTTTTTTCCGGCGTTTTGTTTAATTTTTTGCTCGGCTGGCTGGCGTTTTCAATCGTCTTCGCCGTTGGATTGCCCCAGGCGGTGGTAATCACCGAAATTAAAAAAAACAGTCCGGCTCAAGAAGTCGGAATTTTGGCCGGAGATAAAATAATCGATTTTCAAAAAACCGACGAATTTATCAAATATATCAATGAGCAGCAAGGGAAAAATATTGTTTTGCGAATTGAAAGGGACGGAAAAATTTTAAATTTCAAAACAACGCCGAGAATCAATCCGCCGGTCAACGAAGGCGCTTTGGGAGTGGGCTTGATTGACGTCGGCTTGCAAAAGAAAAATCCGCTGGCGAGTTTTTGGGAAGGATTGAAAACCTCGAGTGAACTCGTAAAAGCGATTTTTATGTCCATCACAAAATTGATTGCCGGAGTTTTTGTCGGCAAAGCGTCTTTGGAATCCGTTACCGGACCGATCGGCATCGTGAAGATAACGGCTCAGGCCGGCACATTGGGCTTTGCTTATTTAATTCAGCTCCTGGCTTTGATTTCGTTGAATTTGGCGGTTATCAATATTTTGCCTTTTCCGGCGTTGGACGGCGGCCGTTTATTCTTTTTGGCGATTGAAAAAATAAAAGGTTCGTCTTTGAATCCCAGAACCGAAAAACTTGCCAACACCATTGGCTTGGTTTTTTTGATATTGTTGATGATCGCGATTACGATAAAAGACATTGTCAGATTATGAGAAGAACTTGGCTGCTATTCACTATTTTTTTGATTGTCGTTATCGCAATCGGCTGGTTTTTTTCCCAAGTTTACGGCAATCGGGGGATTTTGTATTTTTCCGTAATTTTCAGCGTTTTGATGAATGTTATCGCTTATTGGTTCAGCGATAAATTGGTCTTGAAAATGGCAAGAGCAACGCCTATCGATAAAAAAGATATGCCGGAGATATATGATATCGTTGAAAAACTGGCGACGAACGCCAATTTAGCGATGCCGAAAATTTATCTGGTTCCGGAGAATCAACCGAACGCTTTTGCTACGGGCCGAAATTCCAAACATGCGGCGGTGGCGGTTACCAAAGGATTATTGGAAAAACTTAATCGCAGCGAATTGGAAGGCGTTTTGGCCCATGAATTGTCGCATATTGGAAATCATGATATGCTGATTTCAACGGCAGCGGTGGTTTTGGCGGGATTTATTTCCATTCTTTCCAATATTTTTTTGAGGTCGCTTATGTTCGGCGGTTTCAAAAGGCGCGACGACAGAAATAACGGCCAAACGCAGGGGGTTTTGATGATTATCGGCGTGATTTTGGCGATTTTGGCGCCGGTTGCGGCTCTTTTAATTCGTTTGGCGATTTCCAGAAAAAGAGAATTTTTGGCCGACGCTTCCGGCGCTTTGCTCACCAATCGTCCCGAAAATCTGGCAACGGCTTTGGAAAAAATTTCTTCCGACAGGTCGCCGATGAAAGTGGCCAATGACGCCACCGCTCACCTCTGGCTGGATAATCCGTTTAAGGAAGAGAATAAAATTTTTTGGTTGCACAAATTATTTCTTACGCATCCGCCGGTCGAAGAGCGGATAAAAATTTTAAGAGAAATGAAATAGGCGGGGGATAAAAATATGGCGATTGAAAGCAATTTTGAAAATTTAAACAGCGGGCAGTTTTTGTGCAATAATTTGCGCGGAAAAACCGGCAATGACCCCCATTGGCAGGAAATAAATTGCGGAAAAATTGAAATCGCCGACGCTGATTTAATCGGTAAATTCTTCGGCGGTATTTTGACCGAGGAAGACGTCGATAAAAGAACGGAAGAACTGGAAAATCTAAGAAAAGAAGGCGAAGACGTTTCGGAATCAAGCTACGCGCTCGCCGGTTTGCTTAAAAATAAAATCATCGCTTTAAAAGGATACAGAAAAAGCAAAGAACGGGAAGAAAATTCCGACCGGTCGGATACGGCGGCATAAAAATAAGGAGGCGTCGCATAGCGGTCTAGTGCGTCCGCTTGGAAAGCGGATAGGCCTTAATCGGCCTCAGAGGTTCGAATCCTCTCGCCTCCGCCAGTTGGGAAATGAAGTCATTGGCTCGAACCATATTTTGTAAGGGCGAAAGGAATTTTTTCATTCTGATTTTTTAGAAACAAAGACTCGAAAGAGTTTTTGTTTTCGTTTGACAATTCATTAAACATAATGTTAGATTGTTAGCTGAGTAGCACATTCCCAAACCCAAAGAGAAAGGAGGCAAAAATGCCGAGCAAAATGACAGACGTAGCAACGCGGTTCGTGGATCTCACCCTGAAGTACAAGCGATGGGACGAGGTCAAAACGCTTCCGGCAGACGAGGTGCAAGTCCTCTTCGACACCGTTTCCGCCGCTGGCTTCAATCCGAAAAAGGTGGCACCAGGGAAACTCGTCGGCCATTACCGTGACCAGGACGGCAGCAACACGGGCGAGACGTACCCGATCAACAGCCTCTGTCCGTTCAAGGTGGTGAGCGAGGAAGACGGCGATAACTACTTCGCGACGGGCTGGCTCGACTGTGCGCTTCAGCGCGCGGTCTACGGCTCTTCGCGACAAAACGAAGATCGCGAGAAGCTCATCGAGATGATGGCTGAAGAGGTCGAGCGAAGCGTTCCGCTTGAGCCGATCCAGCTCACACTCGAAGGCGACCTTTTACGCGAGTACCCTCCGAGAACACTCGCGTTCGGTTCCGAGTATTTCGTCAAGCACACGCGGGACGAGAATGATCTCGGTTCGTGCGTCGGCGTGCACATGCATTGCAACTGCTGGATAGATCGCCGAAGGGCGACCAGTACGCACGACGCGATCGTGTGCCGAGGTTGCCACCTGCGGGTGCTGTTCCCGAAGGAGGTTAAAACCTACGGCGACTTACGGCAAGTGTTCGCGTCTCAACGGGTCAAAGTTCCGGCATAGCCGACACTCATGCTGGGCGACATCGGGGGCGGGTAAGAGAAATCTTCCCGCCTCTTTTCTTTTTGAATTTGAAAGAACTATTTGTGCGTGCTTTACACGCTCGAATTTGTATTCCGCCAAAGAAAAACTTGAAATTGTCCTTTCCGCTCCGGTTCCCGCTTTCACTCACGAATTTCGGTCGGGCAGGCAAGGCGAGGTGGGCAGAAGGGGGTATGGGGGAATTCCGCCTGCCGAGTCAATCGCGCGCAAAATCATTCCGGATTTTTTCAAATACACACCGCAGGATTGAGCATTCATTTGAGAGACCGGGCGCTGAGTCCTTATTGTCTTATTACGGCAAAATACGATAAAATAACTTGTATGGCAAATTGGCTTAAAGAAAAAAAATTTTTTATTGCCATTATCATTTTTCTCGCAGTTATTTTGATAATCATATTTTTCATTTTAAAGCCAAAAACGCAAACTATTGTTTCCGACGATGGGGAGGCTTCTTTGGAAATTCCAAAGGATGCCCTCCCAAAAGGTGTTTCTTTGAGAGACATCTCGATTATTAAAATAAGCCCGGAGGAAATTGAGGGAGTAGTAACGGCGTATCGCCTGGAACCGGACGGCCTCGAATTTAAAAAACCCGTCGTTATTTCCGTTTCAATGGGGGTTAAAAAAGAGCCGATGTCGGACGGAAAAGGAAATGGCATTCGTCTTGTTCAGCTTTATCATGCACATTCCGATTCGCTAAAACCGCTTGAAAACCAAAAGGGCGTTGTTGACCTCGGAAGCGGCAAAATGACCGTGAAGGCTCCGATTAGCGGTTTTTCTTCGGTATACGCCGCGGAATTTCACCCCAGCGTACTTTTTGAAATTTTTGGCGCCGGCAAGACTGCGGCCGCGATAGGAGAAGTTGAGGTAATCAGTGAAGAAGAGCCGGCTTATTTTGTCAGATCAGGCTTTAAAGCAAGAACCACCATTGAGCACATAATGGAAATTCGGGCCATTAAACTGCAGGCAAAAGACAGTTCTCCGACAGCCCCGCTTTCCCGGCGCCTAACCTTAATAGAACGGGGCGCGATAGAAGATCTAATGGTTAATCAAGGGACATTCTCCGCGCCGACGAAGTTTCCGGTTATTTCCCCGGCAACCGTGGAGGACATGCCGGCAGAATTCATCATAAAGCCCGGCGAATTGATGTGGACCGATGCGCCATACTTCACATGCGAGAAGGAGGGTGGAAGAAAACTGGACATAATGAATTACGGAAAAGACTTTGGCCGCATAGGATACATGAAATGGAACGCCATCTTTAGCTATAAATGGCGGGAGAATTTGTATATTGACTCTCCTGACGGAAAAAAGGTTCTTGTTGGTCAATACGACGATAGTATAGCCACGTACTGGGATTTTTTGATACCTATTACTTGTTTGCCGCTGCCTCGTTATATTGGTGATTCACCTTCATCAAAGTCGCCGTCTGTATCTCCAAAACCCGATCCCGAGCCGCCGGGAGCGCCACCGGCGCCAGTCGATCCAAAAGAAGCTCAATGCAAAGTAATATGCGGAACGGACAGATATTCCCCGGCGACTTCGCAACAAGCGTGTTCGGATACGTCCAGAGATTTCTTGTGTATTCAGAATAAACAAGCCTGTTATGATTATTTGATTCCGAAGGGATGGCAGAACGATTCAAATTGTTGTTGCAAGGATGCGCCCGTCGCCAGACCAGCGGGGGGTCGCATTGATTGTTCCAAATTCATAGGATGGGACGCCAACGGTTTTGCAATCGAAAAAAATCCCAAATATCCTTTTAGTTCTTCAACTTTGCCGCCGGCGGAGTGTAAATAAATCAACCGGTTTGAATAGAGAACCTGACCGACCTCCATCAAATTGTACCCCGGAAAAGACCCCAAGAAAACCTTGCAATACTTACATAAGCAAGGTTCTAGACCGATTCACACCGCCAATTAGGATTTTACAAGTGGACAAAGGAACCCTTGCGGCGACTTGCCGCTTCTTGACTTTTATTGTGTAATATGCTATCTTTAAATCAAATTTAAGCATGGTGCTTAGATTGTGAAAGTACATTCCTAACCTAAAAAAGGAGGTAGCAATGAGTCGGAAACTATCGCTGTTTATAGGACTCCTTATTGGTGTCGCGTTTTTAGCGGGCTGTTATGAGGAGTTTTTTATGAGCAGGCGCTCATACTTCCATGGCGCTGTCATCGCCGAATACAAACGGCAGAGTAGTGTACGTGGCACTAATGACTATTTGATTTTCCGGTTCTACGAGAGGGGCACCTACGAGATCACATTTTCCGCTCGCGGCGAAGGAGATCGTAGTCAATACAAGGTTCCGCAGGACATTACGGAGGTCATAGAAGTCGCGCCGCGTGAGATCATCGTCGAGCGGCAAATTCTTCCAGAATTTCTGCGAATCACGATCACGAAGGACGGCAAGCTTGAGTCGCACAATTTCTTTCCAGAAGTCGTTGAAGTGCAGTAGAGATTCGCCATGGGTCGGAACGATTACTCGTTCCGACCCATTATTTTTTGAAATAATTATTTTGTGCGTGCTTTACACGCTCGAATTTGTATTCCGCCAAAGCCAGTGAATTTTCCAACAATCTTAAATTGAAAAATTCACTGGTTTGAGTTATAATTAACTTAATTAAAAATTTGAAATTGTTAATGCGCGCGGCGGAGTTGATTATCATATATGTTTGAATTAATAACATACCTTTGGCAATATCTTGTTCAATCAACAGGGCTTTTTATTGCGTATATATTTGCCGCGCTTTTTTTGTATTTGGTTTTAAGGCGTCTCCACTCCCGGAAAATAATAGTCGCGCTGATTATTGTATTTATCGGAGTTTCATTTTATTTTTACGCTCCGAACGGATTGCCACGCGCTTTTGAATACCCGTTTTTTCTAAAAACATACGGACCGTCAGACGGACCGGCGATTCCTTTCAAAAATGTATGGGAGTTTTTTAAAAATTTTAGACGTTTTGAACGGGTAGCGGACATTGCGCGGAATCCGGCTGATATTCCTTTGCCTATTGCCCGCAAAGAACCTGCGAATGTGGAAATAAATATAACCGCCAAAGAGGTTGTAGCGGAAATGGCACCCGGCGTTACTTTTAACTATTGGACATTTGACGGCAAGGTGCCGGGGCCGTTTTTACGCGTGCGCGAGGGCGACACGGTGATGCTGACGCTCCATAATGACCCGACCAGTTTACACCACCATTCAATAGACCTTCATGCGGTGACTGGTCCGGGCGGAGGCGCCGCGGCAACCATAGTCGCGCCCGGCGAAAGCAAAACAATAATTTTTAAAGCGCTTAATCCCGGTATTTTCATATATCATTGCGCTCATCCCAATGCCGCGAATCATATGACGCACGGCATGTATGGCCTGATTCTTGTGGAACCGAAAGAAGGAATGGAAAAAGTTGACCGTGAATTTTATGTAGCGCAGGGAGAATTTTATAGCGCTGGCGCAATTGGTCGTGAAGGATTGCAGCTTTTTGACGCTCAAGCGATGCTTGACGGAAAACCGCAATACATTGTTTTTAACGGCCGCACAGGAGCGTTGGCGAATAATTTGAACGCTAAAGTCGGCGAAACAATCCGAATTTACGTCGGCAATGGAGGCGTTAATTTAATTTCCAGTTTTCATGTTATCGGCGAGATATTTGACAGAGTTTTTCGCGAGGGGGATTTGGTAAGTTCTCCGGCGCAGAGCGTCCAGACAACGCTTGTTCCGGCCGGAGGCGCGTCAGCGGTTGAATTACACCTTGATTATCCGGGAAACTACATACTTGTTGACCACGCGCTCTCGCGGCTTGACCGCGGCGCTTGGGGAACGCTTCATGTAAGAGGAGAAGAGGACCCGAAAATTTTTAAAGGAGAGATAGAAAGCGGACACGGGCACTGAAGAATTCGTCGCTCCATAAAAATCTATTAAAAAACTATTTGTAATAATGAACAAAAACATTTTAGACGAACAACTTGTCGTAAATTATCTTGCCGGTGATGAAAAATCGCTTGAGCTTCTTATCCGGCGGTATCTCAGACCAATTTATAGTTTTACATACAGATATGTGGGTAATGGGCAGGACGCAAAAGATGTGACGCAGGAGACATTCGTGAAAGTTTGGCGTAATCTTAAAAAATTTAACCAGCAAAAAAGTTTCAAAACGTGGATTTTCGCAATCTCAAAAAATACCGCTTTTGATTATCTTAAAAAGAAAAAAACGATTCCATTCTCGGAATTTGAAAACGAGGAGGGAAAAAATGCGTTTATAGAAACATTTGCCGACCCGGCTCATCTTCCCGATAAACTTTTAGAAAAAGCCGACATGGCAAAAATACTGACATCGGTTATTGAAAAATTATCGCCAAAATACAGAATGGTTCTATTCTTGCGCTACAACGACCATTTCAGTTTTAAAGAAATTGCCGAATCTCTCGGTGAATCGCTTAATACCGTGAAATCAAGACACAGACGAGCCCTTATCATACTTAAAAAACTTCTTACCGAATTTTATAATGCACCAAAATAAATACTGTTTTCGTAGTAGTATATAAGAGGCCGCAAAACCTCTCCCCATATTTTAAGTATCGGGGCGTTCGAAGTTTGTTCGACCTTTCTTCGGACTCAATAATAAAGGGATGCACCAAAATGCGTCCCTTTGTCGTATTAGTAATAAGGCAATTATGCGAAAAGATTATGAAAAACTTTTCTCCCATCTTACGCCGCCGGAGCCGCCGACAGGCCTTTTTGATCGAATAATTTTTGCGATTAAAAGGGAGCAGGAGTTGCAAAGAACTAAGAGGTTAGCTTTTGGATTTTTAGTTCTTCTTGTTATATCTCTTTCTGCCGCGCCGTTTTCCGTGACCTTGTTGGCGGAACAAGTGGCGAATTCGGGCATACTTTATTTTATCGAGACAGCATTCAATAATTTCGGAAATTTCCCGACGATTTGGCAGAATTTTGCACTGGCAATCGCTGAATCGCTGCCGGTTGTTGGTATAACGCTTTTTGCCGTAAACATGATTATCGCTGTATTTACCCTTCGATTATTTCTCCACAGAAAAAGATTACTGCTTGGATATTTTATGAATGGCATGAATTTTAGCTAAACAGGGTCGATGTCGTATATCAAAAATTATAAATTTATGAACGAAGAAAAACAAAATTCCGAAGGAAAACATTTGACTTCTTGTCCCGTATCAAGCGAGCATGGCGAGTTTTGGTGCGGGATTCTCAAACTGGTCATCATCGGACTTATCGGTTTTGTGGTTCTTATTATAGTTTTCGGCGCGGGAGTAAAAGTTGGGACGCTCAAAGCCAGATATTCGTATCGATGGGCCGAAAATTACCATAAAAATTTTGCGGGCCCCAGGGGCGGGTTTTTTGGCGATTGGCGCGAATTTCCAGCCGGAGATTTTATCAGCGGGCACGGCGTCTTTGGTTCAATCATCAAAATCGACGGAAATACACTTATTATTAAAGAAGAAAATAATATTGAGAAAACTGTTCTTATTTTGGATAAAACTACCGTTACAAGCCGCCGTGAAACAATAAAATCGAATGAACTTAAAATTGATGATCGAATAATCGTCATCGGCTCTCCTGATGATCAAGGTCAGATAGAAGCCAAATTTATTCGGGTAATCCGATAATCCATGGCGTATATTTTCAAAATCGTCAAAAAAATTTTATCAAACAAATTGTGGCTGGCCATCGCTGTTTTTATTCTCCTCGGCGGCGGTTATTATGGCTACACAAAATTTTTTAGCAATAGCGGTGAAATTCGTTATATTGCTGCCCAAGCTCGGAAAGGAACTCTTGTCGTTTCTATTTCCGGAAGCGGACAGGTTTCCGTTTCCAATCAGATAGATATTAAACCGAAAGTTTCCGGAGAAGTGGTTTATGTCGGCGTTGAAAACGGGGAAGCGGTAAAAGCCGGCGCTCTTATTGCCCAACTCGACATTCGAGACGCGCAAAAAACGGTGCGCGACGCAGAATTAAATCTGGAAAATGTAAGGCTGACTTTAGAAGAAATGAAGGGCAAAAAAGGCGACGATTATACCCTTCGTAGTATTACCGAAAAAGCGAAAGACAATCTTAAAAAAGATTACGAAGACGGGTTTAATATTGTCGCGAGCGTTTTTATTGATTTGCCGACAATTATGATCGGGCTTCAAGACACGCTTTTTTCAAGCACGCTTAATATTAGCCAGTGGAATATTGATTATTATGCGGACGCGGTTCAACAATACGATTCTGCCGCTTTAAGTTTTAGAGATGATGTATATTTAAAATTTCGAGACGCGCGCAAGGCATATGACCAAAATTTTTTGGATTATAAATCGGTTTCAAGATTTTCCGATACTTTGACGATAGAACATCTTATAAACCAAACTTATGACACCACAAAAAATGTCGCTGATTATCTTAAAAGCGCGAATAATTTAATCCAGTTTTATCAAGAAAAACTCACCGAAAGGAGTCTCAGGTTGAATTCGCTTTCCAATACGCATTTGTCCAATATCAATAATTATACGGGAAAAACAAACACCCATCTTCTGAACCTTCTTTCAATTAAAAACGGGATTCAAACGGACAAAGAAGCGATTGTCGGTTCAGATTTTGACGTTGCGAGCCAGGAACTCGCCGTGAAACAGAAAGAAAACGCGCTTTTGGATGCCAAAGAAAAATTAGACGATTATTATATTCGCGCTCCGTTTAACGGAGTGATTGCTAAAACAAATTTAAAGAAAGGCGATTCCGTGTCATCGGCAAGCGTTCTTGCTACGCTTATTACTCGTCAGAAAATTGCGGAAATTTCTTTAAATGAAGTCGATGTCGCTCAAGTGAAAATTGGTCAAAAAACCACACTTGTTTTTGACGCCATACCTAATTTTACAATCACGGGTCAAGTCGCGGAGATTGACGCTGTCGGGACGGTTTCGCAGGGTGTCGTTACTTATACCGTAAAAATCGCTTTTGACACTCAAGATGACAGGATAAAGCCCGGGATGAGCGTTTCCGCCGCAATTGTTATTGAGGCAAAATCAAACGCGCTTCTTGTTCCAAATTCAGCGATTAAATCGCAGGGAGGAATAAATTATGCGGAAATTATAGGAGATGACGATAAAAACGCGGCGCTTGCGGCAAATTCAAGCGGAGCGATTCTTAAAAATTCTCCGCGCCAACAACGGGTCGAAATTGGTCTTTCTAATGATGAATTTACCGAAATTGTAAGAGGGCTTCAGGAGGGAGACGCCGTCGTGACGCGAATTATTCAATCAACTTCTCAAGCCGCGCAAACGCAACAAAGTTCCTCTATTAGAATTCCGGGTCTTCCAACAGGCGGCAGCCAAATAAGAACGCGTTAAAAATTACAGCCATGATTGAGTGTAGAAACATAGTCAAAACGTACAAAAACGGAGAGATAGAAACTCACGCGCTAAAAAATACTTCGTTCAAGATAAACGATGGAGAATTTGTGGCAATCATGGGTCCTTCTGGTTCCGGCAAATCAACTCTCATGCACATCATCGGTTGTTTGGATACGCCCACAAGCGGAGAATATTTTTTAGATAATAAAGATATATCCAAACTCTCCGACAATGAATTGGCTGACATCCGTATGAAAAAAATCGGCTTTGTCTTTCAATCGTTTAATCTCCTTCCTCGGGCAACCGTGCTTCGTAATGTTATGCTTCCCTTGGTATATGCTGGAATTTCCAAAGAAGAACGGGAAAATCAAGCTCGAGAAGCTTTACGGGGCGCGACGCTTCCCGAGGATTTTTGGAATCATTATTCCAACCAGCTTTCTGGCGGAATGATGCAAAGAGTCGCTATTGCCCGGGCCCTTGTAAATAATCCGATGCTTGTGCTTGCCGATGAACCGACGGGAAATTTGGATACCAAAACAGGCGAAATGGTGCTGGATACTTTCCAGCGGCTTCACCAAGAACAAGGCCGGACGATTGTTTTAATCACTCATGAACCCTATGTCGCCGAACATGCCGAGCGCATTATTAATATCCGAGACGGAAGTATTGTCGAGGATGGCAAAGTCAAAAATCGGCGTGTCATCAATAATCATAATCACAACGCAAAATGAAAGTCCAAGATATTTTTCAAGAAACATATAACGCCCTTTCGGCAAATAAAGCGAGGTCAGGCCTCACAATTCTTGGCATTGTCATCGGGATCGGTTCAGTCATTGCCATGGTTTCAATTGGTCAAGGCGCATCGGGCCAGATTCAATCAAGCATTGAGGGTCTCGGTTCAAATCTCCTCACGGTAATGCCCGGGGTTATCCAACCCGGCAGAGGCATTGTCTCCTCTGGTCGAGGATCGGCGCAAACGCTCAAAAATGAAGACATCGAGGTGTTGCGTCAAATTTCAGGAGTCGCGTATATCTCGCCGGAAGTTCAAAGAAGATTTCAAATTGTCGCTGGCGGCAATAATACTAACTCCACCATAATCGGAGTTGAACCCGATTATGCGCCGGTGAGAAATATCTCCCCAGGGGCCGGATCGTTTATAACCGAAGCGCAAGTAAGAAGTTTAGGTCGAGTAGCGGTGCTCGGCCCCACCGTTGCGCAGGACCTTTTTGGCGAAGGCAATGACCCTGTCGGCAAAACCATTCGCATCAACAGAGTAAATTTCAAAGTTATTGGCGTTTTGCAATCAAAGGGCAGCGCGGGGTTTTTCAATCCCGATGATACTGTTTTCGTGCCGCTTACTACAATGCAAAAAATTCTTGTCGGGGATGATTCTCTTTCAACTATCGCCATAAGCGTTCAAAGTAAAGACCTCATGCCTCAAGTTCAAGAAGAGGCAACTGCCATGCTTATCGCAAAACACCGCGTGGATCCGCAAAGCCCGGACTTCTCCATCGTCTCGCAGGCGGATATTCTCGGCACGCTCACGCAAGTGACGGACACATTCACCATTTTTCTTGCCGCGGTTGCCGGTATTTCGCTTATTGTGGGCGGCATCGGAATTATGAACATGATGCTTACCACCGTTACGGAACGAACGCGGGAAATTGGACTTCGCAAAGCCATTGGCGCGAAGAAAAAAGACATATCAATGCAGTTTCTTGCCGAAGCGGTCGCACTTACTTTTTTGGGAGGTGCGGCAGGCGTTGCTCTTGGTTGGACTATTTCTTTTCTTGTGACGAGTTTTACCGGTCTCGTCACGCAAGTTTCTTTGCAAGCGGTAATTCTCGCCTTTGGAGTATCGGCTGCGATAGGAATAATTTTCGGTTATTATCCGGCAAGAAGAGCGGCCTCGCTCAATCCCATCGAGGCATTGAGATATGAATAAAACTATATGATTCAAGTAAAAAATCTCACAAAAAAATTTGGAAAACTTGAGGTAGTTATCGCTAAAATTTTTTTGAAAGTTTTTCCGCCTTGGATTACGCCCAATCATATAACTATATTCCGTTTTTTAACAATCCCTTTTATAATATTGCTTTTATTTTCAGAAAAGTATCTTTTCGGCATTATTCTTTTTTCCATATCCGCTTTTTCCGATATGATTGACGGCGCCCTGGCAAGAGTTACAAATCAGATTACCGAATGGGGAAAAATGTCCGATCCCTTGGCCGACAAGATGCTTATCGGGAGCGCGGCGGCGATTATTGTTTCAAAATTTATAAATGTTTATTTGGCGGCGGCAATTATTTTTATCGAGCTTCTTCTTATATTAAACGGCTATTATAAAAAGAAATATCAGAATATTGTCGTGCAGGCAGTCCGCGCCGGCAAGATAAAAATGAATCTTCAGTCATTCGGCATAGGGCTTCTCCTTTTGCACGCGATTTATCCTTTTCCGTTATTGCTGGTTATTTCAACTTATTTTTTGTATTTTTCTTTGGTATTTGCCTTAGTAAGTCTTGTGGTTTACAGATCCATATAATATATTTCAAAAAAGATGCGTAGCGGCATCCTTTTTGTTATTATAAAATCATGCAAGCCGTTATTCTAGTCGCTGGCGAAGGAATAAAATTAAGTTCTGCCGCCGAAGAAATACCAAAATGCCTGCTTAAAGTCGGTAAAAAAACCGTATTAGAGCACAACATTTCACAACTTCCACAAGAAGTTAAAGAGGTTATTTTGGTGGTGGGGCGCTTAAGAAGCCGGATTAAAAAGCATATCGGCAACTATTTTAGCGGCCGTCAAATAAAATACATCGAACAAACAGAACAATTAGGCACCGGCCACGCGCTTTTCATTGCCAAAGATTCGCTTGAAAATAAATTTCTGGTTCTTATGGGTGACAATTTGTATCTTAAAAAAGATATGGAAAATTGTCTGCGGCATAAACTTTGTCTTTTAGCGCAGAAAATCGAGGCGCCGGAGCGTTTTGGCATTGTTAAAATTGATGACGGCGTTCTGCGAGAAATTGTTGAAAGCCAGAAAATTCCAACTGGCGCCTTGATCAACTGCGGTCTTTATGTTTTGGACAAAAGAATTTTCGACTATCCTTTAGTTTTAATTGGCGAGAATGAATACGGACTTCCTCAAACCATTGCTAAAATGGCCCGTGATTATCCGATTAAAATAGAAAAAGCCGCCTTCTGGATGCCGATAAACAATTTACAGGATTTAAAGCAGGCTGATAAATATCTAAAAAAAATCTATTTGTAAAATATAAAAATTTCCTTATAATTAATAATCGAAGCTCTTTGATTAAATTTGAAAAAAAGGGAGGTGAAACCGATGAAGACATTGAGGGCGCTGCTGTTGGGAACGGCTATTTTTGCGGTTTTTAATCTCGCCGCGGCCGAAGAAGCCGGAAATTCATACCAAAAACAGGTTTTTCGTTTAGAAGTCGATTATTACCGCAGTCTAAAAGACGGTATTGACGACGGAAAATATAATTGGGTTCATCCGGATATCAACGTCGAACATTTTCCGGTAAAACGACTGGGGAAAGAAAAAATCGACGTTATGCTTATTTATTTCGGCGATATTGTAGAAACCGACAAGATATTCCGCGAGTTCGAAAAGATGAATTTGCGGCCAGCCGAAATTCGGGAACTTATCGTTTTGGCCGAGAAATATCCGGACCTTCAGCGAGAATTCACGATAATCGCTTTTGGTTCCGCCTGGAGGCAATCAGCTAATAAAAATTGCTATCCGGCTTTGTACGGCGATCGCTTTAGTCGGGAATTATATCTGGTTTGTTTAGGAGACGATTATTGGTGGAGCGGCGCTTATTGGTTTGCGGGAGTTCCACGATAATTTGCCCCTGTCGAAAATTCAGGCGGGGGCTTCTTTATCTTAATATGTCAAAAGAACAATACGAATTAAAACAATCGGAGAAAGAAGAAAAACGAAAAAAAGAAGCGTGGAGCCGGATGATTGAACGGCTGGTTTTTGGCGCGATTATTTTTTTGGTGATTGCCGGTTTTGTTTTTTTGGCGATAAAATACAAAGGAAGTTCTCCGGAACAGCCGGTTTTGGGGATGAACGCGGTTTCCGCTTCTGACTGGACAAAAGGCGATAAAAATGCCAAGATTATTTTGATTGAATACAGCGATTTTCAATGTCCGGCTTGCGTCGCTTACGAGCCGACAGTGAAACAAATTACAGATGAATTCAAAGACAGAATCGTTTTTGTTTATCGCCATTTTCCGCTTAGCCAGCATAAAAACGCGGAATCGGCGGCAATGGCTTCCGAAGCGGCCGGCAGGCAGGGAAAATTTTGGGAAATACACGATTTGATTTTTGAAAATCAAAAAGAGTGGAGCGAGGCGTTAAACGCCGAAGATATTTTCGCGGGTTATGCCCAAAAAATCGGACTGGATATTAACCGGTTCAAAGACGATTTGAATTTAAAAGAATCGAAAGATAAAATAAGCGGCGATTCGCGGAGCGGCCTTGAAGCCGGCGTTAACGCCACGCCGACGTTTTTCTTGAACGGCCGAAAAATTTCGCCGCGAAGCTATGAAGAATTTAAAAATGCCATTTCTCAAGCAATTAACAATCCGTAATTGGTTTATCGTTGTTTTTTTATTGATGAGTTTAGCCGGTTTTTTCGACTCGGTTTATTTGATTTGGCAGCATGGCGCCGGTTTGCCGCCGCCGTGTCCAATTTCTTCTTTTTTCGATTGCGGCGAAGTTTTTAAAAGCAAATATTCTTACATCGGCGGCGTTCCACTTTCCCTTCTCGGAGCGATTTTTTATTTTGCGATTTTTTCTTTAATGATTTTTTACGCTTATTTTGCCAGAAACGTTATTGTCAAACTTGCGGCTGTCCTGGCGTTTTTGGGTTTTCTCGCTTCCGTTTATTTCGTTTATCTCCAAGTTTTTGTGATTAAAGCGCTTTGTCCATATTGTCTTCTTTCGGCGTTTATTTCAACAATTCTTTTTATTTTGAGTTTGCTTATTTTGAGGCTGGAAAAAGCGAAAACGTTGAATTAACTGAGTATGGAAAAATTTGAACAGCCTAAAAAAGAAATAGAAATTGTTAAACAAGACATTCCTTTGTCCGACGGGAGGACTGCTGAAGCGCATTATAATATTAAAAACAATAAAAAAGAAATAAAAAGATTTTTTATTAAAGACAAAGAGGGAAAAGTGTTGGAATTTGCTGAGTTTGAAAATATTGATTTTATGACGCCGGAAACGATTAAACAAGTTTTTTTAAATAAAGGCATTGCGCTTAAAAAAGAAGAAATAGAAAAAATGATGCCGAAACTCATTAAAAATGATTTAGACGAGATGGTGAGTGAAATTGATGAAGACAACGATATTGAAAATTAAACCGATGAAACAGACAAAGTCGGGTTTTTGCGGGCCGGTGGCTTTGAAAATGGTTTTGGATTTTTACGGATTGAATTATGGCGAGAATTATCTGGCTGAAATTTTGAAGACCACCCGAGAAAAGGGGACAGATGAAAGAGGATTCAGAACAGGATTAAAAAAAATAAAATTGAAATTTGTTATCAAATCCGGCGCGTCTTCGGAAGACATTAAATTTTATTTGAAAAAGAAAATACCGGTTATAGTGGATTGGTTTTCGGAAGACGAAGGCCATTATTCCGCAATTGTTGCCGCGACGAAAAATCATATTTTTCTGGCCGATCCAGAAATCGGCAAAGTCAGAAAAATGGATTTGAAAACATTTGAAAGGGTTTGGTTTGATTTCCCGGGCGAAAAAATCAGAAAACCGAGCGATTTGATTTTGAGATGGTTGATGGCTGTTTACCCGCCCAAGAATTGAAAATCCGTTTATTTTTTGTTAAATTGTAATGATATTCCGCGGTAGCTCAGTGGTAGAGCGGTCGCCTGTTAAGCGATTGGTCGTAGGTTCGAATCCTACCCGCGGAGCCAGTAAGGAAAAGTCAACGATTTGTAGGTCGCCTCGCTTCGCTCGGCGACCAAATTGAACGGAATTTTGGGCGAAAAAATCAATTGGCGGTTTCGTTTTTAATAAAATTAAAAGTAAAAGAAAATTTTTCATAAATGGATTTTAGTTTAATTTTTATATCTCTTGCCGGTTTGGTGGGGGGATTTGTAGGGGCACAAGTTGGTGCCGGAGCACTCATTACGTTGCCAGCTCTACTTTTTCTTGGGCTAACACCCACATTAGCCATTGGTACCAATATTCTTTCGGGGTGGTTGATAAATGTCGTTGCGGTCTTCAAATATTGGAAGAACCATAAAATAAATTTTAGAATTGTTTTACCTCTCTCCATAATCTCGCTCATAGGTGCTTTTATCGGTGCTAATCTTGTCCTTGATATTAACAAAGAGATTTTATCTAAAATTGTTGCTATTTTCTTTTTCGGCTTAATCTTTTTGATTTTCAAAAAACCTTCTGCTGGCCTTGAGATTGAAAACAAAAAACTCAATAGAAAAGATTTTATTATTGCAGGTATTTTATGTTTCATCTTGGGTATATACGGCGGGTTCTTTTCGGTAGGGGTCGCAACATTTTTGATATTTTTATTTGTCTTGTTGCTTGGTAGAGACTTAATGCAAGGAATTGCTGATTCTGTTTTTGTTACCGCCATTATGCTTATTGCGGCACTTTTTGTTTTTGTAAGAAGAGACAACATCGATTTTTCTCTTGCGGTGCCATTGGCCATTACTTCAATGGTGGGCTCGTATATCGGCGCACACACTGCACTAAAGTTTGGTGATAAGTGGCTTAGAGGGTTACTCATAGTGGTTGTTATAGCGTTAATAATCAAGTTGTTGTTTAATCTTTAGAAATGGAATTTGCCGCCAAAGAAAAACTTGTGGTTCGGCAAATTCACCATCCTAAGCAAAGTCGAAGGAAAAAGGAAAAGAAAACTTTTTTGCTGGGTTCTGCTCTCAACGAGCAGGCGGCGGGGCTGGCCTCTTTTGTATTCGCTCGGACGACTCGGCATTACTCCCCCCCAACCCCCTCCTGCCGAGCCGTCCTCGCTTCGGCAAAAGGATTTTTTGGCGGCGGAATTATTTATTCTTGCCCTTGCCCCACCGCTCCCGTGCGCGGGCAAGTTGTAGGAACTCCCTAAAATCAATAAATCCATACGCTAACTATAGTATGTAGCACCAAAGTTAGCAAGTGGATATACTACAGTTATCAACTATGAAAAGAGAAATCCTTATCAAATTTGGTAAAAAAGTCCGCGAGGAGCGGGCGAGGTTAGGTTTATCACAGGAAGAATTAGCCTCACGCGCCGGTGTTCACCGGACATATATCGGCATGATTGAACGAGCAGAAAAGAACATAACGCTTGAAAATATCGAAAAAGTTTCTAAAGCGCTAAAAATCAGCATCTCTGATTTTTTCAAAGGAATATGAGTTATAAGGACAAAATACATAAAATTGCGAAGGATATTTCGCCAAATATTGTTAATCTGGGAGCGAAACGCAAGAGAGGAACACCACCCACGCAAGCATTTTCTGATTTTCTTACACACAACGAACAAGGAGATTGGGCGGAGATGCTTTTCTTTCGTTCCCTTAAAGCATCTAACCTTGATTTAGTCCCCGTTAGATATGGGAAATCAGACAAGATTATTGCTGGAGACCCCGACTTCAAAGACTTTTATAATCAGTATCAAGATGAGCTGGACGCAATCGGTAAGAGGCCTGATGTTTTACTATTTGACCCCAAAATTTACAAAAAAGAATGGGGTGACGATATCAGTAAATTATCTCATGGAGAACTTGCAAAAATTGTTCCGCAAGCGACAGCGGGATTTGAAGTGCGATCTAGCGCATATCTAACAAAAAAATTTATCGCCAAAAAAGAACGTCCGTTTTTGAGTTTCACTCCAAAAGTGGAGGATCTTTTGATCGTACTAAAATGGATTGATACTTTTAATGTTCCGCATTTTTACGTTCAAGTATTTTTTGATGCAATCTATGTGATATCGTTCAGCGAAATTTTGTCATTATTGAGAGACACAGATATTTCAGAAAAGGGTATCAAAAATAAAAAGGTTGTCGGTTTAAAAAATGACGCACTAGCTTTTGTTATTGAAAAGAATCCTAAAAATCAGTACAAGGAGACCATTCACATGTATTTAAACAATGGTCATTTAATAAGCGAAAATATAGGCGAGCCGAATCTTTTGGGTATAAGAAAAGAGCTTGCCGGAGGGAGGCTTCTTCATCACGTAAGCTTTGAGGGTGGCAAGGCAAAACTTGATGAAGCTATTTTGAAAAAACTGATTGAGCAAGAGGTTTAAAAATATCATCAGCTTTTTTCAAAAATTGTTCTCTTTCGTTTTTTTCTGATTTGAGAAAATCTCTTTGGAGGTTCGCTAAAATAGAGATTTGTTTCTTGTCGAGCAATCTAAAATCGACAACAAAAGCTTTGTTAAGATCGTTTGGCTCAAATTTTCCAAGCCCCCCGCCATATTCTCTTTTTTCTCTGTCAAATAATTTTTGGGCCGTATTTGAATACAGATAAATAAATAATATATCTAGGTAGTTTTTTCCTAATTCGGTAGGATAAAAAGCATGAAAACAAGTTAGGTTAATACAGGAAGAATCGTTCCATACAAATTTTAAACCACTTCTCCCAAAAACCGTTACCCAAATCGGGGCAACATCTCTTTTTTCTAGCGCATACCACGGATCTCGATTTTTTGTAAGATATTTTTGACTGACACCCTGTTTTTCCCCAAGTGCAATATAGTTTTTACAACTTTGTTCTTGTGATTTTTCCCCATCAAATAAATAAACTTTCTTTTCTTGTTCCCTGAGTTTATCAAAATGCTCGTCACTAAAGTAAATATCTTTCGCGTGCACGGCTTTTGTGATACATGGGCGCAGGCATTTTTTTGATATTTTATGCTCCTCAACTTCTGGTAAGGAAAGTGTGAAATAATGATTTGCCCCCGTTGCTATGCCCCTAGAAAATTTGCCGAATGTCGAAAGTGAGACAAGTTCTTTCGAGAATATATCTTTATCGCCATTAAAATAATTTCTCCATTTTGTTTTAGGATTTAGGTCAGCAATCTTGAAGGTCTTTTTTGGGTGTTTGTTGAGAAAATCTTTTACAGAAACGAGTTCTTTCACATTATGCACTGTGTAAAAATTTATACTTTCATGCTTCTGTGGACTTTTCTCGGCAAGAATAATTACTGATGTAGTCAGTGCATTATCAAAAACATTTTCCTCAAAATTAACGCTGATAAAATGAAGGACAACACCACATTGTTTTAGATACTCTTTAACTTTTTCACCATAGTTCGCATTAAAAAATTCACTTGGCACAATAAATGCTAACCTCCCCCCTTTATCAAGTAAATTTATAGCTTTAATTAAAAACCAGCAGTAAATATTAGTTTGAATACTAAATCTAAAGTATGTTCGCAGACAAATTTCCTGAAAAACTTTCTCTTTTTCATTTATGTAGTGGTGTTTGAAATATGGCGGATTTGCAATAATACCGTCATATTTTTTGTCCCAGCCATTTTTTAGAAAATCTGCTTGATGTATCACCGCCTCCATTTTAATTTCTTGTATAACATCTTTTAGTTTTTTTGCGATGTTTTCGTCTATCTCCCAGAGGTCAAAGTTAATTTTTTTTCGCTTATTAAAGGAAGACATTACGCGAGGGAAAATCCCAAAGCCCGCGGCTGGATCTAAAACCTCCATTTCCTGTTTTTCACTATCTAAAACCCACTCCGACATAAACTTTGCAATTTTAAAGGGGGTAAAGAATTGCCCAAAAGCACGCCTATGCTCTAGGTCGACAGTTTTTGAATATTCGTTCTCTAAATCGTTTTCGTAACCGGGGGTCATAATTTTCTCGCTAACTTTAGTATACACAAAGTTTTCCATACAAGCAATCAGATTTTCTCAACATAATGCTTGTATCTAATCAGTGGCTTGCGTTCACTTTTATTCCTTGCCCTATCTATTTTTGATTTTGTTTTTGCGCCAACAGACAATCTATTTCTGTATAACCGCAAGCCAAGATGTTCTATACCCTCCTCGTGGGAAGATATTTTTGTCTTTTTCTCATTTATCGGCAATCTTTGGTTTCTGTCTGCATTTAGTAGAAGCTTTGTAATTTCGTCAGATAACTTTTTCATTTCTTCTTTTGATACTCTGCTAGCAGTTATTCCAATATCATCAACATAAATAGCGATACGAGCGTCTTTCCCTTTAAGTCGTTTTTGAACAAGACGATCCAGCCTGATAAAAGTGTCTAAATTGCACCAGATGGCAAGACGTGAGGATGTGGCAAATCCGCGAGCTATCGTTTTATATTCAAAACCGGATCCCTTGTGCCCCTTAGGTACACAACAAAAACCTGCAAGTAATTTTGCGGCCCTTTTACTACACGCGCACTTGTCATGGAGGAAGTGATAAACTCTTTCTTCACTTATTTGTTCAAAGAAGCGAGCTATATCTAATTTTAGAGAGGTTCGTTTTCGCTTTCTCCCGAGTAAATACTTTGCCGCTTTCGCATGGTTCATATTTTTCACACCGCCAAATATAAAAACGGGGAGCATTTTATCATGTGGGGCAAGAACAGACTTGTTAATGTTATCTAAAAGCCTCCCTAGTGGTGTGCCCTTCGCACTTCTGACAAATTTTTCTTTTTCTGGTTCTGATTTATATTCGTTATCTTTCCAATATTTGTTAAAGTTTTTAAGAGTGTCGTTTATTAAAGCCAACGCCTCCTCTTTCGGAAACTTACTATGGCTTAAATGTTTTGCCAGTTCGTTCTTGCTCCGTATGTAAAGTTTTGGGTATCTACTAGTTTGCATATTTTTTGAGGAGTTTCGCCCGATCTTTTATTAAGTGCGTTTGCATTTTCTCCCCCCATTCAATAAATTTTTTATCTATTGCTGAAGGGTCTTTACTGAATTTCTCTCTATCTATAAACAGAAACGGAGTTATTGATGAAGGATGAACATTTAATAATTCAGCAATTTTAATAAGCAAATTTTTTGAAACTTCTTTTTGACCAGTTTCTACCATTGCAATAAGCACAGCAGATACGCCGAGTGCTTTTGCAAATTCGGCTTGAGTTAAACCAGCTTCGTCTCTAATTTTTTTGATTAAATCAGGAAATGTATACATATAGAACGACTAAGGGGCGATTACCGCAGAAGGTCTTTGAGGATACGGATAATTTGTAAAATTATCCGTAAGCACCTCAACCACTTCATAAATGATAATCGCCCCTTTATACGGAAGGCACAATTCAGCAATTGGATTTTGGTGTTTCATTGTTTGCTCCATGTGTTTTTAGTTAAAGGGGACGGTTAATAATTGACCTTTAATTTACTACGCGGAACACACCAACTCCTCACGGTTATCAGTTTTCGATAAAAACCTTCCGGTAATACCAGTAACCGTGAGGTTATGGCAGTCCCTGTGCAAGTGAAGCATTAAGCTCAACGCCTAAAGCAACTTGACTTAACTTGTCCCTCAAGGATTACATGAAGCATAGGGCACACATGTATATACATGTCGGGGCAAGGTCCACTCCTTGTCAAAACAGGAGAGGTCAGATATTCTCAATAACAGAGAATGATCTAGAATCTTCGAAGTGATAACCGATCTCGCGCGAATTGATTTTTAAACTGCAACCGTCCTACTTAGTATTATACAAAACGTATAAGTTCAATCAAGGGGGAATTATCCACAGGACACTATCCGCCGCCAAAAAATCCTTTTGCCGAAGCGAGGATGGCTCGGCAGGAGGGGGTTGGGGGGGGGGAGTAATGCCGAGTCGTCCGAGCGAATACAAAAGAGGCCAGCCCCGCCGCCTGCTCGTTGAGAGCAGAACCCAGCAAAAAAGTTTTCTTTTCCTTTTAGAAGAAAAAATCCGGCGCGTGCAAAATCAGAAATGCAGAGAAAACTTTTTTGCTGGCTGGCGAGCGTTAGCGAGCGGCGGCGGGGCGGCTTCATTCGTCGGGGGTTTCCCGAAAATGCGTTCGGATTTCGTTCAGGGTGTGGAGCCAAATAGGATGAATATCGCGAAAAGCGGCACTTTTCTCTTTATTGGTGGGCTTTTTCACAGGTTCGAGCGCAAAACTTCCAAACGGGAGTTTTTTCAAACAATAGTGAGAGGCGCGGCGGAGCTGCGCCGATGACAATTTTCCTTCGACTTTGCTTAGGATGGTGAATTTGCCGAACCACAAGTTTTTCTTTGATAAAGAGGAGTTTTGATAGTAGTATAAAGGCGTATGGAACCATTGGCGTCAAAAATCAGGCCTAAAACTCTAAAAGAATTTATCGGACAGGAGCATTTGGTTGGGGAAAATAAGCCGTTGAATATTGCCGTTAAAAACAAACACCTTTTTTCGTTTATTTTGTGGGGTCCGCCGGGGAGCGGAAAAACAACTTTGGCGAAAATATACGCGAGCGCTCTTGACGCTCAAATCTACGAGCTTTCCGCGGTTTCGGCCGGCAAAGAAGACATTAAACGCGCTATTGAAGAAAATTCTTGGGGCAAGCCAAAGGTTTTATTTTTGGATGAAATCCACCGCTTTAATAAAGCCCAACAGGATTATTTATTGCCTTTTGCGGAAAACGGTAAAATTACTTTAATCGGCGCTACCACGGAGAATCCCAGTTTTGAAGTTATTTCTCCGCTTCTTTCTCGTTGCCGCGTTTTTATTTTAAACTCTTTATCAGACGAAGAGATGGCAAAAATTATAAAGCGCGTCGGTTTTAAGATGGACAAAGAAACGCGCGATTGGCTGATAAATATGGCAAATGGCGACGCAAGACAGGCGATTACGATACTCGAAAATACAAATAGCTTATACGGAAAAATCACGGTTGATAATTTGAAGAATGCTTTGCAATCAAAGTTTCTGCGTTATGATAAAAAAGGAGAGGAGCATTACAATACAATTTCAGCTTTTATTAAAAGCATGAGAGCCGGCCAATCGGACGCGGCTTTATATTATTTGGCGCGGATGATTGACGCCGGAGAGGACCCGAAATTTATTGCCCGACGGATGGTTATTTTTGCCAGCGAAGATGTCGGTTTGGCTCAGCCGGCGGCTCTTATGGTGGCAAATGATGTTTTTAGGGCGGTGGAGATAATCGGCTTGCCGGAATGCGGAATTAACTTGGCGCATGGAGTCGCATATTTGTGTCAATGTAAAAAAGACAGGAGCGCCTATGAGGCGTATATGGAGGCGATGGCGGATGTTAAAAAATTTGGCAACCTGCCTATTCCTTTAAATTTGCGCAATCCTGAAACTAAGTTAATGAAAGAATTGGGGTACGGCAAGGAGTACGAAAAATACTCCAAAGACAGTTTTTTGCCGGAAAAATTAAAAGATAAAAAATAAAAAAGTGGTATAATTAATATATATGGATGTATTTTCTCACGGGCTTTGGAGCGCGGCAATTTATAAAAGCGCAAATATAAAAGTAAAACAGCGAATGAAAACATGGCTCGCTGTTCTTTTTGGTATTTTCCCCGATGTTTTTTCATTTGCTCCGCTTTTTATCTGGCTATTTGGAGGTTTAATTTTCGGTTATTCAAATTTTTCTGACTTTCCAAGTCCTGACGCGACAGAGCCGGCAAAGCCAGACACTCTTTTAATTTTTAAAATTACAAGTTTGCTTTATAATTTCAGCCACAGTTTAATCGCGTTTGTCGTTATTTTCGGCATTGCATACTTGATTTTTAAAAGACCGGTTTGGGAAATGTTCGCTTGGCTTTTGCATATTTTAATCGATATTCCGACTCACAGTTATAAATTTTATCCGACGCCGTTTTTATGGCCCGCCTCCGATTTTAAATTCAACGGGTTTTTATGGAGCGAACCGTGGTTTATTATTTTAAATTATTCTTCTCTGGTAATAGTTTTTATTTTATTAAGAAAGAAATATGGCGGAAATAAACGTGATTTATAAAAGCATAAGAATTCAAAAATATCTTTCGGACCAAGGCGTTTGTTCGCGTCGGGAAGCCGAAGATTTTATCAGGCGCGGTTTGGTTGTCGTAAACGGCAAAGTTGTCAAGGAAATGGGAGTCAAAATCAATCCGGGAACGGATAAGGTGGAAGTAGTCATTAAATCAGCCGGCAAAGAGAACAAAAAAGAAAGCGTAATTATTTATAAGCCAAGAGGAATTGTTTCTTCGAGGATTCCTTCCGAGGGGAAAACGATATATGATCTTTTTCCTCAATTTTCCAAATTAAATATTGTGGGGCGGCTTGATAAAGAAAGCGAGGGACTGCTTTTGCTTTCAAATGACGGTGTTATCGCAAGGGCCGCAACCGGAGACGACCATATTATGGAGAAAGAATATGAAGTTGCCGTCCGGGAAAAAATAAACGCTTCTCAAATAATTCGTTCATTTGAGAAAGGCATTGAGCTTGAAGACGGAAAAACTCTTCCGGCGGCTGTCAAGGTTTTAAACAGCCACACTTTTCGCGTTGTTCTTAAAGAGGGAAGAAAACATCAGATTCGCAGAATGTGCGAATATATTCATCTTACCGTCGTCAAATTAAAACGGGTCCGGATGGGGGATGTATTATTGGGCAATCTTGGCGTCGGCGGCCACCGTTTTCTTACAAATCAAGAAGTTCAAAAATTAAGAGAGTCTCGCGCAAAAAACAAGAGTGGTGTAATATTTTGATTATGGATAAAAATATTTTATGGACAATTTTGGCGATAATCGTTGTTTTTATCGCCGCTTATTACGGAGCGCGGTATTTTAATTTTAACGTCAATGATTCTGGAAGTGAAAGCCAGTCGATTAAAAGCCAAATTGTTGAAAATACGCCGATTATTGAAGTTTTGAAAACAGGTAAGGGGGATGAGATGAAAGCAGGCGATAAAGTTTCCGTTCATTATACGGGCTGGCTTGAAGACGGAAAAAAGTTTGATTCCAGTTTGGACCGCGGCCAACCTTTTGAATTTATTTTGGGGGCAGGCCAAGTGATTAAAGGCTGGGACATCGGCGTTTTAGGGATGAAAGTCGGAGAAAAAAGAAAATTGACGATTCCTTATAATTTGGCTTACGGAGAAAACGGCATCTCCGGAGTTATTCCTCCGAAGTCGACTCTTATTTTTGAAGTTGAACTTTTAAATATAAAATAAATGAAGATTAATTGCTTTAATATTCTTGACTTGACAAAATATGTTTTATAAACTATTATGACAATTAAGCGCGATGAACGCGCAAGCAGAAACAGAGTCGAGTTTCTTAAAAAATAAAATCACATGAACGGAACCATTAAAACTCTTACGGATAGGGGATTTGGATTCATTTCTCGCGAAGGCGAAACAAAGGATCTTTTCTTTCATTCCAAAGAATTAAGTGGCGTAACGTTTGATGAATTGAAAGTTGGCGATGCCGTCACTTTCGAAGTCGTCCAGGGCGAAAAAGGCCCGGCCGCCACAAACGTATCGCGCGCATAAGCAATTGTTAAAAAAACCGTCCCGCCTAGGCGGGACGGTTTTTTATTCTCCAAATTTTTATTATAATAAAATACAATGAAATCAAAAGAAGGATTATGGAGATTAAGCCCGAGCGGATTATACAGTTTTGAAGAATGTGAAGCTTGTTTTTGGATTGAAAATCATCATGAAAAGGCGCCGGGCATTCCGCCGGTGCTAAATATGGCAATGGACAGCATTTTTAAGTCGCGTTATGACACGTATCGGGAGAAAAACGAATTACCTCCGGAAATACAAGAACTCGGGGAAAAGGGCGTGTCTCTTTTCGGCGATTTGGAAACTTTGAATAAATGGCGCGGGCATTCATCGCACTTGAGAATTATAAATGAAAAAATCGGCTATATGCTTTCGGGTAAATTAGACGAGGTGCTTGTTGAAAAAGACGGTCGATTGATTCCAACCGATTTTAAATCTTCGGGATACGCTCCCAAAGAAGACAAGCAAAAATACTATGTGTCGCAGCTTAACGCCTACGCGTTGATGTTTCGCGAACATGGATACAGACCGTCGGATCGCGCAATACTTTTGCATTACTTTGTGAAAGACACAAAAAATCCATCCCTGAACGTGGAATTCGTGAGCCATATTGATCCGGTAAAAATTGACCTCGGCGCGCTTGAGAAAAAAATAACGGAAATGGTTAAATTATTAAACGGCCCTTATCCCGGCGATGATTTGGAATGCGGCAAGTGCGTTTATTTTAAGAAAAGGGGCGCAATAAAAAGTTGACATTTTCCATAATTAAGATATTATTGTTTTTAAATTTCAAAGGTCGGCGAGAATTATAATGATTGAAAGTAATAAATTTATGAAAAAAATTTCAGTTTTTTTAACGCTTTTAATGATAGGCATTGCGCCTTTCGGGGCGATTGCTCAAACTTCCGCAACTTCCAGCCAGCCGACCATTCAGGAAATGCTTGCGAAAATTCAAGAGCTTCAGACGCAAATTAAACAGCTTCAGGAGCAAACACAGCAAATGGTCGTTCAGCTAGCAACGACTTTAAGGCAAGGAGCGCAAGGAGACCAAGTAAAAATTCTTCAGGCGATTTTAGCGGCTGACCAAGGAATATATCCCGAAGGAATTATTTCCGGATTTTTTGGGCCGCTGACCAACCGCGCCGTAAAACTATTTCAAAAAAAACACGGGTTTGAATCCGTGGGAATTGTCGGACCGAAAACGCTTGGCAAAATAAACGAACTTTTGAAAAAAAATCCGCTGGCTTTTGAAAACGCCACTAGCTCTGCGGGCGGGAAACCGTGCGCTATTGTTCCGCCCGGCCATTTAATTGCGCCCGGCTGGTTGCGCAAACAAGACGGAGTTCGTCTCATTGTTCCCGCTTGCCAGACATTGCCGCCCGGCATTCTTGCAAAACTTGCGACATCAACGCCGCCCGCGGCAACTTCAACGCCGGACACAATCGCGCCCGTTATTTCTGCCATTGCCGTTAGCGCGAGTTCGACTTCGGCTGTCGTTGCTTGGATAACCAATGAATTGTCAACCAGCAAGGTTTATTATTCGACCACAACTTCGATTGATATTTCCAGCACCTCAACGCCTTCGCAGGCTGACGTTGCTTTAGTTTTAAGCCATAACGTTTCGTTATCGGGGCTTAACGCCACCACCACTTACTTTTATGTCGTGGAATCAAAAGATTCTTCAAACAACGCGGCGACTTCCAGTCAACAGTCATTCTCCACGCAATAAATCAGCAGTTTTTGAAGAATCAAGTCGCAAAGAAAATCCGCTCAAAGAGAGCGGATTTTCTTGTCAGGCAACCGCGAAAATTTAGCGGAGTTCTTGCCAATTTTATCGGTTTGCGATATCGTAATAACACGACCCCAAAAATTCGGTCGTATTTTTTAATTATGAATATCAGAAACATCGCCATCATTGCCCACGTTGACCACGGCAAAACCACTTTGGTCGACGCGCTTTTAAAGCAATCGGAGGGATTTAAATTAAAAACCGATGAGGCAAACAATTTAATAATGGATTCCAATGAGCTTGAAAAAGAGCGGGGAATCACCATTTTCTCGAAAAACGCGTCAATTAAGCATAAAGGCGTGAAAATCAACATCGTTGACACGCCTGGCCACGCCGATTTCGGCGGCGAGGTGGAGCGGATTATGAGAATGGTTGACGGCGTTCTGCTTTTGGTTGACGCCAAGGAAGGGCCGATGCCGCAGACAAAATTCGTTTTGAGAAAAGCGATTCAAGCGGGCCATAAAATTATTCTGGTCATCAATAAAATTGACAAGCCCGATGCCAGGCCGCAATGGGCGCTGAATCAGACGTTTGATTTATTCATTGAATTGGGGGCCGGCGACGAACAAATAAATTTTCCGGTTATTTACGCTTCTTCTATCCAGGGCAAAGCGGGCTTGGAGCCGGATTTAAGCAAAATGGAAAATGTCCAGCCGCTTTTTGAAAAAATTATTGAATATATTCCGGCGCCGATAATCAATTCAAATAAGCCGCTGCAGATGCTGACGGTGAATCTGGCTTACGACAACTACAAAGGCAAAATCGCCATCGGCCGTCTGTATTCGGGCGTTTTGAAAAAAGGAATGGTTGTCAGCCATATTAATCGCAACGGTGAAATTAAAAAAATTCAATTGACCTCGGTGATGCTTTTCGACGGTTTGAACAGAATAAACGTTGAAGAAGCGGCGGCCGGCGACATCGTTGCGATTTCCGGCATCGCCGATATTTCCATCGGCGAAACCATTTCTGATATTGACAATCCCGAGGCTTTGCCGGTTATCACCATTGACGAACCGACCATTAAAATGACTTTCGGCGTCAATACTTCGCCGTTAGTCGGCAAAGACGGCCAATACACGACCTCGCGCAATCTTAAAGAACGTTTGGAACAGGAACTTGAAACCGATGTGGCGTTGAAAGTGGTTCCGGCCGGCGTTTCCGACCGCTGGATTGTTTCCGGACGAGGAGAATTGCATTTGGCGATTTTGATTGAAAAAATGCGGCGCGAAGGACATGAGTTGGAAGTTTCCAAGCCCCAAGTGATTTTAAAAGAAGTTGACGGAAAGACAATGGAACCGATGGAACTTGTTTTTATCGAGTCGCCGGATAAATTTTCCGGAATTATTATCGAAATGATGGGCCGCAGATTGGGAAAAATGAAAGACATGAAAGTGGAGCGCGAGGAAGCTCGCCTGGATTTTGTCGTCCCGACAAGAGGATTAATCGGCATCAGGAACGAATTTTTAATAAATACCAAGGGGTTGGGGATAATCAACAGCATTTTTATGGGCTATGAAGAATTTAAGGGAGAATTTTTTTCAAATCCTCACGGTTCATTGATGGCTTCGGAAAGCGGGGTCTCCAACAGTTATGGCTTATTGAACGCTCAAGGCCGGGGACGGCTTTTTATCGGGCCGGGCGTTGAAATTTATGAGGGAATGGTGGTGGGACAAAATGCCAAAGCCGAAGACATTATGGTGAATATCTGCAAAACGAAGGAACTGACTAATTTTCGGACAAAAAATTTCGGCGTTCAGGAAGGGCTTGAAGCGCCGAAGCAGATGGGGCTGGAAGACGCTTTGGATTACATCGGTGAAGACGAATTGGTTGAAATTACCCCAAAAAATATCCGCATCAGAAAGGCGATTTTATCGGAACACGAAAGAAAAAGAACAAGGAAACAATAACGCCATAATTCAACCGTTGATATTTTAGATATTTTGATTTATAATTATTTTTTATGAAATTCGCATTTACAACGATATTGATTTTCAGCTTTGTCGGAGCAGCTGTTTTTGGAATTGTCGGCATGAATCACAACGGTGAACACGGCCAAGACGGTTGTATTGCCGCGGTTGCCAATGGCGCGGATTGTTTAGCTGAAAACAGCCCGATTTCTTTTATCGTTTTTCACTTCAATTTTTTCAAAATTTTTTTGATTTCAACGTTTAATAATTCCGCAATAATTCTTTTTCTTGCCTGTCTCGCCGCTCTGTTTTTATCTTTTACTTTTGGAATTTTTGATAACATCATCGGCCGCGGATTATTAAAACCCGCCATTTATTTTCGAGCCAGGCGATTTTTAGATTTTTTAATTCCAATTTCTCGGCAAAAATTTTTTTCTTGGCTTGCTCTCCGCGAAAATAGCCCCTCTTTTTAGTAAAAAAACATAAGACATGAATTCCGTATAATCCGCTGTTACATAAAGCTATAGCGGACGCAATCGGCGGGATTTGTATTTATGTTTATTTTGTTTCGAATAAAATTCTAATTATGAAAAATAAAAATATTATTATCATTGCAATCATCGTAATTCTTGTTATCGGAGGATTGATATGGTTTTTGAGCTTTGGGACAAGCCGGCAGAACAGCGGCGCGGTAAATGTAATTTCGAATAGTGCTCTTGTAGCCGAAGAACCGGCATTTGATTTCGGAACGATTCCTATGGCTGACGGAAACGCCTTTTACAAATTTAAGCTTAAAAACGAAGGAAATGAAAAAATAATCATCAAGAAAGTTTATACTTCTTGCATGTGCACGACAGCCGTCATTATTGACGAAAATGGAAAAGAATTGGGAATTTTCGGTATGCCGGGGCATGGGGGAGGTTTAAGCGCGGCGAACATTGAAGTAAAAAACGGCGAATCAATTATCGTTGAAGCGGTTTTTGACCCGGTGGCGCACGGCCCGGAAGATATCGGCAAAGTCAAACGCCTTATTTATTTAGAAACAAATTCTAAAATAAATCCAACGCTTCAATTGTCAATTGAAGCCAATGTAATAAAATAAATATGGAAAAATTAATAAAAAATATCCAAATCATCGCGATTTCGACATTGTTTATCGGCATTATGATTCTGATCGCCAACTTTTTTATCGCCAACAAAAAGATTTCAGCAATTGAAAAACAACTTGTACATATCGGGGAAGAAATAGATGAGGCGAATTCTGGCGTCAAAAGAATGCTAAATAGGCCGTCTTTGTCTTTTCAATCAAATTCCGATAAAAATCCGAAAGCTGAAATAAGCGTTTTGGAATATGATTTTGGGAAAATCAGCAGAATTGACGGCGTTGTCAGTAAAAAATTTACTATTTTAAACGGCGGCGAAGGGAAATTGATCATTGGAGAGATATCCACTTCTTGCGGCTGCGCTTCCGCACAAGCAGATAAAAAAGAAGCCGCTCCAAATGAAAAAATTAGCATAGAAGTTAAATTTGACCCCAATTTTCACGAAGAGCCGGAAGGCCGATTTTCGCGTTCGGTTTTTATTCCAACCAATGATCCGACCAATCGGGAAATTGAATTGAAAATTTTCGTGGAAATTATAAAATAACGATTAATGAATAATAATCCTTTGCTTTCCACTTCACTGATATTTTCCAGCGTGCTTATCGCCGGCGCTTTAATTTACGGCGCGGGATTAAAAGCTGTTAACGCGCCGGAATCGCAATCAAATTTTGCCGCGGAAGAAATTATTCCTGCAAACGGCGTTGAACTGCCGGTCAAGTGGGGAAATTTAGGAAAACAACTGGTTGAATCCGGCGCCATTGACGCCAACAAATTTGAAATGCTTTATAATCAGCGCGGAGGATTAAATAATGAAGACAAAAATCTTCTTTACGGAGAAAATAACGGAAATTTGACAATCGATTCCGAAAACGCCGGTTATATTCTTAATTTGTTTTGGGCTTTTGGTTTGGCGAATAAAAATGAAATTTTAGAGAACGGGCCAATGACCGACTCGCAATACGGCGGCGCGGGAAATTTCGCTTCAACTGGCGGCTGGACAATGAGCCAAAACGATACGATGAATCATTACAGCAAACATCAATTCATTGATTTGACAAACGAACAGCAATCTTTGGTTGAACGAGTTTCTAAAAATATTTACCGGCCCTGTTGCGGAAATTCCACTTATTTTCCGGATTGCAATCACGGCATGGCAATGTTGGGACTGTTGGAATTAATGGCAAATCAGGGAGTTTCCGAAAGCGATATGTACCGCGTCGCGCTTATTGTCAATTCTTACTGGTTTCCGGACACTTATTTGACTATTGCCAAATATTTTCAAAATCGCGGCGTTGATTGGGAAAATGTTGACCCTAAAGAAATTTTAAGTTCAGCTTATTTCAGCGCTTCTGGCTACCAGCAAATTCTTTCCGAAGTTGAACCGATTCAGCCGCAAGGCGGAGGAGGCTGCGGCGTATAAAAGGTCGAGTAATTAAATAAATAATTTTATATTAAAAAATATGATGTACGATTATAGCGGTTTTGGTTTCGGTTTTGGCTGGATTTTTATGGTTTTATTTTGGGTATTGGTTATTGCCGGCATAATTGTTTTATTAAAATGGTTGGCGAACCAAGGGGGGAAAAGAGAAAACAAATCTGCCTTAGATATTATTAAAGAACGTTATGCCAAGGGCGAAATTGACAAAAAAGAATTTGAGGAAAAAAAGAAAGAATTAAGCTAATGTAGCCGATTAAAAATGAAAATCGAGCATCAGCAACACGCGGTTCATAACAAACATGTTGGGCATAGTCCGCAAATGTTTCTCAAAAAATTCCGGATAAGTTTGATTTTAACCATACCGGTGATTTTTTATTCGGACATTCTGAAAACGTTTTTTGATTTTAAAGCGCCGGTGTTTTTTGGTTCTCAATATATCCCTTTAGTTTTTGGCTCAATCGTATTTTTATACGGCGGCTGGGTGTTTCTTGCCGGAGCGTGGCGAGAAATTAAAGGCAGATTGCCGGGAATGATGACACTTATAAGCATCGCGATTTTCGCCGCCTATTTTTGGAGCATTTACGCCGCATTTGCCGGCGTTGAAGCTTTATTTTGGGAACTTACGACGCTTATTACCATCATGCTTTTTGGCCATTGGCTTGAGATGCGCGCGATATCAAGCGCGCAAGGCGCGCTAAAAGAATTGTCAAAATTGCTTCCAGACATCGCTGAAGTGATACACAACGGCGGAACAAAAATAATTCCTCTTTCTGAGCTTCGGGAGAATGACACTGTTCTTGTGAAATCCGGAGCAAAAATCCCCGCTGACGGCAAAGTTATAGACGGAGAATCTGACGTGAATGAATCAATGATTACCGGAGAGTCAAGACCGGTTTTCAAAAAAGAAGGAGATTCAGTCATTGCCGGCACGATAAACGGCGACGGGGCATTGAAAATAAGAATCGCAAATATCGGAGAGAAAACTTTTCTTGCCGGCATTATGCGCTTGGTAACCGAGGCGCAAGCGTCCAAGTCGCGGTTTCAAATGCTTTCTGACAGGGCGGCGTTTTATTTGACAATTATTGCCGTTGTTGGAGGATTGATAACTCTCGTCGCCTGGTTTGCGGCCGGCGCCGATATTGGATTTGCGGTGGCCCGGCTCGTTGCTGTGCTTGTCGTTGCCTGCCCGCACGCTTTGGGCCTTGCTGTGCCGCTCGTAGCTTCTATTTCTACAACCAAAGCGGCGCAAAACGGATTTTTAATAAAACAGCGGCTTGCCCTGGAATCGGCTCGAACTGTTGATGTAGTGCTTTTTGATAAAACAGGAACTTTGACGAAAGGTGAATTCGGAGTTGTGGAAATTTGGAATATTAATGGACACACGCAAGATGAAACTCTACAATTAGCCGCTTCTCTTGACGCGTTTTCTCAGCATCCTATCGCAAAGGCGGTGGTTAACAAAGCCAAAGAGCGCGGACTGTCGCTTAAAGAACCCAAAAAATTTGAAACATTGAAAGGAAAAGGAGTTAAGGCCGTAATTGACGACAAAGAAGTTATGGTTGGCGGTCCGGCGCTTCTTGAAAATGTCGGAATTGCCATTCCTGCTGAAATTTCAAAGCAAGTGGAAAACGCGGGGGAAAAAGGACAAACCGTTATTTTTACGTTAAAAGACCGCGTGCTTTTGGGCGCAATCGCTCTGACCGATATTGTCCGCGAAGAATCGCGAGACGCGCTTAAAACTCTTAAAGAATTAGGAATTAAATCCGCGATGATTACCGGAGATTCGGAAGACGTGGCGAAATGGGTGAGTAAAGAACTCGGCATTGATGAATACTTTGCCCGCGTCTTGCCGCATCAAAAATCAGAAAAAGTGAAAGAGCTTCAAAAACGCAATCTTAAAGTTGCTATGGTCGGAGACGGCATCAATGACGCGCCCGCCCTTACTCAAGCCGATCTCGGCATTGCCATTGGCGCGGGCACCAATGTCGCCATAGAATCAGCCGGAATTATTCTGGTCAGAAATAATCCCATGGATATCGTAAAAATTATCAAGCTTTCGCAAATGACGTATTCTAAAATGATCCAGAATCTTTTTTGGGCAACCGGCTATAATGTGGTCGCGCTTCCGCTTGCCGCGGGGATTCTTGCGTCAAAGGGCATTCTTTTGCAACCGGCTCTTGCAGCTTTATTCATGTCGTTTTCAACCGTAATCGTCGCAATCAACGCGATGCTGTTGAAAAATAAGACGTTATAAGATTGACGGCTTGGCTGTCTTTGCTTATCATTATAAGAGGTTTTTTAAAAATTTATTTTCAGGAAAGGAGGAATTTATGGCTTACGGCAGGGTTCTGCTTGCTTTGATTGCATTATTAAGCGTTTTTGTTCGAACGGAAATAAGCGCCGAAATAAATGAAATTCAAAAAGCGGAATCGGCGAGAATCAGGGATTTGTTCAAAGAAACGGTTGGCAACAGAGAAGAAATCAAATTGGACGGCGATTATCTTCAATTTGTTTTGTCCGACGCCGCTAGAATAATTTCGCCGGAAAATCCAAACGAGTCGAAGTATTTTGTTTATGTTGACCGTAATCCGGCAAAACAGCTGATATTCATATGTTTTTTCGATTCGTTCGGCAAAAATGTGAATATTATCGGCGCGGATATAGTTTCAACCGGCAATCCCGTTAGAAAGGGCCATTTTTTGACGCCAGTGGGAGTTTTTGAAAACACGGTTAAGAATTTCGGTTATCGGGCGCTGGGAACAAAAAATGACAAAGGTTGGAAAGGGTTAGGGGAAAAAGGCAGTCGGATATGGGATTTTGGCTGGCAGAAAACAGAATATAAAAACGGCGGAAAGCAGATTCGTTTGCTTATACATGCGACTGACCCGATTTACGGAGAAAAAAGATTGGGGAAGCGTGACTCCAAGGGTTGCATCAGAATATCGGCAAAGTTGAACAAATTTCTTGATCATTATGGAGTTTTGGACGATGACTACGAAAAAAACAGGAATATGAAGAGAGCATCGTGGCTTTTGCGGAATGACCGCAAACCGATTGCTTTTGCCGGCAAATATCTTATTGTCGGTGATTCTTCGGCGACAAGGCCTCGTTAATTTAGGGGCCTTTTTTATTATTATTTTGACAAATCCATATAATTTATTATTGTAATTTCAAATGGGCGCTTTATATATCGTTGCCACTCCAATAGGCAACTTAAAAGATATTACTTTGCGAGCTTTGGAGATATTAAAAAGCGTTGATTTGATTTTGGCCGAAGACACGCGAATCACCAAAAAACTACTTTCGCATTACGATATTCATACGCCTCTTGAGCGGTATAATGAATATTATCCGGAAAAAACTTATCGAGAAATTAATTCTCGGCTTCAAAAAGGGGAGAGCGTCGCTTTGGTTTCCGACGCGGGCACGCCGGCGATTTCCGACCCCGGCGCGCTTTTAGTGGCTTATATTAACAAGGAATTGCCGGAAGCGAAAATCATGACGATTCCTGGACCGTCGGCTACGGTGGCGGCTTTATCAATCGCCGGAATTTTTGCCAATCAATTTGTTTTTGCCGGTTATCCGCCGTCAAAGAAAAAACGGCTGAAATTTTTTCAAAATTTAAAAGATAATGGAATCAGGCCGATTATCTTATATGAATCGCCCCATCGCTTAATTAAAACCCTTGATAATTTAGCGGAGATTTTCGGCAAAGATTGCAAGATTTTTATTGTCAAAGAGTTGACCAAAATCCACGAGGAGCGTTTTTGGGGAAGCGTTGAACAAGTAAAAAATTATTTCAGCGGCAAAAAAGGAAAGGGGGAGTTCGCGCTGATTATTCCATAAATGATTTTGACTTTTTAATCGCATTTTGGCATACTCTAAGCAGCTTCGAATTTCGTATTTGATAACTTAAAAGGAGGGATAAATGGACGGAAAAAAACATTTATTGGCGGCTTTTATTGACAGAAATAAATACGTAAAATACCCGGCCGTTTTTGCCGTAGAAGTAAAACATGGCGATTCCGCAAAAAAGATAGTGGCGCTTCAATGGTTTGGAGAAACGGAGGAAGAAAATAATTTCGGCTTGCTTCAGTTTTATTTTCCTCTTCCTCTTTTGATAAATTCAACGACTCAAACTTTGCTTAACGGCGAACTTGAGAAAGTAATTTTTTCAAAAGAAGCGCTTTTGTCGTGGGGAGTGTTATTTATCGGCCAAATTAAGGACTGGCCGTATCAAGAAGAGATTAAAGAAATAGCCGGAAATGTGGCTGAAGGAGACGAGGAAAAATGGATTGTCTGTTGTCGTATACCAATAACGCGCGCGATAAACAACAATTTATCTGGTCCGCTCACAATCGCTTTTCCTGTTATTCTTCCTCATCATTCCCATTTTGGCCTGATTACGCCCCGGCCATATATCGTTAGACGTTTTTTCCAAGAAGAAACAAAAGAAACAGAAGAAAGTGGCGCGTTCAATAATCATCATCCGTTCCTTCATTAAAATCGGAAAGTTTTAAAAAATCCCGTTTGTAAACAAACGGGATTTTTCTATTTAATTATGCCCTCGAGAGGAATCGAACCCCTATTGCAAGATCCGCAATCTTGCGTCCTATCCGTTGAACGACGAGGGCGTTTTAAAATCCCGTTAATTTTTGCAATGAATCAATCAGCGACTTCGGATGTTCTTCCCGCGGGATGAATTTTAAAAGAAATTCATTGATTTTTTGTTCGTCTTCCGAATGAATATTGATTTTTAAAAACGGCGAAAATTGAGATTTTAATTTTAACACCAATTCTTTGTAATTTTCAACGCCGCCGATTTCTTCATGAATGTCAAAACTCTCGATATCTTTTAGAGAATAAGATTTTTTGCCCTCTCCTTTGAGCGAATTAAGAGATATTTCTTCTTTGTTCAGTTTGAATTCCCAGATTGTCGGAAAGCGGCCGGACAAAACATTGAGCGTTAAAAAAGCAATAACCACAAAAATCGCGAATAAAAAATTCTTTTGCCAAAAAGCAAAAGCCAGCAAAACTATCGCCGCAATCAAACTTAACCAGCGCCAAGAAATATCTTTTGACCTAAATTCTTCTTCCGAAATTTGCCAAATTATTTCAATTAATTCGCTGTTCATAATTTTTCCCAACTTGGCGGAGGCGGGAGGATTCGAACCTCCGAGAGGATTGCTCCCCTAACATCTTAGCAGGATGCTGCTTTAAACCGCTCAGCCACGCCTCCATTCTTTCGTTAAGAATACTGAATAATGAATCAAGAATCAAGAATTATAAAAAATCTTGTGTTTGTCAATTTTTTCTGTTAGCCTTTCCAATCATGACAGAAAAAGTCAAAAATTTAATAATCCGGCCGCCGATTGTGGCGGTTCTTGGACACGTTGACCACGGCAAAACCAGTTTGCTGGATTTTATCCGCAAGACCAATTTTGTCGCCAGGGAAGCCGGCGGCATAACTCAATCAATCGGCGCTTATGAAATTATTCATAATGGCAAAAAAATAACCTTTATCGATACGCCCGGACACGAAGCGTTTTCAAAAATGCGTTCTCGGGGAGCTATTGCGGCTGATTTGGCGATTTTAGTGGTGGCGGCCGACGACGGCGTTAAACCTCAAACTAAAGAATCCATTGAAATTTTGAATTCGGCCAAAACGCCGTTTGTCGTCGCCGTTAACAAAATAGACAAGTCGAACGCGGACATTGAAAAAACCATCAACGATTTGACGGCAAACGGCGTTTTGCTTGAGGGCCGCGGCGGCAATGTTTCCTGGCAGGCAATTTCAGCCAAAACCGGCCAAGGAGTCGATGAATTACTGGACTTGGTTTTGTTGGCGGCTGAAATGGAAAATTTGACTTACAATCCGGACGCTGACGCCGGCGGCGTGATTATCGAAGCGAAATCCGACAATCGCCGCGGGATCGTCGTTTCCGTCATCGCGGAGAACGGAATTTTGAAAATCGGAGATAAAATTGCCACTTTCGGCGCCGGCGGAAAAATAAAAATTTTGGAGAATTTTTTGGGAGAAAAAACGGCAGAACTTCGGCCTTCGAGTCCGGCTTTGATTTTCGGTTTTGAAAATTTGCCGCAAGTCGGTGAAAAATTTCAGTGCGGCGAGAGCGCGGCCGCGCCCGCCGCGGATATTATTTCGCCGATTCCGCGAGTTCAAGAAATAGGCGTCCCGGCGGGTGGATATTTTCGGATTTTTAATACGATTCTTAAAGCCGATGTCAGCGGTTCTTTGGAAATTCTCTCGGAAATCATTAAAAATACCGATTTTGGAAACATTAAAATAAATATATTAAAAGAATCAATCGGTGAGATTACCGATGGCGATGTCAAAGACGCCGTTAATTCCAACGCCGTTATTGTCGCCTTCAAAACAAAAATCAATAAAGTCGCGGAAAGTTTTGTCAAAGCCCAAAATATTAAAATTATTTCCTCGGGAATCATCTATGAATTGATTGATTTGCTTAAACAAGAAGCAAGGTTGTTGGAAAAACCATTGCCTCAAGCTGAACTGGAAATTCTTAAAATTTTCAGTTCGCCAAAAGGCAAAAAACAATTGATTGGCGGACGGGTCGTTACAGGTGTCATCAAAAATAATATTCGCCTGAAAATCGTCAGAGAAAACAACGAAATCGGAACCGGCAAAATTTCCAGCTTGCGCCGGCAAAAACAGACAGTTAATGAAGTAAAAACCGAAGAAGAATGCGGCTTAATGTTTGAATCGGATATTCTTATAAAAGAAGGAGACCACTTGCTTTGGATGTAATAAATAATTATAATTTTTATAAATTCAACGGCCTGATAGCCAAGTGGTAAGGCGAGAGTCTGCAAAACTCTTATACGGGAGTTCGATTCTCCCTCAGGCCTCAATGCCCGGGTGGCGGAATGGTTTACGCAGCGGACTTAAAATCCGTGCCTTTAAAAAGGTTGTGGGTTCGAGTCCCACCCCGGGCACCATGGTGCCCGTAGCTTAATGGTAAAGCTCCGCTCTGTGGCAGCGGCAACGTGGGTTCGATTCCCATCGGGCACCCCAGCTAATTTTGATTTATAATAAAATAGATATATAATAAGATTATTATGGCGGAAGAAAAATCGACAAAATGGAAATGCGATGTTTGCGGCTATATCCACGAAGGCGATAATCCGCCGGATATTTGTCCGCGGTGCGGCGTTTCAAAATCTCATTTCGAAAAATTGGAAAAATAAAATAATATGGTTTTTCATAAAAATATAATTGAGCTCGCCAAGCAAAACGAAAATTTCCGGCAGGTGGTCAGTACGGGAAAACATTCCCAGATTGTTTTAATGTCTTTGTTGCCGAGAGAAGACATTGGCGAAGAAGTTCACGACGCCGTTGATCAGATTTTGGTTTTTGTTCAAGGCAATGGCGAGGCGGTGATAGAGAGCCAGCCGTCGCCAGTAAAAGAAGGGGATTTGGTTTTTGTTAATGCCGGCGTCAAGCACAATTTCAGGAATACCGGCTCAACGCCGTTGAAGATTTACACCGTTTATTCGCCGGTGAATCATCCGGCAGACCGAATTCAAAAAACCAAAGCCGAGGCGATGAAAGAAGAATACTAAATTGTCATTTTGTCTATTGACAAGAATTGGGGCGCAAACATATAATTTACAAATAAGATGATTAAATTATTAAACATATCAAGCGGATGAATCATTCGGCGAAATTTGCGTTTTGTCGATGTTTGTCCGCCTCAAGGCGGATTTTTTATTTCATTGGCGCTCCGCTTTCGCTCATCGGTTCAAGATGATTGAAAGTGGAATGCTAAAGATGAAACAACCGGCCGATTGCTCGTTGAAAACTGAAAAATCCAATTTTTAAGTCCCGAAATCGGAGCGTTGCGCATTCAGCGCTCTGGTTTTTAGAAGTAATTTAAGGGCGTATGGTGGATGCCTTGACATCAAACAGCGATGAAGGACGTGGCGTAGCTGCGATAAGCTTCGGGGAGGCGCCTAGCAGCCTGTGATCCGGAGATTTCCGAATGGGGAAACCTAATACAGTAAACCTGTATTACTCCGACATTAATGTCGGAGTGTGCACCCGCTGAAGTGAAACATCTCAGTAAGCGGCGGAAAAGAGAAAAATTTTATTCCCTTAGTAGCGGCGAGTGAAAAGGGAAGAGCCCAAACCAAAGATGTAGATAGCAATATTTATATATCTGGTGTTGTAAGGTAGAGACGCTGTTTTGCTTATCGCAAAGCTTTCAATTTTGGAAAGTTTTGCGATTTGCGGAATAAGAGAGAGTTACAAATTTATTTGTTAGCCGAATCCGCTGGAAAGCGGAACCATAGCGGGTGAAAGTCCCGTAGGCGAAAACGAATAAACTCTTTAGTTTCTATTCTTGAGTACCTCGAGGACAGAATGCTTCGAGGGAATCTGCCGGCACTATCCGGTAAGGCTAAATATGTTTGATGATCGATAGTGAACTAGTACCGTGAGGGAAAGGTGAAAAGTAGGCCGGCGAGGCCGATGAAATAGAATCTGAAACCATATGTCTACAAGGAACGGAAGCTCAACCCCGCAGCAATGCGGGGCGAGCAACCGTGTGCCTATTGAAGAATGAGCCAACGACTTTATATAAATCGTTTGTCTAAGCTTTACGGAGCGGAGGCAAAGGGAAACCAAGTGTTAAAAGCGCGTCAATAACGGTTTATATAAGACCCGAAGCCAGGCGAGCTTGCCCTGGCCAGGATGAAGTGGGGGTAAAACCCCATGGAGGTCCGAACCGGTGAGTTGTGCAAAACTCTCGGATGAGCTGGGGTAAGAAGTGAAAAGCTAATCGAGCTTGGTAATAGCTGGTTCTCTCCGAAATAGCTTTAGGGCTAGCGGCTGTTATAAATTTTTTAGGGGTAGAGCGACTGGTTCGAAAGTAAAGAGCGAAAGCTCAGCTTCCGAGTCAAACTCCGAATACTAAAAAATCAGAGCAGCTAGTTAGAACATGGGGGCTAAGCTCCATGCTCAAAAGGGAAACAGCCCAAATCGTCGTCTAAGGTCCCCAAATGTTTGCTAAGTGTAAAAGGCAGTGATCCGCCATAGACAGATAGGAGGTTGGCTTAGAGGTAGCCATCCTTTAAAGAGTGTGTAACAACTCACTATTCGATGGCGGGTTGCGCCGAAAATTTACCGGGGCTAAGCAAATTACCGAAGACACGGATTGTCTCGCTTTCGAGCGAGGCAGTGGTAGGAGAGCATTTCAAACGCGCTGAAGGTTGACCCGCGAGGGCGGCTGGAGTGTTTGGAAGAGAGAATGTTGGTATGAGTAACCACAATCCGCCTGAGAATGGCGGACCCCGAAAATCCAAGGTTTCCTCCGTAACGGAAATCGGCGGAGGGTTAGGCGATCCTAAGGCAATGGCGAAAGCCGCAGCTGATGGGAAGCTGGTTAATATTCCAGCCCTTTCTTTGTTTTCGACGGGGTGACGAAGGAAATAAAAATGAGCGCCTTAATGGTTTGGCGTTGCTTATTTTAAGAATTTTCCGACTAGAAAATCTGTCGGAACGCTTTACGGCAAAATTCAAAAATCGGCAAAATTCGTCTTCGGATAAAAATTCGTTTGAAGAGCCTTCCAAGAAAAACCTCTAAGGTTAGAGCAAAGAAAATCGTACCGTAAACCGACACTGGTGGATAGGGCGAGAAGCCCAAGGGGAACGGGTGATTCCTCGTTAAGGAACTCGGCAAAAAAGCGGCCGTAAGTTCGCAATAAGGCCTTCCCCCACCACTTTTATCAGAAGTATTTAATATATTTTCGATATATTATTTATATAATAATATTTGAAAATGTAGAAAGTGTTTGTTGTAAAAGTGGTGGGGGACGCAGCGAAAGTATCTCTGGCGACTGTTTATCAAAAACACAGCTCCCTGCGAACTCGCAAGAGGATGTATAGGGGGTGACGCCTGACCGATGCGAGAAGGTTAACGGTGCCGATTGAGGCGTCGCAAGACGTTTCAGTTGAGTGCCCGAAGCCCTCGTCAATGTCGGCCGTAACTATAACGGTCCAAAGGTAGCGCAATTCCTTTCCGGGTAAGTTCCGGAGCGCATGAAAGGCGGAACGACTGGAGAACTGTCTCAACGAGGAGCTCGGTGAAAATGCGATTCCCGTGAAGACGCGGGATACCTGCAGCGGGACGAAAAGACCCCGGGAGCTTTACTGCAGCTTGATATTGTCTTTAGAATTTTGATGCGTAGCGTAGTGGGGAGGCTTTGAAGCCCTGATTTCGGTTGGGGTGGAGCCGTCAATGAAACACCCATCTTTAAAATTTTAAAGACTAACCTCAGCGGAAAAAACGCTGGGAGACAGTGTCTGGTGGGCAGTTTTAATGGGGCGTTATCCTCCTAAAGAGTAACGGAGGAGTTTATTAAGGTCGGCTAAGGTCGGATGGAAATCGACCGCGTCGCGTAAAGGCAAAAGCCGGCTTAACGGCAAGGCTGACAAGCCGCGCCGATGCGAAAGCAGAACTTAGTGACCCGACGGTCCTTTATAGAAAGGCCGGAGACAACGGATAAAAGCTACCCCGGGGATAACAGGCTGGTGTGGTCCGAGAGTCCTTATCGACGACCACGCTCGGCACCTCGATGTCGGCTCACCACAGCGCGGGGGTGGAGAAGCTCCCAAGCGTTTGGCTGTTCGCCAATTAAAGTGGTACGTGAGCTGGGTTCAAACCGTCGTGAGACAGGTTGGTCTCTATCTGTTGCAGGCGTTGAAGTTTGAGGGAAGTTGATCCTAGTACGAGAGGACCGGATTGAACGAATCTCTGGTCTACCGGCTTTGCCACCAGGTGAAGCGCCGGGTAGCTATGTTCGGCAGGGATAAGCGCTGAAAGCATCTAAGCGCGAAGCCCATCCCAAGATTAGACTTCAAGACTCGTGGAAGACTACCACGTTGATAGGCTTCAGGTGTAAGCGCGGCAACGCGTTTAGCCGAGAAGTACTAATAAGTCAGCACTTCAAAAAAACCGGAGCGCCGAGCGCGTAATTCGGTTCAGGATTTAATAAATTGAATAAATAAATAAGCCGGTGATTTAACCGTATGTGTCCCACCTCTTCCCATTCCGAACAGAGAAGTGAAAGCGTACGGTCCCGATGATACTTGCTGCTTCGGCGGCTGGGAAAGTAGGGTTTGCCGGCTTTTTTGTTTTCATTTTTTTTGTTAAAATTATTTAATATGAATAAACGTTTAGTAAAACAGCTTCTTTACGGCGCCGGATATTTGTTTTTCTTTTCTTTGATTTTTTACGGCATTTATTTTTTTATAATAAAACAGGCGCCGAGTTGTTTTGATAATAGACAAAATCAAAGCGAAACCGGCATTGATTGCGGCGGGTCATGTCAATCCTGCGAAATTAAAACTCTATCTCCGATTCAAGTAAATTGGGTAAAATATTTTCCAACCGGCGATAAAATCGCGGTTGCGGCGGAAATCAAAAATTCCAACGCCAATTACGGCGCCGACGGTTTTTCTTACACTCTGGATATTTACGGCAAAAATGGAGGAAAAATTAAAAGTTTAACCCGAAAATCTTTCATTTACGCGGCTGAAATAAAATATATCGTTGAGCCGCTTGAAATTAATCCGAGAGATGTTTCGGATATCAGAATATCCATCGCCGATGTCGGCTGGAAATCGAAAAGCGAATTTGAACGCCCTAAAATTCAGATTAGGGAGGCGAAAACGGCAATGGCTGAAGATAAAATAAAAATAGAAACAAGCGGATTTGTTTTGAATAACAACGCTTTTCTTCTTTCAAGATTAAGAATTATCGGTTTTTTGGCGAATAAAAATGGCGTGAAAATCAGTGTTTCCAAAACCGAACTGGAAAATTTAAAAGCATTTGAAGATTTTTTTTTCCGAATCGCTTTTCCTCAAAACGTTTCTTTAATGACGGCAACCGCGTCGCCGTTGCTCAATTTCAATCTTGCCGACCCGAATCAAACGCAAATTTATGTTGAAGCAATTCGATAATCCCTATAATCCCAGGGAAATTGAAGAAAAAATTTACAAACTTTGGGAGAAAAGCGGATTTTTTAATCCCGATAATCTTCCGGGAAAAAGAAAAAAAACTTTTACGATAATAATGCCGCCACCGAACGCCAACGGCTCTTTACATTTGGGACATGCTTTAATGCTGGCTCTTGAAGACATAATGATCCGTTACCGACGGATGAAAGGCGATAAAACATTGTGGCTTCCCGGCGCCGATCATGCCGGTTTTGAAACTCAAATCGTTTACGACAAAATAATTGAAAAAGAGGGCAGAAACAGATTTGAGATCGCCCGAGAAAAATTTTATCAGGAAATATGGGATTTCACCCAAAAAAATAAAGCGTTGATGGAAAATCAGATTCGCAAACTCGGCGCTTCCTGCGATTGGTCGAGAAAAAAATTTACATTAGACGAAGATATTATTTCCAAAACGCAGGAAGCCTTCGTTGATTTTTATAAAGAAGGATTGATTTATCGCGGCAACCGTCTTGTCCATTGGTGTGTCAAGCATCAGACCGGTTTTTCCGATTTGGAAATTGTTCACGAGGAGCGCATTGATCCTTTATATTATATAAAGTACGGCCCGTTGACGGTTGCGACCGTGCGGCCAGAAACCATTTTCGGAGACACGGCGATAGCCGTTAATCCCGGAGATAAAAGGTATAAAAGTTTAACGGGGAAAGAAATAGAAGTTGATGTCGTTATCGCGAAGGTTAAATTAAAAGTAATTGCCGATCCGGCGGTTGACCCCGAATTCGGAACCGGCGCGGTAAAAGTCACTCCGGCCCACGATTTGAACGATTACGAAATATGGCAAAGGCATAAGAACGAAATTGAAGGGCCCCGCGAAGTGATAAACAAATACGGCAAGATGAATTTAATAAGGCATTTTCCGGATAGCGAAGAGGCTAAAAAATACGAAGGACTTAAAATTTCGGAAGCGCGAAAATTAATTGTTGAAGACCTGGAGAAAAAAGGATTGATTGAAAAAATCGATTTGACTTATCGCCATAATATCGCCTTATGCTACAAGTGTAAAAATGTCATTGAACCGAGATTGATGGAACAATGGTTCGTAAAAATGAAGCCGTTGGCGAAATCCGCCGTTGAAGCCGTCAAAAAAGGGCGGATAAAATTTATTCCCGAAAGATTTAAAAAAGTTTATTTTCATTGGTTAAAAAATATCCGCGATTGGAATATCTCGCGCCAGATTGTCTGGGGCATTCGGATTCCGGCATGGCAATGTGAAAATTGCCGAGAATGGATTATTTCAAAAGAAAAACCGGCCAGATGCGCTAGATGTTCAAGCGTTGAAATTAAACAAGACCTGGATGTTTTTGACACATGGTTTTCTTCGGGTCAGTGGCCGTTTTTAACTTTGGGCTATCCCGACAAAAAAGATTTTAAAAATTTTTATCCGACAAACGTGATGGAAACCGGCTGGGATATTTTGTTTTTTTGGGTGGCAAGGATGATAATGCTCGGAATTTATCGCGCCAAAAAAATTCCTTTTAAAAATGTTTATCTTCACGGATTGATACGCGATGAATTCAAGCAAAAAATGTCAAAATCAAAAGGTAATGTCATTGATCCGCTCGGCGTTGTTAATGAATACGGAGCCGATGCTTTGAGAATGGCCTTGATTGTAGGCAATACGCCGGGGAACGATCCGGTATTTTCAGAAGATAAAGTTCGCGGCTATCGAAATTTTGCCAATAAAATTTGGCAAGCAAGCCGTTTTGTTCTGATAAATTCTGAAAATTTTGATTTTAAATCAAAGCCGAAATTAAGCGCGACTGATAAAAAGAAATTGAATGAATTATCAAAAATTAAAAAAGATATTTCTAATCTTATGGAATCTTTTAAATTTTACGCGGCAAGCGAAAAAATTTACCATTATTTTTGGCATATTTTTTGTGATAAAATCATAGAAGAAATGAAACCGCGACTAAATAATGAAAATAAAAAAGATAAATTAGCGGCTCAATATATTTTATTGGAAATTTTAAAAGGCAGTATTAAATTGTTGCATCCTTTTATGCCGTTCATTACCGAAGAAATCTGGTCGTATTTACCCGTTCTACGCGGCTTGGGGCAAGCCGAAAATAAGAAAATGTTAATAATAGAAAAATGGTAATTCTCTTTGCTGTGATTTTCGGCCTTCTTCCTTCTTTTGTCTGGCTTATTTTCTTTCTGAAAGAAGATATCCATCCGGAGCCGAAAAAAATGATTGCCCGGATTTTTTTGGACGGCGCTTTAATCGCTTTGGCTGCCGTAGTTTTCCAATTCTTTCTACGGGAATTTTTTGAATATTTGAAAATCAGCCATTACGGTATTTTTTCTTTTTTTGTTTTTGGAGCCAGCGAAGAAATCCTGAAATTTCTGGTCGTTTATTTGGCGGTTTATAAAAATAAATTTTTTGACGAACCGATTGACGCGATGATGTATATGGTCACCGCGGCTTTGGGATTCGCGGCTTTGGAAAACATTTTCGTGGTTTTCGGAAATTTTGCGGGACAGCATTTGGAATTGGCGGAAGTTCTCGGAATAGTCACTTTTCGTTTTGCGGGCGCCACATTGCTCCATGTTTTAAGCTCGGCAATAATCGGTTATTATTGGGCAAAAGGATTAACGCGAGAAACTATGAAATTGGCAAATCGCAGAACCATATTCTACGGTTTTGTCATTGCTTCTCTCTTGCATGGTATTTTTAATTATTCTATACTAATATTCAGTCCGATTTTAATTTTTCCGACAATGCTTTTAATAATAGTCGCATTATTCATTTTTTGGGATTTTGAGAAAATAAAGAGCAATTATTAATAATATGGATGAAAAAGAATTTTTCGCAAAATTAGCGGCCGTTGGGCCCGATGGCAAATTTGAAGGAGTTGATTTGAAGGTGAAACAAAACGGAAAAAGCAGAAACGGCAATCCAAAAATTGAAACGGAAAGAAACAGTGGAATGAAAGAGGCGGAAGAAAAAAAGTCCGAAGAAATAGAAATTTTCGAAGGGCCGGAGGGACAATTAGCAATTGATGTTTATTCCACTCCGACCAGTTTTGTCGTTGAATCGGCCGTTGCCGGCGTCAAAGGCGAGGATATAGACATTTCAATCACTCCCGACTCGGTTACTATAAAAGGCAAGCGGATAAAAGAAAACGTGGAAAAAGGCAATGATTATCTCTATCAAGAATGTTTTTGGGGAAGATTTTCGCGTTCCGTCATTTTGCCGGAAGAAATAGACGCCGAACGCAGTCACGCTTCCTTCAAAAACGGCGTTTTAAGAATTGTTTTGCCAAAACTCAGCCGCCAGAAAGAGAGAAAATTGAAAGTTAGATTTGATTGAATTTTCGGATAATCAGCGAGATTATAAAAAATATCGCGCTGATTAAAATAAATATCGGACCGGGTGAAAAATTATAAATATAAGCGATATAAACTCCCGAAGCTGCGGCAATAATTCCGAAAATCACGCTTAAACTCAGAAAAGAATTCAAACTTTTGGCGAGATTTTTAGCCGAAGCCGCCGGAATAATAACCAGCGAACCCATCAAAAGTGCGCCGACAAAGCGGATTCCCAAAGCGACAATTAAGGCAAAAATCATCAAATAGGCTAATTCCAACCGCCTATTTTTTATGCCGATTGACTGGGCTAATTCTTCTGAAATCATATTCAACGCCAATTTTTTGCGAATTTTCAGAATAAAAACGATTAAAGCGATTGAAATTAAAATTGAAATAAGCGATTCCTGCCGGGTTAAAGAGGCAATATTTCCCAAAAGCGTTTCCAGCAATTCATGTTCGGGCGTAATGACGGCTCCCAAAGCCAAACTAGCGGCAAAAAACACGCCGACAAGAGTTTCCACCGACAAGTCACTTTTGTACTCGAGAAACCAAATGCCGGTAACGGCCGCAATCAGAAAAATTACGGCTCCCAGAAACGGATTGAAATTGAAAATCAGCGCCAAGGCGATTCCCGGCAAAGCCACATGGCTTAAAGCATCGCCCACCAAAGCCATTCTTTTGAGAATGGCAAACGAACCAAGCAGGCTGGCGGCCGCGGCGACGAAAATCGAAACGATAATAGATTGAATTAAAATACTCATTGGTGTTTATGCGCGTAAAATCCTTTTTCTCCGCCGTAGAGATTCAATAATTGTTCGGTGTTGAAAATTTCCTTTGGCGTTCCCAGGCAAATGTTTTTTTTGTTCAAACAAAGCACTTTATCCGCGTAACGATAAACAACGTTAAGGTCGTGAGAAACAAGAATAACCGTGAAATCAAAACTTTTCTGCAATTGATGAAGCATTTTATAAATAGATTCTTGGCCGGCGATGTCGATATCGGCGGTTGGTTCATCAAAAAGCAGAACATCGGGGTCGTTTAATGTCGAAAAAGCGACTAAAATTCTTTGTCTTTGGCCGATGGAAATTTTGCCCAGGCCGGATTTCAGAATATTTTCATTAAGTCCCACATTTTTCAATTTCTCTTTGATGTTTTCGTCGCTTACGATTTTACCGCGCAATTTCAAAAATTCCGCGACCGTCAAGGGAATATCGGTTTCGATGTCCATTCGTTGGGGCACATAGCCGATTTTGATGTTCGGTTGCCATTTAATTTCGCCTTTATACGGCAGAATGCCAAGCAGTGTCTTGAGCAAAACGGTCTTCCCCGCGCCATTGGGTCCGATAATCGCCAAAACCTCACCCTTTTCCACTTCAAAATTTATGTCTTCCAAAACTTTTGTACCGCCAAGTCTGACATTGAGATTTTTAATTTCCAGAATTTTCATAAGTGAGAGGCTTATAAATATTCGTTGATTTTCTCCGCCAAAGTTGAAAGAATTTGTTTGAATTTTTCTTCATCGGGTTCAAGGAGAGTTATTCTAAAGCCGTATAAATCGGAATTAAAACCGGTCAAGGGCACGACGCAGATGCCGCTGGCGGCCATTAAATAGTAGGCGAATCTTTTATCCGGCGCCACATTCTTTGAAATTTCTTCCACTAATTGCCCGGCTTTTTCGTTTTCAATCTTCAATTTTTGTCGGTTATTTAGAACGCCGTCTTTAAAGATAATGGACATATAAAAAGCGCCCGAGGGTTTTGGCGCGATGACGCCCTCGATTGAATTGATAATTTTATAAGCGAGTTCAGCCCGTTTTCCATATCTTTCATTTCTTTCTTTTAAGTGCGTTCCATATCGCGGGTCGGACATGATTTTGGGAATAACGGCTTGAGGCAGGGTAGTTGAACAGACCTCGAGCATTTTGGCGTCAACAATCGATTTTACGTATCTGGCGAAAATCGAGTCTTTGTTTTTGTTATAAACTTCAATCCAGCCGCAACGCGCTCCTGGCCAGGGGAGTTCTTTGGAAATGCCTTTCATGGCAATACCCGGAATTTCATTGATGACCTCCGATAATTTGGCGGTTTCTCCGCTGCCAAAAATAATGTTAGCGTAAATTTCGTCGGAGATAATAAATAAATCGTATTCTTTGGCGATTTTTACGATTTCTTTGAGAACGCGGGTCGGATAAATCATGCCGGTCGGATTGTCGGGATTAATAATCAATATGCCGGAAACGGCCGGATTATAGCGGACTTTATTCCGCAAATCGTTGATGTCCGGCAGCCAGCCAAGCTCCGGCGTTAAATTATAAGTCAAATGGTGGCTTCCGGCATGAGCTCCTTCCGCTGAAGAATGAGTGGAATACGCCGGCGACGGGCCGATAATCCGCGATTCCCTGTTTAGGGAAGTGTAAATTTTAGAAATGGCGTCGCCCAAGCCGTTAAAAAAAATAATATCATCGGCCGTGATTTTTACGCCGCCGTTTGAATTGCATTTTTCTGCCAGAAATTCACGGACTTGAAGAAGCCCCTTGGTAGGCGAGTAAGCGAAATTTTTATCTTCATTAACCGCCTCCCTGACAACTTCTTTTATCCAAGTCGGCACTTGTTCGCCTTTGGCCACCGGGTCGCCGATATTTTCCCAAAGGATATTGATACCCAGTTTTTCCAGTTTTTCGGCAACATCGACGATTTCCCTTATTTCATAAGTAAGTTCGCCGGCGCCGATATGAACGATATTGTTGCGCATTTTGTTATTCTCTACATAATATAATAAAATATAGGAAAAACAAAAGATTATGACTCCAATCGAACAAATTAAAGATAAGATTGATATCGTTGAATTCATCCGTTCTTATATTCCGCTTTCGCCGGCAGGCAAAAATTTCAAAGCGCTTTGCCCGTTTCACAAAGAAAAAACGCCTTCTTTTATTATTTCGCCGGAGCGGCAGACTTGGCATTGTTTCGGTTCTTGTTCCGAGGGCGGCGATGTTTTCAAATTTTTGATGAAATATGAAAATCTGGAATTTTATGAGGCTTTGAAAATCTTGGCGGAAAAAGCCGGCGTGGAATTAAAAAAAACCAGTCCGATGGAACAAAGGCAATTTGAAATTTTGTATGAAATCAACGATGCCGCCAAAGATTTTTTTATCCTCCAGTTGGCGGATGAAAAGAACAAGGAGGCGTTGGAATATCTTTATGACCGGGGACTAAAAAAAGAAACCATTGAAGAGTTTGAGTTGGGTTTTGCTCCTCAAGGATTTGACCAGCTGACTCTTGTTTTGATTAAGAAAGGATTTGCGGTAAAAGACATAGAAAGAGCCGGATTGAATTTTAAAACCGAAAAAGGAAATTATGTTGACAGATTTCGCAATCGGATAATGTTTCCCATTCATAATCATTTCGGCAAAACAATCGGATTTTCCGGAAGAATTATGCCGAAATTCGATACTGGCGAAATGGGAAAATATGTCAACAGTCCGGAAACTCCGATTTTCAGCAAATCAAAAATCCTTTACGGATTTTACGCGAGTAAAAAATTTATTCGGGAAGAAAATTCGGCGGTTTTGGTCGAAGGCCAGATGGATTTTCTGATGGCTCATCAAGACGGCGTAAAAAACACGGCGGCCGTTTCCGGCACCGCATTGACGCCTGACCATTTGAAAACTTTGCGTCGGCAAACGGAAAATCTTGTTTTTTGCTTTGACAACGACGAGGCCGGATTCAAAGCCGCAGAGAGAAGCATTGATTTAGCCAATAGTCTCGATTTCAGCGTGAAAATTTTGACTCTCGACGAATACAAAGATCCGGCCGAAGTAGCGGCAAAAAAGCCTGGAATCCTGGCCAATTTGATAAAAAAATCCGAATCGGCGATGGAATTTTATTTCAGCCGTTATTTGTCGGAAGGAAAAGAAAAAAAAGATTTAAGCGAATTTAAAAAAAATCTTCGAATTATTTTGGAAAAAATAAAAAATCTGGCAAGTCCGATTGAACAATCCCATTGGCTTAAGGAACTTTCCCTGAAAACCGGAGTGAAAGAAGAAGCGCTGGCGGATGAAATGAAACAATTGAAATTAATAAACCGGCTAAGCGGCTTAGATGCCGGTCAGCCAATTAACCGACAGATAATCCAATTGAACTCGCGACGCGAAACGATTATTCAAAGATTAATAGGATTAATGATGGTTAAAGACGAATGGCGGAATCAAATGAAAAATTACCTTAATTACCTGCCTAACGATTATTTGGCCATTGCGGAAAGTTTGATTAATAGAACAAAATTGAAAGACGAACGCCTGCTTAATCTTTTAAATTTGATTTCACTCCGCTCTTCTTTTGAATTTCAAAATTTTGAAGAAGAAAAAATAAATTTTGAATATCAAGAACTCCTCGGTCATCTTCACTCGGAGTATTTCAAGGAAAAACGGGAAGAAATGACGAAATTATTGAAAGAAGCCGAAAAAAGCGAAGACGAAGAAAAAATATCGTCAATTCTTAAAGAATTTGACGAGATTTCCAAAATAATTCATAATAGACCCACCACATAATTTTGGAGTTTTACCGACGGTGAATCTTTGTGTAATGGGTTTACTAAAAAATAAAAAATGAGAAAAAATAAAATAAAAAATAAAAGAATTGCAGAAAGGAAAAGTGGGAAAAAGAAAAAAATAAGAACGTTAAAAAAAAGAAGAGTTGGAAAATCGGCCCCAAAGAAAAAATTTGCTAAAAAATCAAAATCGCCAAAGAAGAAGTTTAAGCTTGACGAGTCGCTGATTGGAGAACTCATTAAACGCGGCCGGCCGCGGGGTTTTGTTACAGACACGGAAATTCTTAATTATTTTCCGAATATTGAAAAAGACATAAGTTTTCTCGATGAAATTTATTCTCGTCTGGAAAAAGCCGGCATCAAAACGATTGAAACTTCCCAGTTGATTGAAGTGTCGGGAAAAGAAGAGGTAAGCGCAAAAGAACTGAAAAAAGCGACCGAAATCGAGGGGGTGGATGTGCCCGACGCGGTTCAGATGTATCTTCGGGAAATCGGGAAAACTTCGCTGATCAACGGCAACGAAGAAAAAGAGTTGGCTAAACGAATAGAAAAAGGCGATGAAGAATGCCGTCAAAAACTTATTCGCGCCAATTTGCGGTTAGTGGTTTCCATTGCCAAACGTTATATTTACCGCACGCCGAATCTCGGTATTCTTGATTTAATTCAGGAAGGCAACATCGGCCTTGCCAAAGCGGTGGAAAAATTCGATTACCGCCGGGGGTTTAAATTTTCCACATACGCCACTTGGTGGATCAGGCAGGCCATTACCAGGGCTTTAGCCGACCAGTCGCGCACTATCAGAATACCGGTTCATATGATTGAAACGATTTCCAAATACACCCAAATGAAGAGGCGACTCTCGCAGGAATTGGGGCGGGAACCGTTGGCCGAAGAAATTGCCATTGAAATGGGAATGAATATCGAAAAAATCCATCATATCCAGAAGATTTCCCAAGAAGTGATGTCTCTTGAATCGCCGATAGGAGAAGAAGATGAAGATTCAACTTTAGCGGAAATTGTCAAAGACGATAAAAGTCCGACTTCGACTCAATTAGTTTCCCGTTTGTTATTGAAGGATAAAATCAACGAAATTTTGGTTGACTTGTCTCCTCGGGAACAAGAGATACTGAAAATGCGTTTTGGTTTGGAAGACAGCATCACTCACACATTGGAAGAGGTTGGAAAAAAATTCAATGTTACTCGCGAACGGATTCGCCAAATAGAAGCCAAATCGCTGGAGAAAATTAAAAAACACGGGAAAATCAAAGCTTTGGAAGATTATTAAAATGTTATCGGAAGAAATCCGTCAGTCCTTTTTGGATTTTTTTAAGAAAAAAGGACATAAAATTATCCCTTCTTCTTCTTTAATTCCCGACGACGTTTCGGTTCTTTTGACGACTGCCGGAATGCAGCAATTCAAAAAATATTATACCGGGGAACTCAACGCTTTGCGGGAGTTTGGCTCTCAGCGGACAGCATCGATTCAAAAGTGTTTCCGCACCACCGATATTGAAGAAGTCGGCGACAGGACGCATCTGACATTTTTTGAGATGCTGGGGAATTTTTCTTTCGGACCGGCTGGTTCGGACAATCCCGAAGATTTATCGGCAGCCGGTTATTTTAAACGCTCGGCGATTTTTTGGGCCTATGAATTTGTCGCCGATGTTTTGGGAATCAACTTCGAAAGAATCGCAATTTCCGTTTTTAAAGGCGACAATGAAATTCCTTTTGATGAAGAGTCTTATAAAATTTGGCATGACGAAATCGGTTTGCCGAAAGATAAAATTATTTTGGGAGAAAGAGCGGATAATTTTTGGGGGCCGACCGGCGACGAAGGTCCTTGCGGTCCGTCGAGCGAAATTTACGTTGACGGCGTGGAAATCTGGAATCTGGTTTTCAATGAATATTACAAAGAAAAAAACGGCGTTTTTAAAAAAACCGGCAATCTTGGCGTTGATACCGGCATGGGGTTTGAAAGATTGGCGTCGGTTTTGCAGGGGAAAGACGATGTTTTTGAAACAGATATTTTTATGCCTTTAATCGCGAAAATTAATGAATTAGCGCCTGGTTTGGAACAGAAAATAATCAGGATTCTCGCGGACCATCTGCGTTCTTCAATATTTTTAATCAGCGACGGCGTTCGGCCGTCAAATAAAGAAACCGGCTATATTTTGCGCCGATTGCTTCGCCGGATTTTGGCGTATTCCGTTAAATATGATATCCACGCGGATTTATTTCCCGAGACATTGGAAATCATAAATGATAAATTCGGCGAAATTTATCCGGAAATTAAAAAAATAAAAGAAATTTTGTCGGTTTTAGAGGAAGAGCGTTTGAAGTTTGAAGAAGCGGTAAGCCGCGGCGTCAAAGAAATAGGGAAATATCCGGAAATTGATGGCAAAACCGCTTTTTATCTTTATGAAACTTTCGGTTTGCCGTTTGAATTGATTTTGGAATTGGGGCCGAAAGAAGCGGTTAAAAATCTTGGGAGAAAGGATTTTGACAAAGAATCTCAAAAACATCAAGAAATTTCCCGAGCCGGAATAACCAAAAAATTCGGCGGTCATGGTTTGATTTTAGACACGGGAGAGTTGAAAGCAGTCGATGAAGAAGAAATGAAAAAAGTTATCCGGCTCCATACAGCCACTCATTTATTGCAATGGGCTTTGCGGGAGGTTTTGGGAAACGAAGTCGGACAAACGGGTTCGGACATTAACGCCGAACGATTGCGTTTTGATTTTTCTTTTGGCCGCAAAATGACAACCGAAGAAATTAAGAAAACGGAAGAGTCGGTCAACCAAAAAATTCAGGAAAACCTCCCCGTTTATTTTAAAGAAATGCCGAAAAGCGAAGCGGAAAAAACCGGCGCTTTGCGTTTTTTCAAGACCCAATATCCGGAAGTCGTCAAAGTTTATTTTATAGGATTTATTAGCGCGGAATTTTGCGGCGGACCGCACGTAAATTCGACTTCGGAGATAGGAAAATTTAAAATAACAAAAGAAGAATCGGTCAGCGCCGGAACAAGAAGAATCAAAGCAACATTGATTAGTTAATCGATTATATATAAAATAATTTTTATCTATGGACAAGCAATCGAAAAAAATAAAAGTAATTGATATTGTGGCGCCAGAAGAGAAGGAAGAAAAATTGGAAGTAAAATCCGAAAAGCAAGAGATCAGAAAAGAAATAAAAGAAGCGGCGATAGAGCAGCAAGTGCCGGAAGACTGGACCGGGGAAATGCCGGCGGTAGCCGCGAAAATCAAAGAAAATTTTTTAGGAGAAGAATCTCGGGCTGAAAAAAAGAGCGGCTCAAAATTAAGAAAATACATAATTATTGTTTTATTTTCGGCGGTTCTCGGCGGCGTTGTCTATACCGCGCTTGAAATTTTGCCGCGAGTGGATATAAAAATTATTGCCAAAAAATCTTCCTGGAATTTCAATGATTGGCTGGCGGTTTCAAAAAACATTTCGGACATTGATTTGCTTTTGAAACAGATTCCGGCGGAGATTCTTTCGGAAAAGAGAAATTTAACTATGGCTTTTGTCGCCACCGGCAAAAAACAAGTGGAAAAGAAAGCCGGCGGCGAAATAATTATTTATAATGCCTACAGTTCTCAGCCCCAGACTCTTGTAAAAGACACGAGATTCGAAGCGCCGGACGGAAAAATTTTCTTGCTCAGCGGAAAAATAATTGTTCCCGGCGCAATTATAGAAGAAGCAAAAATTATTCCTTCGAGCATCAAAGCGAATGTTGTCGCTGAAAAAGCCGGCGAAGAATATAACATCGGTTCCGTCGAACGTTTTATTATTCCCGGTTTTAAAGGCACGCCGAAATACAGCGGCTTTTATGCTAAATCCGGCGCTTCAATGAAAGGAGGATTTGTCGGAGAAATGGCGTATCCGACCGATAATGACATCAAAAATGCCAGAGAAAAAATTAAAATCGCTTTGCGTGAAAATCTTAATATTTTTATCCTTTCGCAGCTTTCCGGAGATTTTAAGGCGATAGAAGGAAGCCAGGAATTTAATTTTCTCAAAGAAAATATCGGTCAAGACGTCGATAAAGACGGAAACTTTTTCGCTTCTCTGGAAGGAGAATTAAAAATATTCGTTTTTAAAGAAAACGACGCGCTGAAACTGATAAGCGGTTTAGCCAAACAATCCTTGGGCCAAGATTTTGAAGCTAAAGAATATAAAATTGATTACGGCGTCGGCCGGCCGGATTTTCCAAACGGGAAAATGTCTTTTACGGTTAATTACAAAGGAACGTTCTGGCAGCCGATTGATGCCAAAGCGTTTAAAAATTCCATTTTGAAGAAAAAAGAAAGCGAGTTGAAAATCGCCGTTTTTTCTTTGCAAAATATCGAAAAAGCCACAATTTCTTTCTGGCCGTTTTGGGTGAAAAGCGTGCCGAACGATGTGGGGAAGATAAAAACGATAATAGAATAAGCGGGGTTGACATTGTTTTTTTGATATATTAGAATTTTCACTTAATGCCGGAAAATAAAATAAAATCGGTTGAGGGGATTGTTTTGGAATCTTTGCCGTCTTTGACATTCAGGGTGAAATTAATCGGTAATGAAACGGAAATTCTGGCATATTTGTCCGGTAAAATGAGATTGCATCATATAAAGGTGTTACCCGGAGACAAAGTCCTGATAGAATTGTCTCCTGACGGCAAAAGGGGAAGAATAACAAGAAGATTATAATGAAAGTTCGTTCATCGGTTAAAAAGATTTGCCAAAATTGTAAAATCATCCGGCGCGAACGCCGGATTTATGTGATTTGTAAAAAAAATCCGAAGCATAAACAAAGACAAGGATAATTATGAGATTAGTCGGAATAAATATTCCCGATAACAAGCGCATTGAAATAGCGCTTACTTATATTTACGGCATTGGCCGAGCTTCGGCGGTTCAAATATTGGAATCAACCGGAATTGATGAAAACAAAAAAGCGAAAGATTTATCTCCGGGAGAAATAAATAAAATAAAGGAATTTATCGAAAAAAGACAAAAAATTGAAGGTGAATTACGCCAAATTATCAGAAGCAACATTAAGCGGCTTAAAGAAATTCATTGTTACAGGGGTTTGCGGCACGAGAGGAAATTGCCGGCGAGAGGACAGCGGACAAAAACCAATTCTCGCACCGTGCGCGGCAATGTCAGAAAAACAGTCGGTAGCGGAAGAAGAAAAACAGAATTGAAGTAAAATAACTTTATAAACTAATAAACTAATTTTATGGGACAAAAAAAAGTTATTCAAAAAACTGAAGAAGATTTTTTGAAAGAGGGGGCGAAATTGGAAGAAACTATCGCCAAAAAATCAACCGCTCCTGGAATTAAAACGGGGGGGAAAAAAATAGACATCGGTAAGATTTACATCAGCGTCACTTACAATAATACGATGTTGACGGCAACCGACAGAAGCGGAAATGTTTTAGCTTGGATTTCTGCCGGCTCTTTGGGATTTTCCGGGCCGAAAAAAGCGACGCCATTCGCGGCTTCCAAAATGGTTGCCGCCATCAGCGAAAAATTAAAAAAAATAAACTTTCAAAATATTGATATAATCGTCAAAGGAGTAGGCGGCGGCAGAGATATGGCCATTAAATCTTTAGCCAACCAGGGATTCAATATCCTTTCAATTAAAGACGTTACGCCGATTCCTCATAACGGTCCGAAACCGCCAAAAAGCAGAAGAGTGTAAAATTACATGTTAATTAAAGCCAAAGAAAAAAAAGAGCGCGCCTTGGGAGTAAAACTCTTTCTGAAAGGGGAACGTTGCAGCGGTCCAAAATGCGCGATGATACGGAAACCGTACAGGCCCGGAATGCATGGAAAATCAAGAAGACGAAAGACGCTTTCCGAATACGGCCAACAGCTGATGGAAAAACAGAAAATAAAAATCAGTTATGGCGTCAATGAATCTCAAATGAGGACGATTTTCAAGAATGCCGCTAAAGCGGCTTCGGCCGTTTCAGCCGTAATAAATATTTTGGAAACTCGGCTCGATAATGTAATTTTCAGGCTTGGATTCGCGCCCAACCGGATTACGGCCCGCCAATTGGCAAGCCACGGACATATTTTTGTTAACGGAAAAAAAGTCAGGACGCCTTCGGCGCTTTTGAAAATCGGAGATGTTGTTTCTCTAAATCCTTCTTCAAAAAACATCTTGATTTTTAAAGAATTGTCGAATACTATTAAAAAATATGAACCGCCCCAATGGCTAGAAACAGATAAAGACAAAATTGAAGGGAAAATAAAAAATTTGCCCTTCGATATTGAAATGCCTTTTGATATAAATTTGGTCGTTGATTATTACTCAAGATAAATTATGAAATATACTCATTTATCCGAAACCGTAAAAATCAAAACAATTTCCGAAACCGAAACCGACGGCGTTTTTGAGATTGAGGGGCTGTATGTCGGTTATGGCTTGACTCTGGGGAACGCTTTGCGCCGAGCGTTGTTATCGTCATTGCCTGGAGCGGCGATTACCCAAGTGAAAATAAGGGGGGTTAAGCACGAATTTTCCACTATTCCCGGCGTCAAAGAAGATGTTGTGGAAATAATTTTGAATCTTAAAAAAATCAGATTTAGATTTTATGCCGATGAACCTCAGGTTTTGAGCTTAAAAGTGAAAGGGGAAAAGAAAATAACAGCCGCCGAGATTGAAGCCAATTCTTTAGTGGAAGTTATCAATTCCGACCAACCGATTTTTACAATCACTTCCAAAAACACTGAAGTCGAAATGGATTTGACGGTTGAAAAAGGTCTTGGTTATGTGCCGGTGGAAGCCAGAAAAACCGAAAAGTTTCCAATAGGAACAATCGCCATTGACGCTTTTTTTACGCCGTTAAGAATCGTTAATTTCAAAGTGGAGAATATGCGTGTAGGAGAACGCACCGACTACAATCGGCTCCGGCTGACCATTAAAACCGACGGCAGCATTACGCCTTCAAGCGCTATTCATAAAGCCGCCAATGTTTTGAAAGACCACTTGGAAAAAATTTCGGCAATTGAAGTAAAAGAAACGGAAGCGCCGGTAAAATTAAAACCGGCAAAAAAAACAAGAAAGACAAAGAAACTCAAATGAGACACCTTAAAAAAGGCAGAAAATTTCACAGAAAAAGGGGCCAGCGAAAAGCTTTGATAAAAGGACTTCTTAATAATTTGATTCTTCGGGAGAAAATGGAAACCACGGAAGCGAAAGCCAAAGAAATAAAATCAATCGCCGAAAAAATGGTTACACTGGCTAAAAAACAAAATTTGCCAGCCATGCGGATTCTTTTTTCCCGTTTGTCAAAACCATCGGCGGAAAAATTATACTTTCAAATCGCTCCACGCTATACAGAACGAAAAGGAGGATATTTGAGAATTATCAAAGGGATGAAAGCGAGGAAAAATGACGGAGCGAAAATGGCAGCAATCGAATTTGTCTGATACTTTTCCCCTTGACAATCATTGGGACGCTAATATAAACTTAAAAAGTCGCAAAAAATAATTTTTTATTATGGCTGAAAAAGCAAAATTCGAAAGAACAAAGCCGCACTTGAATGTCGGCACCATTGGTCATGTGGACCACGGCAAAACTACTTTGACCGCCGCGATCACTCATGTCCTTAAATTAAAGGGTCTGATTGACAAAGAAGAAGCAGTTGATGATATCGACAACGCGCCGGAAGAAAAAGCCCGGGGCATCACCATCGCACTTCATCATTCCGAATATCAGTCGGAAAAAAGGCACTACGCCCATATTGACGCGCCGGGACACGCGGACTACATAAAAAACATGATTACCGGAGCCGCCCAGATGGACGGAGCAATTTTAGTGGTTTCCGCGGCTGACGGTCCGATGCCCCAGACCCGCGAACATATTTTGTTGGCTCGTCAGGTCGGCGTGCCGGCAATTGTTGTTTTCCTCAACAAAGTCGACCAAGTTGACGACAAAGAATTGATTGATCTGGTGGAAGCCGAAATCAGAGAACTTTTGAAAAAATATAATTTTCCCGGAGACGAAACGCCGATTATCCGCGGTTCGGGGTTGAAGGCCCTTGAAGCTAAGTCAGCCGATGACGAAGCCGTTAAGCCGATTATGGACCTCATTAAAGCTTTGGACGACTATATTCCGGAACCCGTCAGAGAAATCGACAAGCCGTTTTTGATGCCAATTGAAGATATCTTCACGATTGAAGGCCGAGGCACGGTGGTAACCGGCCGCGCGGAAAGAGGCATAGTCAAAGTCAATGAAGAAGTGGAAATCATCGGTTTAAAGCCCACTCAAAAAACAGTGGTAACCGGCATTGAAATGTTCAATAAGCTTCTCGACGAAGGAAGAGCGGGAGACAACGTCGGCATTCTTTTAAGGGGCCTTAAAAAAGAAGATGTTGAACGGGGGCAAGTTATCGCCAAACCGGGTAGCGTCACTCCTCATACCGATTTCGAAGCCGAGATTTATGTTCTGACCAAAGAAGAGGGCGGCCGACACACGCCATTCTTTAAGGGCTATAAACCTCAATTCTATATCCGCACCACCGATGTCACCGGCGAAGTGATTTTGCCGGAGGGAATGGAGATGGTGATGCCTGGCGACACAGTCAATATCTCGGTTAAATTAATCGCCGCCGTGGCGCTTGAAGAAAAACAAAGATTTGCCATCCGTGAAGGAGGCAAAACCGTTGGCGCCGGAGTGGTTATTAAAATAACAAAATAATTTCAAGACAATTCGAGTAGTTCTTTGTTATGGCCAAAAAAGAAGAAGCTATACAATCAAAATTGCGGTTGAAAATAAAATCTTACGACCATCGTTTGATTGACAATTCAACCAAACAGATTATCGACACGGCAGTTCGAAACGGCGCCGAAATTATCGGACCGATTCCTTTGCCGACCGAATTCAGGCGCTATACGGTCAATCGTTCCACCTTTGTTCACAAAACCAGCCGCGAGCAATTTGAACTCAGAGTCCATAAAAGATTAATTGACATTCTGAACCCCAACCAGAAAATTATTGAAGCTTTAAGCGGTTTGAATTTGCCGGCTGGCGTGGACATTGAGATAAAAATGAAATAGCAAAACGCCCCCGTTAAGCGGGGGCGTTTTATGTTGACATAGATTTTGTTATCTGCTATCTTTATGGAGCAAATAAATAATGTTAATATTTATTGGATAACAGTTTAATTTTAGAGATTTAGCCAATTAAAAAAACAGCCGGCTAATCTGGCTGTTTTAATTTAAAAAAATGAAATTTATTCTCGGCAAAAAATTGAAAATGAGCCAAATTTGGAAAAATGACAAAGTTATTCCGGTAACCATGATTAAAGCCGGCCCGATAACCGTAACACAGATTAAAACAAAAGAGAAAGACGGTTATGAGGCGGCGCAAATCGGCTTTGATTTATCAAAGAAAAAAATAAACAAACCGCTCACCGGCCATTTGAAAAATCTCGGAAATTTTAAATGCCTGAAAGAATTCAGAATTAAAAATTCGGAATTAAAAATTGGCGATATTTTGGATATTAATCAATTTCAGGAAGGTGAAAAAGTTAAGGTTAGCGGTTTATCAAAAGGCCGCGGTTTTCAGGGAGTGGTTAAGCGCCATGGTTTTTTTGGCGGACCTCAAACGCACGGCCAGAAAAATCGCTTGAGGGCGCCGGGTTCAATCGGCAGTACCGCGCCGCAAAGAGTTATGCCGGGAAGAAAAATGGCCGGCCGGATGGGAAGCGAACGGGTAACCGTCAAAAATTTGGAAATTGCGACGATCGACAGAGAAAAAAACATTTTGATGCTTAGGGGCGCTGTGCCGGGAACAAAAGAAACAATTTTGGAAATCAGAAAGATATGACAACGGATGTTTTCAATCAAAAAAATGAAAAAGTGGGAATGATTGATTTGCCCGAAAAGATTTTTGCCGTTAAATGGAATTCTGATTTGGTTCATCAGGCGCTTTTGGCGCAATTAGCGAATCGCCGGGAATCGCTTGCTCACACCAAGGGGCGGGGAGAAGTTGCCGGCGGCGGCAAAAAACCGTGGCGTCAAAAAGGCACCGGCCGGGCCCGGCACGGTTCAATCCGTTCGCCCTTATGGAAAGGAGGAGGAGTGACTTTTGGTCCGACTAAGGAAAAAATATACGCCAGAAAAATCAATAAAAAAATGAATCGTTTGGCTATTTTCAGCGTCCTTTCGAAAAAAAATCGGGAAAATGAACTGAAAGTAATCGATAATTTAAGTTTCGAAAAAACAAAACAAAAAACAAAAATAATGGCGCAGATTTTGAAAAATATTGTCGGCGGAAAAATAAACGCGCTGCTGATTTCACTTCCGGAAAATAAGACAATAAATCGTTTGATTGCCAATATTAAAAACGCCGATGCCTTAAGCCCTTATTCGTTGAATATTTACGACTTATTGAGACACAAGAATATTATTTTGGAAGAAAAAGCGGTCAATGAAATAGAAAAACATTACAAATAATCATGAATAACGCGGTTAAACAAAAACTAAAAAAGCATTTAATAAAACAGCCGTGGATAACCGAACGCGCCGCCAGTCTATCACCCTTAAGGAAATATATTTTTGTGGTTGACGGGAAAGCCAATAAGCCGGAGGTTAAAAAAGCCATAGAATCAATTTACGGCGTAAAAGTGGCTGAAGTTAATGTCATAAACATTAAAGGGAAAATTCGACGTTTCGGGAAAAGCATCGGCAGAATTCCGGGTAAGAAAAAAGCCGTCGTAACATTGAAGAAGGGTCATAAAATAGAAGTAATGCCGACATAAAATATGAAGAAATATTCTCCAACAACTCCATCAAGAAGGCAAATGACAACCGTTGATTACGGCGTTTTAAGCGCGGCTGAGCCGTTTAAAAAACTCGTCATAAAAATTTCTTCAAAAAGCGGACGCAATAATCAGGGAAGAATCACGACTCGTCATCAAGGGGGCGGGAATAAAAAACTTTACCGGCTTATTGATTTTAAACAGGATAAATTAAATATTTCGGGTCGCGTTGAAACTCTGGAATATGACCCATACAGGACGGCTTTCATCGCTTTGATTGTTTATAAAGACGGCGAACGAAGATATGTTCTGGCTTCGAAAGACATGAAGGTGGGTCAAGAAATTATTACTTCAGAAAACGCTCCGCTTAAAGAAAGCAATCGATTAGCGCTCAAAAATATTCCGGTCGGTTATTTTGTCCACAATGTCGAATTGAATAAGGGCACCGGCGGGCAATTAGCAAGGTCAGCCGGTTCTTATGGCGAAGTTTTGGCGCAGGAAAACGGCTGGACTCACCTGAAACTTTCTTCCGGAGAAATCAGAAAAATAAAATGGGATAATTTCGCTTCATTGGGACAAGTTTCCAATCCCGATTGGAATTTGACAAATATCGGCAAAGCCGGCCGTTCAAGATGGCTGGGAATAAGACCTACGGTCAGAGGCACGGCTATGAATCCGGTTGATCATCCTTATGGCGGAGGGGAAGGAAGACAGCCCAGAGGAACCAGAAAACCAAAAACTTTATGGGGGAAGGTCACTGGAGGAAGAAAAACGAGAAACAGAAAGAAGTGGTCGAATAAAATGATAATCGAAAAACGCAAATAATATGGGTAGGTCGTCAAAAAAAGGTCCTTATATTGACCAAAAATTGTTGAAAAAAATATTAAAATTGAAATCCGGCGGCAAGGAAATTATTAAAACCTGGTCCAGGGATTCGGAAATTTCTCCGGAAATGGTCGGTTTTACTTTTGGAGTGCATAACGGCAAAGATTTTATTTCCGTGAAAATCGCCGAAGAAATGATAGGTCATCGGCTGGGAGAGTTTTCTCCGACAAGAAAATTCATTAGGCATGGAGGAAGAATGCAAAAAGAATTGGAAAAATCGGCGGAAGGACAGCCGGCGAAGCAATAAAATAATATGAAAGAACAAAAAGCGCAATTGAATTATTTAAGAATGGCGCCGCGAAAAGTGCGGTTGGTTGCCAACTTATTGAAAGGACTGTCGATTTCCGAAGCTGAAGCTCAGCTTTTGATAAATCCAAGAAAAGCCAAAGAGCCGTTGCTTAAACTTTTGCGCTCAGCTATTGCGGCTGGCAAAGAAAAAAATTTGAAAGAGAATAATTTATTTGTCAAAAGCATATTTGTCGACCAAGGACCGATGCTTAAAAGATTTATGCCAAGAGCGCAGGGTCGGGCAACGCCAATTCAGAAAAAAACCAGCCATATCACTTTGATTTTGGGAGAATCGGAAAAATCAAAAGAAACAAGATTTAAAATCGTAAAACCGGAAAAAATCAAAAAGAGAGAAGCTGAAAAAATCAAAAAAGAGAAAGCCGAACAAAAACAGAAAATCGAAGAAATCAAAAAAGAAGCGAAACCGCAAGCTCAGGGATTTATGAGAAGAATTTTCAGAAGAAAATCGGTATAAATAAGATTATGGGACATAAAATCAGGCCAAATTCATTAAGATTGGGAATTATCAAAGATTGGAACAGTCGATGGTTTCCAAAAAAATTCAACTTTCAGCGATTATTGGAAGAGGATGTTTTGATTAGAGCAATTATTGAAAAAAAAATAGGAACTTCCGGCATCGATAAAATCGATATTGAAAGAATGGGAAACAAATATAAAGTCTCCGTTAAAGTCAGCCGCCCGGGATTGGCAATCGGCAAAGGAGGCAAAGGGATAGAAGATTTGATAAAAGCAATCGAATCCTTCCTGAACAAATTAAGGAAGAAAAAAAGCGTTGCCGAGTCATTTAGTTTGAATTTGAATATTGAAGAATTGAAGCGTTCGGAAATTTCAGCTTCCGTTGTCGCTCAAAATATCGCCTGGGATTTTGAAAAAAGAATGCCTTTTCGCCGGACGATCAAGAAACATATTGACGCCGTAATGGCCAATAAAGAAATCAAAGGAGCGAGAATAAAGGTTGCCGGTCGATTGGATGGAGCGGAAATTGCCAGAACGGAACAACTGTCAAGAGGCCGTTTGCCGCTTCAGACATTGCGGGCCAACATTGATTATGGTCAAGCAACGGCTTACACAACCTACGGAACAATCGGAATAAAAGTCTGGGCCTATAAAGGAGATATATTCAATAAATAATATGTTGATGCCTAAAAAAGTAAAACATCGAAAATGGCAGAAGGGAAGATCGTTGGGACGCAAAATTGAAACCAGAGGAATTAATTTGGATTTCGGCTCTTTCGGTCTGCAATCTTTGGGCAATTTTTGGATTAATTCAAGACAGATTGAAGCCGCCAGAAAAGCCATTTCTCATTTTACCAAGAGAGGCGGCAAGGTTTGGATAAGAATATTTCCCGATAAACCGGTGACAAAAAGGCCGCCGGAAGTGACGATGGGCGGAGGAAAGGGAAGCGTTGACCATTATGTTTTCCCGGTAAGAGCCGGAAGGATTTTATTCGAGATAGATGGCGTTGATAAAGAAACAGCTAAAGAAGCGCTGAGAAGAGCGGGCCATAAATTGCCGGTAAAAACCAGAATTATCATAAAATAAATGAAACGCAAAGAATTTCAACAATTTAAAAATAAACCGCTGTCGGAACTTCAAAAAAATCTAGCCGATTATTATGAACGGTTAAGGCAATTAAAATTTGATTTATTTCAAGGAAAAGTGAAGAATATCAGAGAAATAAAAGAAACAAAAAGGGCGATAGCGAGAATATTAACGATAATAAATAAGCAATGAAAAGAAAACTGCAAGGAATAATTGTTTCGGACAAAATGAATAAAACCCGCGTCGTGGCAATAACGCGCCTCAAAAAACATCCGCTTTATAAGAAATATTATAAGGCGACAAAAAAATTCAAAGTCCACGACGAAAATAACGAATATAAAATCGGAGAAGGGGTAATCATCGAAGAAACAAAACCGCTTTCTAAGGAGAAGAGGTGGAAGATAATCGGAAAAATAGAAAATAAAAACAATCATAATTTATGATACAGGAAAGAAGTATTTTAAAAGTTGCCGATAATTCCGGAGCTAAAATTATCCGTTGTTTTCGCGTTTTAGGAGGAACGCGGCGCCGTTACGCCGAAATCGGCGATATTATCGTGGCTTCGGTTCAAACGGCCGAGCCGCGCAAAGCAGTTAAGAAGAAAGAAATTGTCAAAGCGGTTATTGTGAGGCAAAAAAAATCATTGCGCCGGGAAGACGGTTCTTTTGTGCGTTTCGATGAAAATGCGGCTGTTTTGATTGATGACAAGAATGAACCGCGAGCCACGAGGATTTTCGGTCCAATTCCAAGAGAATTGAAAGAAAAGGGGTTTGAAAAAATAGTGACAACAGCGGAAGAAATAGTATGAAAATTCATAAAAACGACACAATAAAAATGATTGTCGGGAAAGACAGGGGAAAGACGGGAAAAATTTTAAAAGTTTTGCCGGAAGAAAGAAAAATCATCGTTGAAGGATTAAATTTATACAAGAAACATGTCCGGCCGAAAACTCAAGGAGAAAAAGGCCAGACGATTCTGGTGCCAAAACCAATTGACGCTTCCAATGTTATGCTGGTTTGTTCGTCTTGCGGCAAAGCCGCAAGAATCGGATATCGTTTTGAGGGTGAACAAAAGTCAAGAGTTTGCAAAAAATGCGGAGCAAAAATATAAATTATGATTGCGACAATAAACAAATACCATAAGGAAGTTTTGCCAAAAATGAAAGAAAAATTCGGTTATAAAAATGACCTGATAGCTCCAAGATTGGAGAAAATCGTGGTTAATATCGGAATAGGAAGATTAAGTCAGCAGCCGAATTTTGAAGAAAAACTCTTGCCCGAAATAATAAAAGATTTAACTTCAATCACCGGCCAAAAACCGGCCCCGACGCCGGCCAAAAAATCCATTGCTGGCTTTAAAATCAGGAAAGGGCAAATTGTTGGTTTAAAAATAACGCTTCGACGTCGGAGAATGCGCGATTTTTTGGAAAAATTGATAAATATAGTTTTTCCCCGCGTTAAAGATTTTAGAGGAATCGATTTAAAAAGCGTTGATGAAAAAGGAAATTTAACGGTCGGCTTTAAAGAACATGTTGTGTTTCCGGAAATCAATATTGAAACTTCAAAAGTTGATTTTGGATTGGAAATCAATATTGTAAGTAATGCCGGAACAAAAGAAGAGGCGATAGAATTATATAAATTATTGGGAATACCGTTTAAAAAACATGGCTAAACAATCAGTAATCGCGAGAGCTCAAAAAAAACCGAAATATCCGAGCCGGACAGTCCGTCGATGTTTTAAATGCGGTCGGAAAAGAGGATTCCTTAGGGACTTCGGTCTTTGCCGAATTTGTTTCAGGGAAATGGCTTCCCGGGGTCAAATACCGGGAGTAAAAAAAGCAAGCTGGTAATAATTATGTATATTAATCTTCTGACTAAAATTAAAAACGCTCAAATGGGTAAAAAAGAAAATATCAAGGCCGTTTTTTCAAAAATTGACGAAGCGATTGTTAAAATTTTAAGCGCCAATAATTATATAGACGGTTTTGAAAAAAAAGGGCGGGGTGTAAAACGGATTTTGGATGTTAAGTTGAAATATATTGACGGCAAGGGAGCAATTAACGGGATGAAATTTATCAGCAAGCCTTCCCGTCGGATTTATGTCGGATATGAAAAAATAAAGCCGGTCAAACGCGGTTATGGAATGTCGGTGGTTTCAACGCCGAAAGGAGTTTTAACCAATAAAGAGGCAAAAAAAGAAAAAGTCGGCGGAGAGATGTTATTTGAAATCTGGTAAAATATGAGCAAAATAGGCAAAAAACCGATAAATATACCGCAAGAGGTTGAAATAAAAATTCATGGCAATGTCTTGGAATTTAAGGGAAAAAACGGTTCCTTAAGAGTTGAGATTTTACCTTTTATAAAAGCGGAATTGAAAGATAACACGCTTTCTTTTGATGTTGTAAATGATTCTCGGCAGGCAAAAGCCAATTGGGGGACGACAAGAGCTTTGGCTCAGAATGCTATTATAGGAGTAAAAGACGGTTTTTCCAAAATATTGGAAATAGAAGGAGTGGGGTATAAAGTTTCGGCGGAAGGGAACAATTTAACGTTTAATATCGGTTTTTCCCATCCGGTAAAATTTATTCCGCCGGAAGGAATAAAAATCTCGGTTGAAAAAAATATCATAAAAGTTTCCGGCATTGATAAGGCATTGGTCGGAAAAACAGCCGCGGAGATCAGGTCTCTGAAAAAACCCGAACCGTACAAGGGTAAAGGAATTAAATATCGGGGAGAAATCATCAGAAGGAAAGAGGGCAAAAAGGCGGCGGCAACAGCCAAATAATTATGAATAAAAGAAAATTATTAAATCAAAAAAGAATAAGCAGAAAAATGCGGACGCGAGCAAAAATTTTCGGCACTGCCAGCAAGCCGCGACTTTCGGTTTTCCGCGGCAATCGTTATACTTGTATTCAGCTGATAGACGACGAGAAAGGCAACACCCTAGCAAGCGCCTCAACGCGGGAATTAAAGAAGAAAGATAAAAGAACGGTTTTGGCCGAGCAATTAGGAGAATTAATTGCCAAGAAAGCCGTTGAAAAAGGCATTGAGAAAGCGGTTTTTGACAGAAGTTTTTATAAATATCACGGTCGAGTAAAAGCAATTGCCGAGGGGGCCAGAAAGGGAGGATTGAAGTTGTAAACTTATTATGCAACAGAAACAAAGCGAATTTAAAGAAAAAGTTTTGGATTTAAGGCGCGTCACACGGGTAATGGCCGGCGGCAAACGCATGCGTTTTCGCGCCACTGTCGTTATCGGCAATGAAAAAGGCCGCATCGGCATCGGCGTGGGCAAAGGATTGGATGTGGCTCAATCCGTTGATAAGGCCAAAACAAGCGCCAAAAAAAATTTGATTGAAATAAAACTGAAAAATAAAACCATTCCTCATGAAGTTGACGCCAAATTTTCCGCCGCTCGGATTTTGATAAAACCCGCCAAAAGCGGACACGGCCTGAAAGCCGGCGGTTCGGCCAGAACGGTTCTTCTTTTGGCCGGCGTCAGGGACGCGACAGCCAAGTGTCTGGGAGGCACAAAAAATAAATTGACGAACGCTTTGGCGACTTTAGAAGCGCTTAAAAAAATAAAAATTTGACCATATGCAATTACATCAATTAAAACCGTTACATAAAAACAGAAATAAAAAACGGGTCGGTCGCGGTGGAAAGCGCGGCACCACTTCGGGCCGTGGCACCAAGGGGCAGAAATCCCGTTCCGGCCATCGAATCAGGCCGGCGGAAAGAGATTTAATTCAGCGTTTGCCGAAATTACGGGGTTTTAAAAACAAGCCGTTGGAATCAAAACCGGCGGTTGTTAACGTCGGCGATTTAGAAAAAAAAATTAAAGGAGATATAATAAGCAAAGAATCTCTTTTAGAGGCCGGCTTTATCAGGAAGTCCGATAAAAGGGTAAAAATATTGGGTAAAGGAGAGGTTAATAAATCCTTTCGGGTGGAAAAATTGGGAATTTCGGAAAGCGCTAAAAAAAAGATTGAAGCTGCCGGCGGCAAAATCCTGCCATGAATAAAATTCTTCAACTTTTTAAAATCAAAGATTTACGCAATAAAATTCTCGTTGTCGCTTTTTTATTGTTTTGTTTCAGGGCTTTTTCGGCCGTTCCGATTCCCGATATTAACGCGGCTAGGCTCAGAGATTTTTTCGGTTCCAACCAACTTTTCGGATTTTTAAGCATATTTTCGGGCGGCGCCCTGGAGAATCTTTCAATTGCGATGCTTGGCGTCGCTCCTTATATTACCGCCACTATTATAATGCAGCTTTTAACGATGATTTTTCCCGCCCTGAAAGAAATGTATTACGAAGAAGGAGCGGCTGGCCGGGCGAAATTCAACCGTTATTCCCGCTATTTGACCGTGCCTTTAGCCGCTCTCCAAAGTTACGGTTTCTTGAATTTATTAATGTCCCAAGGAGTTGTTTCTCCTCTTGAATTGTTTGAAATCATAAGAAATGTTGTCCTGATTACCGCCGGCTCGATGATTTTGCTGTGGATAGGAGAATTGATAAGCGAACAGAAAATCGGCAACGGCATTTCTTTAATTATTTTTGCCGGCATCGTCAGCCAATTGCCCGTCACTATTAAAAATATCGTCGTTTCTTACGATCCGTCCATGATGCCGACTTATATCGCTTTTGTTATTGTGGCGATTTTAGTGATTGCCGGCGTCGTCTTTATTCAGGAGGGCGAAAGGAAAATACCGATTGCTTACGCTAAAAGGGTCAGGGGAATGAAAATGTACGGCGGCGCGCAAAGTTATCTGCCGTTAAAAGTCAATCAAGCCGGCGTTATTCCGATTATTTTTGCCATTTCTATTCTGCTTTTTCCGCAATTTGCCGCCCAGATTTCTTCGGTGATTTCCTCCGATTTGTCGCTGAAATTCAACGAATTAGTCTCCAAATTTTTCAATAATCAATATATTTACGCTTTGCTCTATTTTGTTTTAGTGGTGGTTTTCACTTATTTCTATACGGCCGTTACTTTCGACCCAAAAGAAATTTCCAAAAATCTTCAGACTGCCGGAGGATTCATCGCCGGCATCCGTCCCGGAGAATCGACGACGATTGCTTTGTCAAAAATCATCAGCCGACTGACTTTGTCCGGAGCGCTTTTTTTGGGATTAATAGCGGTTTTGCCGAGTTTGATTCAAATTGTAACCGGCATAAAATTTCTGACCATTGGCGGAACGGCGCTTTTAATCGTCGTTTCCGTGGCGCTTGAAATAATGCAGCAAGTTAACTCTCAATTGGTAATGAGAGAATATGAAGGATTTGAATAAAAAAGCCATACTCGTCATGGGTTCGCCGGGTTCCGGTAAAGGAACACAGGCAAAATTATTGGCGGATAAACTGGGACTCATTCATTTTGACACCGGAAAATATATTGAACAAGTTGTTCATGATCCGGCTAATAAAAATAATAAAATCATCCAACGCGAAAAAAAGTTGTTTGACGCCGGATTTTTAAACACTCCTTTTTGGGTTTTGAAAATTGTAAGCGAAAAAATCCGAAAATTGACTGAGTCCAATATTATTTTCAGCGGCTCTCCAAGAACTTTTTATGAGGCTTTTGGAGATAAAAAACAAACAGGGGTAATTGATATATTAAAAGAACTTTACGGTCAGAAAAAAGTTTTTATTTTTAAGCTGAATATTTCGGAAAAAGAATCGATTAAAAGAAACAGCCATCGTTTGATTTGTTCAATCTGCGGCGCGCCCATTATAAATTTTAAATCTTCAATTTCTAATTTTAAAAATTGTCCTTTCTGCGGCGGGAATTTGCGGACGCGAACGCTCGACAAGCCGGAAATAATAAAAACAAGATTAAAAGAATACAAAAAACGAACCCAACCGATAATTAAAGAATTTAAGAGAAGAAAATATAAAGTGATGAATATAGGCGCTGCTCCATTACCGTATAAAATTCATCAAAATATAGCGAGAAAATTAAACATTGATGATTAAGTTGAAATCTCCGGAAGAAATCGAAAAAATTTCAGCTTCCGGAAAAATTTTGGGAAAAGTTTTTCAAACGGTCTCCGGAGAGGCAAAAGTCGGGGTCAATTTGAAATATCTTGACAGTTTAGCTTTTGGACTTATTAAAGAAGCCGGAGCTGAACCGGCTTTTTTGGGTTATCGGCCGTCAGGCGCCAAACATCCGTATCGCGCTTCGATTTGCGCTTCAATTAACGAAGTGGTTGTCCATGGAATTCCGAATGAATATAAATTAAAAAACGGCGATCTCTTAAAGCTTGATTTTGGCGTAAAATATCAAGGTTTTTATTCTGACGCGGCTCTGACTATGGGAATAGGGGATATTTCCAGAATTGCCGCTCTTTTAATCAAAGCGACCAAGGAAGCTTTGGATAAAGCGATTAAAACCGCTAAGCCGGGAAATCATTTGGGCAATATCGGTTTTGTCATTAATGCAACGGCTAAAAAATATGGCTTCAAAATCGTTAAAGGCTTGACCGGCCATGGCATCGGAATTAAACTTCACGAAGAGCCGACAGTTTATAACTTCGGCAAACGCGGAGAAGGAATGCTTTTGAAACCGGGGATGGTTTTGGCAATCGAACCGATGCTTTCAATTGGCTCGGAAAAAATAATCCAGCGGCCGGATGAAAGTTGGGCAACCGCCGATAATTCTTTATCAGCTCATTTTGAACATACTGTCGCGATTACCATTGCCGGCCCCAAAATATTGACATATTAAATCAAAATTTTGCATGAAACCTTATCTTTCGGTCATCATTCCCGCCTACAATGAAGCCAAGCGCCTGCCGTTGACTTTAATTGACATTGATAAACATCTTTCCAAAGTCGATTATTCTTACGAGATAATTGTGGTTGACGATGGCTCAAAAGACGCCACTTATGATATTGCCGGCAGATTTTCTCATTTAATAAAAAATCTGCGGGTAATCCGTCAAAAAAACATCGGCAAAGGCGGAGCGGTTAAACACGGCATGCTTGAGGCCAAAGGGGAAATCAGATTATTCACCGACGCGGATAATTCCACTTCAATAGACCAATTCGGGAAAATGATTCCATATTTAAACAAGGACTATCAAGCGGTAATTGCTTCGCGAGATATTAAAGGCGCCCAGCTTATTCCGCCTCAGCCGTGGTATAAAAGATTGATGGGTAATCTCGGGAATTTATTCATTCAAACGCTTCTTTTGCCCGGTATTTGGGATACTCAATGCGGATTTAAGGCGTTTACAAAAGAAGCGGCCGAACGGATTTTCCCTTTGATTAAAATTAATCAATTTGGATTTGACGTTGAAATTTTGGCTTTGGCGAAAAAAATGGGGTATAAAATCAAGGAAGTGCCGGCGACTTGGGTTGATAAAGCCGGCTCCAAAGTCAAAGCCACTGATTATTTTCAGGTTTTATGGGAAGTGGTGAAAATCAAACTGTGGCTGATAATGAATAAATACAATCTAAAATAAATATGATAAAGTATTATTTAACCAAAGAACGTCTTGAAGAATTGAAAATCGAACTTGAACGGCTTAAAAAAGAAGCAAGACAGGAAATTTCCGAACGGCTTAAACGCGCCAAAGAATACGGCGATTTGTCGGAAAACTCTGAATATTCGTCGGCTAAAGACGAACAGGCTCGTGTCGAAAGCCGGATTATTGAAATAGAAAATGTTCTAAGAAATGCCGCTATCATCAAGAAATCATCGGCTAGAGACTCAGTACAGATTGGTTCAAGCGTTGAATTGAAAAAAAATAATCAGATTTTGAAATACACTATTGTCGGTTCGGACGAAGCCCGCCCCGAAGCCAATTTGATTTCTAACGAATCGCCTTTGGGCCGCGCTTTTTTGGGCAAAAAAGTAGGAGATATTATCGAAGTCACCGCGCCAAAAGGCAGAGCCGAATATAAAATAATAAAAATAGAGTAATTTTTTTATTGTTATGTTGGACGATATCATTAAAGAAAGGCGAAAAAAACTCAATAATCTGGTTGAAGCCGGTGTCAATCCTTACCCCGCCAGAATTAAGCGAACGTTTTCAATAGCCGAGGCGATTAAAAATTTTGATTCATTAAGCCGCGCTAAAAAACAAATTTTTGAGACCGGCCGAATAATCGGTTTGCGCGACCAGGGGAATTTGCTTTTTGCCGATATTTCCGACGAAAGCGGAAGAATCCAAAGCGTTCTTAAAAAAGACAATCTTCGGAATTTCAAAGTCTTAAAGCAAAATTTGGATATTGGCGATTTTATCGCCGTCAACGGTTTGCTTTTTAAAACTAAAGCCGGCGAAAAAAGCATTGAAGCAAAATCCGTTCAGATTATCGTTAAAAGCTTAAGGCCGTTGCCGAGCCAGTGGCACGGCTTAAAAGACGCTGAAGAACGTTTCCGGAAGCGTTATCTGGATATTATTCTGAATCCAGAAATTAAAGAGAATATTTTAAAACGTTCCGAAGTTATTCAATATTTGCGGGAAAAATTAGCCGGAGAAAATTTCATCGAAGTGGAAACGCCGATGCTCCAGCCGATTCCCGGCGGCGCCAAAGCCAGGCCGTTTGTCACTCATCATAATGCTTTGAATACCGATTTTTATTTGCGAATTGCTCCGGAACTTTATCTTAAAAGATTGTTGGTTGCCGGCTTTGAAAAAATATTTGAAATCGGACGGGTTTTCAGAAATGAAGGCATTGACCGCGACCATAATCCCGAATTCACAATGCTGGAGCTTTATTGGGCTTATCAGAATTGGGAAGATTTGATGAAATTCACCGAAAAATTATTAAAAAAATTCATTCCCGGCAGATGGGAAAAAATTTCTTACGCGGATTCTTTCAAAAAATACGCCAAGCTTGATTTTAAAAAAATTAAAACCGAAGGGATGGACGAAATTTTCAAAAAAGAAATCCGGTCGAAAATCATCAAACCGACTTTCGTTACTCATTATCCAAAATCAATTTCGCCTTTGGCAAAATCTTGCGTCGATGACCCAGATTTTACTGAAAGATTTCAGCTTATTGTCAACGGCACGGAGATAATCAACGGCTTTTCGGAATTGAACGACCCGGTCGAGCAGCGAAAAAGAATGGAAGAACAGGAAAAAATGTATCGGGCCGGCGATGCGGAAGCCCCGCGCTTTGATAAAGATTTTTTGGAAGCCTTGGAGTACGGCATGCCGCCAGCCGCGGGTCTGGGCATCGGCATCGACCGCCTTGCCGCGCTGGTTGCTAAAAGTTATAATATAAAAGAAATTATTATCTTTCCGACATTAAGACCAAAATGAAAAAAGCTTTTACCTTAATAGAAATTCTCATTTATATCTCTATTTTTGCCGTCGCTTCGGGATTGATGATAGGCATTTTAACCGCTGTTTTGAGGGTTCAGCAGACAGAATCGTCATCAATGGAAGTAACCGGTCAGCTTAATTTCGTAATGCAAACAATTTCCCGGTTGGTGAGAGAATCTTCAGCTGTTATAGTCAACGATGTCTCAAACGATATCAGCAACGACGCTTCATTGGGGACAGTCCATTCAAGATTGGTTTTGAGGGTGAAAGATTCCGGCTTTAATCCTTCAACCGACAGGGACCCGATTATTATTTGGAACGACTCGGGTACTATTAAAATGTCCGAAGGAATCGGACAAAATCAAAAAATCAGCGTTTTAACCAATAATCGGGTAGTAGCCGACAAGCTGGAATTTTCCAAGTTTGTTCAATATCCTGGACATGACACCGTTTCCGTTGATATTCAACTGACCTACAATTCTTCCAATCCCAATTCGCGAATTCAAAGATCGCTGCGTTCGGCGATTGCCCGGGTTTCGGCGGCGACTTTTGATTCCAATCTTTTGCCGGGCAGCGACGGTATTTATGATTTTGGCTATTCTCCAAGCACTCGCTGGAGAAACGCTTATTTTTCTGGAGATGTATCGATCAACGGTGGCTTAATTTTGCGTTCTCCGGGCGGCACTTGTTATAAAATAACGATTTCTAACGGCGGCAGTTTTACCACCTCAACCGTTTCTTGTCCGTAATATGCTTGATATTAATTTAATCAGAAGCAATCCGGAATTGGTTAAAAAGGGCGTTATTTCCAAAAACATCAATCCGAAATTGATTGATGATTTTTTGATTTTAGACAAGAATTGGCGGGAATCAGTCGGGGAAATAGACAATTTGCGCGCCGGCCAGAAAAAATTTGGCAAAGAAAACGCCGAAGAAGCGAAAAAAATAAAAAATAAAATTCAAGAAACGGAGGACAATTTAAAACAAGTTGAAGCCCAACGGCAGGAAATTCTTGAACAATTGCCGAATTTGCCGTTAGAAAATGTGCCGATCGGCAAAAACGAAAAAGATAATATTGTAATCCGCGAAGTCGGCGAAAAGCCGAAATTTAATTTTAAGCCAAAAGATTATCTTGAGCTTGCCGAAAAATTGGATTTGATTGATATTGAACGGGCTGCCAGGGTTTCCGGTAGCCGTTTCGGCTATTTGAAGAATCAAGCGGCTCTTTTGGAATTTGCCCTTTTAAGATTAGTTTTTGACAATCTGACATCAGAAGGATTTATTCCTATTGTCCCGCCAGTAATGATTAAAGAAGAAATAATGAAAAGTTTGGGCTATATAGATTCAGCGGCGGACAAAGAAGAGCGTTATTTTTTTGAGAAAGATGGATTGTATCTTGTCGGCACCGCCGAACAATCAATCATTCCGATGCATTCCAACGAAATTTTTGACGAAAAAGAATTACCGAGAAGATATATCGGTTTTTCCAGCTGTTTCCGCCGCGAAGCCGGTTCTTACGGCAAAGACACAAAAGGAATTTTAAGGGTTCATCAATTCGATAAGGCGGAAATGATTAGTTTTGCGGAGCCGGAAAAATCCGGCCAGGAATTGGAATTTTTATTGAAAATGGCGGAAAATTTAATGCAAAAACTGAAAATTCCATATCGGGTGATTCAGCTTTGCAGTGGCGATCTTTCTCGCCCCTCGGCTATTACCTACGATATTGAATCTTGGATGCCGGGACAAAATACTTACCGTGAAACCCATTCCATTTCCAATACCACTGATTTTCAGTCCAGAAGATTAAATATTAAATATAGAAGCCAAAAGTCAGAGCATATCCACATTCTCAATGGCACCGCTTTTGCTATCGGCCGGATTTTAATCGCCATTATCGAAAATTATCAGCAAGAAGACGGTTCTATTTTTGTCCCTCAAGCGATTCAACAGTACTTAAAATTTGAAAAAATCGGCTAAGGAATAATATGAACCTTTATTATTCCGATGAAAAACAACGTCAAAGAAAAAGACGGTTCTTAAAACTGAAAATTTATTTGGTGTTTTCCGTTTTTTTATTTTTAGCGGGCGGCATCGGCTATTTAGTCGTTTATTCATCTGCTTTCAGAATAAAAAATATCAATATAACGCCGTCGGAGTCTGAAATTAGCGGGAAATTGATTGAAGACATCAAAATTTTTTTTTATGAACAATCAAAAATTGCGTTTTTTTTAGGCGCCGACAATATCTTGATATGGAAAAACAAAACGGATTTTTTCCCGAAAAATTATCCGCAAATTCTCCGGCTTAAAATAAAAAAAGATTATTTTCACAGAGAGATAAATATTGAATTTGAAGAAAGAGAAAAATTCGGCATTTGGTGCCCTCAAGAAGAATTCGCAATGAATTGCTGGTGGTTTGACAAAAACGGGATAGTTTTTGAGAAAGCACCGAGAGTTGAAGGAGAAATAATTTATAAAATAATCGATTCGTCCCAAGGGGAATTATCGCTTGGCGGCCGGATTCTTGACGAAAGTTTATTTAAAAACCTTTTAAAAATTTTTGAATTGCTTGAAAAAGCGGATTTTAATTCAAAAACTTTTCGTCTTGACTTGGCTCTTTACGAAGTCCAAACCGAATTATCGCCGAAAATTTATTTTAATATAAGAATTGATCCCGATTTCGGATTATCAGCGCTTCAATCTTTTAAAAATCAGGATTTAAAGAAAATTGAATATATTGACTTAAGGGTGGAAAATAGGGCGTACTATAGATTTAAATAAATTCTAAACTATAAGATTTCCTAGCGTTGCAGATATATCAAGATGTGTTATTTTCCGGCAGATTGTATTGAAGAACATCCCGCAGGCGCGCTGGGCTTGGTCTCCGACAATAGTCGGAGCCAGCGCGCCGAGGGGGAAGAAATTTTTGTCGCTGGAACAAAAATATTCTGGTTCTGAAAGGCAATCTGCTGGAAAATGTAAACAACACTCGTAATTTTTATAATTTATTTATAAATCCCAATCAAAAAACCCCTTTCGGGGCTATATAATTCGCGATTGATTTTAAGGAATTATAACCAGTGGTTTTATTTTGTCAAGCTTATGTAAAATTGGAATGGAAATCACTCTTTCGATCTGCTAAAATTCGCGTTATGGTAGAATACTTTACCGAAGCGCTGGTACTGGACAAGGAAGACAGCGGCGATTTGGACGCGAGAATAATTTTATACACCGAGGATTTGGGGAAAATAACCGCTAAAGCCAAAAGCGTCAAAAGAATCACCTCAAAATTAAACGGACACCTGGAGCCGCTTAATTTTATTCAAGTCCGGCTGGTGGAAAAAAACGGCTTTCAGATAGTCGACGCTTTAACTATCGCTAATTCGGCCAATTTTAAGGAAAATCCAGCGGTTTTTTTCAGGCTTTTGAATTTTATCAAATTTTTCAAGGAAATGACTTTTGATCTTCAGCCGGACCGCAAATTATGGCTGGCAATGAAAGAGATTGTCGCCAATTGGCTTATTTATCAAAAAAAAGAAAAAGCCATTTATCGGTTAATCATCAAAATTTTGGGCTTTGACCCGGCTCACGCGGCTTGCGTTTTTTGCCGCGGGAAAGAAATAAATTTTTTCTCTCCGGAAGACTATATTTTCTTTTGCGCCAAGTGCGCTATAAAAATTCCCAAAAAAGAGATAGTATTGATATAAATGTCCGAAAGAATAATCATTTCCAAAATCAGCCGCTTCAGCCGGATTTTATTCTGGATTTTAACGCCGTTTGTTTTAATATTGATTGCTTTCAGCGGTTATTATCTTTATCAATATTTTTCCACTGAACGGGAAATTAATCTTTCGGTTTCCGTTCCGGCCAATGCGATGGTCGGCGTTCCTTTTGATTTGTCGGTTGATTTTGACAATAGTTCAAAGAATACTCTTCAAGACGTCAATCTTTCCGTTTTTTTGCCAGAATCCGCGATAATTTTGGGCGAAAGCGGAGAGAAACGCGTATTTTCCAAAAAAATCGACGATTTGGAACCGGACGCGATTTTCAAAGATAAATTTCAGATTTTGATTGTCGCCGGAGAAGGCAGTGTGAAAAATTTTAATATTTCAGTCGGTTATGTTTCAACCTTAAAAGCTCGTTTTGAGAAAAAACAAAATGTTGAAGTGTCGGTTCGGGAATCGGCCGTAAAACTTGATTTGTCGGCTCCGGAAAAAGTTTTAAACAACGAAGAATTTGAAATTATCGTCAATTACGCCAATATTTCGGAAAACAATTTTTCCGGTGCCCGACTGAATTTTATTTTTCCGAAAAATTTTGTCTTGAAAGAATCGAATCCGAAATTGTCCGGCAATATTTTGGAAATCGGCGAGCTGGAGAAAAATGCCCAGGCTAAGATTTCCCTAAAAGGCAGAATCATCGGACCTGAACAGTCGTTTTTTGAAATCAAATCGCAAATTGAGACGGCGTATCGGGGCCAAAAGTATGCGATTGCCGAAAAAGCCGCCAGCGTTTACATCGCGCCCTCGCCTCTTTCTCTGAAAATTATCTTGAATGAAACGGAAAATTATATCGCCTGGCCGGGAGATTTATTAAAATATCGGATTGTTTACCAAAATAACAGCGATGTTGTTTTAAGCGATGCGGTCATTACCGCTCAGTTGAACGGAGAAATATTTGATTTTCCGACCTTGAAAACCGGCGGTTCTTTTAATTCTCGAAATAATATTTTAGTCTGGAACGCGGCCAATGTTTCGAATCTTCGGCAGGTGCCGGCCGGTTCAAGCGCCGGCACTGAGTTCGAAATCAAAACAAAACAATTTTATCCCATTAAAAAGTTGTCCGATAAAAATTTTGTTTTGAAAGTCGTAGCTGAAATTTCTTCGCCTACTGTGCCTTATTACGTTTCGGCCGACAAAACCATTGGCTTGAGCGGTTTGGAAACGAAAGTTGGAGGACAAATCAGCGTTGAACCCGCTGTTTATTTCCGCGATCCGTCGGGTATTGTCAATAAAGGCGTTTTGCCGCCGAGAGTCAACCAGCCGCTTAATTTCACCATTCATTGGCTCGTTAAAAATTACGCCACAGACGTTAAGGATGTAAATATTAAAGCTAGTTTGCTTTCAGGGGCGCGGCTGACAGATATTGTTAAAAGTAGCGTCGCATCCCAGCCGATTTATAATGAAAGAACAAGCGAGATTAATTGGTCTATTGATAGAATTTCGGCCGCCAAAGGCATTATCGGAAAACCAATTGAAGCGATTTTTCAAATAGAAGTTTTGCCTAATATCACTCAAGTCGGAAAAGAAATTCCGTTGCTCAGCCAGACCATTGCCGCCGCCGTTGACGAATTTACCGGTGTCGAATTGAATGTTGCCGCCGAAGCCCTTAGCACCAAATCGTTGAAAGACAGCGGTTTGGATTTGAATTATACTCAAGTAATCCAATGACAAATAATCTGACGGATAAAATCGTTTCTTTGGCTAAGCGCCGGGGATTTATTTTTCCCGGCTCGGAAATTTACGGCGGTTTGGCCGGCACCTGGGATTACGGCCCGGTCGGCGCCTTGCTTAAAAAAAATTTGAAGGATTTGTGGTGGGAAAATATGGTGGAACGCCGCGATGATATCGTCGGCATCGATGCGGCGATTATGATGAATCCGAAAGCTTGGGAAGCTTCGGGCCATTTGAAAGCGTTCGCCGACCCATTGGTTGAATGTAAAATTTGTCATCAGCGGATTCGGGCCGATAAGGAAGAAGAAATTAAAAATCATGAAAAAATCCACAAAGACAAAAAAGCGGACTGGACTGAACCGCGGCAATTTAATTTGCTGGTCAAGGCGTATTTGGGAGTGGTAGAAGGCGAACAATCGGAAATTTTTCTTCGTGGCGAAATCACCAATGGCGTTCATGTTAATTTCAAAAATGTTCTTGATTCGACAAGGGTGAAAATTCCTTTCGGCGTCGCTCAAATCGGCAAGGCTTTCCGCAATGAAATTACGCCGGGCAATTTTACTTTCCGTTCGCGGGAATTCGAGCAAATGGAAGTGCAGTTTTACATCAGGCCGGATGAAAAAGAGGGCGAAAAATGGTTTGAATACTGGAAAAATAACAGGATGGATTGGTATCTATCGTTGGGAATGAGAAAGGAAAATCTGCGTTTTCGCGACCATGCAAAAACCGAACGCGCCCATTACGCCATTGACGCGACTGACATCGAATATAACGCGCCCTGGGGCTGGCAGGAATTTATGGGCATTCATAACCGCGGAGATTGGGATTTGTCGCGGCACCAGAAATTTTCCGGCGTTGATATGGGTTATCGCGATCCGGAAACCGACGAGAAATATATTCCCTGGGACATTGAAACTTCAGCCGGAGTCGACCGTTCTATTTTGTTTTTACTCATTGACGCTTATCGGGAAGAAGGGGAAAGGATTTATTTGAAACTAGACGCGAAATTGGCTCCTTATAAGGCGGCGGTTTTCCCGCTTTTGGCCAACAAGCCGGAATTGGTTAATTCGGCAAAAAAAATTTACGACGATTTGCGCAAAAAATTTATGGTTGCTTACGACGACCGTGGCAACATCGGCAAGCGTTATTATTCGCAGGATGAAATCGGCACGCCGTATTGTCTAACGGTTGATTTTCGAACGCTGGAAGACAATACGCTTACCGTTCGCGACCGCGATACCACGAAACAAGAAAGAATAAAAATCAGCGGATTAATAGATTGGTTAAATGGAAAAATTCAATAAAATCACATTAGAAAACGGATTGCGGATTATTATTGTTCCGAAGCCGGACAGTCTTTCAACAACGGTTTTGGTTTTGGTTGAAGCCGGTTCAAAATATGAAACCAAAGAAATCAACGGCATTTCCCATTTTTTGGAGCATATGTGCTTTAAGGGAACGAAAAAGAGGCCGCGCGCCATAGATATCGCTTCGGAACTTGATAGCTTAGGGGCTTCTTATAACGCTTTTACCAGTCAAGAATATACGGGTTATTATGCCAAAGCTCAACCGAAACATTTTGATAAAATTTTAGATATTATTTCCGATATGTATCTCAATCCGGTTTTCGACCAGAACGAAATAAATAAAGAAAGAGGAGTTATTGTGGAAGAAATAAATATGTACGAAGATTTGCCGATGAGGCGGGTTCAACAATTATTTTTAAACCTTCTTTACGGCGACCAGCCGGCCGGCTGGGATATTGCCGGAAGCAAGGAAATTATTAAAGAACTAAACCGTGAAGACTTTTTAAAATATAAAAAAAATCATTATTTGGCTTCGTCAACAATCGCGGTTGTTTCTGGCAAATTCGATGATGAAGCAGTCGGAAAAATTAAAAGTTTTTTTTCTGGCATAAAAACAAACAAAAAAATTCCAAAAATTAAAACCAAAGAATTTCAGGAAAATCCTCAGATTTTATTAAAATATAAAGAATCAGATCAGGCGCATTTGGTTTTGGGCGTCAGAGCGTATGATATTTTTGATAAAAGAAAGTATGCGTTTCAAGTGTTGGTTAATATTTTGGGCAGCGGCATGAGTTCTCGTCTTTTTCAAAAAATTAGGGACGAGATGGGCGCGGCCTATTATATCCGGGCTGAGGCTGATTTATTTACCGACCACGGTTATTTAGCTGTTTTTGCCGGCGTTGATAATAAAAGAATAGAGGAGGTAATTAAAGCTATTCTTGAAGAATTTAGAAAATTGAGCCAAAAAGCAGTTGATGAAAAAGAACTACAAAAATCAAAAGACCATTTGCTCGGCAATTTAATGCTTTCGCTTGAAACATCCGATGAACTGGCGAGTTTTTACGGCGGTCAGGAAATCTTGACCAAAAAACTCATTGGTCCGGACGAACTGGCGCAAAAAATTCAAGCCGTCAAAGCCGAAGAAATAATGGCGGTGGCCAAAGATATTTTTCAGAACAATAAATTAAATCTGGCGATTATCGGGCCGTTCAAGGATAAAAACCGGTTTGAAAAAATTTTAACATTGTGATATCGTGATATTATGAATAAGCTGGAAATTTCCTGGACATCGCTTTGGAAGATTCTTCTGATGATAGTTTTCGGCGTCGCGCTTTATCTTTTGCGCGATGTTTTGATAATTTTGGCTTTGGCGCTGGTGATTTCCTCGGCCCTTGATGCCCCTATCAGTTTTTTGGAACGGAAAAAAATTCCCAGAATTTTAGGGACGATTCTTATTTTTCTCACCGGCGCGGCGGTTCTGACTTTGCTTCTTTATGCTATTGTTCCGGCGGCGATTATGGAATTCAAAAATCTTTCAGATATTCTTTCTAAGTATCAATTGAAACTGCCCGCCGTTCAAGTTTTCAACTCTTTAGATTTCATTAAAAACATAGGAGTGTATCTTGGCAATTTCGCCAACACTTTGCTTTCGGGCGGCATTTCTTTTATCGGCGTTATTTCCGCCATTTTTGGGAGCGCTGTGTTTTTGACGGCGGTTTTTGTTTTGTCTTTTTATTTGTCCGCCAGCAAATATGGCGTTGAAAAATTTTTAAGGGCGGTTTTACCTTCTGCCCAAGAGGAATACGTGATGAAAATTTATTTTCGGGCGCGGCGCAAAATCGGTTTGTGGCTTCAGGGACAGCTGATTTTAAGTTTGATTATCGGCTTGGCGGTTTTTTTCGGACTTTTGATTTTGGGAGTTAAATACAGCTTGATATTGGGAATTTTGGCGGGCATTCTGGAAATGGTTCCTTATGTCGGACCGGTTCTTGTCGGTATTATTTCGTTTCTGCTTGTCATATCGCAATCTTTGACGCTAGGATTTTCCGTAGCGGCGCTTTTCGTGATTATTCAGCAGGTGGAAAATCATTTGCTGGTGCCTTTGGTGATGAGATACACCACCGGACTTCATCCCGTGGTGGTGGTGATTTCTTTGCTCGCCGGAGCTCAACTCTTCGGCTTCGCGGGGATAATTCTGGCGGTGCCGGCGGCGGTCGTAATCCAGGAAATTATTGAAGATTGGGCAATCCAAAAAAAATCGGTTAAAGAATAATCGCGCTATATGGCGAAGAAATTTTATCTTACCACCGCCATCGGTTATGTTAACGCTTCTCCTCATTTGGGCCATGCCATGCAGTTTGTTAGGGCCGATGTTTTGGCTCGTTATCATCGCTTGAAAAGAAGCGATGTCTTTTTTTTGACCGGCACGGATGAATACGGCTCAAAAATTTTCAAGACCGCCCGCGAACAAGGAATTTTGCCGCAAGAATTGGTTGACCGGAACGCTTTGGAATTCAAAGAATTGGATAAATCGCTGAACATTTCTTACGACGCTTTTATCAGGACCACGGATAAGAAAAAACACTGGCCCGGCGCGCGGAAAATGTGGCTGGCGATGGTTAAAGCCGGAGACATTTATAAAAAAAAATACAAAGGATTGTATTGCGTCGGCTGCGAAGCGTATAAAACGGAGAAAGATTTGATTAACGGCAAATGCCCGGAACATCTGACGGAACCGGAAACGGTGGAGGAGGAAAACTATTTTTTCCGGCTTTCAAAATACGCCAAAGCGATAGAATCAAAAATAAAAAAGAACGAATTGATGATAATTCCGTTGGCCAGAAAAAACGAAGCGCTGGCTTTTTTGAAGCAGGATATAGAAGACATCAGCTTTTCGCGGCCCAAGAGAAATTTGCCCTGGGGCATTTCAACGCCGGACGACGATTCTCAGGTTATTTATGTTTGGGCCGACGCTTTGACAAACTACATTTCGGCTTTGGGTTTCGGGGGCAAAAATCCGAAAAATTTCAAAAAATTCTGGCCGGCCGACCTTCACATTATCGGCAAGGACAATTTGAAATTCCACGTTCTTTATTGGCCGGCGATGCTTTTGTCGGCGAAACTGCCATTGCCCCAAAAAATTTATGTTCACGGCTTCATCACTTCCGGCGGCCAAAAAATGTCAAAATCGCTCGGTAACGTGGTTAACCCCTTTGATTTGATAAAGAAATACGGAAACGAAGCGGTGCGTTACTATCTTTTGCGGGAAATTCCGGCTTATGAAGACGGCGATTTCAGCGAGGAAAAATTTATTTTCCGTTATAACGGCGAATTGGCCAACGGTTTGGGCAATTTTTGCGCCCGCATTTTGACTTTGGCGGGCAAGACGCCGTTGATTGCCGAAAAAATGCGGCTTAATCCCGCTATCGCAAAAGAAATAAAACAGATCAAAAAACAAGTTAATGACGAACTTGAAGAATTTAAATTTAACGAGGCGCTGGCGGCAATCTGGAAATTGATTAGTTTTGGCGACAATTACATCAATAAAACCGAGCCGTGGAAAATTAAAGACGAGAAACACAAAGCAGAAATCATTTTTAATTTAATCGGGCTTTTAAAAAATGTCGCTTTATTGCTGGAACCGTTTCTCCCCGAGACTTCGGGAAAAATTATTAAAAGCGTCAAACATTCCGGAAAAATCATTAAAGTCAGCAAGGGTGAAAATTTATTTCCGCGAATTAGTTAAAAATAATGAAACAATTCAACGGCGAAAAATCTTTTACGCTTCTCGAACTTCTTATCGTTATCGGCATTTTGGCGATTTTATCAACAACGACAGTTTTGGTTTTAAATCCTTCAGAGCTTTTAAAAAACACCAGAGATTCAAAAAGATTATCGGAGCTTAACTCTTTAAATTCCGCTTTGAACATTTATCTTTCTCAGGGCGGCGCCAATTTCGGCTCTTCTTCAATTGTTTATGTCTCAATCCCCGATACTTCGCCGACTTGCGTTAATTCAAATCTGCCTGTTTTGCCTTTTGGTTGGGATTATGCTTGTTCAACTCCGGATAATTATCGTAAAACCAATGGTTTTGGATGGGTTCCGGTGGATTTAACTTCTTTAAGTATCGGCTCCTTGCTGTCGGTTTTACCGGTTGACCCGATAAATATTGCGGAAAACAATCTTTATTATAGTTATGTCGCGGGAGGGAGTTGGGAATTGACGGCATGGTTGGAATCAACGAAGTATCTTTCTCGGGTCTCGCGAGACGGCGGCGATTCCATTGCTTATGAACTTGGCACCGATTTGTTTTTAACTCCTAATCGCAAAACCAATTTTTCATTTAATGATTTCCCCGTTGTTGTTAATAAGGCCGGCCAACCGGGTTGGTATAAAAATATCGGGTCGGGAACGGTTTTGTTGGGAGCCGACAGCGAGGGAGATTATTTGAACGCAAATCAATTTGTGTGGTATGAGTGGCAGGAAAATATTCCTTTTGATTCGAACGCGTTGTATAAAATTTCTTGCAAAATTCGCCAAATTCAAAATCCTTCTTCTGTTTATTGCGGCATAGCGGGAATAGCTTCGGATAAAACAACTTATCTTAATGAATCCGGGGATAATACATATACCAGTCAGCACTATTTTGCCGCTGACGGCATCGCCTTGGTTGCCGGAGCCGGTTATGATATTTTTACCGGTTATTTTAAGGGGCATGGAACGCCGGCCGGGGGGCGTAAACCGAGTTCCGGCGACCCGGGTAAAATGTATCCAGGCGCCGTTTATATTCGGCCGATTTTTCTTCTTAATTATGACGGGAATGGCATTGCCGATGTTGATTTTGAAATTCTTGAAATTGTTGAATAATCTATGTTATTTGACGCTCATACCCACGTAAACTTCAATGCTTTTAAAAACGATTGGCGGGAAGTTATCGACAAGGCTTTAAAAAATAATATCTGGCTCGTTAATGTCGGTTCGCAGTCAACAACTTCCAAGCGCGCCGTAGAAATCGCCCAGAATTACGAGAAAGGCGTTTACGCGGCTGTCGGTCTTCATCCAGCCCACCTTTTTGAGACAGAAGTTGATAGATTGGAAGCCGGCGAGAAAATCCAATATAAAACCAGGGGGGAAGATTTTGACAAAAATTATTATCTGGAATTGGCAAAAAATGAAAAAGTGGTGGCAATCGGAGAATGCGGATTGGATTATTATAGAATTAAAGATGAAAAATCAAAAATCAAACAAAAAGAAGTTTTTATAAAACACATTAAATTGGCGAATGAAATCGATAAGCCGTTGATGATTCATTGCCGGCAGGCGTTTGATGATTCAATTGAAATTTTAAAATCCGAAGTTCAGAATTTAAAACCCGGCGTTATTCATTTTTTCACCGGCACCTTGGATGATGCCAAAAAATTGCTGGCAATGGGATTTTATTTCACCTTCGGCGGTTTGATTACTTTTAATCGCGATTTTGACGAAATAATCAGATATATTCCTTTGGAAAAAATTCTTTTGGAAACCGACGCGCCTTATGTGGCGCCGGCGTCGTATCGGGGACAGAGAAATGAACCGGCGCATATTATTGAAACCGCCAAGAAATTGGCGGAAATTAAGGGGTTGTCACTGGAAAAAATCAGCGAGCAAACCGTTAAAAATAGTTTGCTGGCATTTGGCTTATAAAATATTTTCCATTATTTTTATCACTTCATCAATTTCCTTTTTGGTCGTGAATTTTCCAAAACTGAAACGCAAACTGCTTTTTATTCTTTTGTCATCGCAGCCGACGGCTTTGAGGACGTAAGAAAGTTTTGTCGAGCGGCTTGAACAAGCGCTGCCGGAAGAAACCGCAACGCCGGCCAAATCAAGTTTTATTAACAAATCTTCAGCGCGACGGTTGGAAAAATAGACGTTTAAGATATTTGGCAGGCGATTTCTGCTGCCGTTTATTTCCGTTTTTGGAAAGATTTTTTTGATTTTTTGCCAGAAATAATTCGTTAATTGGCCGATTTTTTCAGATTCTTTTTTGCGGTTTTTGACCGCCAATTCCGCGGCTTTGGCAAAACCGACAATGGCGGGCACGTTTTCCGTGCCGGAACGCAAACCGAATTCCTGTCCGCCACCGGTAATGATGGAATTTAAAATCTGGAATTCAGAATTTGGAATATGTTTCATAAATAGCGCGCCGACTCCTTTTGGTCCGTAAATTTTATGCCCCGACAAAGTCATCAGATCAACGCTCAATTTTTCGACATCGCAATTCAAAAATTGGAAGGCCTGAACGGCGTCGGTGTGAAATAGCGGGTAGGGGAAAGAAATTTTTTCTCCTTTTTTAAATTCACTGATTATTTTCGCAATTTCAGCGATTGGCTGGATTGTTCCGATTTCATTGTTGGCGTACATTATGGAAATTAAAATCGTGCGTTCATTGAGGGAATCTTTTAGTTTTTTCAAATCAACAATTCCTTGTTTATTAACCGGCAGATAAATTATTTCTATTCCTTCTTTTTCAAGACTTCGAGCGGTTTCTAAAATTGATTCGTGTTCAATCGCAGAAATAATTATCCTTAAGGGTGAAATTTTTTGATTATTAAAAAATTTCATTGCGCCGCGCAACGCCAGATTATTCGCTTCAGTCGCCGAACCGGTAAAAATTATTTCGTGAAAATTCGCGCCGATGGAGCGAGCGATTTTTTCCCTTGAGTCATCAATTGCGGCCATTACTTCCTGTCCGAAAGAATGAAGCGAACTGGGATTGCCGAATTTTTCGGAAAAATAAGGCAGCATCGCCTTTTTGACCGTCGAATCAATCGGTGTAGTAGCGGCGCAATCAAAATAGATTTTTTTCATACCCGTTGAATTTTTTAATTTTTTTATTATAATATACCAAAATTTATGAATTTTCATCGTTTTACAATCAAGGCCCAGGAGGCCCTTCAAAATGCCCAGGATTTGGCGGCCCGAGAAAATCACGGCGAACTTAAGATTATCCATCTTTTAATCTCTTTGATTTCCGATGAACAATCTCTTGTCAGGCCGCTTCTGATAAGGGCCGGCGTCAATCTTGAATCTCTGGCTCAGGCGCTTGATGAAGAATTGAAGAAACAGCCGAAAATTTTCGGCGGTTCTAATGTCGGCCAGCTTTATCTTTCCCAGGAATTGATGCAGGTTTTGGATCGGGGGGCGAAAATCGCCGGCCACCAGAAAGACGAATTTATTTCTTGCGAACATTTGCTTCTGGCGATTTTGGAAAGCGGTTCTAGCGCCAGCCGGATTCTGGAAAACTTTGGTTTGCGCCGGGAAACGGCGATTAGGGTTTTAGCCCAACTTCGCGGTTCAATGCGGATTACCGATGAGACGCCGGAATCAAAATTTCAGGTGTTGGAAAAATACGCCGTTAATCTGACGAATTCAGCCAGAGCCGGAAAACTTGACCCGGTCATCGGCCGGGGAGAAGAGCTTCGGCGCTTGATTCAGATTTTAAGCCGGCGCACCAAAAATAATCCGGTCTTAATCGGCGAACCCGGCGTGGGCAAAACAGCGGTGGTTGAAGGATTGGCTCAGCGGATTGCTTCGGGCGACGTGCCGGAACCGCTGAAGAACAAAGAAATCATCATGCTTGATTTGGGGTCTTTAATCGCCGGCACGAAATTTCGGGGGGAATTCGAAGACCGGCTCAAAGCGTTTATCAAAGAAATCCAGCAATCGAGCGGGAAGCTCATTCTTTTTATCGATGAAATTCATATGATTGTCGGCGCCGGCGCGGCCGAAGGAGCGATTGACGCTTCCAATTTGCTTAAACCCGCTTTGGCTCGGGGAGAATTGAGGGCTATCGGCGCCACCACCATCAGGGAATATCAGCGCCACATTGAAAAAGACGCGGCTTTGGAGAGGCGATTTTCGCCGGTTATGGTTGATGAACCTTCGATTAACGACAGCGTCGCGATTTTGCGCGGGCTTAAAGAAAAATACGAGCTTCATCACGGCATCAGAATTTCCGACGAGGCGATTGTTTCGGCCGTCAATCTTTCGGCTCGTTACATTACCGACCGGTTTTTGCCGGACAAAGCCATTGATTTGATTGACGAGGCCGCGGCCGGCCGGCGGCTGGAAACCGAAAGTTTGCCGAAAGAAATCGACAAAACGAGAAGAGAAATAACTCGTTTGGAAATTGAACGCCAGGCTCTGCTTTCTGAAAATAAAAAAGACAAGCGGCTGAAAGAAATTGAAAAAGAATTGCGTAAATTGAAAGAGAAAAACGACGGACTTTCCGCCAAGTGGCACGGAGAAAAAATCACCTTCGAAGAATTTCATAATTTGAGAAAGAAGGTGGAAAATTTGCGCCAAGAAGCGGAACTGGCCGAGCGGGAAGGAAATTTGGAGAAAGTGGCGAAAATCGTCTATGGCGAATTGCCTCAGGCGGAAAAAGAGTTGAAAGCTTTTGAAAAAAAATATGTTGAAAGAGGAAGGGGGAAAATAAAAAAAGGCGCGGAACAGCATTTTATAAAAGAAAAAGTTGACGAAGAAGACATTGCGGCCGTGGTTTCCCGCTGGACCGGCATTCCGGTTTCGAGAATGCTTGAGTCTGAAGCGGAAAAACTTTCCAAAATAGAGGAAGTTCTTTCCGGAAGAGTCATCGGCCAGGAAAAAGCGATTAAAGCCATCTCCAGCGCTCTTCGCCGGGCGCGCGCGGGCTTGGCCCCCGAAGACAAACCTTTCGGCTCTTTTATGTTTTTGGGTCCGACCGGCGTGGGCAAAACCGAGCTGGTGCGGGCTTTGGCGGAATTCATGTTTAACGACGAAAAAGCCCTGATTAGAATCGATATGTCCGAATATATGGAACGCCACAGCGTGGCGCGGCTTATCGGCTCGCCGCCCGGCTATGTGGGACACGAAGAAGGCGGGCAATTAACCGAAACCGTCCGTCATCGGCCATACAGCCTGATTTTATTCGATGAAATCGAAAAAGCCCATCCTGAAGTTTTTAACCTTTTACTTCAGGTTTTGGATAACGGTCGATTGACCGACGGCAAGGGCAAAATAATCAATTTCAAAAATTCCATTATCGTTCTGACTTCAAACGTCGGCAGCGAGTATTTCCGGGAAATTTCCAAATTGGGTTTTAGCACCAGAATAGACGTTGACGAGCAAAAGAACAAAACCGATGAATTCAAAGAACGGGTGGAAGAATCGCTTAAAGAAACTTTCCGTCCGGAATTTTTGAATCGTTTGGATGAAATCATCATTTTTAATCCTTTGGGGAAAAAAGAAATTGAAAAAATCATCGACCTTCAACTCGGAATGCTGAAGGAAAAATTGGCCAACCGGGGATTTGAAGTCACTGTCGACAATTCCTTAAGACGGCATATTGCGGAAGCCGGTTTTGACCCGGATTACGGCGCGAGGCCGATCAAGCGGATGATTCAAAAATTGATTCTTGACGAATTGGCCAATCGGATTATTAAAGGCGAACTTAAAGATGCCAAAAAAATTAAGCTTGGTTTTAAGGGGGAACACATCACGATCGGCGCTTAAGGCCGCGATTTTCGGCTTGTTCGTATTTTTGGCGGCCGCCGGCTGGCCGTTGACCGTTATTTTCATTGTCGCGGCCGCTTATTTTTATTTCCAGCCGTTTTCCAAAACCCGGCCGATGCTTTCTTCTTTTCTAATCCTCCTCGTTGTTTCTTTGCTTTTCGTTTTTTATCCGTTCAACGAACAATGGCCGTTGCGATTAGCTGTTGTTTTGATTTTATCTTTTTTATTTTTTCTTCTGCTTGGAATTAAAAATCTGATTTTCGTCCATCGCCAGCCGCTCTATCATCTTTTCAACAATTCTTTGATGTTTTTGGTTTTTGTCGCGTTTTTTCTTTCCGATAAATCAAATTTTTTTGCGTTGAAATATCTATTGGCCGGTCTGGCAATATTTTTGCTTTGGCACGAAGCGTTTCGTTTCGCGCTGAATTTGGGACAAACGGCGGCGAAAGTAAATTTATTGGCCGCTGGTTTTACTTTCTTGAATCTTCAATTTTTTTGGGCCGTCGCTCTTCTGCCTTTGGGTTTTTTGAATTCAAGCGCTTTGCTTTTGGCGATGGTTTTGGTCATGAAAGAGTCGGCTATCCATCATTTAAACGGAACCCTTAACCGGCAAGGGGCTTTGAAAAACATCATTATTTTTATAGCGTCTATCGTTGTCATTTTTGCGGCTTCCAGGTGGCGGCCGTAGAAACAAACAGCCTCCTTATTCGTTAGAAATATTATAGAGGTGAAGAAGCGGTTATCCACAGTCAGGCTATTGTCAAAGGGATAACCAGCGGTTATTATCAACAGATATAAAGATTCAGAAGTGAGGCTGAATCGCAATCAAGCTTTTGGCGTTAGCTTTGGTTTTTGGCATCAGTCTCACTTTTTGAAAGTGAGTTTTTTATTTGCTATACAGGTTATTCTTTTATTAAGCTGCTGCCTAACCTCACATGGCCAGACAGCGGGTCGGTTGATGAAAGCGATAACTTTCCAGAAACAAAAACATTTAAATCATAAAATTTTATTGTCATTTTTATTCTCAAAAACCTCACTTTTTGAAGTAAAAATCGACTCCTAACTTAAAAATAAAAAATGAGTAATACATTAAACAAATTTTCAACAACCCTGGTTGCCATCACCATGATAGCGACCATGATTCCTGTTGGCGCTATGGGTCAGACAACCGTCGATTTGCAGGCGCAAATCACGGCCTTGCTGGCTCAGATTCAGGCTTTGCAGGCGCAGTTGGCGGTTCAAGCGCCAGCGACTTCAATTCCTTCGATTGCCACCGATTTGACGGTCGGCAGCAAGGGAGACGATGTTAAGTCCCTGCAGAATTATCTGATATCCGTCAATAAAGGATCAGCGGCAGCGGCTTTGGCAGCGGTTGGCGCCACCGGCTTTTTTGGTTCTTTGACCAGAGCGGCTTTGGGTGAATATCAGGCCAGCGCCGGAGTTTCTCCGGCTGCCGGATATTTCGGTCCCAAAACCCGCGCTTATTTGGCTTCATTGGCCGTAACTACGCCGACAACTCCAACAACTCCAACAACTCCGACAACTCCAGGAACCGGTTTGACTTTGGCTTTGGCCTCGGATAACCCGGCTTCAGCGACTATTGGTTCGGGCACGGCTTTCAACAAAGCGTTGAAAGTTAATTTAACCGCTTCCCAAGACGCAAAAATTACCGCTATTACGGTAACCAAGAGCGGTTTCTTGGCCAACACCAAAATGAACGGCGTTGACGTGGTTGATTCCAGCGGCGTCCGTCACGGCACCGTGGTTACTTCAATTAACGCCGATAATACGGTGTTGATTACGATGTCAACTGATCCGATTGCTGTTTCAGCCGGTAAAACTGAAACCGCCACGGTTCGGTTCAATTTAGTAACCGGTGATTATAACGGCACCGTAAGCTTCAGCCTTGCTTCGGCTTCGGCTATCGTTTCCGACGCTTCGGCGGTTAACGGCGTTTTCCCGATCAACGGCAACGCGATGAGCGTTGTCAATGGCGGCACTTCATTGGCTTCAACAACCCTTGACGCGCTGACTTCCACGGGTTCTTCAACATTAAATGTTGACCCCAATAATGTTCAGGAAATTACCCGATTCCGCATTACGGAATCTTCAAGCAATGAAGCGATAAAATTGTACACTTTGATGTTGTACAATTATGGCAGCGCGGCTGATACCGATGTTAAAGACGTCCAACTCCTTGCCCAGGACGGCACCACCGTGCTTGCCACGGCTCAACAGGTTGGTAAATACGTCACATTTAATCTTTCGGCCAGTCCCGTCAATATTGACAAGGGAACTTCGAAGGATTTCATCGTTAAAGCGAAAATCATCAACGGCGCCAGCCGAACAGTCAATTTCGCGGTTTATAACAACTACGACATTGACCTTCGCGGCGCTACCACCATGGTATCAGTGATACCGGGCGCCGGCACGAATGACACAGCCTTTCCGATTGGCAATGGATTCAATATCCAGACAATCGGTTCGGGTTCGCTGACATTCAGCCGAGCCACGGATTCTCCGACCAGTTCGGTGACTCCGGGTTCAACCGACGTTATTTTGGCTAAATATATGGCCAAACCGAACGGTGAAAATATGGAACTTCGCCAAATCAGCTTCTACATCGCCACCAGCGGAACAGGCATTGTTTTGACTGGCACGGTTAAAGTGGAAGTCAACGGCGTAACCGTTTACAGCACCGCGGCTTCAAGCATCGGCGTGGCAAGCGCCAGCACTTTCACATTGTCCTCTTATCCGATATTAACAGCCGGAACAGACAGCACTATCACGGTTAAGGGTTCAATTTCGACCACTGCGACCGCGGCCAGCACTTACACGGTTAAATCTTTTGACCTGACGCAGGTTAAGAGATTGGTAACCAACGATTTGGTTGACCCGGGAGCAACCGCCACCGATGGCAACGCCATTTCGGTCAAGGCGGCGGCTTTGTCGGCAACCACTTTGTCAACTCCGCTTGCGCAATCGATTGTTGCCGGCACCAATGGTTATGAATTTGCCATCATTGAGCTGAACGCCCAATCAAGCGGCGAAGATGTCAATGTCACCAAGATTGTCGTGACTCAGGCTAATAGCAGTTCTTCGCCGGCCAACTTCATTAAGGGCTATGCGCTGTATAAAGGCGACGAAACTTCATCTCTTGCGACAACCGCTTCAACCGAATCGTTGTCCAGCAATGCGGTGACGTTTAATTTGAGCAATCCGCTTTTGGTGACTCGAACTTCGCCGACTACATTGCATTTCAAAGCCAATATTTTGTCCGGTATTCCCAATAATGCGACCAGTTCGTATGCAATCGCTTCTTCAACGAGCGCGATTACGGCGACTGGCGTTACCACTGGCAATACTTTGAGCGGCGGAGACATTACATTCGCCGGCAGCGGACAGATAATGACTTTGGTTAGCTCCGGCCAGCTTCTCTTGTCGGTGGTTTCCGGCTCGGGCGCTTCGCCTTCGGTTAATCAGGTGGCGTCCATCGGCACTTCCGGCGGAACATATTTTGCGTTCAAACTGACTTCTCTCTTTGAACCGCAAAAAATCACTTCGTTGAAGATTACGGCGACATCGACCGGCGCGGCGCTGGCGACCACCACTCTCGCGAACATTAAATTGTACGAGGGTAGTCCTTCAGCCAGTCCGTTTGCCACAGCGGCGCAATTTGATTTGTGCGGCGTAAGCTCTTGTTCAAAGACCTTTACCGCCGTTGACAACTTGCTTTCCGCTCCAGTGCCGACAACCGGCGTTAACATTTATGTTAAAGCCGATGTTTCCGGTGCGGCGTCCAAACTTGGAGACAACTTCAGGTTTATGGTTGCTTCAACGACTGACGACATAGCGGTAAAAGGCTCGGTTACCGGCTTAACAACCGGAACCAAGTCGGGTACGGCGACATCAACCGGCATCACCTATATCGTGCCTCAAAAAGTCACGGTTTCCGGTGTTTCGCCGACTACGGCGACTACGCTTGGATTGTCAGCTGGACAAACAGTCGGAGTGTTCAAAGTTACCAATAACGGTAACAATCCGATTTACTTTGCTACCGGCACAATCACTTTTGCTAACGGCGGCAGCGCCACCAGTTCGGTGGCAACCACCACTTGGAAGCTTTACGCTTCCAGTATGGGAGCCGGCAGCGCCAGCGCCGATGTCAGCTATGGCACTTCCAGTTTGTGGACCAGCTTGAGCTCTTCAACATTGCCGTTCGGCGACATAGAGACTGTTTCCGAATCCAATCGCAAGATTGATGGCGGTTCTTGGAGGTACTTGATTGTTAAGACAAACGTTGCGGCTGAAAACAACAATACTGTTCAAATATCCGTCAACGCTCTTGGCAATATCTTGTTCTATGTAAAGGAAAGCGATCTTGGCGGCTATGACGCCAACCTTGATGGCGATCTTAACGACACCATCACAGGCCTTTACACTGAAGGAACGCCAACGGTGGAAATTGTGACGCTGAAGACTTAATCTGACATTCTGAATTGAGTTTCCCGATAGCGCATAATCGGAAAAATCGCCCCCGCATCGCGGGGGCGATTTAGTTTTCAAAAGTATTTGCGCTCTGGAAGACTTGGTGATAAGATGAAATAAATCTTGTGAATAATAATTTGAATTTTTTTAAAATTTCCAAATTTTTCCTTTATCTGGCGCCGTTTTCGACGGCTATTGTCACCGCCTCCACTCTTTTTCCTTTTATTGTGGGCAAATATGTTTTTTTCAGGGCCGCAGTTGATTTAGCCCTCATTTTCTTTTTATTGGGATTATTGCTGCAGGATAAATTGTCGGTCATGGGCAGCCGTTTATCGGCTAAATTAAAATCCCCACTGGTCATCGCCGTTTCGATTTTTGTCCTTATTTTTATTTTATCGGGATTTTTCGGCGTTAATCCGTCGAATTCCTTTTGGTCCAATTTTGAGCGCGGCGAAGGAGGAATCCAGATAATCCATCTTTACGTTTTCTTTCTGCTCCTGGCGGTTGTTTTTCGAGAAGAAAAAGATTGGCTGAAATTGTTTTGGGTCTTGATTGCCGCCGCGGCATTGATGATTCTTTACGGAGCGGCGGCCGGATTGAAAATGTCGGGTTTTATCGGCGGAGCGTTCGGCGGCAGTGGTTTCAGGTTTTCCGGTTCCATCGGCAATCCGGCTTATGTGGCGACGTATCTTGTTTTTTCTTTGTTTTACGCCTGCTATCTTTTATTCGGCGCTGACCGGCGCGAGTCAGATAAAAATTCCCGCGGAATTATTTTTTATTGGGAAAAATTAAAAACATTAAAAGGAATTATTTTGATGTTTTTTATGATTTTGTTTTTTGTCTTTTTCTGGCTGGCGGCGACTCGCGGCGCGTTTGTGGGATTATTGGCGGCAATTGTCGCGGGAACGGCTTATTTCGTGTACGGCAGGAAAAATCTGCGCAAATGGTTTTTCGGGGGAGTGGTTGTTTTATTGCTGGCAGTCGGCACGATGGTTTATTTCAAAGATACGGCGTTTGTAAAATCTATTCCCGGTTCGCGGGTTTTTGACATTTCTTTTTCGGCCCAGACTTGGCAGCATCGGACTTACATGTGGAAAATCGCCTATGACGGTTTTAAAGAGCGGCCGCTTTTAGGCTGGGGGCCGGAAAATTTTATCAATATTTTTGACCGGCATTTTAATGTTCAATATTTCAATCCAACAGAAGGCTTTGGCGCCTGGTTTGACAGGGCGCACAGCATATATTTCGATTATCTGGCGGAAACGGGTATTTTGGGGTTATCGAGTTATTTGGGAATTTTTGCGGTGTTCTATTGGCAATTGTTCAAGAGGCGTGATGATCAGCGTCGCCAATCGGCTTTGCAAAACGCTTTGATATTCGCCATTCCCGTCGCCTATTTAGTTCAGGGGATTGTTTTGTTCGACGTTTTGCCGACTTATTTGAATGTATTTTCCGTTCTCGCTTTCGCGTCTTATAAATTCCAGAAGATGGATTAGATTTAAAAATGATTTTATAATTTATTTATGGACCAATTTATTACCAAAAAAGATTCTTCAAATAATGTCTTGTTGTCCGTTGTCATTCCTCTTTATAACGAGGAAAAGCGGTTGATGAGCGGTTTTGAAATTATTTATTCTTTTTTTAAAGATAAGCCTTACGCCTGGGAAATAATTTTTGTCGACGACGGGAGCGCCGACAAAACCAGGAATATGATTTATGACATAGCCAATCGTTATCTGGGCGTGCGGGCGGTTGAAAACAAAAAAAATCTCGGCAAGGGCGCGGCGGTGAAAAACGGCGTGCTTTCCGCGGCCGGCGACATTGTTTTGTTCACGGACATAGATTTTTCCGTTCCGGCCTCATATATCGACGCTTTCGTTGAAAAAATAAAGGAAGGTTATGATTTTGCCGTTGGTTCCAGAAGGATAAAGGGTTCAATAATCGACGTTCATCAGCCGTTTCTCAGGGAGTTTATGGGCAGGGGATTCACGTTTTTATCCAATATCATCCTCGGCGTAAATTTTAAAGACCATACCTGTGGCATGAAGGCATTTAAAAAAGAAGCGGCGCGCGCCTTATTCAGTCGCCAGATATTGGAAAGATGGGCGTTTGATTCGGAAATACTCTATCTTGCCCGGAAAATGAATTATCGGATTATAGAAGTTCCCGTGCTTTGGAGGGACATGCCGGGCACGAAAGTCAGCAAATTCAAGGACGCAATCACGTCGCTGATGGAGATTGTAAAAGCAAGATTTTATCACAGATAATCGCGCTTTTATTGTCCGCCAACCGCCGAAATTTTATAAAGAGACACGTTGTCTTTTTTATCTATCAATTCCGTTTTAAGATTAAGTTTTTTCCCGCCGGCAATCAGTCCGTTCTCTTCTTCCGCGTTAAGAGCGACGGCGTGGGTGATTTTTTTGTCGTTGATAAAATCATTGCTTGCGGAATCATAAAATTTTTTGAGATCATTCCGTTGAAGCGGAGACAGGGACAGTTTGGAGGTCAGAAGGGAGGGAATGGAAATGGTTTTAACCGATGACAGCACGGTTTTCGGGTCAGCGGCCAACTGGCCGTCCACTCCGCTCCACGGTTTGTCAAACAGGCGTTGCGTAAAAACGTAACGTTCGAGATTTTCGTCGTCTCTTACGTTGCTTAAGGAAACAAAAGCGTAAAACCGGAATCGCCAGAGGCGGGCCGGAAAAACGCTGTTTAAATAAGGATTAGCAATGGCCAAAACGTCTTCTTTAGAAAGGTTTTTTTCAACCAATTTTTCGGCTATTTTTTCGTTGTCGCGGCTCGCTGAAAAGACGGCAATTTGACGCCAAACCGCAAATTGTTTGATGAAGAGCGTAACAATCAAAATAATCCCCAAAGCCGGCAGCAAATATCGAAGGCGGCGTTTGCCAACAAGATAATTTCCTCCCAAAATGGCGATGACGAACAATCCGAAGCTGTTGACAATCTGCTGGTAAAAATGGCTTGCCTGGATTATCAGAGGCGACAGCGGCGAAACGATTAACTGGATTCCGGCGGCGGAAATAATTAAAATTTCCATCGGCAAATAAGAAATTTTTTCCGTTCCGATTTTTTTCTGTTTTCTTTTTAAAATAAATATAGCGGCGATGATGGCGATTGCGGCTATTACCACGGGGAATGAGGGGCGGTAAGACGCCGCCGACCATCTTGTGATATACCCCGGAGATAATTTTAACGCTTTAAGATATTGGAGATACCACGGCACGGCTAAGATGTTTGCTATGATTGAAGCCGCTATTACGGCGGCCATTTTTCTCCACTCTTTCAAGAAAAAGTAGCAGATAGTCAGCATTATTAACGTTAGAATGAAGGCGATTTGATGGAAATAATAAGTGTAAAAAAGAAGGCCGCTGGCAATGCCCGTGATTGCGATGCCGCTTCGGAAACGATCGGTGTTGATTTTGGTTAAGCCTATCAATCCGGCAAGCAGGAACGGGAGAACGACAAGCGGCGAGTTCATTCTCGAAAAGAAAATCGGCTGGGAGATTCTTTCCGGAATTAAACTGAGAAAAGTCCGCGGTCCGAAACCCAGAGTGCACAAAATCAAAACGGCGAACAAGGCAATCGTCCGGTCGCCGGTTAATTTTCTCGCCAGGGCGTAAGCGAGAAGAAAAACAAGCGCCGCGAAAACAAGGCGGATAATAATCCAACTTAACCTTGTGTTGCCCGTCAAAGCGGCCAGCCCGCCTTCAATGGCGCTCGGTAAAAAAAACTTTACATTGACGATATTTTTGTATTCGTATATCTCCGTTTCATGCGGTATTTTAAGGTTTTCTTTGAAGTAAGAAGCGGCAGGGGCGTAAAAAGTGACTTCGTCGAATTGGGGTTCCGAAGTGAAAGGAAAATAAAACGGTTCGTAATTTTGCTTTAAGGTAAGATAGTTGATTATGTCGGGCAGGCTGGCGCCGACAGCGACAGTCATTGCCAAAATGATGATGACGGCGAGTTTGCGCCAATCTTTTTGCGCTTGTATAATTGAAAGCATATAGTTTACAATCAAAATCAATTATACGACATAAATGCATAAAAAAATAATTATTCCGATATTGATAATTGTCGCCGCCTCAGCCTTGTATTTCGGTTCTATTTTGCCATTGGTCAAATCCCGCCGTTTTGTCGCGGCGCTCAATTCAATGTCGTCCGTTAAAACGCTCGATGAATTTAAAAATCATTTTGACGATGTTTTCAATTTTTATTCTCCGGTCGGCGCCGAGGAAATATCCAAATTTTTGGGAAACAATATTATTAGCATGATTTCCGCTAAAGAGCAGTCCGAAAATGTGTCGCGATATTTGGTTGAATATGTCGGACAGCATTTATTCAAGGACAATGTCCGTCATTTGCTTATGTTCGGCCAGATGCATTTTATTTTGTGGCAGAGATTTCATCAAGAAACCGATTTTGTTAAAGCGGAAGAATATTATCAAAGAGCATTTTTAATCGGCCCGAAATTGCCGCCGGTGTTGTACGGATTATTTGACCTTTACGCAGCAAAGGGCGACCAAGCCAAAGCGGAAGAAATTGGAAATATCATTCTGAAATACTGGCCCGAAGACGAAAGCGTGAAGAGAAAATGAAAATCGCCGTTCTTTTATATCAGCCGGGACCGAATCTTAACCCGCTGTTTCAATTGCTCGGCAGGCAAAAAGGCGTTGATTTGACGGTTTATTATAGAAATAGTCTTGGCGTAAAAGCCGAATATGACCCGGCGTTCGGCGTTACGGTTGATTGGGGAGTGCCGGTGCTTGGCGGATATAATTATAAAATATTGCGCAATTATTTTTTAAGGCCGTCGGACCAATTTTGGGGAGGGATGAATTTTGGAATCGCCGTTGAGATATGGCGGAATAAATTCGACGCCATTTTGATTCACGGCTGGAATTCTTTAGCGAATTGGCTGGCCTTTTTTACCGCTTTTCTGACCCGAACGCCGGTTTTTTTGTCCAGTGAAAGTCCTCTGAACCAGGAAATTTTAAAGTCGAAGTGGAAACTTTTCATTAAGAAAATTATTTTCGGTAAAATTTTTTTTCCGTATATCGCAGCGTTTCTTTATATTGGCGAGGAAAACAGAAAATTTTATAAACATTACGGTGTTCCCGACAAAAAATTATTTTTTTATCCGTACGCGGCCGACAATGAGCGCCTGATGCGAGAATCTAATTTATTAAAACCAAGCAGGGATAAATTGAAAAAAGAATTGGGATTTGGCGCGGAATCAATGGCGATAGTGTTTGTCGGCAGACTGGTGATACAGAAAAATCCGCTTAACCTTTTAACGGCGTACGAAAAATTATCCCAAATTAAAAATTTGAAATCCAAAGTTTCTTTGGTATTCGTCGGAGAAGGCATTTTGCGGCCCGAACTTGAAAAATATATTAAAAAACATAATCTTAAAAATGTCATTTTAGCCGGCTTTCAGAATAAAATTAATCTGATGAAATATTTTGCGGCGTCTGATGTTTTTGTTTTGCCGTCGGGAATGGGCGAAACTTGGGGCATGGTTGTCAATGAAGCGATGTGTTTCGGGTTGCCGATAATTATTTCCAATATCGTCGGCAGCGGTTCTGATTTGGTGAAAAACGGAGAAAACGGCTTTATTATTTCGAAGGGTGATATTGATAAATTGGCTGAATACTTAAAATTTCTGGTTGACAATCCCGAAAAACGGCTGTCTTTCGGCAAAAAATCGCTGGATATTATCGGAAATTATAATTACGAAAAAGATGTGGAAGGCATTTTAAAAGCGCTTGCTTATATAGAAAAAAATGACTAATTTTTCTTCAATTTGCACAAAGTCGTTAATAGGGCGTTTTTTGCGCAGTTTATTAAAATTAATTCCTAACAATGTAATACTGCCGATAATCCAAGGTCCTTTAAGAGGTAAGAAATGGATTAAGGGTTCAGGCGATAACGGTTATTGGCTCGGGTCTTATGAATTGGAGAAGCAACAATTATTTACAAAATTTGTTAAAAACAATGACGTGGTTTATGACATCGGCGCCCACGTCGGTTTTTATACATTACTGGCTTCGATGTTAGTCGGCGATGGGAGGGTTTATGCTTTTGAACCATTGCCATCAAACATAGCAATTTTAAAAAAACATATTGTTTTGAATAAACTTACTAATGTGACTGTTATTGAAGCGGCGGTGAGCGATAAAGAAGGAAAAACTTTCTTTAAAGAGGGAGAAAGTTCTACGACGGGGACGATTTCTGAAAAAAACGGCTCTTTTGCCGTTCAGGAAGTTTTTATAGATAAACTTATCGAAACCCAAAATATACTCCCGCCACGAATTTTAAAGATTGACGTTGAGGGTACAGAACTTTCCGTGTTGCAAGGCGCACGGCGCACACTTCGGCAATATAAGCCAATAATTTTTTTAGCCACCCATTCTCAAAAGCTTTATCAAGAATGTCATGTTTTTCTTTCTCAAATCGGTTACAACATTAAAGATCTTGATGCGGCGAAAGGAGAAGTTATCACTTATTCGTAAAAATTGAAGGAATTTTAACGGCGCTGAATAAAATATCCGCCCAGTGTTGATTTTTAGCCAAATTCCGCTATTCTATATGTAAATATGCGGTATAAAGCGATTATCTTTGATTTAGACGGCGTATTAGTTGATATGCCGGAAGGGCATTATGAGGCTTTAAACAGGGCATTAAATCTTTTTGGCGCGAAAATAGACCATGAAGAGCATTTTTCCTATTTTAATGGGCTGCCGACCAGAAAAAAAATAGAAAAACTCGAAGAATCGGGCCGGTTGCCGGCCGGCTTGAAAGAAACAATAAACGCGATTAAGCAAAAATATACCAAAGAAATAATCCCGAAATATTGCGCGCCCGATTATTCGAAAATCATCTTATTGAATCATTTGAAAGATAAAGGATTCAAGCTGGCTTGCGCTTCGAATTCCGTGAAGGAAACTCTTCATTTGATGTTGAAATCGGCTCAAATCCATCATTTTTTTGATTTAATAATCGGAAATGATGAGGTTCTAAATCCCAAACCTCATCCGGAAATTTATTTGAAAATTTTCTCCCATTTTAATTTGCAGCCGTCCGAATGTATAATAGTGGAAGACGCTCCCCACGGCATTGCCGCCGCCAAAGCCAGCGGCGCCACGGTTTACGAAGTAAGAGGAGTGCACGATGTGCACCTGTCGCTGTTCAAAGATATTCTGGAATAATAAATAAAAATATAAATATGGAAAATTTAAATAACGCTAAAAAACTGAATATCGTTGTTCCTATGGCCGGAAAGGGGTCGAGGTTTCAAGAGGCGGGATATACTTTCCCCAAACCGTTAATTGACATTAACGGAAAGACGATGATTGAAGTCGTGGTGAATAATCTTAAACCTAAGGTTGACTATAAATTCATTTTTATTTGCCAAAAAGAGCATTATGACAAATACGACCTTTACCATATTTTACAGAATGTTTCGGACAATAAATTTGAAATAATCCAGCTTAACGGCGTAACCGAAGGGGCGGCTTGCACGGTATTAACGGCTATGCAGTACATTAATAACGATGATGATTTATTAATAGCCAACTCCGACCAATTTGTTGAGATAGATATGAATGATTTTATCCGAGCGGGACGCGAGGAAGGGAAAGACGGATTAATTATGACTTTTAAAGCCAGCCATCCTAAGTGGAGTTATGCCAGAGTTGATAAAAACAACAAAGTAATTGAAGTGGCGGAAAAAAAAGTAATTTCTGACAAAGCTACGGTTGGCGTTTATTATTTCAAAAAGGGAAGCGATTTTGTTAAAGCGGCCCAGTCAATGATTGAAAAAAATATCCGCCATAATAACGAATTTTATGTCTGCCCGGTGTACAATGAAATGATTTTGGGGGGCAAGAACATTTATATTTATGATATTGACGCGGAAAAGATGCACGGTTTGGGAACGCCGGAAGATTTAAACGTGTTTTTGAAGAACTTGGAAGATGGGAAGATTAGAATTAAATGATTCATATTATAACTCATCGCGGTCTTGAACCTTCCAAAGAAAAATTTTTTACCGAGAACAGTTATGAAGCATTTGAAGACCAGTTGGGGCGCGGTTTTGGAATTGAATTTGACGTCAATTTCACCAAAGACGGAGAAATAATAATTTTCCACGACAGCGGTTTGGAAAGGATTACCAATGGCCAAAACGAGAGGATGTTCGGAGATTTAACATTGGCGGGAATTAAGGAGATTCGCCCTAACGGCGACAGAATTCCCGATTTTGACGAGTTAATGGATTTAATAATAAAGAACGATTCCAAATTAAACGCCCTTCATTTAAAAAGTAAGTTCCAGGAAAAACGATATCTGGAATTATTATTGCCTTTTTTGCAAAAATATGTTGGACATCTCAACAGATTGCTTGTTTTTGACGTCAAAGTTGAAACCGCCAGATTTTTAAAAGGATTTTTCCCCGAATTAGTTTTGGCGCCTTCGGTCGCTCATCCTTATGATATTCAGCGATATAATGAGGCGGTCGGCGGAACGCTTCTGTCTTTAGAAGAAGTGATTGAGAATAAGAGTTTGTTTGATTGGGCTTGGCTTGACGAGTGGGACAGGGTTGGCGAGGGCGGTAGCAATAAAAAATTATACACCGAAGAAACAATCGTGCTTCTTCGGAAAAACGGCATAAAATCGGCCATTGTTTCGCCGGAATTGCACGGCACTTCGCCGGGTCTTCTTGGCGGGGAAGCGCATAACGACGCCGTTAATCAAGAAACATTGCGGAAAAGATTGATTGAAATAATTGGTTTGAAGCCGAATGCTATTTGTACTGATTATCCGGATTTGGTTAAACAATTAACAAAATTAAACATATGAAAATCGCTTTTTGTTTACATGGCTTGGCTGGCGGCAAGAATGACAGAGGAGAGCCGGTAGATTGGAATGAAATTACCTACCCCCTTTATAAAAACCATATTTTAGATAAAAATAATGTTGATGTCTTTATTCATACTTGGACCCAGGGTCTTGAGACGGAATTAAAAGAATTTTATAAACCTCAAGCGAGTATTTTTGAAAAGCAAATAATGTTTGATGAAAAGCCGACAAAGAAACATGGTATTTACAGCCGCTGGTACTCGCTCAAGAAATCTATTGAGTTAAAGAAAGAGCACGAAAGAAAAAACAATTTTATTTATGATTGGGTAATAATTGCGAGATTTGACCTCGGTTTTTTCAGGGATATTCGTTTTGATGAATTCGATCCGTTTTACTTTTACGCTCCCAATTGGAACGGCGATGCCAGTAGCGGTATGTCGGATTTGTGGTTTTTCTCCAATTCGGATTTTATCGATAAATTTTCAACCCTTTATGACTATCTTGGCGATTATTTGAATCATTGCGAACTTTCCAGCCATGCGTTGGCCAAATATCATTTGGAAAAACAAAATTTGTTTGGAAAAACAAAATATCTTTTCCACGACCCCGAAGATTTCGCGTTGATTAGGGAAAAATATCATTCCGCCGGTTATAAAGTTAAAAATTTATTGAGAAAATTGATTATCGGTTTATTCGGCGAATCATTTTATAACTTTTCAAGCAATAAATTAAAGAAAATTGTTATTTGACTTAAAGCGTCGCGATTGCTAATATTTATTTTATGAAAAAAGCTTTGATAACCGGAGTGACCGGTCAGGACGGCAGTTATCTTTCGGAATTGCTTTTGGAAAAAGGATACGAGGTGCGTGGCATTTTGCGCCGAGCGAGTTATTTTAACACCAGACGTATTGACCATCTTTATAAAAATCCTAATTTCGACACTTTTTACGGCGACCTCACGGACCCGATTTCCATCGCCAATGTCATAGAAAAATTCAAGCCGGACGAGATTTACAATATGGGCGCGATGAGCCACGTAAAAGTTTCTTTTGAAATGCCGGCTTTTACTTTGATGTCCAATGCTTTGGGTCCTCTTTATATTCTTGAATACATCAGACAGCATGCTCCTCAGACAAAATTTTATCAGGCGTCAAGTTCGGAAATGTTCGGCGCGCCACGAAGCAAGCCGCCATTCAATGAAAATTCGGAATTCAGACCGCAAAGTCCTTATGGCGTTTCTAAATTAGCCACTTTTCATCTTGCGCGAATTTATAGAGAGGGATACGGCTTGTTTGCGACAACAGGCATACTTTTTAATCATGAATCGCCTCGGCGCGGTGAAACTTTTGTTACGAGAAAAATTACCAGAGGGATAGCGGCGATTCTTCGCGGCGAGGTAAAGGAATTAAGATTGGGCAACATTGAAGCAGTCAGGGACTGGGGCCATTCCAAAGATTACGTAAAAGCGATTCATCTTATTATGCAGCAGCCGAAAGCCGATGAATATGTGGTGGCCACCGGAGAGGCGCGTAGCATTAAAGAAGCGCTGGAGTTTTGTTTCGGACTGGCGGGATTGGATTGGCAGAAATATGTGGTCATTGATAAAAAATATTTCCGGCCCAACGAAGTCCCTTATTTGGAAGGCGATTCCAGCAAAATCCGCGCTTTGGGATGGAAACCGGAATATGATTGGAAAGCAACTTTAAAAGAAATGCTGGAACACGATATAAAAGACGGCGGCGAAGAACCGTCAAAATACATCAAAGTTTTACATTAATTATGAGAATTATTAAAAAAGACGATAAGGTGATTGCCATAGTTTTCGACGGCCAATTTCAAGATGGAACAACGCCTATTACCGATGGAAAATGGCCGTTGCAAATCATATCTTTGAAATATCCCAAGGGGAAAATATGGCCTGGGCATTATCATAAGCCGATGACCAGGACAACGGAAGGCCAGATGGAGGCGCTGATTATTATTTCCGGCAGCGTTAAAGTTTCAATATATTTCGAGAAAGACTTGGTTGAAGTTTTAAAATTGAACTCGGGGCAGGGCGTGATGCTCGTGAACAGCGGTTTTGGCATGGAGGTTCTTGAAGACGCGGAAATGCTGGAATTCAAAAACGGCCCCTTCGTGGAAGACAAAATCGTGTTCGAATAATGAGAAAGATTGGTCCCTACATCCGCTACTACATTCAGCTGCCGCTTGCAAAAGCGCTCGCGCCGCGAGAGGGGATGCTCACATACCGGAACATTCACGAAGACGTTAAAAAACTAGTTGCCTCTGATGATCCAACGGTGGTAGATGGTGGGAGTAATCGAGGAGCATGGATAGAGTCCCTTCTTAAAATGTATGAACGTCCCGTCGTGTATGCATTCGAGCCCAATCCGGAATCGCTCGCGATAGTGCGCAAAAAGTTCGCGGGGATGGAAAACGTGAAAGTAAGCGAAAAGGCCTTGGGAAGTGTTGCCGGCACAAAATCATTCCTGCTTTCCGATAACGACGTTTCCTCGTCTTTTCTTCAGAGGGCGGAGCGTTCCCACGGTACTGCGGTTACGGTGAAGGGTACGGTCCAAACCTCCATAGTGCGGCTCGACGATGAAATAGAAAAGGCGGATGTCATAAAACTCGACCTTGAAGGATATGAGCTCGAGGCGCTTAAGGGGGCGGAGCGCCTGCTTAAAAATACGAAGGTGGTAGTGACCGAAGTGGAGTTCGAGGAAATCTACAAAGGCGCGCCATTGTATGAAGATATTGCGCTCTACCTTCGCGGGAAGGGCTTCTCGCTTTTTAACTTTTATGATTCCTATACCCAGCGGGACGGCCAGCTCACCGTAGCGGACGCGATCTTTGTGAACAGGAAGTTCATCGCTTCGACTACTGCACGTCTATGAAAACAAAAAAACCACTCATGCTCCACTTGGGATGCGGCAAGCGGTATATTCCCGGCTTTATTCATGTTGATTTGGCGAAGTTTCCTCATATTAAGTATCGTCGCCCCATCAACAATTTGTCTAATTTCAAAAATAATTCGGTTGATTTGATTTATTGTTCCCATGCTTTTGAATATTTTGACCGTTTTGAGGCGATAAAAGTTTTGAAAGAATGGCGGCGGGTTTTGAGAAAGGGCGGCATTTTGCGGTTGGCGGTTCCCGATTTCGAGGCGATTGTAAAAGTATATTTAAAATACGGAAAAAATTTGGAACATCAGGGAATTTTGGGGCCGCTTTTCGGCCGTTGGCCGATTCCCGGCGACAAGAAAATTGTTTATCACAAAACCGTCTATGATTTTAAAAGTTTAAAACGGCTGCTCGAAGGTAATGGTTTTATAAAAGTCGGGAGATATGACTGGAAAAAGACCATCCACAAAGATTACGACGATTACTCGCGCGCCTATGTTCCGCATATGGATATAAAGAAAGGCATTTTGATAAGTCTGAATGTGGAGGCGATAAAAAAATAAACTTATGGCGATTCTGGAAAATTTTATAAATCAAATGGAGCCGTGGTTTGACGAAAAGGAAGAGCAAGCCATTTCAGAATATCTGAAAAGCGGCGGCTGGGTGACGGAATTTAAGAAAACCCGGGAGTTTGAAAAGATGATTGCGGAATACACCGGCGCTAAATATTGTTCGGTGGTAAGCAATGGCACCATCAGTTTAACTTTGGCTTTGATTGCTTGTGGCATTGGTCCGGGCGATGAAGTGATTGTTCCGGATTATACGATGGTAGCGAGCGCGAATGCCGTAAAATTAGCCGGTGCGGAAGTGGTTTTTGCCGATATTAATCCTGATAATTTGTGTTTGGATTTTGAGTTGATGAAAAAAGCTGTTTCCCCGCGCACTAAAGCTATAATGCTTGTCACTATCAACGGCCGTTATCCTTCAAATCTGGAAGAATTCGTTTCTTTTTGCAAAGAAAAAGAAATAAAACTCATTGAAGACGCGGCTCAGTCTCTCGGTTCATTCAAAAACGGAAAACATCTGGGGACTTTCGGTGATATCGGCAGTTTTTCTTTTAGCGCGCCCAAAGTGATTTCAACGGGGCAGGGCGGCGCCTTAATAACAAATGACGAAATTCTTATTGAGCGGATCCAAAAATTGCGCGACTTTGGCCGCGAAAAGCCGGGCGCCGACCGTTATTTGACCATGGGCTGGAATTTTAAATTTACCGACATTCAGGCAATTATCGGCACTGAACAAATGAAAAAGTTGCCTTGGCGCGTCCAAAGAAAAAAAGACATTTACGCTCTTTACAAAAAAAATCTTGAAGGCGTTGCGGGGATTTCTTTTATTCCCACGAATTTAGAAAACACCTCGCCGTGGTTTATTGATATCTTGGTGGAAAACGGCAAGAGAGAAGATTTGATAGAATTTTTAAAAAATAATCAAATAGGAAGTCGGCCGTTTTATCCGGCTTTGCATGCAGAACCGGTTTATAATCGCAGTGAATCGCACCCGGTTGCTCAAAAAATTGCCGCCAAAGGATTATGGCTTCCTTCTTCGAGTAAGTTAACGGACGAGGAAATCGCGCGCGTCTGCGATGCCATCAAAGATTTTTTCAAACAGTAATAATTATTTTATGGCAAAACAAATAAAAAAAATCGCTTTTGACCCGGGGTATCCCAATATGCTTAAAGATCAGATTTTTGATTCAAAGTCGGAATTTGCAAAAAGCATGGGAGGTCTTCCGGTGGCGGAAAGATACGAGGCCTTAAAAAAACTCTTAAATGAGAAAGGGATTGAGATTCACACCTACGACGTTTACAAAAATTTAAAAGAGGTTGATTTGTGGTTAATGATGGAACCTTCTCCGGCAAAATACTTTACAATACTGAAAAGGCGCGTCCATCCGAAAAACGTCATCTTTTTTATTTTGGAGCCAAATATCGTTAATCCTTGGGCTTGGAAATATCTGAAATATTATATGCCGTTTCATAAGGTTTTTCTTTCCTGGTCAAGCGATTTGGCGAAGCAATACCCGGGAAAATTCGTGGAATTCAAAGTTTCTGTGCCTTTTCCGAAAGAAAAACGCCAACATTTTCTTTCAAAAGAGAAGAAAAATTTATGCGTTTTGATGCAGTCCAATAAATACTCATCCGTGCCTGGAGAATTGTATTCTTTGCGGAGGGATATCATCAGATATTTTGAAAAACGCGGAGATGCTTTACTCGATCTTTTTGGCCCGGGATGGAATTCGGAAAAAACGTACCATCTTGGCATGTCGCGGCCTTTTTATACGAATTTATATAAAGGTTTCGCTCCGGATAAATGGGAAGCGTTCGCCGAATACTGGTATGCGTTGTGTATTCAAAACGCTATTCCCGCGGGAGATTTTGAATACGACCCTTTTATGGCAATGGCGACCGGCGCGGTGCCGGTATATCTCCCGCCGCCGAACACCGATGAATACATTCCCCGCGACACTTACATTAATTACAATAATTTCAAAAATTTGGATGAACTGGTTTCATATTTGCAGTCGTTTGCCGGCATCAAAGAATATGAAATAATGAGACAGCGGGGCTGGGAATACATCAATTCTCCAAACTATCCTTTTCGCGTTGAAAAATTTGCCGAAGATGTCTATCGGGCGATTGAATTGGCGCAGCAATAAAAATGAAATCTTTTTACAATATTCATAATTTTTTGAAAGTGGCGGTTATTGAAGAAAATAACGATTTAACTCCCGGCTACGATCATTATCTGCGGGATTTCAAGGCGGACGAGGAATATGAAACCGTTGATTATGAAGTAAGAAAATTTTCCGAATTTCAATTGCCGGAATCCGGGCTTAAAATAACGGATGAATTTATCGGTTTTGATTCGGGAGTATATTTTCCCCGGGAGAAATTCGCGTTAACTTTGAATAACAATAAAATTTGCGAATATACGGCTTACGCCAATCGGGCAACTAATCTTTGGCTGCAGGTTTTGCTTTTGAAGCGCGGGTATAGTTTTTTACATGGCGCCGGCGCGGAAATAAACGGCAAAGGCTTAATTTTCCCGGCCTTCGGGGGAACGGGGAAAACAACGCTTATGTCCAAACTTCGCAAAGAGAAAAATTTCAAGTTTTTCGGAGATGATTTCGTAATCATCGATAAAAACGCAAAGATGCATTCTTATCCGAGCGATTTTTCAATCTACGATTATCACGTAAAATTTTTTCCGGAAATTAGAAACACTTCTTTCGGCAGATATCTGACAATGAGAAAGATATTTTGGCCGTATTACGAAGGAAAACGGGCTGTGAATTTTGCAGCCAAGCGTTTTCTGGCCGGAGAGCCGATTTTGAATGGATGGCACGCCGATTATGCGAAAGTGCCGGCGAATTTTATTGTTCCTTCCGAACAAATGGGAAAGCAAAAAGATTTGTTCGCCGGCTTGTTTTTGAGCAAATATGACGGAAGCGAAATAAAAATAGAAGAAATGAAATTGGATGAGCTTGTCGGGGAAACGGCGGGAATTCTTCATCTTGAATTCTCCGGCGGTTTGAAATATCTGTATTCTTTGGAAGCTCTCGGTTTATTTGACATGCTGGAATTCGAAACAACGCAGAAAGAAATCCTTGAAAAATCTTTTTCTAAAATAAAACGTTATCGTATTTTAGTCCCTCGAAATATAAATCTTGACGATTATTGCGATAAAGTAACGCGGTTTATCAACGAAATTACGGCATAATATCATTATCATGAATATTCCTAACATATCGGTAATAATGTCGGTTTATAACGGGGCGAAGTATTTAAGGGAAGCGGTTGAAAGCATATTAAATCAGACTTTTTCTGATTTTGAATTTATTATTATCAACGACGGATCGACTGACGACACCGAAAAAATTATTGCTGAATTCGGCGATAAGCGCATCGTGCGCCTTAAAAACGAAAAAAACATCGGGCTTGTGAAATCTTTAAATCTGGGCTTGAAAATAGCACGCGGCGAATTTATCGCCCGAATGGACGCCGACGACATAAGCAATCCGGAAAGGTTTGAAAAACAAATAAAATATTTTGAGCGGCATCCGGAAACAGGAGTGCTCGGGACGAACATCAATCATATCGATAGCAGGGGAAATTTTATAGCGGTTTTGGAACAGCCGGCGACTCATTATCCGATTTTTTGGAAAATGCTTTTTGATTGCGCCATTATCCATCCCACCGTGATGATGAAGCGCGATGTCGTAATGGAGACCGGCGGATACGACCCCCGATTTATCCACACAGAAGACACCGAATTATGGAGCCGGCTTATTTTTTCGACGCGTTTCGCCAATTTGCAGGAAATTTTGCACAGCCGGCGCCTGCACGGCAAATCGATAATGAACACGCAATCAAAGACGCAATATCATTTCAGCGTCAAGATAAGAAAACAATTGTTTGAAAAATTGTTGGAGAGGGAAGTGCCGGAGGCGACGGCGGAATGGTTCTCCCGTCTCGGAAAATCTCTTACAAACAACCAAATAAAAGAAATCATTTCCATTTTATTGGAATTATACGGCAAATTTATAAAGAAAAACGATATAGACGGTCAAACTGAAATTACTTTGCGCGAAGATTTGGCATTCAGGATAATGCTTATAAGCCAAAGCAACCGGAAATTGTTGCTAAAAAAAACGATTTGGCATTTGAAAAAAGTGATACCGGCGTCCTTGCGGCATAAATTGAAAACTTCTACAATCGGAAAGTATTTAACGGGATAATTTTTTGAAAATATGAAAGTCGCAATTTCCGTTTTGGGAAGATTTCACATGTTCAATTTGGCCCAGCAATTATTGAAGCGGGGCTATTTAAGCCAACTTATCACTTCCTACCCCAAATTCGAAGTCGTTAAATATGGCATTCCAAAGGATAAAATAGATTCGTTTGTCGCAAAAGAAATATTGCAGCGAAGCTGGCAAAAGCTTCCCCAGGCGGTTAAAAATTTATACAATCCCCAGCACTTTCTTCACCGGGTTTTTGACCGGCAGTCGGGAAAGCGGTTGAAAAAGGCGGATATTTTGGTCGGCGGGCCGTCGGTGTTCCATCACACCATGAGGAAGGCAATGCGGATGGGAATGATTGCGGTGGTTGAAAACGGGAGCGCCCATACGCTTTACGTAACTAAAGTTTTAAAAGAAGAATACGATAAATTCGGGATACCCCCGAGTCCTTTTTTATTTCCCCATCCCCGCTGTATTGAAGACGATTTGCAATCTTATCAGCAGGCGGATTACATCTCGGTTCCGTCGCTGTTCGTCAAAAGAACATTTATGGAGCAGGGCGTGCCGGAGAATAAATTAATCCATATTCCGTACGGAGTCGATTTGTCCGAATTCAAACAAGTTCCCAAAAAAGACGGCGTTTTCAGGGTTGTGTTTGTCGGCGGCATGAGTTTGCCGAAAGGAGTTCATTATCTTCTCAAGGCATTTTCCGAATTGAATCTTCCTAATGCCGAATTGCTTCTCATCGGTTCCATGAGCGACGAAATAAAGCCGTTTTTCAGAAAATATGAAGGAAAATTCAAATGGATCGGCCATGTTCCGCAAAAAGAGCTTTATAAATATTATTCACAGGGGTCGGTTTTTGTGATAATGTCGATTCAGGAAGGGCTTGCTTTGGTGCAGGTTCAGGCAATGGCGTGCGGCCTTCCGGTAATTGCCACCGTCAATGCGGGAGCGGAAGATATTGTCAGGGAGGGCACCGACGGATTTATCATTCCAATCCGCGATATCGAAAAATTAAAGGAGAAACTGATTTATCTTTATGAAAATCCGGAAATTTGTCGTCAAATTGGGCAATCCGCCAAAGAAAGGGTTACCGCCGGTTTTACTTGGGACGATTACGGCGACAAAGTCGCTGAAAATTATAAAAAAATAATAGATGAAACTCGAAGTAGTCGGAAAAATTAAAAAAGCCGGGAATATCATCGGAGAGAAGGGATTGTTTTATTTTTTCTCCAAACTTGCGGAAAAATTGTTTTTTTTGTTAAAACCCTCCATTTTCTATATAATTTCCCCGTTGGTTTTAATGAAAGTGAAAAAGGCTTCATTTAGGAGTAATGAAGAAACATTGGAATTTGTTTTTAACGGTTTCTGGGGAATTATCGCGCCTCTGCAGATAAAAGAAGAAATTTCTCAATTTGTGTCTTTAATCGGGAAAAGAGAAAAACCCCGGGTTGTTTTGGAAATAGGCACCGCTCGCGGCGGAGTTTTATTTTTATTGGCGAAAAGCGCGCATGAAAACGCCGTCGTAATCAGCGTAGATTTGCCGAGTAGCGACAACAAATATCCCGGTTGGAGGACGCGCCTTTATTCGGCTTTCGCTTCCGGCAGGCAAAAAATCCATCTTTTGAAAGCCGATTCTCATCAATCGTCAACCGTTGAGGAGGTGAAAAAGATTTTGAATAATAGGCAGATCGATGTTCTTTTTATCGACGGCGACCATACTTACGGCGGAGTGAAAAAAGATTTTGAAATGTACGGTCCCCTTGTCGGAAGCGGAGGAATAATCGCTTTCCACGACATCGCCGTTCATCCGCCGGAAGCGAATTGCGGGGTGGATAAACTATGGAACGAGATTAAAAATAATTTCAAATATCTTGAGATAATTAACGATAAAAATCAGGACTGGGGAGGCATCGGAATTATCTATAAATGAAACAATATGCCAAAAATTTCAGTCATTATACCGACGTACAACGCGGAAAAATTTTTACCTCGAACGATTTCGAGCGTTTTGAACCAGACCTTCAAAGAATTCGAATTGATTATCGTCGATGATTGTTCCAGCGACAAAACCGGGGAAATAATTGAAGGATTCGAAAAAAAAGACGGGAGAATAACAGGCGTATTTTTGGACAAAAATTCCGGCGCGCCGGCCCATCCCAAAAATATCGGAGTTGGATTATCGAAAGGCGATTATATCGCTTTTTTAGACCACGACGACGAATGGCTGCCGCAAAAATTGGAAAGACAATTGAATCTTGTTGATGCGGTCGGCAAAGAAAAGTTCGGCGTCGTAAGTTGCAACGCTTTTGAGATAGACGAAACAAAGCCGGGACAATCCGCCGGCAAAATCGCCAAGCCGGCAATCGGATTAAAACATCCGAAAGCCGTTGATATAAAGGGGAAAGACGGACTTTTTTCCGTTTTCAAACTTTTAAAATACGAATCCGTTCATGATGTGTTGGCTAATCCCGGATTTTATTGCGGCAACAACAGTTCGATGTTTTTCTCCCGGGAAACAATCGAAATCATCGGTCCCCGGGATGAAAATATCGGAGCTTTTGAAGACACGGATATAATATTCAGGATTGCCCAAGCGGGGTATGATTTTTATTTTATAGACGAGCCGCTTTATCGGACTTACACTCACGGAGGAAATTTTACCAAGAGCTATGATCGGTTAAGCGAGAGAGAAGCCGCAAAGCGGGCGGAAAATTTTTCTTCTTTTACCGAAAAATACCGCGGATTATATGAAAAAATGACGAGGCTTTACAGCGAAAGATTAAGGGGAATCGGGATGCTTTATATGGTCGGAGGCGAAGCCGGATCGGCAAGAAAATTTTTTCTTAAAGCCGTTAAAGCCAACCCTTTTATTTTTAAAAATTACGTTAATTTATTCCTGTCTTTTTTTGGGCAAAATTTTTATAGGAAATTATTTTCATTCAATAAAAGAATATGAAAATTCTTCACGTTATTCCAAGTTATTTGCCGGCCATATTCGCGAGCGGGCCGATTATACCGACGCACGCTTTGAATAAGGAATTGGCGAAAAACGGCATTGAAGTGGTTGTTTACACTATTAATATTGACGGCGACAAAACTCTGGATGTCCCGCTTAACCGGGAAGTCGTTATTGATGGCGTTAAAGTTTTTTATTTTTCCGTCACTTTTCGGCCGTGGCAATATTCTTTCGCGATGCATCGCGCTTTGGCGAAAAACATCAAAAAATTTGACTTGGTCCATATTACTTCCGTTTTTTTGTCCGCTTCAGCTTTGGGAACTTATTACGCCAGAAAATTCGGCAAGCCGCATATAATTTCTCCGCATGGCAGTTTAATGAGAGAGCCGCTTGGCAAAAAAAACTCTTTGCTCAAAAAAATTTATATTTTTTTGATTGAAAGAAGAAATTTAGCCGGCGCCGACGCGCTCCATTTCACCGTTGAAACGGAAAAAAAAGAATATCTGGAAGCCGGTTTGCCGATGAGAAAAGCGATTATTATTCCCAATAGTTTGGGCGACAGCGCCGTTGGCGCGGATGACAACGAGGAAAAAATTGATTTCAGAAAAAAAAATAAAATCGCTTTGGGCGGGAAAATAATTCTTTTTTTAAGCCGCTTGAATTGGAAAAAAGGATTGGACACTTTAATTCCGGCTTTCGTGGAAGTTGTTAAAAAAAAGCCGAATGCGGTTTTGGTTTTGGCGGGGCCGGATGACGGAAATTACAAAAAAGAAGTTGAAGAGATGCTGCGAGACGCGAAATTGCGCGAAAATGAGAAAAACGACGGCAGAGTAATTTTTACCGGCATGTTGTTGGGCGAAGATAAAATCGCGGCTTTGCGGGAAAGCGATGTTTTTGTTTTGCCGTCTTATTCGGAAAATTTCGGGATGGCGGTGATTGAAGCGATGAGCTTCGGCCTGCCGGTCGTGGTCACAAAAGGAGTCGGTATTTCGGGGGAAGTGGAAACAAGCGGCGCGGGTTTGGTCGTCGAGAAAAATGTTAATCAGGTTGCGGAAGCAATTTTGGAAATTTTGGAAAATCCGGAATTGGCGGAAAAAATGGGGGAACAAGGCAAAAAACTGGTAAAAAACGAGTTTTCCGGCGATAAGGTGGCAAAGAGATTTTTGGAAGAGTATAATAAAACAATCGCAAATCATCAAAATGGCGAAACAAAACGAATCGGCAATTAAAAATTTATACGGCGTGATTTTGGGCGGCGGGTCCGGCGCGCGGCTTTGGCCCGTAAGCCGCAAATTTTATCCCAAACAATTGCTTAAACTTTTCGGCGATAAAACATTGATTCAACAGACGTTTTTGCGGCTGAAAAAAATTATAAAACCGTCAAAAATTTACGTCGTTACCAATGCTCCCCTGGCGGACGACATTTACATCCAATTGAAAGAATTCGGGTTTAAAAAGGAAAATTTCATAATAGAATCGGCGCAAAAGAGCACGGCGCCGGCAATCGCTTTGGCGGCCAGCCGGGTTTTCAAAGAAAATAGAAAAGCGATTATGGCAGTGTGTCCGGCAGACCACTTGATAAAGCCGGATAAAAAATTCATTGAAACAATTAAGGAATCGCTGAAGCCGGCAAAGGAAGGATTTTTGGTGGTATTCGGGATAAAGCCAGTTGGTCCCAGCGCGGAATACGGATATCTCAAAACAGACAGGAAATCCAAATCTAAAATTCAAACAGTCGAAAAATTCACCGAAAAGCCGGATGAGAAAACAGCCGAACGGTTCATAAAAGAGGGGTATTTTTGGAATAGCGGCATATTTGTCTGGAAGGCGGAGGTTTTTCTTAAAGAGGTTAAGAAGCACCTTCCCAAAGTTTATCGAGCGTTGAAATTTCCCGGTTTTTATAAATCAATTGATTCGATTTCTGTTGATAGCGGCGTTTTGGAAAAATCAAAAAAAATAAAAGCCATTTCGGCTAATTTTAAGTGGCAAGATGTCGGTTCCTGGAAATCTCTTTACGGTTTGCTTCCTAAAGATTCCAACCAAAACGTTATCGGTGAAAATATTTTCGGCGTCGATTGCCAAAAATGTTTGATTTACGGAACTCAAAGAAGAATTGTGGCGGCGGTCGGACTGAAAGATTTGATAGTGGTTGACACCGAAGACGCGGTTTTGGTTGCCCATAGAGAAAAAAGCGGCGAAATAAAGAATATTTTGGAACAGATAAAAGCCAATAATCTGTCCCAGTATTTTGAGCATCCGACCGTTCATCGGCCTTGGGGGTTTTTTACGGTAATAGAAGAAGGAGAAAAATTCAAAGTCAAAAAAGTTTCCGTCAAGCCGAAAGAAAAATTAAGCTTGCAATACCACAATAAAAGATCGGAACACTGGGTCGTGCTGCGGGGAACCGCCAAAATATTGCTGGACGGGAAAGTATTTTTTTTAGAAACTCATCAGAGTTTTGACATTCCGGTTGGGGGAAAGCATCAATTGGAAAATCCGGGCGATGAACCGTTGGAACTGATTGAAACGCAAAGCGGCGATTATCTGGGAGAAGACGATATTGTGCGGATCAATGACAAATATGGGAGATGAAAATTATGAAATCAAAAGAAAAAAACAAAAAAATTCTTGTTACCGGAGGAGCCGGTTTTATCGGGTCGCATCTTTGCGACTATCTTTTGACAAGGGGGAATAAAGTGACCTGCGTCGATAATTTTTACAGCGGTTCAAAAGATAATATTCGGCATTTGTTGAGCCATCCGAATTTTAAATTCATCGAACACGACATTATCAATCCGTTTTTCCTGGAGGTTGATGAAATATACAATTTAGCTTGTCCGGCTTCGCCTATCAGCTATCAATTCGATCCGGTTTATACGATTAAAACCAATGTTTTGGGCGCCGTAAATATGCTTGAGTTGGCCAGGACAAACGGCGCTAAAATTATGCAAGCGTCGACATCGGAAATTTACGGCGATCCGCTGGAGCATCCCCAAAAAGAAACTTATTGCGGCAACATTGACCCGACCGGCCCCAGGTCGTGTTATGACGAAGGGAAAAGAGCGGCTGAAACGCTATTTTCCGATTATGCCCGCGAATTTAACGTTAATATCAGAATAGTCAGAATTTTTAACACTTATGGCCCCAAAATGGCTTTGGACGACGGCCGGGTGATTTCCAATTTCATCATTCAGGCCTTAAAAAACGAAGACATCACCATCTATGGGAGAGGCAACCAAACGAGAAGTTTTATGTATATTGACGATTTAATAGCGGGAATGGCGGCGATGATGGAAAACAGCGATTTCGGGGGTCCGATTAATCTCGGCAATCCGAATGAAATGACGATTAAAAAATTGGCCCAGATGATAATTAAATTAACCGGTTCCGGCTCAAAAATCATATATTTGCCGGAGGTCACCAACGATCCCCAGAAGAGACGGCCCGATATTTCATTGGCCAAAGAAAAATTAAACTGGCGGCCGAGAGTTGATTTTGAAACGGGGTTAAAGAAAACGATTGAATACTTTAAAGAGAGAGTAAAAAATAAAACCAATATTCTTGTTTTTTCGACTGTTTATGACGACCCGATTGAGGGGAATCTTGAAAAAAATGTCAAAGATTTGGTGAGAGAAATGCCGAATTTTCATTTTCATATCATTGCCGGTAAATTCAGAAGCGATTTGCCGAAAATTCATCAGGGTGAAAATTTTACAATCTATCGGGTCGGGATTGGCGGCAATTTAGACAAATATTTGTTGGCTCTGATCGGTCCGTTTAAGGCCATGAAATTGCATAAAAGCCATAAATTTCCCCTGGCTTGGTCAATAAGGGCCACTTACGGTTCGTTGGCGGCTTTAATTTTCAAATTTTTCTCAAAGGTGCCGTTTATGGTTCTATTCCATCAAGCTGATTTGGCGAAGGCCGAGCACAGAAAAGTAAGATTAATCTGGCCGATTTATAAATTAATCCTGAAAAAATCCGGAGCTATTCATCTGCCGGATGACATTTTTATCAAAGAACAGAGAAGCGCCGGCGATTATGAAATTATTCCGTTTTCCACCGAATCAACGCTTGAGATAAGAAAAGTAAAAGAAATCCACCATAAGATTATCCATAAATTAAATAAAAAGCTTGTAAAGCCGAAATAATATCGCCATGAAGATTTTAATTACCGGCGGAGCGGGCTATATCGGTTCTATTGCGGCGAAATACCTTATTGATTCGGGTTATGAAATAACGGTTGCGGACAGCTTGGAAAGAGGAAATGAATGGGCCGTTGATCCAAGGGCGGAATTTTTAAAAGGAGACCTTTTGGATAAAAAATTCATCGGTAAAGTTTTTTCCAGGAGTTTTGACGGGGTTATTCATTTTGCCGGATATATTTCAACGGGCGAATCGATTGAAAAACCGGAATTATATTATAAGAATAATATTGGGTCCGCGATGAATGTTTTGGAAGGCATGGCATCAAGCGGTTCCGATAATTTGGTTTTTTCGTCGAGCGCTGGCATTTACGGCGATGCGGGAATAATGCCTATTTCTGAAAATTCTAAATGTTCGCCGCCCAGCCCTTACGGAGAAACTAAATTAACGGTTGAAAAGATATTAAAGCGGCAAAAAATAAAATCTATTTCCCTCCGTTATTTTAATGCCGCTGGCGCCATGCCGGATACCGGTCTGGGAGAGGCCCATTTACCGGAAACTCATATTATCCCTTTGGCGATTGAAAGCGCCGTTAAGGGAAAAGAATTTTCGCTTTTCGGAACGGATTATCCGACCATTGACGGAACTTGCGTCCGCGATTACATTCATGTTTTAGATTTGGCGGAAGCCCATATTTTGGCGTTGAAAGCGTTGCGGGAAAACAAAATTTTTTTTCCGGCTTATAATGTCGGGACCGGCAAGGGATATTCCAACAAAGAAATCATATTAATGGTTGAAAAAATTTCCGGCAAAAAAATAAAAATAAAAAAACAAGAAAGACGCAAAGGCGACGCTGCGATACTGGTGGCGGACAACGCCTTAATCAAAAAAACATTTGGATTTGAGCCAAAACATTCCGATTTGAAAATAATCGTTCAAACAGCTTATAATTGGTATCTTAAGAAAATTGGGTAAAATAATCATATGAGAATTTCGCTTAGCGTCATAATTTTAACTTACAACGAAGAATTAAATCTTGAAAATTGCTTGAAAAACATTGCCGATTGGACTGGCGAAATTTTCGTCGTTGATTCTTTTTCAATCGATAAAACCCTGGAAATCGCCGGACAATACGGCGCGAAAGTCGTTCAGCATCTTTTTGAAAATCAGGCCCAGCAGTTTAACTGGGCGATAGACAATCTCGATATTAAAAATGAGTGGATTTTGCGGCTGGACGCGGATGAATATTTGACGGAAGAATTAAAAGAGGAAATTAAAAAAGAAATTTCCTCTTCTACGGAAGTAAATGGTTATTTTATTAAACGTCGCGTTTATTTTATGGGGCGATGGATGAAACACGGCGGCTATTATCCGACTTGGCTGTTAAGATTGTTCAGAAAAGGAAAGGCGTGTTCGGAACAAAGAGAAATGGATGAGCACATTATTTTATTGGAAGGAAGCGCCGAAAAATTAAAAAATGATTTTATAGATGATAATAAAAAGAATTTAGAATCTTGGATTGCCAAACATAATGATTTTTCAACAAGAGAGGCCAGAGAGCGGTTAAAAAGCGAATTTGTTGGAATAGAAGGGCAGGCGGGTCGCAAGCGCTGGATTAAACAAAATTTATATTTGCGGCTACCTCTTTTTTTAAGAGCTTTTCTTTATTTTATTTATCGATATTTTTTTCGCTTTGGATTTTTAGACGGCAAAGAAGGGCTGATATTTCATTTTTTACAGGGATATTGGCATCAATTTTTAACGGACGCCAAAGAATATGAAGCGATGAAAAAGATAAAACATGGATAAATTCAAAGATAGAATCCGTGATTTTTGGAATAAAAAGCCTTGCGGAACCTTCGGGATTATACCGGAAAATGTCGATCGCGATTATTTTGACAATATTAAAAAAAGAAGATATCGGCTTGAACCTTTCATCGGGGAAATAGCCGGTTTTAATAAATTGAAAGGGAAAAAAGTTCTGGAAATCGGCTGCGGCGTCGGTACTGACGGAGTTGAATTTGCAAGGTCCGGAGCTTATTATACGGGGATAGACGCTTCGCTTAATTCTTTGGAGTTGGCAAAAAAGAATTTTGAATTTAACGATTTAAGACCCAACCTTCAACTTGCCGACGCCGAAGCCTTGCCTTTTCCGGACAACGCTTTTGATTTTATTTATTCTTGGGGAGTGCTTCATCATACGCCCGATATGGTGAAAGCCATAAACGAAGTTTATCGCGTTTTGAAACCCGGCGGTTCTTTTTGCGTTATGCTGTATAATCGTTATTCGCTGGTCGGTTTGCAATTATATTTTTTTTACGGATTATTGAGATTGAACCCTTTTATTTCTTTAAACCGTCTTTTTTACGAACACCATGAAAGTCCGGGAACGAAAGCGATTACTGATAAAGAAGCGCGCTTGTTCTTTAAGGATTTTCGCAATATCGAAGTCAAAAACATTGTCACGCCATACGACATCAGAATAAGCCATAATCATTATTGGCCCAAATTTGTCGCTTATTTCATTCCTTCGATATTGGGTTTTTTTAAGGTTATTACCGGAGAAAAATAAATTATAGTCATTGTTTTTTATGAAAATGTCGGCTACATTTATAGTTATATTGTTTAAGATATTATTAAAACTATGAAACAGGTTTTTCAAAATCCTAAAAGCGGCAAAACCAAAATAGAGGAAATAACATCGCCGACCTTAAAAAGCGGTGGTGTTTTGGTAAAAAACAATTTTTCTTTGATCAGTCCTGGCACGGAACGGGGAATTATTGAATTGTCCAAAAAGGGCTTGGTTCAAAAAGCCAAAGAGCGTCCGGATTATGTCCAGAAATTTTTTATGCTGGCTAAGACCAAGGGAATTATGGCGGCTTGGCAAGTGGCAAAATCAAAATTGGAAAGCGATATTGCTTTGGGATATAGTTCAAGCGGCGAAATTATCGAAGTCGGCAATAATGTCGAAGAATTCAAAACCGGCGACAGGGTGGCTTGCGCCGGGCAAAATTACGCGTCGCATGCGGAAATTATATACGTTCCAAAAAATTTATGCGTAAAAATATCAAAAAATGTTTCAGATGAAGAAGCGGCTTTCGTTACTTTGGGCGCTATCGCGATGCAGGGGATAAGAAGAGCCGAACTTTCCGCCGGAGAGAAGGTGGCGGTAGTTGGATTGGGTCTTTTGGGACAATTGGCGGCGCGGATACTTAAGGCATACGGCCATTCGGTAGTTGTCATTGATATTGATTCGAAGAAAATCGAATTTGCCAAGGGAAGTGGAACCGATTTGGCGATAAATTTGAACGAAGACGATTATAAAAACGCGATTGAAAAATTTACCGACGGGAAAGGTGTTGACGCGGCTCTGATTTATGCGGCAAGCAAAGACGATGCGCCGTTAAAACTGGCGGTTGATATTTGTAGAGACAAAGGACGGATTGTCCAAATAGGCAATATTTTGACCAATATCCCGTGGCGCGATTTTTATAAAAAAGAATTGGATTATCGCGCTTCCTGTTCTTACGGGCCCGGCAGATATGACCCGGATTATGAGGAAGGCGGAAAAGATTATCCTTTTGGTTATGTGAGATGGACAGAAAAGCGCAATATGGAAGAATTTTTAAGACTTGTCGCCGATAAGCGCATCAGGATAGGTGATTTGATCAGCGGAGTTTTTCCGATTGAAGAAGCGGAGAAGGCCTATGAATTAATCGCCGCTCCCAAAGGGCTTCTTTACGGAATCCTCCTTTCTTATCCGAAAAAAGAAAAGAAAACCGATTTTTTAAAAATAGAAAAGACGGGCGAAATAAAAAGCGCGGCTGTCGGCAGAACCATCAATATCGGCATTATCGGTCTGGGATCTTTTGCGACCTCGACAATTCTACCCCACTTGAAAGAAGTGAAAGATAAAAATGTCAGGCTTTACGCCGTTTGCAATTCAACTGGTCAAAAAGCGAAAGAAATCGGCGGGAAATGGGGGTCGGAGTACATTACCAACGATTATCATAGAATAATCAACGACAAAAATATTGATTTGATAATTTGCGCTACGCGGCACAGTTCTCACTCAAAGATAATTAAGGAAGCGTTGTCGGCCAACAAGAATATTTATGTTGAAAAACCGGTTGCTTTGGACAAAAGCGAATTGAAAGAAGTGATGGAAGCGGCGAAGAAATCCGGCGGCAGGCTTTTTGTGGGGTTTAACCGCCGTTTCTCCAAACATTTTATAAAAGCCAAAAAAGAATTCAGTTCCGCCGCCCCGATGATGATAATGTACAGGGTTAATTATCCTTTTTCGGAAAAAAATCATTGGAGTTATGATTTGAAAGAAGGTGGCAGGATAATCGGAGAGGATTGCCATTTTATAGACGCTTTTCAGTTTCTAATCGGTTCCAGGCCGCGGCGGATTTACACGAGCGCCGTGCCGGTTGGGAAAGAAGTTGCTCACGATGAAAATATTATTGTTAATATTGAGTATGAAAATAATTCTTTGGCCGTGATATTTTACAGCGCTTTGGGGAGTTTTCGTTTGCCCAAAGAATATATCGAAATTTACGGAGGCGGCAAATCGATGGTAATTGATAATTTTAAGGGAGGTAAGTTATTTTATTCCGATAAAACGGAGAATATCGGATTATGGCATCAAGACAAGGGGTATACCAATGAATTGGAAATTTTTATCGACGCGATTAGGAACGGAAAGCCGTCCCCATTCACCCTTCAAGAGATAAGCGACGTCCATTCAACAATTTTCAAAGTAGCGGAATCTTTGAAAACCGGCCAAGCGACGGAGATGTAATTATGTCAATTTTTGTTCAACGGCTTAGTTATTGGCGGAGAATTTTTAAAGTTTATTTCACCAAGAATAAGGGTTATCTTTCTTTCTGGCATGAAACGCCGGCTATGAGCGAGGAAATTGCCGTAAACGACATAAAAGGGCCTTACTATATGACTTTCAGGGATAAGGCGGATTATGGCGGGCCGAAAGACAAAGACGGCGTCATTCTTTTCGATTATTATTTTGATATCGGCCGGCAATATAATCCGCTGGCTGTCGCCCAGTACGGGCTCGGCCATTATAATTTATATTTAAAAACTGGCGATAAAAAATATCTGGAAATCGCTAAAATTCAAGCCGATTGGCTGGTTAAAAATTTGGAAAAGAATGACAAGGGTTTGGCGGTTTGGAAACATAAATTCCGCTGGCATTACAAACAATATCTTTCGCCCGGCTGGTATTCGGCGCATTCGCAGGGCACGGGTATTTCTCTTTTAGGGAGAATTTATAAAGAAACCGGCGAACAAAAATATCTGGAAGCCGCTCGGCAGGCTTTCATTTCAATGAACGTTGACATAAAAGACGGCGGAGTGAAATTCACGGACAACGACGGCAATATTTGGCTGGAAGAATATATTATTGATTCCCCGACCCACATCTTAAACGGGTTTTTATGGGCGCTTTGGGGCGTTTGGGATTATTGTCTACTCACCGGCGATAAGGACGCTTTGAATCTTTGGAATAATTGCGTCAAGACTCTGAAAGAAAATTTGCCGAAATACGACGCCGGCTTCTGGTCGCTTTACGACCTTTCTAAACAATTTTTAAAAATGATCGCCAGCCCTTTTTATCACGATTTGCACATCGTGCAGTTGAAAATAATGCATTTGATATCGAAAGAAGATATTTTCGATTCATACCGGACAAAGTTCCAAGGTTATAAAAATAATCGGATTAAAAGGAAATTTGCCTTTATCTATAAGGCGATTTTTAAAATTTTTTACTTTTAAGAAAAATGCGGATTCTGATTTTTGAACAGCGTTATACCAGTCCCAAAGAAGCGGGAATCGGCCGTTTTTATTATTTGGCTGAAGAATGGGCAAGAGCCGGCCATGAAATAATCATTGTCGCCGGGATGATCAATTACATTTCGGGAAAGAAAATCGATAAATACAAAAGAAAGCTCTGGGTCAAAGAAAAAGAAGCGGATAATTTTTATATTTTGCGCGTATTTGATTCGAGCATCGGTTACCGGAATTTTTTGGGTCGGCTTTGGTCGTATATTTCCTATCTTATATCCGCTTTTTTTGCCGGCATTTTTTGTCCGGCGGATGTCGTAATCGCCTCGTCGCCGCCGATTTTCGTCGGATTTTTGGGATGGTTGGCGAGTTTTTTGAAGGGGTCAAGGTTTATTTTTGAAGTGCGCGATCTTTGGCCGGATGAACCGATTGAACTCGGATTCTTGAAAAATAAAATTTTAATCGATTTTAGCCTGCGATTGGAAAAATTTTTGTACCGTCGGTCGGCGGCAATAGTCGCCAATTCTCCCGGCATAAAAGAATATATCAGCAGGGTAAAAAAAATCGATTTGGGGAAAATAACGACTGTCCCCAACCCGGTGAGCCTGAAATTAATTGACATTTCCCGAGCCGAAGAAATAAAAGAAAAATTCGGCTGGAACGATAAATTCATAATTCTTTACAGCGGTTCAATGGCCGCAGTTTACGATTTTGAGATTGTTCTTGAGGCGGCAAAAGAATTTTCCGAATCTTCGGTTATTTTTGCTTTTGTCGGAAGCGGCAGGCAAAGAGAATTTTTGAAAAATAAAGCGGAAAAATTGGGATTAAAGAACGTTAAATTTTATGATTCAATGCCAAAATCAGAAGTGTATTCAATGATGGCGGCGGCGGATATCGGGATTATTTCGCTTCGCAAAGATATAAAATTGCTTCGTTATGTCTATGCGAGCAAGGCTTTGGATTATATGGCCGCCGGAATTCCGATTGTGGCCGCTGTTGAGGGGGTAAACGATGAATTGATATGCGAGAAAGCGCAGGCTGGGATATGCGTTAATCCCGGAGAAAAAAATAAATTTATATCAGCGATTAAAAAATTTTATGAAAATAAAGAATTGCGTCGGTCGGCCGGAGAATCGGGCAGAGAATACATTGGAAATTATTTTGGATCGTCCGTTTTGGCCGGAGAATATCTCGAAGTTCTTAAGCAAACCAATAATCGTGCCAAAGCGACAAAGTGACCAAATTCCAAAGGCGGAAATTATGTTCGATATTTTGTTTTTGATGGGCGTAAACCAAATCTTCGATATAGTCGTAATTTAAGATATTCTTTTCGCGAAGCTTTGAATTGAATATAATTTTCAACAATTCTTTGGACATCGGATTTTCGGATTTAAACCATTCGCTCATTGAAGTGGCAAACCCTTGTTTTTTTCTCCAAATGATTTTTTTGGGAATTATTCCATTGACTGATTTTTTTAAAATATATTTCGGTTCGCCATTTTTAATTTTTATGTTTGCCGGAATGCTGACAGCTAGTTCCACCAGCCGTTTGTCAAGAAACGGCACCCGGGCTTCGACGGAATGAGCCATCGTCATTTTGTCGGACCTCATTAACAGCAATTCCGGCAGCCGATGTTTTATTTCAAGATACGTGAGCCGGCTCATAAAATCGGCCGAAGAATCGATATTTTTAATTTCTTTATAGTAATTGTCAACGATTGAATAACTGGATTCAGTTAATTTATTTTTATATTCGGTAGTCAGCAGTTTTTCTTTTTGAAAATCTCCGAAAGCGACGGCATTTCCCCAAAACGGCTCCTGGTTGTTTTTAAGCCGCAAAAGATATTCTTTATAAAAATCAAAACGGGGATGAATTGCGCCGGCTGATAATTTAAAAATTCCGTTTTTGGCGGATTGGGGCATTTTTTCTAGCCATCGCCAGACGCGATTATAAAGATTTATCGCCTGGATATAGGCGGGATAGCCGGCAAAAATTTCGTCCGAACCCTCGCCGATTTGGATTACGGTTACGCCGTTTTTTCTTGTAAATTCCGAAAGCCAGAAAAGCGGCACGCATACCTGGTCGCCGTTCGGGTCATCGTTAAAATAGGCGTATTGTTTTAAAAATTCTTTCAAATGTTCATCGGTTGTCAGGAGTTCGTGCGGTTTTGTTTTCAAAAACTCCGCCATTTTCCGGGAATATTGGAATTCGTTGTATTTTTGGAAATTTTGAGAGCCGATTGAAAATGTTTCTACTGGTTTGCCGAGCGCTTCCGACATCAAAGCGGCGTTGGTTGAAGAATCAATTCCGCCCGACAAAAAACAGCCGAAAGGGACATCGGAAACCATTTGTGATTTTACGGAATCCCGCAAAAGTTTTCTTATTTCGTCTATATATTCTTTTTCGGCGAGGGGACTTGCCCCGTAGCGAAGCGAAGCTTCTGCTACGGGATTCCAGTATTCTTTTTCTTCGGCAATTCCGTTTTTGTTGATTATCAAATATTTGGCTGGCGCCAATTTTTTGATGTCTTTGAATAATGTGTGAGGCGAAGGAAGACAGGAAAATGTCAAATAATGAGATATGTTCGTTTCCTCGATGTCTTTTTTAAAATCGGGATGGACGAGGATGGCTTTGATTTCCGAGCCGAAGTAGAAATTTCCGTTTTGGATTGCGTAATAAAAAGGTTTGACTCCCAAATGGTCGCGGCCGGCAAAAAGTAATTGTTTGTTTTCGTCCCAAATCGCGAAAGCGAACATCCCGTTGAATTTTTTAACGCAATCGAATCCGTATTCTTCGTAGCTGTGGATGATGACTTCGGTGTCACTTCGGGAGCGGAACGAATGGCCGGCTTTTTCCAGTTTTGAACGAAGTTCTTGAAAGTTATAAATTTCGCCGTTGAAAACAATCCAGATTGTTTTATTTTCGTTGGCCATCGGCTGGGCTCCGGCGGGCGAAAGGTCGATAATCGCCAGCCGTCGATGCCCGAGACCGATTTTTTTATCAGCCGAAAAATAGGCGCCGTTGCCGTCCGGCCCCCGATGCACTAACGCGTCGGACATTTTTTTGATTTCGTTTTCCGAAACGACTTGAGAATTATTAAATTTATAGACTCCGGCGATTCCGCACATAATTTGGCGATAAATTATTTTTTAAGGGCTTTTATAAATATTTTCACGTCTTCCATTGCCGGTTCCTTGAAAAGATAAAGCAATGAAAAATACAGCATAACGGATGCGGCAATAATCAAAAATACGTTGATGCCGATTTGTTGGAGAGTGAAAGCGAATATCCCCATAAACAAGGAAGCAACCGCAATTTTTTTAAGTTGAGAAATGACATAAAAAGGGGTTAATTTTTTTGAAAAACGCCACATGAGCCAATTATACAGCCCCTGCGCGAATACGGTTGCGATTGCCGCTCCCGCAATGCCGTAAAACGGGATTAACGCGGCATTGAAAACAATATTGCTTAAAGAAGCAACCATTACATAAATCGTCATCTTTTTTTGCTGATTAAAGCCGAGTATCAAATTACCGAGAGCGATGGTCGGAAACACAAAAATTATGGCCAGACTTAAAATCTGGAAAGCAATCGCGCCGGCAACATAATCTCCGCCGTAAAGCGAATACATTATTGATTTCCCGAGAATTGCGCCGCCGACACAAAGCGGTATTGCCATCAAGAATATTAATAACAGTATTTTTTCGGTTAAGATTCGGATTTGCGCATGGCTGCTGTTTTTAATAAGACGAGCCAGTAACGGGAATGTGCTTGAGGCGAAAATCGTCGGGAGCGTGTACAATATTAAAATAATTCTTTGCCCGGCGGAATAAAATCCGATTTCATTGGCAGACCTGAACCATCCCAGCATGACGACATCTGTATTTAACATGAATGACGCCGCGATACCGTAAAGGCTGACAGCCCATGAAGCGTTTAAAATTTCTTTGATTAATTTTGTTGAGAAATTTCTGAATACTTTTTTAAATTCGCGCCGGATTATGTAGGCGGCTAAAAACATTCCCGCTCCCGCTCCCGAGATATACATTATCGTCACCGCTTGGGATGTTTTGAATTTGGCCAATATCAGAAAGCCGAAAACAGTAATGGAAATATTCGTAAAAGTCGTCACCAAGGCTTCGTATTCCATTTTTTCTTGAGCTCGAAAATAGGCGACGCATAATTCTCGAATATTGTCAAAGAATATAAGCACGGCGATTAACGGGAGCAAAGTTTCTGCGCCTTTAATATTGGAAAAATAGGGGGCAAAAAATATTATTGCGACGGCGGTGATGGAGAGAAAAAAGATTTTTATCCAAAAAGCGTTTGCAAAATATTTTGGAGCGCTTTCCTTCTGATGAGACGCTTCTCTCGTGAGAATGGTATCCACTCCCACATTGGAGAAAATCGTAAAAAATCCGGCCAGTCCCAAAATATAAGAAAAAATTCCGTATTCCGCCGCGCCCAAGATTCTGGCGGCGTAAATGATTATGATTGCTCTAATAAAGCGGCTGCCAATTTGCGATATGCTAAGCCAAAAAACGTTTTTAGCCACCGTTTGGCGCGCGCCTTTGTTTTGAAAAAGCAATTCTTTCAATCTGTTAATCATTTTTACTAGTGAGATATAAAAATATATTTAATAGTTTTTAATATTATTAAAAAATCCAGAAAGAGCGAACGGTTTTTAATGTAATAAATGTCATATTGAAGTTTTTCGTGGGCTTCTTCCAGTGAAGCGCTGGGTTTGTAATTGACTTGCGCCCAGCCGGTCAAACCGGGCTTTATTATGTGGCGGATTTCGTAATGCGGCAAACTCGAATACATTTCCGCCAATTCAGAGCGCTCGGGCCGAGGTCCAATAAAAGAAATATTCCCTTTTAGTATGTTAAATAGTTGCGGTAATTCGTCTAAATGAGTATAGCGGAGAATCTTGCCGATAAAAGTCAAGCGCTTATCTTTTTCTTCTGTCCAAAGCGGGCCTTTTTCTCCAGTTTTCATTGAGCGAAATTTATAAAGGATAAAGGGCCGATTATTTTTGCCGATTCTTTTTTGTTTATAAATAACAGGTCCCTTTGAAGTGATTTTAATTAGAATGGAAATCAGAAAAAACAGCGGTAGAAACACCATAATTAAACCAAAAGGAATAACAATATCGGCAGCCCTTTTTATTGTGTCATAAATTCGGCGGCCGGCGGCGATTTCTTCAATAAACCAGCTTTCTTCGAGTTCTTCCAGCGGCACTTTTTGGAAAATCAGTTCAAAAAAATCGGCGGAATTGAAAATTTGAATTTCCAGCGGCAAAAGCTGATAAATCTGTTTTATTGATAAAGGGTTTTTCTTGATTGCATTGCCGATAATAAGAGTTTCAATTTTATTGTCGGTTATTAAAGAACTCAAATCGGAGATTTTTTCTTTGTTAATTTCTTTCAACCAGAGATTGACATTGTAGCCGGCCTGAGGATTATCATTCAAATAATCAACAATTAAATTGGCATTCGGCGAATCGTCAATTATCAGCGATTGTCTTCTTAATCCTCCGGAAATAAAAAGCTGGCCCAGACTTAATCGCCAGGAGTAATCAATGATTCCGAAAATAACGCTGAAAATCAGTAAGTTGGTTTTTGGGGTGAGTTTGAAAAACGGCTCGAAGGCGTAAAAAGCGATAATTGAAATTATGACGCTGATAATGATAGCCAGTAAAAAATTTCTTAAAGTATTTAAGTTGTGCCTGAAAAATTTATTGGAATAAAGGTCGGAGAGATAGAAAATTAGGAGCCAGACGGTGAAAATAAAAGAAAAAGGCTCCAAGTGGACCGAAAAAGAATTTCCAAAATCGAATTTGCCGTAGCGGAAAAAAAGAGTCAAAGCAAGGGCGCCGTAAAGGAAAGCAACATCTCCGAAGAATACCGCCGCGCTTCTTAATTTTTGAGCAAACATATCAGATGGGTTCTAAATATATTACCATAAGCTTCCGGCTTGACAAAGAGCGATAAGGCAATTATACTGTCGGCAGTTTAGCATAAGACAAAGTGAAGCAGATAATCATCGAGGTCATTTTGCCCGAGCTAACGCAAAGGGACGAATAAAATAAAATTATAGGCAAAATGGCTTACGATAATCAAGGGTTTCAACGCCAGATGTATCAGGGAGATTGGAAGTGTTCAAAGTGTCAAGGTGACATTAAGGAACTTCCTTTCCAGCCTGATCCGTCAAGGCTTGACCAATTACTCTGCCGCGAGTGCCACCGTGAAAGAAGGCAGTCTTTCGGCGGCGGACGAGACAGATTTCCGCGCAGATAAAAAACAGAAATCCCGCTCTTGTGGCGGGATTTTTGTTTTTGTATAATTATTTATATAATTAGAACAAAGGTCGCAAATATATTTTGTGAAAAAATATGAAATCGTTTAATTGGGTCAGTTTGATTTTGGGGGTTTGGATTTTAATTTCGCCCTGGGTGCTTGGTTTCTCGGCTTTAACCACCGCTTTGTGGAGCAATGTGATTGTCGGCGCGCTGGTTGCGATTTTAGCTTTGTGGCAATTATTCGGTGGCGGTTCTTCGACGCCGTCAATGCCTCAAATGTAATTTTGTTGCAGTTTACAGATTACAGACTACGGCGATTTCACCGTAGTCTGTAAACTGTAGTCTGTTTTAATTATGGTAAAAATTTACACCACTCAAACTTGTCCTTACTGCGTAATGGCAAAAGATTATTTCAAATCCAAAGGCGTTCAATACGAAGAGGTTGATGTTTCCGCTTCCGAAACGGCCCGAGAAGAACTGATAAAAAAATCCCATCAAATGGGCGTGCCGGTCATTGACGCTAACGGCGCGATTATAGTCGGATTCAACCGGACAGAAATAGATAAAGCGCTGGGATTGTAATTTATGCTTTACGATTTAATTATTGTCGGCGCCGGACCGGCCGGCGTGGCGGCCGGCATTTACGCCAGCCGGAAAAAAATTAAAACTCTGATGTTGACCGAGGCCATCGGCGGCCAGCCGGTAATTGCCTCGGAAATCAACAATTTCATCGGTTTTAAGTCAATCAGCGGCATTGAATTAAAGAAAATTTTTGAAGAGCATTTGCGCCATCAGGGAGGGACTGACTTGAAGGAAGGCGTTGGGGTTTCAAAAATAGAAAAAAAAGACGGCATTTTTTTTGTTTCCGCCAATGGAGAAAATTTTGAGGCCAAGACCGTTTTAATCGCCAGTGGTTCAAGTCCCCGGCGCTTAAACGTTCTGGGCGAAGATAAATTTGCCGGCAAAGGTGTTTTTTATTGTTCCATCTGTGACGCGCCCTTGATGAAAGATAAAGCCGTGGCAGTGGTCGGCGGCGGCAATTCGGGTTTTTACGCGGTTTTGGACCTTTTGCCTTACGCTTCGAAAATTTACGTTTTGGAATACAGCGATGTCTTGCGGGCTGACCCGATTTATCGGGAAAAAGCGAGAAATTCCGGCAAAGTTGAAGTTTTCACGATGGCCGCGGTGAAAGAAATTTCAGGAAATGATTTCGTTTCCGGTTTAAAGTATGAAGACCGCAAAACTAATGAAATCAAAGAACTCAAACTCGACGGCGTTTTTGTGGAAATCGGCTATTCTCCCAACAGCGCTATAGGAAGCGGCCTTGTGGAAATCAATCAAGCCGGAAAAATAATCGTTAACCACCAAACTCAAGCCGCTTCCTGCGAGGGCGTTTGGGCGGCCGGCGACGTCGCCGATGTTTTGTATAATCAAATCAATATCGCCATTGGCGACGCCGTCAAGGCGGTTTTGAATATTAATGATTATCTGAATAAAAAATGAAATTTATTTTCTTCTTTCTGGCATTTTTGGGGATTATTTCATTGGTTCTTGGCGCGACTTTTTATGGCGGGTTATGGGATTTTTACGGAATAAAAAATTTATCCGGCCAGATTCTTTCTTTTTTGGTCAATGATTCCGGAAATGATTTCCGTTTAGTCGGACAGGTTGAATTGAAGCCGAAGACGGAATCGTCATCTTGGCAATGGCTTGATTGGTTCGCCGCAAAGCGTAACATTTCACGCTAAATTTCCCCCCGGTCCAGGTAATCCGTCTTATTATTTTAGTGTTGATTTTTGGCAGTCGGATAGTTCTGATTACAACAATTTGACCAAAATTTCCTCCAGCACTTGTTATCGGTATGGCGGTTACGGAATTGTTTATGATGATAATATCCCCGACGGCAATTGTCCTGAATTTGGTTTCGAAGTTGATAAAGATAAGGATTATACGATTCCCATCCAACGAAGTTTTAATTTTGATCCCAATAAATATTATAAAATTAATTTTTTAACTTATCAGACAACTCCCTATTTTTATGGTTCAAATGATGAGTCTTCTTATATTTACGGTAAAGCGGCAAAAGACAACGGCGTAGGTTCGGAAATTAATGCCTCGATGAAAGATATATATTTTATTATTAAATCTCAATCTCCGATTGAGATTCCGGCAAACATTTCACAATCCATTCCACAAAATTTTAAATTAAATTATTCAACCAGCACATTAACGCTTTCTTTAAGCTGGGACAAGCCAAGATATTTTAACGAAACTTCTCCGGCTTTGACTTATAAAATAAGCGACGTGAGTTATTTGGTTTCCAGCTCAACCTCGGTTTTGCCGGATATTATAACCTTCGCTACATCAAGCGAAATTACCATCAATGAAGTCGGAAGAAAATATAAATTTTCAATCGTTGGTTATGACGTTAACAATAATCCAACTTTTACAGCTTTAAGCAAAGAGATACTCATTCCCTATTCGTTATTCAGCCAATTTGTCATAGTTCAACAAACAGACGGTTCTGTCTCCGAAATTGGAAACAGCAATGGCATATTTTATCAGACTCTTGGCAATGGTTTATCTGGAGCGCCCGAAGCGATTGCGGTAAAAACAAGCGCCGCGGGACGTTTTATAACCATAATAATTTATCAATACAGCGATGCCAATTATTTTAATATGGAATCTTTTTCCGAAAATGCGGCTTTTTGCACTAATATACCGCAACATTATCCGGGTCCTCTTTGCTCTGATTATTATATTGGTTCTAACATCTGGACTGTTCCTGTTAAAAACAATTTTACTTTTGCTCCGGCAAAATATTATAAGTTTAGATTTATGACTTATCAATCGCAATCAACTTTTTACGGCTCGGTGGATGAAAATTCTTATCTAAACGGACAATCAACAAAAGAAAGTGAAGTCATTTCGGAAATCCCAACATCTTTTCTCAGGGATATTTATTTTGTGATTTTATCGTCAACGCCGCTGAATAATTGAAATGACCGTTATTCTTCATAATCTCCGCAGTCTGCATAACGTCGGTTCAATTTTTCGTACCGCCGACGCCGCGGGAATCGAGAAAATATATCTCTGCGGCATTACGCCAAAGCCGATTGACGAATTAGGCAAACCGCGGCCGCAACTGGCGAAAGTTTCGCTCGGCGCGGAAAAATACGTAAAATGGGAAAAATGTGGCCAAACAGCGCGGCTGATTGATAAGCTTAAAAAGCAAAAATATAAAATTTTTGCCGTTGAACAAAATAAAAAATCCATACCGTATTATCGCATTCACTATCCTATCCGACGATCGTCGGATAGGATAGTGAAAAAAAAGAAAATTGTGTTAGTTTTGGGTAACGAAATTAAAGGATTGCCGCAATCGATTTTGAAGCGCGCCGACAAAATTTTGGAAATTCCGATGAAAGGAAAAAAAGAATCATTGAATGTGGCCGTGGCTTTCGGCATTGTAGTTTTTCATTTAAGATATTAATAAATGCTTTCGGACTTCATCAATAAAAAATCAGTCGGTTTTTCGCTGATAGTTTTTCTGGCGCTTTTGGTTTATTACTTAACTTTGACGCCGACGATGTTTTGGATTGACGCGGCGATTTATCTGACGACCATTAAAGAATTCGGCATTGCTTATCCGCCGGGATTTCCTCTTTATATAATTGTCGCCAAATTATGGTCTTTTTTGCCTTTGCCGGGATTTAATTTCGCCCAGAAGATTAACTTTTTATCGTCGGTTTTTGCTGGCTTAACCGCGGGATTTCTTTATTTAACAATCCGCAAGCTTTTTGAAAATAACTTTTCTTTTTTCGGAAGAGTAATTATCCCAAGCGACAGCAAGCCGCAAAATCGGCATTTGATAAACGCTATCGCTTTTTTCTCGGCTTTAATTTTCGCTTTTTCCCACAGCTTATGGTATCAAGCCACTTATTCCGAGGTTTACACTTTTCACGCGTTTTTGGCGGTTTTGATTATTTATTTTTTGGTGTTTTTTGCCAAGGAAGGAGAAATCAAAGCGGGATTGAACGCTCGTCAAAAAAAATTTTTATTCGGTGTTTTTCTTTTTTACGGCCTGACTTTCGCCAACCATCCGATGACCGTCGGGTTTTTGCCCTTAAGTATCTGGCTGATTTTCAGCTTAAAAAAGGCAATTCCGGCGAATAAAAAATTTTTTATTTTTTTAGCGTTGGTTTTTTTGTTCAGCGGTTTTTTGCCGTATGTTTATATTCCTTTCCGTTCGCTTCAGAATCCGGTGATGGACTGGGGTAATCCGGAAAATTTGAAAAATTTCATCAATCATGCCGCCGCCCGGCATTGGACGGGCCAATCCAATCTTTTTGTTCTTTTTGACAGGAAATTTTTTGAGAATTTAGGAAATTGGCTTTCGCTGACCTACCATCAATTTTATTCAATCGGCATTGCGTTTATTCTAACCGGCGTCATTTATTTATTTTTTAAAAGCCGGCGAATTTTCAATTTCTTGCTTTCGATGATTTTGGGAGCCGCTTTTTGGGGAGTCGTTTATATCACAGGTGAATACGAAAGCTGGCTCATTCCGACTTACATTGTGATGGCAATTTTCCTGGCCGGCGGATTTTATTTATTTTCGAGTTGGATTTTAAATTTGCGATTAGGCAGATTGAATTTTCTGTCAAAAGCCGCGATGGCCGCGCTTTTGATATTTTTAACTTTGTCCAATTTAAAAAATAATTGGCTGACAATGGACCGGAGCGCGAATTTTTATCCCGAAGAAGCCGGACACAATATTCTAAAAAGCGTTGAAGACGGCTCAATCGTGATTTCCGAAGCCGGCGCGGCCCTGAATTCGATTATTTATAACCAGATGATTTTGGGAGAGAAGTCGGATGTTATTTTCATTCACCGCAATTCTTTTTGGGCTCCATGGATGCGTCAGAATCTCAAAAAATATGAGAAAGAAAAAGGATTGTTTCTGCCAGATTTGGATATCAGCGAAGAAAATTTGAAGGACAAGAAAAAACAGAGCGAGTTCAATAATAGTTATCTTGAGGCTTTTATTCGGGGTAATCTTAATAAATTTAAAATTTACACCGTGATGCCCGATGTTTTTGAGGAAATAAAAATCATTCCGGCCGGCTTCGGCTACAAATATTCGTTTAGAGACAAAGAGCCGAATGTGGACGATTGGAATTTCGATTTCAAAATTTCTAAATTTTGCGATTTAAGCTGGCTGTTTAAGAAGGAATGCTTTGAAACCGGAATGGATATGGATAACGGCAAGAATTATTACCAGCCGCCGGATGTCCAGATTCAGTCGAATAAAGAATTCAATGAAATTAGAGCCGGCTATGCTTCAAGTTATAAAAATTTAGCTGATATTTTTTCTTTTCAAAAAAAATTTTCTGAAGCCGCTTATTATTACGAACGGGCAGTTAATCTTTTGAATGAAAATTTTACCGAGGAACAAAAATTTGACATCAGAATGAGATTGGGCGTTTCCCTGCTTAACGGCCGCCAATATAAAAAAGCGCTTGATTATTTTAACGATTTGAACAACCGCTATCCCAATAACAAGGAAATAAATTATTTTTTGGCGGCGGCTTACAAGGAAAGCGGAATGATAAAAGAAGCGATGGGAATAATTATGACCGCTCTGAAAATCGACCAAAACGACAAAGATTTTCAGTCCTTGCTTGGGATAATAATTAAAGAAAAAGGCGGCGAGGCGATAAAATATTTGTCGCCTGAAAATCCGGCAAAATAAAAAATTTGTTTTCAAACAGCCGTTGGTTTATAATTTTACAATGCTTATTTACATCGGCGCCGACCATCAGGGATTTAGATTGAAAGAATCTCTTAAAAAATTTTTGAAGAATCAAGGATATGAAATTGTCGATGTCGGCAATAGCCATTATGACGAAGATGACGATTATCCGGATTTCGCGGGGCTGGTGGCGCGGCAAGTGGCGCAGGATTCGACAAACCGCCGCGGAGTCGTTATTTGCAGTTCCGGCGTCGGAGTCGATATTACAGCCAATAAGTTTAAGGGAGCGCGTTCGGCTTTGGTGGATAATATCGAGGCGGCGCGTTTGAGTCGGCATGACGACGACGCCAATGTTTTGGCTTTGGCCGCCAGGTTTATCAACGAAGAAGAAGCAAAAAAAATTTTGGACATTTGGCTGAAAACGCCTTTTTCCGGAGAAGAAAAACACAAAAAAAGGCTTGAAAAAATAAAGAATATAGAAGATAATTTTTAAAATGAATTTTGTTCCCCAAAAAGTTTTTTTTACCAAAGGAGTCGGCGCTCACAAAGAACAATTGGCGTCGTTTGAGCTGGCATTAAGAGACGCAGGCATTCAGGCTTTTAATTTGGTTACCGTTTCTTCTATTTTTCCTCCGAATTGCAAAAAAATTACGCGTGATGAGGGATTAAAAATTTTAAAACCAGGGGCTGTTGTTCATTGCGTTATGGCAAGAAATGCCACCAATGAGCCGAACCGTTTGATTGCCGCTTCGGTCGGCACGGCTTTGCCGCAAGATCCCGCTCAATATGGCTATCTTTCCGAACATCATCCTTTTGGCGAGAAAGCCGATAAAGCCGGGGAATACGCCGAAGATTTGGCGGCGACAATGCTTGCCACAACTTTAGGCATAGAATTTGATCCTAATGTTGCGTGGGACGAAAGGGAACAGCAATATAAAGCTTCGGGAAAAATTTTTAAAACATTTAACACAACGCAATCGGCTGAGGGAAACAAAGATGGCCTTTGGACATCGGTTGTGGCCGTTGCGGTGTTTATAGTGGAATATGAATAAAAAAATAAAAATTGCGATAAATGGTTTTGGCAGAATAGGCCGGTTGTTTTTCCGACAGGCGATGGAAGAGCCGCAATTTGACATTGTCGCTATTAACGATTTGGGCGATGTTGAAAACCTCGCCTATTTGTTGAAATATGATTCTGTTTATCGGGCGTTTCTGGGAGAAATCTCCGTGAAAAAAACGAGCGATAAAAATTATCTTATTGTTAACGCCAGAGAAATTTTGTTTTTACGGGAAAAAGAGCCGGAAAAACTTCCCTGGAAAGATTTAAGCGTTGATATTGTCGTTGAGTCAACCGGCGTTTTCGAAACTTTTGAAAAAGCCAAAGCGCATCTGAATGCCGGGGCGAAAAAAGCGGTTCTTACCGCGCCGGCGAAAGATTCAGACAGTGAATTGGGGCAGACGGTTTTAATGGGCATTAATGACAGCAAATTAAAAATTTGTAAAATTTCTTCCAATGCTTCTTGCACCACTAATTCAGTTTCGCCGGTTATGGCGGTTCTATCGGAAAATCCGGGCATTATAAAGGCGGTTTTGAACACCGTTCATGCTTATACCAACACCCAAACTATCGTTGATTCGCCGGTCAAGGGAAACGATTTCCGACGCGGCCGCGCCGGAGCGCAAAATATTATTCCCTCAACTACCGGCGCCGCCATTGCCGTTACCCGCGTCATTAAAGAATTGGAGGGGAAATTTGATGGCATCGCCGTCAGAGTGCCGGTTGTTTCCGGTTCCATCGCGGACATCACTTTTGTCAGTAAGAGGAAAACTTCCGTTGAAGAAATAAATAAAATTTTACGCGAGGCGGCGGATTCGCCGCGTTGGCAAGGGATTTTAAAAGTTATAGACGAGCAAGTTGTTTCATCGGATATTATCGGCGAACCGTTCGGCGCTATTGTTGATTTGAAATTTACCAAAGTCATTGACGGCGATTTGGTGAAAGTTTTGTCTTGGTACGACAATGAATGGGGATACGCGGCGACACTAGTAAAACACATTTTGAAAGCAGGAGAAAATTTATAAAATGCAGATTATTCCGGCAATTAATTGCGGTAATTTTGAATGCGTTAAAGAAAAACTTGAAAAAGCAGTTAAATTTTCTCCGCCAGCTGACGGAGGGGTTCAAATTGACATCGCTGACGGAAAATTTACGACGCATAAAACTTGGAACAATCCGGAAGAATTGTTAGCTGCCGGGGGTCAGTTGTCAGATGTTAATTTAGAAATCCATTTGATGATTGAAAATCCGTCAAAGACGATTGATAATTGGTTTAAGACCGGCGCAAAAAGAATAATTATTCATTTGGAAGCCATCCGTAAAGAGGCGAAGGGCAATCCGGAAAATAACGAGATTGATATCATAAATTTCATTTTGGAGAAATGCGAAGCTAATGGAGTAGAATTTGGTTTAGCGATCAATCCTGAAACTTCAGTTGAAGAATTGGTGCCTCACTTGGATAAAGTTAAATTTATTCAAATTTTAGCCGTTAATCCTGGATTGGCCGGCCAAAAATTTCAACCGCAAATTTTGGAAAAAATAAAATTCCTGAAAAATTTGAATTTCAGCGATTACGCAAATACGATTATTGAAGTTGACGGTGGCATAGATTTAGAGACGGCAAAATTATGTAAAGAAGCCGGCGCCGATGTTTTAGCGGCGGCTTCTTATATCTGGAACAGCCAAAACCTGAAAGAAGCGTTCGAAGAATTAAGCCAAGTTTAACCGATAAAATCCCTTGTCTTGCGGGGGATTTTGTTTTTGAAGAATGTTTAGTATAATTTTATAAAATGGAAATTCTCCATGAAAAGAAACTTAAATTTTTAGAAGCAATGGCGAATATTGTTCGTCAGGATATTGTCGAAATGCTGGTCGAAGCCGGCAGCGGCCATTCAGCCGGGCCATTGGGCATGGCTGATATTTTTACGGCTCTTTATTTTCATATTCTGAATCACGACCCGAAAAAACCAGATTGGGCCGACAGGGACCGGCTGGTTCTGTCAAACGGCCACATTTGTCCAGTTTTATACGCCACAATGGCTAGGGCAGGATATTTTCCCTTGGAAGAATTGAAAACTTTAAGAAAATTGGGCAGCCGGCTCCAGGGACATCCTCATCGCGGAACGCTTCCGGGCATAGAAACCACTTCCGGTCCGCTTGGTTCGGGATTGTCGCAAGCCGCGGGTATGGCTCTGGCCGCCAAGATGGATAGAAAAAAATACAATATTTATTGTTTGATGTCCGACGGCGAGCATGATACCGGTAATCTTTGGGAAGCGGTATTGTTCGCCGGTAAAAATCGATTGAGCAATATCACGGCGATTATTGACCGGAATAATATCCAAATCGACGGCTTTACCGAAGACGTGATGCCGCTTGAGCCGCTTCGCGACAAATATGAATCTTTTGGCTGGCATGTTTTGGAAATCGACGGCCATAATATTGAGGCGATTGTCGACGCTTGCAACGAAGCCAAGGCGGTTTTTGAAAAACCGACGGTGATTATCGCCCATACGATTCCCGGCAAAGGCGTCAGTTTTATGGAAGCCGATTATTTGTGGCATGGAATGCCACCGAACAAAGAGCAGGCAAGAAAGGCTTTACATGAACTGCGAACATTGGGCGGGAAAATTAAGAGCGAGCATGAATAAATATGATTAGCGAAAACGCAAAACTCAACCCAAAAATTTTTTCCGAAGATATTGAGCAAAAACCGACCCGCGACGGCTATGGAGAAGGTTTGTTAATCGCCGGCGAAGAAAATCCCGGCGTGGTTGTTCTGTGCGCTGACCTGAAAGAATCAACCCGTTCGCTTCCCTTTGCCCAGAAATTTCCGGAACGATACATTGAAATGGGCGTGGCGGAACAGAATATGGCAACCGTGGCCGCAGGCCTTGGGGTAAGCAATAAAATTCCCTTCATTTCGTCTTACGCGGTTTTTTCGCCGGGCAGAAATTGGGAACAAATCAGAACGACAATCGCTTATAATGATTCCAATGTGAAAATTTGCGGCGCCCACGCCGGAGTTTCAGTGGGTCCGGATGGAGCCACTCATCAGGCGATTGAAGACATCGCCACAATGAGAGCGATGTCGAATATGAAAGTTTTTGTTCCCGTAGACGCTTTTGAGGCGAAAAAAGCCACTATCGCCGCGGCAAAAATTTGGGGCCCGGTTTATTTAAGATTCACCCGGGAAAAAACGCCGGTCTTTACGTCCGAGGACACCCCGTTTGTTCCGGGCAAAGCGGAAATTTTTTACGAATCAAAAAAACCTCAAGTTGTTATAGTCGGTTGCGGGCCTATTTTATACAATGCTTTATTGGCCGCCAAGGAATTGGAAAAAGAAAACATCGGCGTTATTGTTCTGAATAATCACACCATTAAACCGATTGACGAGAAAAAAATTATTGAATTGGCTAAAAAATGCGGAGCTGTGGTAACGGTTGAAGAACACAGCGTAATCGGCGGTTTAGGCGGCAGCGTGGCTGAAGTTTTGGCGAAAAATTATCCGACGCCGATGGAATTTGTCGGAATGAAAGATATTTTCGGCGAATCGGGACCGCCGGAAAAACTTATTGAAAAATACGGCATGGGAGCGAAGGATGTAATCAGCGCAGTGAAGAAAGTCATTAAAAGAAAAAAATAATTTATGTTTGACGTTATAACTATTGGCACGGCGACGCGGGATATTTTTTTAACCAGCTCGCTTTTTCAAGTGGTGAGGGACCCGAAACATTTGAAAAAATTGGGTTTTGCCGCGGGCGAAGCCCAATGTTTCGCTTTAGGGGGGAAAATTGAAATCGGCAAGCCGATTTTAACTACCGGCGGCGGCGCCACCAACGCGGCTGTCACTTTCTCGCGTCAAGGACTGAAAACCGCGGCTTTGATAAAAATCGGCGGCGACAGCGCGGCCAGCGAAGTTCTGGCCGAATTAAAAAAAGAAAATATAACTCCATTGGCGATTGGAGAAAAAAATAACGGCACGGCTTATTCAACTATTCTTCTGGCGCCGACCGGCGAGCGGACGATTTTGGTTTATCGGGGCGCTTCTGAAAATCTGGCGACAAAAGAAATTCCTTTCAACAAATTAAAAACCCGTTGGGTTTATGTTTCGCCGGGGAAAATTTCTCTTGAAGTGATGGAAAAAATTTTTAATTTTCTGGCGAAAAATAAAATTTTGATTGCCTTCAATCCTTCCAAATATTTTGTCGGAATGGGCGTCGGAAAGTTAAAGCCGCTCTTGGCAAAAACTAAAGCGGTTATTTTGAATCGCGAGGAAGCCGCTTATTTGACCGGCGTTGATTATCAAAAGGAAAAAGAGATTTTTAAAAAATTGGATAAAATCGTCGGCGGCATTGCGGTAATGACGGACGGCGGAGGAGGAGTTTTGGTATCTGACGGCCGCCGCCTTTATAAGACAGGTGTTTTTAAAGAAAAAAAAGTTGTTGATCGCACCGGCGCAGGCGACGCTTTCGGGTCGGGATTTGTGGCCGGCTTGATACATCGACAAGAGGAATGCAAAAAAGGATTATGCCGATTCGACAATATTGAATACGCCATTCGTCTCGGTTCGGCTAACGCCACCTCGGTTATTGAACGCATCGGCGCCAAAGCGGGAATTTTAACGAAGAAGGAGTTCAATTCTTCTTCTCGCTTCGGAAAATTAAAAATAAATTCAACAAGAATATGAAATCTTACGAAAAAATCGCGAGAATTTTAAGGACCGACAGGGATAATATCAGAATAATAGAAGAGCGTTTAGCGGCCGTTACAGGCAAAAAAGACGTAATGGATAAAATTATTGAAGGAAACGAAACCATGATAACCGACAGATTGAATCTTTTGGGATTGGCCAAGACATCGAGCGCCAAAGAAATTTATGACGCTTTAATCAGCAAAATTGAAGCCGACGACAATTTGCTGTTTGAAGCTTTGGGCCGGCCGATTATCACCGAAATGGCGAGTTCCAATTATGTTTTAAACGTTGCCAAAGAAATTGCCGGTTTGCCAAAGGGATTTTTCCTGAAAAAAGAAAAAGCGGTTAAATTGCTGAAAAACCAGCCTCCCCAAAATATAATAAGTTCTTTGGGTTATAAAAATGTCGATGAGCTGGTGGAAAAAGAAGATATTTTCGGAATTTTCAGCGCTATTCGTTTTTTGGAAGACGCCGATTGGCTGAACGATGTTTTTTTTAAGCAATATGAAACTCTCAAACCGAGCGATTTTGAAGAAAGAGAAATAATTCTGAAAACCCTGGACCAAAAGTGGGCGGTGGCGGCCGAATCATTCGTCAGAAAAAAATATCACAACATTTCTCATCTTAAGGAAATGGGCATAATCTTTGTAATACCGGTTGTTTTGGGCATCTCCGGAGAATTATTGAGAATGTTTTCTTTGGTGCTTCATTATTTGAACGAAATTCCTTTTTATTCTTCGTTATTTAAAAAATTCGCGGCTAATGAAGAAACTTTCGCTGATAATTTGATTTCTTTGTTAAGGGGAGATGTGATTGACCGTCAGCCGCCTTCACCGGCTGGCGGAGATCAAAAATCCCAATGGCTGATTGTCCAAAGATATTTGGGTAAAGACGATATAAATGACTGGAGGTTGTCTTTTCCTCATCTTAATCCCGAGGCGCTGCACTGGGAAAGAATGGAGAGAATGCTTTCGCGGGCCGGCGACTTGCTTGACGGTTTTGCGGTTGATTTAGCATTTTGGCAGAATTTGAATTGGGTCGGAGATTATTTTAAGGACGAAACCGGTATTGAAGTTTTGGTGAGTTTTAATCTTGTTGACACGGTGATGTCTTTGGTTATGGAAAAAGAACTGGTTAAATATTTTTATCATCATCAGGAATCGCTTTGGAACAGGATTTTTATCGAGTATTTCGGCGAAGAAAAAATGGAGGAAACGATAAAAGAAAACATCATTAAGGGGTGGTTTGAGATATGAAATCATTGAAAGAAATAATTAACGAAGCCGAAAGCCGCAAAATCGCGATTGGCCATTTTAATATTTCCGATTGTGTTGCTTTGAAGGGTATTTTTAAGGCGACTCAGGAATTTAATTTGCCGGTGCTTATCGGCGTTTCCGAAGGCGAACGGGATTTTATCGGAACCAAAAGAGCGGCTTTACTTGTAAAGAATTTGCGAGAAGAATTCAATTGGCCGATTTTTTTGAACGCCGACCATACTCATTCTTTTGAAAAAATAAAAGAAGCGGTGGAAGCCGGTTTTGATGCAGTGCTTTTTGACGGCGGGAAATTGCTGCTTGAGGAAAATATTAAACAAGCAAAGGCGGTTGTTGAATACGTAAAATCAATCAATCCGGATATTTTGGTTGAGGGTGAGCTTGGCTATATCGGTGGTTCGTCGACTATTTTAAAAGAAATTCCCGAAGGCGCGGCAATCAAAGAAGAAGATTTGACTAAGCCGGAAGAAGCCAGCCGGTTTGTTAAAGAAACCGGAGTTGATTTATTGGCGCCGGCTGTGGGCAATATCCACGGAATGTTCAAAAACACGCCGAATCCCCATCTTAATATTTCTAGAATAAAAGAAATCAGGGAAGCGGCCGGCGTTCCGTTGGTGCTTCATGGCGGCTCTGGTATCAGGGACGAAGAATTTTTAGCGGCAATTGACGCCGGCGTCTCAATTATTCACATTAACACCGAAATTCGGCTGGCTTGGCGGAATGGACTCAATGCGGCTTTAAAAGAAAATCCCGAAGAGATCGTTCCGTATAAATTGTTGTCGCCGGCTGTCGAAGAAATCAGAAAAATTGTTGGAGCAAGATTAAAATTATTCAATAAAATATAAAAAACCTGTTTGCCGGTGGGCAGGAGTTATCCACAGCTGGCCTTGACATCAATGTTTTGCGGCTTATCATTAAAAATGATGAATAAGAAGATTTTTTTAATGGGTTTTTCGGCGATAATCGCGGTCTTATTGAGCGCTGGAGCTTTAATTCTGCCAACAGCCGCTCAAACTTCTGGGACTTCGGCAACTCCGTTCCGCCAGCAAATCCGCGATATCCAGCAGGATTTTCGTCAGAATATCGAGGAAGTAAGGCAGAATTTAAAAGGAGAGATAAGCCAGTTAAGGGAGGGAGCGTTGGAGGAATTTAAAGAAAAGCGGTTAGAAGCCAAAAATTTAATAGAGCAGAAGAGAGAAGAATTTAAAAATACCATAGAAGAAAAACGCGCCCAATTGCAGAGCCAGATTCAGAAGAATCGGGAGGACCTGAAAAATCGCTTGATAAAAATCAAAGACGAGCGCAAGAAGCAGACGGTCGAAAGAATTAATAATCAGATTAATGAATTAAACGAAAGGAGATTGGATCATTTTTCCGACGTGCTGGAAAAATTGGAGAAAGTTCTTGACCGCATTGGTAGCCGGGCGGATAAAGCCGAAGCTCATGGTTTGGATATCAGCGCGGTTAGGACCGCCATTACCGAAGCTAATAACGTTATCGCGGCCAGTCGGGCGGCGATCGCGGCCCAAGCCGGAAAAACTTACACGATTATCATTAGTACGGAAGCCGCTTTAAGGACGGATGTCGGCAAGACAAGGCAGGTGTTGCACGACGATTTAACGAAAGTTCAGGAAACCGTAAAGGCGGCCAGGGAAGCGGTCAAAAAAGCGGCCGTGACTTTGGCGCAGATTCCGAGAGTCGATGAATTGGAAGTTGCGACAAGCACCGCTACCAGCACAGCCACTTCTTCAAACCAATAAAATATGAACAAAATTATTCTCACAGTTATAATATTGATTATCGCGATTGTTTTGATAGGTTTTGGCGTTTGGGTTTGGCAGTCTCAAAAAGGAATTCAGCCCGCGGCTCCAAAAGCAGGGGCGCCGGTTGTTAAGGAAGACAGCACCGCTTCAATTAACGATGCTCTCAACAGCGTCGACATAAATAATTTAGATAAAGAATTTCAAGAAATCGACGCGGACTTGAATTCTCTCTAAACGCTCGGCTTATTACGGGATAAATATGTTAAAATAAAAAGATTGGTTTAAAGCCAGTCTTTTTTATTATGTCGGCAAAATATAAATATATTATCGGCATTGACGAGGTGGGGCGGGGAGCGTTGGCCGGGCCGGTTGTTGTCGTGGCTTTGGCGCTGCCAATCAAAAAAAAATTTAAAATAAAACCGAAAGATTCCAAAAAATTAACGCCGAAACAGAGAGAAGCTTGGTTTAATTATGTCAAAAAATCAATACTATCCTATGGGATAGTGTCAGTTCCACCAAAAACAATTGATAAAATAAATATTTCTCAGGCGGCGAATTTAGCGGCCGCAAACGCTTTTGGGAGTTTAATTAAAAAATTTAAAATTAAGAATTGTCGAGTTTATCTCGATGGCGGATTATATATTAACAAATCAAAATTACAATTTAAAAATATAAAAATTAAGACAGTTATTAAAGGAGACGAAAAGATTAAAGCGATTTCTTTGGCGTCAATTGTCGCCAAAGTCCGCCGCGATAAATTGATGAAGAGATTGCATAAAAAATATCCGCGCTACGATTTTATTCATAATGTAGGTTATGGAACAAAAAAACATATAAAGGCCATAAAAAAATACGGATATTCGGCAATTCATCGGAGGAGTTTTTGTAAAAATTTTCTCAATTGACATTTTATAAAAATAATAGTATTTTAATCACAGCGTATTTTTGACAAAAATTTAAATAAGGAGGATGCCTAAAATGGGCAAATTCATAGTTTTAGAGGGAGGAGAAGGGGCTGGAAAAGGCGTTGTAATGGCGGATTTGCGCCAGCGTTTAGCCGGCCGTGATGATGTGATTTTTACCCGCGAACCGGGCGGAACTAAAATAGCGGAAAAAATCCGGACGCTTTTGTTGAGTAAGGGCAATGAGGCGATGTTGCCGTTGACAAAGCTTTTTTTATTTTGTGGCGCCCGGGCTCAGCATGTTAATGAGCTGATTAAGCCGGCATTAGAAAGCGGCAAAAACGTGATTAGCGATAGGTTTTCTTATTCAACCGTCGCGTATCAGATTTTCGGCAGAGTCAAGGGAGAGCTTGTTCAAATCTGCGAGCAGTTAAATTTCATCGCCACCGGCGGTTTAAAACCCGACGCTGTGATTTATCTCGACGTTGAGCCGGGCATCGGCCTTGAGCGGAAAGCTAAAAGCAAAGACGGCCATTGCACGCGGTTTGACAAAGAAAATTTCGAGTTTTACGCAATGGCGCGCATCGGATATCTGGAACAATATAGAAGATATATGGAAGAAAAAAGTAATCCGGTTTGGCATCTCATAGAAACAACCGTGACGTCGGAGCAGGAAGTAAAGGAAAAAGCGTGGGGAATAGTCAAAAAAATCTTGGAGATGAAATAAGAGAGGAGGTGTGAGTGTGGATAAAGGAATGAATGGGAAAGCAGAAATTTTGGGCTATTCAACAGGAATAACCGGAGCCGGTCCGATTCAGCTTATTGAACAAGCTGGTCGCACTTGTTATAAATCGCAGGGTAAAATTACTAACGATTCGGCCGCGAAGTTTGTATTAATGCTTAGAAAACTGGGACACGAAAGCGTTATTGAACATTCGTGGGTCGCGGTGCGATTTACCGGTTGTTCGCGCGCCGCCACCCACCAGCTTGTTCGTCATCGCTTAATGGCGATTTCTCAGGAAAGTCAGCGTTATTGCGACGAAAGCGGGTTCTTCTTCAATAACTACTATGTCGTTCCGCCTTCTATAATAGAAGCCGGACTTCTCGACTGGTACCGCGAAAGATTAAAACAGATAGACGGCTGGTATAAGGAGCTTCAGGAGAAACTAAAAGAAGCGATTAAAGCGGGCAAGACAAAAGGAAAAGTAAATGAAGATGCCCGTTTTCTCTTGCCCAACGCGGTATGTTCGGAAATAGTAATTTCTTGTAATTTCCGCGAATGGCGGCATATCTTCAAAATGAGGACCGACATTCACGCCCAGTGGGAAATCAGGTACGTGATGGTTGATACTTTAAAGCAATTTCAAAAGCTTTTTCCCGTAGTTTTCGACGATTTTAAAATAGCCGAAGACGGGAAAAGCGCCGCGTTAACAAAAGAATAGAAAATAAGTAAATAAAACCATGGCCCGCCAAAAATTTTTTCAAGGCGGGCTTTTTTATTTTGACAGAGTTTGATTTTTTCTATCTTTATAATAAGATGGTAAATAATCAATTCGTAATGGAAAATTTATTTATGGATAAAAAGGGGAAATTCATAGTGATCGACGGGCTTGATGGCTGTGGCAAAGGAACGCAAGTAAAATTGCTGGCAAATTATATTTTTGACAGCGATAAAAAGAATCATGTTTTTTTGACGCGTGAACCGTATAATAGCGAACACTACGGGGAAATAAGACGGCTCTTAAAAGAAGGCATTAATCCGAAAGACAACGCCGAACTTTTAGCGGAATTATTTGTTAAAGACAGACGCGCGCATGTGGAATTGATTAATAATTTTTTAAATCGCGGCATTCATGTTGTTTGTGACAGGTATAAATATTCGACATTCGCTTATCAGCAGGCGCAAGGAGTCGCGCTTAAAAAACTCATTGAAATGCATAAGAGAATTTTGGCGCCGGATTTAACAATTATTCCCGATGTTCCCGTTGATATCATCCTTGAAAGAATCGCCAAAGATGGCAATAGAAATCATAAAGAAGTTTTTGAACAAAAGGATTTTCAGGAAAAATTGCGGGAAAATTTTCTTGCACTCCCAACGGTTTTACCGGACGAAAATATAGTTTTTATTGACGGCAATAAATCCACAGAAAAGGTCTTCGAATCAATAAAAGAAATTATCTATAATTATGGTTTCTTTATATCAGCCGGAAAAATATAAAGTGTATTTAGGCAGCGGAAAATCAATCGGTTTTTGCACGATTTGGAACGAAGCGGAAGCTGTTTTCGGTAAATCAAAAATTTTACAGGAAAAAACAGCGATTTTAGGCACTCTTTACAGCCGTTCCGGAGTGAATATTGTTTTGCGGAATTTGGCGCTTAATCCGCAAATCAGAAAAATCGTTCTTTGGGGAAACGGCGGGCTTTCCAATACCCAGTTCGGTTTAATGGGAAAATCACTGATTGAGAAAATTTGGAACGAGGGTATTGATTCGGATGGTATTGTGGGGGGAACAAAATTCAAACTGGAAAAAGAAATCGACGCAGAGATTGTAAAAAAGATTATTGGCAATGTTGAATTGATTGACATAAGCCATCTTTTATTTGAAGAAGCGGAAAAATATATTGAAAAAATCGAAGCGGTTGGCGAACCGTATATGGAGCCGATAAAATTTCCCGAAGCTGTTTTGGAAAAAGTGGAAACTTTTCCTTCGGAAGAAGTCGGCTGGTTGGCGCGCGGGAAAACAATTATTGAAGCATGGACAAGAGTGGTTGAAAGGATAATGAGATACGGTTTGATTAAAGGAACGCAATACGGCTATCAGCAGAGGGAGTTGATTGGAGTAACTTGGGTAATAAGCGATGAGAATCCAGATAAGCCGGACTTGTTATTGGCTTTAGAGTGGCCGGAAGAATTGCAAAAAGTTACGGGCGCTACGGAAAAGGACATCAAAGAATATTATTCGGTGTTTTTGTCGCCTGAACCGCCGACGGGAATTTCTTACACTTACGGAAATCGTTTAATGCGTTATCCGTTGAATGACAGAAAATTAGACCAAATTGAAGAAGTGATTATCAAGCAATTAAAAGATTCTCCGGATTCGCGAAGGGCGGTGGCGACAACATTGGTTCCGGAGGTTGACGCTTTTTCAAAAGAGCCGCCTTGCATTACTCAGCTTCAAGCTCTTCAAAGCCGCGGCAAACTTCATTTTTTGGCGACAGTTAGAAGCCATGATATTTTCAAAGCCGCGATTCCCAACGCTTTTGGTTTGCGGATTTTACAAAAAAGAGTTTGTGAAAAACTGGGATTTGAATTGGGGTATCTTCAGATTACGTCGCAATCAGCCCATATTTACGAACAAGATTGGAATAATGCTTATCAATTGGTAAAATGCGCGTTTTGGGAAAGGACGCCGAGTTTGGTTTTTGACCTCGATACGCAGAGAGATATTAGGGGATATTTGATAATTAAGGTAAAAGACGGAAAAATTTTCGCTGATTTTCAGGGCCCGCAAGGAGAAGATTTAATGAATTTTGAAGGCGAAACAGCCAAAGAAATAATGAAAAAAATTGCCCAGCTTGAGATTTTAAGCAGAACCGACCATTTGCTTGATATCGGCGCCGAACTTCAAAAAGCCGAAATTGCGTTAAAGCAGCGGTTAGATTATAATCAAGATAAATCATTAATTTTTTAATATGATTCTTTCAGATAGAGACATTAAAAAAACAATTAAAGAAGGCAAATTGGTTTTTAAGCCGAAATTAGACGTGGATCAAATCGGGCCGGCTTCGGTTGATTTAAAATTAAGCCCGATTTTCAAAGTTTTTCATCCCGAAAGAAATAGTTTGTTGGACATAAAAAAAGAACTGCCGAAAGATTTTTATAAAACTTATAAATTAAAAGACGCGGAATCTTTTGTTCTCCATCCCAATAATTTTGTCTTGACCAGCACGGTTGAATATATCAAAGTGCCGGCCGATTTAGTTGTAAGAGTTGAGGGTAAAAGTTCATTGGCAAGAATGGGAATTTTAGTGCATAGCGCCGGTTTTGTTGACCCGGGTTTTGAAGGAACGCTTACTTTGGAAATTAGCAATCAGTCGAATATCGCCGTTGCTTTATATCCGAATATGCATATTTGCCAGATTGCGGTTGAATATCTGTCTTCGCCGGCGGAAATTCCCTACAACAAAAGAAAGAAATCTCTTTATTCAAAACAGAAAGGGCCGATGGGAGTAAAAACAAAAAATCTGTTTTAATTGACTTTTTATTCTAAATTTTATATTCTAACTTCTAAATTATGGGAGGCGTACCGGTAAAACATCATACAAAATCAAAAGTCGGCCGAAGAAGGTCGCATTTGGCTTTGAAATCGAGCCAGATTTTCGTTTGTCAAAATTGCCAGCATCCTGTCTTGCCCCATTGTTATTGCGTCAGTTGCGGAAATTATAAAGGAAAAATAATAAAGGAGCCGAAGTTGAAAATAAAGAAGTAAAATGGCCACTCGACACATTGCCCGCTCAATCGCGCTTCAATCCCTTTATGAATGGGATTTTTACAATAAAGAAAAGGATTTGACGGAAATTGTTGAACGCAATATTAAAGAATTCGGCGCTGGCATTAACGAGCCGGATTTTGTCTGGCGGATTGTCAAAGGAGTGATAGAACATATTAAGGATATTGACAAAGTTATTGAAAAGGCCGCGCCGGCTTGGCCGATAAACCAGATTTCCATTGTCGACCGCAATATTCTGCGCATCGGGCTCTATGAATTGCTTTATGCCGATAAAGCCGAAGTCCCCGAAAAAGTGGCCATTAATGAAGCGATTGAATTGGCGAAAAATTACAGCGGCGGAAATTCTTCTAAATTCGTTAACGGAGTTTTGGGAACGGTGTATAAAGAATTAAATCCCAAATCACAAGCGCCAAATCCCAAATAAATTTTTGTTATTTGGAATTTGTGATTTGGAATTTCTAAAAATTGGATTTATCTCAATTAGAACAAAAATTAGACGTTGTCTTCAATAATAAAAATTTATTGAAAGAATCTTTAACCCACCGTTCTTACTTGAACGAGAATCCTTCACGGGAAACGCCCCATAACGAGCGCCTGGAATTTTTAGGGGACGCCGTTTTGGAATTAGCGGTTACCGAAAATCTTTTTCATCAATATCCGGATTTTTCTGAAGGAGATTTAACCAGCATCCGTTCGGCTCTGGTTAATTATCAGATGCTCGCCGATGTTGCCAAAGAAATCGAACTGAATAATTATATCCTGCTTTCAAAAGGAGAGGCTAAAGATATCGGTAAAGCCCGGGATGTGATTTTAGCCAACGCTTTTGAAGCTCTTTTGGGGGCTATTTATCTTGATGCCGGATACGAAACGGCAAAAAAAATCATCAATGTTTCGGTGATGAATCATCTCGGGGAAGTAATTGAGAAAAAATTATATAAAGATCCAAAAAGCTTGCTTCAGGAAATAGTGCAGGAAAAGCTTAAAATTACTCCGATTTATTTAGTTTTGTCCGAAAAAGGTCCGGATCACGCCAAAATTTTTACGGTTGGCGCGTATTTCGGAGAAAAATTGGTTGCTCAGGGCGATGGCTTCTCCAAACAGGAAGCGGAAGTGGAAGCGGCAAAGAACGCGTTGAAGCATGTTTCTTAAATCCCTCGAACTTAACGGATTCAAATCTTTTGCCCAAAAGACCGTTTTGGAATTTCCCAAAGGCATTACGGCGATTGTTGGGCCGAACGGTTCCGGCAAATCAAATATTATCGACGCTATTCGCTGGCTTTTGGGAGAACGCGAAGCGAAAAATTTGCGCGGCTCAAAAATAGAAAATCTGATTTTTGCTGGCACCCCGAAAAGATCGAGAGTTGGAATGGCTTCGGTTGGGCTTTTTTTTGATAACAGTTCCGGTTTTTCCCAAATTGACTTCAGCGAAATATTAGTTTTACGCCGCGTAAGCCGCGACGGTGTTTCGCAATATTTTCTCAATAAATCCGAAACGCGCCTCAAAGATATAATTGATTTTTTCGCCCGCAGCCGGCTTGGCACCAAAGGATTGACCGTTATCAATCAGGGTTCAAGCGATTTGTTTGTCCGGGTTTCGCCGGAAGAAAGACGGGTGATGATCGAAGAAGTTTTGGGACTGAGGGAGTTCCAGATAAAAAAATCCGAAGCTGAAAGAAAATTGGAAAATACCAATTTCAATCTGGAAAAAGTGAAAGCGATGATTGAAGAAGTTATTCCGCGTTTAAGGATGCTCAAACGCCAAACCGTTAAGTGGCAGAAAAGAGCGGAAGTGGAAAAAGAATTAAAAGAATTGGAAGACAATTATTTTTCTTTCAAAGCCGGCGGGATTAACGAAGAAAAACAAAAAATTGAATTTGATTTGAAAGCGCTGGAAAAACGGATTTCGGAGAAAATATCAGAATTGAGAATTTTCGAAAGCGAGGTCAAAAAAATAGAAGGACAATCCAGCCCCCATAATTTGAATTTGCTCCGAAGCCGGAAAAACGAATTATCGGAAAAGTATTTGAAAATTCAGAAAGAATTGAGCCGCTTAGAGGCTAAATTGGAAATTTTGGGAAATCAAGAAGCCGGCGGTTCTTTCGGCGAAGGAGAGATTTTAAACTTTATCGGAGAAATCAAAGATGGTCTCAAGGATGGTCTCGCGTTGGAAGAAATCAAGGAAGCCGCGGCAATGATTGAAAGATTAATTTCCAGAATAGACGATTTTTTGAATCGGCCGCAAAACAGAAAAATAGAAGAATTAAGGGAATTAGAAGAATCTCGGCAAGGTCTTATTAAAGAAATTGGAACCGCGGAAGAAGGCATAAAAGAGGTCGAAAAATCGGAATCCGAAATCGCTCTCGGTTTGGAAGAATTCAACAAGCGTTTTCAGAAAGCCTACGGTTTTTTTGAACAAAAGAAAGATGAATTGTCTGTTTTGGAAAGCCAAAAACAAAAAATTCTTTTTGAAAAAGAAAAATTGGATTTGAAATTCCGGGATTTGGAAGTTCAGATGAGTCAAGCGGGAAGAAGAATAGAAGAACTGGGAAAATCGGAAATAAAAAATGGGGAACCGAATTTAATGGAAGTGGAGAAGCAAATGTTCAAACTTCGCGCCGAACTTGCCAATATCGGCGAAATTGACGAATTTTTGCTTAAAGAAGCCGAAACCGTCGAAAAACACCACAATTTTTTATCTTCTCAAGTTGAAGATCTGGAGAAAGCTTCAGATGATTTAAAAATTTTAATTAAAGAATTGAAAGAAAAAATTAAAAACGAATTCAATAAAGCCATCCATTTAATCAACGAGAAATTCGATCATTTTTTCCGGTTGATGTTTGAAGGAGGCCATGCTAAATTAAAAATTAAAAGTTCAAAGTTAAAAGTTAAGAACGATGACAGTAGCGGTGAAAATGAAAGCGATAACGATGAAACGGGCGATGGGGAAGAACAAGAACAGGAAGAAAAAATCGGCATTGAAATTGAATTGAATTTGCCGAAGAAGAAAATTACCAATTTGGAAATGCTTTCCGGCGGAGAAAAAAGTTTGGTTTCCGTCGCCGCGCTTTTCGCTTTAATTTCCGTGTCTCCGCCGCCCTTTCTGGTTTTGGACGAAATTGACGCGGCGCTTGACGAAAGAAATTCTCGCCGCTTCGCCAACCTCGTCAAAGAATCCGTTTCCCAAACCCAGTTTATCGTTGTTACCCACAATCGGGCGGTAATGGAAATTGCCGATGTGTTGTATGGCGTGACAATGAATGAAGACGGCACATCAAAAGTGTTGTCATTAAAACTTGACAATCAAAAGCCATAAATTATAAGCTATAAGCTATCATGTTAGCCATTAAATTAAAAAGAATTGGGAAAAAGGGGTATGCGACTTTCAGAATTATCGTGTCTGAAAAGCGGTCAAAGGTTTTTGGTCGATTTATCGAAGATTTGGGCTGGTTTAATCCTCACAGCAACGAATTGAAAATTAACAAAGAAAGAATCGAATACCGCCTGAAAAACGGCGCTCAGCCGACGGACAGAGTTTATAATTTATTGATTAAAGCAGGCGTGCTTAAAGGACAGAAAAGACCGATGCACAAGGTTTCCAAAAAATCTTCCGAAGAGCCGGTTTTGGAAGCTAAAGCGCCGGAAGCGCCGGTTGCGGCTTGATTTTATCGTTGAAAATGATATTGTTTTAGCAATATAAAAGGTCGGAAGAAAATCAGAATTAAAGACATATAGTTATGGAAGGAAGAGACCAGAAATTTCTTGAATTCGTCGTTCAGTCTATTGTTGATCATCCCGATGAAGTGAAAGTTGAGCGGAAAGTCGATGAGATGGGAGTGCTTTTGACTCTTCATGTTCATCCGACCGATATGGCTCAAGTTATCGGCCGAAGGGGATTAACGGCTCAGGCAATCCGGTCATTGTTAAGGATAGTCGGAGTTAAAAACAACGCCCGAGTCAATCTGAAAATAGCCGAACCGGAAGGTTCAACGAGAGAAAGGCCTTTAGTTGAAAGAGAAACCGGAAATATTTAATCAAATTTTAAAAATCCCGCTGTCAAAAGCGGGATTTTTGTTTTAAAATATATTTATATGCGTTTTGATATTATTACAATTTTCCCGAAGATTTTCTCCGCCAAAGGCGGATCATATTTAAATGAGTCTATTTTGAAGCGCGCCCAAAAAAATAAATTGGTTGATATTAAAATCCATAATTTGCGGGATTTTACGAAAGACAAGCATCGCAAAGTGGATGATCGTCCGTTCGGCGGCGGGCCGGGAATGGTAATAACAGTTGAGCCGATTATTAAGGCCGTGTCAAATATCAATCGTCAAGCGTCAAAAAAGAAAATCAAAGTTATTTTATTTACTCCGGGAGGAAAACAATTTAATAATAAGACGGCGGCAAATTTGGCGAAAAATTACGACAATCTGATTTTAATCTGCGGCCGATATGAAGGAATCGACGCCAGAGTGGAAAAAGTAATTGAAAATTTAAAATTAAAAATTGAAAATTTAAGTGTCGGACCCTATGTTTTGACCGGCGGCGAATTGCCGGCAATGGTTTTAATTGACGCGGTTTCCCGTCAAATCCCCGGCGTTTTAGGCAAGCAAGAATCATTGGAAGAGAAGCGGTATGGCGCCGGATTGTCGGTTTACACCCGGCCGGAAGTTCTTAAATACAAAGGGAAAAAATATAAAGTTCCAAAAATTCTTCTTTCAGGAAATCATAAAAAAATTGATGAATGGCGGCGCGAGAATTGACAATTTTTATTTTCTGCCATATAATTTATCTTGATTAAAGTCCGCCAAGAGCGGACTTTATTGTCATAATATGGACATCAAAAATCTAAACAGAGTTATAGAACAAATCGCCGATGAGCGGGGCATCGATAAATCGATGGTCGCAGAAGCCGTGGAATCGGCCGTGGCCGCCGCTTACCGCAAGGAATTCGGGAAAAGGGGAGAAAACATCAAAGCCGAAATCAATTTCAAAACCGGCAGTTTTAAATTTTGGAAAATAAGAACCGTGGTTGATGAAACAACGGTAAGAGTGAAGGAAGAGGGGAAAGAACCGGAAATTGAAGATAAGAGTAAGGAGAGTGAAAAAGAACTTTTGCCGCTTTACAATTCGGAAAGGCATATTTTTCTTGACGAAGCGAAAGCCGTTAAATCCGACGTTAAGATTGACGAAGAATTGGAATTTCCTTTAGAGGAGCGCGAAGATTTTGGTCGTATTGCCGCTCAAGCGGCCAAACAGGTGGTCTTGCAGAAAATTAGGGAAGCGGAAAGGGAATCAATCAAAAAAGAATATGCCGGAAAAGAAGGAGAAATCGTTTCAGGAGTCATTCAGCGCATTGAGCGCGGCAATGTTTTTGTCGACATCGGCCGGGCGGTCGGAGTGATGTTTTTTAATGAAACCATACCCGGCGAATATTATCGTATCGGTGAGAGATTGAAATTTTATCTTTTGGCGGTTCAAGAAGAAAGCGGGAGGTCGCCGGGATTGGTCCTTTCGAGATCTCATCCCAAGTTTGTCAGCAAGTTATTTGAGTTGGAGGTGCCGGAAATTCACGAAGGCACGGTGGAAATCAAAGCGATTGCTCGGGAGCCCGGCAATCGGACAAAAATAGCGGTTGATTCAAAAGTTGAGGGAGTGGATCCGGTTGGCGCTTGCGTTGGTCAGCGGGGGACGCGCGTGATGGCCGTAACCAATGAATTAGGCAATGAAAAAATCGACATTATTGAATGGTCGGAAAACCCAGATAAATTTGTGGCCGCGGCTTTATCGCCGGCTAAAGCCAAGGCAGTGGAAATTTTGCCCCGCCGCGAAGCCCGGGTTTTTGTTCCAGAAGACCAGTTAAGTTTGGCTATCGGCAAGGGGGGGCAAAATGTGCGGCTGGCGGCAAAACTCACGGGTTGGAAGATAGACGTGCGTTCGCTTTCGCGGCCGGAAGAAGCGGTGGCCGAAGGAATCGCCGAAGCCGGTTCTGAAATTGAAAAAAGCGAAGAAAAAGAGTAAAATTATTTTATGTTCAAAATGTCCATTGGCGAAAACGCGCCCGAGGAATTCAACGTTATTGTTGAAATTCCAAAAAACAGCCAGAATAAATATGAATTTGACGAAGAAAGCGGGATGATTAAGCTTGACCGCGTTCTTTTTTCGCCGATGCATTATCCGACAGATTACGGCTTTATTCCGGAAACTTTATCCGCGGACGGCGACCATCTGGATACGCTTGTCTTCGGCAGCGACCCGCTTTTTCCCGGCTGCGCGGTTAAAGTCCGGCCCATCGGGATTTTAAAAATGGTTGACAACGGGGATGAAGATTATAAAATTTTAGGCGTTCAGGTGGACAATCCGCGTTTTGACAATATTAAAGACATTGAAGACATTAAAGCCACCCACGAACATTCCTTGAAAGAAATAGCCCATTTTTTTGAGGCCTACAAAGAATTGGAAGGCAAAAAAGTCAAAATTTTCGGCTGGGAAGGATCGGTAAAAGCCAAAGAAGAAATTAATAAAGCGCGAGAAGCGTACAAACAAAAAAAATAAAATTTTTATGAATTTGATTCCTACCGTTATAGAAAAATCTCAATACGGCGAACGCGCTTACGACATTTATTCCCGTCTTTTGAAAGACCGGATTATTTTTCTCGGCGGTCCGGTTACCGACCAGACAGCAAACAGCATTATTGCCCAGATGCTTTTTCTGGAGCACGAAGATTTCAAAAAAGACATCACTCTTTACATCAACAGCCCCGGTGGGTTGGTAACCGCCGGCATGGCGATTTACGATACAATGCAATATATTAAGCCGGATGTCTCGACGATTTGCATGGGCTTGGCGGCTTCGGCGGCCGCGGTTTTGCTTTCGGCCGGTAAAAAAGGCAAACGATTTGCTTTACTCAATTCGGAAATCTTGCTTCATCAGGTAATGGGCGAAGCCGGCGGCCAGGCCGTGGAAGTGGAAATCGCCGCCCGCCAGATTCTTAAAATTAAAGACCGGGTTAATCAGATTTTGGTAAAACATACCGGTCAGCCGCTGACGAGAATAGAAAAAGACACGGACCGCGATTTTTATCTGACTGCTCAGGAAGCCAAAGAATACGGCGTGATTGATGAAATCATCAAAGGTAAAAATAATCGCTGAAAACCATATGGAACTTATCGTTCAAAAAAGAGAAATATTCGGAAAGAAAAACAAATCCTTGCGTAAAACGGGCTTGATTCCGGCCGAGCTTTACGGCCATGGATTGGAAAATTTGCATCTCGGCGTTTCGGCCAAAGAATTTTCGCGCCTTTTCAAAGAAGCCGGCGAAAATACCGTCATTAAACTGAAGGTCGGAGAAAAAGAATTCAATGTTTTAATTCATGACATCGATAAAAACGCTTTTACCGACGAAATTTCCCACATTGATTTTTACAGCGTCAAGATGAATGAAAAAATCCGGGCGCGAATTCCTCTGGAATTCGTCGGTGAATCAACGGCAATCAGGGAAAAAGGCGGAATTTTGGTCAAAGCGATGCACGAAATAGAAGTAGAAGCTTTGCCCGGAGATTTGCCTCATAATTTTCAAGTTGATATCAACGCTATTTCAGACATCGGCGCGAGCGTTTTTGTCAAAGATTTGAAAATCTCTAAAGAAGTCAAAGTTTTGGTTGCTCCGGAAACCGTAATCGCCACCGTTACGGAAATGGCCAAAGAAGAAGAAATTCCGGCCGGACCGGCAGGCGTTGAAGAAGTAAAAGTGGAAACCGAAGAAAAGAAAGAATTAAGGGAAAAAGAAAAAGAAACCGAGGAAAAAACAAAATAATTGTAAAATGTTAAGACCTCGCGTCTTAATCGACATAAAAAAAGACTCTGGTTTAAATTCTTTTCGGCGTCTCTCTCCCAGAGTCAGTCTCAAAAAAGGCGAATTTTTTTTCATTTCCTTAAAATCTTTTACGGGAATCATTTTGATTTTTATCGTCGCTCTTCCTTTTGTTTTCGGGCTGGTTAAAGCGCCAACAGTCGTCTCTCTGGCCGCTTCCAGCGTCGAGAATGAAGATAAAAGAAAAACATTGGAAGCGGAACTTGAAAAATATGAAAATCAGATAGATGAATACGAAACAACTATCGCAAATTTAAAAAAACAGGGAAACACTCTTAAATCCGAAGTTGAAAAACTTAACGCTAAAATCGCCAAACTTAATCTTCAGATAAAAGCCGTTGTCTTAAATCTTAAAAGGCTTGATGAGGAAATAGGCGTTACCCAATCGAAAATCGATTCCACTCAAAAAGACATTGATTTCAACAAAATAGCTTTATCGGAAACTCTGCAAAACATTTACGAAAGCGGCAATAAAAAAATGCTCGAAGTGCTTTTGGCCAATCCTCAGCTTTCGGATTTTTTCAACGATTTGAACAATCTTTTGTCCGTTCAGGATAATTTGAAAACCGTTCTGGAAAAAATCACGTCTTTGAAAGATCAATTGGTTGATGAAAAAGAAGCGCTGGCTTTGGAGCGTTCTGACGCAACCGCGTTAAAATCTTATCAGGATGCTCAAAAAACGAGCATTCAAAAAACTCAGGAAGACAAAAATACTTTGCTTAAAGTCACCAAGGGGAGGGAATCGGAATACCAAAAAATTCTGGTTGAAACCAAAAAAACCGCGGCTGAAATCCGAAAACAAATTTTTAAATTGCTTGGCGGCGGCGAACTTTCTTTTGAAGAAGCTTATCAATTGGCAAAATATGCCGAAAAAGCGACCGGTGTGCGGGCGGCGTTGATTTTGGCGGTCTTGGACAGGGAATCGGCTTTAGGCAAAAATGTCGGCCAATGCGATTATAAAACGGCGATGCATCCGAAACGCGATATCCCGATATTTTTGGAAATTATCTGGGAATTGGGTTTAACGAGCAATGTCGAATCAGGAGTGATAAAAGTTTCTTGCGCCAACGCTGACGGAGCTTACGGCGGCGCGATGGGACCGGCGCAATTTATTCCTTCCACCTGGAACATATATAAGAGCCGAATAACGGAGATTACCGGCAATAATCCGCCTTCGCCCTGGAAAAACGAAGATGCTTTTACGGCCACCGCTTTGTATTTGAAAGACGCCGGCGCGGCTAACGCCAGCTTGGCCCAGGAAAGAATCGCGGCAGCCAGATATTATGCCGGCTCCCGTTGGCAAAGGTATCTTTGGACTTACGGCGCCAGAGTTATTTCCCGCGCTCAGCAATTTGAAGACGATATCGCGATTTTGACTTCTTAAGAAGATTTTTTGAACGCTTTGATAATCGGGTCAAGGTCTCCGTCTAAAATGCGTTCAATATTATGCCATTTTTTATTGATGCGGTGGTCGGTAATTCTATCATCTGGAAAATTATAAGTTCTGATTTTTTCCGCCCGTTCGGCGGCGCCGATTTGTTCTTTGCGGTTGGCGCCTAATTTTTGCGCTTCGCTTTGTTTTTGCGCTTCATATAATTTGGCGCGTAAAACCGTTAAAGCCGCTTCGCGGTTGGCGTGTTGGGACCGTTCGGCACGGGAAGAAACAACGATGCCGCTGGGTTTATGTAAAATTCTGACGGCGGTTTCCACTTTATTGACATTTTGCCCGCCCGGTCCGCCGGCTCGGGAAAAAGTGGTTTCCAAATTATCGGGACTAATATTTACTTCTTTGGCTTCCACTTCGGGAAGGATGGCAACCGTGGCCGTTGAAGTGTGGACCCGGCCGGCTTTTTCGGTTTTGGGGATTCTTTGAATCCGATGAACGCCGGATTCTTGCTTCAAATTTTCATAAACGCCTTGCCCTTCGATTTTTCCGACAAATATTTTATATCCTTCAAGCGAGGTTTGATTGGTGTCGAGAACGGAAAATTTCCAACCCATTCGAGCGGCGTATTTTTGGTACATTCTTACCAAATTGCCGGCAAAAATAGCGGCTTCATCGCCGCCGGTTCCCGCTCTGATTTCTAAGATAATTTTATTTATAATAATATTTGTTTTTTTTGGCAAAAATAGCGGTCTGATTTCTTTTGGTCGCCGCCCGCGCCGGCGCGTATTTCAACAATAATTTTATTCATTTGAAAATTATTGCGAGTTAGGATTTTAATTTCCTTACTCTCACTTTTTTCTTCGGAGATTCTTTTTTCTTGCTGACGCGGGATTTGAATCTTTCGGCGCGGCCCATAGCGTCAACTAGTTTTTTTTTGCCGGTGTAAAAAGGATGACAGCGTCCGCAGATTTCCGTGTGAATTTCCGGCTTTGTCGAACCAATGGTAAAAACGGCGCCGCAAGCGCATTTGGCTTTGGCGGAAGAAAAGTATTCAGGATGTATATTTTTTTTCATAACTCGTATATTAACAATGTTTTTAGGGGTTGACAAGAGAGAGGTGTTGTCTATAATGGTTTATGCGCGGTAACGGAAAGCAGTTTGAAAATTTAATAATACAATCAAAATTTTTTCAATTGTCCCAATTATATTTGAAGTAGGTTGTAGTAGGTAGTCAGTAGTCAGCAATTTTTTTTGCTTTCTACTTACTACTTTCTACTATGCTACTTTTTTTGAGAGTTTGATCCTAGCTCAGGATGAACGCTGGCGGCGTGGATAAGGCATGCAAGTCGAACGATCCATTTTTTGAACAAGATGAGATTACATCAAATTAAGGGAAGAAAATGGATAGTGGCGAACGAGTTAGTAATACCTTGGTACATACCCTAAAGTGGAACATAATTCGTCGAAAGGCGGACTAATTTTCCATAGTATCCGATGCAACATTCGGATTAAAGTCGCAAGACGCTTTAGGAATGGCCTGGGCCCGATCAGCTAGTTGGTGAGGTAATGGCTCACCAAGGCTATGACCGGTAGGGGGGGTGAGAGCCTGTTCCCCAACGACGGAACTGAGACACGGTCCGTACACCTACGGGTGGCAGCAGCCGAGAATATTCCACAATGGGCGAAAGCCTGATGGAGCGACGCCGCGTGCAGGATGAAGGCCTTCGGGTTGTAAACTGCTTTTAACTGGGAAGAAGTCGCAAGACTGACGGTACCAGTTGAATAAGGGGTTGCTAACTCTGTGCCAGCAGCAGCGGTAATACAGAGACCCCGAGCGTTATCCGGATTTATTGGGCGTAAAGAGCGTGTAGGGAGATTGATGTGTCTGAAGTTAAATCTCAGGGCCTAACCCTGAGCCTGCTTCGGAAACTATCAAACTAGAGGGCGTTAGAGGCAGATGGAACAGCCGGTGTAGGGGTGAAATCCGTTGATATCGGCTGGAACACCAAAGGCGAAGGCATTCTGCTGGGACGTTCCTGACCCTGAGACGCGAAAGCGTGGGCAGCAAAAAGGATTAGATACCCTTGTAGTCCACGCCCTAAACGATGTCCGCTAGCTGTTTCGAGTATCGACCCTCGGAGTGGCGAAGCTAACGCGTTAAGCGGACCGCCTGGGAAGTACGGTCGCAAGACTAAAACTCAAAGGAATAGACGGGGACCCGCACAAGCGGTGGAGCATGAGGTTTAATTCGATGGTACACGAGAAACCTTACCAGGGTTTGAAATGTTGGCGAAAGCTGTTTGAAAGGACAGCTGTCTCACAAGGACGCCAGCACAGGTGCTGCATGGTTGTCGTCAGCTCGTGGTTTGAATTGTTCCCTTAAGTGGGGTAACGAGCGCAACCCCTGTTGTCTGTTATAAGTGTCAGACGAGACTGCCGTGTTTACACGGAGGAAGGCGGGGATGACGTCAAATCCGCATGGCCCTCTGATACCCTGGGCCACACTCATGCTACAATGGCCGATACAAAGGGTTTGCCAAAGCGCAAGCTGGAGCTAATCTCAGAAAATCGGCCCCAGTTCGGATTGAGGGCTGAAACTCGCCCTCATGAAGCCGGAATCGCTAGTAATCGCGCATCAGCTATGGCGCGGTGAATACGTTCTCGGGTCCTGTACTCACCGCCCGTCACGCCAAGGGAGCCGGGAGAAGGTGAACCCCGACATTGCGTCGGAGCAGCCTTAGCTCGGTGACATGGGCGAAGTCGTAACAAGGCACGCGTAGCGGAAGCTGTGCGTGAATCAATTAAACTAAATTAGTGTCGATTTCAAAGGTGTTGGTCGTGGAGCCTTAAGTCACGATTATTGGGATAATTGAAAAAGTTCTGATTGTGTATTTGGAATCCGCCGTCTTGCGAGGCGGATTTTTAATTTATATAATAGATTTATTACGCAATAAATTTAATTTGAAATAGAATATGAAAACCATTCTTCTTGTCGAAGACGACCCATTTTTGTCTTCTTTGCTGAAAAACAGATTACAAAAAGAAGGATTCGAAATTATCTTGGCTAAAGACGGCGAGGAAGCTTTAAGTTATTTGAAAGCAAGCCGGCCGGCCATTGTTTTGCTCGATTTGATTTTGCCGAAAAAAACCGGTTTTGAATTGATGGAAGAAGCGCGGTCAGACCCCCAGCTTCAGGCTCAAATTAAAGATTTGCCGATAATCATCATTTCCAATTTGGGTCAGCGCGAAGACATTGCCAAAGGCAAAGAATTGGGGGCAATGGCATATTTTATTAAAGCCGAGATTTCCATTGACGAATTAATTCAAAAAGTCAAAGAATTTCTGAAATTATAAGCTTCGCGGGATAAGGCAGAAAGTTATCCACAAGCCGATTTCCTTTGAGTGGTTTATTGTGTATAATAATAAAAAACCTGCTGGCTAGGCAGGACGGAAAAGGTCGGTAATTATAAATTATAAATGAAAAAAGGTTTTACTCTTTTGGAACTTTTGATTGTTATCGGTATTTTGGCGATTTTAGCCACTACCGTGACTTTGGTTTTGAATCCGGCTGAATTATTGAAGCAAGCCAGAGATTCGCAAAGGCTGGGAGATTTGGGCAGCGTTCATGCGGCGTTAAGCATGTACGCGGCTACGGCCACCACCTCGCCGTTATTCACCGCGACCACGACTTGCACTTTTGCCACATCAACAGGGCCGTTTCCTCCGGCTTGCGCAACCAATTCCAATACATCTGTTAGTGGCAGCGGTTGGGTTAACATTGATTTTAACCAGACTAGCGGCGGTTCGCCGTTGAGCCGATTGCCGCTTGATCCAGTTCAAAGCGCGCTTTATCACTACGCGTTTAAAAATGACGACGGTCAAAATACTTGGGAATTGGATGCGGTATTGGAGAGCAACAAATATTCTCCTCAAATGACCAGTGATGGCGGCAATAACAACAACTATTATGAAATCGGCTCTGACCCCGGTCTTAACCTCTAAGTTTCGGCGAAAATGCTGTCAGTTTTTTCTCTTTTTGTTTTAATCGTTGTTTTGGGGGCGCAGATATTACGGCGCCCCTTTTTGGCGAAATATATTTTTTTATTTTCAATATCCGTCGTTTTTGCCGCGCTTTTTTACCGGTCTTATCTTCAGTATCAAGTTTGGTCTCAAAACGGGATTTCAAAATTCCTTTTGCCGCCACATCAATCCGCCAATTATTTTATTTTTTATGTTATCACCAGATTTTTTGCGTCTTATCTGATTTCTTTAGCCGCCGCAATTTTATTTTTTATTGCGGCTTCGATTTTAAATAAAAAATACCGGGAAAGATTTTTCTATCCGGAAGAATTTTGGCTCGGCGCGTTGTCGCTTTTTTTAGTCGGCCATCCCGGTTTGATTTTTTATTTTATTTTTTTGGTTTTAGCATATTTATCGATTCAATTTTTCTTTTTTTTGATTTTCCGTTTTCCGTTTTTCCGCGTTTCGCTTTATTATTTATGGACGCCAATCGCCATTTTCGTCATTTTAGCAACCAAGTGGCTACAAACTTCGACAATATGGAATTTGCTTAAAATATAAGAAGGCTTCGTTTTACTATCCTATTTTACGATCGTAAAATAGGATAGTAAATTTGACAAAAAATATTCAATAGTCTAATATTGAATCATAAAGTCCGCAGACAAGAGGCGTTAAATAAGACCTCTCGAGGATAAGTTATTTTTGACCGCGGCCTTGAAAGCCGTTTTTTATTTATTATGCTTACTAAGCAGCAAAAAGCCGAACAAATTAAAGAAGGAAAAAAAGCGATTAGCAACAGCCAATCTTTGGTTTTTATTGATTTTTCCGGTAAAACGGTGGAAGACCTTAAAAAGTTGCGACGGGTTTTATTGGATATCGGCGCCAAGCTGAAAGTAATCAAAAAAAAATTATTGCGGGTTGCTTTCAAGGAAAGCGGCATTGATTTCAATCCGGAGCAGTTTGAATCACAGGTGGGAACGATTTTTTCGGACAAAGATATTCTCGGAATTGCCGGCCCGATTTACAAATCGGAATTGAAAATTTTAGGCGGTTACGATTTGTTCGCGAAGAATTTCATCGATGCGGAAACGGTCAGAAAAATCGGCCGGTTGCCTTCGAGGGAAATCTTGCTTGGCCAGTTGGTCGGCATGATTTCGGCGCCGATAAAAATGTTTATGCATGTGTTGAGTGAAAAATCTAAAATGGTCGAAAATAAATAATTAAATTAAAATGGAAAAATTTCACGATATCATCGAAAAAATCGAAAAATTGACGGTTGTCGAACTCGCTGATTTGGTAAAAACTTTGGAGGAAAAATTCGGCGTTTCGGCCGCTATGCCTGCGGCAGCGGGAGCCTCTCAAAGCGGAGGCGTGGCGGCGGAAAAGACATCTTTCGACGTTGTTCTTAAATCCGGCGGCGAACAAAAAATTAACGTCATTAAAATAGTCAAAGAAGCGACTGGATTGGGGCTTAAAGAAGCTAAAGACCTGGTTGAAGGCGCGCCGAAACCGATAAAACAGGGATTAAAGAAAGAAGAAGCCGAAGAATTGAAGAAAAAACTGGAAGAAGTCGGAGCAACGGCGGAACTCGTCTAAGCGCAAAAAAGCGCTTTTCAAAAGCGCGGGGCGGTTAGCTCAGTGGCAGAGCATTGCATTCACATTGCAGGGGTCATAGGTTCAAATCCTATACCGCCCACACTTTATTTTCTAATGAACGCTTCTTTGGGAGAAAGATAAGAAGCGCGTCTGGCCGGCCAGAAGCCGGCGACAAGGCCGATTAAACTCGATGAAGCGATAATCAGGCCTATAAACCAAAGAGGAGTGATGAAAATATCAAAGGGTTTGCCGCCTAAACGGGACGCCAATATGTTCAAAGCAAGATTGGCGAGTTCGCCGACGCCCATTCCCAGAGCGACGCCGCCGACGCCTCCTGAAAATCCCATCACGAAAGATTCCATCAAAAACAAATTTCTGACATCGGTGTCGGTGGCGCCGAGCGATTTAATTATTCCCACTTCGAAAATTCTTTCCAAAAAACTGACCACCATCGTATTAAACATTCCGACGGCGGCGACAATCAAAGCCGTCACCCCGAAGACTCCGAGAACCGTAGTGATGATTCCCATCACCTTGGTGGCCTGGTTGACCAAATCTATCCGGGCGGAAATCAAAAATCCTTTTTCAAGAAGTTTGTCGCGCAAAGATTCGACGGAGTTGATATCTTTGGCTTTTACCAGAACTTTTTTGTAAAACGGCGGTTTTTTATCCAAAAATTCTTCGGGAATCAGAGCAAAAGGCGGCTGAAGCTCGTCGGTGATGACTCCCTTCAGGGTCAGCGGTTCTTTGGTTTTTGTTTCTTCCACTTCTATTTTCCCTTCGCTTTGATAAAAAATTTTGAAAGGGAATTTCTGTCCCAGGCTTTTTTCCCTAAAAGCTAAAAAAGCGTCATACAGACCGGTCAATTTCAGGGCGGAAGCGGAAAGAATAACGGCTGGTTCGGCTTCTTTGAAATCCGTGCCGACATCCGGCATTTGCCCGGATAAGCGGAAATAATTTGCCCTGACAATTTTTATCATTATCAGTCCGGTGACGTCCTGGTTTTTTATTTCTCCGGTGAATTCTGCCACCGGAGAAATTTCCGCGGTTTGCGGCAGGTCGGCAATCATTTTTAAATCGTCTTGAACGATGTTCAAATCCGTTTCCGAAGGATAAAGCGCTTCAAGCGTTATCAGAGAATCTTCGGTGGAAACAAGTTTTCCGATTAAAACATACTGTAAGCCGTAGCCCAGGGAGATTAAAAACAAAACCGTACCGATGCCGAACGACATACCCGTAATTGTCAAAAATGTTCGCAATGGTTTGGTGCGAAAAACTCTCAAAGAGAGTTTGAACAAGTCGATTGTCGATAAGCCGTGAGTTTGTTCCAAATTGGAAATCATAATTTATTAAACATGAAGCGAGCCGTTGTTGTTATGATTGCCGACCAAAATCGCTTCCATTCTTTCGCCGATTTTTAATGAACTTCTGAAAGACAACCCGATACCGAACTGATTTTTGGGAAAATTGAGAATTTTCTGGAATTGCTCGGCGTCAATGATGTTTTTCAGTCTTTCACCGATAATTTCATCAAGGCGGATTCTTTGGATTTCACTCAGTTTACCGTGATAAGCTTCAAACAGCCAATCCCTGATTTTTTCGATTTCCGCGACCAGCGGCGTTTCGGGATTTTTTTCCAATTCGGCGTAAATTTCTTCAATTGTTCTTCTTTTTTCGGCGATTTCGTCAGTGTAGGCGGCGATTTTCGCGGCTTTTTGTTTCCATAAACCGACACCGCCGTCTTTATATGGCCGGTCAAGCACCCGCCGGAAAGTTTCCGGATCTATTTTGTCGCTAAACCGCTGGGACAAGAAAAATTCAAATCTTTTTATTTCATCAATCGAATAACCTCTGAGTAAAAGGCCGGAAAGAGCTTGGGCCATCGCTTCCGACGGAGAAGTTTGTTGTGAAAGTTCTTTGAAAATATGTTTGGAAATCGCTTCGGCGACCCGGCCCGGCTTGGATTCCTCGGTTTTGGTGATTTCGCCGTCTTTCATGTAAAAGATTTTTTTTGCGTCCCTCAAGCTCCAGGCCTCATGAGTGACCATAATAATGGTTCGGCCGTCTTTTTCGTTCAGCTCTTTCAAAAATTCCAGAACTTTTTCCGCGTTGGCTGAATCAAGATTGCCGAGCGGCTCGTCAGCCACGATAATCGGCGGATTGTTGGCCAAGGCCCGGGCAATACCCACTCTTTGCTGTTGGCCGCCGGAAAGTTCAAACGGATAACGGTCTTTCAATTCTTTTATGTCCAGCCGCTCCAAAAGCCGCAGGGACTCCTTTTCTCTTTTTTCCTGGGAAACTCCCAGAAACGCCATCGGCAGAGCAACATTGTTCATCACCGTCAAAGAGGGAATTAAATTGAATTGTTGAAAAACAATGCCGATGCCGATTTGCCGGTAAATTGCCAGCTCCCTTCTTGAAAAATTTGATATGTCGCGGCCGTTAATCAAAATTTCTCCTCCTTGCGCTTGATCAATGCCGGAAATTATGTAAAGCAAAGTGGTTTTGCCGCAGCCGGACGGCCCGAAAAAAGCCACATATTCACCCTTTTCTATTTCGAGATTGACGTTTTTCAGGGCGTGTACTTCAGAGGGTTTTTCTTTATCGTACCAGAGATTTACGTTTTTAAGTTCGATAATTGGATTCATTTTATGTTGACGCTATTTTTTCCACGAATTCCACCAGCTCTTTCGGCAGGTTGTCGCCTTTAACGAGATAATTTTCCGCTCCCAGCGTTTTCACCTGGTCTTGGAGTGATTTCTCGCTGTGGCCGGAAAAAACTATTATTTTTATTTTTTTCAAATTCGGGTCGCTTTTTATTTTTTTAATTATGGAGAAGCCGGCTTCCGGAGAAGAAATAACCCGGCCGTCTTTTTCAATCGGCATCACCAAGTCGAGAAAAATGATGTTTGGGCGGGTTTCCGGATTGTTGATTGTTTCCTCGGCTTTTTTCAAGTTGTCGGCCACCGTCAATTCATACTTATATTCCAGGCCGTGAATCCAAAAAATATCGCGGAAATAAATCCGGATCATTTCATCGTCGTCAACCAGAAGAATTTTTATTCTTTGGGCATCTAATGGCATTATTTTATATTCTATTATAATTTAATTATATCAATTTTTCCATCAAATTTATCCACAGCCATTTTTACTATCCTAATTGACGATCGTCAATTAGGATAGTAAAATCTTAGAAGAAAGAAAATATGAGAGGGGATATTACGTTAAAAATATTAGAAATTGTCGGAGGGGCCGCTGTCAACACCATCGATCTTATCGATGCGATTTTGAGTTCGGGCTATGGAGCTTCTTACGGCAAAATGCAGTATGAGTTTTCAAAGCGGCAAAGCGACAGGGAAATCAAATCCTTCAGGAAAAAAATTCATAATCAAGATAAGCAGAAATATTATAATTTGATTTACAAATTGAAGAGAGACGACCTTATTGAAGAAAATACGGAGAAAAATAAAAAACATTTTGTATTAACCGAAAAAGGGAAGAATAAACTTCTTAATTTGCTGACAAAGCGAAAAAATAAATTTCCGGAAAATGCTTACAAGAAAGAAAGCGGCAATAATTTAATTATCGTCGCTTTCGATATTCCCGAAACCGAAAAAAGAAAAAGGGGATGGGTGAGAGCGGCTCTCAAAAATTTAGATTTCAAAATGATTCAGAAAAGCGTTTGGGTGGGCAAAACAAAAATACCAAAACAATTTTTGGATGATTTGTTAAAATTAAGATTGATTGATTTTGTTGAGATATTTGAAGTCAGCAAGAGCGGGAGTTTGAAACACATAATTTAAATTCTTAATTTTTATTTACTATCCCAACTTACGATCGTAAATTAGGATAGTAAATTGAATTAATTGGCGGTTTTAGCTGTTTGTTCGCAAAAAATAAAAAAATCAAATAAAAAATTAAATAAGAGAAATTCCTTGGTCGGAATAATATTTTTTGAGATATTGTTCCAGGTCTTTTCTTTTTTGCGGGTCATCGATTAAATAGTAGGCGATTGAGATATTCTCCGGATTTGCTTCCGCTTTTATTTTCAGAAAAACCGGCGAACCGTTGTCAACGATTTTTTCAAGCAGGCTTTTTTTGATATCTTCCGTTTCTTTCACATAAAACGGCTTGTTGTTTTTTAACAGAACATAGAGGCCTTTTTTTGATTCAAAATTAAGAAGATTTTTAATGTTCAATGGAACGACTCCTTTCGATTCTTTTTCAACAGCAAAATAACCTTTCTTTTTGAGCTGGTTGATATGATATGAAACGGTATTTAACGAAGAAACACCGAGAATTTTGGCAAGTTCGCGATAAGGAAGCAATTTACCGGCTTCTTTGTATATTTGATATATTTTTTCCTGAACAGGATGGAGTTCCATAGAACAAATTATAGAACAAGAATAGAACAAAAGCAAACAATCAGTGAATCTATATTTATACTAAATTATATCTATACTAAATAATATAGATAACGGATTATGGGTGGTAACGCATAAATTAAATAGAAATTCTTTTTCTTTGTCTGGTTTGTTTTTATTTTACTATCCTAACTTACGATCGTAAGTTAGGATAGTAAAATAGGGCGGAGTAAAATAGGGATTTCTATTTGACGCTCGCGTTTTGAGTTATCCACAGGCGGGCGGAGAAGACATAGTATATACTTAATTTAAGGATATACTAAAAATAAATCTATGGCATTAAAAAATAAAAAATCAAAAATGACTTTGGAAAAATTAGCGCAATTAACTCAGCGAGGATTTTTTGATTTGGAAAATAAATTTGAAAAAAGATTTGACGGCGTTGAAAAAAGATTAGACGGAGTTGAAGTTGAAATTAGAGAAATGAGAAAAAAATCCAGTGAATTATTTACAAAACTTGATAAATTTATAGCGCTTTATGAAAAACAAGAGCAAGAAATGATGATATTCGGCGCTCAATTGCGCAGATTGGAAAAAAGAGTATTTGGATTGGAATCTAAAACGAAAAAATAAATCATCAACGCTTTAATATAAAATATAATGGAAAAACACAAAAAATATCTTCACGAATTTTTGGCGGTGATTTTAATTTTAGGCGCGCTTGCCGGAACTTTTTTCGGCGTTTTAAGCGAGCCGAAAATCGCCCAAGCCGCCACTTACACTTTTCAGCAAAACAGTTGGAGCGGCGGGGCGACTTCCAACAACGCGGTCCATCCGACCAATCAAAGCGATTGGAACCAGTATTCCACTTCAACCAGCGGTTTGACAATCGGAGCGGACATTAAAATTACCCAATCTTCTTACACTTTCACGGACGACGGCGCGACTTCAACAACCAGCGGAACAGCCGCGGGCGGCGGATTTGGAAATGGGACGAATTCTTCGACCGCGGTTTCCGGTTCAGAAACCGGAGCCAGTGTTTCTTTGACTAAAACCGTGACTGCCAACACCTGGTCAGTGATGACCAATGCCCCGGGATTATTCTCTCACGGCGATATGGCCTACGACGGTTCAGGGAATATTTTTGCGTTTCAAGGATATAGCACCGCTACTTTCTGGAAATACACCATCTCCACCAACACCTGGTCAACTATGACTAGCGCGCCAGGGGGGATCAATAGAAGCTCTCTGGCCTATGACGGTTCAGGCAATATTTATGCGTATCCAGGCGACAACACCGCTACTTTCTGGAAATACACCATCTCCACCAACACCTGGTCAACTATGACTAGCGCGCCAGGGGGGATCGATAGTAGATCCCTTGCCTACGACGGCTCGGGCAGTATCTACGCGTTTAGAGGCGATGGCACCAATACTTTCTGGAAATACGCCATTTCCTCAAACACCTGGTCAGTGATGACCGTTGCCCCGGGAACAGTCAATGACAACGGCTCCCTGGCCTACGACGGCTCGGGCAGTATTTACGCGTTTCGAGGCAACAGCACCACCGCTTTCTGGAAATACAATATCTACGACAATTATTCTTCTCCTGGAAATTTTACTTCAGCGACGATTGATTTGGGCAGTTCAGCCGGGCTTCAACAACTGACATGGAATCCGGCCAGCCAATCAGCCGGCACTTCGCTTCAATATCAAGTGGCGGCTAACAACGACAACGCTACTTGGAATTATGTGGGGCCTGACGGAACAACAAGCACTTATTTTACCGGTTCTGCCGGGTCAGAAGGCTGGTCTGTGATGACCGTTGCCCCGGGAACGGTCAATAACGGGAGTCGGGATCTGGCTTACGACGGCTCGGGCAGTATCTACGCGTTTAGAGGCAACAGCACCACTGATTTCTGGAAATACACTATTAGCACCAATACCTGGTCAATTATGACTAGCGCGCCAGGGGTAATCCACGGCTCCCTTGCCTACGACGGTTCGGGCAGTATTTATGCACTTAGAGCCGCCAACACCGTCAATTTTTGGAAATATATTATCTCTACTAACACTTGGTCAACAATGGCCAACGCACCAGAGGCAGTCTATAGTAACGGTCACTCCCTGGCTTATGACGGTTCGGGCAGCGTCTACGCGTTTCGAGGCGGCGACACCACTACTTTCTGGAAATACGCCATCTCCACCAACACCTGGTCAGTGATGACCGTTGCCCCGGGAACAGTCTATGGCGGCAGCTCCCTTACTTACGACGGCTCAGGCAGTATCTACGCGTTTAGAGGCAACAGCACCACTGATTTCTGGAAATACGCCATCTCCACCAACACCTG
>Ga0209210_1000026_pt1 | contig 215866 bp, 272 predicted proteins | sample RifGroA1_FD_183991 | JGI IMG/M metagenome (GOLD analysis project Ga0209210, IMG submission 183991) | Contaminated groundwater microbial communities from Rifle, Colorado, USA - Rifle Groundwater A1 (SPAdes) (version 2) | ecosystem: Environmental > Aquatic > Deep subsurface > Groundwater >... | reverse complement strand
GATATTTTTGTACAGGTTGTGGAACAGACTTTGAAAGAGCTTTGTCGTATGTACAGAATCAAGAGTTGCATCATTCAATTCACTAGGACGCTGTCGCCTTTAGGCGAACAGAGGATGTCACAATTTAATATAGGAGCAATAACCCATTTAATTGAATCTCTAAGAACTTTCCCGCAGGAAACAAAGATAATCGTCGTAACAAATCCCGTAGATGAAATAACAAATTACCTTAGGATAATGCTAAGCAAAGAAAATGTTCTAGGCTTTGGTTTAGAACTTGATACAAAGAGATATGAAAAAGTTCTTGGGAAGAAAGTTTATTGCATTGGAACACACGGAAAAGCAATCCCTCTTATTAACTCAAAAAACGAAAAAGAATATAACCAACTATACAAAAAAATTGATAATGACCTCTTGCAGTATATTAGGGAACATGGAATCCCGCATAAAATGGCGGGGATTAATTTTAGAGAATTTTTTGAAAAGTTAAACTCTGCGAAAAAAGAAGTAATTCATGTTTCGTTCTATCTTAAAAACAGTTTTTTAGACGCAAAAGATATTTCTATCTCGTTGCCTTGTGAAGTAAAACAAGGAAAAGTCTTAAGCATTGCAAAAATTAAAGTTAATGAAATAGAAAAAAAGAGGTTTATTAAATCGGTTAATGAACTTAAAAAATCGATAAGTTATATAATTGAAACGCATAAAAAACTTATTGAGTACAAATAACCTTATAAATTCTTTTTTATAATCTCAATCTATGATAATTCATGTTAAAGTTAAACCAAATAGTGAACAACAAAAAATAGAGAGTTTTGGAGGTGACAGGTATCTCGTTTATGTTAAATCTCCTCCTGAAAATGATAAAGCGAATATAGAATTAATTAATCTCCTTGCAAAGCATTTTGGAACTCCGCCTGGAAGATTTCAGATAAAATTTGGCAGAACATCTGATAAGAAGATTATTGAGGTAAGATAAATTAATATAAATAGTCATATAAACTTTCTCCAAAGGGAGGTGATAATCTATATCCTATATTTTTTATAATGCCAAGCTTTTCTAATTTTCTGACCATTTTAAGTACCTCATTAATATCATTAAATGGTATCTCAAAAGTTTCATCTTCTGCTATATTTGTTAAATTTATCATGCTTTTGTATATGAGCTAAACTATTTAAACAATTGTCTTTATTTTTATCTATGAAATACGAACCAGCTCCAAACATACAGAAAATTGCGGATGAAATTTCTCTAGTTTTGTTTCCCCATATAAAAATTGAAAGAGTCAGGTGTTTTAGGAGTTATGGAACTTCAAGCAAAGGGACAATAGCAAGATGCCATGCCTTAGGAAAATTAATGCAGGCTGCTTTAGGAATTAAGGCACATTATGCTCTTGAATTTTTGTCAGAAAGATTTGATAAACTAAATGCTGAGGACAAACTTAAAACAATAATCCATGAATTAATGCATATTCCAAAGAGTTTTGGGGGGGGATTTAAACACCATGATTATGTCTGTGAGAAAAATATAAATCGGTTTTATAAGGAATATAAAGAATATAAACTGGGGAAACAAGGAGAAGTTATGTTAATGGATGAACCTGTTACTAGGTTTAATGTAAGCAATGCTAATAAGTTTGATTTATCGGTTAACAAAAATAATGAAAATAAAAATAAAAAAAGATGGTGGTAAGAATGAATCTTGAAAAGCTAAAAGAAAAATTAAGGAAATACAAAAAAGAAGATATTATGATCACAGATCATGCGCAAATTCAAGCTTATATAAGGGGGATAAATTTGGAAGAAGTTAAAAACAATATAATAAATCCTGAAAAACTAGTTTATTATAAAGAACAGGAATCAAAAAAATCAAATGAAGAAAAATATGATTGCTATTTTGCTTATGCTGAGGATTTTTATCAGAGGTATATAATCATTACAAATGGGAAGCTTATTATAGTTACAATTATTAGTATAAATAGAAGATGGCAACATTTAGTTGAAAAAGGAAAATGAAAGAATTTAAGTTTAGTTATGATGAGGGGAATGATGATTTATTTGTTTATTTAGATGGTTCTAAATCAGAGGGAGCTGTAGAAATAGGTGATTTTGTGTTTGACTTTAATAAAGATAAAAATTTAATTGCCATACAAATTCTCACTGCATCAGAAATCTTATCAAAATTGCTTTCAAAGATAATTTCTTTGGCTCAAATAAAAAACATAAAGGCAGATATTATTAATTTTAGGAATATGGAAGCAATAAACTTAGAAGTAGAGTTTGAAGGAGGAAAAGAAAAAATTCCAATTATTATCCCAAGAGTAAAAGAAGGGAGCCCTGTTCTAAGGTATTAGGTTTCTTTTATATAAAAAAGAGGGAGAAAATAAAAATTAGATTATTGCTGTATTTCCACCTTCTAAAACCAATCTAGAAACTGCTTTAGCAATTTGATTTGCTTTATCAAGCATGCAATCTGGTGAACTTAAATTTATATCTTTAAAAAACATCTGTAATCTTCCATATTTAAAATATGGAGGGGTCATATCTCTATTTTTTAATTCCTCATTTTGAATAAGACTCAAACCAAAAAGTAATTCATCTTCTTTATCTTCAGGAAATCTCCTTAAATATTTAAAAATAGCCACTTCTTCTCGAAAAAAATAACGGTCTAATAACATCCTGTCTACAATTTCTGGGATTTCTGATGATTTTGCATTTTTTAATTTTTCTTCGCCTTTAACTCCAGGAGCAATATCATAATAAACATAAATGCCATTCTTGTTGGTGCTAGTTATTGCTTGAACTAAAAGTCCACTTCTATGAAATTTTGGTTCATTAGCAAAGCGTTGTTCAGCAGTTTTTTCCATCATAATATAAAAAAGCTGACGTGGTCTGCTACTAATGTCATTAAAAATATACCTCTCAATAAAAGGCAACCCTATCCCTGTAAGTTCTTCATGCAACCCTTCTTCAAGAGGTGTTCTGTAAACCATGAGTTCTATCGGTAGAAAGGTTATAAAAGGATTTTTGTATTATAATATATATTATAATAAACAGGAGTTAATAAGTATGAACATACTTTTAAAGCATAAAAATAACAAAATTATCATAGGTAACGTCATTGAATACAAGGGCATTAACAAATTTGTTGGTTTAATGTTCAAACAAAGAGAAAAATCCAGTGCCTTGCAGTTTAATATTCCTAATCAAGCAATTCATTCCCTGTTCGTGTTTTTTCCTTTTGTCGCTGTCTGGCTTGATGACAAAAATAACGTTGTTGATTCAAAAATTGTTAAGCCCTTTCAGCTTTATGTTAAATCACGAAAGCCGTTTAATAAGCTTATAGAAATACCACTTAATAAGAAATACAAAGAGATTTCTGAGAAATTATTAAATTGTCGTCGGTAGAGAAAGGTTTAAATAGTATTTTTAATTTATTATTATACATAATCTAAAAGGAGGATAAAAAATGGGAAAAGTTATTGCTAAAAGTGTCGTAAAGAGAAAAAAAGGATACTTGTATTATGTAGATGGTAAAGGAAATGTTTGCGAAGCAAAGATGGCTCGAGGCGGAAAAAAGAGAAAGAAAAAGAGAAGATAAATCCTTTTAATTTTTATTTTTTATTTTATTTTGATTAATTCGTTACATAGAAGGTGATTTTGTTAACTATAAATTTCATCAAGTCTCTTTTTTTCTCTATTTATTATTTCATCGTATTTGCTTGTGTCTATATCCTTCCCAGCAATTTGTTTGAGTAATTCATATCTTTCACTTAGGCAAGATAACTCTCTTGAGTTTGGAGGGACAGAGAATAATTCTGCTTCGTAAATGGAGGCTATATTAGCTAATCTGTCTAACTCAATGCTTATTAAATGAGCAGTAGTGCTTAATGCCTCTTCTAATCTTTTTGTTATATCCATATTTTTTCAATAAAAGACCTATTAATAAAGATTATTGTTGTTTATCCTTTATTATTCTTTAGTTAACCTTAAATAAATGATTCTCTTAGAATTTTCATGGCACATAAGTTTATTCTTTTTTGCTTTTTCCATTCCTTATAGCAATAAAAGGAATGACTTTAGCATACCAAGGAGCATTTTCCCTTCTATTTAAAAAGCCAATTTGCACACCTTTACTATCTTCACCACAAACATTATAAAATCCTACTTGGCATCCTCTTAATTTTAATGCGCCATTTCCAGCACCAACTTGCATTCCAAATAATTCATTTGGATGGTAGTTTACTCCTAAAGCAACATTAACTCCATAACTTGAATTCTTAGATAAATTGCCCACTCCAGCAACATTAACTCCTCTTGAATTTTCAGCCTCATTCTATAAAAGAGCTATTTCTAAACCAGAAAATTCTTTAACTTTATTTGTAAGTCCTAATTTAATATCCATAAGAAAGCATAGAAAAATGGGGTTTATAAATCTATCTATTTTGTTACCACTTAATAGTTTTTACTAATTAGGGTTTCTTTAGTCCTTATTCTTTATAAACTTCCTATTTGTTTTTTATTCATGTCAACAATTTTAGGCATAGAAAGCACAGCACACACTTTTGGAGTTGCTGTTGTGAAAGATGGAAAGGTTTTGAGCAATGTAAAGCATAGTTATACAACTGAATCAGGTGGCATTATCCCAATGGAAGCCGCGAAACATCATGAGTTGCATAAAAATGAATTATATTTTGAAGCACTTGATAAAGCCGATTTAATTGGAAAGGAAAAAGAAATAGATGCTATTGCATTTAGCCAAGGTCCTGGTTTAGCCCCTTGTTTATTAGAGGGATTAAAATTCGTTAAAGAGCTGGCTAAAAAGTTAGGGAAACCTGTTGTGCCTGTAAATCATTGTGTTGCTCATTTAGAGATTGGGAAGATAACTGGGGCTAAAGATCCAGTAATGCTTTACGCTTCTGGTGCAAATACACAGATTATTGCTTATGCTTCTGGAAAATATAGAGTTTTTGGCGAAACACTTGATATTGGTGTTGGGAATTTTATTGATACATTTGCAAGATATGCTGGGATTGGTTTTCCTGGTGGTCCAGTAATCCAAAGTTTGGCTGAAAAAAGTAGAAATTATATTGAACTCCCTTATAGTGTTAAAGGGATGGATATCTCATTGTCTGGAATTTTAACAAATTTAAAGCAGAAGTTAGATAAAATTAATAACTTTGATAATAACAAAAAAGCTAATACTGAAAATGCAGGGTTGATAGTCAATAACCATGTTAAACTTCGAGCAAATGTTAATGAGCGAGGCAAAGTTAATTACACATTAGAAGACTTAGCTTTTTCATTGCAGGAAACTGTTTTTGCAATGCTTGTTGAAGTAAGTGAAAGGGCTTTAGCTCATACAGGAAAAAAAGAGCTGTTGCTTGGAGGAGGAGTTGCATGCAATAAAAGACTGCAAGAAATGTGCAAAATAATGTGTGAAGAAAGAGGAGCTAAATTTTTTGTGCTAGAAAACCAATTTTTAGTTGACAACGGTGCTATGATTGCTTTTCTTGGAGAAATCATGTTTAAAGCAGGAATAAAAATAAGTGGAAAAAAAATAGATAAAATTGATATCCTGCCAAGACAAAGAACAGATGACATCAAGGTTGTTTGGAAATAAATTGCAGTAAGATTTATACAATAAAATTTTTCAAAATTTTAAGCATAAAGATTTCTAAAAAATAACAGAAATCTTTATAAACCAACTTTTTTTAGGTTAAATATCCGATGACCTTAAATGAAGGGAGGATTTCCTTCTATTAGGTTATTATGCTGTTAAACTAAACAAACTAACAAAAATAAACAATAAAATAAAAAATGGCTGACACATACGCTATCATAGAAAAAGCAAGAAAAACAGGGAAGATAGAAAAAGGCACAAACGAAGTTACAAAAGCAATAGAGAGAGAAACAGCAAAATTTGTTGCTTATGCCAAAGATGTTGAGCCAAAAGAAATTGTTCAGCATATTCCATTGCTTTGTGCAGATAAACAAATTCCCTGCCAGGAAGTAGATAGCAAGCAAAAACTTGGCATAGCTGCTGGACTGCCTGTTTCATGTTCAAGTGTTGTTATAATTGAGGCAGGGGATGCTGAGAAAGATATTGCTTCTTTTAAAAAATAAAATGACAAGATTTTTGCCACCATGGGAAGAATTTGATTTAAGAGTTAAAAAAAGCATAGATGCTTATTTGGCTGAAGCGCCAGAATATTGTGACATTGCACTGCACGAAATAAGAGAGCATGTCTGCAATGATGTTAATGCTGAATTTCAGAGAAATTTTCCTGGAGATAGAAGAGGAGTGAAATTATGGCCAAACATAAAAAGAGAAGTAATTGCATATATTGGGGAAAAAGGTTATGTAAGAACTGATGAAGGGAAATATATATTAAAATATAAAAATTAAGAAATAAAAATGAAACAACAAAAACTAAACTTTTTGAGCTTCATTTTTTTCAGAAGCTTAAATAATAAAAAATGAAGGCACAAAAATCGCAAGAAAAAAAATCTATTGGTACTAAAGGTGTTGAGAAAATACTTGGAGAAGCTGTGCCTGCTTTAGTCGAAGAAATTATTGGAAGAACAGGTTTTCGTGGTGAAATAACGCAGGTAAAAGCTAATGTTCTTGATGGCAGGGATAAAGGGAGAAGCATGAGAAGAAATGTAAAAGGTCCTGTTAAAATAGGGGATATTCTGATGCTCAGGGAAACAGAAATTGAAGCCCGCAGAATTAAATCAAAAGTGTCTAAAGGAGCTTATACTTAAGATGATAATGAATGGAATACCGCTGAATATGGGTGTTGAGGAATTTAAACAATTTGCACAAAATTTAAGAGAAAATTTTGAAGAAAAAAGGAAAGATTGTCTTATACGATGCGAAGATTTAACCAAAGCAGAGATGAATAACCTTAAAATGCACTTTTCTAATTATAAAATTTTAGAAGAGAACATTCCTGTTGATACTGGAGGAGTTCGCCACAATCTTTACATAGCGATTAATGCTTCAGCTTAAAATTTAAAGATATTAAAGCCAGATTAAAATATACAAAAATGACAAAATGCAGTTATTGCGGAAGAGAATATGAAATTCCAAGAGGATTAACTTTAGTTTTAAACAGCGGAAAAGTTTTGTATTTATGTTCTTCAAAGTGCAGGAAGAATATGAAGATGAAGAGAAGAAAAGTGAGATGGGTTAGCAAGAAAAGAAAATAAAAATATGGTTGCTTAATATCTATAATCTTAAAAAGCTATTTTGTTCTTTGCTTAAATGAGCCCAAAAATCAGCGCACAATATAAAAGATTATTTTATCCAGTTGAATGCAGTCCTGAAGAAAAAGGCAGATTTTTGGTTGGAAATTATCTTATTAGCGTAAGTGATTTAAATGAAATTATTGATGAATTTTATTTTTATGCATGTATTAATAAAAAATACAAGCCTACAAAACTAAAAAGTGTAATTTCCCCCCTTCAACTCCTAAAAACCTTATATTTCAGGGGCAAGGTTTTTAAATATTCCTTCATTTTTATTGTTGAAATTAATTTAAAATTAAGGATTTTCTATCCTAAAATCACAAGAAATAAACACTAATTAATTGAAAAATCGCAAAATGGTGCCGGAACAAAAGTCATATACTGCACAAGATATTAAGGTATTAGAAGGGTTGGAGGGAGTTAGAAAGCGCCCTGCAATGTATATAGGAAGCACCGGAAAAGACGGTTTGCATCACTTAGTTTATGAAGCAGTAGATAATAGTGTTGATGAAGCTCTTGCTGGTTTCTGCAAGCTTATTAAAGTAATTATAAATAAAGATGGAAGTGCAACAATTGAAGATGATGGAAGAGGCATTCCTGTTGATTTGCATCCTCAGCTAAAAATTCCGGCAGTTGAAGTTGCTTTGACAAGACTGCATGCAGGCGGAAAATTTGATAAAAAATCTTACATGATTTCTGGAGGATTGCATGGCGTTGGTATAAGTGTTGTTAACGCCTTGTCAAAAAAGTTAATTGTTGAAGTCAAGAGAGACGGGAAAATTTACAGGCAGGAATATTCTAAGGGAAAAACAAAAACAAAACTAAGTGTTGTTGGAAAATGTGATGAAGAGGTTACTGGAACAAAAGTTACATTTTTCCCAGATGAAGAAATCCTCTCAACTACAAAATTTGATCCAGGGGTTTTAGAAACAAGATTCAGAGAAATTGCTTTTTTAAATGCTGGTTTGAAGATACTCTTAATTGATGAAGTAAAAGACAAGAAAAAAGAATTCCAATATGCTGGCGGGCTTGTTGAATTTGTTAAATGGTTAAATGAAGGAAAAGAGGCATTGCATGCAAAACCAATTTATTTTAAGCGCGAAGTAGACCACACAATTATAGAAATATCTATTCAATATAATACAAACTATCAGGAAAATATTTTTGGTTTTGTCAACACAATCAATACTGTTGAAGGCGGCACTCATATTTCTGGTTTTAAAACTGCTTTAACAAGAGTGATTAATGATTATGCTAAAAAAACAGGGGTTTTGAAAGATGATGCTTTGGTTGGGGATGATGTTAGAGAAGGGTTAACTGCAATCGTTAGCTTGAAAATCCCAGACCCTCAATTTGAAGGGCAGACAAAAACAAAACTTGGAAACTCAGAAGTTAAGGGGTTTGTTGATAGTGTTGTTACAAGTGCTTTGGCTGAATTTTTTGAAGAAAACCCACTTATTGCAAAAAAAATCGCAACAAAATCCTTGGAGTCTGCAAAAGCAAGATTAGCTGCCAAAAAAGCAAGGGAGTTAGTAAGAAGAAAAAGCGCTTTTTCATTGGCTGGTTTGCCTGGGAAATTGGCAGATTGTTCATCTAAAAAAACTGAAAAAACAGAGATTTACATTGTTGAAGGAGAGAGTGCTGGAGGTAGCGCAAAGCAGGCGAGGAACAAGGAAATGCAAGCAATTTTGCCATTAAAAGGAAAAATCCTAAATGTTGAAAAATCAAGTCCGACAAAAGCTTTTGGCAGCGACGAAATTGCTAATCTTATTACTGCAATTGGAACAGGAGTAGGAGAAAGTTTTGACTTGGCTAAATTAAGGTATGGCAAAGTGATAATTATGACAGATGCAGATGTTGATGGAGAGCATATCAAAACTTTGCTTTTAACATTCTTTTTCAGGTTTATGCCGCAACTTATTGAGAACGGCAATATTTATGCAGCTGTTCCGCCTCTTTATAAGGTAAGAAAAAAAGCAGATCATTATGTGTATACAGAAGAGCAGTTAAAACGAGCTTTGGAAAAACTTGGTTCGGCAAGTGTTACAAGATTTAAAGGGCTTGGAGAGATGGATTCCTCGCAGCTTTGGGAAACAACAATGAATCCGCGAACAAGAAAGATAAAGAAGATCTTTATTGAAGATGCAGTTGAAGCTGACAAAACTTTTTCAATGCTTATGGGAGATGATGTTCAATCCCGCAAAGATTTTATACAAGAAAATGCAATGGAGGCTCGGTTGGATGTTTAACATTCAGATTAATCTAAAATGAATAAAATAATAAACATAGACAAAGAAGGCTTTGTTGAATTAGAGTTAACAGATATAAAAATTAATGAATTGATTGACAAACTTAATAAACTGAAGGATAGCAAAGGGCATATTCACTTTGGGCTAAATAATGGAGAATTATTAATTCATCACGAAGAAGATGAATTAAAATAGTAAAAATGGAAGAACCTCAACCAGGAGAAAGATATATACATTTTAAAGGAAAGGATAGACTATATGAAATAGTTGGAATTGCAAGAGATTGTAATAATCTTAGTAAGTTATCTGTTATCTATAAAAGTTTGTATGACAGTGAAATTTTCCCTATAGGAACAATATTTTCACGTTCATTAGAAGATTTTGTTGGATTTAAAGATGTTAATGGAGCTAAAGTAAAGAGATTTACAAAGATAAATTAAACTAAAAAATGCCGAAAAAAATATGCCCGCAATGTAAAAGTGAAGAAGTGGTTATGCCAAGAGGCGATGGTGTACTTTATAGGTGTGTTGAATGTGGTTATGAAGCTTCAATATTCCCTGAAATAGAAAAAATAAAAAGAAAATCTAATAAAATATTAAAAATTAAGAAATAAAAAATGCCGAAAAAATCAAAACTTTCAACACCAGCATGGATTTTAGAAGGATTTAACAGCGAAGCTGAATATAATAAGAAAAAAGGAATAAAAAACAAGCCAAAAGCTAAAGCAGGAGAAGAATTTTATGTAAAAGTTTGCCCGCAGTGCAGAAGCAAAGATGTTAATGTTGTTATAGGAGAAGTAGGGGCATGGGAATGCAAGAAATGTAATTGGAAGGGAAGAAGTATTGAAGAAGAAGCTGTTTTAGAAGAAGAGTATTTTAAAATAATTGAAAGGATGGAGGGGAAGTAAAAAATGGAACCAGAAGAAGAAAACCCCAAGAGTGATACAAATAACGAGAATGAAAATGACGAGAAAGAAAAAGGCGTGATTAACACAGAAATTTCCCAGGAAATGAAAAAAGCTTATTTAGATTATGCAATGTCTGTGATAGTTTCAAGGGCAATTCCAAGTGCAGAAGACGGATTAAAGCCTGTTCAGCGCAGGATACTCTATGCAATGAATTTAATGGGGCTAAAATCAGGAAGTCAAACAAAAAAGTCTGCAAGAATTGTGGGGGATGTTATCGGCAAGTTTCACCCACATGGTGACATGGCTGTTTATGATGCTTTGGTCAGAATGGCTCAGGATTTTTCATTAAGGTATCCATTAGTTAAAGGGCAGGGAAATTGGGGTTCAATTGATGGGGATCCTCCGGCAGCTTATAGATACACAGAAGCAAAATTAACTGAAATTTCTTCTGAATTACTGGTAGACATTGAAAAAGATACAGTAAAATTTGTCCCTAATTTTGATGGTTCACTCAAAGAGCCTGAACTGCTTCCTGGCAAACTTCCAAACCTTCTGCTCAATGGTGCTTCTGGTATTGCTGTTGGCATGGCTACAAATATCCCGCCGCATAATTTAAGCGAGTTGTGCGAAGCAATTATTGCTTATATTAAAAATCCTGAGATTAGTATTGAAAAATTGAATGAAATTGTTTTAGCTCCTGATTTTCCCACTGGTGGGAGTATCACTGGTGATTTTTTAGAATTATACAAAGTTGGTAAGGGGAAAATGACTATGAGAGGGAAAACAACAACAGAACAGTTGAAAAATAAAGAGGCTGTGATTATAACAGAGATTCCATATATGGTTAATAAAGCTGATTTAATGACCCAAATTGCAAGTCTCATCCAAAACAAAAAAATAAGGGATGTTTCTGATTTGCGAGATGAATCAGCAAAAGGAAAAATAAGAGTGGTTATTGAATTAAGAAAAGGGGCTAATCCCAAGTTTATTATAAATGCTTTGTATAAATACACAAGGCTTCAGGATAATTTTAATGCAAACATACTTGCGTTGGTTAATGGACGGCCAGAGGTTTTAAGCTTAAAGCAGATTATTGAAGAGCATGTTAAATATAGGAAGAAAATTGTTACAAATAGGGTAAGGTTTGAATTAAAAAAGGCAAAAGAGAGGCAGGAAATTGTTGAGGGTTTGCTTCTTGCATTAAAGAGCATAGATGAAGTTATAATTACAATAAAAAAATCAAAAAGTGCTGTAGAAGCTTTGGATTCTTTGGTTGGCAAATTTAAATTAACAAAAAAACAAGCTCAGGCGATTTTAGAAACTAAGTTACAGCAATTAACTTCTCTTGAACATGACAAATTGAAAAAAGAGTTCCAAGACTTAAAACAGCAAATTGCAGAACTTGAAAAAATACTTGGGGATATTAAAGAGGTTTTGTCTATAATTGTTAAAGAAGTTAATGAGTTGAAAAGAAAATACGGAGATAATAGAAGAACCCAGATTCTGCAGAGAGTCAGTGAAATAGCTGAGAAAGATTTGATACAGAAAAAAGATGTTGTTGTGACAATAACTGACAAAGGATATTGCAAGAGAATGGATTTGAAAACATACAAAGAGCAGAAGAGAGGAGGCAGAGGAATTATTGGAAGTGGATTGGCAACAGGAGATTTTGTTAAGCAGATGATTAACTGTTTAACACATGATTATTTAATGTTCTTTACAACTAGGGGGAAAGTTTATTGGCTTAAATCTTATGAAGTTCCGGAAGTAGAAAGGTATGCAAAAGGTAAAGCCATAATCAACATGCTTAATCTTAAAGATGAAACAATTACAAAAGTAATTTCTGTCAAGCAGTTTGAAGATGATTTGTTTATGACAACTAAGAAAGGAGTTGTTAAAAAAATTTCACTAGAGCATTTTTCAAAGCCAAGAGCATCTGGCATAAGAGCAATTAATCTGCCTGCTGACAATTCTGACAATCTCATCGGTGTTGAACTTGTTAAAAAGGGGCAGGAAATTCTTTTGTCAACTAAAAAAGGATTGGCAATAAGATTTAATGAAAGCGAAGTTAGAGAGATGGGAAGAGCAAGCTATGGGGTAACTGGAATAAAGCTCAACAAGGAAGATGAGGTTGTGAGTCTTGAAGTTTTAGAAACACAGGCAATCATGACAATAACTAAAAAAGGTTTTGGCAAAAGAACCCATGTTCAGGATTACAGAAAAACAGCAAGGGCTGGAAAAGGAGTGATTAATTTGAAGGTTAGTGATAAAACCGGAGATGTTGTCACAACTGTTTCTGTAAATGATAAAGATAACATTATCGTAACAACTGCAAAAGGCATTGTTATAAGAACTGGCTTGAAAAATATAAGAATAATGGGGAGAGCAGCGCAAGGCGTGAGAATAGTAAAACTTCAGTTAGGGGATTTTGTTACTGATTTAGTCAAAGTGCAGGATGTTAATGACGTTGATAATGAAGGGCAATAATGCTTAAAAGTATTTAGGATTAGCTTACTATATGGTAATAGAATTTATCAATAGAAGTTTGTTAGATAAACTTAAAGTTGATGGACCAACTTTATTCGCACGAGTTGATGATAAAGACGAGTGGGATTTTCTCGGAGGCTGGCAAAAACTTTCTGTTTTTCTTAATGGAATGCCGAGACAAGAAATTCAAAATGAGTTATATAGGGCTTTATTTTATTCTGTTCAGAACAAGGAAGCTCTTGATGAAGCAGTTGTGGTAGGACGTTTAACGCAGGCAGATGTTTTAAGTAATTATATTATGGTTTGCAGAAATTGTTTAAATGAATTAAATGGTAGAAGCGAAATAGCTAAGTAGTTAGATATTATGGGTTTAATTCCACGCAGGGCATATCTTTTTGAATGGGCACCAGTTACATAGAATTGATTTATTTGTCGGAAATTCTGTTTCAGACTCAATGCGTTTTATAAGTTCAATTGTTTCTTTTTTGAGCTTTTCAAGCTGTTCATCTGTGCGCTCTGAAACAAGTTTTTTATTAAATGCAAGATAGTGCCAGATTAATTTTATTTTATTATTACTGCCAAACTCTTCTTTAATCGCAATGGAATAAAGAGCTAATTGCCTGTCATTGTCCATTTTATCTTTTGTTGGCAATGTGTTAGCGGTTTTATAATCATGGATTTCTATTTCATCGTTTTCTTTATTATAAACAAGCCTGTCAATTATTCCAACAAGTTTATATTCATTGGTTTTATCTAAGCTGATTTCTATTTTTTTTTCTGTTTCAAGCGTGTTATCCTCAAAAGGGCGGTGTTTTGTGTAATAATCTAGGATAAATGTTATGCCCATGTTAAAGTAGTCAGCAGTTTTTAATCCTTGTTTGGTAATATAAACTTCCGGAGCATATTCTTTTTCCCAAGAGGTTATGTAATAAATTATTGTTTCATCTATGCTTGGAAGTTTTTTTTGTTTTACCTGCTGATAAAGCCAATCTAAGGTTATGTGGACTACTGAACCAAGAAAGGCTTCAATTGGTTTTTCCTTTATTTTTATTTTATCAATATACTTAAATTTGTATTTTTGTGGGCATTGTTCAAAAGTTTCAAGTTTTGAGTGAGAATATATTGGCATTTTAATATACAGGAAAAATAATGGGGCTTATAAATTTTGTTGAGGTTTTTTATATGTTGAATATTATAAGTATGAACTATAGCTAGCTCAATGTGGCTGAGGTTATCAATTTTAAGGTTTGTATCTAAATTAACACTTTTTCAGGCAAAATCTTATTCAAATAAAAACCACATGGTTTTTTCTTCTAATTTTCCAAGAATTTTATTTTGATATTCTGGGATATCCAGCAAATCTTCTTTTGTCGGCATGTTTTGAATAAGGCATTCAATTCCTTTTTCTCCATACAAATCAATGATTGGCTTTACTAAATGATATCCGCCAAGGTATATTGCTGTTGTTTTGTTAAATGCATCTAAATCAGTCGGCCAGTCTGTATCTTTAAAAGAATGTGCCCCTCCATTCACTTCAATATCAAAATACTCTGCTATCCCCTCTAAAATCAATCTTTCAGGGTAGACTTCTACTCCAAGATAATTTTCACCCCTGGCAAATTTGAACAAGTCTTTTTTGCCCAGTCTCTCACTTAATTTATCTGTATAAAAATGCCCTAACTCATGATTTAATGTTTTTTTGACTCTTAATAAGTCTTGCTTTAAAGATTTTCTTTCTGTTAATAAATGAAGATTTATGTAAATTGTATCTGTCTCTGCATCATAAGCTCCTGGAGCTAAATTTATAATTTCTGGTTGCATATGATACTCGATGTTAGGAGTTCCAAGATATTTTATTCCTAAAATCTGCTCTTGATTTGCCATCTCATATTTCAAATCATTTTTGATATAATTTTTTATGATTTTTTCATTATGGTTTTTGGTATACAAAGAACTTAATCCAAGAAGTGTCCAAAAAACTATTGGACCAAGCATGGCACTTGCTCTTAATTTTTTTGATTTTTGTTTGTGTGTGAACTTCATGGCTCAAAATAAATTTAGTTATTTATAAGTCTTTCTTTGATGCAGATTGATTAAGTAGACAGCTAATGTGTAAGATTATGAATTATGAAAGAATTAGGAGTAAGTTAATTGTTAGAAAATATGCCGATTAAATAGAGGTTGTTTATACGAGTTGACTATAGTTATTAGGAGTATTATATATCAGTTATAATCTTTAGCCCCCTATTATTTTGTTTAATTAAACTTTGTTTATTATAACCTTCTTACCCCTATTCACTTTCATTATCATCAGAAACATCTCTCGCCAAAAATCCCCACCAAGGGTTTCTTACTCTTACAATTTCGCCATTTTCAGCCAGCAATCTAGCCTGTACTTTTTCTTTTACAGGTATTATGTAAAAAAGCCTGGATTTCTTTCCAATTGTTATCTCATAGTAGCCTTCTTCTGTTAAATTAAGGTTTTCTAGTTCAATTTTAGCTTTTATTCTATTTCTCACCTTTTCTTTAGCTTGGTCTGGGCCAATAACTTCTTTTGTTTCATTGTTTTTGAAAACCCCATAAATTGTTTTGTTATGGTGGTAAAGTGTAACTTGTGTTGTTGCATTTATTCCTTTAACTTGCACAATAATATTCCCGGAGCCGGCATATATTGTCATCTCCCTGCTTCCATCCTCTAATTCGCATTTAACAACTACTCCAGTACAAGTGCAGTTTTCAGGGCATTCCACGCCGGTTCTATTCTCGAAATTTATTCTGTTTCTCTCCTGAATTGCTTGTTTTATTTCTTCCCTTCTTCTTGTTTTATTAGCATCATCTAGATCATCATCTTCGTCATCGTCAGAATTATTATTGGCACTGATGTTGTTTCTTAAGCCAGGGTTGTCCCCATTATTCCCATTATCATTATCTGCAAAAACAATAGTTGAGTTGAGTAATATTCCAAATAAAAGAATAGAGAATATGGTTAATAGCACCAACTTTTTCATATTTAGTATATGAAAAGCTTATTTATAAAGATTTTGATAAGGTTCTTGAGCTATATAACGCGTAATCTATTATTATTTGATATAATATGCCCTTTTGTCCAGCAATTAATTTCTGCTCAATTACAGGATAAGTTATTAATATATATTTGTCTCATCCTATAATTTCGCCCCAGCCTATTAATCTCCAGTGTCCGCCGATGTTTCTGGCAATTCCCACATTGCTTCCTTTTATTGCGACAATTGGGATATTCAGCACTAATTCGAGCTCGTTTCCTTTTATTTTTTCCACGCTTCCAACTGTTATTGTAGTATTAATACTCAGCATTAGTGTTTCTTTTGTTTTAAGGGGCTCAACTTTTTTATGTTCTTCAATTCCTAAAACTTCTTTAAAAAGTTCTGCTTTTATTCTCAACTTATAGGTAATTTCAGGAAGCATACCTTTTAATGAAACAAGGCATCCTGTTAAAGAGTCAGCTTTTGTTAAATAGGGGTCAAGTTCTGTTTCAATTGATATGCTTGTCCCCGGGATTGCTTGTTTTATTGATATGTTTCCTTTATTCAAAGAATTAATCTTGGTATTTATTGTTTCATAAACTTGCTGGTTAGCTCTTTTTATGCTTAGTCCTGGTTTAATTTCAATTTCATCTCCCACTTTCAATTTTCCTGATTTTAATATGCCTCCTAAAACTCCACCTTTAAGGTTTTGGATTGGTGTTCCTGGCCTGTTTATATCAAAACTTCTTGCTATAAGAAAACAGGGTTCTTTGTTTATTTCTCTTTTTGGAATTTCTAATTTTGTCAATTCTTCAAATATTTTATTTATGTTGATTTCTTGTTGTGCTGAAACAGGTATTATCGGAGAGTTTTCTGCTACAGTTCCTTTAACAAAATTCTTTATTTCTTTATAATTTTTTAATGCCTGCTCTTTTGAAATTAAGTCTATTTTGTTTTGGACAATTATTATATTCTTAATATTTTTAGCTTGCAGTGCTATAAAATGTTCGCGTGTTTGAGGCTTGATGCCCTCATTTGCTGCAATAACTAAAATAGCAGCATCTATAATAGCTGCTCCAGACAACATTGTTGCCATCAGCATTTCGTGCCCAGGAGCATCAATAAAACTCACATACATTATAGGAACAGCGTTTTCACCCTCTATTTTTTCTTGAATAGAATACTTATCCCCCAATTTATAAATTACTGCATCAGCATAGCCAAGCTTTATTGTTATACCTCTTTTTAACTCTTCACTATGTGTGTCTGTGAATTTTCCAGTTAGTTTGCTAAGCAGTGTTGTTTTTCCGTGGTCAATATGTCCAACTACACCAACATTTAATTCTGGTAATCCATTGGTTAAAGTTTGACTTGTTTCTTTTGCCATAGAATTAATCAGTATATTTGTTTTTTAAAGATTGTTATTTAGGGCTGGTTGAAATTACTTTTAATCGTCAAAACCTGTTTTACCAAACTTAACAAAAAATGTGAATTAACTGCCTGTTATTAAGACTAAAGATCATCATTAAAATTTTTTCCTATTGTTCTTGCTCCTGAACTATTGCTTCTTTTTCCTCTATTTTTGATTTTTCTTTTGGCTTATTTTGCTCAGGAAAAATTTCAGAAAGCTCCTTGGTTCCTCGCTTTAAAACCATAAGATTAATCTGGCTAATTTCTGGAGAAATAACTTTACCCCGAATTGTTTTTCTTAACCTTAATCCCTTTGGCCTTTTATTTTTGCCTTTTTTGCCTTCTTTTCTTGGTTTTTTTCTCATTCCTTTTCCGTATGTTAGCAGGACTTTCTTTAATCCAATTCCTTCAACATTTTCAAGTGCAGGAAATCCTGATTTGTCGCTTGTGCCAGTTATTTCTAACTCATAATCATGCAAGTCAGCAAGAATAATATTCCCAGAAATTTTGTCTTTTATCTGTTTTCCAATTAATTCCTCGCTTTCAAGCTCAAGCTTGTAAGTCTTTCCGTCTTTGTCTGAGATATTTATTTTAAATGGCATTATTATAATTAAAAGAAGTTGCTTTTAAAGGTTTTGGATGAATAAGGCTTTGTGTATAAAGTAGCTCTTGTGTAAAAAGTCTAATCTTTCATATATTTTTTTAATAAATCTCTATTAGAGAGAATAATGTTTTTATCTAATCCTTTGAATAATGGCACATCTAATAAACTTTTAAAGTTCCCAGAACCAGCTTTTTTAAAATCAGGATTAAAATCATTACTGGTCATGGTTGTCTCATCATCAAGATTTTTATATTGCTCTACCCCAATATAATCTTTACTTAAAAGGATTATATAACAATCCCAAGGATAATCTGTTTCTTTTTTGAACACGCCATCGGCTCTATATTTAACTTCTATAAATGTTGCATTTCCTTCTTTATCAATAATTATGAAATCTGGGGCTTTTCTAATAATATTTTTTACATCCCCTTTAATCAGTCTATCTTTCTTTGCTATTGTTGGACAAGTATGCTCATAACCATAAGGGATAACTTCAAATCCTAAATCCTCAAACATACATTTAACAATTGCTTCTGCAATTCTTCCTTTAATCATATCTTCTTGAGTCATTAAATTTAATTCAAAAGAAGAGTATAAAAATGTTTATATTAGGGTTTAGTTGAAAATTCCAATCAGACTAATTTTTAGCTATAAATAACTGATAGTATTCAACAGTTTTTGTTATCATTTTGTCTATGATTAATGCACACCTACCTACTCTATTAATAGGGCTTTCATATTTTTTCCATAAACAAAAATTTGCAGTAGGCATATTTGGCATTTGAATATATCATTTATTCTCACACCCCCCAACTCGGGTTTTGTTTTCGCTTGATTTCTGCTATTTCCTGCAGAATTTTAATCTCATTTTGATTTAGCAAGTCCTTGTTCTTTTTGAATTTCTTAAATTGAGATTCACTTAAGTCAGAATAGAGATTTTTTATATCCTTGAGCTTTCTCTCAAAATTCATGCCTGGCAGAGAGATAGCAACTTCCATTGTCTCAAATGCCTCTTGCACTGACTTTTTTTCTGATTGAATATTTTTAATTCTGCTTGCTTTTTCTCCTTTATCATTCATCAAAGGCAAGCCAGATATCAGCTTGCCGCCTGTTATTCTTACTCCAAATATTGCAGGGTTGCTGTTATGAAACATATACTGGGGCAAAATCTCTAATTTGCATATTGTTGCTAATTGCATGAGCCTTGCTTTCTCTATCTGTTTTTGTTTTTCTATTCTGAATTCAGCCAGGTTTTCAATTAGTTTATAAATAATGTCATTTGTAAAAATTTTTATTTTATCGCTTATTTCAGCCTCTTTTGCATCTTCCTCAATTTCAACATTAAAGCCAATTACAATTGCATCTAACTCATTAATACCTAAATTTGCTTTAGCATTAATAACATCAGATTTATTTATGTTTCCAATCCCTGCTTTTAATATTGGAATCTTTTGCTGTTTGAGCAGTGTTAAAAGTGCCTCTAAACTTCCAAGTGAGTCTGCCTTGACGATAATTCCCTGGTTATCTGTTTTAATTGCATCTGAAACCTGTTTTTTAAACTCTTTTTCAATCTGTTCTTTGTTCTCTTTGTAAAGAACAAAAGGCATTCCAGGCAGAACTTCTTGTTTTTGCATTAACTGCATTCTTAATCCTGTTGCAGCCTGAACTTGCTGTTTGACTTTGAATTTCGCAGAAAGAGGTTCAACTTCTTCAAGAATCCTAATTTTTGTTATAATTGGCTTGTCAAAGCTTGCTATTGCAATTTCATCGTCTTTATTAAGAATTCCGTCATAAAGGATTGATTCGGCATAATTCACAGATTTAATTTGTTTAACTTCTAAAATAATTCCTTTTGCTTCTTTGCCAAGTGTGAGCCTGTCAGTAAGGTATTTTTGGCTTAATCCACACAAAACCATTATTAATTCTTGCAATCCTTCTTTTGTTTTTGCGGAGCAAGGAACTAATGCAACTTTTTTTGTAAAATCGGCTATGTTATAGAATAAATCAGCTTCAAATCCATAGCTATGCAATGAACCAATTAAAGTGAATAGTTTTTCATCAAATCTTTGCCTGATATTTATAGCTTGTTTTTCAATGTTTTCTTTAAGGCTATCTGCCTGTTTTTTCCAACCAGAAATGTTATCAATTTTATTCAGTGCAATAATAAAAGGGGTTTTGTTATGTTTTAAAATTTGTATAACTTCAGAAGTTTGTGGTTTTATTCCTTCATTTATATCTATAACAAGAACAGCTAAATCAGCCAGCGAGCCTCCGCGTTTTCTTAAATTGCTGAAAGCAGCATGTCCAGGGGTATCTATAAAAAGAAACCCTGGTATTTCAAGTTTAACGCCTTTTTTTTCTATTAATGGGTAAGTTGATTTTAACTTGGAAATTGGGCAAGAAGTGAATGAAATTTTTTGAGTTATGCCCCCTGCTTCTCCTGTTTGAACACTGCTTCCTCTTAAACTATCAAGTATAGAAGTTTTACCATGGTCAACATGCCCGCAGACAGTTACAATTGGCTGGCGGATTTTTGATTCTGTTTTTTGAAGTTCCATTTTTTCTTGTATTCATTATCTTTAATTGATTTTGCACTTTATTTTGTCTATAATTCTGTCAAGAACCATGCAATAAATTGTATGGCATGTTTGGTTCTTGAGCATCTCAAAAACATTGTTTTTGACGACTATCAAGATTCTATAAAAGAATCTTGAAGCACTCAAGATTTGTGCTTGTTTCATCAAGAATCGAAGATTCTTGAGTGCTGTCAAGATTGCCAATCCTAATAACAATCTTGAAGTCTTACCAACTAAAGTATGGAGTTTACATAAGCAACAAATCTTGATGTATTAAGAAACAATGCCTTTTTAAATATAGCATAAGACATTGATAATTTTTCTATTATGTCTTTGCTATCAAGGGAAAGGCATAATAAATTAGTAAAAAACTTATGGCTTTCACTATAGTTAGGTAAGGCTAATTAGTTATTTCTTCTTTAAGCATTAATTTAACTTTTAAACTCCAGAATTCCACTAGTTTATAACTGATGGTTAAATGTTTCTGTTGGAATTCTGGCAGCTTCAGGAATTTACAATTCCTGATAGTCATCAAGAATATCCTATTCTTGAGATGCTCAAGAACCACATGAAATGTAGTATCTTCATGCCACCAGTCTTTGATTGGTGGTTCTTGACAGCTTAATCTTTAATTACCAATCAGATTAAGAATATAAATATTTATAATCCTGGTTTTTTGTTAATGAAATATGCCTATTAATCAAAGACAAAATAAAAAACATTTAGAGTTTATGCGAGGTCTTGAAAAACTAATTGAAAAAGATGCTGCTGATAAAAAAAGAATTGAAAGAGCAAGAAAAAAAGTGGACTATCCTTTATTAGATTCTGAAATACAAAATGAAGTTGAAAGTCACAGAGATTTTGTCATGGCTTTAAATTATTCATTAAAAATTTATTGTGATATTTATTGCTTGAAATTTGAGCCTCTTAAGCCAAAGTACCTTTCTTTATAGAAGAAACTTATATAATCCACTTCATCTTCATTAATCTATGAAAAAAGAGGGAGGTAAATTAAGAGAAAACTGGCTGAAAGAAATAGCCAGAGACTTGATTGCTCTTGGAAGCGTGCCTTTTTTTGCACTTGTTTTAATCAGAGTAAAGCTTTTAGATAATCCGGTTTATATGGGTCAGTTTATTATTGCTGGAATAGCTTTTATTGGTTTGATGTACTGGCTAAAAGCTAATTTATATGCTGGCTTTGGCTTTATTGTTCTATTTTTTACATCAAATCATTATAAAGACATACAATTTACAATTTTTGCATCAATTCTTTACTTGCTGTTAATTGCTTCTCTTTTTTACTTAAAATATGAGAAAAAAGAAATTGTTAAAGGGATAATTTTTGGGGCAGTTAGTATACTTGCTGAGTATTATGTTGTTAATGTTTATCTTGGGGGTTAATTATTAATTATATACAGCGCTATGGAACTTAATACAATTTTTATCTATGGATGTTAGTATTTTCAATAGTCTATATGGAAAGCCCGTTAAAATTTGTAGAATTTACGAACCAAGATTAAAAAGATTAATCTATATTAAAAAGAGTTTAATAATCCTCAACTTCTGACTGCTCTTCTGGCTTTTCTTTTGTTTTTCCATTTGGCTCTGGTTGCTCTTCTGATTGTTCCATATCCTCTTCTCTTATTGAGTTAACCATCTCTTTAAATTTCTGAAAACTTTCTGCCGGAATTCTTAATCCTTTTTTTGTAGGCCCAGTATACCTATCACTTGTCACAAATTCCCTTATATCAACACCGACTTTTCCGTTATATTCTCTTATTCCTATAACAATATCTGTTACTGCTCCTTGATATTCACCTTTCTTTATCCTGCCAATGTCTTTTTCCATTTTTTTTGTCTTGTTTAAACTTAAGAAAGGGATTATTTAAATTTTGTTGTTTTTTTGTATTGGTGCGTTAGAGGTTGGTAAGTGATATTTTCTCAAGATTTTCAAACCAATAGGTTTAAAAGATTTAAATACTTCATAATAAAAAGAAGCATTCAGGGATTAACTTGCTTGGAAATAGTAAGCAACCCCTGAATGTTGAGCCTTCTTGTCAACATGCGACTATGAAAGATTAAGTTCGTGTTCTAATATTTTAACAATATTCTCTATTCTGGGTGCAATTAATAAGGGGAGAGTTTTTTCATCAAATATTTCTATATCTTTCAAAACTAAATCCAACTGACTTTGAAACAGAGGTAATTGTGGCATTTTATTCTTTAATTCCACTAATTTTTCTTTTAATTGAATTTTGCTTAGATTTTTAGCTTGTTCTAATAATTTTCCCAAATCAAATACTACTGAAAATAAAGTTAAATCCATTTTGCTATCTATTCTTTTAATTTTGTTTTCACCTTGCGATTTTTCTGAAACAATATCTCCTTCTATTGCTTCTCCTTCAAATAGTGCTTTAAAAGAAAAGATAATGTTAGTGAGAGTTATGGCTTCTTCTTTCGGAATGCCTTTTCTTGTTAAAAAATTTACTAATAGGTCTTCTCGGGGTAATTTCCAACCATAAGTATCATGCACCTCATTAAATATTGAAACACTAAAGAATGCTTCCTTTCTTGCTTGTAAGCCTTCATTATCATCTAAAGGATGTAACATTTTCTTAGCTATTTCCGTTAGTTCCATTTCTCCAACACCAGTTATTAAACCCCATGTTCTTGTAGCGGCAATTCTTTTACTTAATCCACCACCCCTCTTACCTAAACCTTTTTCTATATCCTCACGAGTAGCATGACCTTTCATTTCATCAACTACCTTTGCTACTTCTATTGCACTTTCCAAATTCATAAGAGGATAATCCTTATTTTTACCTCTTGCAGTTTTATTTTTTTCTGTTTCTTCCTGTTTTTTGTTTTCCATGTTATTAACCATAAGCCAAGTGATATTGGTTATATGGCTTATAGTTTGGTTATCCTTTTAAATACTTGTATTATTGTATTATAATTTAAAAATAACCAAATCTTGTAGTAATATGCAAAATGATGATGATGAGGTAATAACTTTCAGAGGAAATAGAGATGTTTGGATAGATTTTGTTTCTAAGGTAAAGAAAAAGAGAAAAAAAGTCTGGGAAGTTTTAGAGGAATTATTAAAAAAGGTTATTTCTGAACCTTAGCTAATTGTATCAACTCCAACCATTTATTATTTTCTTTTAGTTTTAAATCAGTAGCCAGTTCATAAGGACATTTATTTATTGCTTGATTTATCCTTATGAAGTTATAAAATATCTCATAACCTTTCAAGATTAAATTAGCACTTCTCAAACTTCCATGAAAGCCACGAAAAACCTTAGTTCTTGCTCTTACATTATTATGTAATCTTTCTATTGGATAATTGAAAGTATCCTCGTTTGAAGTTACAACCCTATTATGAAAAACATTAAACTTGCCTTCCTTTAAATTATATCCAAAGACTTTCTTGACTGCTCCAATATAAGAATATAAACCATCTGTTGTAACCATCAAAACCTTAGTTGTTGTTCTTTCTTTTGCAGAAGAAAGTATAGAAATTATCTTTTTCTTGTTTCTGCTTATTGAATATTCAGAAGCTATCATAAATCTTGTTTGAGGGCATACTCCATCAATAAAAAAGTTATCTTCTGTCCCCTTACTGCCTTTTGTGTGGCTCTTTCTTCTTTTATATTCTATTTCATCAAATTGTATTTCTTCGCTTAGGTTTAATCTTAACTTATCCGTAAATTTTCCTATTATTTTAGCATACTTCCAGACCCACCTTAAAATTGTGCTGTGGTCTGCATTATGTGGGTAAAACATGCCTAAATGCTCTTGTGCCCCTCTTGTAGAAGCACCACGATAAAATAAGTCTACTGCTTGCGTTATCTTCTGCGGGCTATTTCTCATTCTAAAGAAACCATTATCAAGAGTAAAATATTTACCACAATCTTTACACTTATATCTTTGAATAATGCCTCTATTCTGTGTCTTTCTTGTAGTCCATTTAATAGTATTTTCACTTTTACAAAAGCGACATATTACTTTTTTCTTCTCGGTGTTTTTTGTTTGTGTTTCCATCTTACTTATGCTAATATACTATAGGTAAGCTACTATTTAAACCTTTCTGTATGCTCTATGACTATAGTAAGGTATTTAAAGGATAGATTATACTAAATAGCATGGCAAAAAAAGAAATAAAGGTTTATGAGTGCAAATGCGAGAGGTGTAAGCATGAATGGATAACCAGAAGCGAAGATGTGCCTGTTGTTTGTCCTTTCTGTAAATCTCCCTATTGGGATAAACCTTTAAATAATAAAAATAAATAATTTTTATTTATGAAAATGAAGTTAAATAAAATCTATAATGAAGATTGTTTAAAAACAATGGCTAATATGCCTGAAGGGTTCGTAGACCTTACTATAACTTCCCCCCCCTATGATAATCTAAGAGACTACAACGGATATTCTTTTAACTTTAAAGATATAGTTAAAGAATTGTATAGGGTTACTAAAAAAGGTGGGGTTGTTGTTTGGGTTGTAAATGATGCAACTATGGAAGGTGATGAGACAGGAACGAGCTTCAAACAAGCACTTTATTTTAAAGAAGTTGGATTTAATCTACACGATACTATGATATGGCATAAACCCAATAGTTTTAATTTTGGTTCAAACTCCTGTTATCGTCAGAGTTTTGAATATATGTTCGTTTTCTCTAAAGGCAAGATTAAAACTGTTAATTTAATTAAAGATATTCCAACAAAATTAAAAGGACAAAAAGTAAAGGGAGCAAGAAAGCATGCAAACGGTGTGAGGGATGTTGTTCCAGATTTTGTTGTTGAGGATTATAAAAAAAGAAATAATGTTTGGGAAATACCTGTTGGAACATCTAATAATGGTCATCCCGCCATATTCCCAGAAAAATTAGCAGAAGACCATATCTTGTCTTGGAGCAACGAGGGAGATTTAATATATGACCCTATGATGGGTTCTGGAACAGTTGCCAAAATGGCTTTAATAAATAATAGAAAATTTATGGGGTCTGAGATAAGTAAAGAATATTGCGAAGAAGCTGAAAAAAGAATAAAACCTATATTGCAACAATTACGCCTTAATATCTAAATAAATCACAAGGTCTTATTTTAAATTGTAACATATTTGCAGTTGGTCTTCCACCATCTCCACCCTTTCTTTGTAATGTAATCCTTCCAATAGATAAGCTACCTTTCGGGCTTATTTCTACATCGCCTTCTCCGAATATACTTAATGCTTTATTTATGTCAGCTAAAATCCATGTAGTTTCATCTTTATCTTTATCATATCTCGTAACCAATATCCAATCGGCAGAAAATTTACCTCTACCTTTAATTATGTCTGTTAATACAAGAATTTTGCTTTTCTTAAAAAAGTCTATTAAAAATTTTCTATGTTTCTCTTCAAATTCATCCATAAAAAATCTTCTTTTATCTCTTAAACTATTATACTTCTGCTTCGTTATTTTTTCTTCTTTAAGTAAATCGTCAGGAGATATTTCTCCTGAAAAGATTTTTAAAAGAATTACTATATTCTCTGGAATATCCCACATTTCTATATATTTCTTGACCCACCTCTTATCAATCTGATTATAGTCGGCATCAGAATTAGTTTTTTTAACAGATAAATTTTGAACAGAGATTAGCTTCTTTAAGGTAATAGTGACTTTAACTTGAACATCTGTTTTATATCCATGTAGAACTTCTGCTTTAACATTTTTAATCTTCTTGAGATTATAACCCATAATTTTTAGCCATTTCTGAGCTTCTTTATCTTTCTTCCATTTATCAAATTTTTTAGCTACTGCTTTTTCATTAGCAAATCCCCCCTTAGCAGTTTCGGAGCCAATACGAACTAAATCAGTCATAGAAAGTTTAGCAAAACTAACTTTTTAACCTTATCCACCAACCTCTAACGCATCAATACTTTGTTTTTTAGGGTTTAGCAGTTTATTGATTTGGGCTATAAATAACTTTTAGATAAGTTACGTTGTATCCTCTCTTTTTTTCACTCGCACTTCTTAGGGATGTATGTCGTCTTTCTCTTCCCATCATAATTTCAGTAGGATCCATGGGGTTATCATTAGCCATCTCTGATTGAGATAGATAAATATTAGAGTTAATAGGGATAATGGCATGCAAAGTTATTTCGCTACTTAACAACCTAGCTAGCTCTTCATTTTCAGTAGGCAAAAAGTCCTTAACTAAAGTTTTTACCATAAATGTGAGCAAATTATTTTCATTTATAAAGATTTAGATAATAAGATGAATTGTACCAAAGTTAATATGCAAAGAAATTAATAATTTATGCTTACCCTGTTTTATCAGTTAAGATTTAAACCTCTGTTTTGACAAGATAATTAGTTTATTTAACATATCATTTTAAGAATTAATAATCAATCTTCCCCTGCCTTTAATCTCTCAAGCCTCTGCCTGTCTTCTTCTATCTTTTTTTCCATCTCTTTTATTCTCTCGTCGTTCTTAATTCTATTAAGTTCTGCTTGGGCTTCTCTTATTTTTTCTTCTGCAGCTCTTATTCTGTCACTATCACCCATTTTAGCTTCTTCTTTTTGTTCTGCTTGAAGCTGTGTGAGCTTTTTTATTTTGAAAGATTTTTGCTCTTGAAATCCGTCTCCTTCTCCCTTTCTTGCGATTATTCTCCTAGCAGTAATAAACCCGATTATTGCAATTAAAGCAAATCCACCGACAATATAATAGATAATCCTTGAAGCATTAATATCCTTAAAGATTCCCCTTACTATTTTGCCAGTTATTTCCTGTGAGGTTTCCTGGATTTCTGTCTCATTTGCTTCCAGTGTTTCTGTCTCTTCTGTTATTTGCGCACCTGTTTCATTAGTTTCTAGAGCAACCATCTCTGTTTCATTTTTTACCTGAAAGTCAACTACAAGATTTTCTCCTGCAGGATAGCTGGTATATTTTGTGGAATTAATAATTATTCCTTTGGTATCAGTAACTCTTATAAAAATGTCTAATTCTTGGCTGTCTGAAGAGACATTTGTAACTGCCACTCCATCGGCATTTGTCATAAGATTAACATACTGGATTTTATCTTGGGTAATAGAATCATCTACCTGGATAAAAACAAATCTTTTTTCATCTGTTTTCACAGCTATTTTTGTCTCACGTGCTGTAATTAGTGGGATTATAAGCATTAGGATTATAGCCCCGATAATTATTTCTTTCCTCATTTTATATATTTTGTTGAATATTTTCGCATTTATAAATATTTTTATATCTTGGGCTACAATTCAAACCTTATTTAATGGCTTTTTTTTGGCAAATGCAATGATATTCTCAAGTGTGATGTTCAAGATTCTTTGAAGAGCTTCTTTTGAATTAAATGCATTATGAGGAGTGATAATCACATTGTCCATTTCCATGAGTATATGATTCTCCAAAAGAGTTTTTAAATTGCAGGCTCTCTCTAAATTTTCTTTTAACAGCTCTCTTTCTTCTTTTATACAATCTTCTTCCTCAATCACATCAAGTCCTGCTCCAGCAATTTTTTTGTTTTTTAATCCTTCAACAAGGGAATTTGTGTCAACCACACTTCCTCTTGATGTATTTATAATAATTACCCCATGCTTCATTTTTTTAATTGCTTTTTCATTGATTAAGTGATGAGTTTTGTTATTGTATGGAACATGCAAAGTTATGATGTCTGATTTCTTCAACAGGTTATTTATGTTTGTGTATTTGAATCCAAATCTTTTAGCAAGTTTTTTATCTGGATGCGGTTCAAAAACCAAGACATTCATTTCAAATCCAGTACCTATGCGCACGACATGCTTTCCTATATGCCCACAGCCTATTACGCCGAGTGTTTTTCCTTTAAGATCAAATCCCATTAGAGAGTGATCTGTTTCAAAGGAGTGCTGTTCATGGGTTCTTTCAATAGAAGGATAAAGTTTTCTTGAGAGCGTTAGAATGAGCGCAAATGCATGTTCTGCAACTGTATTTTCCCCATATGTTGGAACATTTGAAACTATAATGCCTTTCTTTTTACAGTAAGCAATATCAATATGGTCAAAGCCTGTCGAGCGTGTTGCAATAAATTTTAATTTTGGCAGTTTATCAATTAACCGCTGATTTATATTAGAATCAACGAACACAGAAATAATCTCAGCATCTTTTGCTTTTGCAGCATTTTTTTCATTTAAGGTTTCTTTGAAAAATTTGACTTTGTGCTTTTTTAATTCTTTTTCTAAAAATGGTTTTTCCCAAAACTCTGTTTCAAAAACATCAATGTTCATAAATATTTCACGCCCTTTTTATCTTTTTATTATCAGGGAAAAAGGATTTTTATATGTTTTGAAAGAAGGTTGAGTTAGCTTAAAGGTGATAAACACACCTATGTTAAAAGTTTATAAAATTAACATTTATATACGATAAAACTTCAAAATTTGTTCTTCTATCACCTGTTAATTTTACAGAACCTGAAAGAAAAATATATTAACTATCATTAGATTATACAATAAAAGGGTTAAAATGAACGTTTATTTATTAACACTAATTGCTTTATTGCCATTTGCTCTGCTTTTTTGGCTGATTATTTTTAGAAGATGGCCTGCACTAAAAGCAATGCCTTTGGTATGGTTTATTACTGCTTGCGCTGCATTTGTTTTCTGGCAGCTGAGTTTGGGCTGGATTGGCGCTTCTTTTATCAAGGGTTTTTTTATTGCACTCGAAATTATATTGATTATTTTTGGGGCTGTTTGGGTTATTGAAATTTTAAAGAAGAAAAAGCATATGGCAGATGTTCATGTATTGTTGTCAGGTATCTCCAAAGATGCAAGAATTCAGGTTATAATTATCGCATGGTTCTTTGGAAGTTTAATTGAAGGGGTTGCTGGTTTTGGCACACCTGCTGCTTTGGCTGCTCCGTTGCTGGTTGGATTAGGGTTTACACCATTTTTAGCAGTTGTTGTCTCTTTAGTTGCTAACTCTACTCCTGTAAGTTTTGGGGCTGCAGGCACTCCAATACTTCTTGGCTTAGGTAGCTTGGGGCTTGAACGCTCTATTTTAGAGCAAGTTGCAAGGCAAGTTGCATTCTTGCACATAATTGGGGGTTTTATTATCCCTCTTTTTTTAGTAGGTTTTGTTGTTTCTGCAAAAGGCTGGAATAAAAAAGATTTTTTTTCAGCTGTTCCATTTGCGATTTTTTCATGGATTGTTTTTGCAATTCTGTATATTTTAACTGCATGGTTTATAGGGCCAGAATTGCCTTCGATAATTGCCGGATTTTTTGGGTTGATAATTGCCGGCACAGCAGCTCATTATGGTTTTCTTACACCAAAAAAAGTGATTAGTTTTGGAAAGCAAAAAAAAGTAAAGCAGATTAATCTTAAAAGTTTCTTAAACGCAACTCTTCCTTATTTATTAATTGTAGTTTTGCTGGTTGTTTCAAGATTAATACCTTTTATTAAAGAAAAATTAATCAGTGTTTCAGTGAAGTTTGATTCTATTTTCGGATTAGAGATAAGCTACAAGTTTTTACCTTTTTTCACGCCATCTTTTTATTTTTTATTAACAGGAATAATCTGCTTATTTATATTTAGATCAGATAAAAAAGATGTTCAAATAACCTTAAGTAGAACATGGGCTAAGATTAAAAAACCCTTTGTTGCTCTAGTTTTTGCCTTAGCGCTTGTGCAATTGCTAATTTTTTCTGGCAATGGTGCTTTTGGTTTGGCAAGCATGCCTTTGTTGTTAGCTCAAGCAATTGCGGTTTTATTCAACAAGGCTTATATTTTTGTTGCGCCTTTTGTTGGAAGTTTTGGAAGTTTTATGGCTGGTAGTAATACTCTTTCAAATCTTCTATTTGGAAAATTGCAGATTGAAACAGCAAAGGTTTTAGGATTTTCTTTTATTGTAATTCTTGCATTGCAGGTTGTTGGAGGAGCCATTGGCAATATGATTGCAATTCATAATATTTTAGCAGCAAGTGCAACTGTTGGATTGCATGGGCGAGAAGGAAAAATTATAAGAAAAACTATCTGGGTGATGCTTATTTATGGTTTAATTATCGGAGTTTTAGGATTATTGATGATATTTATCTTTTAGAATAGCTTTTTAAAATTTTTTTCTGTCTTGTCAAATTCTGTTTTGTCTATAATCTTGCAGTCTTTAAGAAATTCCTTGGCTCTTTAGTTTATTATTTTCCCGTTTTCATAAACAACCATCTTTCTTTTTCTTAATTCCTTGAAAAAAGGTTCTGGCGGAATAATTGCTTCTGGTGCAAATGCACCCCTCTCTTTTATCAATCCCTTTTTTACCATTTGCGCCATAATGCTTGCCGGCATTCCTGTATCTATATTGCAACCAGCGTCTTCCCAGCCTTTTAGTGTTGGGACAACACAATTCATTTTTATTACCTTATCTTTTCCATTTTTTTTGCCATATATAGTTACCCATAAGTCTTCTTTTTCCTTGTATCCTTTTGGATATTTAAGATGTTTTAATAGTTCAGTGAGGAACTCCAATGGCACTATTTTTCTTCCCTTGATTTTAATAGATCTTTTACCCCCCAATCCAAGATCAATCATGGCCATTATTTTTTCAAATGAATGGGGCGGAAATTCTCCATAAAACCTTATTGTTTTCAAACCCTTGTTTTTAAAATAATGATAAAACGTGTAAGTTTCAGGATGTCTTACAGAAAATAATTTTTCTTCTCCGACAAATTTATCATGATGGTCTTTTAAGGTACTTAGGGGGATTATGTTGATTATTTTTCCATTTTCTATATTTGTTGCAGGTGCAGTGAATTCTGTCAGTATTGTTGGTATAGAAAAAGGCACAACAAATTTTTTTATATTGGAATTCCAAGCATAGCCAACTTCAATAGTTTCTATACTGCCAAATTTTTTTGAAGCATGGTTTAACATAACATTCCCAATGCCAGGAACAGAGCCACATCCTGTTATGTGTATAAGTCCTTTTTTCTTAAGGGTTTTATCTAATGCAAATTGTTTTTTTGTCATAGGGATTTCAGAACCAAGATCCAGTAAATGTGCACCTGCAATTAGACATGCCTTCAGTGCATTTAAATCCCAGTCCTCTTCAGCGCAATTTACAACAACATCAGCACCAGATTTCTTAATGACTTGTGCTGCATGTTTTATATTTCTTAAGTCAACATACTCAAAATCAGTTTTTTTGTATTTTTTAAGTAAATTTTGTATTCTTGATTTATCTCTCCCGCACATCAGGACAGAATAACTGTTTTTAAGCAAATCTTTAGTGACTATCTTTCCCTGTAATCCTGTTCCACCAAGAACTAAAAAGTCAAATTTCATTTTATATATGGATATGGTTAAATTTAGAATTATCTGTAGGATTTATAGTAGGGTTATATGAACCAATTTTTAATTTCCCTTTTTTATTTTTGAATACAAATTTCTGAACCCTCATATTATCAAAAACATAATCTTTGTAATTTGTATTAAATAAATCCTCTGTAAAATAAACTCCATTTTTTAATTTATTTTTGTTAAATAGAATAGTGAATAAAGCTGCAAATATCCCGATGACTACTTGAAAATAAGTGGCATTTGTTCTTATTAGTGAGGTGTTGTTTATGCTATTGAAATAATAAACCTTTTTGTTTCCGTAATTAAGAATTACCCCTATGCTATCTGCTCCTTTTAGTGGAACCTCTGTATTTTTTATTACTGTAAAATCATCTTCTGATATCTTTCCCCATTTCTTGTAAGTTTTTATCATAGAATCCATAACTTCTTCATGGATTGAATAGATAAACTTGGATGGGATATTGTATTTATACGATAATGTAAGATTTTCTTCGTGTAGCACAACAAAGCCTTTTGGATATTTATTAAGTTTTATAATAGGGCTTAAAATAGGCTTCATGTCCTGGAGCTGACTTATAGCATTTGGACGAATTGGTTTTATCTTTTTTCTTCCCAAAGCGATTCCTGAAGGGTCTCTTACATTTTCAACAAGGAATTCATGAGGGGACCATGTTATTGTAAGCTTCCCGGATTTGAAAGGCGTCTGAATCTTTGAAGTATCATATTCAAAGTGGATAATCTCTTTTGGAATTCCAAATTTCGAAATCCCATATCTCACCCACATATTTACTATTCCAGGATTCATTCCAGCACACAAGATATGTACTGCATTATTCAATTTTTCTTTTCTCGGATAGATATCAAATACCAGTTCAGCCACAGCCTTATTATCTGCATTAAGGGAGGTATTTACATAACTTGCACCGAAATTATTAGTTGCTTCAAGTAGGGGAATTGAATCAACAACAGTTAGATCAAGAACAATATCAATATTGTATTTTCTTAGTATGTCATGATACTCTTTTTCATTGTAAGGATCTATTCTCTTTTCAACATATATATAATCCAGTTTTTTGTGCTCAAGATGTTTGTTGTTTTTAATTCTGTTTTTCCCAGACAAAAGAATGAGTTTCCCAAAAAAATCCCTATGATGCACCAAATACTGGAGAAAAACCTGTGCAAGTCCACCAGAAGCCCCTAAGATTAACAAATTAGGTTTTTTCATTATCATTTTTATTTCTTTTTGTAATCCCAATTTGGTTTATATAATTTTATCATCTTGCAAAGTTCTGCAACATTTTTACCAAGCAAATCTATATCTTTTTTCATCCACCCTTTTTCGCTTTTGTTTGAGAGATTTATTTTGTAAAAAACCATCGAATAAGGAGGGAATAAAAATCCCATATGATCCAATGGGCCCGCCATATCAAGAATTGTCTGCCAGCCCCCCTCCTCTTCTTCTGTTGCAATAAATCCAGCAACCTTACCTTCGCATTTAAAGCCTTTAAGTTCAAATACAGTTAGTTTTTCAAAAAAATTTTTCATAAGCGCGCTTTCATTCATCCAGTAAACAGGAGTTGCAAAAATAACCCCATCAGCCTTCAGGATTTCACCACCAATTTTTATGAAATCTTTTTCAAGCTTTTTCTTGTAACCACTATGGTAAAAACTCTTTTCTATATCAACAAGATGAAAAATCTTTATTGATGCCCCCTCTTTTTTTGCCATTTCCAAAGCTTTTTGAAGCAGCCTCGCGCATATACCCATTCTATGTGGGCTCCCGTTTATTCCCAAAATTGTTATTTTTTCCATCTCCCCTCTTTTGATTTAATATACTTAATAGAATATAATTTAAAAATGTATCTTAAAAATAAAAATATTGTCAATAATTAAATTTTTAACAGACATTTCTCCCGTGTTTTTCCATATACTTTTGATGATACTCTTCAGCCGGAAAAAATGTTGGGGCTTTTCTTATCTCAGTTGTTATAATCTTATTTAATTTTTTTTGAAAATTGTTCCTGGATTTTATAGCAGAATTTTTTTGTTTTTCATTTGTGTAAAAAATTTCAGACCTATATTGCGTTCCAAAATCAACACCCTGTTTGTTTAACGAGGTGGAATCATGATTTTTCCAGAATATATCTAAAAGTTCAGTGTAACTAATGATACTTGAATTAAAAGTTATTTCAACTGCTTCTGTATAACCTGTTTTGTTACTGCAAACCTGTTCGTAAGACGGATTTAAAAATTGTTTTTCGTTTCCACCAATATATCCCGCCTTTGTTCCTACAACGCCAATAATTCTTGAAAAGATATGTTCTGGCTTCCAAAAACAACCCATTGCAAAGATTGCTCTTTCAAATCTTTTTTTGTTCATTTTTTATTTTTATTAATTTTTATGATAAATGTTTATACTAACGCTTTTAATACTAAATGGTTTAACATATAAACTTTTTATATGCCTAAAAAACGCCCGGACCAGGAGTCGAACCTGGCCACCCCGAAGGGTCATGCTCTCCAAGCATGTGCATTAACCGCTCTGCCATCCGGGCTTTATTGAAGGTTTCTTACTAAATTACAATAAGTATTTAATTAGTCGTGTTTAAATAATCTGGTTTATATTAAAAGAAGGTTAATAAATTACCTGCCTTAATTTAAAAACCCGTATTTTCTATTCGTAAATTCATTAATGGTGATATAACTCATGAAAAACTGCTGAATTATAAAATATTCTGCACTACATTAAAGTTTAAATACACCTAATGCCCATTTATTTTATGGGATTTGAAGAAATTACGCCAGGGGTTTGCCCAAAATGCAAAGATACTGGGATGGTTAAGGAAAAAGACGGGACAATTCATGTTTGTTATGACTGCCTGCAAAAAGGCAGATTAGATGTTCATTCAAAAAATCTGCCTGATACTAAGCTGAAGATTTAATTAATGTTTATTTAAATAATTTAATGATAATTCTAACTTGTTAAAATCTGCTTTAATAATAGATTTTTTATAATTTATTAATAGCCTATAATTATCAAGTTTAGCTATATCTTTCTTCTACTCAACTATGCTTCTTCCATTTTATCTATAATGTTTGTTAATCTTCCAAGCATTTGTTCTTTAATTTGCCCTAGTGGTAGAAGCATGTTAAATCTGTATATTTCAGGAACTTTACCCCTATACATCTTACAGCCCTTTTCGTATAAAGTTTCAAGCCAATTAGAAGCATATCTCTGATTAACTAAAACTTGGTAACTTGGATTTAATTCATGATCATCTAATTTTCTATCACCCTCTCTTTGGTTTTTTAATTCTAAATATTTTTCAGTTGTCCAATCTTCTTCTAAAGGGGCACATGCAATAAAAATGTGTGTTGGTGCATATCCAAAAGCAAATTCATGCCCTGGAAGGTTTAAATAATCGCTTAAAGAAATTCCATTTGATAATTTTTCTTTATCATATATTTGATAAGGAGCAGATTCTTCACTTCTGCTTCTTAAAAGTATTTTTCCTGCTTTTCTTAAAGGTTGTCTAAATCTAAAAAATTCCTCTATTCTATAAACACTATGTGAAACAGCGGCTGCTTGCGGATCAATGCTTGAGTCCCATTTACTTCTGTTTTGCTCTATAAATCTATTGGTTTGTCCTGCCCCTCTTTTTGGAGGTTCTTCTGATATCCAAACATCTGCTGAATTTGGGGTTATATACATACTTACATCATTCCTAACCATAGAAGAAAGTTTTGATTTTCTTGCAAGTTCTGTTAATTTGAATATTAAATTTTTTTTTCTTGTTACTTTTGTATTATTTAAAAATTCTTGAAGGTTTGTGTAATCTTTGTTGTATTTAAAAAAAACCTCTGCATGAAACAAAGCATCTATTTCTGTTCCTCTTAAATCTCTTACAATTTTTCCTTGTTCTTGAAAATAATTAATTATGTCATCTATCTGCGTTGTTGTTCCAGACATATCTGGTCCGCCTATGACTAAATCTAAGAAATTTTCAACCATTTTTTATTTTTTAATTCTTCCATAACTTACAAAAGAATATCCTTCTTTATCTTCTCTTGCAATTTCTGTCCATATCTTTTTATTTATTTCAGGAAAAAAAGCATCTCCTTCTGGGGATTGGCGAACTTCTGTTATTTCTAACCTTTTTGTTAAAGGGTGTTCAATTGTTTGAGCATATACTTGCTGGCCACCTGTAATATAAGCCAACTTATCAATTTGGCTTGCAAATGTAATAGCTTTATTTAGTGTCCCTGCAATTAAAATGCCTTTATAATTTAAACTCTGGTTTTTTGTTAAAACAATATTTATTCTATTTGGCAAAGGTTTTCCTAATAAACAAACAATTGATTCAAATGTTTTTCTGCCCATAATTACAGGATGCCCTGAAGTTAAATTCTTAAATCTCCTCATGTCCTCTTTAAAATGCCAAGGAATTTCTCCTTTGTTTCCAATTACTCCATTTTCTCCAACTGCTACTATTAAGATAAGCTCTATTGATTTCATTTTTATATTGCTATATCAAAATTTATTTTTGGATGAGAGGTATAACCAGAATAAGTTGTATGAGAATGCTCCCAATTAGATATTGATGTAAATTTTTCTGTTTCAACCTTCGGCAGGGGCAATGGTTTTCTTTTTAATTGTTCTCTTGCATTTTCAATATGGTTTTCATATATTTGAGTGTCTGCTAAAAAACCAACTAATTTTCCTTCTTTAACCTTTAACTCTTTAGCTATTAAATGAAGCAATGTTCCATAACCTGCAATATTAAAAGGCAAGCCAAGCATTGTATCAACAGACCTTTGGTTCCAAAATAAATTTAATCTTCCATTGGTAATTGTTAGCTGAAACGCATAAGGGCAAGGGGGTAATGCCATTTTATCAAAGTCAAGAGGATTCCAAGCAACAACAACCGCCCTCCTATCTGTTGGGTCGTTTTTAAGTCTTTCAATTACCCATTTTAATTGATCAAATCCTTCTCCTTCATAATTTGCATTATATCCTCTATAGCTTGCTCCAAAATGTCTCCACTGCCAGCCATAAATTGGGCCCAAATCTTTTTCTTCCCTCATTCTTTTTTTTGTTTCTTCATCATGTCCATAATGAACCATTTGGGGATTTCCCCATTCATCCCATATAGAGCAATCTCTATCTTGATACCATCTTTTATCTGTAATCCCTTTAACAAATCCCTCAAGTTCAACTCTCATAGGTTTATGAGCCATTTTTTTTGTTGTTAAAAGTGGGAAACCATTATTCATATCATGTTTAAACATTGCACCATCAATAACAAGGCAATCAACTCCTGTTCTGTTATTTTTTCTTACACCATTATCAAGAATTTCTCTCACAATTTCAAGATATTGTTCCATTTTTGCTCTTTTTTGTTTAAACTTTAATTATAAAAAATCTTCCTTAATAAATAATATGCTAATATAAAATATACTTTGACATTAAAACTCTGCAAGAAATCAGTTTGATTTAGTTTGTTAATGATTCTAATAGTTGACTATTGTTATTAATAAAATAAGAGGGTATGTCAATGTTTTAATTATCTATCTTAACTATTAACTCGTATTTAACAATCAATAAAGAATCCATAGATTTTAGCCCATTGGCAATTCACTTAATCAATCCTTCATCTCAATTTTGATTTTTACAGATTTTGGAATTTGAAGGCGCATGATGTGGTGAAGGGCTTTCTCGCTTGCAGGTAAGTCAATAAGGCGTTTGTGAATTCTCATTTCAAATCTATCAAAAGTTGCTGTTCCTTGCCCGCACGGACTTTTGCGCGTTGTTATCTTTAATCTTTTTGTTGGCAGGGGTATTGGGCCAGAAGGCATAATCCCTGATTTATTTGCTATGTCTATGATAGAAGTGCATACTTGATTAAGCGCTCCTATGTCTGTGCTGTTTAACTTAACTCTTACTTTTACCATAACTAATGGATTTAAAATTAGTTTAAAAAGGTTGTTGTTAGATAAAATTTGTTGAGCAATTCAATTTTTAAATGTTAATAACAACTAACAATCTTTAATCGGTTAAATTGTCGTTGAACTTCATAGATAGTTAGGTTCCTTAGTCAATAATCAATGTTTAATTAATTCATTAACCAACTACCTTAGCATACTATCATCTTTTACGTCTCAAAATCTGTTTTATGAAAACTTTTTATAGTATAATTCCTTAATATCTCAAATATCAAAAGAGGTAAACATGGCAGAAATATTTGTTCAGATAAGCTACTTATTGCTTGTAGTTTTAGGTGTTTCTTTTATTATGAGGCTTTTGAAACAGCCTTTGATTATTGGTTATATTTTTTCAGGCATACTTGTTGGGCCTTTGATTTTTAATCTTATTCCCCAAACAGAAGTTTTAGACGTGTTTTCAGATATTGGGATAGCCTTTCTTTTGTTTATTGTTGGTTTGCATTTAAGTCCGAAGGTTATAAAAGAAGTTGGAAAAATTTCCCTTATAACAGGTGTCGGGCAGGTTGTATTTACTTCAATTGGGGGTTATTTTATAGGAATGGCTTTGGGGTTTTCATTTATAACTTCTTTGTATGTTGCAGTTGCTTTAACTTTTTCATCAACAATTATTATTATGAAACTTCTGTCTGATAAAGATGCTTTAGAAAAACTTTATGGGAAGATTTCTATTGGTTTTTTGCTTGTTCAGGATTTAATTGCGATAATAATTTTAATTGTTGTTTCTTCTTTTTCAGGAGATACAGGTTTAAGTGCTACAAGTGTAATCTTTTCAACATTAGTTAAAGGCACATTAATTATATTAATTTTAGCTCCTTTAGGCTATTTTGTTTTTCCTAAGCTTAATAAATTCTTTTCTCACTCGCAGGAATTTTTATTTTTATTTGCTATTTCTTTTGGGCTAGGTTTATCTTCACTTTTTCATATTCTTGGCTTTTCAATTGAGGTAGGAGCATTAATTGCCGGGATAGCTCTTTCAACAACTCCTTATAGTTATGAAGTAAGCTCTAAGCTTAAGCCTCTGAGGGATTTTTTCATTATTTCATTTTTTTTAATTTTAGGCTCTCAAATGATATTCACAGAAATAAGCAGGTTTATATTTCCAATAGTCATTTTTTCTTTGTTTATTTTAATAGGGAATCCATTGATTGTTATGGTTCTTATGGGGTTAATGGGATACAGCAAAAGAGTTGGATTTATGGCTGGTTTGACTGTAGCTCAAATCAGCGAGTTCTCATTGATTTTAATTGCATTAGGGGTAAGAGTTGGGCATTTGCCAAATGAAATCTTATCGTTTGTTACAGTTGTAGGATTAGTTACAATTGCTGGTTCTACATACATGATAATGTATTCTGAAAACTTTTATTTACTTCTTGCAAAACCACTTTCTATTTTTGAGAAAAATAAAGTGAAGGATAAGCTGGCAAGAGAAAAAAACTTTGATTATTTCCTTTTGGGTTATAATAGGATAGGGTTTTCAATTTTAAGATCATTTTTAAAACTGCGTAAAAATTATGTTATTGTTGATTTTAATCCAGAAACCATAAAAGTCCTATCATCAAGAAAGATTAATTGCATTTATGGAGATGTTGATGATGCTGAATTTCTTGAAGAAATAAAATTAAACAAAGCAAAACTCCTTGTTTCAACAATCCCTGAATTGGATACAAATCTTCTTTTGCTTAAATTTATAAGAGATAATAACAGAAAAGCAGTTGTAATACTGACTGCAAGACAAATTCCTGATGCTTTAAGACTTTACAAAGAAGGTGCAGATTATGTGGTTTTGCCTCACTTTTTAGGAGGAGAATATCTCTCAAAAATTATAGAAAAGGCTTCTGTAAACAAAGAAGTTTATGATTCTGAAAAGAAAAAGCAGATAAAAGACTTAAATGAAAGGATTCAAGAAGGGCACAAGCATCCAGAGGTTGGGAAAAATTGATTCTCTTTTTTATTCTTCTACTTCTTCCTCAACACCGAATAACGAAAAAATAAAATCAAAAAACCTTAAAACAACTTCCAAGCCTATTATGAATAGAAGGTATAAAAGTATCTCATTACCAAAAATTGGTATTTTTGATATGTGTTCTATTATCCTTTCTATTGAGATGATCTCTGGGTCAAATAGCGCAATTGCCAGGAATGTAAATGGCAATAAACTAGAGAGGTTTTCTGCAAAATCTTTTCCATAATATGAAGCCATTCTTATTGATGCAACAATTGCAGCTGAGATAAACAAAAGAGAATTTATCTCAAGGCTTGAAGTCAGGAGTATCATAAAAATAACAAAAACAGAATACCAAAAGAAAATTAAAAATGGCAAGACAACAATATACTCTATGAAATAAAAAAATCCCGCAACCAATTTCATCATTGCAGGATGCTCATAGATATTGTACTGGTTAAGATTAAGCTTAATTATATTTTTCTTTGCAATGAATTTGTGAAATTTCCAGAGGAAAATAGAGAATAAAACAATAAACAGTACCAAAAGAAACAGATTGATAAACACCCCTGCAAATTGGGGAAGAGAATCTAATAATAACTTATAAAACCCAAGCACCTCTTCTGCAATTGTTTGGAATAACCCCATTTTATTTATTAAGCATATTTGTTTTTTAAATTATTGCTTTATATGGGATTAATATATTCATAAATTAATGATAACAAAAAACCAAACTGGTTTAGGTGTGGTGTGCTACTTCCATCAATCTTGTTTTAAGGTTAACTATTGTTTTTGCTAATTCTTGAATTATTAATTAAATTTAACCTCGTTAAATTTAAATATGAGTTTTCCTTGGTTATGTTATGATTGATATAAAGCTTATAAGGGAAAATCCAGAGCTAGTCAAAAATAATTGTAAAAAAAGAGTGTGTAAAATTGATGTTGATAGTGCAATTAAGGTTGATAAAGAGTGGAGGCAGATTAAGCTTAAAGACGATTCTTTGCGCGCTGAGAGAAATAAGCTATCGAAAAAAATTAATGAAGCTAAAAAACTAGGTGAAGATGCTTCAAAACTTATTCAAAACGCAAAAGAAATTCCAAAAAAGCTTTCTGAATTAGAGATAAAAGAAAAAGAGCTGAGAAATGAGCGGGAGTATCTTCTGGCGATGCTACCTAATCTTTTTGCCAAAGATGTTCCTGTTGGCGGCGAGGACAAAAACAAGGTGTTAAAAAAATTTGGCAAGATTAAAAAATTTAAATTTAAGGCAAAGCCGCACTGGGAAATAGGTGAAAACCTTGGGTTGCTGGATTTAGGAAGGGCAGCTAAGCTTGCAGGTAGCGGGTTTTGTATTTTGCGGGGGGAACTGGCGATATTGCAAAGGGCGTTGATTCAGTTTATGCTGGACTTTCATATTAAAAATGGGTTTGAAGAAATTAACTGCCCGCAAATTGTTAAATCAGAGATTGTTTTTGGCACAGGGCAATTGCCAAGATTTGAACAGGATTTATACAAAACCAGTGGGGGGATGTATCTTGTTCCAACAGCAGAGGTTTCTGTGACAAATCTTTATGCTGGTGAAATTTTAAATGAAAAAGATTTGCCTAAAAAATTTTGTTCTTTTACCCAATGTTATAGACAAGAAGCCGGCAAGCACGGTGCAGAGACAAGAGGGATATTTAGACTTCACCAGTTTGAGAAAGTTGAAATGGTTTATGTTTGTAGAGAAGAAGATTCTTGGAAATTTTTAGAGGAAATGACAAGACATGCTGAAAAAATACTTGAGAAATTAAAAATTCCTTATCAGCGGGTCATTTTAAGCACAGGGGATTCTGGTTTTGCGGCTGCTAAAACATATGACTTGAAAGTTTGGAGCCCCTATCAAAAAAAATATTTAGAGGTTTCTTCATGCTCAAACTGCACTGATTTTCAAGCAAGAAGAATGAATACAAGATACCAGAGCAAAGACGGAAAGTTGAAGCTTGTGCACACTTTAAATGGCTCTGGTTTGGCATTACCAAGGCTTTTAATCGCAATTCTTGAAAATTATCAGCAAAAAGATGGAAGCATCAAGATTCCTTCATGTCTATGGAAATACACTGGTTTTAAGGTTATAAAGGCAAAATTAAAAGCAAATTTAAAACCCAAAAACAATGGCAGAAAAAAATTTGAATAATAGATGGTCAGACGATGAATATTTTACAAAGGGATTAATAGATGCGAGAGACGATCTTATTTTCCAAGGAGAAGCTGAACTAATAAAAGGGAATTTACTAGATGCTCGTGCATGTTTTGGAACTTCTCATGCTGTAAGCATATATTTGGAAGATGCAGGATGCTTAGGGCTTTGTGCTTCTTTACTTAGAAAAACTGGAATTGATGAAGAAGAGTTCAGACAATATGCTAAAGATGCTATGGAATGCCTTTTTGATACTTTAAAGGGGATGCCTAAGTAATTTTAAAAACATTGGTAAACATGGACGAACCAGACGCAGATAAGTGCATTAGTTATAAGGGAAACGGATGTAAATTTGGAGTTTGTGATAGTTATGGAGCTAGGATGAATAATGGAACAAGCAGTTTGTGCCCGCATTATTTTCCAGACGGAGCAATATGGAGAAAAGATTTGATGCTTCCAGATTATTTTGAAAATAGGCTTGAAGATCAAAGAAAGAAGGAGTTAGCTGAAATTGTGGCAGGGCAGTTTATAATAAGATAAAAATTGAGTAAAAATGGCAAGGAAAATTTTAGAAGAGACCAAGAAATTTAAAATAGCGGTTGCAAATGCAAGGGACAAAATTTTGCAAAAAGGAATAATTGAGCTAAATTTTGGAAATTTAGAGAAGGCTGTTGCTTGTTTTGGAACTTCTCATGCAGTAAGTTTGTATTTGGAAGATGGAAAAAACATGCATTTGTGTAATTATTTACTTGAAAAAACAGGGTTGAATCAATATGAATTGAAGAGAATTATTGAAGAAGCTCGAAATTATTTATTTTATAAGATGGAAGAGATGACTAGCAGACGCAAACACGTTCAAACTAAATGAATACAGGAAGGTTAGGCGCGGTTTTATCCTATTTTCTCAAGGATTTATATGGCTAGTTGCTTCTGAAAAAATTTGTTTCAAGTCTTTTTTCATGTCAAGATTGCCAATGCAGGAAACCACAGACTTTAGTCTGTGGAGGAATGCAATCTTGAGCATCCAAAAAACTAACAAACCACGCACTTTAGTGTGTGGTAAACCCAAAGTTTTTTTCATTTCTTCAAATTTTGCGGAAATAATTTTTTCAATTATTATTATATCTTCATCATCTCCAAATTGTTCATTATACAACCTCATTAAAGTAACTGCCTTTTGCATAGTATAGTGAAAATCCATTCTAAAATTTGATCTTGAGGGGTAATCAATTCCTTCTGCTTCACTTAGCTTTATTGACTGTTCAAGATTTCTTGATTCGTCATCTAAGTGATTAAGTGTTTCTTTTATTCTTTCCTTTAAATTTTGCTGATAATCCATCTTATTCTTTAATTATCTCGACTTTGGTACCGCCTAAAGCGTTTTGGAAATCATTTTGAAATTCATCTAAATTTTGAGAATATCCTTGTTCAAGCTCCATTATTTCTTCATCATTTGGAAATTGTTCATTGTAAAATTTTGCAAATTGCACAGTTGTTGATAGTTGTCCTAATAATTCTAATGATAATCTTCTTGGAGCAGGGTAATCAATTCCTTCTGCTTCTCCAGCATTCATAGCATTTTCTAATCTGCTCGCGATCTCATCTGTTTTGTCTGCACTTTCTAATACTTTATCTCTTAAGTTTTCTTCATAATTCATGGTTGTATATATTCTTTTTTACTTATAAATATAACTGCGATTAATGAATAGTAAAGCTTGCACAAGCTTTAAAAACAAAATTCATATTAAAATAGATATGCCCTGGTAGTTAAGTGGCTATAACACGACCCTGTCATTAAATTAAAGCAAATAATTTAACAGAGCGGTCGAATCCCGGGTCCGATTCCCGGTCAGGGCGTTTTTTTGAACTGACCAAAAGAAAGCAGTAGTTGTTGCTTATCAAGAAAATAAAGGCAAAAGAGGAAGAGAGGTTGGTAGGAGATATACCCAGTTAAAAAGCATGCCTGTTTGGGATACACCTTACCAATGCATTAAATTAAGCAGAAGAGATGAATCAAGATTAAAACAAAAAACAGAAGAGTTTGTTAATTCTTTGCTTGTTAAGGCTGAATTTTTGTAACGCCAAATAAATAATATTTTTAATAACTAAAAACCAAATCACCATAATTCTTAAATATCTTTGAATTAATAAATAATTATGGAAGATGAATTGCTAAAATCATTAGAAGAATTTTTGTTTTGGGAGAATCAGTTAGACCAGGGTTTTTCTGCGATTGTTGAAGCTCCTGACAAAGAAGTAATGCATGAGGCAGAAGAGAAGTTTGTTAATTTGCTGAAGAGGGTAAAAACAGGAGGAATGGACGATTTATATCAGGAATGGCATGATGAATATATTAAGTTATTAAGTGGGGAATATGATAAGGGTTATGTTGAGGGAGAGTAAGATTTATAAGGAGATATTTGTGGTTTATATAAAATGGAAAGAAAAAATTCTTTGATAAATACAATAGATTTAAGGATACTTAATCCATCACCAGGGAATTTGGTTTTGTTAGTTGCACATAACCCTTATTTGGCAGATGTTCCAAGAATTTTAGGGGTTTATGATAAATTCTCTGATTCAAATGATGTGCCTTTGGGTTCTCATGAAAAGAGGATTTCTGTTCTCAGGCAGGCAGGTTTGCTTCCAGAATACATGGTTGATTTAAAAGACCCCATGGTAGTATATGAGGATCTTGCATTAGGAAAAAGCGCTGTTCCGCAAATACACGACTTAAACCAAATATATCTTTATGGAAACGTATATGAGTTTGTGACCCAGGCAGTATATGCAGGAATTGAAGACATTGTAAGTGTATTGGAAAGCGATGAAGGAACAAAGGCTTTTGCTTCTTTTTTAAAGGCAAAAATTCCATTAGATTATCAATATTAATACTTCTGAATACAGATATTATATCCTATAGACACCGAAATACTTAAAAACCATCATTATTTTTTATTTTAATCATGGAAAAAAATAAACTTATTGAAGAGGATGCTGAAGAAAAGGATTCAGAAGAAGAAAGTGAAGAAGAACCAGGAGAATCAGATGAAGAAGAATCTTCTGAAGACCAGTATGAAAAGGGAGAAGAGAAAAAAGATTCAGTGGATGTTTCTGAATGATGAATACTAAATTCACGTCAAATTTTTTATTTCTTTTTTATTTTTATTTTTGAAATTTATATTTTTAAGGATAATTTTAATAAATTCAGATGTTTAATTTATAATCAAAGCAACTGGTGATAAATCATTATAATATATAGTGTTTAATAACTGGCTATACTCATAATTTTTTATAGTCATAAATCACCTAATTAACGCCTAACAGTATAAATCTAGCTAACAATCATTTTTTTTCTAGTTAAATATTATTATGCTAAAATTATCAACACATTTATAAAATCTTTTAGCGGGTTATGTTTATGAAATTGGCGGTTTATTTTACTTTTTTGTTCGCATTATTTGCTATAGCTTTGCTTGTGGTTTACTGGTTTATACCTGTTGGAGAAATAGACTTTGGTTTTAAAGAGCCAGAAAATGTGAATTTTAGTTTGTCAAGTTCTTCAGCTCAAAAGATGCAGTTTTATCCAAATATGAGATTTTCCAGTGAAAGAATTTCATATAATTTAAAAGATTGCCAAGTTCAAAAGGAAAATGACATTGAAACAGCTTTTAGAATACTTGAAAACAAAACAATTCTTGAGTTTTATCCGACTGATTTTGATGAAGATGTTATTATTACATGTGACAGCAGGCAAAAAGTTGAAGAGGGCTTATTTATAGCTGGTGAGGGCGGGCCTACAAATATTACTCAAACAGAGCAATTTAGTATTATTCTTCACGCAAAAATTATGTTGATAAGAGAATCATCTTGCCCTGAACCAAACATAGCTTTGCATGAGGTTTTCCATGTGCTTGGATTTGACCACTCAACTAATAAATACAGCATAATGTATCCTGTTACTAACTGCAGGCAGGAAATTGGGCAGGATATGATTGATTTAATTAATGAAATTTATTCAATCCCGAGTTTTCCTGATTTGGCTTTTATAAATGTTTCTGCGAAAAGACAAGGCAAGTATCTGAACACTGAGATAAACATAAAAAACAACGGGTTAAGTGAAACATTGGATTCAAAACTACTGATTTATGCCGGCAATAAACTGATTAAAACAATTGACATTGGGTTTCTTGGAGTTGGCTATGGAAGAAGAATAACTCTCAGTAATGTTTGGATAGTTGATTCTAATTTTGAAACAATAACTTACTTTATCGAGTCTGATTTTAACGAGTTAAGCAAAGAGAATAATAAAATAGTTTTAGAGATTGAGAAGGGATAAATTATTTATATAAATATTTCTGTTATTAATTAGGAATGATGATTTTTAACAGCAACATTAGGTTTTTAACTGGGGGTTGATTGTCAGCCCATTAAGTCATTATTGTTTATTCAAGTCAAGCTTTTACTTTGTTTTAGCACAACTATTCTGTCTCAAGGATTAATAATAGCTGCATAAGCATTCTGTTTATATTTGCTAAATTTAACCAATAGAAAAGTTTTTGGCTTAGCCAAATAGCAGTTATAATTAATTATATTTTTAACAAGCATGAATAAAAAAAAGAAAGAGGAAAAATAAAAATTAATCCTCGAGTTCTAAATCATCTAGAAATTCATCTTCATCGTCATCATCTTTTGGAGTGTCTTCCTCAAATTCTTCTTCCATCCTTTTTCAACCTCATTTTTTCTTGTCTGTTAAGGGAGTTTTCGCTTTTTAAATATTTCTATTGTGTCAAGGATAGGTTTTTGTTGGCTTTATCAAAGAAGATTAAACCAAATATTTAAAGAAGATATAGAATCCAACTGCAACTGCTAAAAGCAGCAGTATAAGAAAAATTGAAATCCAGTAATTTTTATCCATTGTTTATTAAATTCATTTTTGCTTATTAAATAACTGTGCATATAAAAGATTATCGTTAAAAAAATTCAAGTATGCTTTAGCCTTTTTAAGTAAGCACTTCCAGTGGATTTTTCTCTTTGAACATAATTATACATTTCCATGAAAGAATCAGATAAAAGAGGGCATATTAAATAAATTTCTTTAAGCAATTCTCTAAATTTATTACCGTTATTTGTTGTAATCCATTTTTTTGGCAGGGGCTCTTCGATTATTTTAACCAGCAAGCCAGAAGTTTCTTCTCCAAGTTCGGTTAATCTTTTTATTTTGTTTACTGCTAGTTTCATGTTACTTTAATATTAAACTGGTTTAAATAGATTATTGCAGAAAATGGCAAATATTCTCCTGCCCTGAGTCGAATAAAAGTGTTCAATTGGAGATTGCTTTCTCTAAGTTTGGTGTTCAATTTGAAAGCAATACTTACTTGTTGAAAAAAGAACTCTTGAAAATAAAAAGGGGTAAGATTGCTAAATTCCTAACATAATTACATGCTAAATAACCTAATTCTTTTATACATGGCATACCAAATAAAATATTGTTTCAAACTGGTATTTTTGGGATTATTACTTTAAAACCTGGAAAATATTTTTTCGCAACAATTTTTGCACGCTCAATAATTTACTTAAGGGTGTTAAACCCATGAACCATATCCCCCCGTTTATAGCCATGATATCTATCGCTCTCCAACAATTCTTCTTCTGTTAATTTTCTATGTAATGTAACTGAACTAAGTACTTGGGGTATTCCGTATCCACAACAGAAATAATTAGTTCCTGCTTCTTGAAAATTAAGGCTGGGAAGAATAAGCTGTCCATAAAAATGTATTGCATTTGGAGAAATACCTTTCCATGTTGAAATTTCTAATTTTAGAGAATCTCTTGGGAATTCAGAATAATCTGATATGGATAATAAATATTTCTTTTTATCAATAAAAACTTCATGCCCTTGGTGTTTTAAAAAAAGTTCTAAAGGTAATCTCTGTTCTAATCTTTTATCGTCTATCTCTCCATCGTCTAAGAATAAGGGAAATGGAAAGGTTGGTAGTTCCTTTTGCTTTTTAGGTTTTTTTTTCATTTTTACTTTCTCAGAATTAGCAGTCTGAGGTGCTGTTCACCTTATAAAAATAGAGAAGTAAGGTTTTTTAAACCTTACTAAAAAACCTAAGTTTGAACACCTTTGTTCAATCCCCCCGCCCGGATTCGAACCGGGGATCTCTCGGGCTACAGCCAAGCGCTTTAACCACTAAGCTACAGAGGGTGGAATAAACAATCAAGGTTCATTTTTAAATATTCTGATTTGGATTGTGATGTATGTAAATTATTTTTTCCTCACTAAACCAACCTACTTTGATTCATGTGTGAATTGTGGCAGTTATTTATTTTTTAAAGGATTATAATTAATAATTATTCACTATGTTCAGCTAAGTATTAATGTTCTTTTTGTTTAATATCAATAAAGAAGTTATGGGCTTTAGTCCATAGAGAAATTCATATTGTCATCTTAAATTAGCTTAAATTTAATACAGACTCAGAACACATAAATATTTTTAAACCCATTTTTTATTACTTATTGCGCTGTAGGAGAAGATAAAATGATGAGCAAAGTGCTTGAAACTTATAATTTTGCAAAGTCTCTTGAAGCAGAAGTTCTTCATAAAAATAATGCCAAAAGCGAAAAGACTATAAGAAAAATGCATAAACTTAAAAGTCAATTAGAAAACATCCAGGTGTATGACGAGATGGATATAACAACTTATGCTAATGCAAGAGGCATATATCAAAAACTTCTTGATAGATTAAAAAGGTTAAGTTAGGGTTGTCTTTATTCTCTTACATTATTCTAACCAGTTTATATTAACATACCAATTATCTTAAGCTCTATGTTGATTATGTGGTATTATCAACTGAGTTATAATTATACATTGCTTTAATTTGTGGACAAATTGTAGCAGTTATTTATATCAGTGATTATTATAAATAATAAATGTTAGTTGTACTGGGTTAAAAATTATTATTAGTTATACTAAAAATTGATAGAGAAACCTTAGGTTTTAGCCGAAAAGTAATTAGTTATATTCTAATTTAGACAGGTGTCTATTTTTTTTGTGAATAATGCTATAAATTTCTTGAGTTAAATTCTACTGCCTGAACTAAGAAAATTTACCCTTCTTCAACATCCCTTGTTCTTTGTTCTGCAACAAAAAAAGCCCTGTTTGATTCAGACTCCTTAATTTTCCCCTCTCTTTCATAAATTGCAGTTGCTGATGGAAGCGCAAATTTTCCCAAAACTCCGATTTTGGAATAAATAATATAAGACAGTACCCTTGATTCTCCAGCCTCTAATTTTTCAAAATTCCATTCAATCCTTCTATTTTTTTCATCAAATCTTGTTGGGCTTTCTGCTCCAAATCTCCCATAGACTTTAACTAACGGCGGAAGCTTGTCAATTATGTTTACTCTTTCAATGTGGTTCTTAGCATTAGTAAGTATAGAAACCTTAAGGGCAAATTCTCCGCCTTTTGCTTTTACAAATTGAACCTTTTTTCTTAAAGTCAGGTCAGTTTCTGTATATCTCTTTGCAAGCACGACAATTATCACAATAAAAAAAATTATTAAAAGCGGATAAAACCAGTTTGTTTTTACTTTTATATTTAAAGCCTCTCCTGGGTTTAGTTCTTTGTCCCATGTATAAGTAACTAAAAATCCGCGTCGCTTGACTGTAATTGGCTCTGGGTTAAAGCTTGTAAACAGCCTTGAGATTATATCTTTTTTGATAACTACTTCAGTGCTTTCAACAGTATTGCCTTCATTTTTTTTGCTTATTGTTTTTGTGCTGATAAACAAGCCAAATTGCTTGTCCTCGCTTGTAACAATGCTTTTTTCCACAAAATTTATATTTCCCTCTATTTCTGCTGTTTGTTCTTCAATTTTAATTACAGCATTCAGAGTGTAAAAGCCTGCTTTCAATTTGTTAAAATCCTCTTTATTAAGAGTAATAGTAAAATCTTTTCTTTTATTTGGTTCAAGCGAAAATTCTTGTTCAAGTTTAAAAAAAGCAGAAGAAAATACTGCATTTATCTTATTAAAATTAAACTCCTCCTTATTGTGGATGTATATCTCAATTGAATTGGACTCTGGGTTAAATTCCTTAGCGCCAATTTCAAATGCATTATTCAAATCAATGATTTTTAACACAATGTTTCTGCTCATCTGTGAACCATCTTGGCTCCTTATATAATAATCAAATGAATAAAATCCTTTTTGCTCAAATTCTTCTGGCGGATAAACAATAATCTGAATGTCTTTTGTTTCCCCATTATTTATGTGGAAAGTCCCTGGTGGATACATGCTAAATGCCAGCAAATTGTAAAATTCAATATTATCAGCTGGGCCGAAGTTGGTAACATTTATATTAAATGTGGCAGGGCTTTTTAATCTATAAATTAGAGTTCCCTTGTCAGTATCTGGTTCAATCTTTAGGTTTATTGCTAAAACAGAAGGAAGTATAATACTAATAAACACCAAGGCTAATATTATCTTTTTCATATTATAAAATATTAATTATTTATATTTAAATATTTAGGTATTAGGCATTACGGTTAAATCTTTGTTTTTCCTACAAAATCTCTTATGGATTTATAGATTTTTGTCATGGCTTCCCAGTTTTGATTGAATATCGATATCCTATTGTCATACATTATTGCTCCAGAATCATCAAGATATCCCGATAAATCAACACTTTGCCTTAATTCAAAATAAGGGAAGTTATAAGGCTCTAATATTTTGCAGCACTTTTCTGAAGTATATAAAAATTCAAAGAGGTTACTATTTAATCTTACTAAATAAAAGTGTAAATGGAGTTCGTCGTCAATTGGCAAATACACCCCAAATAATTTTCCTTGTTTGATTAATTGTCTATTGGCAATAAGAAAACTTCCGCTATCCAGCCTTGTAAATGGTTTTGAGTCTAAGGCTATTCCTTCTAAAGTCTCTTTAACTTTGTCAGGATTTAAACAAGCCCCCCCTATAATTTCATGAAAACCTTTAAGCCACATATGCTCTGAAAGTCCTATTCTATTTTTATCTTTTCCTTTTATTGTATCAATTATATCTTGGGCATGCTTCCCGATGTAAAATGTCATTCAAGTGTTATATCAAACTGATTTTTAAAAATTTGTATGATTTAAGAGGAGAATTATTGGCGGGAATGAATATAAAGCACAAAAGTTGTTTAGAGACAATGTTAATAGTTAATAATGCCCTGATACTCAGTGTATCTATCAAATTTATGATGGTTCAACTTAAATAATCTTCCTTATCTCTTACCTTCTAAAGCAAGGAAAGCTTTTGCCTGAGCTAAAAATTCATCGCAGTCTCCAATAAGCTTTTCTTCATATTGTTCTATTCTTGCAGGAATAACCCATTTTTCATATATACTTCTTAGAAATTTTCTAAATGCCCCTTTTTCAAACTTGCCTTCATAATCCCTGAGAAGTGAGCCTGCTATTTTCATTTCAACATCGCCCTGGTTTGTTTTTATCTTTCTTCCTTCCTGGGTTAACTCAATTTCTTTGAGTTTTGTTACTCTATATTTGACTTTAATCTCATATTTGAAATAATCTGTTACTTTTCTTGTTCCTTTCCACTCAATTTTAATTTCCTTTGCATCTCCTGCTATTTTTTCCTCGTATTTTTCCTCAGCAAGGTTTAATTGAGTTTCGTCCCTTAACCATTCATAACAGAATTGATAAAACTCTTTGAAAGTAAATATGCCTGATGACTTCATTTTTGTGCTAAAAATTTCTTCTTTTTCTACCATTATAACTGCTTTTTATATCTGCCTCTCTATAAGTATATTAGAAAAAACTGATTTAAATATTTAACTAAGATGGTTAAATATTCTGGGGTTATTACATCAAATTCTTGCAGCCTTCACAAATTAAGCGCCCGTCTAATTTGAAAAGAATATCTGTATTGCCGCATTCTTCGCAAACTCCTTCATGTACAAGTTCCCTTGTTTTTGCTATTTGAATTCTTTTAAGTTTTTTGGATTCTTCCCTGATTTCCTCAAATTCTTTTAATTCAGGGTAAACTTGAGGATTAAAATTTATAATATCTCTTGTTGTTATTAAGCCGACAAGTTCCCCGTTATGGATTACCGGGAGCCTTTCAAATTTTAATTTTTTCATTTTTTTTATTGTTTCTTCAATGCTTGATTCCGGTTTTATTGTCGCTATTTTTCGTGGCGAGATATCAATTGCTTTTATTTTTGACAAATCCTGCCTTGATTTTTTAACAAGAGCCCAAAGTATGTCTTCTTCGCTTACAAAACCAACTAGTTTTTTTCCTTTAGCAAGAAGCAGGCTTCCAACTCTTTTTTTTACCATTTTTTTAGCGCAGTCAAAAAGGCTTGTTTCTGGCTCTATTATTATTGGATCTCTTGTCATTATATCTGCTACAATTATTCTGCTCATATTATGTTCAGCACCTTTTTACTTATAAATTTTGCCTAGTTCTTAGATATATAGTGGAGTTAGATAATATTTAAAAGGGGGGATTTTGGATACTATAAAATGACTGACAAGCAAATTGTTTTAACACCAGAAGATGTGCAGCGTTTGATGGGCAAAGATGCGCAGAGAACTAATATTCTTGCTGCAAAAATGGTTGCAGATATTGTTAAGACAACTTTAGGGCCAAAAGGCATGGATAAAATGCTTGTCTCTCCTTTAGGAGATATTGTTATTACAAATGATGGCGTTACAATTTTAGAAGAAATGCAGATAGAACATCCTGCTGCTAAAATGATGGTTGAGATTGCGAAAACTCAGGAAACAGAAGTTGGTGACGGAACAACAACTGCGGTTATGCTCGCAGGAAAACTTTTAGAAAATGCTGAAATCCTTCTTGATAAAAAGATCCATCCAACTGTTATTGCTAAGGGTTATAGGTTGGCAAGTGAAAAAAGCCAGGAAATTCTAAAAGAGCTGGCATTAAGAATTACGCCAGATGATGATGAAATATTAAGGCAGATTGCAATGACTGCAATGACAGGAAAAGGAGCAGAAGATGCAAAAGAAAAGTTTTCAGACATTATTGTTAAGGCGGTTAAGCAAATTCAAGACAGCAATGGTATTGATATTAATAACATCAAAATTGAAAAATCAAAAGGAGATGGTATAAAAGATACTTCTTTAATTTCTGGAATTGTGCTTGATAAAGACAGGGTTTCTATTGACATGCCCCAGGTAGTTGAAAACGCGAAAATAGCTTTAATTGATTTTCCTATTGAGGTAAAAAATCCAGAAATAGATACAAAAGTTTCTATTTCTTCGCCAGAGCAATTGCAGGGTTTTCTTGACCAGGAAGAAAGAACAATCAAAAATCTTGTGGGTAAAATTAAGGCTTCGGGGGCGAATGTTATTTTTTGCCAAAAAGGAATTGATGATTTTGCTCAGTACCTTCTTTCAAGAGAAAGAATATATGCCTGCAGGAGAGTTTCAAGAAGTGACATGGAAAAGCTGGCAAAAGCAACGAGTGGAAAAATTGTGGGCAATTTAAATGAATTAAGTGAAAGAGAGTTTGGATTTTCCCAGAGAGTTGAAGAGATTAAGCATGGAAGTGATACATTAACTTATATTACAGGATGTAAAAACCCAAAGGCTTTAACAATATTGATTCATGGTGGGACAAGCCATGTTATTGACGAAATTGAGAGAGCAATAAAAGACGGATTAGGTGATGTTATTGCTTCTTTAAAGTCTGGTTTAATTGTTCCTGGCGGAGGAGCCATCGAGATTGAGGTTGCAAAAAGATTAAGAGAATACAGCCAGGGCTTATCTGGAAGAGAACAGCTTGCAGTAGAACAATTTGCTTCTGCTTTAGAGTGTGTTCCATTGACTTTAGCTGAAAATGCCGGCTTAGACCCTATAGATACTTTAACTGAACTAAAATCAAGGCATGATTCTGGAGAAAAAAATGCAGGCTTAAATCTTTTTACAAATAAAATAGAAAATGCTATTGAATCAAAAATCATAGAACCATTGAAGATTAAAACCCAGGCAATTAATTCTGCAAGTGATGTTGCTATAATGATTTTAAGAATAGATGATGTTATCGCTTCTACTGGCGGGAAAAAAGGAATTAATCCAATGGCTAGAGGAATGCCGGGAATGGGAGAAGGGGAATATTAGGACTTTGCTGAAACCCTGCTAAAAATATAAAATTGATGTTTATAATTATTAATATCTAATAAATTTGCTATGGTTCATAGGTTAAAGGTGGTTAAAAGCTGATTATCTCTCATTAAAATTTATCAAAATATTATGAATTTACCAGAGCCAGTATTAGATTTGTTTATAACTCATAACAAAACCACATATACAACACATGCCACTATTATTACAGCAGCTAAAATATTTCTCCAATTTAATTTTTCTTTTAAGAAAATAAAAGCAAAAGCATAGACAAATACCGGTCCTAGCATTATAATTAAGGTTGTGAAGGTTATTCCGTAAATTAAATACCCATAATAAAGAATTATTCTGTAAGCAAACCAAACAGCTGCTGTTATAAACACAACGCCTGTTATTTTTTTATCTATTTTTTTAAAATTCGGCATGAAAATTATTGCAGAAATTATCAATATACTTAAGCACCTTAAAAAATAAAAGTTTTCTGGAGAGTAAAAATCAAGAATTAATTTTGAAATGACTAACTCTAAAGCGAAAAATAAGCTGGCAAAAATTGCCGCAATAAAATATTTATTGAAACTTAGATGATGTTTTTTTATATGCGAGAAAACCAGCGCTAATGAAGCTACTATCGCAGGGATAATCACATTAAGGTTTCTTTCATAAATCTCCTCGTTTATTATAAAGCTAAATAAAAGCGCTAAGAGGACTATAAATAATGATTCAAGAAGTCTTGCTGGCTCTAGGTTGCCAACTTTTTCCCATTTCATGGAATAATCATAAAATAAATTGGCGACAATTGCCAGGATAACCACAGCAGCAAAGATTAATATATTTTTTAGCGATAATGCTTCTGGAAGAAGTTTCCAATGAAAATATGCAAAAGGGAGTGAGATGATTACAATGAAAAAAAATGAGAGTATTAAATACTGCTTTATGCTGATTTTCCTTTTTTTTAGTATAATCCTGTCTAAGATTGTGCCTCCGGATAATGCTAATGCCCCAAGGAATGGAAATATCATTTTTGCCTCTTTTTATTTGGATATTAATTGTTTTGGTTTTATAAGTGTTATGTTTATATCTGCCGGCTTTAGCCAGTAGCCTTATCTTTTTTTATTGAATGATGCCAAACATTTGTTAACTTAAAATTACGTTTAAGTTATATGCTGTTTATATATTATTGTTAGCTATACCAAAAATTGACAGGGAAACTTCAGCTTTAGCTAGAGAGTAATTAGAATTAGCCATATTTTTTTCTTTGATCATTTTTTAATGAATTGTTATGTGTCAGTCATGAACAGAATAAATGTGTTCAGTTGGAGAATTATTTCACATTTTTCCGTCGGTGTTATTTTTTTAGAGAGTAATAAGCAACTCCAAAACCAATAAGGGCTAATATTACAGAAATGATATTACTTAATTTTAAAATAAATAAACTTGTTAGCAGAATAACAACGAATACGATTGTTTCAATCATTAAGCTTTCATTTGTCATTTTAATCAAACATAAGGGGATTCTCTCTAATAACCTTATATCTTCTTGTCTTTGCTTTTGTTTTTCTTTGTAGCTTTGAAAGTACCGCCTTTCCCGTTTTAATTTTTCTATATCCTATAAACCTTTTTTCCCCAGTGAATGGGTCTGTTTTGTATAATTTGTAGTCGTGTCCTTTTCCTGTTCTTACAGGGTCATAGCCCATTAATCTAGCTCTAATCATATAATCTTCTTCACCTGCTTTTCCTTTAATTCTATTACGTGTGATTGTTTCTTTCTTTAATCTCTTTTTTGAGATTTTTCTGCCGAATATATTTATTCCTGTCATTTTAATAAGATGTCTTTACATATTATATATTTTTGTATTTTATTTTTCCTTTTTTCTTGTTAGGATTAAATTAATTAAGATAGCAATTCCTATTACTAATGACCCCCCAACTAAAATGTTTATTATTAACAAAGTTATACTTTTACTTTCTAATGCTATATTGGTGAGATGATTAAATATTGATGTTATTATACCAGATATTGCTCCACCAATTACTCCTGCTCCTATTATATCACCTTTTTTCATTTTTTTTATCTCCTTAAAATGGCTAACACTGAACATTATAAATACTTATAGGGCATGGTTTAATTCTTCTTTTATTCATATCATAAGTTATGCATTTACTAATTACTTTTCAAGATTATTTAAAACACCCATAAACTAATAGCAATTTCATTGTGCTTCAGCTTTACATAAAACTTAATAAAATTAGATATATTCTGTGTATATGTCCATATTGATGGAGGGTGTTCCGTACTTCCATTTACAACTTGAAGAGAGAATTTCACATTTTATAACTCCTACACCCATTCCAACCATTGCAACCATTTCACAATATTCATCATCAAAAACCATATTATATTCAATAGTCCGAGAATCTTTTTCTTGTATAATTCCATCATCAGAAATTTGTTTATTTTCTATAATAAAATAACCATCACAATTAAACCTACTGGCTTTTTGTCCCGGTTTGGAATTATATTCACAAAACCCAGCAAGAGAGATTCCATTTTTTATAAAAGAATATTTTTTTCGAAAACTTAAAACAGAATTTCCAAGTTTATCAGGTAATAAACTATCTACAAAAATTTCAATCTCTTCAGGAACTAAATCTTCACAAGTATAATTTATTCCAGGAATTTGCGAGGTTGCTGTTTTCTTAGAAGTATCCCCATTAACATCGTCATAATTAATTATCTGACCGTTCTGATTAAAAAGTAAGATAATGACTAAAAAAGATAGGACAATCCAGATTATCCAATAAATTGTTCTTCTTGGCATAAAACAAATAAGAAATCACATAATTTAAACCTTGCTAAAAATACCTTCTTAATCGGCTTTTACCCTATTCCACCTTTTAATCTTACCACACCTTCTACAATGTTTTTCAAAGTCAATTACATTAGAGCTTCTAAAGTTATGTATAAACAAATTTGTTTTTTATTTTTGAGATATATGTTCATTATCTATGATAGGGTTCTGGACTTAACCCAACCCATTCACGAAGTTTCATACCTATACCTGCAGATATTATTAATAATCCTAGTATATAAAAATAAAATCCAAAAACTTTAACTCCTGTTATCATATTAAATATAAACCCTATTGCAAAAAACACCAATCCTATTACTAATATTCTTATAAACTTTACCATAAACTGTTTAATTCCCTCTGGTTTAAATATTCTCTATCTGAACACTTCTGTGCTATGCGTCCGCCGGCTCAGAAAATTAGAAATTTTCTGGGACTTCAACTCTTGCGAGACTGAAGTGAGTATCTCCCAGCACTCATATATGCGTCCGCCGGGAGTTGAACCCGGGTCTCCTCGTTTTTGCCTCCTCTCCATTTTTAAGGAGGGTTAGCGTGAGGGGAACTTTTGTGCCCCTCGTTGGCAACGAGAAATTCTAACCGCTAAACTACGAACGCTTTTGTAGTTAAAAATAAATCTGAAAGTATTTAAAATTAGCGGAAGATTGTCTGGGAATTAATCTAAAAAACTGCTCGGTGTGGATTAATATACCAAAAAGCCTCCAAATAAAAATAGCAATTTTGTTATAGAAAGTTATATAAATCAAGTGCCTCTTATTATAATAATTAAGTCCATGGGGTTTTTACAAACCCCATGCTATCCCAATGGAATATTCTAAAAAGAAAAAGATTGTGATTTACATTGATGGAAGTAATTTTTATTTTCTCAGAATAAGCTTCTGAAGTGCTAACACCTCTAAAAAACATATATTATCAGTTTTTAAAGATTTATACAAAGTAGAACGTGGCCCTGAAGAGAATCGAACTCCTGACTGCTCGGTGTAAACGAGCCGTTTTGCCACTAGACTACAGGGCCTTTTAAATAAACTAATCTCAGACTATTAAAAATCTTTGTTTTTATTATTTTATTAATTTGTCTATAACAAATGATGCTTTTGTTTATATGTCAAGAATTGTTTTTTATGCAAACTCCCTACTTTAGTTCGCGAGAGAATAAAAACAATTCTTGAGCACTTCAAGATTCTTTTATAGAATCTTGATAGTCGTCAAAAACAATGTTTTTGAGATGCTCAAGAACCAGACACGCCATACAATAAATTGTATGGTTCTTGACAGCGAGCATTTTGTAGTTAATATTTATCAGTTCAAATTAATTACTTTTCAGTAACCTTTATAAGGCATTTGTTTTTAGATTTATCATGGCAGATGAGGAGCAAGGAATTCCTGAATTGAATGTGAAATACTCAAATGACAAAAAACCGCCTGTAGTTGAAACCGATGAAAAAATAAAGAAAGAGTTTGAAAAAACAAAGGCAAAGCTTGAAAAATTAAAAGGCTATATTGTTAAAAAATATCCTTATGTCCAGGCAATTGGAATATTGCCCCCGCAGACAATTCCTATTTTTATTGAAGAAGAAGAGGCGCCTAAAGAAACAGAAAAATTGACTCATTTGTTTGTTATAATTCCTGAGGAAAAATTAAAAGAAACTCCAAAGATAAAACAGGATATTGTAAAGGAAATTGAAAAAACTAAAGAAAAAATTTGGGTTTATATTAAAACTCCTGTTGATGTTTGGGAATACTGCCTTGACAGCAAGTTTGATTTGGTTGGTGCAGTATCTATGTGTTTTCCGTTGTATGATAAAGGAATTCTTGGCGCATTAAGAGTTGCGCAAATACACAAGAATCTTGTTTTGAGGAAATTTGATAAGTATGTTGTTTCTTATGTTATTGGCGGAAGTTTGGTAAGAGGGGAAGCAATAAAAACTTCTGACATTGATATTTTTGTTATTATCAATGACACTGATGTTAAAAGAATGCCAAGGCTGGAATTAAAAGAGAGGCTTCGAAATATGATTTATCAGTATGTTGCTGATGCAGAAGCGCTTGCAGGTGTTAAAAACAAGCTTTCTCCGCAGATTTATCTTTTAACTGATTTTTGGGAATCTGTAAAAGATGCTCATCCTGTTATTTTTACTTTTATTCGAGATGGCATTCCAATTTATGATAAAGGAACATTTATGCCATGGAAAGTTTTATTGAAAATGGGCAAGCTTAAACCTTCTCCTGAATCAATTGATATGTTTATGTCAATGGGGGACAAAACAGGAGCAAGAGTAAAAAGAGCATTGCTTGATTTAATGGGCGATATTTTCTGGAGCATTGCAACTCCAAGCCAGGCATTATTAATGCTTTATGGCCTGCCTCCGCCAAATGTTAAAGAAACTGTAAAGCAGATGAAAGATGTTTTTTATACAAAAGAAAAAATGCTGGAGAAAAAGTATATTGATATATTAGAGAAAATTGCTATTAATTACTGGAAAGGTTATGAGCACGGAAAAGTTAAAGAGGTTTCTGGAAAAGAAATAGACCAATTATTAAAAGACACAGAGGATTACTTGAAAAGACTTAAAGAGTTAAGAAAGCAGATTGAAAAAACATCCCAGGAAAGAACTATTGAGCAGATTTACGAAGATACTTTTAAGATGTTGGGTGCTCTTTTTGGCAAAAAACCCCAAGGTGCTTTAATAGATGAATTTGAAGCAAAACTAATCAAAACTGGCAAGTTTCCTCAAAATTATTCAAGAATTATAAAAAACATTGTTGCTGCAAGAACAGAATTTAAAAAAGGAAAATCAGACAGCCATAAAATTGAGCAGGCACGAAGAGATGCAATGATTTTAATTAATGGGTTGATTGAATACAACCAGAGATGCGAGCTTGTGCCTTTGGAAAAAGGAAGGATGAGATTAAAGTACAAAGAAAATGACAAAGAGCATATAGCTGATTTGATGATTTGTGGGGGGCAGGCATTTTTAATCCAGGGTAGTACAATTAATAAGATAACAGACAAAGTTGAAAATTCAAGTGTTCAAGAGCTTACACAGGCAACGCTTCAGCAAAAAGGCAAAAAGTTTGTTGAAATTCAACCGAGAATTTTTGAACTTTTAAGAAAAGAATTAGGGGATTATGAGATTGTTATTTAATCTGTTAGTTAATACGCAGATTGATTAATCTTGGTATTAGTTTTTAACTTTTGGGATAATAATCTTCTGTTTATGTCTACTGACTTTAGTAAGTGCTTCAGCTTTTATTTCTTGAATTATGATGATGGGCTTTAGACAATATAAAGATTAAGATTAGTTATGTTTAAGCATTTTATCTTTAATTAAGTTTAATTTGGATATTGTCTAAACAAAAATATAAAACACAAATCAAAAACCTTTAAAAAGCAATTTTTTCTTTCATAATTGTTGTTATTAATTGAACTTAGAATAAGTTAATGATGTAAATAACTTAAGTTAATTAAGTTATGGATAAATGGCAAAGAATATAAACTGTTGTTGGGGATTAATAATACTGATAAAATTTAATCAGATTAACATAAAAAATGATAAAAGGAAAAGTTATCCAATTCAGGCGAGGACGCCACACTGTTAAAGAAAGGCATTTTTTAATAGAAATTGAAGGGAGCAAAAACAGAAAAGATGCTGAGAAGTTTGTCGGCAAAGAAGTTGTTTGGACATCACCAGCAGGAAAAAAAATAAATGGGAAAATTGCTGGAGCTCATGGAGGCAAGGGAGTTGCGAGGGCAATATTTGATATTGGCTTGCCTGGGCAGGCAATAAATACAAGTGTGGAGATAAAATAAAATGGATGTTGATGTAGATTATCTTATAGAGAAAGCTCGCAAATATAAAATGACTGAGGAAGAGCAGGAAGAACAGCGCAAAAGTTTTGCTTATGGCAATGCTGTTATAGAAAATCATAATATCACAAGGGAGTTAATAAATAAAGTTGCAGATGGGATATTAGGAAAATAAAATGGATGCCAAAAAGCATTATCAAGATGGAGATAATGATTTAATTGAGATTATAAATAATTTCAGGGAAATAAAAGACTTTAAAGATTATGCTTTAGATGGGATTGAGCAAATTCCGAGAATACTTAATAGAGCAAAAACTTTAGATGATTTTCAAAGATTGTATGATGAAGCAATTAAATGGATAAAATATGTCAGGATGCAGGTAGAGGAAAAATGCATTCCTGCTGAAGAATTTGGAGCAAAATTGAACAATTTGGAGGAGAATATTGAAACTCAAAAAGCAACCAAGGAATTAATTGAATTGTGTAAAGGGGCAATTTAAAATGGTAGGATTAAGAAAAGCAAGTGCATATTCAAAGAGAACAGTTGTTCCTTATACTCGCAGGAGCAAGAGAAAAGGCAGTAATTTCATAAAAGCAGTTCCAGCTCAAAGCATTGTTAAGTTTACAATGGGGCAGGAAGCTCTTTTTAACAAAGGCAATTTTCCTTTTAGTTTAACTCTTGTTGCAGACGAAAAAGCTCAAATCAGAGCAAATGCTTTGGAAGCATGCAGGCAGTATATAAACAAAAAACTTGATACCATGATGCTTGGGCAGTATGTTTTTAAGGTATTGCCTTATCCACACCATGTTCAGAGGGAAAATAAGATGCTTACAGGTGCAGGAGCAGACAGAATGCAGACTGGGATGAGCTTGTCTTTTGGAAAAGCAGTTGGGCGGGCAGCTATTGTCAATCACGGAACCCGGATATTTTTTATGGCTGTTGCAAACAAAAAAGCAGAGGATATTGCACGGCATCTTTTGCATGAGATTAAATCAAAGTTGCCATGCAGAACAAAGATTGTTTCTGGGGGAGTGAATGTAATTAAACAGGCTTAAATTAATGTTGGTAGTGGTTTGATTTTAATCTAATTTTTGCGTTCATTATACAATCTGTCAATATCCCTCTTTATACTAAATTAGTTCCAACTTATTTAACTCTTAAGTGGTAACATAATAGAAAGGTTTATAAATGGGGTTTTGTATGGAAAGTTAAGATAAATTGCTTAAACACAATAAATAAAAAATGGCATTTGGAAGAAATAAAAGGGAGTTAACTCCTGAACAAGAAGAAAGAATGGTTGCAGCATCTATAGTCATGGGTCCGCATGTTAAAGATAAAAATGGAAATGTGCATAGAGTGCCTGGCGGTTCTCGAGCTCTTTATGTTGCTAGTAGAGGTAAAGATTATGGAGACAAAGCCCAGCAAGCAACTACTCTTTTTCAATACGGTAGTGCATTGCAAGGTCAAACATCAGAAGTTGCAAGCATTATTAATTCTAGCCTTGGGATTTCACCAGAAGAGGCGGAAAGATTGTTAGAGGGGGGCATGGATTTAGGAAGTTTTTATTCTCAATCACTTTCAAGAGCAGATGTGCAGGCTAAAGGCGCAAAAATATACGAGGAATATTTAGATAAAGTAGAAGTTGGTGTTGTTTTATCTGAGCTTGGTGTTGGCGGGAAAAATTTCCCTAAACTTGCAAAATACTCAAACATGACTATGAAACAACTTAAAGAAGATGATAGTGCAGTTTACAAAGAACTAAAATCACTTTACTTGGACTATGTTGCAGAAACAGGAATTGGGCAATCAATAAATCAAGTAGGGCATATGAGAGCAAGCCAAAGAGTTTCTGGGTTGGAGAAAAAACTTTGAGAAAATGAAACAATTTAAGGATAAAGAAGGAAATGTTGTGGGATATGCTGGTAAAATAGTCGGACCTGTTATAGTTACTTTGCCTGAAAATTATCACCCAGGAAAAAATGGGCAACCTACAATTCAAGAATTTGGTAAAGCATTAAGAAGGGAATTATCAGATTTTCTAGATCCTTCTCATGAAATAATTTTTCTGTAAAATTCCTAAAATGAACATAGAAAATTTGATGTTGAAGAGGGAGCATTTTTTCCAAGACCCAAATAAGCCAATACAATGGTTTACAATGGCTCCAGTTCATCCAATATTAGCTAAACAAGGTTCATTTGATGTGAATTTAGCTTTTAAATGTCTTGATGACGCGCTTAGATTAACAATCGAAGATGCAAAAGAACTTCCCAAAGGAGCAATAAAGTTTGTAAAAAGAAGGGTTGTTGATGGAAAAGTTAGAAGTGTGCCTTTTACAGAAATTTCAGACTCACAAATAGCTTATGACTGGATAAACGATAAAATGGAAGATAAAGAGGGAGTTACAAGATTTAGCAATGATGCAATTCTTATTGAAGGATTTCCTATAACCTCTGGCAAATTAGAAATAACATCGGACCAGTTAGAGTTGGGTGTGGCTGAGACTATTAGTCTAGATGGTAGAGATTGTATAGAATATTTTGGTTTAAACCTACCAAAATAAATATCAGAGGAATATGGGCTTAAAGAAGAAAGTTCTTTGGGTGAACAAGTTTATGTTATGAAACATGGAACGTACTGGAGACCACACAACCTAAGTGATATGAGTATGAGGCTTTTTTGCAGAAATTTTGGAATTGTTCTTGGTAACGAAATTGTCAAAGCAAAATATGGCGTGAAGTCAGAAAAGTAAAAAATGGAAATTGAATGGACAGATGACCAACCAGGATTAAGGCATATTAAAGAGCATATGTTAGAAAGCAAGTTAGTTGATGATTTATTTTTATTAATGCAAAAGCATGAGCTTAAAGAAGTCGAAGCTGATAAAGTTATAACAAGTTACGGGTGCACTAATACCTATAACTGTTTTATAAGTGCTGGTGTTAACAGGGAGGCTTATCTTATTATTATCCAGCAAAATGGTGAAAAAGGTGCACCAAATATAACTGGAGCTGTTGGCAAAATACAGCTTTAGAGCTTTTTCATATGTCTTTCTTCTTTTTTCCTTTATAATCCTTAAAGCATTTAGTTAAAGTTTCTTTTCTAATAATAAAAAAGTTCGTGCTATTCCTTAGTTCATTAGAGTACCCAAATGGAACAAATGCACTTAAAACCTCTTTTCCTGCTTTTTTTATTAATTTTACTGCAGGAACAAAATCAGTATCTCCAGATATTAAAATACAAACATCACATTCTTTATCAACAACTGACTTTTTTACCATATCAATGGCTATCCATACATCAATCCCCTTTTCCTTTCTAATAATATCTGAAAGGTCTAAGAAGCTAGCTTCAATTAATGGTTTACAGTTCTTGCATAAATCTAAAGAGTCAATTGTTTCTCTTTTTCTTTTTAATATTTCCTTACTTGATAATCTTTGCAGTTTTCTTGTTATAACTTTAATTCCTTCCTTTTCAAGTTCTGAAAGAAAACGCATATGGTCATAATAAGTTTTTTCTCCATCTGCAATATCTGGAATAGAAGCATACCACCTTATTTCCTGAAGAGATAATTTTAAGTTATTGCATATAAGCTTAGCAATTTTGTTTATAGATATCTCGCTTGGTTTAAAGAATTTCTTTACATTATGGTACCAATTGTTAGCATCAACAAAGACAATTGCCTTTTTCATATAGAATAACTGATTCAGTTTATTATAAACTTTATGAGGAGAATAGGAAGCCCGGCATTACTCCGAAGAGCCATACCGGGGACTTGAATATTAATAATAAATCTAAGAGATATTTAAATATATCGTTTTACGGTTGCGTTAAGTTGTTCTTTTCCTGTTAAATTACTTACCCCTCAATCAGCTCCTTAACAAGCTGAGCCATTGTTCTCATGAAGTCTTCTGTTTTAACTTGCCACTCGTCAATCTCTACGCCTTTTAAATCAGTAACTTCGCCGTGTGCAATTTTTTTGTGCAGATAATGCAAATCCCTATAATCAATAACATATTTCATTTTTAACTTTTTATTATCAACAAATGTTTCTTTTAAGTTGATTGGAATGTGCTCAGGCGAAGGCGGTGAGACATTTGCTGCAATTAAAGCTGCGTGAGCAGAATCAACCATCGCCCAGTATAATCCCTCTACTGCATTTAATTCAGCAACTTTGCTTCTAGAAATATGCAATGGAGCTCTTTGAAGGGCATTATAAACAGCTTCTGGCGTTGATTTTATTTTGCCTTTTACCAGTAGATATTTTAGAGGCTCAAAAAATCCTCCAAAATCTATAATAGACTCGCCGTACCTTATGATATTTATAACAACTGGATCGCCTTTTAGCAAATCTTCCCACCATGTGCTAAGCTTTATTGTGTTAACATGAATCTCCCTATTATAAGGATTGCTTTTCAGGGTTTTTTCAAGTTCTTCTCTGTACCATGCTATAAGTTCCTGGTCCCAGTTTATGGAAACATCGTCGATGATAATGACAATATCAATATCAGAGCCTGCAACATTGCTTTGCTTGATTGTAGAACCAAAGAGAACCACAGATTTAACCATTTTATCAAATTTTTGGTAAACTTTTGTTGCAAAATCAAGGGCAATTTCTGTTTCTCTTTTTAACTGCAGTGTTGGAAGTTTTTTTGAATCAGGTTTTGAGTTTTTATTTTTATCTTTTTCAGCTTTCTCTTTTTTGTCAGCAAGCAGTTTTTTTACAACTTTGGCTTCTTGTTTTTCTTCTTCTTTTTTTAATGGTGTTTTATACTGCTCTTTTTTTTCAGCCTGTTTTTTTGCATCTCTTTTTTTCTTTTTCATTTCTACCCCTATTCAATAATAAAGATTATGCATTAATAAACAATTGCTTGTTTTTAAATGTTTTTTATGTGAAAAACATCTAATATGCTATTTGATGGTTGATAACTACTAAATTTAACCTAGTAAGGAATTGTTAACTTTGAAACAACCTTTACACTACTTTATTAATTGCAATTTATACTCTCAAGAGTGTTTGATAACCTTTTACCATTAAAACTTTTATTTTGATATTGATACTTTTTATTCCATCGGTCTTCCTGTAACTCTGCTTGAACCTCCGGTTATCTGTCCGCCAAGTTCCATTGGCAATCCGGAAAATCCTGCTCCAAAAGTTTGAAAATGAACTTGTGGTAGTGTTTCTCCATAGCCTGCAAAATAACTCTGCCTTAAACCTAAAGCCTGGTTCCAATAAGGTGTTTTAATTGAATAAATAGGAGATCCCATTGCTTCTAGTGATGTTGCAAAAGGGGAAGTTTTAAAGTGCTGCCACCAGTTTCCAGCTTCAATAAGTTTTTTAGCCTCAAATCCTTCTTTTCCAAGCTTTTTCATTATCTCTTTAAATGGAACATTTCCCATGCCCATTGGAAGTTCTGTGTGCTCAAAACCAAAATTATCACTTAAGTGAATGTGTTTAAGATAAGGCTTGATTTTTTCTGATTCTTTAACAATATCTTTTTTTTCAAATCCGTATTTTCTCAGCATGTTAATATGTCCGACATCCCAGGTTACTCCAATAAGTTTTTCAGCTGCTTTTTTTGCTTCTCCTTTTGACATGCCTTCGTTAACTGCTTTTTCCACAAATGTTTCTCTTGCTTTTTCAACGATTTTTTTTAAGTCTTCTCCACGGGCAAAAGCTGTTCCTGCAGGAGGATTTTCAATAGAAACAATCGGAGCATTATTTCCAAATTTGTCATAAGCATTAAACGCAACTTTCCCAAATGTTTCAGCTGCTTTGTCCATTGCAAACTCGTTTAATGGTTTGTGGACTTCTGGTGCATCAAATTCACTGAGCCTATTTATCATCTGCTGATATGCCATAGACTGCATTTTTGGGTCTCTTGTTGTCTGAGTTATCTGCCCAATTTTATCAGCCATATCTTTAAGTGCTTTTTTTTCTTCTGGTGTTCCAAATTTATATGCCTTATTAAAAGTAGCATTTAAATTTAATCTTATGTGATCAAGATACCTTTGCGCATTTAATATTTTATTATATGCCTCTGCTGAAGTTGGAGTAAGAAGTTGTTCTGGATTTTTGGAGCTTAAAAGTTTTGGCATAATTTCTTGAAGCAATGGATAATTTTCATCTATTAACCTGTCTGCTCTTTCTTTGTAAAAAACAACCTGAGATATATCATTATCCCATTCTGTGTCATTTATGGCTTTAACTTCTGCTTCTGCTGTAAATGGAATTCCTTTAGATATATCATAACCTGTTTTTTGCATAATTTTTTTACCTTCTGATGTTCTCCCACTAATTTCTTCTGGAATTGGATAATGCTTTGTTTCTCTTTTTACCCCTCTTATTTGCCCTGTTTCTTGATTAATAACCAGCATGCTTTCTGTTATTTCTTCTTTTTCTTTCATTCCAGGCTCTTTTATTTTATAAACTTCTGGAGCTGGTAAAACAGCTGAAGAGTGAAATGTAACATTTATATTTCCTTTTGAATCAAGTTCATGGCTTCTTTCAACAGCAAGAGCCATCTGCCTTTCTGCAGTCTGCCTGCCCGCTTCTGTATACCCCTCTTTTGTAATTCCAGAAGGTTCAATTAATGGGCCGTGCACTGTTAAGTCTACTCCTGTTAATTTTGCAAGTCTTTTAACTTCTTTTAAATGCTGTTGGGGAACAGATTCAAAAAGTTCATTAGAAATCAGTGTTACATCAACTACTTTTGCTCCAGAGGGAATTCTTGCTGCAACTGCTGAGATAATGTCTGCTGTTCGCGGGTCTGTTGGAAGTCCCAAACTGCCAGCAGCAACTCTATAGCCTGTAAAAAGGCTTCCATACTCAGAGTCAAATGTGGAGTATCCTCCTTGATAAATATCACTTACTTTAAAATAATTGTCTGCCATTTTTTTATTGTGATTAAATGTTATCTGAGTTAATTAATATTTAACTTTAACAGTTTTAACATGCTGATATAATAATATGCTTCTTATTTTTTTATTATTAGCACTTTTATTGATTATCCCTTTTTTATCCTATATCCAATAATTATTTTATGTTTAAATACCTTGTTGATCTTGTTGAAAGATATTTGATTTTATGATTATATTGTAAGATTAAGACTTTTTAATCTATTCTAGTTTAAGAAATTCTATTTGTTTATATATTATATTTAACTTTTAAGTAGTTACATAATAGAAAGATTTATAAAATGAGTTGTCCCATATTTTTTATGGTACAAACTATACACCCGGAAGTTGTAGTCAGGGCTTATGATTTAGGTGGTTTTGGCGATATTGCAGGAGCTATGAGAGTTGCGAGCCATTTTCAAAGAACAGGAACAAAAACCTTAATTAAAGGAACATCTCATAGTGCTGTAGAAAAACTTGAAATCTTGAGCCCAGATGTAAATTTTAAAGAAAGCCAAGTTGGTTCTGATAATCATGTTATAAAAGTAGACATTGCAGGGCATTACAAAGATGGAAGAAATAATGGAAACAATGATGTCCCCCATCATTTTACAGAAGACATGGATAACCCTTCTAATAGAAGAAAAGAAGTGCCGATTTATTTAAAAAGTGGATTACATTCACACCAACACCCCTCGCAAATCCCATTTTATACTCACATAAACGGACACACGCCTATGTTTTACCGTCCATTTAGAGAATGGGATTTACCAAAACCAGGACAAAGAGATGCAAGAAGACAAATTTTAGAAGCTTTAGAAACAAAAAAAAGATTCGCTCTTTTTAAAAAACCTACTTCTAATCTTCAAAAATTATTAGAAGGTCAAAATAAAATAGGATTTGCCCACATATCCCCTCAAATGCAAGCATGGCCCCCAGAAAAAATTTTTGAACACCCTTATTTTCATGCTATTTATACTGCACACATATCAAAAGATAGTGATAAATTTACAATTGGTTTATTCTTAAATGGAGAACTTGAAAAAAGATTAACATCTGTTGCTGAATCAAAATATTGGAATGTTGTTGGAAGAGATGGGCAATCCACAAAATTTAACAGGGATTTGCCAACTTTATTATTTTTAGGTTCACAACCACAAACAACAGTTACTGGGTTATTTTTATCTTCAGATATACCCAACCTAGTTACAGGAGACTTATCTTTATCTGATGCCTTATATGGATTAATAGCAATGGATGGACCTGCTTTTTTTTATGAAACTCCAACTTGGAAAATTCCTACCCTTACAGAATTGGGTTCAATACTCATGAAAACAGATCCTCATTTAGCTGGAGAATTTATGGTTGGAAGCAATTCTTGTAAGATACTAAAGATAAATCAAAAAAATTCGCAAACTGGAAAAGAGATAGCTAATACCTTTTTTGAAAGAGTAGTAAATGTTTTCAGCGATAAAAAATATGCTTCTCGATATACAGAAGGTATGAGAACAGCAATCAGAAGAGAAATTCAAAGAAGATTTGGTAATGTTCAAGTAGAAAGTAATATGAAAAGAGATTTTTATATTGTACTAGGAGCTCCTTATCTTATACAAGATGCAACTGTACAAGTTGTAGATACATTAAGAGCAAACCCAGAAGCATTAGCAGAAACAGAGAAAGTTAGAAGAATGCTTAAAGATGGTGTGCCAGTAAGTGTCAATGTTCACACCGGTGTTTTAGAGCCAGAAGTTACACCCTCTTTTAATTTCAAATATGGAGAACTTTCTGATTTATTATCAATTAATCCTTATCTTTATGGTTATAATAAAGATTCTAAATCTTTAATAAAGCCAGATTATGAAGGAATAGATTATTTTTTTAACTTTAAGTATGCTCCAAAAAAACTAGAAGATTACTTATATTTTACCTTCTGTAAAATCAATTATTAAACTTTACTAACCAGACTTAGCCAATTCTTCATCAATTATTTGTTTAAAAGAAGAGAATGGTTGTGCTCCTTCTAAAATCTGCCCATTTACAAAGAAAGCAGGTGTTCCTGTAACTTCTGCAGCCTGACAATCGCTAAAGTCTGTTTGAACCTCGCTTCTGAATTTTCCTGAATCTAAGCAACTTCCTATATCATAACCTAACTCTTTAGCCCACTTTTCTTATTTATTTTTAATATCAAAAAGTCCTTGTGTTTTACCACACCTTAAAAGGTGTGGTTTGTTTGGACTTTTGGATGCTCAAGATACCACCACACACTAAAGTGTGTGGTTTTCTTCAAGTATCTTGACATCAAGAAATCCATGTGTGTTTGGTTGGATTTATCAAGAACAATAGTTCTTGAGTGTGCTCAAGATTCTTTGAATCTTGGCATTTAGAGACAGAAATGCTAATATTTCTGTGTAAATAACAACAATACTTAGCCGAGCATATCTAATAATCATTAATTATAATTTGTCAAAGACTAAATAATCTTTACAATTCATTTACAAACTAAAGTAGATGGATTTTTTGCAGAGAAATTAAAAACTTTAAATCCTCACAACCCTTTTGTACTTTTCTTTTGGGTTTTCAAATGGAAGTTTTTTATTTTCCTGCTCTATCTCTCCATGAAGTCTTTCTGGTTCCATGCTTCCTTGAACAATTCCTCTTCCTTTAAATGGATTCATTAAATCTCTTCTTACATGAGCTTCCTGGGTTGCTCTCTCGTTTCTTACAAGAGTTGGGGGCTCAACATAAGTTGCAGTATATTTTTCCATTTCTTTTTCTGCTACTGTTAAAGTTTCATAACCTGCATTTGCACGGTTGTTATATTTTATTATTTGTTCTTGCTTTTCATCTCTTTTTACTTGGGCATTTGCAGTTCCTTGTTCAAGATTCTGAGTTGTTTGATTCTGAACCTGGATTCTCCTCAATACAGAAGCTGTTGCTGATGAAGAAACTGCAGGCAGGAACTGCTGGAATTGGATATTTTCTACCATATCTTCTGCTTCACTTAAAGCTCGTTCCAAGTTTGCCTCATCTATCTTAAGCTTTATCTTAGGAGATTTATTTTTATTTTTCAACATAATCTTCTGCTCAGCTTTTTGTTTTTCTTTATCTTCCTTCATCCTGCTTTTTTTCTTTTTTGGCATAAAAACAAGAATTATTGATAATTATTAAAACTATCGTATAGGCTTAGCTGAGTTATGTTATTAGATTGAATAATGTAAATAATTTGTAAATAAATACATTAGTTTAATTTTGTCAATTATCTAAATATTTTTATAATCAAACCTTTTTTAGCTCTAATTAATTTTTATTCTGCTTACCTCTGTTTTGAGTTTTGGCAAATCACTTTCTATTATTTTCCATACTCTGTCCATACTTACACCAAAATAAACATGGCTTAATACATCTCTAAATCCTGCTATATCTTTCCAAGCTATCTTGGGGTACTTTTCTCTAAATGAATTAGGGATATTTTTAACTGCTTCTCCAATTATCTCCAACTGCCTTATTATTGCACTTTGTCTTAATTTATCCTTAGAAAATTTCTCGCTGTTTAACCCCCTTGAAAAATTTTCTATATCATTTATGCTTTCTTTAATGTCTTCTATAAACAAGCCTACATTTCTTTTCATATTATTTTTATTTCCTCTTTTAAAATATTTTCCTTTATTAAGGGTTTAATAACAGAATATTCTACTAAATCTACTTTTCTCCCAAGAATGTCCTCTAATTTTAATTTTAACCTAATAAAACCAAGTAAACTCATGCCTTTATCATTAATTTCAACAGCTATATCAACATCACTATTCTTCTTTTGCTTGCCTCTTGAATAACTTCCAAAAATTCCGGCTTTGGTGACTTTATTTTTCATTAAGATTTTGATTATTTTAGACTTAATTTTTTCTATTTCTTTGTTTGGCTTTGTTTTTTTAGACAATAATTCTTTATCAGCCATTTTCTCTTTTTTTAATAGTTCTGAATTTGGTAATTCAGTTCCAAGATATAACCTTCTTTTTGAGATTTTATTACCATTTCTTACAGAGATAACTCTATAATAATACTTTCTTCCATTAATGTTTCTAACTTCTGTAAATGTCATAATCTGCTTATGTCTACAATATTTATAAATCCTTCTGTGTGGACACAATAAAGATTTAGCAGTTTGCTGGGTGTAAAAAGATATTACCTAAAAGGGTATGCTTTGTTCCAAAAACCCAATTCAAGTATAACTCGGCATACCATGAGCTTTCTTAAATGTATCAAACAACTGAAAAGCAGTTCCTGCTCCTTTTTCTGTTGAAAGCCTTCTTAAGTGGTTTTTTTCTATCCAGTCGTCTTTTCTTATTGGGTTCGCACTTTTTTTCGTGCTTTTTGCTTCTGTTTTTTTCGGCGCTTCTTTTTTATTATAAAATCCAATAAGCGCCAGAAATGGATTTGACTCATCTTTTTGCGCTTCTTTTGCTTTTTGCTCAGGTGTTTTATCCTCTAAAAACTCATCGATATCATTTTGCAATTGTTCAAGGCTTTCTGTTGTTGCTCCTTCAATTAAAGTTAAAACATCCCCTATATCTGATTTATCAAGCTCATAATCTAATTTATCAAGCTCCTCTTGGTTTAAAGCATACCCCTTAAATATTACCTCTAGTCTTCCTGAAAATCTCCCTCCTTGCTGGGGAATAGCTGTGAATATAACTTCTATTAAAGAACAGGCAAAATAATCTCTTTTTATTTTTAGATTTTTAAAATCTCTTGGTAGTTCTCCTGTAAGAGCTGCAACTTTTGGGTCTACCTTTTCTTTTCCAAATAAAACAAGCTCCATTCTAACTGTATTAAAAAGATTAACCACTCTTGGATCTCTGTTAATTTCTTTCATCTCTAATTTTTGGGCTGCTCTTAAATAAGGCTTTGCCCACCTTGAATAAAGTTTCAATGAATTTACCTGCTGTTTTAAATATATTTTTTCCATTTCATATCTTTTTCTTAATTCTTTTTCTGATTGTTCTACCCAAATATTGAACTCCTGGACTCTTGCTTTTACAATCCTTTTAATTTGATCGTTTAAATCAAGCTTATTAGTATCTTCTGGGGTTTTAACAATTAAAAAAGCATCAATAAGCGTCTGGAACCCCATTTGCCCGAGCGCCATTGCTTTAATGCTTGAGTTTCCTCGTGCAGGATAGTCAACTTTGTCCATCCAGATTTGTTTTAAAGACAAAATAGATGCTTCTTTTATGTTCCTGTCTTTGGATTTAGTATCAGCATAATACTGCAATCTTATTTTGAATTCTTTTAAGTCATAGATAATATTTAAAATGCCTTTTAGAACAATGCCGGCGTTTGCCAATAACTTAGACGCTTCATCCTGGACTCTGCTTGCTTTTAAACCTGTTTCTGCAAAATGGCTGCTTCCTGGCGTTGAGGTAAAATTATCTATTAGTTTTTGCGGAGATAATCCTCTGTCATTCATTAAATCTATAATAAAAAAATAAAGCGGTTCTAATGATTCGCCTCCCGAATTATAAACTAGCCTGTGGGAAGCTTCAGCGCCGTTTTTATCTATTCTTCCTTTTTCATCTACAACTAAAGCAATTGGTTTAACTTCCTCTGCCTGTATGTTTTCAGCAGAGCCATATTTTGCTAACAGTTCTTTGCCGTTTTCTGCATAAAGTTCTGGATTGATTTTCCCAATAATCTGCGGAATTGTTGCCACCATTTTTTTAATTTATTGTCTTATGATGTTGAAGTTTAATTATACTGCCTATTTATTATAGGTTAACCTACTTTTAATCTCTTATATATCATTTATTTGGTATTATTATAAATTATCGCTTGTTTGCATTCTCCTATTTATTATTTAAAGAAGGCTGTGTTTAAAAAATGTTTGTACAAACATTTTTTTGAGTTGATTAAAGTAAATAACTGCCAAGACGTGTGGGTTATGCAGATTTGTTGAGGTGTTATTAAGTATATAAAATCCAGCAATTACTTAATGCAAGGTGAATTACTTTAACCTATAATATTAAGTTTAATCTGTTATTAACCTTTAGTTTCATCATGTTATTTTTAAACTTCTCTTTATCCAACTTTCTTTTTATTTTCCATATCAATCAGCCAACCATAATTTTAAAAACAAATGCTACTTATGTGTTTTATGGGGTTTTTAGGTTTTGGAAAAAAGAGAGATATCGTTGACTTGACAGAGCATTATAAAAGACAGCAGGAAAAACTTGCTCGGCAACAAGGACAGACTGCCAACTCAATTACTCAAACTGGAAGCGGAGAAGGATTTAGTGTTTTTGATAATTTAGATAATCAAGCCCCATCATCAGCAACTTCTGAAGATGTGGATTTTGGCGCAGGAGAAGGAAGTATTGAAGAAAGAAGAAAAAGGCTTGCTAAGAGGTTGATGGAAATGACGACTAAGATTGAAGAATTAAGCAATCAGATTTATCATCTTCAGCAGAGGGTTGAGTTATTAGAAAAGAAGACAAGTATTAGGTAAGGTTGATAACAGTATTCTAATGGCATTAAATAAATTTATTAACACACTTTTGTTCTATGTTTTATAAAAAATATAAATAGGTTATTCAGTGTCGTCTGATTTTTCAGATTTATCAGCCTCGTCAGTTTCATCAGATTCAGCATCAGATTTAAGAATATGTCCAATTAGCGCATCCCTGTGTTTCATGCTAAAATACAAGGAATCACTTATATTTAAGTTTAATTATATATAAAATGGCTTGGAAAAAAGAAAAAATAGACTTTAAGTATAATTTCAAAGTGTATTGGGAAATTTTAAAAGAGCATAAATCCATGTTTTTTGCACTGCTTTTTGTTACCTTAACAGTTGAGGCTTTGCTTATAGTAGACAAGTTTTTATTTAAAAAAATCATTGACGATGGTACAGAATTTATTGCTGGGACAATTGCCCAAGCAGTTTTTGTGAAAACCTTATTTGTCCTGGCATCTGTTTTTATTGGGATTTCTTTGATTAGAACTATAGGAAAATGGTTTAATATCCATCTTTTAAATGTGCTAGACGCACAACTTATCTGGGAATTAAAAAGAAAGTATTTCAATCATATTCTTGGTTTAAGTCATAGTTTTCATACAACTCATAGAACAGGTTCTTTAATATCAAGATTAAATTGAGGGGCAGGTGCAATTGAGGCAATGACTGACATTGTTGTATTTAACTTTGCTCCTATGTTTTTCCAGTTAATTGTTGTTGGTTTGTCTATTGCTTATTTTAGTATTTTGCCAGCAGTAGTTATTTTTGGAGTTTCTATTTTATTTATTTCTTACAGCTATTTTATACAACACATACAGCAGAAATCAAAATTATTATTTAATAATTTAGAAGATAGGGAAAAAGGATTTATTAGCGATATTCTCACAAATATTGATTCTATAAAATACTTCGGCAAAGAAAGCGTAATAAAAGCAAAATTTAAGGTAATAACTGAGAAAACAAAAAAAGCTGGTTTAAGATACTGGAGATATTACAGATGGTTTGATTCTATACAAATTTTAATACTTTCAATAGGCACTTTACTTTTGGTTTATTTTCCTTTAATGGATTTTTTAGCAGGGAAAATAACACTTGGAACTTTGGTTTTTATTTACACTGTTTATGGAAATGTTGTTGGTCCAATGTTTGGTTTTGTCTGGGGGTTAAAAGGATTTTACAGAGCAATGGCTGATTTTCAGTATTTATTTGAATACGGAAAAATTAAAAATGACATAAAAGACAGGAAAGATGCGAAAGAACTGCCGATTAGAAAAGGTGAAGTTAATTTTGAAAACATAAGTTTTGACTATGGGAAAAGGAAAATCTTCAGAAATTTTAATTTAAAGATAAAACCAAATGAAAAAATTGCTTTGGTTGGGCATAGTGGGTGTGGCAAGACAACTTTGATTAAGCTTCTTTACAGATTTTATGATGTTAAAGCAGGGGCGATTTACATTGATGGTTATGATATCGAGGAGTTTAAGCAGGAATTTCTGAGAGGTGGATTAAGCATTGTTCCGCAAGAGTGTATTTTATTTGATGATAATGTTTATAATAATATTCTATTCAGTAATCCACAAGCTTCTCACAAAGAAGTTTTTGATGCGATAAAACTTTCACAGCTTGATAAAGTTATAAAAAGCTTTCCTAAAAAAGAGGATACAATTGTTGGAGAAAGAGGAATTAAGCTGAGTGGTGGCGAAAAGCAGAGAGTTTCAATTGCAAGAGCAATTCTCGCCAATAAAAGAATTCTTGTTTTAGATGAAGCAACTTCCTCTCTTGATTCTGAAACAGAGCACGAAATTCAGAGTGCGCTTGCAAATCTTTTGAAAGGAAGAACTTCAATAATTATAGCGCACCGCCTTTCCACAATTATGAATGCGGACAGGGTTGTTGTAATGAGGCAGGGTGAGATTGTTCAGATGGGAAGACACAATCAATTGATTAACCAGCCAGGAGAATACAAAAGGTTGTGGAACCTTCAGAAGGGAGGGTATATAAAATAATCTTTCGTTTAAAAAATAATAAAATGAACCCAAAAAATATTAAAAAAAAGGCGAGGGCATATGCGCTGAAAAATGCGCTTGCATATGGAGGAAAAGCTCAGGTTGGAGCTGTTCTCTCTGGCTTGTTTCACGAGGGCTTGAAAAAAGAGGATGTTAAAAGGGCGATTAAAGAGATAAATGAGATAGTTAAAGAAATTAACAGCTTAACATTAAATGAGCAAGCTAATCGGTTTCAAGCATTAAAAGAAACTGTAAGCCAAAGGCATGTAAGAGAAGGCTTATCTGAGCTGCCAAATGCAAAAAGAGGAAAAGTTGTCATGAGAATTTCTCCTGCCCCAAGCGGGCCAATGCATATTGGAAATGCCTTAGTTGCAGCATTAAATTTTCTTTATGCTCAGAAATACAGTGGGAAATTTTGTGTTAGAATAGAAGACACAAATCCTGAAAATATATACAAGCCTGCTTATGCATTGATTAAACAAGATGCAAAGTGGCTTTTTGGAAATAAAACAAAGATTGTTATTCAATCCAAAAGAATGACCTTTTATTACAAATATGCTGAAAAACTTCTTAAAAAAGGAACTGTTTATGTCTGCACTTGTGCTTCTGAGGATTTTAAAGAAGAATATGTTAATAAAATGAAGCCATGTCCTTGCAGGGGTTTAAGTGTTCAAAAGCATTTAGCAAGATGGAAAAAAATGCTTTCTAAAAAAGAAGATAATTACAAAGAAGGAGTGGCTGTTTTAAGATTCAAATCTTCAATGACTGACAAAAATCCTGCAATGCGTGATTTTCCTTTGGCAAGAATAAATGAAGCAGAGCATCCTTTGCAGAAACACAAATATAGGGTTTGGCCTTTGATGAATTTGGCTGTTGCTGTTGATGATATAGATATGAGGATGACTCATATTATTCGCGGGAAAGATCATATGGACAACGCAAAAAGACAGTGCATGATTTTTAATGCACTTGGCAAAAAATGTCCTTGGACAGCATTTTTAGGCAGATTCAAATTTAAGGATTTTAAGTTATCAAAGACAAAAATAAGGCAGGGAATTGAACAGGGAAAATACAAAGGATGGGATGATCCTGCACTGCCGACAATTTCAAGCTTAAGAAAACAGGGATATAAAAAGCAGGCTTTTTTGAAATTTGCAGAGCATATTGGACTAAGTGAGAATGATAAAGTAATGGGAAAAGAGGATTATCTTGAACTTTTGGATACATTTAATAAATAATTCTATTATTAATCGAAAAGTTTTTAATTATGAAGCCATGCAAAATTATTTGATTAATGCTATAACATTTGGTTATTAAACGCTGTGATATTTATTGTGAAAAATAAATAACTCAAAACCTAATTGTGAGGCACCGGTTAATTGCGAACATTTGAGTATAAGGTAAAATCATCATGTTGTTTTACATAGTGATGTTCTATGCGTATAGTTATAGTATTCTCAACCTAATTTTAGTAATAACTCTTAATCAACTGCTATCTCTTAATCTACACAAGTAATTAATAAATCTCATTAAACCTCTATTATAACAACTCCTTTTTTTATTTTGCATTGACACGCAAGCCTATATCCCTGTTCTTTATTTTCTATACCCATATTTTTTTCCTGCTCTGTTATATCTGTAAGATTTTTCATTCCCTCCTTAATTTTTATGAGGCAAGTTCCGCATAATCCATCTTCACAAGAAAAAGGAACCTCTAACTTTTTACATGCTTGTTTTATTGGCATGCCATCTTCTATTGCTATTTCTTTTTCATCAGAAATAATTTTTGCCATTATAATCTTCAATTGCAAGAATTTTTAAACCTTTTGATGAGAAAACAAAAATTTAATTCAATAAAATTTTAACAGCATGTTTAATTATTTCTATATTGCAACTATTAGTTTTCCCACACCATTTTTAACAACTTTATGTCAATTTTCTTCCTTCACATATTCTTTATCTTCCTGGGGCAAAACATATTCTCCTTTATTTATATACTCATAAGCATGATATGCTGCAGCAACACCTTCTCCAACTCCTGTAATGGCTTGTTTAAATTCTGTATCTGTTACATCTCCTGCTGCATAAAACCCCTCAATATTTGTTTCTGCATTTCTATTTATTATTATTTCTTCTTTTTTATTTATTTTAACACCTATTTTTTTAGCCATATTACTAAGAGGTATATGCCCTATATCAACAAATAGCCCATCTATCTTGAATTCCTTATTTCCTTTATGTGGTTTATCAAGGATAATGCTTGTTATAATCTGGCCTCCCTTTATCTCTATGACGTTGGTATTATTGATAACCTCAACTTTTTTTTGTTTTATTTTTTCTTCAAGTCTTTGCATGTTTATTGGTTCTGGATGAACTTTTTTCCCTCTATAAAAAACATAAACTTTCTTTGCAAATTCTGTTAAAAGTAATGTTTCTTTCACAGCACTATCACTACCCCCAACAACCCCAACGGTCTTCCCCCTGAATAAAGGACCGTCGCATAAAGCACAGTAACTTACTCCTTTATTTTCAAACTCTTTTTCTCCTGGGACTTCTAATTTTTTCCATTTACTTCCAGTAGCATAAATTATTGTTTTTCCAGAAAATGTTTTCTTTTTTGTTTGAACTTCAAAAAATATTCTGTTTTTACGTTCATTTTTTTTAATGATTTCAATTTTTTCATTTATGATATTAATATCATAATCTTTTGTATGATTTTCAATTAATTTAGCAAGCCCCTGCCCAGTTATAGAAACAAAACCTGGGTAATTTTCAACAACATGTGTTAAAGTAATTGTTCCTCCAAGCATTTCTCCAATAAGAAGAGTTTTCATTCCGAGTCTTCCAGCATACATCGCTGCCGCTAAACCAGAAACCCCTGCACCAATGATGATTACATCATAAAAAATATTTTCATTTGGGGTAAAATTATTCTTTTGCCTTGGATTATAAACAATCTTATAGTCTTTTTCTACACTCATTTTATTTAAATGGGTAAAATATTAATCTTATTTAAACCTTGCTAAATTTTATAGTTTTAATACTTCTTCGACGTTTATCCAGGATTTTTCAGTGTTTAAAGCATCTTCCAATGCAAGTCTTGGACAAGCAGTATTCACCCATGATTTAACGAAAGGGAAGTTCTCCATTTCCCTTATGTCAACACCATCTGCAACAAATGTAAAAAACTTTTTTTCTGGAAATTTTATCTTTAATTTTTCAACATAGTGAAAATGTTCCTGCCCGGGTTTTGTTGTAACAATAACCCCTACTTTATCTGCCATTAAAAATATCTTTAAATTTTTTTCTTTTAATTTTAAAATATTTTCAATCTCTCGTTTATCGTATTCTTTAAGCTTGTTTGTTTTAGGATTAAAAACATAGATAACCTTATTTGAATTAGAATCAGCTTCGCTAAATAATAAAGCTCTTGGATGAAACATTCCATCCCCCACATAAAGATAAACATCAACTTTCGCAGGCAATTTTAAATTACCATGGTAAATATCACACCCAAGAATTTGCATTTTTGATTTTGTTCTTTCTGGCTGTGAGCTTGCAATTTTGATCCCTTGCTCTTCAAGCTGTTTGATAATTTTATCTATTCCATGCAAAAATTGGGTTGTTGTGTAGATAGCAAGTGTTTTATGCTTTTTTAGCTCATCTATAGCTGATTTAGCTAATTCAATTTTCCCGGTGTATTTGACATTAATAAATTCAACTTTCATGGTTCTAAGTTCTCCATCCTTTTGGATTTTTTATAAACAAGTTATGCCCAAATTGTATAATTAAATCTACTCTTTTTATCATGGTTATAGGGATATCACAACCCCCAAAACACTGTCCTAACCAAACCATCACCTTTGCATCTGTATTCTCTTCAATAGCATTAATGACTTCTTCTGCTCTTTGCTTTAAACCATCTGGCAATTGTAAAAGGACTGATTTTGCCTCGTGTTTTTTAACAAGTTCAACAACTTTCTTTGTTTCTAAATCATATTCCATAAAATTACTTAACTTGATTATTTTTAAATCTTGTTGATTAATGCTAAGAACCAGATTAAAATTAGTTGGCTAAGAACTCTTTTAACTAAGAACCTTCTGGCTAAGAATGTAAGTGTAGCTGTAATGCTTCAAGTAATTAATGCTTCAACTAATTTATTGTTAATTCTCTTACCTTGATTGTCAAATGATTTTTCCCTGCACTTTTTCTTAAACTTATCAAAGCATTTTTTAGAACAGCATCCATTCATGTTCTTTTCACACTCAACACAGCATACAAAAAGTTTGTCGCATTCAAAATCCCTGCAATTCCTGCACAAATCACATTCTTTATCACAGATTTCGCATTTTGTTAGATTATTCCGCTCTTCCCTAATAGAAGTTATGAGCCTTTTGTCAAACACAAAACATTTTCCCTCCCAAAAGCTATTTCTGAATTGCTCTCCAAAATTCAAAATGCCTCCATCAAGCTGATTTACATCCTTAAATCCTTTTTCTCTAAGATAAGCAGAAGCTTTTTCACATCTAACTCCTCCTGTGCAATACATAACTATCTTATTGTTTTCCATACCATTAAGTTTTTTTATAGCATTTGGAAACTGCCTAAATGTTTTTATGTTTAGGTGAATTGCGTTTTTGAATCTGCCAAATCTGTATTCATAATCATTTCTTGCATCTAAGATTATAAAATCCTTTCCAGCTTCTCCCTTTTTATACAATTCTAAAAATTCTTTTGGGGATATTCGTTTTCCAGCATTATTTAAATTAACCTTCTTTTTAAATGCAACAATCTCCTTCTTTACTTTAACAGCTATTTTTGTAAAAGGATGAGTTTTGCAAATTTCCTCTTTAAATACAATGCCATGAAATCTTTTATCAGTGCTTAAAATTTTTTTATATTTATCTGTTTGTTCCTTCGTCCCACAAACAGAACCATTTATTCCCTCTTCCGCAACTAAAATTCGTCCAAGAACCCCTAATTTTCTACACTCTTTTAAATGCTTTAAGACAAATTCTTCTGGATTTTTAATAGTTATATACCTATAAAATAATAAAACATGAATTGGTTTTGTCATCAAGAAATAAAATCTGACATGTTTATAAAATTTAGCTTATGTTAGGTTTATTTGTCGAACAATTTTTCATTAAGAACATTTATAAAATCCTATCAATGTATTAATTTATGAAGTATAAAGGTGATAGGCATGGAAATTTAATTGAGGTCTTACCAAAAGGCGTTGAAAAAAGAGTTAGGCTTGGTTGGACTCCGAGTCCAGGGTTATCTCCATTTAAATCTGATGGGGTAGTTTTTGACTATGATAAAAATGGAATGTTGCTTCCACCATGTCATGAGGACAGAAGCCAAATTCAAGTTCATTACTCGCCTAAGGTCTTTCAAGATAATTTTTTCTTTTAGCTAAATTTAAGATAATTTTTTCTTTTAGCTAAATTTAAGATAATTTTTTCTTTTAGCTAAATTTAAGATAATTTTATATACATTCTACAATTAATAAGTTCATAAAAAATGGTGCAAACTAAAATTTATACTGCTAGCGACCATGTAGGTTTCAAGTTAAAGGAAAAGCTGAAAAAATATCTTGATAATGAAGGTTATGAAATAAAAGATTTTGGTTCACATAAATATAACAAGCTAGATGATTATCCTGATTTTGTAATTCCATTAGCAAAAGCTCTTTCTAAAGATAAAACGTTTAAGGGAGTTATCTTCGGTAAATCGGGACAAGGAGAAGCAATTACTGCAAATAAAGTTAAAGGCATAAGGGCAGTTGTTTATTATGGTGGAAACCTAAATATAATAAAACTTTCACGACAGCATAATGATTCAAATGTTCTTTCTCTTGGAGCTGGTTTTTTATCTTATCAAGAAGCAGTTAAAGCAGTTGATTTGTGGCTAAAAACTCCTTTTAGCAATGCCCTAAGGCATAAAAGAAGATTGGGGAAGATTGAAGGGAATTAAATACATATAATAATGCAAACATTTAAATAATATACATATGTATACAATTGTATATGGAGACAACAATAAGAGTAAATCCAAGAACTAAAGAAGAACTTGATGCTTTTAGGCAATACAAAAGCGAGAGCTATGATGAATTAGTGAGAAAACTTATTTATTTAGCTAAATTGGCTGAAAAAGAACCCAAACTTAGCCAAAAGACTATTCTTGAAATAAGGGAAGCAAGAGAAAGAATTAAGAAAGGAGAATTCTATACAGAAGATGAAGCTAAGAAGATTCTTGGCTTGTAAAAGATGTACGAACTTAAGTTTGATAAGAAAGCCACTGAACTCTTCGGAAACCCACCCGCCACATAACATTTACAAATTTATAAATTTTATACCACAATCATGGAAAGATTTATAAACATGTGGAAGTATATATTTCCATATGGAAATAAAAATAACCATTTTAAAATCTTTTTTCGAAGAACCAAATAGAAAATTTAGCATCAGACAACTTTCTAGAATCTTGAAGATTAATCATACTACTATAAGGCAACATCTTAACAAACTTGTTAAAGAAGGTTTTTTATCATTAAAAAAAGAAGAGATATATTCTTTTTATCAGTTGGTTTTATCTAAAAAAACCTTAAACTTGAAGTTATATTATAACCTAGAAAAAATCAGAATTTCTAATCTCGTAGAATATTTAGAAAAAGAGTATGATCTGCCTACTATTATACTATTTGGGAGTTATGCCTCGGCAATGGACGACATAACTAGTGACGTAGACATCTGCATAATTTCAAACATAAATAAAGAGTTTGTGGCACAAAAATACGAGAAAACACTAGGTAGAAAAGTAAGTATTCACAAGTTTACTAAAATTTCCTGGGAAAAAGCAAAAAAAACAAATCCTAACTTAATAAACAATATCTGCAACGGTTTGGTTTTATCTGGGGAATTGGAGGCATTATGAATTTTGAATACAATTTAAAAGAAGGAAAAGTAAAAATGGTTCTGCCCAATAAATTAAGAGCCATGAGTTTTTTTAAATCTTCTGCCCAAGCTATTGAGATTGTTAAAAGTATCCCCCTAAATTCTACTTCAGCTAAAACCGTTTTCAGAGAGCTTTATGAAGGATTAAGAGAATATTGCGGAGCAATTGGTTATTTAAACGGATATAAGTTTATTGACCATGAATCTATAGGTTTTTTCTTAAGAGATGTCCTTAATGAACCCCAACTTTACAAAAAATTTGATAGGTACAGAAAATTAAGAAATGGAATAAATTATTATGGGGAGAACATAGACATTGAAACTGTAAAGGAAGCGCTTTTGGAAGTTCCAGTATTAATTAAAGAATTGGGAAAGTATAAAATATGAAACCCCAAATTATCCCCTCAATCATAGCAAAAAATCAAGCAGAACTTAACAAGCGTTTATCTAAAGTAATAAATCTCTCGTCGATTATTCAGTTAGATATAATGGATGGAAAATTTGTGAAAAACAAGTCTTTATGGTTTGATTTTAAGCTTCCACACAAACCCAGAAAAACTTACGAAGCTCATTTAATGGTTAAAGAGCCTTTAATTTGGGTTAATGATAAAAAGAATATAAAACAAGTTAACACAGTTATTTTTCATATAGAATCTATTGGTTATCCTGACGAAATAATCAGCTTAATCAAATCAAAACATAAAAAAGTCGGAATAGCATTAAACCCTTCTACACCTGTTAATAAGGTTAAACCTTATTTGTCAAAGATTAGTCAAATAACTACCTTAGCGGTTAATCCTGGTAAGTATGGCTCAAGGTTTTTACCTTCAGTTTTAAACAAGGTCAAACAACTACGAAAACTTAAACCAAATCTGAATATAGAAGTTGACGGCGGTTTAGGAGATAAGCATTTGAAAGAGGCAAAAAAAGCAGGCGCCAACATGTTTATTTCAGGAGGATATTTGCAGAATACGAAGAATTCAAGGGAAGCTTATGGGAAATTGAAGAGGTTGATTGTTTAAGTAAATTGTTAACATTTAAAGCAGTAATATCTGCAAAATAGGGATTATGACCAAAAGCTGAGGTCTTAACTTATTATAACTAACAATCTACAAAAATTTATAAGTCCAGCTAACTATTTTCTATTATTAAAAGAGGTTCAAATGACCAATTACTTATCTATCTCACACCTTCAAGACATTGCAAATATCATGCGAAGAGATGTCTTAAAAATGACTACGCAAGCTGAAAGCGGGCATCCCACTTCTTGTTTAAGCGCAGCAGAAATTATGTCTGTGCTGTTTTTTCATGAAATGTCTTATGATACTAAAAACGCACTTAATCCAGATAATGATGAATTTATCCTAAGCAAGGGACACGCAGCCCCAATTCTTTATTCTGCTTTGTATAATACAGGTTGTATAAATGATAACCTGCTTGACTTGCGAAAATTAAACAGTTTTCTTGAAGGGCATCCAATTCCTTCTTCAAAACTAAAATGGATAAAAGTAGCTACAGGAAGTTTAGGGCAAGGGTTAAGTGTTGGTGTTGGTATGGCTTTAGCGGCTAAACTTCAAAATAGGAAATTTAGAACTTATGTTCTTCTTGGGGATAGTGAAATAGCAGAAGGAGAGATTTATGAAGCACTGCAGTTAGGAGCTTATTACAAGCTTAACAATATAATCGCAATTGTTGATATTAATCGCCTTGGGCAAAGGGGCGAGACAATGATTGGACATAATATTGCTTTATATAAAAAAAGATTTAAGGGCTTTGGCTGGAATATTCTTGTATGTGATGGGCATAACATTAAAAAGTTGTTAAAAGTTTTTTCTAAAGTAAAAAACAGCAAAAAACCCTCTATTATTTTGGCTAAAACAATAAAAGGAAAAGGAGTTGGTTTTCTTGAAGACAGGGACAGATGGCATGGTACAGCGCTGACAAAAGAGCAACTGCAAAAAGCATTAACTGAAATTCCAAATCCTAAAATGCCTAAGATTATTATTAATAAACCGAAAGTTGTTAATGTTAAAACAATTGATAAAACTGCTAAATCACCTGCTTCAAAATCAAGCCTAATTAACAAAACAAATTACCAGAAATATCAAGAGATCTCAACACGTGAAGCTTATGGAAATGCTCTTGCAAATTTAGCTCTTAAAGACAAAACTATTTTGGCAATTGATGCAGAAGTAAGCAATTCTACAAAATCTGAGAAAGTTAAGTATGTAAAACCACGCCAGTTTGTTGAAGCATTTATAGCAGAGCAAAACATGGCTTCAATGGCTTTAGGTTTGAGTGTTAAAGGATTTAATGTTTTTGCTTCTTCATTTGCCGCTTTCCTTACAAGGGCTCACGACCAAATAAGAATGGCTGCGATTTCAAAAGCAGATATAACTTTTTGTGGAAGCCATTCTGGGGTTAGCATAGGAAAAGACGGTGCAAGCCAAATGGGTTTAGAAGACTTGCCAATGTTTAGAGATTTGCCAAATAGCATTGTGCTATACCCCAGCGACGCTGTTTCCTGCAATAAATTAACAAAACTTTGTGCTGGCTTAAATAATATTAAGTATCTTAGAACAACAAGAGCAGCAACACCTGTTATTTACAAAAATACTGAACAATTTAAGATTGGGGATTTTAAAATTTTAAAGCAAAGCAAAGATGATAAACTTGTTTTAATTGGTGCAGGAATAACTTTATATGAAGCTCTAAGAGCTTATTCAGCTTTAAAAAACCAGCATATTAACTCAGCTGTTGTAGATTTATACTGCATAAAGCCTTTTAATGCCAAAAAACTTATTAATTTTGTTAAAAAGCATGGCAATAAAATTGTCATTGCAGAAGACCATTATAAAGAAGGAGGAATTGGAGAAATGATTGCTGAAGAAATTGAAAATGCTAAAAGTGATATAATGCTTAGTCATTTGGCTGTCCAAGAACTGCCTCATTCAGGCACAAAAGACGAGTTGCTTGATAAATACGGAATAGACTGGCAGGGTTATGTTGTAGTTGCAAAGGAGATGGTGAGAAGATGAAAGAGAAAATAAGGTTAGCTACTAAAAAGGATATGCCAAAAATATTAAATCTTTTTAATAGTGATTCTTCTTTAACAGGAGATAATAATATTCAGTATGAAAAATATCATCTAAATGAATATCTGCATAATCCTCTTAACAAACTTATAGTTTTTGAAACTGATGGTAAAATTGTGGGAGCTCATTTATTTGAAATTTGGAAAAGAGCAAAATATGCTTATTTAAATATAGTAATAGTAGATAAAAGGCATAGGGGAAAAGGTATTGGCACTAAATTAATGAAATATGCTGAGAAGTTAGCAAAGAAGAATAATTTAAATCTTATTTTCTTTTTTACAGAAGTTGTAGATAAACCAATGCATAAGCTTGCTACAAAATTAAATTATAAAAAAGGAAAAAAGTTTTACTTTTTCTCAAAGAAACTAAAATGATCCCATCAAAATTAAAAAAATTAAAAATTGAAAAAGAGCATTTTCGCGTTGCGATTTTTGGCTCTGCGCGAGTTGGCAAAAAAGATGAAAATTATCGCTTGGTTTTTCAACTTGCAAAACTTTTAGGAAGTGAAGGTATAGACATTGTAACAGGTGGAGGTCCAGGCACAATGGAAGCTGCTAATGCAGGTCATAAAGTAGGAGATAAATTAAATATCTCTCATTCTTATGGATTGCTTATTAAACTTCCAAAAGAACAAAGAGCAAACGCACATTTAGATGTAAAGAAAGAGTTTACAAAATTCTCAGAAAGGCTTCATGAGTTTATGAAACTCTCAAATGCAGTAGTTGTTGCTCCAGGAGGCATAGGCACAACTTTAGAGTTTTTTTATACTCTTCAGCTTGTTCAGGTTAGGCATGTAAAAGACATTCCAATAATTTTAATTGGCTGGCAATGGAAAAAATTAATTGAATGGTTGAAAGAAAATCCAGTCAAGCAAGGCTATATCTCCTTGAACGAACTTGATTCTATTTATTATGTAAAAACAGTTGATGATGCTTTTTTGCTTATTAAAAAAGCAAGGGAATTAATAGAGAATAAAGAAAAAAACATTTTCCCAAGATTAAGGAAATATTGCGGAGAAAGATGCAATTTGAGTTGATAATTAAACCTTTTAGCCTTTTTTAAGTGTAATAATGAAAGATGAAAAAAGCAAAGAAAGAATCGCCATTTTTATTGATGGAAGCAACCTTTATCATAGCTTAAAAAATTTAAATGTTAATGAAATAAATTTTGATAAATTAGTAAAAAAATTAAAAGGCGATAGACAAATTGTTTCTATATTCTATTATAATGCTCCTTTAGACATTAAATATGACCAAAAGAAATACTGGGAACAGCAGAAATTTTTTGATAAGTTGAGAAAATTACCTTTCTTCAAAGTTGTTTTATGTAAAATGAGAAAAATAAGAAAAGATGTAAAAATTGTTGGTTATGAAGTTAAAGGTGACGATGTTCATTTAGCTGTTGATTTGTTAAGTGGGGCCTATGAAAATCTTTACGATGTTGCAATCATTGTTTCAGGAGACGAAGATTTTGTTCCTGTTCTAAAAAGGGTCCAAAAATTGGGTAAGAAGGTAGAAAATGCCTATTTTACATCTAGCTCTTCAAATGCATTAAAGAATTCATCAAATACTTCAGTTTGCATTAACCATTTTATTAAAGAAATAATATAAACTGCCCGGTATTGCCCGAAGACCATACCGGGGAATATATTGTTATCACCCATTCACACTTTAAAAATTCTTCGGTTGCTATGGGTTGTGCAATATTCTGCATTAATGTTGCCAACTTAATTTATACAACAACATTTAAAACTCTTTCAAGCTTATTTTTAACATAAAAAGAGGTATACAGAATGGAACTAATTATAACAAAAAATTCGCAAGAAATGGCACGCAAAGCCACGCGAATTATTGCTAATCTTGTAAAAAATAAGCCAAAAGCTGTTTTAGGTTTAGCAACAGGAAGAACAATGATTCCTGTTTATAAAGAGCTTGTAAAAATAGCAAGAAAAGAAAAAATTGATTTTTCAAAAATCACAACTTTTAATGTTGACGATTATCTTGGCTTAAGTGCAAAAAACCCTGCAAGTCATGCTTATTATATGAATAAGCATTTTTTCAGCAAAGCTAATATAAACAAAAAAAACACACATTTGCCAGATAAAAACATAAAAAGCTATGGAAAATTAATAAAAAAAGCAGGAGGCATTGATTTACAGCTTCTCGGTATTGGAAGAAACGGGCATATAGGTTATAATGAACCAGGGCAAGGTTCGACGCTAAACAGCAAAGACAGAAAAATTAAGCTAACTGAAAATACAAGAAAAGCGAATTCAGGTGCTTTTCCTTCTTTAAGTAAAGTTCCAAAATATGCAGTTACACTTGGAATTTCAACAATTTTAAAAGCAAGAGAAATTCTTCTTTTGGCAAATGGAAAACATAAGGCAGATGCAATTGCCAAAGCTGTAAAAGGCAAGATTTCAAGCAAAAATCCTGCAAGTTTCTTAAGAAAACACAAAAACTGCTTGTTTATTGTTGATAGGGAAGCTGGTGGAAAACTATAACCAATTCCAACAAATCTTACATCTTGGAAAAATCTCCGTGTGTTGAACCTTCCTCTTTGAAAATTATTTTCATTTCATTGGTTGGAATTTTTACAGAATTTGTTCTTACACCAATATTAAATGCACTCTCTTTATTATCATAAATCTCATTATCTATTAAGGTTTTTATCTTATTTTTATGTCCAAAAGGAGGGACAGCTCCTACTTCACACCCTGTTTTTTTCATAACTTCTTCTGGATTTGCCATTCGTATTTTGCCTCTTGGCCATCCAATTTCATCTGCTACTTTTTTCATATCTACTTTCTTATTTGCAGGAATATCAACAACTACCCAATCATTATTGCCATTAGTCATTACAATTGCTTTTATCCCTTGTTTTAATTCAAAACCTCTTGTTCTTGCCGCATCTTTACTTGCGATAACTGGCTCATGCTCAATGTAAACAGGATGTAAATCTAACTTAGAGAATGTTTCTTTTATTCTTTCTAATTCTTCAAAGCCCATACACACATTTAAAGAATTTAGTTTAAATATTTTTTTATAAGTTATCTTAATCATTTTAAAAGAGATATCCTTAAATAATTCTATTCCTATTTTATCTCATGGCTAATAAAATAACAGCTCTTGTTATTGCTGCCCACCCGGACGATGAAACAATTTGGATGGGTGGAACAATCTTAAAACGCAAAGATTGGAATTGGACAATAATATCTCTATGTCGTGCAAGTGATAAAGACAGAGAACCAAAATTCAGGAAAGTTTGTAAGTATTATAATGCTAAATCTATTATTCTTGATTTAGAAGACGACAAGTTAGAACCAATTGATATAAAAGAGATTGTTAATCTATTAAAATCTAATTTAAAAGTGTTTGATTATAATTATATATTCACCCATGGAGAAAATGGAGAATACAGGCACATAAGGCATAAAGAAGTTCATCAAGCCGTTAAGCAGATGATTATAGACAGGGTTTTGTTATGCAAAAAATTATATTTCTTTAATTATGAAAAAGGGTTAAATGTTCCTTATCCAAATTTAATTGCTCCAAAACCAATATTAAACTCGGACTTTGTTGTTAATCTTACTGAAGAACAACTTAATTTAAAAAAGATGATTGTTAGAGATATTTATGGTTATCCTAATGAAAAAGGATTTGAGTTAATGAGCTGTAATAAAATTGAGACGTTTAATGTAGATAAATTTTGAAAATGAAAGAAGCGGATTTAACACCATGATTAATTTATATAACTCCTAACCCATTAAAATTGATTGTCTATTCACAAAAAGACTTTCCGAAAGTTATTTAAAGATGTGGCTGGTACTATGTTCATATGCTCCCCGGTATTGCTTCGGCAAGACCGGGTTTTATACTATGAAACGAGTTGTTCTATTTATTGATGGAAGTAATTTTTATTATGGGCTTAAATCAATTTACGGAGAAGATAAAGAGCTTCATAATTTTAATTTTTTAAAACTTGGAGAAAAGCTTGCAGACAAGAGAGATTTGGTGAGAGTATATTATTATAATGCCCCATTAGATTATAAAAATAATCCTGAAAAATATGCCAAACAGCAGAAGTTTTTTGACAAAGTTAAAGCAACAGACAAAGTAAAGCTTATTTTAAGTAGACTCCAAAAAAGAAAAATAAAAGGAACTGACAGATACTACTACGCCATAAAAGGAGACGATATTCACTTGGCTTCTGATATGATTAAAGGAGCATATGAAGGCATGTACGATGTTGCTGTTCTCGTTTCTGGAGATGGTGATTTTATTCCAGCAGTTAATATTATTCAAGAAAAGGGCAAGCTCGTAGAAAATGCTTATTTCAAACAAAGTTTATCTTGGCATTTAAAACAGGAATGTGACAAATCAATAAAATTAACCAAAGAAATTCTTGACTATTGTTTCGATTTAAAATGAAAATCCTGGTTTTGTATCCATACCCATTAGAACCAGATGGACAGAGTTTGCAAGGGCATTATCTTGTTAAAGGGTTAAATGAGCTGGGAATAGAGGCAATGTCTTGCGACAGAGAAGACAACCTACAGAAATTATATGCTTACAAGTCTTTTCAGCCAGATTTCGTCATAGGTATTGGCTACTGGGGTAATACGCCAGAGCTTGTTCAAAGTCCAATAAATCATAATTTAAATTCTGTTCCTTGGTTTAATGCAGATGGCTGGGTTGCAAATTACCACAATGTTTTGGAATCACTGCCCTTGCTTGTTGTAACAAGCAACTGGGTTAAACAAACTTACATAAGAGATGGCTTGTCTGGAAAGAATATCCATGTTTGCCCAATTGGTTTTGACCCTGAAGTTTTTCATCCAGTTGAAAAAAACAACGAGCAAATAAAAAAACTCAGGGAAATGCTCGGTGTTTTAGAGCATGAAAAAATGATTTTTACTGCAGGCGGAGATGTTACAAGCAAAGGCGCGCAAGAGATGTTTAAAGCCTTGGCAAAAATAGACAAAGAATTTCCAGACTGGAAATATGTGCTTAAAACTTATGATAGTTTTTCAGCAGAAGACCATGGAAAAGAAGAAGAAAAACTTATAGAAGAACTTGGAATTGACAAGGAAAAAATTATTTACCTAACAGGCAAGTACTCTCCCGAATTCATGGCTTCTTTGCTTCAAGCATGTGATATTTATGCTGCTCCTTCACGATTAGAAGGTTTTGGTATGATTCAAGTAGAGGCAATGGCATGTGGCAAGCCAGTAATATCAATAAATGTTGGGGGGCCAAAAGATACTATAATCCATGCTAAAACCGGTTTTTTAGTAGATGTTGAATCTGAAATAAAATTAGACAGAGAATGGGCATATGATTGGATGGGATTTGAGGAAAAACACCAAATTAAATTTGACAAGCCAAAAACTTTTGCTTACAAGGCAGATATTAATCAACTCGCACATTATACGTTAAAACTTATGACAGATGATAATTTAAGAGAACAAATGGGAAAACAAGCATCAGAACATGCTTTGCAAAACTTTCATTATAAAATCACAGCAAAGAGGATGCTGGAATTGGTTGAGAAGTATGGTGTGAAGAGGTAAAAAAATAGAGAAAGCGTGAAGAGGGGGAAGGAAAGAATTAAAATAAGTAATTTTTGTGCGACTTAAAGCAAGGATTATTATTTGTTTGTCATAGCTAATTAATTTATTGCAATCATTCTTTCAATTGCCTTTAGTGCTTTTTGTCGTGTATTTTCTGGAATATTAATCTCATATACATCGTTTTCTAAACTGTTAAGTACCTTTTCTAATGTTATTCTCCTCATATGCGGACAAAAAACGCTGCAAGCTCTTACGAATTCTACTTGTGGGAACTCAGATGACAAATTAGCAGCCATTTCGCATTCTGTGGCTAAATATATTCTTCTTAGTTCTTGATGGTTTTGTATATATTTGGCCATTTGAGAAGTGCTTCCATAAAAATCTGCTTCTCTCAAAACATCTGGTTTACACTCCCAATGAGCTAGAACGGCAGTTTCTTTTTTACCTTTAGGCATATTAAATTGTTTTCTTATATCTTTAAGCATATCTAAAGTAAATTGTTCATGAACTACACATATCCCAAGATTTGAATCATTTTTACCTGGATAAATTAGGTCTATATTTGTTCCTTCGGCAGCTAGATCTTCTTGCATATTCATTCCCATAAAAGAATCTGGTAAAAATATTACTTGTTCAGTCTTAAATTCATTTGCGGCATATTTAACAACTTCAAGTGCATTAGCTGAAGTGCAACAGAAGTCAGATTCTGCTTTTACAGTAGCATAGCTGTTTATGTATGTAACAACTGGTGATTTGGGATATTTTTCTTTATAGGCAAAAACATCTTGTGCCTTAAATGGGTCTGCCAAACTGCAACCTGCTTCTAAATCAGCAATCAATACTTTCTTTTTTGGGTTAAGAATTTTTGCAGTTTCCGCCATGAATACTACTCCGTTAAATAAAATAATAGGGTTTTCCGCTTTAGCAGCATATCTGCTCAAAGCTAAAGAATCTCCTCTCTATTCTCTTCCAGATAGCTGATATACTATCGGTATCATATAATTATGTCCCAAAATCAAAACATTCTTCTCTTCTTGTAATTGTAAAATCCTTTCTATTTCATCTTGATTAACCAAAAATTCTAGATATTGATCACCACTATCTTTCATAATCCTTCTTATTCTCTCTAAATTTTCTTTATATTTTGCCATCTTTTAGTGTTTTGGTTTTGTTATTACACAGGTATATTCTACGTCGGAAGCGAATTCTTTCATTCCATCGTTTTTTAATTTTATAGGATCTTTATAATCTCCATTATCTATAATATAAGAGACATTTAAATTATCTAATATTCCACGCAACTCTTCTACTGTAAGCATTTGAGCCATTGCTCCTATATAATCTTTAACTAATGATTCACTATTCCATCTTTCATCCCCTATTCTAGAAAGTAATGTTTTCCAATCAGCATCTCTCTTAAGATCTCTGATGTACAACCTTCCACCATTATTTAAAGTAGAATACATTGTTTTTATAGCTAAGGTTGGATCTTTAAATCTGTGTAAAGCATTTCTGCATACTATATAATTAACATCTTTTATATCAGGCATAATACTTTGTAAATCATATACACTACCTTCTCTAAATTCTAATCCATTACTTTTGAATATTTTTTTAACAACACCTGAATCATTAATCCTATAACTTTCTGGCATTCTTTGTTGAAATGATTTTACTTCCTCTATCTTTTGTTGCATTCTTCCTTTTAAATTATCATAAGCCAATCTTATCATATCCTTAGATAAATCAATACCCACCAAATTCCCATTTGTTTCCTCAAATAGTGCTAAACTCAGTAATCCAGAACCGCAACCTACATCTAATATGGTGCCTACATTAGAAGCAGGATGGTTAACAGAATAACACCTTGTTCTATTCCTGAAATCCTGCGCTATTCTTTTATAAGTTTTTTGTCTTGCTAGTAATCCAATTTTATTATATTCTTCGGCTAATCTTCCAGTCATAGCCTCTTGCGTAAATAAACACTCTCTACCCTTCACGTGTATTCCAAACATCTCATTTACTGCCTTGTCTAAAGACGAACATCTTTCAATTTTGGTTCTTTCTATATTATTTACCATAATATAGTAGTAACGTATAATCTATTTAAAAGAGTGTAGTAGTGGGGGTTACAACATAATAGAAAGAATTATAAATCTGAAATCCCAACAACTAATATGAAATATGAATTATTAGAAAAGGCAGGATTAAGCCCAAATGAAGCTAAGTGCTATTTCTCCTTACTAGGAATTGGATCAGCTTCTGCTAATGAAATATCAAGAATATCTGGCGTTCATAGGGTTTCTGTTTATGATGCCCTAAGAGGACTACGAGAAAAAGGTTTAATTAGTCAAATTACAAAGGCAAATAAACTATTATTTGAAGCTGGAAATCCAAATAAAATTTTGGAGATTATAAAAGAAAAAGAGACTATATTAGAGGAGGCTAAGTTAGTAGTACCAGATTTATTGAACTTATTTAATTCTAAAACGGAAAGACAAGATATCCACAGCTTTAAAGGACTTGCGGGAATAAAAACGGTTCTAAATGAAATGCTTAATTCAAAGACCGAAATTTTAGATTTTGGAGCGGAACATAAGATAAAGGAATTCCTGCCTTATGATTATAAGAGATGGGATAATCAAAGGGTAAAAAATAAAACAAAAATGAGAATTGTTGCCAATATTAATATAAAACCAACCAAATTAAGACTGACGGATATTAAATACATCCCATCTCAATTTAATTCGTCTGTTTCAACCTATATCTTTGATGGAAAAGTTGCTTTAATTATGTGGGTAGAAAATCCTTTAGCCGTCATTATTGAACATAAAGCAGTTTATCAATCATATAAAAATTATTTTGAGTATCTTTGGAAAACAACAAAGAAGTAATCATCACCCTTTTTTTTCACTTCCCCTTAAACTTAACTTTTTCTAAATGATTTAAAATGTCCTTTAGGGCAACTTTTTTTACTGTTACAACTTCGTCAGCTCCTCCAGAATAAATTAAAATATCTTTTTCATTCTCATCCATTATTGCACCTGTTGTAAAAATAACATTGCTTACAAAACCTTCTTTTTCATATTTTTTTGTTGGGATTATAATTGGATGAGGAGATTTTGCTATTAGTTTTGATGGATTTTTCAAATCAAACAAAGCAGCACCAATTGAATAAATTGAATAAACATTATCTTCTTCAAACATTTTACTTAAAAAATTTGGCAGAATGTTTAATTGGCTATGGTGCTTTTTGTCTGTAACCCCATGATAAAGCAAAAGCCATCCGTCTTTTGTTTTTATTGGAGGTGCACCAGCTCCAACTCTTGAATAGTCCCATTTTCCTCTTTCAGAAAGTTTTATGGGCTTGGAATTCCCCCAATATTTCAGGTCTTTTGAAAAAGAAATCCATATATGTGGGGGTGAAAACTGAAAGCTTCCTTCTGGCCTGTTAAAAGCAACATATTCATTATTAATTTTCTCTGGAAAAATCACAACATCTTTATTTTGTTCTCTAAAAATCAAACCTTTTCTTTTCCAGTTTAAAGCATCTTTTGATACAGCACAGCTTGTTGTTATGTTGCCATCAATTGACAAGCTAACATAAGCCATTATATACTCTTTTCCAAGTTTTGTGATTCTTGGGTCTTCAACCCCCAATTCGCCGTCATTGAATAGCCCCTCAAAAGTTGGGTGTTTATCTATTGATTTAACTTTAAATCCTGATTTATCAAGTATAACTTTTCTTAAATGAGATATAAATGTCAGCCTTTTTGTTCCTTCTTTGAAAACCAAAGCAACATCCCTGTCCAATCCCATGTCTTTTTTTGGAAATTTATCTATTTTAACCATGCATTTATTTTTTCCAGAACATCTCGGTGCATAATAATATCTTTTGTCCTCTATTTTTTTTAGCTTTTCAGCAACCCTAACATAAAGAGCAATATCGCCATTTGGCATTCTTGTAGCTCCTGGATTAAAAGTGCCAATAACTTCAAATTTACTTGATGAGGATTTTACATCTTCAGGAGTTACAAGTACAGCCTCTTTTTTTATTGGAATCATGATTTATATTGGATAAAAGGATATAAAAAGGTTTCATAGGGGAAGGAGTGAGAGGGGAGGTTTAAACACTACCATCCAAAAAGTTCTGCTAAGATCCAAAGGACAAAATATATTGCCCCCATTATTACGACAATCCAAGAAATAAATCCTAGAAACCCAAAACTTATTTTGCCGAAATGTTGAATTGCAACAATAGCCACAGCCACTAAAAAAATAATTCCTAAAAAAGGAATTACTATCTTATTTTCATTATGTACAAGGTTTGCCATTTTACTTATTTTTTAGCTGTAACTAGCTTAAACTGATTAATATACAATTATATATAAACTTATCGATTGCTTGGTACTAAGCACTCAGTAGTGACGATAAACACTTATAAATGCTAAATCACTCTTTTTTCTATGAAAAAAGAGGGGTCTAATGGTTCTCCATTTATTCGTGAAAGCGAAACCCATGAAAAAATTCATTCTCATTTAAAAGCTCATCCTCGTGGATTAACTACGCAAGAAATTGAAGAGCAGACAGCAATTTCTAGAAAAGCTGTAGAAAAACATTTGCAAATACTTTTATTTTCTAACGATATTTATATGAAACAAGTTGGAAGTGCTAGAATTTATTATCCAAACCATAGGTTTCATCATTTGGACTTTCAATATTTTGACTTTGGAAAAAAAAGATTTTATATAGATTTAATAGAAAATGATTATGGGAAATCATTGTTAATTCAGCAAAAAATAAAAGAAGGAGATAAATGGGTGATGAAAGGAAGTGTGTTTATCCCCTTAGATGCATCACACGAATTCTTAAAAAGATTAAAAGAAGTATTAAATTCAAAGAGATTAAAAGGAGAGATGAAAAATGGAAAAAATAGGTAATTTGGATTTAAACAAAACCCATTTAGGAGATTGCATGGAATTATCCAAAGAATTGCCAGATGATTCTGTTGATTTAGTTGTAACTTCTCCACCTTATGCAGATACAGTTTCATACGGACATGAAGTAGAAGTTTTTAATCCTGAAAATTATGTAGACTGGTTTTTACAATTATTTCATGAGGCATATAGATTTTTAAAACCAGCAGGAAGTTTCATTTTGAATATTAATGATAGAGCAACTAATGGAGAAAGAAGCACTTATGTTTTTGAATTAGTTTATAGAATTGCAAAAGAAACAAGATTAAAATTATTTGATAGATATATTTGGTTTAAAAAATCTGCTCTTCCTATGCCCGGGGATAAGAGGCTAAATGACAGAATAGAGTACATTTTCCATTTTGTTAAAGATACGAAAAAATTTAAAACAAATACAGATAGAGTAAGAGAACCATATAAAGAAATTTCTTTGAGAAGATTCAAAAACAAAGTCCATGGAAACGACATTATCAATTCTGATGGAACTACAGAATTATCCCAAAGAGGAAGTAGTAAACCTCATCCACTTGGAAAAAAACCTATAACTGTTTTCAGATTTGATACTGGGAGTGCTTTAAGAGGATTAAAACATCCAGCACCATTTCACCCCCAACTTCCAGAATTTTTCATTAAATGGCTAACTGATGAAAAAGACATAGTCTTAGATCCTTTTATGGGGGGAGGAACGACAGGCGTTGTTGCATTAAAACTTAATAGAAAATATTTAGGTTTTGATATTAATCCAGAATACATTAAGATGACTGAAGAAAGGATAAAGGGGGAATTTCCGGATAAAGGATTAAATGATTTTTTAAAGAGATAGGCTTTGAGTGATATTCCTCTTTTTGCGAATAATCCTGCACCATTTTTTCTTATATTCTAATTTACCTATAACTGTAATTCCCTTTCTTTTTTTGGCTATATCTATAGGAATCTTTAAAGTGGTAAAACTACTGTGTTCTGTGGGCTTTCCGCTCCATATAGCTTCCATATCATCCCAAACAAAAACTGCTAATTCCGTTATAAACTTTTTATTCTCTTTGAAATTTAGTTTTAAGTTTCGGTTTATAGCATAATTTATCAAAATATAATTATTGCATTTTGAGGCAGAGTGGGTTGCACCCGTAAAAGAATCATCTGCTTGAGAGGTTTTTATCTCCCACTTCATTTTTGTTTTATCTGGAAAGATAATGTTTAAGTCTCCTATAGCATCATGCGAAGGTTCAACTATCACATTAAGTTTTTTAAGGTGTTGATTTAAAATATCTATAACCGCACTTTCCCATAAATCAAACATTCTTACCGTTATTAAAACCGTTTTTTGTCCTTTTTGATCACCAAATGTTAAATCTGGTTGCCATTCATTAATAGACCAATTTTTTTCACAAGCAACACCAAAAACATAGGGAAGACGTCTTTCTACATAATTTATAACCTCCCGCGTATAAACCTCTGGTTTTCTCATTTCTACCAAAACTTTTTGTTTTAAAGTGGTTTTCATTACTTTCTCAAAATCCCCCCAGCTTTTAATGTTTTCTGTGATATATTAACCCCTTATTCCCCCCCAACCCCCCGCAAAGTTTATATACTATAGCAAATTATATAGTTAATATGGATACAACTATTCAGGTAAGCAAGGAACTGCTGGAAAAACTTGCAGTAATGAAAATGCACGAAAAAGAAAGTTATGAAAGTATTATATGGGACTTGATAGAGGACAGAATGGAATTTTCAGAAGAAACAAAAAAGAACATCGCAAAATCTGAAGAAGAAATAAAAGCAAGAAAAACAATCTCTCTTGAACAAATTAAAAAAACTGCAAGAAGCAAGTAAATGTACTCTGTAGAATTATCACGCACAGCAGAAAAGCAATTTTTCAAACTTTCGGAGAGCATTAGGGAAAGAGTAATTAATGTTTTGGAAAGAATCAGAGCAAGGCCATATCATTTTGTAAAAAGAAAAGAAGGAACGCCTTATTTTATAGCCAGAATTGGAGATTATAGGGCAATTTTAAGTATTAACAACGAACAGCTTAAGATTTATGTTATAGAAGTCGGGCATAGAAAGAATATCTATGGTTAATTTGGTTAATGAATTGTGAAAATTATTTATTCTTTGGAGAATTATAATTAATTATCATTAGCTATGCTCGGTTAAGTATTATTGCCATTTATGTCAAGATTGCCAATGCAGAAAACCATGCTCTTTAGAGCATGGATGAATGCAATCTTGAGCATCCAAAAGTCCAAAACAAACCACACATGTCAAGAATTTTCAATTCTTGAGCACTCTCAGGAATTCACATTCCTGAAGCTTTAGTGTGTGGTAAAACGCAAGGACTTTTTGATGTTAAAGATCAATAAATAAGTTATGGGCTTTAGCCCATAGAGAAATTCAGGTTGTCACAAAATATAATGCCCTGCACTAAAAAATCCCCTCACACCAGACACTTCTTAGCCTTCACGCTTTCATAAGCAGCAATGTACATGCCAGCATTCCAGCCCTGGTTTCCTTCTTTGCTTCCACTTGCAGAAACTCCTGGTTTGCCTGTTTTTCCATTTAACCATTCTGAAAAAAACGGCTTTTGCATATTTGCTTTTGCAAGTAACTCTAATTGTTTTTCAGCTTCTTTAAACTTCTTTAGTTTAACAAGCGCAAGAACATAAAATCCTCCAATGTAAGTCCATATTCCTGCATTTAGATAATGATAGGGTGTGCGTGCATCGCAATCATTAAAATAATCTTCCCAATACTTACTTCCTCTTTTTATTGCAGGATAAATTGCCTTAACAGGAAATGGCTTGTCCACCCTTTTATTTTTAATGTAATTAATTATTTTTTCTGCTTGCTCCTTATTTGCTAAGTCATAAATTATTGCAAGTAAATTTCCTAAGCTGTCAAACCACTCGCCAAATTCCTTATATTTTCCATGATTTTTCCATCTCCAAGGCAGATAAAACTCGCCTTGCCACAACTTGTCATCTTTATCTTCATTTACAATTATCTTAAGTTTTTCTGCTAGAGATTTCTTACCGATTAAATTCAGAATCTTATAGTATAATGCCTGTGTATTAATTGTATGCCCGTATTTGTGAGGAAAAGCATCTTGCCAGTCTGTTGTTGGCAGTTGTTCTAAAGTTATGTCTTCTCCAAAATCCCTGTATTCAAGCCAGGTAATTGCTTTTTTTATTGCGTTTTTATGCTTCTTGAAAAGCGAGGCTTCCTTATATCTTTGCTTATAAATATAACTACCAATAATAAACCACAAGCTTGAGTCAACTGATTTAAAGTCAACATGATGCTTTCTTCCTTTAATAAATCTGTCAACTGCATTTGGAATTTGCCCTTTCTTGCTTTGGTTTTTCGCTAAAGTAATTAATGAGTTTTTAAAAGTCTCTTTAAGTTTTTTATCTTTAAGCAAACTTGCTCCTAAAGAAATTATCATGCTGTCTCTTCCAAAAACCATGTCATAGCCAGGGTATGCTGCATAAAACCCGTTTTTAGTTGAGCATTTTTTTAAAACCTCAATTGCTTTTTTGTATGCTATTTCTGTTATGCCCTCTTTTTTTATTGGAATCATTATTTATTATAGAAAGGAGAATATAAAAATGTTTCATAATTTTGCTATTCTTGCCTCTTCATGAAAAAATCAGCTTAAAACAATTGCTGATTTTAGAGCATCTAAGGGGAGATTTTTGCTTGCATTAAGAATTTCTATTCCCAATGTTCTTCCGTCTTTATCAAGGTCAATATTAACAGAATCATTTAAGGATATGGTTTCAGCTACCTCTCCTTTGCTTATTTCCTTAAAATAAATGTATGCTGCATCAGCTTCTTTATCAAATGTTATTTTCATTTCCATACAAGAGTTATTATCTTTATAAATTTATTCTCTTTCGCATAAACAACTTTTAAGGTTTTATCTCCAAATTTTTTATAAGCTTCAACTTTCCCATTTTTAGTTACAGTGTAATCAGGCATTTCTATTGCAGAAGTAATATCATCTACTTTTATATCCCTCTCAATCATTCTTTGTTTAGCATGTTCTGTAAATATCACTTTCATTTCAGTTTTTAGCCTCTTTTGTTTGCATTTAATTTAAAGAATTAATAAGTATTAAAATGTTACTTGTTGTTAAATAATAACTCGTTATGGAAGTTAAGCTAGTAAATTTAGCTTAATCTTTTTCCCTAACCATCACAACGCCTTATCTTTTTTAAATTTTTCTAACAAAAGCCTTGCTGAAAGATATGCCAAAGTAGATTCAGCTCCCTGATTAAGATTAACTGAAAATCTACCCAACCCATCATAACATCCTCCAGTTGATTCATTATACATCATCTGCTTAAGATAATTTTTACCTAAAAACCAGTTAAATGAAATCACGGCATTCTCATAATATTTCTTATTGCCAGTAACAGAATATGCAGTTAAATAGGTGCTTACCATTGAAGAAGCATCAACTGGTTGCTGGTCAAAAAAAGCTCTTTTGCCGTCTTTATTATACCATCCATTTTGTCCAATAAGGGATAATTCTCCACCAACTATTAAAAGGCTTGTTAAAAAATCAAGAGTTTCTTTGGCAATATCAAGGTATTTTTTATCTTTTGTTGCAAGATAAGAATAAAAAAGTGCTTCAGGAATCTTTGAATTAGAATATGTAAGGTATTTTTCAAACCATTGCCATTGCTCTGAAGATTCTTTGTTGTATGATTCAACTAAGCTGTCTGATAACCTCTTTATTAATGCAAGATTTCTCTTGTGCGAAAATTTTTTGTTGTAGTAATACAGAGCCATGATTGAAAATGCTTTTGCCCTAGGCGACCTTAATTTTTCAAACCAAGAATAAGCCCTGTTAAATATTGTTTCTGCTTTTTTTGTCACTTCTCCATTATTTTCATTGTTTTCGTTATTTAATTCACTTATAGCATAGCTTAAAGATAACATAGCTCTTCCGTATGAATCCTCGCTATAATTCTTGTTTAATTTATTTCTTTGCTGAGAAATATGATTTATAAACTTCCCAGATTCTTCCTGGCTAAACCCTAAAAAATTAAGATGGGTTTTTATCAGTTCCATAGAAAAGTCCTGATTGTATAATTGATAATGCCGTGTAGCTACAATTAATGCTCTTGCATTGTCATCAACAGTATAGCCGGAATTTTTATCTGGATGAAAATGCTCTGCAAATTGTATTATTCCAAAATCATCTGTCAATCTCTTGAGATGATTTAATTTTATTATAGGGTATTTTTCTGTAACTTCTTTCTTAACTTCAACTATCTGATTGAATATTCTTAAATAAGAAGCAGCGACATTTGACCAAGTCATTTGTCTTGTGTTAGCATAAGCATTTTGTTCCAACCTTTCTTTAAATTCAGGGTCAGATAAAATATCATTAACTGCTTTAACATAAGACTCAGGCTCTTTAAACTCAACTAAAACTCCCCTGTCTGCAGTTAAAAGTTCTTCTGCATATACACTTGGAGTTGAAACTACAGCTTTACCGCAGCCAGTAGCATAAGCCAAAGTTCCAGAAACTATCTGATTCTTGTCAAGGTTAGTGCATACATAAACATCACTCGCTAAAAGATATTCAATTAATTCCTGTAAGGTTAAATACCTGTTATAAAATTTAACATGTTCCTCTAATTTTAATTCTTTAACAATGTTCATTAAGTGATTTCTGTATTCTTCACCTTCCTCTCCTCTAACTACTGGATGTGTCTCTCCAATAATAAGGTAATTAGCTTCAGGATGGTTTTTTATTATTTCAGGCATAGCTTTAATCATGTATTCTATGCCCTTACCCCTGCTTAACATTCCAAAAGTGGAGATTATCTTTTTCCCATCTAACCCAAGCTTTTTTTTGTACTTCTCAGCTGATTGCAAAGATACATTTGGAATTCCATGGGGTACAACATGAATTTTTTTAATATTAATTTTGTAATGATTATCTAAAATTTCTTTGGCTTTTTTTGCCATAACAATTACTGCCGCACTTTTTTCAATAATCGCTTCAACAACTCTTTTTCTTTCTTGATCTGGAAAAGGCAAGATACTATGAAAAGTTGTAACAACTGGTTTTTCTAATGTTTCAATAAAAGGTATGATATAATTTCCATACTCGCCGCCAAAAATTCCAAATTCATGCTGTATACACACGATTTTTATTAATTGGGATTTGTTTATTTTCCTCGCGAGGTTTATGTAATCTGAGATATTGCTGCCGTCTATCTGCATCACAACTCTACTGTCATAATTTCTTAATGTTGTATCATTTTCATTTATCGCAACAACCCTTGATTTTAAGCTTGGGTTAAATCTTTTATTCATTGCGGTAGCAAGATCTCTGGTAAATGTAGCTATCCCACATTCTCGGGGAGGAAATGTTCCAAGAAAGCATATTTTAGAATTGTCTGTTTCCCGATGAGCTTTTTGTTTATGCATTTCAATGTCCTCTTTTGCTGTAATTCACTGAACTTTCAGGCATTCAAAAGTTTTAAATGTTTCTCTGCTGGAGAATAAATCTTTCAGTAGCGTATTTTTAGAGCAATTAATAGAAACATAATCTTATTCTCTTTAAGTATTTTTTATTGCCTTATTCAGTTCCTTTATCACTTCCTCTTCTGATATTGAACTACTTTTTCTCCATTGCTCTTTGTAATCTTTCAAGATAATTATAGTTGGTATAGAAAGAATCTTGTATCGTTTTATTAAGTCATCATTTTCATCAACATCAACCTTAACAAATTTCACCTTATTTTTATACTTTGGGATTACATTGGATGCTAATGCCTTGTCTAAGATAATGCATGATGAACACCATTTTCCTGTAAAATCCAACACCTTTAGTTCCATTTTACCTATTCAACAAAGCCTCCTCAATTATCTTAACCCCAAGATATCTATTGTTTTTGAATTTACTTGCAACATAGATTACAATTGGCCTTTCTATTTCTCCAAGACTTTTTTCAAACAATTTGTCTATTTTTCCATTTTCTTTAATTGCTTTCCATAAGTTAATTGGTTCTTGCCCATTTTCACTTTTAATTATTGAGGCAATTTTCGGGATTATTACCTCAAGAGCTTTTTGTATTTTTTCTTTTAGATGCTCCTCGTCATACTTACTGCCCTTGTATTCCTTTACAAATTCAATAGATAGATTCTGAATTCCTTGCATTTTCTTACTTTGAACTGTCAACAATTTCTTTGATGTCCATTTCAACCCACTCAGCTTCTTCTTTGCTTACCTCTGGAAAGAATTGGGAGATTATTGTAGGTTTCATTCCAACAATTTTTACTCTCCCGCCTTCTTCTAAAACGTTTATTTTACATGGCATACAAAGAGATATCAACCTGTTTTTATTAAGAAAATTATTTGCATGTTTTCCAGAGCAAATCTCAATTATCTTTAATGGTTTCTGCTCAAAACCTTTTGCTGCTAATCTTTCTTTAACATCATAAATCTGAAACAAACTCCAGCCTTTTTGTTCAACAGCTTTTAAAATAGACACAACAGCTTCATCAAAATTTTTGTCTGTTTCAACAACATATGCAAAATCTTCTGTTTTCATCTTTTTCTTATGTCAGAATTTTGTATTTGCTTAATTAGCCATACTATAAATAAGATTAAAGCAATAAAAACAAGGGTCATAAATAACCATCCAAATAACCACATTCCTCCAAAGCCCACCATCCCCATGCTTCCAAAACCAAATCTCCAAAAACCTAAAAATAATAAAAGAACAGATACTATGATTACAATTATTAAATTATCGTCTTTCATTTTCCTTTTTGATTAGCCATCAAAGATTTAACAAGCCAGACAATAACTGCCACTATTAAAACAAGTAATAAGGTGTTTACTAATACAATTGTAACATTAAAAGAATTTTTATAAGAGTCATAATAACCTGGATAATTATTCATCATTCCTCCTCCAGAACCCCCCATATTCATCATCATTTGCATCATGCCACTCGATTCACCACAATAAATTCCTTTAGCCATGTTTATATGAACCTGTCTTAAACTTTCACTTCCTTCTCCACCCATCATATTATCCATTAATTCGTGTGCTTCTCCAGGATGCATTTGTTCCATGTAATAATCCCCAATAGCCTCGAGTTGTTCATCTGTGAGTTTATCACAACTAATTCCCGAATCTACAAGCTTTTTTGTTTCAGTAAGGTTATGCTCATGGGCAAGCACAAATGCACTAAATAGCATAATCAATAACACTATAGGCAGAGCTATTTTTTTCATTTTTCTCCTGTGTCTTTTGTTAAGACAATCCCATAATGATACGGTTTTAAATCATATTTCATTGGATGATTAAACCCGGAATTTACAGCTAATTCAATGCTTTGTTCTGGCTTAAGCCTAAGTTCCATTGGAGGTCCTCTGGGAGTTGTAGGGTCATAATTCCAATGAATAATCCCAACCCTCCTTTCTGGTTTTAAAATTCGATAAGCTTCTTCAAGTAGTTTATTTGGCCTGTCTTTAATAAGAATATTAAAAAGAATAACATAATCAACACTTTCGTCTTCAAGTCCAGTGCCATCTGACATAAAATCACGAAGAATTGCTTTAACATTCTTTAATTTGTGCTCCCTTGCTTTTCTTTGTGTCTCTTTAATCATCTTTGGCTCTATATCAAGAGCATAAACTTTTCCCTTTACAATTTTTGCAGCAGGTATGGTAAATATGCCGTAACCACAACCAAAATCAACCAAATTCTCAATTTTCTTGTCAATTCCCATTACCTTAAAGATTCTTTCCACATCAAAGAATTTTCTCCACATTTTTTCTTGTGGCATTCCACTTTCCCTAACTTTCATTTTTGCTCCTTATTTTTTTGATTAACTTCTCATTTTTTTTAAGCTGTTTAAATAAAATGTCCCTCATAATGTCGCAGGCTTTAATCATCTCTGGATAAGCTAAGCTATAGTAAATATTCTTGCCGTTTCTTTTTGTTAAAACAAGATTTTTCTGCCTTAAGATAGTAAGGTGCTGTGAGATAGTTGACTGGGAAATTTTAGTAAGATTCACTAACTCGCCTACATTTCTTTTCTTATTTCTTAATAGATTTATGATCTCCAATCTTACAGGATTTGAAAGCGTTTTACATATTTCAGCATGAATTTCATATAATTCTTTGTTCATATCATATTAGGATATTCTAATATTTAAATATCTTTCGCTTATTTGTTGTATATAATACAGCGCATGTTTAATGACTTTCCAATAAGATAAAAAGAGACATCTGTTAATAAAAATAAGTTTATCATAAAAAATAAGCAGTATTATAGTAGTAATTAGTTAAAAGTATTGTTATTAAAAAGCATTAATCTCCCCCCCAACTTCCAAAATCCTTCGCATGAGCCTTTCAGCTGGCAGATGCTTTGTACTGAGAGGAACAAAAAAATTCCCCTTTACTCTTTTTTTGTCAGCACTCACAGAAATCCCAGCAGAATTAATCAGCTCCTTATCATTGTAATTATCTCCAATTGCAAGAACATTCTTCTTTTTTAGTTTTAAAAGTTTAATTAACTTCTTTAACCCAACTGATTTTGTTTGTTTGCCTTTCAATCCAATATCATAAGCTTCGCTGTTCCATATAAAATACAGCTCTTTATGTTTAGAAATAATTTTTTCTATTGCTTTAACTCTCTTTTTGCAATGAATTGTTATTGTAAACTCCTTTGGCTCAAATCCTTTTATGCTTTTGCTTTTAATCTGCCTTAACTTTTCAAAAACTTCTTTTAGTCGTGAAAAGCTGTTAACATGTTGATAAACCTTGCCGTTAAACCATGTTGCACTTCCATTTTCATATGTTAAGCTCATATAAAGCAAAACATCTGCAAACATTTTTTCAAGCATATATAAGCCTCTTCCAGAATTAATGTTAATGTAAAAGCCTTTATTGTGAAGCTGTTTAATCAGTTCAATCTCGCTTTTAGGAATTTTTTTAATTTTAATGTTAAGATATTGCCCATGCTGGCTTATTTCAGTTCCTCTTGGTACAAGAATGCCGTCAACATCAAATACAATTAACTTAATGTTTTTTATGTCCTCTTTTTTTAGCTCACTTAGGGGGTTCATTATTATAAATAAACCACGTATAATTATTTTATAAAGTTAAGCATGAGGTTAATTATTTAAACATAGTTTGCTATGTTAATGCTATAGTAAATTAAAAGAGGAAAAATGATAAAACCAAAATGCAATATATGCAAAAAAGAGCTTAATGATTTTGGAGCTTTGCTTTTTTCACCTCCAGACAACAAAAACAAAGTTGATAAAAAGCATATTTGCAAAGAATGCTATAACAAATTAAAGGAAGAGTTTGGGTTGTAAGATGAAAAAGAAAGATGGGGATCGGCTACAAATATACCTCATAAGACATGGTGAAAAAGACAAAGAAGGAAAGCATCTATCTCAAAACGGAATTAAACAATCTAAACTATTAGCAAAAGAATTAAGTAAAATAAAATTTAATAAGATTTATTCAAGTGATTTAGAAAGATGCATAGAAACGACTAATCTTCTAAATAAAAAATTTAAGATAAAGGTGCTTTACAAGTCTGGGTTAAGGGAGGTTAAGGGAAAAGTTAAGGAATTTCCTAAAAAACATAAAAAAGAAATAAGCAATATAAAAACAGTTTATAACAAATTAATAAAAGAAAAGGGAAAAATTCTTGTTATTAGTAGCGGAATTGTGAATAGGATATTGTTGAGCATGTTCCTAAAAATAGAGCCAAGCAAGGCAAATTTTATTCAAAATCCAACAGGGGTTAATTTAATTGATAAAAATATAGAAAAGAACAGATTTAGAATTTTATACATGAATAGCACTTCCCATCTTCCAGATAAATTAAAAATAAGACAGATAGAATAATTGTTACAAATAAAATGAAACACATCTCACTTTCAAAGATCACAACTCGCGGAAAAGCTCTTTATTTAGCTTATGACCAAGGAATAGAACATGGTCCCTCAACTGACTTTAATGATAAAAATGTCAATCCTCTTTATATTTTAGACATTGCAAAAAAAGGAAAATTCAATGGGATTGTTTTTCAAAAAGGCATTGCTGAAAAATACAACAAGGAGATAAGAAAAAGCAAAGTTCCTTTGATTTTAAAGTTAAATGGAAAAACAAAGTTGTTTAAAGGCGAGCCATTGTCAGCTCAGATTTGCAGTGTTGATGAAGCTATTAATCTTGGAGCAAAAGCAGTTGGTTTCACAATTTATGTTGGAAGCCAGCACGAAGAACAAATGCTTGAAGAATTTGCAAAGATTGAATCCCAAGCTCATAAAAAGGGCTTGCCTGTTATTGCCTGGATTTATCCTCGCGGAAGTTCAGTAAAAAAATACTATTCTAAAGAGCTTATGGCATATGCTTCCAGAGTTGGTTTGGAAATTGGAGCAGATATTGCAAAAATAAACTACAATGGCAATCCAAAAGATTTGCAATGGGCTGTTAAATCAGCTGGCAGATGCAAAGTAGTAATTGCCGGCGGTGTTAAGTTAAGGGAAAAAGAATTTTTGAAGCAAGCCAAAGATATAATGCAAGCTAGTTGCATGGGCTTAGCAGTAGGAAGAAATGTCTGGCAGGCTAAAAAGCCTTTGGAAGTTGCGAGGAAATTAAAGAGGATTGTTTTTGGATGAAAGTAATTTTATTTTCGACTTTTAGCAATCGCAACATTTAAATAGTAATATCAGTTGATATTATCATAACTTTGTATAAAATTTAGGTAAAATTTGTTAGAAAATGGCAGCACAAATAAAACAAAAAAAACCATATGCTGATATAAATAATATAGCGAGAAGTCCAACGCTCCAAACAGTTTTAATGGTTGAGAAATTTATTGATAATAATAGCGGGGAGTATAAAAAAACAGATTTATTCAAAAATCTACCAAGGAAAGTAATGTGGCAAACTTTTCAAGTAATAATGGAATACCTTGAAAGCATATATAAAATAGTGTATGATAGAGATGGTTATGTTGTATATATCTGGAACCCAGAGTTTGCTGCAAGGTATAAAAATAGAGATGATTTAGAATGGAAGGAATAATTATATTCTCTGGTGGAGAGTTAAAAAAAGCTTTTGAGGATCTTAAAGAAAAAGACCCTAAATTACACAGGCATATTGAAAAAGCTCTTTCTGAAATTCGAAGCAATGTTTTTTGTGGTAGAAATGTAAAGAAAAATTTAATCCCCAAGATATTAATTCAAAAGTATAATATAAACAATCTTTGGATTTATAATCTTCCAGAAGGCTGGAGACTGTTATATGCCCTTACATCACCAGATAAAATTAAAGTTTTAGCAATTATCCTTGATTGGATGAGCCATAAAGATTATGAGAGGTTATTTAAATTTTAAAATGCTCCTCATTGCCAACTTCAAAAACTACAAAAAAGGAAAAAATGCACTTAAACTAGCCAAGCTAATACAAAAGTATAACAAGCAAGCCCTAGTTGGTGTTCAATTTCAAGACATTAAATTAGTTTCCAGCAATACAAACCTAAAAGTTTATTCTCAACAGCTTACCAAAGAATTTAATGCTAAGAAAGTTAAGTTTTTAGGAGCACATGGAACTTTTCTAAATCATAGCGCTTATAAGTTAGGGCTTAATGATATAAAAAAATTAAATAATAAGTCTAAACAGGCTGGCTTGAAAGTTATTGTTTTTGCAGCAAACCTTAACGAAGTTAAGCAAATTAAGAAATTGAAACCAAATTACATAGCTTATGAAGACCCAAAACTTATTGGAACAGGAAAAAGCATAACAAAGTACAAGGGAAAAAATGTTGAAAAGTTTGTAAGATTGCTCAAAGGCACAAAGATTATTCCTGTTTGCGGTGCTGGAATTAGCTCTATTGATGATGTGAAACAAGCTAAAAAGCTTGGATGCAAAGGAGTTGCTATTGCAAGTGCGATTGCTAATGTTAAAGAAAAAGAAGCAGAGGAATTTTTAAAAGAAATAAAAAGTTTTAATGAATAAGAGTTTAAAAATAAAAAAATTTATAAGTACAATATGGTTTAATACAGCATAAAATGCCAGTAACAATTTATTCAACATCAACTTGTCCTTTCTGCAAGGCAGCAAAGTCTTTTTTTAAAGAGCATAAAATAAAGTTCAAAGACATTGATGTTTCTAAAAATAAAAAAGCAGCTGAAGAAGCTTATAAAAAATCAGGGGTAAATGCTGTTCCGGTTATTGATATAAATGGGATAATAATTATTGGATTTGATCAAAATAAAATAGAAAAAGCACTTAAATTATAAAAGAAATAAAATCAAATCCTCTTTCTTCTTAATAAATTAGCATTTGTAACAACAGTTATACTTGATAAAGCCATTGCAATCTCTGCAATAATAGGATGAAGCAAACCCGCAACTGCAACAGGAATGGCAATTGTGTTATATGCAAAAGCCCAGAATAAATTCTGCTTTATTTTTGAGAAAGTTGCCTTGCTTAAGTTTATTGATTGAACAACTCCATTTAATGAACCTTTAACAAGAACAATATCGCCTGCTTCTATTGCAATATCTGTCCCTGTTCCCATTGCAATTCCAACATTGCTTTCTTTAAGTGCAGGGGCGTCATTTATTCCATCTCCAATAAACGCAACCATTGCTTGTTTTTTCAATTCATTGATTTTTTTTGCCTTGTCTTCTGGCAACACATTTGCTATAACTTCTTTAATTCCAACTTGTTTTGCAATTGCTTGGGCTGTTTTTTCATTATCCCCAGTTATCATAATTGTTTTATAATCTTCCATATTTAATTTATTAATGGCTTCAATTGAATCTTCTTTAACAGCATCTGCAATTCCAATAATTCCTATTGCCTTTCCGTTATCAGAAACAATAATTGTAGTAAACCCTTTGCTTTCAAATTCATTTATTTTATTATTAAATTCTTTAAGATTTATCCCTCTCTCTTTCATTAGGGTTGAATTTCCTATAACTATGCTTTTTTTGCCTATTTCTCCCTCAACTCCTCTTCCTCTTAAAATCTTAAATGCTTTTACTTCCCTGTATTTTTTTAAATTAGCTTTTTCAACAACAGCTTTTGATAATGGATGCTCACTTAGCTTTTCCAAGCTTGCTGCAACTTCCATTAAATATCCTTCCCCAATTTCTGCATAAACTGCCCTAACTTCTGGCTTTCCTTTTGTTATTGTTCCTGTCTTGTCAAACACAATTATTTTAATCTCTTTCATTGTTTGGATTGCTTCGCCCTTTCTTATGAGAATGCCTCTTTTTGCACCCATACCACTTCCAACCATTAAAGCAGTAGGTGTTGCCAAACCCAAAGCACAAGGACATGCGATAACTAAAACAGAAACAGCAACACCTATGGCCCTGCTTAAATCCTTATTAAAATAAAACCAGGCAATAAAAGTTAAAATTGTTATAACTAAAACAACAGGCACAAAAACACTTGTTATTTTGTCAGCAAGTGCTTGTATAGGAATTTTTGTTCCCTGGGCTTGCTCAACAAGTTTTATAATATTGGATAAAAAAGTATCTTTTCCTATTTTAGTTGCTTTAATATACAAAACCCCGTCTTGATTAAGTGTTGCACCAATTACTTTGTCTCCTTTGGCTTTATCAATAGGCAAGCTTTCACCAGTAACCATGCTTTCATCAACAGCACTTTCTCCTTTAACTATGACTCCGTCTGTTGGAATTTTTTCTCCTGGCTTCACTATTATAACATCATTAATTTTAACTTCCGAAATAGAAATCTCAAATTCTTTGTTATTTCTTAAAACAAGGGCATTTTTCGCGCCTAATTCAAGAAGTTTTTTTATTTCTTGGCTCGCTTTACCTCTTGCCTTCACTTCAACATACTTTCCTGTTAGGAAAAAGGCCATAATCATTGCACTTATGCCAGAATAATCTTGAACATTTATGAAGAAACTTAAAACTCCAGTTAAATAAGCAACAACAGTCCCAAGTGCAATCAAAGAATCCATATTAAAATAAAAACTAGTAAATCCCTTTAATCCGCCCTTGAGGGTTTGAAAACCTAAAACAAATATAATCGGAAAAGAGATAATAAGCAAAACAAATGTCATTTGTTCCGGTGTATTAAACACCTTTAAGCCAAATAATCTTTCAGAAAACATAATAATAGCTATTGGAATAGTTATCAACCAAGCCCAAATAGTCTTTTTAAACCAAGATTTAATTTCCTTTTCCTCAACACTTCCATGCACATGTTCATTCATCTCTTCGTGGTGTGGATGCTCTTCTTTTTTATGTTCAGAATGTTTTAAATGTTCAATCTGCCTATTATCCTGTCTATCATCAGTAGGCTCTTTATATTCAATTGACTTATCTTTATTATCCTGCTTATCTTCTTCAAACTCAATTTTTTTAGCGGCATAACCTCCAACTCTTGAAACAGCTTTTTTCAAATCACTTTCACTAATATCCCCCTCAATTTCAACAAAGCCCTTCTTGGCCATTAAATTAACACTTGCACTTTTTACGCCTTTAACTTTCTTTAAGCTTTTTTCTATATTAGATGCACAACTAGCACAATGCATTCCTTCAATTTGTATTGTTGCTTTTTTCATTTTTTATTATTGTTATATCCTAACTTTATATATTCAATTCTTTATTAATCATTGCCAGCATTATTTACCATTTTAACTTTTAATCTCTTTATTATACCTACTTAATATTGTTATAAACTACTGTAAAAAGCCAGCCAATTATCAGGCTAAGCACAATAATCTCAATTAATCCAGCAATTGTGCTTGATATTGGAACTGTGTCTCTTGCAATTTTGCTTATATCAATTCCGTGAAACAATGCTCCAAATGTGCTTACAGTCCATGTTGGGACTATAGCAACAAAAATTGCGCACACTATATAAACAACTCCTGCAACTATTGCCAGTGAATAAGCAATTCCCTTTGGGCTTAATTTTTCAACCATGTTTTATTTTACCCCCTTTTATTTTTCTGATTCTTCTTCAATAATATTTTTAATCAGCTCTTTGTTTGCCCCAAAAACCTTTCTTCCGTTTATGAAAAAAGTTGGGGTTCCCTGAACATCTAGCATCTTTCCGTCATTTAAATCTCTTTCCACTTCGTATTTATACTTTTCAGAATCTAAACATGAATTAAATTGTTCCTTATTCAACTCGATTTGTATCGCATAGAGCTTTAAACTTTCTTTATCCAGCTTATTTTGATTTTCAAATAAAATGTCATGATACTGCCAGAATTTTCCCTGTTCATTGGCACATTCAGCTGCTTCTGCCGCAATAAAAGAATTCTCATGTATTGTTAGGGGAAAATTCCTGTAATAAAATACAACATTCTGTTCATTTAAGATTTCATTTATTATAGGTAATGAAGCTTTGCAGGCAGGACACTGAAAATCTGAAAATTCTATGATGATAGTGCTTGAATCTGAATTTCCTTTTGCAGGGTTTATTCCATTGCCAACATTTTTATAAATCTCTATTGCAGATTTCGGAAGACTAATGTAAATTAGAACCCCAGTTAATAATATTATAACTAACCCAATAATTACTACTCCTTTATTATCTCCATTCATTTTTTATTTTCAACAGCATATTTAGTTATTTCAAGATTACAGGATTTATGTTTCCTGCACCAAGCTTCACATTTTTTTGCAAAAGCTTTTGAATTGTATAACATTCCACATGCCCCACATTTAAAATATCCCATCTTTCTTATTATGACTTCTTTAATCATTATCTATTTTAAAATCATTTCTCTTTTGGTTTTTTCTTTCCGTCACAGCAACTCATTTTGTTTTTTCTCATTGCATTTAATAAAAAATTATGCATTTTTCTTAATTTTTCAAGAATTTTTACCATTTTTATGATGGAAAGTGTTCTACACAATATCCCTTTATCTCATTGTCTTTAATCATGTCACAATATTCCCCATTTAACGTCTGATGCGCAAGATCATGCCAGCAATTATCATCTCCAGGACTGCATTGTTCTGTAGATACTGAATTGCCTGAGATTGTTTTGTATAATGTAAGAATAAGAGTAGATGTAATTATAAAAATCACGATTAATGCTATTAAATCTATCTTTTTCATTTTATTTAAAATAATCCAAGCAGTATAAAGTATTTTGATGATGACTTAAATGCTCTTTCCAGTCATTAATGCTCTCCTCATATTCTGGTAACTTGCATTCTGCCGGAATAGGATCTAAGCGATATTTGTCTAGTTCTTGGTTATTTTGTTTATTAATATTTTGAACAACCTTCCCTGTTGCATTTACTTTAATGAACACAGCTACTGTTAATGACAGAATAACAAAAACCAGCCCAATATATATTAGATCTTTATTTATCGTTATCATTTTTCTTTTCTTTGTTTACTTGGTGATATATAACCCCAATTCCAATAATGTTTGAAGCAACACCGATAAGAAGAAATTGTAATGTGTATTTGGATAATACTGATAATCCAGAAATTCCAATAACTGCTCCAAGAAACGGGAGTATATTAAGAATATAATGGCTGCAGCATAAAATCATGCTAATTGCAGAAATCCCCCCAGATGCAACACTTGTTGAACAGCTTATTGCGTTAAGAGAATTATAGTATGTGAATAAACCGATTTGCAAACCAAATCCCCCAATAAGCAGAATAATGAGAATGTAATATCTTCTTATAATCTCTGTTGCCATTAAAGGGAAACCTAAGATGTAAAGCACAATTAAATTTATAGTTAAAACTATCAAAATTGCACCAATTCCATAAATCCATGCTTTTGTTTTTATGTCCATAGTTTTTTTATTAGTTAGATATCCGAATTTGTTTAATCAACCAAACAATTAATAATACTAATACAACAATAATTAATAGCATAAAAATCCATCCAAAAAACCACATGCTTCCGAAGCCATAATTAAACATACCCATTACCCCCCACATATCTCCAAAACCTCCGAACAGGAATAATGCTAAAATTATTGCTATAACCACAACCAGCGTGTTATCGTTTTTCATTTTCTCTCACCTCCTTTTAATTTCCTCAAAATATGAATGCAATGTTCAGCCATGTGTTTGTCAATTAAACCCATAAGAGGCTTTATTGTCTGCTCATTTAACCTATAATATCTGTATTTTCCTTCAATTTCAACATCCACAAACCCACAATCTTTTAATCTTGATAAGTCATGTGAGACAGCTGTTTGATCTATTTTCAGCTCTTTAATAATTTCAGACACATTTTTACTGCCTTTCCTTAATAAGTTTATTATCTTTAATCTTGACTCGCTTATAAGAGTTCCAAAAAATATTTTATATGCTCCGTAAATTTCCTCTTTATAAAACCCCTCCTTATGGAATGATTTTAATATGGCTTTATTTATCATATGAAAACTAAGTACATACAGCTATTTAAGGTTTTCTATCCTCATTTTTTAATGTCTTATCTTGCTTTATCCACAATTTCTTTAATATCTTTTTCTACTTCTTCAGTTTTTTTTCGACTAACCTCAGGAAAGAATTGGGAAATTATTGTAGGTTTCATTCCAGCAATCTTTATCTTTCCATTTTCTTCAAGGACATTTATTTTACACGGCATACAAAGAGATATTAACCTGTTTTTATTAAGAAAAATATTTGCGTGTTTTCCAGAGCAAATCTCAACTATCTTTAATGGTTTCTGCTTAAATCCCTTTGCAGCCAATCGTTCTTGGATATCATAAATCTGAAACAAACTCCAACCTTTTTGTTCAACTGCTTTCAGCACTGAAATAACAGCCTCATCAAAACTTTTATTGGTTTCAACAATATATGCAAAATCTTCTGTTTTCATTTTTTTCTACGCCCTATACCTCTTCCAGAACTCTTTATCTGTTTAATCAACCAAACTATCAGTAGAACTAAAATAATAATCACAAGAATAATAAATAACCAACTAAACACATTGTAACCACTATAGTAGCTTCCATTTATTCCTTGCATCATGCTACCCTGTATATTTTGTCCTCCCATCATACCTCCAGAACCGCCCATTATTCCACCAGAACCCATCATGTTGCCCCCCATCATCATTTGCATCATGCCACTCGATTCACCACAATAAATTCCTTTAGCCATGTTTATATGAACCTGTCTTAAACTTTCACTTCCTTCTCCACCCATCATATTATCCATTAATTCGTGTGCTTCTCCAGGATGCATTTGTTCCATGTAATAATCCCCAATAGCCTCAAACTGTGCATCAGTAAAATTGTTGCAGCTAATATTAGAATTAATAAGCTGTTTTGTTTCAGCAAAACTCTGTTCATGAGCTGATACTAAGAATGCAATTAGTAGTAATATTCCAAAGGCGAATATTGTTAGTGTTATTTTTTTCATTTTGATACCTCCATTACATTTATTATTACTATATCTGGAATAAGTATCTTGCCACTTAAACCGTTTTAAACCATTATTATCATCTTTGCAAATATACATTGTAAGTTTTTCCTGTCCTTTTTCTTTGAATTAAATTTCTCTTATCTAAATTAGTTAAAATTGTTGAAATCTTGGCTTTACTCCAGTCTAATCTAAACCTTAATGAATCTTGGGTAATTTCCCCAGCTTTTTTTATCTCATCTAAAATATCTTTTTCATCTTTTGACAAAGCTTTTCTTAAGATACTATATTCTTTTTCTTTATTTTCATGCTTAAATAAATAAAAGGAAACAAAAAAAACCACAAGAAGTGCAATAATTAATGATATCAAGGTTATAACCGTAGATTTATTATTAGAACTCCTTATCTGATCCATCATATCTGCCATCGAAGTTGGCTCCTTAACAAAAATTTGGCTTAATATCAAAAGCATAATAAGATATAATATAACTCCCACTAACAGAATAAACAATACCTTTGACACATTGTTTATATTTTGTAAATTATTCATTTTTCCCCCAGGTTATTTTATTCCACGCGCGTTCGTGATAATAATAGATAATGATCTTTAAAGTTATTTCAAAAAAACCTACACCAAAGGAGATAATAAAGCTTTTTGTAAAAATAAATACTAAAATTATCGTTGTAAGTGTTGCAATTATTCTCCAACTAATGCTTTTAACAATACTTCTCTTATGTGTGTCTATTATTTTTTTGTGTTTATCTTTTTTCATTTTTATCTTTAGCTTACTTTCTTAAAACAATCCCATAATGATAAGGTTTAAGATTATACATTTTGGGATTGTTAAATCCAAATAAAACAGCTAATTCAATGCTTTGTTTTGGCTTAAGTCTAAGTTCCATTGGAGGTCCTCTGGGGGTTGTTGTATCATAATTCCAATGAATAATCCCAACTCTCCCTTCTGGTTTTAAAATCCGATAAGCTTCTTCAAGTAGTCTGTTTGGTTTATCTTTAGTAAGAATATTAAACAGCAGGACATAATCTACACTTTTATCACCAAGTCCGGAACCTTTGGACATAAAATCACGAAGCATAGTTTTTATATTATTCAATTTATATTCTCTTGCGCCTTTTTGTGTTTCTTCAATCATCTTTGGTTCTATATCAATAGCATAAACCTCTCCTTTCACTATCTTCGCAGCAGGAACAGTAAAGGTCCCATAACCGCATCCAAAATCTGCTACATCTTTAACCTCTTGATTTAGCCCCAAAGTTCTTAATATTCTGTCAGGTACGAAAAAATTTTCCCACATTTTTTCTTCTGGCATGCCACTTTCTTTAATTTTCATTTTCCCCTCCTGATTTTTTGGACTAACTTTTCATTTTTCTTAAGCTGTTTAAATAAGATATTTCTCATAATATCACAAGCTTTGATCATTTCAGGATAAGCCAGGCTATAGTAAATATTTTTCCCTTTTCTTTTTGTCAAAACAAGGTTCTTTTGCCTTAAAATAGTAAGATGCTGGGATATAGTTGACTGGGATATTTTAGTAAGATTCACTAACTCGCCGACACTTCTTTTTTTGTTTCTTAATAGATTTATAACCTCTAATCTTACAGGATTTGATAGTGTCTTGCATATTTCAGAGTGGATTTTATACACTTTTTTGTTCATAATCATATTAGAATATCCGAATATTTAAATATTTTGGTTTTTATTCGTCAATTAACTTAACTTGCATGATTTATCTATTGATTTTGCTATAAAATGCACTGAAAAAGCCAAGATAATAATTCCTGCAATCCTAAGCTCTGCTCCTTGAAATGGAAAGTACATGAGGGCAAGAGGCGCTCCAAATAACCCCAAAAGTAAGGCACCGCACGTAGGACATCCAACTCCTAAAGCCCCTATAAAGCCTCCACCTATTCCAAAAAGCCCTTTTCTTCCTACAAACGCAAATGAAAATTTATATACTATGAGTGACAAATAAATACCAAACAATCCTGAAAGCAGGATAATTGAGGCAATTGTTCCATAAATATAACTCGCCCCGCTCATATCAACAGCAATTCTTAAGCTCATATCAGCAACAGTTGCTAGCATGAAATAATACAATACTGCAAAGGCAACAACAGAGGTTATTATTGTAATGCCAAAATACTTGCTGTTTGAAAGAATATCTTTAATTGTTACTAGCGTTGTTAACAGCTCTTTTTTAATTGACATTTTTTCCAATAGCCTCTTTTATATTTTTATAACCGTCTTTTTCAAGGAGTTTAACTATATCTTTGTTTATCATGCTAATAACTGCCGGCCCTCCATAAATCATCCCAGTAATTAACTGCACCAAGCTTGCGCCATTTTTTATCTTTTCATAAGCGGCATTTCCATTAAAAATTCCTCCAGAACCAATAATCACAAATTTTCCTTTTGTTTTTTTATACACTTTTTTTATCAGGTTGTCTGATTTTTCTCTTATTGGCTCACCGCTTATACTTCCAGAATATTTTAAGTTTGCATCATTTTGCAGTTTCTCTCTTTTTTTTGATAAATTGCTTATCACAAAACCATTTATTTTGTATTTCCGGCTGAGTTTTATTATTTGGTTAAGGTTTTTATTGCTAATATCGGGAGAAAGTTTAAGAAAAATAACCTCGCTTTTTCTAATCACTTTAATCTTTTTTAACAACTTTTCAAGAAGCTTTGAATCTTCAAAACTTCTTCCATCCCCTGTATTTGGACAACTTATGTTTATCACAATAAAATCACCAATATTTCTCATAATCTTAAGGGTTTTAAAATAATCTTCAGCACTTGCATCGCCTTTTATATCGCAGTCATTTGTTTTTGCGATACTTATTGCCAAAGGTATTCTGAATTTTTTTCCCTTAAGCTTTTTGTAGATATGTTCTGCTCCTTTATTTGCCAAACCATAATTGACAATTATAGCTTTATCTTTTACAAGCCTGTGCACTCTTGGTTTTGGATTGCCAAAACATTGCTCTGCAGTTATACTTCCTATCTCCATAAATCCAAACCCAACATCAGGAAGGATATCAGTCAATTGAGCATTTTTATCAAATCCAGCAGACAAGCCAACAGGATTCTCAAATTTAATACCAAAGAGTTTGTTTTCTAGTTTTTTATTTTTATAAACCCACTTTGCCCTCATTAATCTCGATAATCTTGTTTTGCCCAAAAAACTGCCTAAAAAAATAGCCAGATTATGAACTTTTTCGGCATCAATTTTAAATAAAATAGGCCTTATTATTTCTTTATACATTTTATTCTACAATTTAATCTCCCTTCATCCCTGTTCCTTTTCGCTTCATAGCTGTATAATAATATCTGGATACCAATGTTTTTAAATTATTCATATTCATCTTTATGCCACAAAGTTATGTAACAATCTAAATTTCTCTATGGGCTAAAACCCACAGCTTCTTTATTGATTTTTAATACGGATTAATAGCCAAGGTAAATAATTATAATACTGGTGGTAGCTAACCGTATTATCAATAACATCATACCACTATTACAATTCATCCTTCTTTTATTCCTTACAGCAATCCAAAAGCTTTTTTATTGAAGAAAAAATCTTGCTTTCTCCTTTTTTATCAGCAACTGCTTCTATTACCTCTTTTCCAGGAGAATTTAATGCCCAAAACAATGCATAAAGCTCTGCTGAATCCTTGTAAAGTGACTTTGCTTCTTTTTCTTTTCCTTCTTGCAATAATCTGTTCCCAACTTCATATAACCTCATGCTTGAAGCTAAAAAATGCTTGCTCATGCACCACTTTTCGCTTTCATCATTGTCTTTAACTATTAAAGCAAGAAGCTTTTTCCTCAATTCTCTTACAGTTTTTAATATATCAAGAAATTTATCATCCTGGGTTTTTACATAACTAAAAAAACAATGCTCTTCCAATGATACAAGGTTCATTAAAGCTATGCTCAAATCCTCCCACGCACTTATATCTAATCTATCTTTAGATTTTATCTTTTCGATGCTGTTAATAAAATTTTTAACCTCCATTTTAAAGAGCAAATTGAATTATTAAAGCTGCAACAACTAGCAAGAAGAAAGTTAATAAAATCCCTTGAAATGGGATATTTCTTCCATACATTTTTTGCTTAATTTTTTTATTTAATCCAGGCGAAACAAATACAATAATTGCCCCAAGTAAACTGCTTGTTAAAGAATAATTGACAGCATAGGTTACTCCATACTCTCCAATAAATGGAAGGTATAGTGGTCCTATTGCTTTAAATATAGGCAATAATGGCAACAAAGTTGTTAAAAAAACAATTGTTATAATCGCTGTTTTTTGAAATGGAATATACCTCTTTTTTGGGATCCTTGCAAACCACATACCCATTGACATTGCAAAAGCTCCTATAAACAAAGCAATAATTACCTTGCTAATTCCAAGCCAAACAGCTCCTGCAGCAGCTGCCCCTGCTCCAATTGTGCATAAAGGGCAATGTGCAGAGATAAATTCCAGGGAACTTATTAGCATAAAAGGCAATATTGTTGATAGTAAAACCCCCTTATTATCTTTGTTCTTTAATTTAAACATGACAGTTAACGTACTTTTAATGCTTAATGTCCAATTAAAACTTTTTTTTAACATTTTATATCCTCATGAATTCTTCATAACTTCCATCATTATTCACAGCATAAACAACAAAATCTCCGGTTTTTTTACCAAGCATTCCTGGCGCGCCAGAAGGCATCCCAGGCATTGCAATTCCCTTAATATCTGGTTTTTCTTGTAAAAGTTTTTCAATAGCCTCTAAAGGAACATGCCCTTCCACAAAATAATTTCCAATAATAACTGTATGACAACTTTCCATTTCAGATGGAATTCCATACTGCTTCTTAATTGAATCTAAAGATTCTAGATTTACAACCTGGGTATTTGGATTTCCCTTGCTTTTAAAATAAGTAATATAAACATCGCAACACCCGCAGCTCATGGATTTATAAACTTTCATTTCACCATTAAAACTGCCAATGGTTTCAAAACTGCTCACACTATTGCGTGTAAAAATAAAAGCCAATGCTATTAGTATTACTATGCTTCCAATTACCCAAACTAGTGTTTTCTTTTTCATCTTCTTTAATTTATCCTAATTGTAAGAATAAAAAAATAAAAATTGTTTAGTTTAGTTAGCAGCCGCCAACCATTCCGCCATAACTGCTTTTCGCAACTTGTCCTGCTGATTGTCCTGCAGAGATAACCCCTCCAGTTGGGGAGCTTCTGAAAAACACAACATAGATAACCGCTAAAACAAGTATAGCAATTACAATCCATAAGATTAACTTTTTATCCATTATATTGTTTTTAAAATTTATTTCCTCCTTTCATCTTTTCTTTACTGAATGTGAAAAAACAACAATCTGCCATTTTAACATCCCCCAACCATTGTTGGTGCGCCATTTAGATTACTGCTTTGCTGAACTCTTGCAGGAATGGTTCCATGCATTTCATAATTCATTACTTCGTTGGCTGTCCAACCAGTTGTATCAATTTTTCCAGCTCCTCCTCTGAATAGAATTACATAAATAACTGCAATTACAAGTATAGCAATTACCATCCATAAAACCACATTTTTTGTATCCATGTTTTTTCTCCTATTTTCTTTGATTGATTAAGAATAGTTAATTTTTAACATGCTAAAGGGAAAAATAAAAAATAAAAGCCCCGTTTAGCAACCACCAACCATCCCTCCAGATGCCTGGCCCTTTTCAATTCCTCTGTATTTATTGCTTGCCAAGTTAATGTAGTTGATTTCAATTCCCTGACTTTTTAATACCTGAGCTTTACCTTCATGAATTCCTGGGAAAAACAAAACTTTCCATTTCCCTACTTCTTCAAGTATCTCTTCATCTGTGAATTCATCTCCATGGTAAAGAATCAAGTACTTTGCCACTCCACGCATAGCATAACTGTGAGCACATCCACATGCTGGTTCTCCATTCTCAAATATAACAGCTCTTGCTCCACAGCAAAATTCGCATGAGATTCCATTCTCTAACTTATAAAGAATGTTAACATATCTCTCAAAGTTAGCGCCTGTAAGTGTTTCACTCATATCAATCTTTCCCAAAGTATTTATTGTTTTATCGGCAAGTTGAGGGTTATTTGGGGAAATATCATCATACTTGATTTTCAATTCTTCTCCATACACCCTTGGTATCCCTGTTGGAATTATCTCAGAAGCCGGAATAGTTTCAATAACCTGTCCTGTAAACGAACTATCTCCGCCAGGCGATTTGCCAAAACTAAACATTAGTAAGCCAGCAAGGACAATCACTGCAGCAATCTGCATGTAAAATCCAGTATTTGACTTGGTTTTTTCCTTTTCGTTTTCTTCTGTTTCTGCCATTTTTTTTATATTTATTTAATTAATAAACTCAGGAAAAAAATGTTTATATACCTTTAGGAGAAACTAGTTTCAGTAATAATTTAATGAGTTTTCAAGAAACCCAATTAATTTAGTTGTTGATAGATTATGTTTAACAAATTTTTGAAATTTATATATTATGATGGATAGAATTATCTTCTTACAGATTTATTTAACCAACAATAAATTTCACCTAATAAAATCCTCAATTCTTTCCTTATCATATTCTTCAAGCACTTCAATTTCCCCAAGTTTTGTTAAAGCTATCTTTGCGTCCATGTTTTTAAATGGCGCAACATAAACATAATCATACGTGTTTGTGAATGCCTCGAGGTTTTCAATTAATCCTTCCTCGCACATGAAATCCTCACAATTATAATTAATTACTGCTCCTGGTCTGCCAACTCCATCGGCATGTTCAAGCATATGTTTTTGAATAAGGAGATTCATTGGTTCTTTCATAATATGTGAAGGAGGATTTTCTTCTATGTGCCCCTGCATATCTGTTGGGGGAAGGATTTTTAGATTAGAGATAACAAAATAAATCCCAAAAACGATCACAGCAAGAATAATTAAAAATATCACCAAATTTTTAGTTTTTTTAACAGGAAAGGGTTTTTTTAATTTTTGAGATTGTTCCGGATGTTTGGCAAAATTATGGCTTTCTAAACCTTCTTTGCTCCCAAATGTTTTATTACAGAGAGCACATATTATTAATTCTTCCATTTTATTTTTCACTATTATATTATTTAGCCTGTATTTAATTACTTATCTCATGATTCCATTTTTCTTACCGCTTTATCTTCCACAATAATAAGATGATTAAGATGTAGTAAGCATAACTAATTAACTCTAACAATGAAGGGTCTCCATTATACCCAAACAGTTCTTTAAATAATCCTCCAATGCCTCCTTTTTCATGAAGCAAAGGATAACTGCCATCAGGATTTACTTCTGGATTAATATCCCAAACATGTTCTACGATAGCTGGGAGTATGCCAGCCTCTTGAAATTCATGAATACTCTGGGCAACAAGTCCTGCTGAAAATAAAATAAGGAGTATGCTTGTTATAGTGAAAAAATATTTTATGTTAATTTTCATTGAACCTACAAAAAGCAGGTAACCTAAGAATATTGCAGCTATTACCCCTAAAAATGCCCACATAAAATTAAATCCAGCTGACGCAAAACTTGCTGCACCTAAAAAAATGACTGTTTCAATTCCTTCTCTTAAAACAGCAATAAAAACCAATAAAAATAATCCCACTTTGCTTGCTTCTTCAATATTTTTTAAGACTCTTTGTTTTATATCTTCTGCAATGTGCTTCTGCCTTATCATCCATAGAATCATTGTTGTTAACAAAACAGCTCCAACAAGCATTGTTATTCCTTCAAATATCTCTTCTTCTTTTCCTCCAAATCCGCCATAAATCTCAATAAAGATTAGCGCTCCAATAATGCTTGTAACTATCCCAAAACCAATTCCAACATAAACTACATTGTTATACTTTGTTTGCTTTGTCCTTGCAAGATAACTTAGAACAATCCCAACTACTAAAGCCACTTCTAAAGTTTCTCTAAATGTTATAATAAATTCTGATATCATTTTTTAAAAAATTGCAGGAATGAGGTTATTTTTATTGATGCTGTTAATTTAATCTGCCTAAAACTCTGCAAACACTAACTTTTGCCATTCTAATTCTTTAGTACAACAATGTTATTCATGCCTCTGCGCTTTCTTTCTATAAGTTGTTTAGCCTCTAATTTATCTAATAGCCTTGTGACTTTTACTTTTCCGATTCCCATTTTTTCCATTAAAGAAGCTTGAAATATTGCCCCATTTTCCTCTTGAAGCAAACTTATCACCTTCTTTTCCTCTTTATCCAAATTTTTTAAGTCGAGCTTCTTTTTCTTTTCTTTTTCTTTAATTTTCTGCACAACTATTTTTTCAGGCTGTTTAGTAAACATTAAGAATAATCCAATGATAAAAACCAACCCAGCAATTGATAAACTAATCCATGTTTGAACACCAATAGTATCAAACATTGAGCATGTAGGGCCATGGGTGCATGTTTGCCCAACAATGCTTTTTAATGCAGAATTAAAAATTAGCACAATCGCCACTATAACCACTGCAATCCCAATAACAAGATAACCCACATTTTTATTCTCCATTTTTTATGTATTCAAAACCCTATCCTTCAACAATTATTTTTCCTTTCATATAAGGATGCGGTTTACAATGGTATGCATAAGTCCCTGGATTATTAAATGTTTTTGCATAAGTTTCTCCATTTTTTAATAAAGGAGAATCTATTTCATTGCCAGTATCTGAAGTAACTGTATGCCCTACACTATCCATATTTGTCCAAACAACTGAAGTTCCAGCTTTTATCTTTAATTCTTTTGGTGAATAATCAAAACCTTTAATAACCACACTCTCGGTTTTAGCATATTCTGCACTACCAGCATCTATATCCCCAGCATCAATATTATCCACACTAATCTCATTGGTGTTTTCGTTTCCAGTATTATCTATGTTTGTATCAGCTGTTCCACCATTATCTTTCATCGTATTTGTTGTATTATTAGGAGTTATTAGAAAATAACCTGCTACAGCAACAATTAAAACCACAGCTATTATGCCTACTATTAGACTTGTTTTCATTTTATTTTTCACCTTCTTTTTCAGACTCTCTTGCAAAACCAGCATACTTTTCTATCTCATTTTTATTTTTTTCATTTATCTTTGTGAATGCTTTTTGAATGTTTTCAAATGTTTTTTTTGATAATGCCTGCTCTGACATAGGATAAAGAACATTATCTTCCTTAAAAATGTGTCCCCTAATCAACCCAGCATAACCCAGCGCATTTTTGGTAATTTTTTCTTTATTACTCTCTTTAACTCCTTCTTCCAATGCTTTTACATAACTCCTGCCAACATCATGCTCATAAAGCATTTGTTCAATAGGATTGCAATGCACTCTTCCTTGTTCTGCCTGCTTTAAAAATTCCTTAAATAAAATGTCTTCTTCTTTTGCGTGGTGCAGTTTATCTGCATAATTTCTTATAAAATCAATTACTTTTGTGAAAAAATCTTCATTAACTGTTTTCCCAGAGCTAATTTGTTCGCATTCCCTTTCAATAGCCTCAGTTACTCTTAAAATATTCTTATGTTCCTCAACAAGCATTTCTATTGCTTTAACCATTTTATGCTACACCTTCCAAAGTATTTTTTATTGTAATAATGTAAGTTCCATCTTGCTTGTTCGCACTTAAAATTTCATACCCGCTTTCTTCAATGCCTCCCATTATATCTTTATAAAATCTCTCATCAACTATCGCCTCTAAAACATCTCCTCTCGGCATTTCATCTAATTTAACCCTAATCCTTACAAGATTAATTGGACAGACAACTCCTTTTAAATTCAATTTTTCCATATCATTTTTCAACTATTTATTGATTATTGCATTTATTTAAATTTGTATCCTACTGACAACAAGAGCACTTGCAATTGGATTTGCATATGCATGGACCGCAGCCACAGGATTCACAAACCTTTTTCTTTTTTTTCTTTGTCGTTTTATTTGCCATTTTAAACCTCCTCCCGATTATTTAACCATCTTGCTATTTAATTGAATTTATTTTTCTTAATTTTTCAACAGCTCTAGTAATTTCTTTAATAACAATTCCAACTTCTTCTTCCGTATTAAATTTGCTTAAACTTAATCTTATTGAACTATTTGCTTCCAAGCGCCCTAATCCTAAAGCTCTCAAAACATGGCTCGGTTTTAATGAATTTGATGAACATGCACTGCCAGTTGAAGTAAAAATCCCACGTACATTCAACAGGTTTCCAAGAGATTCACCTTCAATGTTCTTAAAAGATATATTAACATTATTACAAAGCCTTTTTTCTCCTTTTGCGCCATTAAACTTTGCATTTGGAATTCTTAATATGCCCTCAATTAATCTATCTCTAAGTTTCGTAATCTTCTTCATACTCTTGCTGTTTGATATTCTAACTGCCTGCGCAAAACCAATAATTCCAGGAACATTTTCAGTTGAACTTCTTAAACCAAATTCATGCCCTCCTCCATGAAGCAAGGGCGTAATTTTTATTCCTTGTTTAATATAAAAGGCTCCAATTCCTTTTGGCCCATGGATTTTATGGGCATTAATTGCTACAAAATCTATTTTTTGCTTGATAACATCTATCAAAACTTTTGTAAAGCTCTGGCAGGCATCTGTGTGAAACAAAGTGCTTTTTCTTTTGCAGATATCTCCAATAGCTTTTAAATCCTGGATTGTCCCTACCTCATTATTTCCGTGAATAACTGAAACAACAATTGTCTTATCTGTTATTGCTTGCTCAAGCTGTTGCAAGTCAACAAATCCTTCAGCATCAACATTCAGGTAAGTTATTTTAGCCCCAAAGGTTTCAAGCCATTTACATGTGCTTAAGATGCAATCATGCTCTATTTTTGTTGTGATTATGTGATTTTTAGCAGGGTAATTATGCCAAAATAATCCTTTTAGAATGGTATTATTTGCCTCTGTTCCAGATGATGTAAAGATTATCTCTCTATACTTTGCATTCAAGGCTTTTGCAATATATTTTCTTGCACTTTCCAGTTCTCTCTTTGCTTCTTCTCCAAGCAGATGGAGCGATGATGCATTCCCATATTTCAGGTTAAAATATGGCAACATGGATTTAATAACTTTTTTATCAACGCTGGTTGTTGCAGCATTATCAAGATATATAGACTTCATTTTGAAATTTGTATGCTAGAAAATTGCTTGCAATTTTCGTTGTGCATTCTAATCATATTTTATCACAATACTGAGTTGCATTTTTATCAATTAATTTTTATATTGGCGGTATAAATTTTTGCTTTGTTCTGCTTTCACACTTTTTGTAATTTCAACTACATTTATCTCTCTTTTCTTTAAACATGTAATGATTATAAGCTTTAATGTATTTTGTAAGTTGGTAAAAATAATATGGAGTTTTTTTCTTTCATTTCATTTTCCAACTCGCTTAGGCTCTAATTTATACCGAGTGTACTTTTGGTTAATCAGGTGTTTTACAGCCTCAATAAAATTAGATTCAACCTGCTGCCAGTTTATAACATAAAAAAATGCATCAACATAATCAGCTCTTCTATTCTGATACTTTAAGTAATATGCATGTTCCCACAAATCTATTGCTAAAAGCGGAATTTTACCGGTTGATAACGGATTATCTTGGTTTGAAGTGGTAATTATCTCAAGATCTCCATTTACATACACCAACCAAGCCCATCCGCTCCCAAAATGGTTCATAGATGCAGACTTAAAACTTTCTTTAAATTTATCCAAGCTTCCGAATTTTTTTATAATGGCTTCTAAAATTTTTCCTTTTATCTTCACATCTTTCTTTAAAATCTGCCAAAAAAAACTATGATTTAAATGCCCCCCTCCATTATTCCTGACAGTCTGCCTTATTTCTTCTGAAACTTTGTCTAGCTCAATTATTAACTCTATAAGGGGTTTATCCAATAATTCTTTATGCCCCTCAAGTGCAACATTTAACTTATCGACATATGCTTGATGATGCTTGCTGTAATGAATTTCCATTGTTTTAGCATCTATAAATGGTTCTAAAGAATCATATCCGTAATTTAAATCAGGAAGTTTATGCTTCATTTTTATACTGCGTAATATAAATTTTTATTCATATTCGTTTATAAACTTTACGATGCAGAAAAATATGTTTATGGCAGTGTTGCTATTATTATTTGTTTTCTTAATCTTGCCTATTCTGCAATGCAAGCACCGTTACTGCAAATAGTGTTAGACGGGCATATTACGTCTCTGGTTTGTCCATAGCCTTTTTCACAATTATATTCTCTGACTGTTCTAAAATTTACACAAACATCTACAGGTTCTTCAAAATCTCCAATAGCTTTGTTAAAATACCTGACTCTTCCCTGCTTTGTTACATCCCATCCATCATCTTCTGACAAATAAACACACTCTACTTTATTGATAGTCTCTTTTGGTATTGGGCCGTAACTCGCCCCTTTTGTAAAAGTTGCTTTGCCTGTAGGTTGCGTAATAAAATTAACGCCAGCTATCAAAATAATTGCAATTACAATAGCAATTGCTGTTACTTTTACATCTCTTTTCATGGAGAATATAAGATTTTAGGGTATAAAAAGATTTTGAATATGGAGAGTGTTAACTTAAAAGGTGATAAATCTCTTTGAAATAATGGCTAACCAACGATAGTTATTGATTATTAGCTAATATGAAAAGCCATTTAATAAAATTGAAATTATTTAATGTTTATATACGATAAAACTTCAAAATTTGTTCTTCTATCACCCGTTAACTTTACATAACCTTAATATGGGCCCGGAGGGAGTTTAACCCTCGTCCTCCGGGCTGGAGCCGGAGATAATGGACGTTATACGACGGACCCGTTATAGTGCAATTCTCTATACCTACAAGATTAATGGCAAAAAGAGATTTAATAATTTTTCTACTCCTTCATTTAACCTTTTTATACGCTTTCTTATCTGTATTTTATCATTGTTTTCCACTCTATTGCATGTTTAAGAAATCCCGGGAAAATGCCTGTGAATACAAAATTTTTATAATTAAGGATGCCATTATACCTCCCCAGACTTATAACCATAATTCTCGGTTTTTGTTTATAATGTATAAGAGATTTATTTTTTTCTAGATTAACAATATTCTTAACAATAATCCTGGCATGGTTTTCAGCATTTTGAGCTAACTTTTCTTCATTAAGCCCGGCTATATCACCAGCCGCAAATATATTTTTATAACCAATTAACTGCAAATAATCATTAACTTTTAAATAATTTTTTTTATTTAATTTTGAATAAAAATTCTTTTGCATAAACTTAAAATTTGGAGTAATCCCTGTGCATAAAAAAGATATATCTGGTTTAATTTTAACCCCCTTGTCTGTAATAAAAATATCTTTCTTAATCTGCACTAATTTTTCTCTAAACAAGATCTTAACTCCTTTATTCGTTAGAAATTGCCGTGCATATTCCCTGGCCTTTTTTGGGGTTCTTTCTATTAACTCTTTATTAGATTCTATAATAGTAATATCTTTATCTTTATACTTCCCAATAATTTCTGCAGCTAATTCAACACCAACAACTCCGCCCCCAATAATTAAAACTTTCTTTGACTTGAAAAGATTTGCGTAGCAATTTTTTAAAGAATTAGCCCTTGTTGCAAGGATAAGGTTTTGCTCCTTGAACGGATACTGATACTTTGTGCCAGATGCGATAACTAAATAATCAAAAACGATTTTCATAATTCTATCTTTGCACTTGGTTATAACCTCTTTTTTTGTCACTTGTTTAACCTCCCCAATTAAAATTTTTGCTTTGTTCAAATAAGCAGAATGCAGGGCGTGAATTCTTTTAATATGGCTTGGTTCTACAATTACCTTTAATACTGAAGGAGTGAATTCAAAATAATTTTTTGCATCAATTAAAGTAACAGAAAAATAATTTTCAAGTTTTTTTGCTATATAAGCGCCGGCAAATCCCCCCCCAATAACAACAACTCTCTTCATTTTTTTTGATTACCTCATCTTTTCTATTTCAAATATTTCTTCATCAGATATGGCACATCCTTTAAATTTAACAGCATAAAGCAATGCATTTAAAACATTTCCGTTTTTTAAGTTAACAAGTTTTTTCTTATAAGCAACATAAACAAGTTCAGCAGACCTTATAAATTTAAATTCTTGAAAAAATTTATAATTTTCTTTTTTTGAGCTTATTAAAGTGTGAAGTTTTTTCTGCAACAGTTTTCTTAAATTTTCCGGCCCCTCCCCAAGCATTCTTGTAGTCCTTTCATCAATAGCAATAACATTTTGGATTTTCTTTTCATTTAAAATTTTGCTTAAAGCAAGACAGGAAGCTTCTCCACTTTGAATTATTCCTATCCCCTTTTTTCTGTAAAAGAATGTGTTGTTTGCAATTTCCAGTATTTTTCTCGCATCAAAAGATACCTGTTCATTATCTATATTTATAGCATCTGAAACCTCAAGAACTTTTTCGTCTAAAAGTTCTTTTATTCTTAAAGCATCAAGTTCAAATCTATTAACATTTATGGGGTTATCAACAACTTCTTCCTTTACTTTTTGTGTAATGATAAATTTTCCATTAAATATTTTTTTTAATTTTTTAAGCTCATCTAACAAGCCAGCCATTGTAAAGCTTATTAGAGCGCCTGCATCAAAGATAATAATTTTTGGGGGCTGTGCTGTCATTTTTATTATTCAAACATTTCCATAGCAAGTTTAATTCGTGATTTAACATCTTTTGTTTTATTCAACCCAGCATCTACTATCTGCCTTTGTCCTGCATATCCTGCTAATTCAAATAATGTTAAACCTAAAAGTTCTGCGGTTTGCTCCATTGAAATTCCATGCTCGTAAATCTTTGAAGCTTTGTTAATTTGCGCCTTTCTAAAAACATCTTGAACATAATCTTTTAAATCTCCAGAAAGATTCTTTATCGAGCTGGTTATTGCCTCAATATTATTTTTTAGTTCTTCTTCATTATCATTTTTTAAGGCAGCAATTGCTCTCTCTATTGACAAGCCTGCTTTTTTACAAAATTCATTGCATTGTTTGGAGTTTTTATCATCTCTTCGTTCTATTATTTTGCTTAAAGCATAAATAACTACTGCTATTGTAATGCAATCTGTATCTTTGTAAATAGATGCAGAGTGGATTGTCATATTACTTAACTCTTTTAATCCAATCACGTCCTGTCTTTTCAAAGCCTCTTTTGTTTTACCCAAAACTTCCAAAATGTGTTCTTTTTCCTGCATTTTTAAAAAAAGAGAATTAGGTTAATAAATGTTATTGAGGATATCTAATAATTTAAGAGGTTTAGTATTAAACGTTAAATTTTATAACCTCCTTTTACTAATAAGAATCATGAGACAAGCTTTACTTGATACCTCATTTATCATGACATGCATAAAACAAAAAATAGATTTCTTTACATACTTGGAAGAAGAAGGTTTTCAAGTGTTAATTCCAACGCAAGTTATAACAGAGCTTGAGGGTTTGGCGAATTCTCAGTCTAGTGCAAAATCTGCACTAAAAATACTATTAGAAAAAAGTTTTATAAAAATTGATTTAAAAAGCAACAATGTCGACAATGGAATAATTACTTATGCTAATAAAAACTCAAAAACAATTATTGCCACGCTCGATAGAGAAATTAAGCACTCTGTGAGAAATAAAAAACTGATAATTAAGGATAAAAAAATGTTAGAGATTTTATGACAATCTTAATTATTTGTACATCACGCTTTCAAATAGAGGTTTGACCTCTTCTAAAAATGAATCGACTTTTGTTTTATCAATTTCTTGCTGTTCTAAAGGTATAAAATCATTTGCCAAAGCAGTGTAATAAGCTGTCAAGAAATCATTAGGGATATAAAATCTCCCTCCATCTTTCCCAATATTTTCATTTAATCTATGCTGATTCCTTGTGAACTCATTTTCTCGTATGCCTCTCCTATAAACTGGCAAGGGCATTTTATTTCTTGGTTTGAGCCCGCTTTTATAAAATTCAGGAAATCTATTAATCTCAATATCTTCATCTTCAAAAAAAGAATTCAAGATTTCTGAGTTATTTCTATCCAGAGGGAAGCTTTTGAAGTATTCAAGCGAAACAGCCAGATTAAATCTATCTTGAAAACTCCAGGCATTTTTTGGCTTTGCCCCAAGATATAAAAAAGCAAATAATGAATTGAAAAGTTCTCTTTTCTCTATCCAGTATTTATCAGATAACTCTTTAAAATAATTCCCGCCACCTCTTTCTCTTTCAATATCTGCTAGTATAAAATAATTAAAGAACATTCTTTTATCTCCAGAAGTGGAACTAAAAGAGAAATTTGCAATATTTGGAGTTATGTCCTCAATTGCCTGTATCTTACCACTCTCTTTTAATCCATTAATTTCATTATTTATCCTCTGTAAACTATCTTTAAACTTAACATCTTCATTATTCTGTCCTTCAATAATATGCTTGGCTATTTCAAGGATTGTTACTCTCGACAAAAAAGAATTTTTTGCAAACCCAAAATATTCTTCTCCTGTAATACCTGCGTACGTGGCATTATTGCCATCAAGTCTTTTTACTGTAAATCCAACATCAAGAAGATAATTAATGTGCCTATCTGTAAGCTCAATTACTTTTTCTTTAACTTCTTTATCTTCAAAAAATTTATTAAGAAAATACAACGCATGAAAATGCTGGGGCATAGTATTTCCATGGGCATCGTCCATAAAATAAATAAAATCTTCGCTATTTTTCCCGCCTTTTCCATAAAGATAATATTTATGAAAGCCATCTTCAAATTCATTAAGCTTGTATTTAGAAAAAAAAACTGCTTTTGGCAACTGCCCTTTTCTACCAAAATTATCGTCTGCCAAAAGAAAAGCATCAAGGCATTTTGAAACTTCTTTTCTAACTCCCTCATCTAATGTCGCCTTATACTTAAAAGACAGCATCAAAAGTTCTTCGCTTAAAAAACTAAATGAACCAGATAATTTACTTCTGCCTCTTAAGTCTCCTTCTCTTATGCTGGTAAATGGCTCGCCAAGCTTAAAAAAATCCCTTTCTTGTTCAAAAATAGCTGCTTTTTCTGCTAAAGTATAATCATAAGCCTGTTTTTTTCTTTTTTCGATTAATTCTTTAGAAGATTCAAGTCTTTGCTCTAAAGGTTTATCAGAACCAAGCCTAACTAAAAAATTATGTGGGGTTAGAGGAGCAATGCAGGATGTTAAAAAAGATAATGATAAAAATGAAATTAAACTGACTAAATCTCTTTTTATCCTCCTTCCACCTCTTAACATATGAAAAACACTCAATTATCCTATAAAAGCATTTTTACATTATATAACAACCTTTAAAAACCAATTTTTACTCATTTTTTATAGAGTATCATTATTAATAAAATGTTTTATTTAGTGGATATCAAAGACCATGTAAGAGTAGAGCCAAAAAGATTTGGGCTTCCAACAGAAGAAGCTGTTGCACAACAATTGCAAGAAACTTATGCAGATTATTATAATAAAGAACTTGGAAGAGTTATTAGCGTAGTGGATATTTCCAGTGTTGGAGAGGGGGTTATAATTCCTGGCGATGGTGCAGCATATTATGATTCAGAGTTCAAGCTTCTTGTATGGAAACCAGAATTACAGGAGCTGGTTTTCGGCATTATTGATGAAATTACAAACTTTGGAGCATTCATAAATCTTGGTGTAATGAAAGGAATGATTCACGTTAGTCAAACAATGGAAGATTATGTTTCATTCAACAAGGCAAATTCTCTTATTGGAAAGTCAAGTAAAAAAAGCATTAAAAAAGGCGATCAATGCTTGGCGCGGATAGTTGCAATAAGCCATAAAGGAGCAGATGTTAAAATCGGGTTAACTATGAGGCAGCCTGGATTAGGAAAATTAGAGTGGATTAAAGAAGAAGAAAAGAAAAGAGAAAAAGAAGAGAAAAAAATAATAAAAGAAGAATATGGAGCAGTAAAAGGGAAGGGCAAGGGAGGAAAGAGAAAATGAGCAAGAAAGAACTCTTAACAATGTTAGAAAACAGGGCAAGAGAATATAGAACAAAATGTCTCCCCTCAATTTTAAGAAATAATCACATGAATGAAGTAGCACCAGATATAAAGATACCAAGTCAAAAAGGAGTTGACGCAATACTAGTGGATTTTGTTAATTATGTAGGCACTTATCAAGGTTTAGATTACGGGTTGTACACTAAACGTTTAAGAAGAAAAAATAAAATGCAAATAAAAATAAGTGAGGGTACTACTTTTACAGGCAAAACAGATAATGGACTTTCTGTTATACTAAACGAAGAAGACTTTACTAATTATGTAAGGTTAAATAAGTTAGTAACTTTTTACCCAATTAAACTACTTTCTACATCAACTATATAATATTAAAAAAGATAAAAAATGACAAAGCAAAAAGCATGCAAGATTTGCAACAGAATATATGAAGGAGAAAAATGCCCTAATTGCGATTCAAAACAATCAACTGAAACAATAAAAGGAAGGGTAATAGTTTTGAATCCTGAGAAATCTGAAATGGCTCAAAAGTTAAAAATAAAAGGCAAAGGCGAATTTGCAATTAAAACAAGGTAAATTTTTAAAATGAGCCCAGAAATTTCATTGATTAAGAAGGTTGGAGGCATGGAATATGTTGTGCAATATGCGCCAGTTAAATGGGCAAAAATTGAAATGCCAAGTAAATTTTGTCCTGTTATTAATATTCCTCATTTAATTCCAACAGAATATGCAGAAGTTTACAGATTTAATAAATGGAAAACGCCTCCAAAAAATTAAAATGACAAATGTAAAAATACTCCAAGAAATAGAAAATCCGTTGTTTAAAAGAAAAGAGATTAAAATCATAATTGATTCTGTTTCAACTCCAACAATAGAAGACTCAAAAAAACTGGTGTCTGAAAAATTTTCAAAGCCAATAGAAGCAATTGCAATTAAATCAGTTAAAGGCAAATTTGGAAGAAAAACTTTTAAGATAGAAGCAAATGTTTATAATTCAGCAAAAGACAAGGACAAAACAGAGCCTAAACAAAAAGTAAAAAATGAGAAAGTACAAACCCAATAAATAATTTTTAAGATGGCAAAAAAAACAGCGAAAACAGGAAAAAAACAGCGAAAAAATAAACCTACGAGCAAGAAGTATAAATTTTACAAAATTGAAGGCAATCAAGCAGTTAAGCAAAGAAGATCGTGCCCAAAATGCGGATTAGGGGTGTTTCTTTCAAAATCAGAAAATAGGCTGTATTGCGGTAAATGCCATTATACCGAGTTCATTACTAATAGCAGTAAATAATATTAGTAAACTAGTAATGAACGAGCAGAGTTTATTACTAATACTAAAAAAGAATAACAATAGGTAAATCAAATTAAGAGAGCAGTTTTGTTATCAAAATATTATATAAAGTAAACAGCTTAGTTTATATTAATTAAGCCTATAAGGTTTTTGCAAACCCTATGCTCTCCTAATGAAAAAATCCAGCTTTCAAAAATAAGCTGTTTATGTGTAACATAATCTAGACCTTAAGGTAAGAATGAACCCTGGAAGAGGATCCAAGCCGATTCAATTAGAGTAGCTTGAAGCCTCTTCTGGGGAAAAAGAGGTGATAAAAAATACAATATGCCCTAGTATTTAAACCTTTCGTTTCTGTTACTATTAAAAAATGACAGCCGTTAGTCAACCAAAAGTAGTGATTATTATTCCTATATACTTTAACTATATATTTTGCAGGTTATTATTCTAAGAGTCATAACACTCATAAAATGTAAGTATTGATATTACTTTATTATTGGTACATAACCTAAATTGGTTTACCTTTCTATTATAACCTATACCCATTCTTAGTAATCATCAAGCCTCGAATCATCAGTCATATTTATAAAACAGCGCTCATTTAATAATTAATGATAAAAGAGGAAACCCCAAAACAAGATAAGTTGAGTGTCAAGCAAGAGCAAATCCATGATTTGCTGTTTAGCCGTGAAATTGGCTGGCAAGAGATTATTTATGATCTTATAAACACTGAACAATTAGACCCGTGGGATATTAATATTACGATTCTTGTAGACGGGTTTTTGACAAAAGTCCAGCAGATTGAAGAAGCTGATTTTTTTGTTTCTGGAAAGGTTTTGCTTGCAGCAGCATTGCTTTTAAGAATAAAGGTAGAGATTATATTAAATAAGTACATAAAGAGCATAGATGAAATATTATTTGGCGCAAAAGAAAACAAAAAATATAGCATGGAAAGAATTACACTGGATGAAGATATTCCAGAATTAGTTCCAAAAAGCCCTATGCCAAGATTCAAAAAAGTAACCCTGCAAGAGCTAATGGAATCACTAAATAAAGCAATTGTAACAGAAAACAGGAGAATCACAAAAGAGATAATTGATAAAAATGCTTTAAGAGAAATTGCAATTTCACTTCCAAAAAGAAAATTCAGCATTAAAGATAAGATAAAAGAGGTTTATTCAAAACTTTTTGGGCATTTTTCACAAAACAAAGAACAAAAAAAAATTTCTTATTCAGAATTTGTAAAAGGCAATAAAGAAGAAAGATTAATTTCATTTTCCCCTCTTTTGCACTTAGATAATCAAAAACGAGTCTGGCTGGAACAGAACAACCATTTTGAGGAGATTTATATATGGTTGCACAAAGTTTACCTCCAGCATAACCCAGACCCAAATGAACAATTAAAACAAGAGCTTGAAGCTGAAATAATAAAATTAGACGCTGGAAAGAAAAAAAGACTTGGCAAAATTAACAAAGAGTTTGAAAACCCCCTGGCAGATTTCTTTGAAAAGATTGTTTAATGAAATTAAACGATTATAATTAAAATACCACAATTCTTAAAAATGGTTAATTCTACATAAAAATATGATTAACCCATATCTTTTGAATAAAGCTATTAGAAGAGTTAGTGTAAAAGGTTCTGAAACCCCGATATTTAATTTTGAAGAAGGAAGAATTAGAAGCAAAGAGAAAAAGATATTGCATGAAATTGGTGAAAATGAACCTCCTCATTTTTGTTTTAAACGAGTAAATCTTAATGGGAATGGATCTCGCCCACAGATAAGAGTTTGTGACCAATATAATGGGGATGTCCATGGATTATATAATGAGTTTATGGAAGGTGTGCCTTCGCATCCTAGACATATTGAGTATACTCAAAGCATTATAAATGCATTTGCAGATACTATTGCCCCAAAACCAAACAAAGGAATAATGAAATGTTTAGACCAGTATGCCATTTCCCCAGATTCTAAAACAACTTCTCTTTATGATGCAATAGATAACAAAAAATGGAATAATTTTGTTAAGGACACCATGCAACTAAAAAAAGTTTACAATATTATAAGCCAAGACACTTTCTTTAATATTCATGATGTAAAATTTTTAGCTGAACATTGTACAACTGGTAGTAAACTATCTATGGGTTTAGCAAAGTTAGTTATGTCAAAACCAGGAACAAATGCAGAAAGGTATGAAATAGAAATGCTTAATTTAACTTCAAAATTGTTTTATGTTGCATTCCATCAAGATAGAAAAACTTTTAAGTTACTTGATGAATTGCCTGAAAACAAAGGGGTTAAGATACCGTATGAAAAAGAAGTTGTATATGAAAAAAAAGAATTTTTTTATGAATTAATAAGTAAAATAAGAAACAGTAAAATAGGCAAATATTTCTCTCGTAAAAGCACGCTTTCTAATGAAACATTTAAGGAACTAGAAGGTTGGCATCCTGCTAATGGTTCAAAAAAGAACTGAAAAATATAAAAACTATTTTTAATAAATTTTAATTGTAAAAGACAGCATTTTAAGCTTGATCATATTGAAAGTTTAATATTCTATTACTAACTAAGGGATTTTAACCGGAGTATAACTTACAAATATCTATTCTCATCATTAACTGATGTTAATCAAGAGTATAACCATTTACTACATCAATCCATAATAATTATTAACCATAAACATTTATATAACAAATTATTTAACCATAATCATGAAACTCGGCGCGTTATTTTCAGGCGGAAAAGATTCGACTTATGCTGCCTGGCTTACAAAACAACAAGGGCATGAATTAGTTTGTTTAATTTCAATTTTTAGCTCTAATAATGAGAGTTACATGTTTCACACTTCCAAAATTGAATTAACAAAAGAACAAGCTAAGCTAATGAATCTTCCAATAATAATTCAAAAAACCAAAGGTGTTAAGGAAGATGAATTAAATGACTTAGAAAAAGCTATTAAATCAGCTATAAAAAAATATAAAATCCAGGGCATAACAACAGGTGCATTACATTCACAATACCAAGCTTCCCGCATTCAAGCAATCTGCGATAAGCTAAAAATAAAATGTATTAATCCATTATGGCACAAAGATGAAATTGAATACTTAAGTGATTTAATAAAAAATAAATTTAAAGTTATAATAACTCATGTTGCAGCAGAGGGTTTAGATGACAGCTGGATCGGGCGCGAGATAGATAAACAATTTATTCACGATATAAATATCTTAAAACAAAAATACAAAATCCACCCAGCAGGTGAAGGTGGTGAGTTCGAGAGTCTTGTTCTTGACTGCCCTTTATTTAAAAAGCCATTAAAGATTATTGATAAAAAAAACCAGCGGAGAAAAAAATAGCTGGAAAATGGATGTTGAAGTTGAATAATGTTAAGTTAACTATCAAACCAACAATTAGCCTTACATCTAATCTCACCATTGTTTAACTAATAGAAACAAATTTTTCAATAATAAAATTATTAATAATATAAAAATTAAACAAAAAATAAAAATAGAGAACTTATTTATCTCCTTTTTTTATAAGAATAGTTTCTCACAAGTTTGCCAATTCCAACCACTAAAACACCTATTGCAATAAGCCATGCAAGAGTTCCTTCGCTTATTGTTCCAAGTTGATCAACTCCAAGTAAAGGCAATACTAAAAGTACACCAAGTATTGTTACCAACCAAGCAGTTAATTTTGCCATATTACACCTCCTTTTTATCCTCTTTTTATAATAATAAATTAACGATATAGTCATTTAAATAGCTTACTTATTCCGGTTATGTTAAGCTAATAGATGATGGAATAACAAATTTTATAGTTTTATTTTATATGAAAATTAGGTAATTGCAATTTTATTAAATGACTTCCATATTAACTAATAATTAATAACTATAGCTGGTTAACTCTTATTTTAAAGAGATTCACCAAATTTTAAGTTAACAAAGCATCATATAATTGGCGATGAGGTTTCCTCTTTTATTAATAGAACTAAAAAATTAAAACCATCTTGTGATTGAAATATATAAAAATTAAATTTGAAGATAAAACAAATAATTTCACCAAATTTTCTAAGATTATTTTAACTATTTAACCTGAGGATATTTTTCCCTGAGTGCTTTACCATTAGCTTCCTCGTCTTTTAAAAGCTGAGAAGTATCTTCATCATTAAGACTTAGTATGCCACCAGTTAACTTATATGGGGCAATATTAAGAGTTTTAGTGGTTTCTGAACTTTCAACTTTATCATTTGCAAGCATTTCATAAACATATTCATCCGTAAGAGCATTAGTTATTGTTCGTGTTGAATCCCTGCCAACTAACCTTGGTTCAACAAATTCAACACCCTCTCTTATTTCGTCTTGTAAAAGTCTGTAAGCATCTTCATCTGTGAAAGTGTATTCTGGAGTGCTTGTTGAAGGTTTGTCTTTTATTAATACTGGCTCAATTAATTTAATGCCTTCATCTACCTTCTGAATTAAAGATTCATAAAGCACCTCGTCATTTATTTTTTGAACGGGCTTGTCTTCAGCATAAGAGTTTGAATTAAAAAATACTAAACCTGCTAATCCCAATCCAGCAACTAAACCTCTTATTAAGCTTCTTTTTGGCATAATAATATACTTGTTTGAAATTTATAAAGATTTATATAATTCTTGGCAACAAGATTGAAAATGGAATTTTAGAAAAAATAGTGGGGTAAAGGTGAATTTCTGGCCACATTAATATAAAAAGATTGCAAGTTAACAAGCGTTTATTGGCAACCACCCAAAATTATTTCAATTCATTTATCCAATTTTTTGTGCAGTAAAATTGCGCATCAGCACTTTCTTCACGAACTTTTTTCAGGTGCTCCATTTCAGGATGTTCTTTTAAAATTTTTTCAGCTTCTTTTTTATCTAACTTATCATCTTCTCTATGCTTTTTAAAAGCATAATTAAATGCTTCACCAATATCCACTTTCCTGTTCATATTTGCATCAGCTTCTCTTGCTCCTTCACCATTTCTTAAAACTCTCCAAAAAGGCACTATAAAACTCTTGCAGTATGTTACATGCTCAGCATCAGTGCTTGAAATTGACAAAACATTTCCTTCCAAGTCAGATAACTCTTTAGCTATTGCTCCAGAATAACATGTATCTGTAACAAAAATATAATCTTGCGCTTTAATTTTTTCTACAATTTTTTTAAAGTCAGCAGAGTCTATAGGCTCAAAAGCTAATTGCAATCTCGCTCTATCACCATTTAATTCTGCATGTCCTGTTGCATAAATAACAAATAAATCATTTTTATCTACTGTTCTTTCAAGATAATTAAACACTTCTCTTAAATTTGTCTGGTACGCCATGCCAGTAACTGATTCTTTACCTATATCTTCAGGCAAAAAACGTGATAAAATAAAAAGGTTTTTATCTTCAAAACCCGAATGGTTTAAAGTTTTATAAGCTTCTTCAACATTATCACCATGCCCCAATAAATCACCATTTAAAATAACAGCATATCTTCTTCTTTGTTGATGTTCTGATTTTGTTAGGGGGGTTTTATCGTTTAATTTGTCCTTAACTGATTGATAGTGTTCAGAACCACTTAGTGATTTTTCAAGATATTCTAAAAATTCCTGATTCTCTGCTATTTCTGTTTTTGTTTTTTGTGCGTCTTGAGCATAAACTGCCTGTGAATTTCCAAATAAAATACTTGCTGTTAAACCTAAACTTACTCCTAAACTTCTTAATAAACTTTTTTTTGCCATGATTTTTAATTGACTTTCCTATTTATAAATGTTTCTAATTTGTTACTACCAAGAAGTTATTAATAAATAAAAAGGACTTATATTAATCTTTCCATGGGCTAAAACCCATAGCATCTTATTTATTAATGATAAGAGATTTGTAATGATAAGGGCGTGTTACACTAATATACTTTATAAGCTTTCACACCCATTATCTGCAAATTCATACTCAAGTTCTTCTTGGAGAGTTGTGCGGATAATTGTCCCGCAAATCCCCGAGCATCTGCAGTTTTTTGTATGAAGCCCGAGATTTGTATTTGGCTTATAACTTCCATCCTTTGTTTTATCCTCAATAAAAACAGGTTTATGTCCCTCTTTTTTGCCATCTGATTTTAAAACACTTTCTTCAAAACTTAATCCTTTTGATGAAATAAAACCGGGTTTTAACTCAGTAAGCCCAATAGTATCTGTATTAGAATTATAAACAATTAAATTCCCTTCTTTGTCTGCATTCACTAACAAAACAGCATGCCCACTCTGATAATACGGAAAAGGAATATAAGAAAAAACATCTGGTCTTCCTATTGCAAGTGAATTGAGCAGTTTAACATAAAAACTATGGGGGGTTAAAAGGTCTGTTATACCTGCCTCTTTAAGTTCATACATGTTCATCCCAATGATTAAATCTAAATTTGAACGTGCTTGATTATTTTGAAGGTAAGTAATTCTTTTTTTAACATCATCTGATGGGACTCCTGCTATATCTCTTAATGCTGGAGCTTTTACTCTTAAGCCAGTTTCAGGTGCATAAACAAAAATATCTGTAAGTTGTTCTCTGGATAAATAGGTCTTTGATGTTGCATCACTATTTTTCCAAAAAGCATCTACCATTTGAGTCATCCCTTCGCATATCCCCCCTAAATCAAAAATTCCCGGGGTAATTGTACAATACTCATCCATTTGGTGCATAACATGCACTGGTTTATTATCAAATCCCAAACTATTCTTATTTGGGTCAAATGGTTTAAACCCATAATATTCTTTTGCTAAAAAGTAAGCCCCTTCATGAGCAGTTAAAAAGTAATACTTTGAAATATAAAATTTCTCTAACTCTGATAAAGTTTTTCCTATTTTAAATGATTGAGAAGGATCATTTGCTCTTGCTCTTAACCCATTTATTTTGGCAGAAGTTGGAACTCTAACGGTTTCATCTGGTGTTGGCTCTGGCCAATCAATAGTATAAGGCGTATCGTCCCAAACATATCCACCAGAAACAAGGGATGAAAGGTTTCCTACCATCTCTTTTGTTACTTCAGCTATCTTTTTTTGTTGCGAGTTAATTAATAGCTTGCCACATAATTCTTGATTAGGCACAGGTTCAGATTTACAAAGATATGCAACCCCTCCTGTTTCTCCACATGCAGTGTTTGGAGGGGGCAATGGAGTTGTTGCTGAAATGGTATTTAAATCAATCATCGCCTGAACATATGGAATTTTTGGACCTTGGTAAATTTCAGGTTTAACACCGCAGTCTGTAAGTTGATTGATTAAACTACCGCAATAACTGATGGCTTCAGGAGAAGTACCTAAAGTTAGGCGAATATCTCTATAAGCTTGAACAGATATTGTTCTGTCACCACAATCAAAATCTTCTGTAACAGATTTATAGCATGTATTAATGTATCCGCTTAAAAGTTGCATATTTCCTTCCATTGTGCAGTCCATCTGCTGGGCATCAATATCTCCTCCTGCAAATCCTGTAATTGCTTTTCCAGTAACTGATGAACTTGTTTGGCTTATGCTTCCATCCTCAATAAAAACTTCAGCAGAAATACTCCCTAAATAATTAGAGCAACTTCTTTGCACTTCATCAAAAACTATCCTGCTTAAATCGCACATTTCTGGATTATCTCCATCTCTATCGCAAAGTTGGATATTCTCTCCGGTTCCAATGAAATCAATTGAAAGAGGATAAAAACCTAAATCAGCACGATTAATTCCAGAGCCATCTATAATCTCAAAATTCCCCAAATCCTTAAAATATTGCGCATCAATTCCATGGCTCTCCAAAATAGAAAAGTAATCCCCGCAAGAATAAGCCTCTATTTTATAATTTCCGTCATCCAAACTAAGCACATATCTATCTGAAATTGAAGCATCTAAAGCAATATCGTCTATTAAAACATCTTCTTTAAATATCTTAAAGCGATAAAACCCCAAACTACTAAATTGATTAGAAAAAGTTACAACAGATTTTGCAAAATGAGATGTTATGGCACTTAACTGATTGTATTTATAACTTCCACTTGCCAAAAGTTTTTCACTAAAACTTCCATCATCAAGAATTTGTGATAAAACAACTGGTTTATTGAAGCTACTTCTAATAAAAATATTTGAGTTTGCACCAGCACTTTCAACCCCGACTTTTCTTAAAGTCACTTCATCCCACCCAAAATAATGTGTTTTGCCAAAACCTTTAAATAAAATTTTAACTTGCTGTCCGCTAACCAAACTCACTGGTTCTGTGCAATAGCTAAACCACTGATATTTACTCCACTGATAATTTTCTTGTCTAGGATTTGCTGTCCTGCAAGTATTTCCTAAACACATTATTCCTTGAGAATCTCCTCCAAGATTAATGCCTTGAGCGCATAGCTTATAATCCCCTCCTTGACCAGTTAAAATGTTAATTGTCTGCTCAAAATAAGGAGCTTGCTTAGCATTGGATTGATAAGGAAGAGCAACAAAATTGCTCCCACTTTTTGGATAAGCAGATATATACTTAGTAATTCTATATTTTGGAGTTACATAAGGGCCGGTATTAGTATAGGTGTCTTTAACAACATTCCATCCTGTTAAGCTGTCTAAACCAGAATTTATTATTCTTACTGGTTCAAGTGAGTTTGTTTCATAATAATAAGGTCCTTGAGTTAGCCAAACATCATGGTACCATATATCTTTAAGATGTATAAGGTATTCTACCTTGCCTTTTTCTCCATATGGAAAATAAAAAACGCAATTGTCATTTTGTGTTGAACTCGTGTAAGTATCATGGGTTTGTGAGAATATATTATTTTTGAAACAATCTCCAAAAGTGTACCAATTTGTTTCGCCATCAGGCATTTTTTGAACATAGAGCTCATAAAAATCCACAAAATAATTGTCGTCAGTATTAGGATCAAGATAAACCAAACCCGGACTATCATTAAAAACAGCATCAATATAATAACCTCTACCACCTTTTAGACTATATTTAGAATTAGCAAATAGATTATAATCACCTAATGGAACTTCTGTTCCTGAAGAATCAACAATTCTAAAAGATTGTATAAACGGGGGCGCAGTATCTTCAACCTTCTGCCACTTATAAACATCAAAAGTATCTCCTTGTACAGCCCCAAAGCCAAATGAAGTGGAAAATAAACGATCCCCATCATTACTATTCAAGGTTACTTCAATAGGGAATGATACTCCTTTCGATCTTCCGCTTGTAAATTTAATCATATATACTTTTAAAGTCAGTAAAGGATCTCCTACCCTTCCTTCTGGGATAATCTCTGGAACAATGTCTGTTTCAGTAGTAATTATCCCACCTGATTCATCAAATTCAATAGAAGTGAATTTAGCTCCTTCATATACTCTAACATGTGCCTCAAATTTGCTATTGTAAGGATATGAAGCGGGTTGTATTGGCGTTGGTTCTTCCACTTGCTGTAATTCATAAACATCAAATTTGTCATCTCCGCTTATGTAATAATCTCCAAAAACAGAAGCATCTCCAGCAACAGTCAAAGAATCATAATCAAAGCCATTAACAATTGCTTCATCAGCTCTGTCAATTATATACTCTTTATTATAAAGCCCAGGATCACTTGTCTGCGTGAATTTTATTTTGTATTTATTTGTTGCACATGCGCCGCTATCTCCGCATGAAATTAAGCCGGGAACTATGTCAGTAATTAACAGCACCTGCGGTTCTGGATGATAATAAGATGAATCATCTCCGGCTATAATTCTTCCATAACCAATATTAACATATTCTGTAGCTGTTTCCCCTCCTGCTCTTCCTGTTATTGTCTTTGTTATATCAAAAATCAAAACAGCAGAAAGAACAACAATAGTTAAAATCAAAACTCCAATTAGAATGCTCTCTAATCTTTCCTCTTTTTTATTCATGAATAAATTAAGATTTTCAGGTTTATAATTGTTTTTGTGGTTTATAATATGTTAGACAAATAGGGATTTCCCTATGTTAAAACCGAAACATTTATAAATAGATGTCACTAAGAAGTAGTATGAAAAATATAGTATCAAAATTGAAGGGCTGGAAACTTGCAGTAGTTGTAGCTGGAGGCTTGAGCTTGGCAGCAATTGCCGGAGGTTTTGGTTTAACATATCTTCCTGAAGTTCTTCCTGGCGAAAAACGCAAGATTGAAGCAACTATAAATAGTGCAGATGCTTATTTAAAAGCAAATCCAGATTTTTTGGAAAAGTATAAAACAGGAGAGACAAAAAAAGGCTATATTGAATTGCCAGATAGTTATATGGATACAGGACTTTTAGTATTAAGAGCAGAAGGAAAACTTACAAATAAAAACTTACGAACAGATGAATTTCCATACGCGCAAATTAGAGAAGCAAGAAAGTTTTTTGAAGGTTTAAAATTTTGGAAGTAATTATATCTAACAAACTATTCAAAATTAAGTGACAATCTGAATTTCTCTATAAGCCAAAGCCAATAGTTTTTTATTAATTTTAACATAGCTAAAAATGATGTTTAACTTAACCTGAAATATTATAATCTCGCACCTTATAACCAATTTATAGATAAAAGATAATTTGCTGGCAGTTTGATAATTATCATACAAAGAATTTTTTAATTATAAGCTTGCTATCTCTTGCTCTAAATAAAAAATAATCAAACACTAAAATTTCCCATAGGTTGGGACATTGCAAGGCAATGCACCACTTTTAATGTAACTACTATCAAAATTGCAGTATTTATCATAACGTCTAGTTTGAACATAACCACAGTCATATGGCACCTTCCCTTCTGGGAGTAAAAATGTTCCATCCTTTCCCCCTACCTCAAAATCTGTAATAAGCTCTGCCCTTTCTGTTAATATATTAGGAATAACCACGCCTTCTTCTATATTTTGTGAGTCTTGACTGTCTTTAGCTGGGTTACACATACGAATAATTGTTGGAAAAACCATCCCATAATCAAGAAAATCATCTGATATCAACTCATTACCATCGTATCCTGACTCTGTACGTATAACTTCCCTGTCAAAATACGTACGCTTAGATGGCATGCAACTATCCCCAATATCTACTTGTTCGTTTACTCCTACAATAGCCTTTTCTGGAAGACGTATATAATCAAGAGTTTCCAAATATACTATATATTTGTCGTTTTCATAGTCTCTTTGATACCAACAATTATCAATGCAATTTGGTTTCTTAATAAACTCGCTTTTTAAATCATGGTTTTTAAATCCATCAAAATAAACAGCTTGCATGCATGCTGGTTCAAACCAAGGCAACCACACTATCTTCTTAGTTCTTTTTACACTCATTTCATTAAAGTCATCATAAAAATCAAGGGTAATAATTCTGCCTCCTTCAATAGACGCAGATGTACCCTTACCAAACAATTTGTCTATAGCCAATTCAATAAAATTGCCTTCAGGTGGTAATTCACTACCAAAGATTAAAGCAGCAAGCTCATATGAAGGATTAAGTTTAGCTTCAAACCCTGGAAAATCTACCTTATTTTTTGTGTCTTTCTGATAGGAGGTATAAGCTGTTCCTGGAACATTTGCATTACACTCATCTATTCTTTCTGTTTCTTCATAACCGAGATAAACACAAGTTTGCTTAAAATTAACAACAGTAGTAGGAAGAATATCCAACTTTTCCCATTTATGGTCTGTATAACGAGAGGTATATTCGTGGGGTTTTTCTCCCCCGCAATCAAGTTGACTCTTTTTTATTTTAGGCCCTGTTTCTTCAGATTGAATAATTTGACAGCTGTATAAAGCCAAAATAGTTCCTATTGGATGTGCTAAATCACCACCAGCCATACCAGTTATTGTTTTTCCTGTAATACTCGTTTCCCCTTGTTTTGCAACTGAAAATTCATGCTCATAAAATTCTACATCTTCAAAAGCTCTTGCAAAAATAAGTTCACCTTTATTATTAAAAGAATGCCATCCATCTTCCAAGGGAAGAAATCCTGCTTCTGGAATTAAACCGCGAAAGAAATCATTTGCAGTAAATAGAATATCTATATTTTCAGAATCCCTAATCTCTATCTCAACTCCATTTTCTCCGTCATTAATTGGTTTTCCATCGAAATAAACTTGTATATCTTCATCAAAGTTTTGCCCGTGAATTGTAAAAGGAAATTGGCTATTTCGTGGGATAAACCCAATCTTACTTGGCGAGACAGCTAAAGTTTTTCCTTCAGGAACAATAAGCTGTGGTGTTCCATCTCCGACAACTATTTTTCTTGAGTAAAACAAATCTATAACCTGGATATCATTTTTTTCAATTACAACATTTTTAGCTTTTTGATTAATATAGTTAGTGTCAATTATTCCTCCTTCTTTTCCTACAGAAATGCTGTAAGTTCCTTCAGGTAAAGTAAAAGACGTTGTTCCGGTATTCAAATCTGTTAAAGCTTCGTAGCTAAAAGATGTTCCATCTGTCTTTATTCCTCTAACAAAAACCATATCGCTTAAAGCCACTAAACTTCCATCTGCCTCTTTTCCTTTTATAAAGACTATAAGCTCTCCATTTGGAGGCGGAGTTAAAGTTAAATCATCCCAGCCAAAATAATGTGTTTTGCCATATCCTTCAAATCTTATTTTAACTTGCTGCCCTGCAATTAAATCAGCTTCAACACAATACTGCTGCTCCCATTTTCCTACTGCTCCTCCAACCCCAGCAGAAGCAGTGCAAGAACTACCTAAACACATTTTACCTTTAGAATTTCCACCTAAATTAACTCCCCATGCGCATAATTCATAAGTTCCTGCTTGGCTAGAAGGAATTGTAATTGTCTGCTCAAAATAAGGAGCTTGCTTAGCATTAGATTGATAAGGAAGAAGAACAAAATTAGTTCCAGCCTTGGGATAAACATAAATATATCCATTAGGAGTATAAATCCTGGATTTTGGGGTTACATAAGGACCTGTATTTGTATAAGAATCTTTAACAACATTCCATCCTGTTAAGCTGTCTAAACCAGGATTTATTATATTTGGCTCAGACACCATCTCATAATAATATGGGCCAGAAGAAGCCAGATTATTTGATGTATCTTTAAGATTTACAGCAAATTTTATTTGGCCTGTTTCTCCAGCAGGAAGAGTAAAAGCACATCCCTTGTCTTGTGTTGAACTTGTGTAAGTGTCAATTGTTTGTGAGTTTAAATTGATTTTATTACAACTTCCAATTGATGTCCAAGTTACTCCATTATCCAAACTCTTTTGGATAGAAATAGAATAAGCACTTAAAGCAACATTATCACTGAATACAGCGTCTACATAATAATTTCCTCCTGCCATTGTATATTTATTATTGACTAATGGAACCTGGGTGCCTGAATAATCAACGATTTTAAATGAAGTTAAGCTTGGAGGAATTGTATCTGTTTCAATTGTTTTAAATTCATAAACATCAAAACCCTCTCCCATATTAATTGTTTTTCCCCAGTCTTCTTGATTAACTTCTAAAAAAAGCAAGTCTCCTCCGGCTTCATCGCTTTGCAAAACCCATATAACATTGAATCTCCTGCCACCAACTTCCCCCCCATAAAATTCAATTTGGTATTTGCCTGCTGGCAATGGCACGACTTCAAGAAGCGGCGCATTTATTGGAATTAAATTTCCAACAACCCCTGGGTTAATTGGCATTGGGTCTAATAAAAGGCATCCTTCCTTGCAATATCCACTAACACTTCCGCTTCCAATAATAACATATTCATAAGTGGCTTTCCCTGTTATTGTCTTTGTTATATCCATCAGTAAAACAGCAGAGATAACAACAATAGCTAAAACCAAAACTCCAATCAGAATATTCTCTAACCTTTCCTCTTTTTTGTTCATGAATAAATTAATACTTTTAGGTTTATAATTGTTTTTGCAATCAAAAAATTCATCTTTTTTTACCAACACTTTTAAGTGTGAGTTTGGTTGGAATTTTAGGATGCTCAGAAATGTCCCCAATATTCCAAAGAATGTGGTTTTCGCAATGCATTTATGACATAAGAGGCATATTTACTCTACAATTTTATACCAAAGAAGAAGAAATGCTGTACTTTAAAATTAAAATTCTTATAAGTAGTAGAAAAACCTTATTGCCTGCAAAAATACTTTAACAACTCAATTTATCAATTTTCAAATGTTCAGTTATCTTTATAAATGATTTTTATATTTGATATCTATGCCCCTGTAGTATAGAGGCCAAGTATGCGGCCCTTTCACGGCCGAGACCCGGGTTCAAATCCCGGCGGGGGCATTTGTGTGTAAAATATGCTATGCACCATTGGAGCATAAACAAAATAAATTTCGAATCGTGGGTGGGGCAGTGAATTGTGGAAAGTTCAAATCCCCAACGAAGAAACGAAAAGTAAAACTTTATTAATTCCAAACATCTTTCTTGTATATGATAAAAACAAAAATAAGAAAGTTAAACAGCAAGAGAAAGAAAAAACCAAACTTTCGCCCTTTAGGGAGAAAAAGGATTTATGTAGGCAAACATAAAAATAAATCAACTGGTAAAAAGTTAAAATTATAATATGAATAACAAAGAACTTTATCATTATGGAAGAAGAGCCAGGCAAAAACAAAAGTCTGGTTATTTTGCAGTAGTTTTTTATGGTTTTATTGGGATTATGATATTATTAATAGGTTTAAACTCTGCTGAAACCGTGAATGGAAAAATTATAGTGGGAGTTGTTGGAGGAGTTTTTTTAGTTCTAGCAGGATACTCTATGAAGGCCTTACTAAATGCAGATGCAGAAAGACATGATTATAAAATGAGGTCTGGAACGATAATCTATGGAGAAGAAGATTAACACATACCGAAAAAAACAGAGGAAAATAGGGGAAAAGCTTGAATAATAATTCAATGCACAACCCCTCCTGGGGCATCGAATATAAATCCATGCCCAACATGGGATTTGAATAAAATCAGGGAAATTTCCACCCCAGGCAGGGGCATTTCTCAATTAATTTTATATATATGCCTTATCTTACTCAATCATGAAAAAGAGGGTTTTGTTTTTTGTCCTTATTGCAATAGCAATTATCTTCCTGCTCATAGAAGGGTATTTTTTATTTTTCAATGAAAATGAGGATGGTTTTGCTGGTATTATAAAGGACATTGTTGATAGAATACAAAATGATAAATCAGATTCAGCTTCACAACAAACTTATTCTGGGGGGAGTTCTAGTGAAGATTCAGCAGGTACTAAAGGAAACCAACCAACTCAAGAACAACCTACTACACCTGGTTGTACATTACAACAGATAGCATATGCAATAGGAAATTTGGTTAAAAATCAAACATGCAATGCTTATCAAAATGAAAGATGCGTTGATAAAACAATAAAATGCACAGCAGATGTAATTAATTTGGATTACGATGTTTCAGGCATATTCGAAGTTAAATTTTTATTTTTAGATCAGGAAAAAACAATGGAGGATGCATTTGACAGCACATCTTCAAGCCAAACTTTGCAACCGCGAGAAGAAAAAGTTTTTTACAGCCAAACGCAAATAACAGACCCAGAACTTGCAGCAAAAGATACTGCATGCTTTTACCAAACAATGAATGTTCCAAAAAAAGAAATTTGTTGATTTTTGATTAATATTATAAATTTGAACTGCAAAACCAGTCTATAATAATTTGTTTAACATTTAAAAGGTCAAAATAACCTGTTAACATCTCTACACCAACAATTAGCTTCAAATAGCTAACTAACCATAAAAATTAATAAACAAACTATTTAAAACTCCCTATATTAAGTTATAACATGAGAGTCCGCTACAGTTTTTCATCACGCCACACAGGAAGATTAAAAAACATAAAAAAACAAAGAGAAAAATTCCCAAACTTGCTAAGGAAAGTTATTGAATTCTCAGACATAATCTTAGAGATTCTTGACGCAAGGTTTATAGATGAAACAAGAAACTTGGTAATAGAAGAAGCAATAAAAGAAAGAGATAAAATAATAATCTATATTTTTAATAAAATTGATTTAATAGACAAAGAAAAGATATCAAAAGAGAAATTACACAATCTTTTACCTTATGCCTTTATTTCATGCCAAGAACATCGTGGAGGCAAATACCTCAGAAACAAAATAAAAGCAGAAGCTAAAAAAATTAACAAAGAGAAAGTGATAGTTGGGGTAATTGGTTATCCAAATACAGGAAAGAGTTCTGTGATAAACTTATTAATTGGCAAAAGCTCCGCAAAAACAGGAAAAGAAGCTGGATTCACTAAAGGAATCCAAAAACTTAAACTAACTGAAAATATAATACTCTTAGACTCGCCTGGAGTAATCCCCACCGCAAAATATTCTTCCAAGGAAATTGGGGCAATTGCCGAACACGCTAAAGTTGGCGCAAGAACTTATGATAGAGTTAAAGATGCAGAAATGATAGTTGCGAGATTATTCAGAGTATACACAAAAGCTTTTCAAGATTTTTACAAACTAAAAAAAGATAATGTTGAAGAGTTAATTGAACAATTAGGAAGGCAAAAAAACATTTTAAAAAAAGGCAATGAAGTTGACGCAGACAAAACCTCGCGAGTTATTCTAAAAGACTGGCAGGAAGGAAAAATCAGCCCTTTTTGATTATATCTTAAAAAATTTAATTCTATGTAGTTGAGCACCTGAATATTTTTAAATTGTTTTCTTTTTTCATCAATATGGCTGGCATGAAAATCGGTATTATTGAAGAAAGTGGAATAGAAAACCAGCAAATACTTCAAGATTTTCAGGAAAAGCAGGTTGAAACTCCTTTTGGTAAACCATCTTCTCCTTTAATAATAGGAAAAATTAAAGGAATTGATGTTGTAATTCTCTCTCGTCACGGAAGAAAACATGAATTTCCACCAACACAAATTAATAACAAAGCAAATATTTATGCATTAAAGCAAGAAAAATGCAAATTTATAATCTCAACAACAGCTGTCGGGTCATTAAAAGAAGGCATAAAAGTAGGGGATTTCAGTATACCTGATCAATTCATAGATTTTACAAAAAAAAGAGATGTAACTTTTTTTGACAAATTTGAATTTGGCCCGATACATACACCAATGGCAAAGCCATTTAATGATAAATTAAGAAAAAAACTTATAAATGCATGCAGAAAATTAAATCTCCCGCACCATGAAAAAGCCACGGTTGTCACAATTGAAGGCCCGCGCTTTTCAACAATTGCCGAATCAAATATGTTCCGCTTACTTGGAGCAGACATAATAGATATGTCAATTGCACCAGAATGCATTCTTGCAAATGAAGCAGAGATACCTTATGCAACAATAGCAATATCCACTTATTATGACTGCTGGCGAAAAGATGAAGAGCCTGTAACTTGGAACGATATTTTAAAAATATTTAACGAAAATATTGGAAAAGTTAAAGAAGTTTTGATTAAGGTGGTGGAATCATTTTCAATTGAGCAAGAATATTTGCAGATAAAAAACAAGATAAGAACGATTCCAAATTGGCCAAAACAAGGAGTGATGTTCAGGGATTTGACAACTTTATTCAAAGACAAAGAAGGAATGAAAAAAATTATTGAAATTTTACACATTAGATATAAAGATAAAAACATTGACATTGTTGCGGGTGTTGAAGCTCGCGGATTTATTATCGGCGGAAGCTTAGCAGAGAAATTAAGCTGTGGATTTGTCCCAATAAGAAAAAAAGGATTACTCCCGGCAGAAACAATTTCAGCAGAATATTCATTAGAATATGGAACAGGCATAGCTGAAATTCATAAAGACGCAATTCAGCCAGGACAAAATGTTCTAATTGTAGATGATTTAATTGCAACTTCTGGCACTATGTGTGCAGCTTGCGATTTAGTCAGTAAGTTGAAAGGTGAAATTGTGGAGTGTGCTTCAATAGTGGAACTGGATGAATTGGGTGGAAGAAATAAATTAGAAGATAAAGGACATAAATTATTCAGCATAGTCAATTTCAGAGAAGATGAGTCATAGGTAGAAAAAAATAATATTTTATAGAGGTTTAATTTTATAAACTTCTTTTTCTTTATTATTTTATGGAAGAACGCAAATCACAAAAGCAAGTTTGGGACAATATTGCTCCAGACTGGTATAAATTCAAGATATTTCAGTCTCCAATTACAACAAAATTCTTGCACAGACAAAAAGGTAATATTCTTGATTTTGGAAGCGGAGCAGGAAGGTATTTAATAAAAATAAAAAACGCTAAATTGTGGCTTGTTGATTTTTCAGAAGAGATGATTAAACTTGCAAAAAAAAGAGCAAAACAAAAAGGAATTAAAGCAGAATTTGCTGTTGCAGAAATTACAAAACTGCCACATAAAAATAATTTCTTCAACGCTGCAATCGCAATAGCTTCATTTCACTGCTTAAACAAGAAACAGCATAAAAAAGCAGCAAAAGAACTTTACCACATATTAAAACCAGGTGCAAAAGTTCAAATTGCAGTATGGAACAAAGACTCACCACGCTTCAAAAATGCGCCAAAAGAAAAATATGTTAGCTGGCGTGATAAAGGAAAGAGATATTACTATTTGTTTACAGAAAAAGAAATTTACAATTTGTTTGAAAAAGCTGGGTTTAAAATAATAAAAAAATACAATGAAGGCAAAAAGGCGGTTAATATAATTTTTGTTGCACAGAAACCCAGAAAAAGCCAAAGAACAAAGGTTAATAGTAGAATTATTACTAATAAAAAACTTAACCAGTAGTTAATTGTATAACACGCTAAATATAACTCTTATGCATAAGATAACGAATAAATATCAAATAATGGGCTTAATAATTTATTGGCTTCCACTACATCTAATTACTTCCCAATATTAATAAACCCTAACTCTTCCTCATCATATCAAAAAAGCTTTTTTTCTCAAACGCAATTATCTTTTTAGATTCATCATCTATCTGGGCTTTGATTAACCCAAGATTTGAGATAAAAACAGTGCAAAAATAAATGTTTTTCCCGTCGGCATTTTGCAGAACCACAATAATCTTTTGAAGCTGGTTCTTAATGCTTTGAAAAGCCATTTCATTTAAAATCAAGCCCTCGATTTCCTTAAAACTCAGGTTAAATGAAAATTTAAGCTTGCTTGGTTCTTTTTGTTCAGCAGATTCAATTATGTCAGCAGGAACAAGTTTTATTCCCTGCTCAAGCTGAAAAGCAAACATTTTTTTCTGAGACGGAACATAATAATCAAAATGATACTGGTTCCCTTTACCATTAGCTTCAAAATCAAGAATAAAAAATATTGAGCAAAGAAAAGCATCTGGATAATTTTTTATAAAAGATTCATATTCGCTTGAGCCATGCAGTTTTTCAAAAAAAAATTGTGGGTTCATTTTTTTATCAGAAGAGCAATATTTATAAAACTAATGATTATGCTAAGCTCAATAAACATAAATAGATATTAACGATGAAAAATAAAATAAAAAGAATTACTGCATACCACTATTCAAATTCAAAGGCATATAAATCTATGCGGGATAAAGAAATTTATGGAAAACCTGGGCTGATTCCGATAAGAAGATTCATAAGATTTGGGCGCGGGAATAATATCACAAGCAAAGCCCACGATGGAGTAATTGAGGGTTTATTAGAACCAGAACCAAAATCTTGGTTAGAAAATCCAAAATTTCCGCACCTTTGGAATTATCTTATGCATGATATATGCAGAGAGAACGAAGTAATTTTATTAAGCTTTGAATTAACATCAAAAGATGACGCATATATAGTTGAAAGAGCTCATATTGAAAGAGAATTATATCGTGAATCAGCAGGCAATGGTAAATCAACAAAAAAATCCATGAATTTAGCCTGTAAAAAGTATTGGGAATCAAGAGTTCCTGCATTGGAGTATGATAAGGAGTACCAATTACCCCAGTTAGCTATCTGGACATCAATTGAATTTGAAAGGCTTAGAGTAGAATGGATAAAACCGCATGACGAAGTTTGGAGAAGGGTTCTTAAAAATAATTGGTAATAACAAAAGCAGGTTATCCTCTCGTTTTATTTGGTTGTTTTTTTAATGTCTCACTAATTTTTTTAAATATCAATAAAGCCAACCCCTCTGCTCCTCCTTCTTTTTCATAAGTAATCTCAAAACTTATCACGCTAGGCGTGTTCTCTGGTCTGAAATACTCAACTTTATAGTTAGCAATAACCTTATCCTCCATAAGAACCTCTGTTTTATTGACTATATGAGCATAGCCAATTAGCTTTCCATTAATTCTTGTCTCTAAAGACATCATTTTTTATTAAAAGTGTAAGCCTTTATAAGATTAATTAAAATTGATAATACAATAGAACGTCTAACCATAACAAGACATTAATTAGTATACTAAACCAATTTTACAGTTATTAACTAAATTAAATTAGAAACTGCAATAAACTATTTTGTTAAGATATTAATCAGAGTTTATGACTACAAAGGTGATGATTATTCTCTCTGCTCTATCTCCTGTTTCAGACTTTTAGAAAACCCGGCAAGAGAAAGTGATTTAATCTGCTTGCTCCCCCTCTCTCTTACAGCTAAAGTTCTGTCTTTTTCTTCTTTATCTCCAATAACAATTATATGGGGGATTCTCATTAACTCAGCATCTCTAATTTTTTCATTAACTGTTGTCTGCCTAAAATCAGAATCTATTCTTAAACCAGGAACTGCCTGCTCTAAATCGCTGACAACCTTCTTAGTTGCTTCGCTATTTCTGTCAGTAAAATTAATTATTCTGACTTGAATAGGAGCAAGCCAAACAGGAAGTCTGCCATTAGTATGTTCCAAAAGTACACCAATAAATCTTTCCAAACTGCCAAAAATCGCTCTATGAATCATCACAGGCATTTTCTTTTTGTTATCTTCATTAGTGTATTCTAAATCAAACCTCTCTGGCATTGAAAAATCTAACTGAATTGTCCCAAGCTGCCAGGTTCTGCCAAGGCTGTCTTCAGTATGGAAATCAATCTTAGGCCCATAAAAAGCTCCGTCGCCTTTGTTTAACTTATAATTAATCTTATTTTTTTTCAAAACACTTTCAAGAGATTTTTCAGCTTTATCCCACATCTTATCACTCCCGATTCTTTTTTCTGGGCGTGTTGAAAACTCAAGATGAAAAGGAAACTTAAATTTATCATAAACCTTCTCCATTAATTTAATAATCTTCAAGATTTCATCTTCTAACTGCGCCTCTGTGCAAAATATATGAGCATCATCTTGTGTGAATTCAGTTACCCTAAATAAGCCTGCCAATACCCCGGATAATTCTTGCCTATGGACAACTCCAAATTCTGCAAATCTTAATGGCAAATCTTTGTAAGATTTTGGCTTTTCCTTAAAAATTAACAACCCCCCAGGGCAATTCATTGGCTTTGTTGCAAAAGTTCTTTTTTCATATTCACTTAGAAAGATATTTTCCCTGTATTTCTCCCAGTGCCCAGAAACTTTCCATAATTTAACATCAAGAACTTCTGGTGTTCTAATTTCTGCATATCCTTGTTTTTTAATTTCTTCTCTGATAAACTTTATTAATTCATTATAAATAATTAATCCATTATTATGCCAAAAAGGCATGCCAGGAGCAACATCATTAAAGCTGAATAAATCCATTTGCTGCCCGATAATCCTGTGGTCATTTTCTTTTAGTTTTCTTCTGTCTAATTTAGACTTAGTGATTTCCTTAAGCAAAGTGTTATAGTCAATTTTTTCTTCTTCCTTAATTCTTCCCTTACTACTACCTTCAACTTTTATTTCCCTGCTTAATTCACTTAAAGGATGCCCTTTAACTTTAATTTCAAATTCTTTATAATAGCCAAAAGGTGCCTGAATAACTTTAAAACTCTTTTTAAGAATTTTCGCAGCTCCATCAAGAACCTTTAATGCAATTTCTGGATTTGCAAGATTGCTCGAAAGATGAGCATAAGGATATAAAACAATATTTTTCACCTGCACCTGTTTTGCAATATCTTTAACATTCCACACAAACTTTTCAACTATCTCCTTAATCTTCTCATCACCTTTTTCAACAGCAGTTAGAACCATCAAAGCTTCTTTTACTAACTTGCCTGCTTTATCTTTAAGCTTTAACTCATCTACGCTTTTCAGGGCTTTTTTTAATGGCTTAAACTTGACATAATCAGAGTGCAAGGCAAGGATTTTCATGATTTTAAGAAAGAAACCATGTTTATAAAATTATTTAGATGCGAGTATTCAACCTCAATAAAGTTAAGAACCACAGGTTTAACTTCAAATAGCAAAGGTACCAACATGCTTTCTAATTTTAATGATAAAGAATCATTAGCCATTGATTTACTTTTAATTTATAACCACCTTAGCGTATTTATTAGCTGTCAATAATTATAAACACAAACTTTACATTTTTAACAGGGTTTTAGCAAAACTAACTAAAACCAACTTCTAAAAATATTAAAAAATAATAAAAATAAAAAATAAATTAAGCTCCTACATTTCCAGAAACTCTTCCTGTTGATGTCTGATCAAATTCTCCTCCAGCTCTCTTGTATGTTACTGTTATATCCCCGCTAAACTTAGCCCCACTTAATAATAAAGGTGTACATGCAACAGTTAGCTGTGGTTTTGCACCATCATTAACTGCCTGATTTGGAGTAGCTGTTCCGCAATTAGTTACTGCAATACTTGAAACTGTTATTTGCTCTCCAGCACCATTTCTTAATGCAAGAGTAATTCCACCAGCTGCTGAAACTTGGCAATCACCAGGCGATAATCCCAATGGACTATTAATTGTGCACACTTCTGGAACCAACTTACTCGGGCTAAACACTCCAAAATATGCTAATACGCCAATAACTATGATTGCTGCAAGTATCGCCCAGCCATAAGTCATCAAGAACTCCATAGCTGCCTGTCCTCTTCTTTCCATAATCTTAACCTCCTTTTTATGTTATATATTCGGAAAACAGGTATTTAAATGTTTTCTCAATCAAAAACATTTAAGTTGATACTGCTCACTAATACTAAAATTATCTATTTTTAGTTTATAATCTTGCCAGCAACCATTTTATTATATTAATATGTGCATTAGAATTAGCAATCTAGGTAGTCATAAAATTTGTTAATTAAATTAGATATCTTAATTTACTAGCAATAAATATTCACCCACAAGTTGCATTGTATTTAATCAAATGGGTATCATCAATTCTGAACCATGAAGGCATGCCTGCAACATAGCAGTTATTTGGGTTTAATGAAGAAAAATAAATATGATCAATTTTAGATTTATCATAAACAGGCAAACCCTGAGTTGAAAGCTTGTTCGAGTTTACAAAACTTTCTATTCCATTCTCATCTGCAGTTAAATCTCCCTGCAGTCTTTTTAAAAAACTGGGAGCATCTGAATTGAATGAATAATAATCGCTATTAACATGGTCCAAAAGATTAGCAGAATTACCCTCCACAACATATTGCCCTTCATGAGGTGTCTGAATTATTTTTTTAGAAATTAATGCAATTGTATTTACTGTATAAACCGGATCTTCAAATTTCGAAACAGGAATATAAGCTGAAATTTGCTGTTGCTTTTCCCATTTTGCAAGCTTAGATTTATCACTCATAACAAAATCAGCAAACAAAGTCATTTTTACATGCCAGGGATCAACTTGGCTTATAGTTATAGAAGGATTTGACATTACAATATCAACATTAATCTTTTTAGCTTTGTCTTTTATGCTAGCAATTAAGTCATTATAAGTTGCTCCAAGCATAATATCAGCAGACTGCCCAGCAACTGTTCCCTGAAAAAAAGCTTCATTAAAAAATGTATCTACATTAGTAATATACTCCCCATTTTTTGTTATTTCATCTTCTGCTAAAAATATTATCCTAAAACCAGAAATATAAATCTGCCTTTGAAGGTTTAGCTCAATAGAATTAAGAAAGCCTTCCATTGTTGAAATCCTTGTTTTAACACTATGCCTTTGCTCTGCAACAGAATAAATGCTAAAGGAAACAAACACCAAGCCAATAAGAGCTATTGCTATTAAAGTAAAAACCTGCGCTTTTTTGTTGCTTATTTTTGCTGGCATTTTTTATATTCGCACTTAGAGCAGAGTAGTATAATCCCTGCTAATTTTAACCCAACACACTTGCATTAAGTCACCTCCAGCTTTTATGATTAACAACCTCTTGCTATTTAACTTGATAATACAACTAACACATTTATCATTAACAATTTTTCACTATTTAATCTGTTAACATAGCTGGCATATTTTTTACAATTAACAATTTTTTCCATCCAAATCACCTCCAAACCCTAGCCTGCACTTCTGTATCCCATGTAAAAGGGATGCCCTGGATTTCATTAGTGCTTAATGCCAAATCTTGCTCTGAAAATTTAGTTTCAACTTTTCTGTTTAAATTTAAGTCAAGAGATTGCAAAAGACGATAAACAGCAATGTCAATCGCATCATTGCTTTTATAAGCTAGATTATCAAAAGTGTAATAGCATTCTTCTGAGCCTGCGTAATCTTGAGGAACGCTAATTGATTCTATCCCCCCTCCTTCAAATTCTATATGCCAGATGCATCCTTTTGCACTTGCAACTATTGTTGAATAAGATGAGATATCCTTAATAAATGTATAAACTATTTTATTATAACGGGAACCCCCTGAAAAATTAGCAGGAGATAATCCTGTTGAAATCTTAAGAGTATTATTGCCTTTTGCAACTTTTTCAGGGGGGACATTTACAATATAAGGATCCCCTAAGCTAGTATATGCCAAGCCATAATCTTCTAAATTGTAAAATTCATCCCATACACCTAAAACATCATTATAGATACTTGCTCTGTCAGTCCACTTAGAGCCAGAATAAGAGATAATCCCTAAGTCATAAACCTCAACATTATCAGGCACTTCTAATTTGCCTTCAGAAATTTCATTGCCAAATTCAGGAGTTTCTGCACTAATAATTAACCCATAAGAAATTTGCCTGTCAAAATTTAGCTGAATATAAGAATCAGGAAAAAGCTGGGAATCTATTCCCTGCGCAACAACTGTCTGCTCAACATATGAAGCATTAATTATATCTCCTGCTATCTTTCTGTATATATCAACAAGCTCTTCAACACTGCTATAATAATAATTTCCATTGCTGCAAGAAGCCATTGCCTGCATTGTAGGCTCATCTACTTGATCTCCAAACCCGACAGTATAAACTCTCACCCCATAATTATCATACGCATTGCATGCAGCCTGTATAGCGTCTTCAGTTGCACTGCCAGTAGCTTGTTCAGGACATTTAACATTTGCCCTGCCGTCGCTCATTACAACCATCGCTTTAAATTTTGTTGCATCAGATTCAGCTTGTATTTTCTCAGCTGCTTTATTAACCCCGCAACAAATGCAGGTTCCTCCTCCAGGTTTCCATGAATCAATTTCCTGATTAAGCGATGAAATATCTGTTGACAAACCATGATAATCTTCTTCTTTGGCTAATGACTCATAACCAACTAAACCAGCGCGGTTGTCAGAATAATTTAGAATAATCTCAATAAAGGCTCTATTCGCATCTCTTGCCAAATCTATAAGCTTGATTGGATTAATACTGCAATTTAAAGCACACTCATCCATGCTCCCGCTCAAATCAGTAACTGAAAAAACATCAGAAGCAATTGTTTGATTAATTAAATAAGTTGCATTAAATAATCCAAGCCTTAGAGGAATTGTCTTCCCCTCTAATTGAGAATAATCAAGCAAGCCTGCAAGCTGTGAATTGCTTAAGCTTATTATGCTATCTACTCCGCCGGTATTTCCCTGAAAAACTATTTGATTGCCAATTGTTAAAAATAAATCATGCTGGCTCCTTAAATGCAAAAAAATATCTATTGTGTTTAATGTACTTGGAACATAAAAGCTGTCATAAATGTTAATTAGACCTTTAATGCCAGGGAAATATTTTTTTGTGCTTGAGATAAATTCAGCTGACTGCTCGTGGGAAGTTCTGATAAATCCCCCTGCAATATACAAGTTTCCATTAGATTTAAAATCAATATAATTTATTCCAGAGTTAAACTTGCTAAGATGAGAAGACAAATCAATCTTGTATGGAACAGATGCAGATGGAATATAATGTCCAACAAATTGCTCATTAATGTACAAATCAAATTCTCCAGAAAAAACTCCTTCAATTTTTGCCCCAGTTATTTTATCATTGAATTTAACAGTTATATTCCCATCGCCAACATAACCGCCGAAATAAAAATAATCCACTTTATTAGATGCAGAAAGAAAAGCTCGTGAGGAATAACCCCTAACACTCTCTCCTGCCTGAATTCCGCTGATTATCTGGCGCGCAGTCCATATATCTCTTGCATCGCTAATGGGAATTCCATTTTCATAGATAGGGATACCACTGAAATATACCCCCAGATTGTTTTCTGGCTCTAATTGAGATAAGACTGCATTAGTCATTAGTTCTGCTTTTATATCGCCGACAGCATAAAACTCGCCAATCTGCTCAAGGACAGATTGATTAAGATCCACAATTTCACCTGTTGAAACAAGATTCTGGACATAAGGGTTGTCAATTTCCCCAACTTTCAAAGATGATAAAACATTCAGCAAATCTTCTTGCAAATTCATCTGCGGAGCTTTAATTATAACCGAAGGCTTGATAACCAGCACAACTCCAAGAATTACAATTAGGGCTATCAGAGCATCTAAACTGTAAAAATACGCTTTGTGGTTTTTCATTTTATATGGATTATTTTTGATTGCAATTAATTCCTCCAAACATAAATCTGAAATTTAATTGGCTTGTTTTTATAAACACTGAAACGGCTTACCTTAATTGAATTTTTAACTGCTGTAGAATTCATCAGCCCTGCATATCCTACTAAAGTCCCATTAACTTCAAGATTTTGGAGAATAAAATAAAAATCGTCTTTAACTCCTAATCGCATTTTTTTTAATTTATAATCGCTGGCATAAAAATCATTTAACTTATCCTGGTTTATTTTGCCATTTGAAACAAGCCCTAATTCATCATCGCCAAGAAGAAGTTCAGCAGCAGTATTTCCCTGATAAAGCAAATCATCAAGTTGCTGTCCGCCTTGATTGACGTAATTAATTGCATAAACATACAAAATAATAACCCCTGCCATAAAGATTACAATTGCAACAACAACATCCAAACTCCAAGCCTGTGCTTTTTTGCTTCTGATTTTTAACACCATCTTTTTATATTTACACTCAAGGCCAGTAATACAATACCGCTAACTTTAACTCAACACACTCGCATTAGTTTAACCTCACACTTCTATTGTCAAGATATCACCCACTGAAGTAGGTGGCGTGTTTGGTATCTTGAGCACACTCAAGATTTGCATTTACTTTCTCACAAACTAAAGTAGGAGGTTTACATAAAATGCAAATCTTGATGTATTAACAACCTCTTGCTATTTAACTTGCTAACATAATTAACATACTTACAATTAAAAGTCTTATCCATATTAACCATTCAAATAAACTACCCCGCCTTCTTTTTTTATTGTGTTTAATCCTTTCTGAATATTTCCATCAACAACAACCACTGAATAAGAAAGAGCAATTTTCTCTGCTTTAATATAAACACTATTATCAACAAGAGTTATTTCATAATCGTCGCCCAAGATTGTATTAGTAACATAAAATTCCCTGGAATATCCGTCACTTGCCTGAGCAGCAAGAGCTAATTCATTTTGCACTGAAAGCGCAATATTCTGCGCATAAACATTTTGCTTTTCCAATGTTTTTTCCTCGCTACTTGTTTGAATAGCCAGCATAAATGCCACAAAAAAGAACAAAACTGCCCCAAAAAGTATCATAAATTCAATCATTCCCTGGGATTTCTTTGGTTTAATTAATTGTTTTTTACTCCTAATTAGCTTAATAATAAAAATGCTATTTAGGTAACCAGACATTAACAGATTTATTAGTTTAATCATTATCCACCTCTTTAAATATGAATTCAAAAGAAAAGAATATATTTAAACCTCACCCTTAATGGATTATCTCAACATAATTTTCTCGTGCTTTTAAAGTAATTTTTTTCACACCTTCTGATGTAGAAATGCCTGTTGTAGTTTGCAAATCTACTCTGCTTGCATATTCCCTGACATTATCCCCGCTGGATGTAGAGATAACAATAAGGATATTATTAGAGTTTATCTGGATGCTTTTTATGCCATTTGGCAGATAAAGGCTTATTTGGGTTTCACTTGGCTCGCCGGCAAAAAAAACAGATTCAGCAGAATTAATAAGTTGATTAACAAAACTCTCAACTTGGTTAATCCTTATTTTATCTTGAGTCATGCTGGAATAAACATAAGAAATTGCAAATAATGACATAATTGCAAAAGTAATAAAACCCACAACAATTAGATATTCAATTCCTGCTTGCGAGCGTTTTGACTTTGCTAATTGTTCTTCACTTTTCATTAATCCAGAAGTCAAGATGGGAGTTCCTCTTTTTTTCATTTTTTTATTTTATTAAGATTTGTTTAGTAAAAGAGCATTAATAACAAAGTCATTTAATAAATAGCAATTGGAATATCCTTAAATTTAATTGCAGTTATAACTTTTACCCCCTTGCTAAAAATTTTATCCTGAATAACCTACCCCAAAGTTTATATAATAATTTCTCTATTTAAAATTGAAATAACTATATAAACATAACGAAATTTAAAAGAATAGAATGGTAAAGGCAAAAAGTTTGGCTGTAATAATGCTGTTTATGATAATATTTGGCGCAATAAATATATACCTATTCGCCAATAAAGAAGGGAAGTTATCATATACTACGATGTCAGGGCAGTTTATAAAAGAAATTCCAAAACTACCATACAATATGAACCTCTCTGTTATAGCATTTGTAACCCAATGGCTCATACTTATTATTGTTATAGTAATTTCATATTCAAAATTTTTAAAGCATAAAAAAGAAGAACACATTAGAGTGAGTTATGAGCAAGTAAAAGAGAGAACCGCAGGAAGATCTAAAACTGATTTGGATGTTTTGTATGATATATTAAAAGACAAGAAAGTATTAACTCTCAGCACAATTGCAAAAATATTCAAGATTCAAAAAGAAAAAGCATTAGAATGGGCGAAGATTTTAGAAAATTACGGACTCGGACAAATAGAATACCCTGCATTTTCTGAACCAGAAATCAGAATAACAGAAAAAGATGAAGAACATGAAAAAGAAAAAGAGGTTGAAGAAAAAACTGGAAAACCTGCTGAAAAAAAGACCAAGAAAACAGAAAGAAAGACCAAAGCGCATAGAAAAAAGAAAAGAAGATAAACCAAAGCCAAAATTTGAAAAGAAATCAGGGGTAATTGAATCATACCAGTTGAATGTTGATAAAGCAAAAGTAGATATTAATATAGAAAAAAAAGAAGGCGGAGTTTTTTACAATCTTTCTATTCCAGAAATTGATATCGGAACAGCTGCTTTGTTAGATGAAATAAGAAAAGAGCTTGTAGCTGTAACAAGCATAGCTGTAGGCGAGATAGTTGACCAAAAATCAGTTTTAAAAATAAAACAGAGATTTATGGAAGATGCTGGAAACTTGCTCAAAGAAAAAGTTCCAGATATGTCAAAAGAAACAGAGGATTTTTTAACGGGAATTTTAATGCAGGAAATGCTCGGCTTGGGAAAGATAGAATTCCTGATTAGTGACCCTGATTTAGAAGAGATTGTTATTATTTCAAGCAAAGAGCCTGTAAGAGCATACCACAAGAAATACGGATGGCTTATCACAAATATTAATATAAAAACAGAAGAAGAAATAAACAATTATTCTAATATAATTGCAAGGCGTATAGGACGCCAGATTAGCATTTTAACTCCTTTGCTGGACGCGCATGTTGTTACAGGAGACAGAGCAAATGCAGTATTATACCCAATAGCAACAAAAGGCAATACCATTACAATCAGAAAATTTGCAAGAGACCCTTGGACAATTATAGATTTAATAGATAATCAAACAGTAAGCTTGGATGTAGCTATTATTTTATGGCTTGCAATTGAATATGAAATGAATATCTTAATCAGCGGTGGGACAGCGTCGGGAAAAACAGTTTTTCTTAATGCTTGCATGCCATTTGTACCGCCAAACCATAGAATAATAAGCATGGAAGATACAAGGGAATTAATGTTGCCAGAATTTCTTTACTGGTGCCCGCTTGTAACACGCTCACCCAATCCAGAAGGGAAAGGAGAGGTTTCAATGCTTGATTTGCTTGTAAATTCTTTGCGTATGAGACCAGACAGAATTATCCTTGGAGAAATCAGAAGGCAAAGAGAAGCAGAAGTTTTATTTGAAGCAATGCATACCGGGCATTCAGTATATGCAACTGTCCACGCAGATACTGCAAATGAAACAATAAGAAGGCTGATTAATCCGCCAATAAATATCTCTCCGAGTATGCTTAATAATGTTAACTTAAATGTAGTAATGTTTAGAGACAGAAGAAGTGGCAAAAGAAGGGTTTACCAATTAGCAGAATTTCTTCCGGGAAAAGAGATTATAACAGCAAACATTCTTTATAGGTGGGTTCCTGAAAAAGATGAGATAGTCGCTCACAATGAAAGCATGGCTTTTTTTGATGAATTAAGCAGACACACAGGCATGTCACAAGCAGATATTAACAAGAATTTAGCCTATAAACAATCAATTTTAATCTGGTTGTTGAAAAATAAAGTAAGGAACCTTAATTCTATAGGTAAAGTAATGAACCTGTACTACACGAATCCAGAATTATTAGCATCTATGATCAAAAAAAATGAGATTGCAAAAGTGATTGTGAAAGAGGGACACAGCAGTAAAGAGGAAAAAGCGCAAAATGAAGCTTAAAATTATCCATTGTATAAGAAATAAAAATCATTTAACCTTATAAGATATGCATCTAACTATCCATATGGTTTATGTTAACCGGCATTTGGCGGTGCTATAGGCACATATCAAAAGTTAATAAAAAATGAAAATCAAAAAATTTTCAGTAATATAAATTTTTAAAAATTCATATAAAATGAAATTTGAAATCCCGTTTACTTTTTCAGGTTTAGAGGTTCTAAAGAGAAGAAGCAAATATTTTGTAAGGTTTGCAAGTAGCAAAAAAACAAGACTTGGCGATGACCTAGAAAATGCCGGGGTAAAAATAGATAAAAAATCTTATATGGCAGTTTGTTACAGGAACCTGTTGTTAAATCTCCTTGTATCTGCAGTTATTTTTACATCTGCGTTTGGTATCGCAAAGATGAGCAATTTTTATTATTATGGGCTTGGAATAGCTTTGTTAATTTCTGGATTTATTTTTTTTAATCAGTATAATTATCCCAAAATTTTTTCGCTTAATAAAACAAGAAATATTGAAAGAAATTTAATCCCGGTTATGCAGGACATACTTGTCCAGCTTAATTCAGGGGTTCCAATTTTTAGGATAATGGTGAATATCTCAAATTCCGAGTATGAAGAAGTTAGCTCAGAATTTAAAAAAATTGTGGCAGAAATCAATTCCGGAATTCCTCAGATAGAAGCAATTGAAAAATATGGAAAATTTAATACCTCTTTGTATTTCAGGAGGGTTTTATGGCAAATCAGCAACGGTATGAGAGCAGGAAGTGATATGAGCATTGTTATAAAAGAGGGAATAAAAAATTTAAGTGAAGAGCAAACAATCCAAATTCAAGCATACGGAAGCAAATTAAACCCTTTGATTATGTTTTACATGTTAATTGCGGTTATTTTGCCTGCCCTTGGAATCACTTTTTTAGTTATTTTATCCTCAATGCTTAGTGTGTCTGAAAGCATAGTAAAATTATTGTTTCTTGTTATATTCTTTTTTGTTGTTTTTGTCCAGATAATGTTCCTAGGCTTAATCAAATCAAGGAGGCCTAGTCTGCTATAAAATGAAAATTAAAAGTATGCCCAATCCTGCATTCTTCGACATATTCGGAGTTTTAACATTTGCTTTTTTAATATGGATTGGCTATACTAATCTCAATGGGATTAAACCATTAGGGGAGTTGATAGCTTTAATAATCCTAATCATTGGCGTTATCGGGTTAATTATTGATGCAATAAATGTCTATATGGCTTATATAAAATAAAAAATGAACACCTTAAAATTCTATCCAAAAAAAATCAGGGAAGAATATGAAAAAAATGTAAAAAACTCTGGATTAACCACCTCGCCTGAAAAATATAACAACAAAAGCCTGTTAATCTCTTTTATTATTTCAGCTTTGTCTTCTGCTGCATTTTACTTCCTCAACATAAACATGCTTTATTCTTTAGGAATTTTTGTTTTTCTTGCTGCATTTTTTTATTTTAGGATTAGTTTAAAAGCAGGAGCAAGAATTAAAAAAATGGAGCAGGCTTTCCCAGATGTTATTTCATTAATGGCAAGCAATTTAAGGTCAGGCATTACAATTGACCGGGCATTTTTGCTTTCAGCGAGGCCGGAATTTACACCTTTAGATGAAGAAATTTTAAAGACAGGGAAAGATATAGCAACCGGAAAGGGCGTGGATATTGCATTAAAGAACATGAGCACAAGAATAGATTCTGAAAAAATATCCAAGATTATTTCACTAATAGTATCTGGATTAAAATCAGGAGGGAATATGTCAGACTTGCTTGAGCAAACTGCAAGCAACATGAAAGAAAAAGAGTTTATAGAAAAAAGAGCTGCTTCAAATATTCTTATGTATGTAATATTTATCTTCTTTGCAATCGGAATTGGCGCACCAGTATTGTTCGGTTTGAGCTCAATATTAGTTGAGATGGTGGTAAATCTCTCTGAAAAAATTCCTGAACCTGCTGAAACACAGGTGAATCTCCCGCTAACTTTCAGCCAGATATCGATTTCCCCGGAGTTTATCCTATATTTTGCAATTGTTTTTATAATTGTAACAGACTTAATTTCATGCTTGGTTATTGGACTCGTTAATAAAGGAGAGGGAAAAACAGGGTTAAAGTATTTTATCCCATTAGTCTTATTCAGCCTGCTGATATTTCTTATTATAAGAATTGTCCTATTAAAGTTTTTAGCAGGAGCTTTTTTGGCGATATAATCTATTTTTTCTAAAGATATGTTACAAACATAATAACATAAGTCAAATAAAAATTAATAATAAATCAGATTAATTTCAACAATGAATTAGCCTAATTGATAAGATTGATAATTAAATTACAGTTTAGATGATAGTGCCACAAATTAACTACCTGCTTAAACATGTTAAAAATTTCAAGTATCCTATAAAACCAATAGGAATGTTTAAAAATAAAAAAATCCTTGTGTGTTTGTTTGGATTCACCAAGAACAAAGTTCTTGGGTGCCATCAAGAATGTATGCATTCTTGAGGTTTGGATGATCCAAAATTAAAAACACAAATTTAAAAATATTATCAAATTATTTAGAATGTGTTTTTCAATTTATGGACATAATAATAAGATTATATAATTATGAAGAAAAAAAATAAAGAAAAAAAGAGGAAAAATATTGCAAAAAAGATGGTTCAAAGGTTAGCTAAGAAAAAAAAGAAAACTCAATTAATAAAAACCAAACCCGTAAAACTAAAAAAAGCACTGACAGAAAAACAAAAAAGAATCTCGCGGGTTCCAACAGGAATTCCAGGGTTTGATAAACTAATAAGCGGGGGATTTGATTATGGCTCAATAAACCTTGTTGTTGGAGGCTCTGGTTCTGGAAAAACAATATTTGCTATGCAGTTTCTTATAGAAGGAATAAAAAGAGGCGAGACAGTGTTATATATCACATTTGAAGAATCAAAACAGGAATTCTACGAAAATATGCTAAAGTTTGGGTGGGATTTGGAAAAACTAGAAAACAGCGGAAAGTTTATCTTTCTTGAATACTCCCCTGAAAAAGTAAAGATGATGTTAGATGAAGGCGGGGGTGCAGTTGAAAGCACTGTAATAAAACAAAAAGTCAAAAGAATGGTTATTGACAGCATAAGCAGTTTTTCTTTATTATTTGAAGCAGAGCAGGAAAAAAGGCATTCTATCCTAGCCTTGTTTGATATAATAAGGAAATGGGACAACACTGCACTGTTAACACTGGAGAAAGACCCTGTTGAAAGCAAAAAAGAAGATGAAACAGCTGTAGAGAATCATGCAGACAGCATAATTTTGTTGTATTTTATAAAAGCCGGGGAAGAAAGAAAGAGATTTATTGAAGTTTTAAAAATGCGCGGCACAAAACACTCAACAGAAACATATAAATTAGAAATCAAAAAAGGGCTTGCGGTAGGCAAAAAAACCAAGTTAAATTTAGGGCATGATTAATCGTCTTTTTAATGCATAATTATCTTACCCTAAAAAGTTTTAGTTGAGCACAGTTGTAGCATCAATTAGTTTAATTTTTTTCTGCATTAATTAAATAAAATATAATTAAGATAGCAGTTTTAACATAATTAGTAACGCCTAATAAGATTAAATAAGTAGCCTAACCAAGAGCATCATATAGTCCGTACATAGCCGAGTATAATGATAAGTTAACAAGTACCCGGCATTTGTTAAGAAATCAAAAAGCCAAGGCTACTAGCTAAAGTTAAGAGACAGAAGTGGAAGGTTTATAGATAAATTTATCAATTATCTTTTTCGCCTGCTCTCTTTTCTTTTGATGCTCTTTCAAAAAATTATTTATCCTATCAATTAAAATTTGTTTTAGTTCTCCAGTCAACATTTTTCCAGATTTATAATTTTTATAAATTCTTTCAAGCTTTTTATCATCTGGTTCAAAAAGCGTCCTTAAATACTGGAAACTCACGTCAACATCAGGGTTTCCTCCTTTTTTTCTATGCTCTTCTACAGTAGATTGCCCCCCGCTAAAAGCGTATTTTTTTATCTTATATTCAACTTCTTTTGGAGAATCAGTAGTTAATATTGCAACTTCGGATTTGCTGCTGCTCATTTTTCCAGAAACCCCTGTTAATGGCGGTAGAAATTTACCATGAATAATTGCTGGTTTGTAATACCCAAGCTTTGGATAAACATCTCGTGCAACCCTAAAATGAGGATCTTGATCAACAGCTAAAGGAATTAAACAAGGGACATTTTTGCCTTTTAAAATGCTCGGAATAACTGCAGGAACAGCCTGCATACTCGTATAAAAAATTTGCCCGATATTGTTTTCATTTGTCATCCCAAAAGCAGATTTAACTGTTGAAAAAGTTATTTTTTTGGCAAATTTTATTGCTTCTGGATACATTAATCCAATATGCTTTATATCAACAATAAAATGGGTTTTGCCCGGGTCAAAACCTAATGCAATTACATCCAGCATATTTTCATATGTCCATTTTTGTATTTCTTGTATAGATAAATCATTAAACAGAAATTTTTCATCATCTGTGAACTGAAACCACAAATCAACATTAAAAGCATCTTGAAGCCATTTTGTAAAAATCCAGGTTCCCAAATGCCCCAAATGAATTGGTCCAGAAGGCCCCCTACCAGTATAAAGGAAAAATTTGTTTCCTTTTTCATATTCATCAAGCAACCAATCTAAGTCTCTGTGAGCAAAAAAAATCTTCCTGTCCAGCATAAAATGCAGTTTTTTAGAATGTTTTTTTATTCTTTCCAAAACCTTGTTGTCTAATTTAGAAACCCCAAATTCCTTAATCAGTTTTTCATAATCAATATTCCCTGAAACTTCCCACGGCGTGATTTTCATTGACTCTTTTGCCATATGCTATAGAAACCAAACTCATTTTTAAATATTACCCATTTTTCACAATTTTCATAAATTCTTTAACCTTATTGGAATCAACTTTTGCAGTGCAAGGTTTTAAATTTCTTTCTTGTTCTGGGGACTTGCTTTCCCCTTCTTTTAAAGAAGTGCTTATAATTGCAGCATCAGCAATTTCAAACAATTTGTTTATGTTCTGGCTATCTGCTCCGCTACCAATAATTATAGGAAATTCTTTTCCAACCCCTTTTCGTGCTTTTTGCAAATCCATTAGAATAGGAGCATCTCCAGTCCATTTTCCTGTCACAATAATAGCATCTGCTCCTTTTTCTTTAGCTTGCCTTGCAGACTCTTCTAGTTTTTTGTCTTTATCAGTCATTTCTGCATGTTTAACTTGGATATCTGCGAAGATTAAAACATTTTCTGTACCCAATTTTTTTCTGGCAGAAATGACTGCTTCCGGATTAGCTTTTACTTCTCCAAAAATATTCTTTACATTATCTACAAAAACCGGCACCCTAATAAATTGCGCTCCAGTTTCTTTTGCTATTGCCAAAGCACTCCCAAAATCATTCCACAACACACAAACACCCACAGGAATTTTTGAAATTTGAATTATTTCTTTTGTAAGTTTTTTCATCATCTCGGCTTTGCACGGAAATATGATTATGCACGATAATTAACCTTTTTGCACGGAAATGCAAATAGTTAAAAATTAGGTTTTCTTAGGCAGATTATGCCTAATATCTTAAGCGCCATATTTTTAGATATAAAGATAGTTTATAATTTTTTCTAATTGTTGCCACTTTGAAGTCCAATATAAATTTGAAAAACTGGTATTAACTACCTGCAAAAAAATTTAATCCACTATTCTCCAGTATTTAACTAAGATAACAAAATAAAAACAACGTTGAATTCAACCTCAGAATATTTATAAAGAAGGGGTGTGTAAAAATTACATGAAAAAAGCATTATTTATATTATTATTCAGCCTGTTAATTCTTCCTGTAATATCAGCTGAAATTTTTATTCAAGAACAGCCAAAACCTATTTATAATTTAGGGGATCAGCTTTCTATTTCTACAAAAATAAGTGCAACAAAAGAAATTTACGGATTTTTCCAGATGCATTTAATCTGCTTAAATGAACTGCCAGAATTTTATAAAGAATATATATTTTTAAAAGCTGGTGAAGAAAAAACAGTAAGCTCCTCTATCTTTCTTTTCCCAGGAACAATAGGCAGTGCAGAAGGGCTTTGCAAAATAAAAGCAAGTTTGATTGATGACTACACCACAACAAACGATTTTATCATCTCAAAATTAATTAACATTAATCTAAGTGCAGACAAAAAAGAATTCAAACCGGGGCAAAGCGCTATTATTAATGGGCAGGCAACAAAACCAAGCGGCAGTCCTGTAAATGGGATTGTAAGGTTATCCTTGGTTTCACAAAACATAGAATTGACAGACACTGTTCAAAATGGAAATTTTGAATTAAATCTCTCTTTCCCAAAAAATGCTCCGGCAGGACAGCAATTAGTAAGTTTAGAGGTATATGAAAGAGATTCAAATGGCAATAAAACTAACAGCGGATTTATTGATTACAATGTTGCAGTTGAACAAATTCCAACAAGTTTAGAAATATTTCTCGAAAATGACAAAGTTGAACCAGGAACCCCTGTTAAAATTAAAGCGATACTTCATGACCAAACAGGAGAAAAAATTCAAAACAACGTAATCATCACAATTAAAAACTCCAAGGGAAAAATTATTGAACAAATGGAAAAAGTCACAGATGAATTTTTGGAATATGAAATAAAATCAGATGAAGCACCTTTAAGCTTGGTTGTTTATGCTGTGTCAAATAAACTAACAGCAGAAAGAAACTTTGAAATCCTGCCAAAACAGGCAATTAAAATTGAGATTGTAGATAAAACCCTTGTTTTAACAAATACAGGAAATATTGCTTATAACAAAACATTGCTCCTGAAAGTTGGAGATGAAGCTATTAACATTGAAACAAATATTCCCGTAGGAAAAACCTGGAAATACGCAATAAGCGCTCCTGACGGCGAATACCAAATAGAACTAATCAGCAATGGAGAAAGCATACTATCACAGAATGTAGCTCTTACTGGCAAAGTGATTAATATAAAAGAAACTGGCGGTGCATTAGCTTTAGTAAGGCGCCCATATATCTGGATTTTTGTGATAGGAATTTTTGGATTTGTTGCATTAATGTTCTTTAAGGAAGGATATAAAAGAATTTTTTTTGGAAAAGAGCTAAAAACCTTAAAAAAAGAGAAAAAAATAGATGTAGAACACCTTGATAAAGCAGTAGTAAGTTCAAAAAATAGGGCAGAACTTTCTTTATCAATAAAAGGAGAGAGGCAGGACATAAGTGCAATTTGCATAAAAATAAAAAATTTAAGTGAGATTAAAGCAAACAAAGAGCATGTTCCTGTTACGCTTAAGCACATAATTGAATTAGCAGAAGAACAAAAAGCAGTAATATATGAAAATGGTGAATATTTATTTTTCTTTTTAGTACCAGTTGTAACAAAAACATTCAAAAATGAAAAACCAGCAATAAAGTTATCATTAGGCATAAAGGAAATTCTCTCGCATCATAACAAATTATTCCAGCAAAGAATAGATTTTGGCATTTCAGTTAATAGGGGGGCAATTGTGGCAAAAAAAGAAAAAGACGCGCTTAAATTTATGAGTCTTGGAAACTTAATAACTCTTTCTAAAAAAATTGCATCATTTTCCAATAGGGAAGTCATGTTAAGCCAGCCAATAAATGAAAAAGTCATGTCAGAAGTTAAAACAGAACTTCATAAGGGGAAGGATTTTTCAGCATATAGTATTAAAGAAATCCGTGATAGAGAGGAAAACAAGCACTTTTTAAAGGATTTTATAAGAAGAATGGAAAGCGGGAGATAATATTTTTGGTGGTTAACCAATGAAGAATAAAATTTGCTGATTTATTAAAACAATTTTAATAATAAAATTTAGATATCAATAACCCCCTTTAACCAACTCTTTTCTTCTTAACTCTTTTATCTTTCTCAATCTCAGCCAATTTTTTCCTTGTTTTATCTATTTCTTTTTCTAAAACTATAATTTTTTCTGTTTTTAGGGAACTTCTTATAGTTTTTTGTTTGGTTTCAACGAATTTTTGGTTTTCATCTTTTTTCCCGCCAGGGACAACCCTGGCAAGAAAAGTTTCAAAATTAAATACTTTAATACTTATTCCAATTGCAATTAGCATTATAGCTAAAACAAACATAATCCCAAAAACAATTTTTGACTTAGAAAAAAGAATATCAGAAATTCCTAAAACAACCTGCCCGCTACTTCCTGAAAATTTAAAAAAAGAACCAAATACCCAAGAAAAAACTTCTCCAATTTTTAAAAAAGGCAGGCTGGCAATACCAAGCAAACCACCTAAATAAATAAAGATATTCTCTTTGTTATAGGAAAATAAAAACATAGCGCTGAATAAAGTTAGTGACACAATCAAGGAAAAATAAAATCTTGTCTCCCAATAATTCTGGGCATGTTTTGAAACAACAACCAAGGGTTCTTCAAATTTAAAGCAATCAAAAAACCCGCACTCATATTGTTTGTAATACATATCATCAATAGACAGCTCACCTTGAACAGCCCCGCCAGTAAAACTTAATACATGAGATTTTACATTTCCATATTCTAAAGACAAATACAAAGTGAGAAAAGTATTCATTGCTAAAAATGAAAGCAAAAGCAAAACCCCCAATGAAAAGACTAACCCTCCCCTTATTAAGCCCATAATTTAACAAAGAGGGGGATATTTATAAAGATGATTAAGATAAATTATGTTGTTAATAAAAAAGTTTATTAGTTAAACAATATGTTAATTAATAAAGAAGTTTTGGTTACCCCCATAACTTAATTTAACTTTAGCATAATCCCTATTTTTAGTATAACACCTAAAACTGCTATCTTTTGGGTTCAAACACTTAACAAAGCTAAATTTTTCCATATCTAATAAAACTCTGCTTATTGAACTCCTATGTTTTTTCAATTCTTTGGCGATTTCTGTAGCAGTTTTTTCTTCAGTTAATTTGCCCCATACCAAAGACCTCAGTTTACTTTTCTTTAGAAATATCTTCAATTTTAATCCTCTTTTCATAATACATAAGCGTAACAATTATTAAAAAGAAAGAGTGACAGGAGCGTAATATTTATAATATGGGTAATATATAATATTTAATGGCTGAGAAGAATAAAAACTGGTTTAGAAGGCATTGGGTACTTTCAACTATCTTAGGATTACTTCTATTTTTTACATTAGCAGGGATATTTTCTGTAACCCAAGGACCAACTGATATAAACGAAGTTAATGAGAATCAAGAAACTAAAGTAACATCATCTAATTATGTTATAGAGATTACAGGTACGAGTGGGTTAGAGTTTAGTGGAAGTATTGGTGGGGGTGGCAATTCAAAAACAGTAGAAGGTTCAATTCCAGCAAATTATGAAATAAGTGATTGACCTGCTGTTGCAGTTATACAAAAGAAAGGGACTTCGGGAACATTAACTGTAACAATAAAGAAGAATGGAAGAGTTTTGAATACTCAAACAACAAATGCAGATTATGGAGTAGTTAGCGTAACTTCTTAATCACAATAAAATATTTAAATAGATTAATTATATTTTAATATGGGAAATAGAATAATTATTTTTATTTCAGTCATCTTATTATCTTCTGCTTTAGTTTCTGCTCAATTTAGCATTGATAGTAATACAATGGCTTTGTGGCACTTTGATGAAGGGAATGGAAATACTGCATTTGATGAAACATCAAACAATAACGATGGCACAATTGATGATGCAACATGGACAACAGAGGGAAAATTTGAAAATGCTTTAAATTTTGATGGCATTAATGATCTTGTTTCAGTTCCTTATTCTCAATCAATTGGTGAATTACAGGCGTTAACTTTAGAGGCATGGATTAAAAGAAATTCACAAAGTGACGGAATGATTATTTCAAAAAATGGACCATACTTTATTTCTGTTAGAAACAATGTTGTTGAGGGGGGAGTTTACGCTGGTTCTGGATGGACTCATGTAACTGGAACAACTGAATTGGAAACAGGAAAATGGTATCATATTGCACTTACTTATAATGGTGCTTTTGTTAAAGTCTACTTAAATGGGTCCGAGGATGGATCGGCAATTAAAACTGGGGGCATATTATCTACCAGCCAAAGTCTTCATATTGGTTGGGGTGAGCCAGGGCATAATCAATTTTTTAACGGAACAATTGATGAAGTAAGAATAAGTAATATTTCAAGAAGCATTTTTAACATAAGTGATGAAAGTGAAGAACCACCAACGCCAAATTTAGAAGAAAGACTTTCTGCACTTGAAAACAAAACTTTAGAACTTGAAACTAAGATTAATGGACTTGAAGATAGAACTTCTTTGCTTGAATCTCTAGTGGGAAAAATAATAAACTTCATAAAAGGATTACCAGAAGGGTTAAATAAGAATTGGACTAACTAAAAAGCAAAACAAACTTTCACAGCTCTTTAACCATATACTCCCCTTCTAATTTATATCCTAATTTTTTATAATATTCTCTCACGCCAACTCCGGAAATCACAGCTATTTTCTTATACCCTGCTTTTTTTGCAATTCCCTCTGATTTTTCCATAAGCCATTTTCCAAAACCTTGATGCTGGGAATCTTTCTCACTTTTTTCTCCGATATTTAAAGCTTGCCCATAAACATGCAATTCCCTAATGAGAGCACAGTTTTTTAATTCTTTAAGGATAATGCCTTTTTTGTCTGGAAACCTTAACCTCAACAAACCAAATAAAATGTCATTTTTATTGACTATCTCTAAAAAGAATTCCTTTCCTTTGCTTGCGTTATATTCCAAAATATTTAAATTCAAATCACTGCTGACTTTTTCCCCATGTTTTAAAACAAAACCAATTTCCCTGTATCTTATTTCATCTAATCTTATATTCTCATCTCTAAATTGCTTTTCCAAATCTTTCCTTAAATCAAGTCTTTTAACCCCCTGAATTGTATATTCCTGGGGAAATTCCCTCATAACTCTCATAACCCTGCAATATCTTGGAATAATTTTTATCATTTCACTTAAAACATAACGGGTCTGTTTTTCATCATAAGGTTTATACTTAATTAATTTATGAATCTTAGCTAAAGGAGAATCAGCAACAATTTGGCAAGGGTATAATTTTAATTGATCTGGCCTGTATCTATCATCATTAAAAACTTGTTTGAATAAAGTTATGTCTTTTTCAATATTGCTCCCTGGCAAACCAGGCATTATGTGATACCCTACTTTAAATCCTGCATCCTTAAGTTTTTTTGTTGCTTCAATAACATCTTGAACACTATGCCCCCTGTTAATTTTTTTATAAATATCATCATCTAAAATCTGAACTCCGAGTTCAACTCTGGTTGCTCCAAATTCCCTCATTCTTTTAATTTCTTTGCCAGAGCAATTATCAGGTCTATTTTCAATACACATAGCAACACACCTATGCTCTGCAATTTCATTTATCTTTTTAGCCTGCTTTAAATTATCTGCATCTTTTCCATTCAAAGCATCAAAACATCTTTTAATAAAATAATACTGATATTCTAAATCATATTGCAAGAAAGTCCCCCCAAGAACAATTAATTCTATTTTTTCAGTAGGATGATTCATGGCTTTTAATGTCTTAAGCCGTGCTTGAACTTGTTTATAAGGGTCAAATGCCCAAGCCAAAGCTCTCATTATTGCAGGACTTTTATCTGTATAGCTTTGAGGAACATAATCCCCTCCAGGACAAAAAATGCATGTTCCATGCTCACACTTTCTTGGTTTGAGAACAACAGTTAAAGGGGTAATTCCAGATATTGACCTAGTTGGTTTTTTCACATGATTTGCATTTAAAGACAGGGGTTTTTCAATGTAGACAGAATTTATTTTTTGTTTCATTACTTTAACATAGAATAAGTATTTTTAAATTTACACCTTTAGATTTTATCTGGAAAATTATTCCATAAAAACACCAAGAAAAAACCTTTTATATTCTTTATCTTTTGTTTGATGATGAAATTTTCACAAAAACAAGTTTGGAATAATATAGCTGAAGAATAGTACAAATTCAAAACAAATCCTGCAGAACATACATTAAGCTTCTTAAAAAGGCAAAGAGGGAAAATACTTGATTTTGGGAGTGGGGCAGGTAGAAATTTAATAAATCTCAAACTAAATAAAAACTCTGATATTTACCTTGTAGACTTTTCAATAGAAATGATTAAACTGGCAAAAAAGAGAACTAAAAAACTTGGCTTAGAAAAAAACACAAATTTCTTTGTCGCAGATTTAACAAAACTTCCTTTTGAAGATAATTTTTTCGATTCGGCGATTGCAACAGCTGTTTTTCATTGCATTGAAAAAGAAAAAAACAGGGAAAAAGCAGCAAGAGAATTATATCGTGTCTTGAAAAAAGGGGCAGAAGCAGAAATAACTGTTTGGAATAAAAACTCAAAACGATTTAAAAATTCAGTAAAAGAAAAATATATTACATGGCGTAATAAAGGCAAAAGATATTATTATTTATTTGATGAAAAAGAGATACACAATCTGTTTAAGAGTGTCGGATTTAAAATAAAAAAGAGATATGAGCCTGAAAGGAATATTATTTTTATTGCAGAGAAGCCTGAGAAATAAAATAAAAAACAAAAAACTAAATAAATTAAAATAGTCCTAGTAAAATAGAAAGCTTTATATACAAATTTGAATTGAGATAATTAACATAATCCCAGGTAATCCTTAGGGGTTGCCTGATGTTTTTTATAATGGAACAAACAATTCTATTTATTGATAGTGGGTATTTATCTTTTATTTCGAAACATTTTGGAAAAGGTAAACCTTTAAGATATAAAATAGAGAAATTTGCAACAAGCTTATGTAATAATAGAGGTTTAACCTGCAAAGAAATCTACTTTTATATTGCTCCACCATATCAAAGCCCAAAACCAACTAAAGAAGAGAGTAACAGAAAGGCAAATTACGATAAATTTATTGAAAAACTGAAAAACGTTAAACCCAAAGTTTTTATAAGAGAAGGTAGATGCCAAAAAATTGGAGAAACTTACCAGCAAAAAGGGGTGGATACTTTAATGACTATGGATTTACTAAAAACTGCACAAAAGAGAGATATTAAAAGCATTATTATAATAACAGCCGATACAGATTTTGTGCCAATAATAAATGATATAAGAAAAGACTATAAGATTAAAGTTACTTTGGCTTATTTTACAGACAGAAAAAGGAAATCAGCTTTTTCTTTATCAAATGAACTCTGGAAATCTTGTGATGATAAAATTCTAATAAAAAAAGAGTATTTCGAAGATTAATTATTTAAATTCTCAATAACTTTAAGGATAATTTAAACCAATGCTTTTGATTTTAGTTTTTCTTTCAACATTTATCATGCCCCTGCCGTAATCATAGCCTTCTTGGCAGATGCTGAGGCATTGGTATAACTATTACACCAGATGTATAAAAGGGAAAAAGTAAGTTAAACAACATCAAACTCCCAAATTAGCATTTATACTCCTACTGAAATAACAAAATTAGGGAACTTGTTGATCAACCATCATCTTTATACTAGAAATAAATTTTCTTGCATTTTCTATAGATTCCTTTGCAAATGGTAAATTTGCTTCTGATTTTATCTGATAGGTAAATGTCCCTCTTTTTATCTTTTCGTATTGGAAAATTTTAAGAAGAGAGTCTGCTTTTGTAATTTCAGCTTCATATATCTTTAATAATTCTTTATCCACAACGCCTTGCCTTACAAGCTGTTTAAATCTTTTGTAGGTTTTCTTGTGCTCGCTTGGTTGAGAAGTCCTTATCCCTTTTGTTAAAAGATAAGATTTTGCGGCATAGAAGATTGAGTAATAAGCATGGCTTATCACAGAATAAAAGAATGTTTTCTCTTTTGGAACTCCTAAGAACTCCTTTGTTTTATCATCTGTGGAAATTTGCAAATCTTTTTTGGAGAGTAAAAACTCATCTTCTGCTCTAAGCAAATAAAGATTAACCTTTGAATCCATGCTCAATTGCCTCATTTACAAGAGTGTAATATTTTATCACATTCCTGAATATTAAATGTTTATCAAGTATTTCTTTTCCAAAATTTGGTTTTTTGTCCAAAAGCATATCAACAAAGTCTTTATAGCTGAATACCAACACATGAATTTTAGGAATCATCAATGATGTAAGATTTTCAAGCAATTTCTGCTTTTCAAAGGCTTTTTCCCTAACTATTAATACTAAATCAATATCAGAGCTTTTTTTTTGTTTTTCCAAAACATAGCTCCCTGTAACCAGCATTATATCTTCATTGAACTCCTTAAACTCAAGTATTTTGCTGATGTTTGGGATATTTCTCTCAAAACTTTCTTGTTCCTCTAAAAAAGACAGGAGAGAAATTATTTTTTGATTAAGAAATATAGAACATAATTTTGATTTTCCAACTTTTTCTATCTTAATAAAACCCTCTTTTTCAAGCTCCATGATAGCATTATAAGTATTTGGGTAATCTTTTTTAAGAAGCATTGAGATTTCCCTTATTGTTTTTCTTAAAAAAACATTTTTCCTGAACAAATTCATAATTTGTATCTGGCTTTTTTTAAGCATATTATTACCTCTAGCGTATTGTATATTTTAGTATAATATTATAGTATTATTACTATATATAAACATTTCTATTTATTATATCACTTTAGAGTATAAGATTAAGTATATGTATAAACTTTAGAATAGACGCATAAGATTAAACAACCTCAAATTCAGGCTCTCCTTGTTCTAAATCTCTTGCAATAAACTCATTTATTGTTAGATAATCAATAAAAATGTCATCATCATTTGCTGCAATAACATAATACTCTTTGTTAGCATAATCTCTATCATTTAAAATCTTAATTTTATATTTATAAGGAGAAGAATAAACTCCCGCAGTAATTATTTCTGGGATTAAAGTTGTTCCAAGATTAAGATTGTATACCCTTATTTGATTGCCGTTTAACAATTCAGAATCAGAGACAACTATCTGTCCATTACCTACCTTAACATATTCCTGAATTGTTGCATAACCTGTTATTTTACCCCAAAAATTCTTGAAAAAATCTTGTAGGGAAAAAGCAGAAACAATTGACAAAGATAAAATAAGAATTACTTCGAAAACAAATACAACAGCCAAGCCTCTTTTCATGAAACTGATAAGAAGGAAAGGTATAAAAAACTTCACATCCTCTCTAGGGTTTCAATTCTCTTTTCTATTGGCGGATGCGTATTCCCAATATTTTTGAAAGGATTTGCAAAAAACAAAGGAGCAACTGTTTTTGGAACTTTTTTTTCGGGAACATCATACTTAATTTTTTTCAATGCCCCAATTAACCCGGCAGGGTATCTCGTGAATTTAACAGCAGTTGCATCTGCTGTATATTCTCTTTTTCTTGAAATTGCCATCTGAACAAAATAAACAACAATTGGAGCTAAAATAGCCAAAACAATTCCAATCAAAATAAAAATGGCATTGCTTTTTCCACCTCCTCTATCGCCACTTCCAGCCCCAAACCATAAACTTCTTAAAAAAAGCTCAGAGATTATTGCTATCATACCAACAGCAACTGCAACCAAAGTCATATACCTTATATCATAATTCCCAACATGCCCTAACTCATGTGCTAAAACACCTTCTAATTCACGCTTATCTAATTTTTCTAAAGCTCCCTCTGTTATACATACAACAGCTTTGCTTGGACTACGACCAGAAGCAAAAGCATTTATTTGCTGGCTTGGCATAATATACAATTTTGGCATAGGCAATCCACTTGCAATTGTTAAACCTTCAACTAAATCATAATATTGTTTATATTGCTGTCTTGAAGCTGGTTTTGCCCCTACACTTGCAATAGCAATTTTATCAGAATTATAGTAACTTATCCAAACATAAAATATAGAGATTATTATTGAAAAGATCATTATAAGGAAAAAATAACCCGGTTCAAATGCCATGCTTATAACATACCCAAATAACACAATTACAAGAAAAATCACAAGCATCAAAAAAACAGATTTCCATTTATTACTTGAGATTTGGTCTCGAAAATCCATCCTAACTTTTTCCATAATTTAAATAAAAAACGATGGTTTAAATAATTAGCTAAAGTAACTAATATTAATCACTCCTTGAACTAAAACCTGAGTTACTTATTGATTTCTAAGGTAGTTAATAGTAGCACATAACTGGCATATAACCTGAGTGTGATTTTATGTTAACAAATGTTTAGAATCATTCAACAAAAGTTAAAACTACTATCTAAATTTAGCAGATATAAATAAAACATTTATTGTTTATCTTTGTGGTATAAATCTAAAACATACACAATTTGCTTTGGATAATTATAGATATAAGATAACCTAAAAGGTGAAACATAAAGTTCTCTTGTGCCTTTTCTTACATTTCTCATAGGCTTCCCAATTTCAGGATTTTCAGATATTTTCTTAATCTGCTTTATAATCTTTTGTTTTGTAAAATCATCTTTTATTTTAGAAAATATTTGGGCGAATTTTTTATCAAAACGTATTTCTACCATTTTTTCATTTCATCAAATAAACTTTCAGAATCAACACTAATATATTCGCCAGCTTCAATTCTCTTGTAAGCTTCTTCTGTTCTCCTAGCAAATTCTAAGTCTTCTTCTAAGGCTTTATCAAACTTATCAGCTTTTTTCAAAATAATTTGATCTTTATTCCTAATTACAACCAATTTATCCCCCTCTTTCATATCTTTTCTCATATCTACAGGTATAACAACCTGTCCTTTAGAACTTATTTTAGTTATACTTATACTTGCCATCTTAGTAAGACTAATCTTACATGATATTTAAACCTTTCGCCAGTTGTTTATTAACTTAAAAGAAGAAGTTTTTAAGTTTGATTCTTTTTATTTTTTAATATCCTCTAATTCAACAATCTCTGGGTGTTCATTACTTATATGTTTCCATCTTTCTTCAAATAAGTGGATTTTACTCCCATTTTTATCAACAACTTCAAGAACATAATTCATATGCTAAAAAAGAACTTTTTGATTATAAACCTTTTTAAAAATCAACTTTCACAACTTTCCTTTCAGCTTCTGCAATTTTCAAGTATTCTCTCTGCTTCTTTCCGTATAATCCTGCAAAAAAACTCCCTGGAAATGTTGTTGCTAAAGTATTATAGCTTAAAATGCTGTCATTGTAAAACTGCCTTGAATATGCAACCCTGTCTTCTGTAGTTGAAAGTTCTCTTTGTAGTTCAAGGAAATTTTGATTTGCTTTTAAATCAGGATAATTTTCGGCGATAGCAAAAATTGTTTTTAAAGCGGCTGTTAATTGTGCATCTGCCTTAACTTTATTTTCAACACCTTTTGCCCCAACTAATGCTTTCCTGGCATCAGTAACAGTTTTAATAGCTTCTTTTTCATGCTTTGCATAACCTTTAACTGTTTCTATCAAATTAGGAATTAAATCAGTTCTTCTTTTCAACTGCACATCTATCTGGCTTAAACTATTATCTATCCTATTTCCAAGAACAGCAAACCTGTTAAAATAATAAATAAAGATTAATATGATTAAAGCAACTAATGCGATTACAATCCATAAAATTAAGGTTAATACCATAATAGAAAGAGAAAAAATGCATTTATAAATTTAGTGTTTTAACTTTTAACGAGCTGTTTTTATCTTTTAATTAGCCTTCTGCAAAACATAAAAAGTTATAAATCAATTAAAATATGAAATAAAAGTAACAAAAATGGACGAAAAAGAATATGTTATAATCGGAGCAGGGATTATTGGATCAAGCATTGCAAGGGAATTAAGAAAAAGAAACATAGGAGAAGTTTTAGTTATAGAGAAAGAAGAAAGTTTAGGAAGACACGCAAGCGGTAGAAATAGCGGGGTGGTTCACTCAGGAATAAACCAAATTCCAGGCACAATTAAAGCAGAAATGTGCTTAAGGGGAAATAAAATGTTAAGAGAGTACTGCAAAGAAAAAGGAGTTGCTTTAAATGAATGTGGAACATTGGTTGTTTCAAAAACCAAAGAAGAGGAAATAATCTTATATTCTATTTTAGGAATGGGAAATGAAGCAGGAGTTAAAGGGCTTAGAATAATAAATAAAGAAGAATTAAATGAGAAAGAGCCAAAAATTAATGGTAATAAAGCATTATTTTCTCCAAACGGTGCAATTGTTAACAGCAGAGGTTTGCTTGAAACTGTTGTGGAAGAAGCAAAACAATTAGGAGCAGAATTTATTTTTAATGAAAACGTTGTCAATATCAAAAACAGAGTAATAATCACAGAAAAAAATGAATATAAAGCTGAACATATAATAAATTGTGCAGGGCTTTATGCAGATAAAATAGCTCATTTAATGGGTATTGCTTTAGACTGTAGAATAATTCCTTTTAGAGGGGAGTATAAAGAATTAAAGAATGCCGAGATTAATAGCATGGTTTACCAGCCTCCTGATTTGAGATATCCTTTTTTAGGGGTTCATTTAACAAAAACCATTGATAATAAAGTTATTGCAGGACCAAACGCAATGCTTTCTTTAGGCAGAGAATCTTACGAAAAACAGATAAATTTTGAAGAAACAATTGAAATGCTGGAAACAAAAAATTTTTGGAATCTTTTGATAAGTAGGGAATTTTTAAAATTACTCAGTAAAAATGCAAAAACATCTTTTTTTGATAGTGCTTTCATAAAAGAGATAAAAAATCTTTATCCCTCAGCAAAAGAAGATGATATCCTGCCATATAAAGCAGGTATTAGGGCCCAAGTCGTAAACAGAGAAGGAAAAATGATTGATGATATGCGTATTTATTTTGAAAAGAATTCAACGCATGTATTAAACGTTGTTTCTCCGGGCATGACATCAAGTTTCGCATTTGCAGAATATGTGATAAACAAAATAAAAAATAATGCCCTTTCATCAAATTGACAAGAAAACACGCAATAAAGATTTTTCAAAATCTTTATTAACTCTTAATATTTTCATTAGTAATGGCAGAAAAAGAGGGAAAAGAAACAATTAGCCAAGCTAAACCTGATTTTATAAGATGGTTTTCTGAATTAAACAAAAATTCTGGTAATATTGCAGGAGGCAAAGGAGCTAATCTCGCAGAAATTTACAATTTAAAACTCCCTGTTCCGCCTGGTTTTGCAGTTACAGCCCAAGCATATGCTTATTTCATTGACAAAGCAGGAATAAACCACAAAATAAATGCGATTCTTAACAAAATAAATTATGAAGATACTGCCCAATTAGATAAAGCAACTGCAGAAATCCGTGAATTAATTATTAAGTCAGATATACCAAAAGAGATGCAGGAGGAAATTATTGAATCTTACGAAAATTTAGGAGCAGCTGGATTGGATTTAATAAAAAAAGGGCATGTTTTAGATATTTTAAGCAAAACACCAGAGCCTGTTTTTGTGGCTGTTCGTTCATCAGCTACAGCAGAGGATTTAGCAGATGCAAGCTTTGCAGGACAGCAGGAAACTTTTTTGAATATAAAAGGAAACAAAGCGTTAATAGAATCTGTAAAAAAATGCTTTGCTTCTTTGTTCACTTCTCGCGCAACTTATTACAGGAATAAAAAAGGATTTAAGCACGAAAATGTGAAACTTGCGGTTGTTATTCAAAGAATGATTGACTCTGACAAATCAGGTGTTATTTTCACTAAAGATCCAACTAAAAAAAATGATAACATAATTATTGAAGCAGTTTTTGGATTAGGAGAAGGGATTGTCTCTGGACAGATAAATCCAGATACGTATACTATTTCTAGGGAGATGAAAATAATAGACAAAAAAATTGGAAATAAAAAGATAGCTTTAACAAGAGACTCTTCAGGAACAAAAGAGACAGTAAGGTTAAAAGAAGCAAAAGCAAAATCTCAGGTTTTGAATGAGTACGAAATAAAAAAACTTGCGGATTATGCATTGGTATTAGAAGAGCACTATAAAAAACCTCAGGACATTGAATTTGCAATTGAAAATGAGGGCATCTATCTTGTCCAAACCCGCCCAATCACAACACTGGAAAAAAGGAGAGAACAAGAAACAGAACTTCAAGGAGAAATTGTCTTAAACGGACTTGCAGCCTCTCCTGGAGTAGCTTCAGGCAAGATAAAAATTATTCATAAAATGGAAGACTTGCCAAAAATAAATCAAGGCGACATTATGGTTACAGAAATGACTAACCCCGACATGGTTGTTTCAATGCAAAAAGCAGCTGCAATTGTTACAGATGAAGGTGGAATGACAGCTCATGCTGCAATTATATCTAGGGAAATGGGTATTCCCTGCGTTGTTGGAACAGGAAATGCAACTCAAGTACTGAAAGAAAACGAGATAATAACAGTTGATGGATACAGCGGGAAAGTATACAAAGGCAAAATAGCTGAAACAAAGCAGAAAGAAATTCTCCAGATTATTAAAGGAACAAAAACAAAAATAAAAGTTATTGTTGACTTGCCAAGTTTTGCAGAAAGAGCTTCTAAATCAGGAATAACTGAAATTGGATTAACAAGGATAGAAGGAATAATAGCTGAAAGCGGCAAACATCCTGCTTTTTTTCTAAAACAAGGGAAAATCAAAGAGTATGAAGAGATAATATTTAAAGGAATTGAGGGACTTGCAAAATATTTTGATGAATTATGGATAAGAACATCTGATATAAGAACAGACGAATTTAAAAACCTTGAAGGAGCGCCTAAAGAAATTGAAGCAAATCCAATGTTAGGAATGCACGGAATCAGATACAGCCTAAAAAATCCAGAAATTTTTAAGGCAGAATTAAATGCACTGAAAAGAGTTGCGAAAAAGAAAAAGATAATTGGTTTAATTCTTCCGCAGGTTGTTTCAGTAGATGAAATCAAAAGAACAAAAGAAATCCTTAATGAAATTGATTTTAATGAGGCAAGAGTTGGGGTCATGATTGAAACTCCTGCAGCTGTTCAGATAATTGAAGATTTATGCAAAGAAGGAATAAGCTTTATCAGCTTTGGGACAAATGATTTAACACAATATACTTTGGCAATAGACAGGGGAAATGAAGAGGTGCAATTCCTTTTTGATGAAACAAACTCTGCAGTCCTCAATCAACTTTCACACGTAATAGATATTTGTAAAATATATGAGATAGAGACAAGCATTTGCGGACAAGCAGGAAGCAAAAAAGAAATGGTGAAATTCCTTGTTAAACGTGGAATTGACAGCATAAGCGTAAATGCAGACATGGCACATGAAATCTCTAAATACATTAAAGAATTAGAATCCCCTGTAATAAATGTAAAAGAGCTTGCTGAAGTTGAAGAGCTTCCCGATATAGAACCAATAGAATCCGGAAAAGAGGCAGAAGAAGAATTTGATGAAACAGCATTGGAAAATATTAAAGAACCAGAAGGTGCAGAAGAAGTTAAAGATATTTGGGGCAAAGAAGCTGAAGAATTAGAAACTAATGTAGAAGAAATAAAAGAGGAATTAGAAGAAGTTAAAGAAGTTGATGCAAAAGAAGAAATTAAAAAAATAGAAGGAGAAATTAAAGAAGAAGAGAAAAAGCTTGAGGATTTAAAAGAAGAGGATAATGGTGGGGTTTTAGATATTTTTTAGGTTATGAAGGTGATTAATATGGGGAAAATAAGTTATAATAGCTAAATTAAGTTATTTACATTCATGCCATTGTATTTTATGACTATAGCTTTCAGTTAAAAATTAATCTTAAGTATAAACCTAAATTTGTTGCATATCACTAACTTTTTATGACTAAACATAAACCCCAGACTAAATTTACTTTCAAAATTCTATTAGATTAATCCACAGACATTGTTGATTATTATTAGCTAAACTAACTTTAATTTTTTCAATTTAATAACCCCCTACCTTAATTAAAAAATTTATTAATCAAACAAAATTTATATCAAACTCCATTCAAATTCAAGCATAATAACTTCTCAAAAATCTTTATAAACCTCTTCTCATTTAATATAACATGCAAAAAAGAGGTTTGTCAACTGTTGTCACAACACTGATTGTAATCTTGCTGGTGCTTGTTGCAATTGCAGTTATTTGGATTGTTATAAGAGGAGTAATTGAAAGTGGGACAGAACAGATTGGCATTGGGCAATTTACAATTGATATGAAAATAACCCAGGCTTATATAGACTCTGGGGCAGGAGGTTTAATAGTTAGTGTGCAAAGAAATCCTGGCAAAGGAGATTTAACAGGAATAAGATTTATTGTAGAAAATGACGGAGGGCAAACCGAGATAATTAAAGCAGATGAAACAACTCATGCCTCAAATTTCCCATTTAATGAACTTGAAACAAAAACTTTTGATATTCCAACATCACTAACAGGAACAATAACAAAAGTGTCAATTGCACCAATAATCTTAACAGAATCTGGCAAAGAAAAGGATTTAGATATAATAGACACTAAATTGGTTAAGCAGATAAGCACAGGAGATTGTGGAGATGGAACCCAGGATTTAGGGGAAATATGCGATGATGGAAATACAATAACAGAAACACAAACTTGCGCAAATGATATCTTAGAATCAGGAGTGCACTGTAATTCTGATTGCTCAGCTACAGTAACCTTAACAGAACAATGCGATGATGGAAATATAATAGATGATGATGGGTGTTCAAGCAGCTGTACTACAGAAAGCTGTAGTGGTTCGGGCGTAGGATTTTGCGATGTATTTAATGGAGATGACCTGAGTTGTAAGATAATGTGTGGATGTTCTTACGATACTGGTACTGGCATCTGCAGTGGTGTACCAGACTGTACTTTATGTGGAGATCAAGCTGATTGTGAGGCAGTTACTACAGAGATAGGAGGATCTTGTAGTTGGGCGTAATAGGTATAATAAAAGGATACTTAAAACTCCAGTGACTAATCTATTTATTCATCTCACTTAAAATAGCAAGAGTGCTTTAAAATTTATAGCACATATCCAAAGCAGATAAAAGATTATGTGCGTGCTACTTTGATGAATAAGTTGCAAAAAACATTTCCCAACAACTTTTATAAACATCTAAACCATTAAGTTCAGTATGAATAAAAGAGGGCTGTCGGGAGTTGTGACAACACTTATAATAATCATGCTGGTAGTTGTTGCAATTGGAATGATTTGGTTTGTGATAAGGCTGTCAATTCAGGGCGGACTCGGAAAAACTCAGAACTCACTTGCTTGCATAGACATTGATTTAACAATAGATTCTGTTAAATGCGAAACTGGAGGGGGGGCAACAGTGCATATTACAAGAGGTTCTGACAAAAGAGAATTAAGCAAAATACTTGTAAAATTCAGCAGTAAAACAGATTCAACAGCACTTGAATTTGTAGCATTGCCAGACAGCTTAGAAACAAGCTCCCAGACATTTACAAGCACAGACTTGGATTTTATTCCAACAAAAGCCTCTGTTTATGCTGTGATTATTGATGAAAACAATGAAGAATTTGTATGTGAAGAATCAGACAGCTATGATACTTCTTGTGGCAACACAGGAGAGTGTGGAGATGGAATAGTAGACCAGTCAGAAGTTTGTGATGATGAAAATTTAGTTGTTGGTGATGGATGTGATGATGTTTGCAAAATTGAAACTAGCTGGGCATGCGCAGGCAACAGGCCAAGTTCTTGCACAACACAGGTTTCTGGAACAAATTATTATTTATTAAACACAGCAAGTAATTTAGTAACACCCTTGGTTTCAACAGCTAATCAAGCATGCACAATTGTTAGGAAAACATGTTCTGGCATATTTTACAAAGATTGTGGTGGAATAACTGATTGGACATCAACAACTTCATTTTCTTGTAGCACCCCAACTAGTGAATATATTGCCCCATTACCAGATCCTGGAACCCAGTGCCTAATTGCAGCTGAATGTTTATAATTTACAATAAAGTGTTTATGACATCTGTTACAACAGCCAAGCATTTTCCCAATAAAACAAACTATGACTAATCCCAACTACTCTTAGGGCTTTAGCCCGAAGTTTCTCTATTGATTTCTAATATAAGTGACAATGGCGCATAACTTATATATAACTGAAGATGATAGTAGATTAACAAGTGTTTGGCATCATTCAAGAAATAAAAAGGTAAGGCTATTGACTTTAGCCAGTATATGCAAACAAAACGCTTATAAATTCCAAAACCCTTATTTTACAATGAAAAGAGGCAAGATGGCATACCAAACAAACAAAAAAGGCTTGTCAACTGTTGTTACAACTTTGATTGTAATTCTTTTGGTGCTTGTTGCAATTGCGGTTATCTGGGTTGTTATAAGAGGAGTGATTGAAAGAGGCACAGAACAAATTGGCATTGGGCGGTTTACAATTGATATGGAAATAAAATCAGCAACATATGGCGACACCCCAAGAACTGGAACTACTACAGAAACCATAAATGTTGCTGTAACAAGAAATCCTGGCAAAGGAGATTTAACAGGAATTAATTTTATACTTGAAGATAGTGCTGGGCAAATAGAAACAATAAAAAAAGATGAAACAAACTACGCTTCAAACTTTCCCTTTAACGAACTTCAAACCAAAACATTTACCCTTAAACCAACTATTATTCTTCCAACTGAGATAACAAAAGTATCAATTGCACCGATAATTAAAACAGAATCTGGAAAAGCACAGGATTTAGAAGTAATGAGTAAGAGTAATGTAAAACCCATTATTGATACTGAACTGCCTTTAATCTATGAAGCTTCACTTGCATTGGTTCATGTTGATGATAATGGTATAGAAACAGAATTTCTTTCAAACCCGCTCCCGTCACAAACGCTAAATAAAGTTGGGAGATACTACCTTAAAATTAAGTTTTCCGATAATGTAGGACTTTATTGGTATTACATTGGAATAAACAAACCAATAGGAACACCTTTAAAGAATTGTGATAGTCTAGCTAAAGGAATAAGCTTAAGTAATCCGCATTTAACATATGAAAGCCCTACAAAAAATGATGATTGCTTCTTTGATGTAATTGAAGGAGATAGTGGGCAAATAGGATATGCTATAAATATCTATGATACATCCAATTACATACGTGGCGGGAGTAGAACTTTTACACATAATATAATGGTTCCTGGATAAAACAGATTTGTGTAAATTCCCCCTCAAAAATCTTTATAAACTTCATATTATTCTTTAATATATCAAGAAATCCCTGAATGCTGTTTGGATTTCTGAATGATTAAAATTTAAACCAAAAGAATAAAAAATACTATTCAAATTTTAACATGGCTAAAAAAGAGGCTCGCAAACACGCACAAAAAAGCGAACATGCAAAACACTCAGCACCAAAAACCCCTAAATCAACTGGCGCAGACAGAGCCTTGGTTCAAAATTTCATAGCCCTGCAAAAAGTAATGACAAACATTGCTGTAAAATTTGACAATCTCGCTGATAAAATTCAAAAACTTCTTGATGTATTTGAAATCTCTGCAAAATCTCTTGCAGAAAAAGATTTTGATTTTGAAAAAGAAAACAAAGACATTATTGAGAAATTAAATGAAGTTCTTGAGCAGAATAAAACAATTGCGCGGGGATTGACTTTATTGCATGAACCAACAAGCCAAGCTCCAGCCCCAGCAGTTGAAATGCCTTATCTTGAACCACCAAGAGCTCCCCAAAGAAAACAACTTTTTTCATTTGGAACAAAGATTAAACCTCAGCTACTCCCTAACCAAATGCAAAGAACCAGGGATATTTCTTCAGGATACCAGCCATCAATAACACAGGGAGGAGTGCCGTCACCGCAAAAACCAAAGCCCAGACCCCCTTTTGAGCAGGAAGAGCCTGATGAATTTTCAGAGCAATATCTGCCAGAAGAACAGGGGATATATTAATATAAGGACTAAGATTACAATTAGTTAGCTTAATAAAAAAATTTGCATTTAGAATAAAAGAAGTTAATATTAATTTATGAAAACCAGTATATGTGTAACACCATAGATATATTTTAGATTATGTCACTAATTTAGCTAAATAATGTGCCCCAAAGTTTTTCAGCACATTCATAAAAAATTAAAATTATAACCAAAAAATGCCCATACAAAACACCTCGCAAACATTTAGAAAGATATTCCTAATAAGGTTTGTAAAATCTATAGTAGATCATTCTAAAACAGATTATGTTTTGGCACTGGAAAGGCTGAAAAGAGAAAACTTAAAACAAAAAATCCAAGGAAGAGAAGAATTGAAGAAAAAAATGAATTTAGGGTTGCCAAAATCCATAACACCTATTAAAAATGCGGGACAAAATGCAACAAGAATAAAAATGCCTTTTCAAAACATCAAGCCTTTTCAGCTCACTCAAAGACTGTCTCCTGTTCCATCAGCTATCAGAGAAATTCAGCCAATCCCAACAACAGGAAATGTGGATTTGGGAAAATTAAATCCTTTTATACGCGACCCTACTATTTTAGAAATTGAATGCCCTGGCCCAGGAAAAAACATTTTTGTAAAAAGAATAAGAGAAAAAAACAAAATTCCGGTAATTTTAACAGAACAAGAAATAGAAGAGATTATAGAAAAATTTTCTCAGGCTGCTAAAATCCCAATAAGCGAAGGAACATTAAAAGTAGCTGTTGGTTCTTTGATATTCTCAGCAGTAATTTCAGGAGTAGTTGAACCAAGATTTAACATCTCAAAAATGATTTATAGAATGTAATTGATTTAGTAAAAAGATAATGGTAAAAAATAATTTAATAGCGCCTAATATAGTTAATTCACAAACCTACTTTAACACTTTTGCCAAGCTTATTAGACTATATAAACTCACTGCAATTTAACGTATAACAAACCTTAACAAATATTATACAACCTTCTTAACAATTAAACCCCACAGAATTAGCTAATTAATGCACATAAATAATAAATAACCTCCATACAACTCGCAATTATTAGTTAACAACTACCATTATAAACAAAAACAATTCAGCTAAAAGCAGATGAAATCTTCTGCTGAATCTCTTGCTCAAGAACTACTTTTTTTCTGCTTAGTTCTTCTCTCTGCTTGTTTAAGTTAGCCCTCGTTCTCGCGGCAAATTCAGCCTGAAGTTTTTTTCTAAGCTCCTGCTCTTTCACTTCTAATTCTCCTTTAATCTGTTCATGCAAATATTCTGATAGTCTTTTTAATTTTTCGGATTCTCTTTTTTCTATGCCCTTCAACTTTTTATCTTCCTTTTCTTTTATTTTTCTTGTCCTTTCTTCTTCCTGCTTCTTAATTTTGTTTTCTAATCTCTTATACTTTAACAATGCTTTTTTCTTCTCTGATTTTTTCTCATTTCTTAATCTGCCTAATAAAATTCTTTTTTCTTTTCTCAATTCTTCTCTCATCCTAACTAATCTCCCTTCTTCTGTCTCTTTATTAAATAAAAAATGCAGGAACATTTTTTTCTCCTTGGTTTCCAAGGCTTTTTTAGCCTGTTCAAGAGCTTTTTGCTTATGCTTTATTTCATCGTGAAGACTTTTCACTTGATTATGGTATCTTGCTTTGTTCGTTTCATGCTGTTTATGTGCAAGACTTTTCTGCTGTTCAATATAATCATTTAATTTTTGAGAGAACTCTTTTTCAAACCTCTGCTTTAATAATTTTTCTTCAGCTGCAACTTGCGCCCTTAATCTTTGGCGTGAATCATCCATTAATATTCTTCTCATCCTGGACTTTTGCGCATTGAACTTAGCCTGCTCATGCATCTTAAAAATATTAAATCTCTCAACCAAAATTTTCTTATCATTTTCAATCTGCGTCTCAAAATTTCTCTTGACTACTTCAAACTCAATTTCCCTTTTTTTCAAAAGTTCTCTGCCTGTCTCAATCTGTTCTTTAAGCTTATCAAGCTGCATATTTCCTAATTGTTCCTTGTTTTTCATGGATTCGGATTTTTTCCTCAGAACAACCTTTATGTTCTCAAGCTCAGCTTTTTTTCCCTCAACTGACAAAAGCAGTTCTCTTTTTCTCTTTTCCAAAACTCTGAGATTCTCATTTAACTGGGACTCAACTGTTCTCTTTCTTGCACTGAATTCTCTCTCCAGCTTTGCCTTCTCAAAGCTTAATCCTCTTTGCAATTTTTCATCAAACTCCTGCTTTAACCTGGCATCTTGTTCAAATATATGCTGTTTTGTTTCAGAATCAAGCTGTTCATGAAATTTCCTTCTAAGCATTTTTTCTTTCACAGCAGTTTCCTGGTAAACTTTATTCTTAAAATCTACAAGAAGTTTTTTATGAAATATTCTTTTTTCTTGATCAAGCTTGGCTTGTTTTTCCTTAATTTTTTCCTCAAGTCTCTTATTAAATTCATTTTTTATCTGTTCGCTTATAACCTGCATTTGTTTGTCTAACTGATTTTTTAATTTTTCTTTGTACTCTTCATTTAATCTTTTTCGTAATTCTACTTCTTCCTTTTTTAACTTCAGAGACTCTTCCTCTTTAAGATTTTTGAATTTTTCCATAACCTCTTTTCTCTCTCTTGCTATTTGTCTTTCAAAACCTTCTTTAACTAATGCAAATCGTTTTTCCCTCTCACCCAAATCCTGTTTTTCAACATCCAGACTAACCTTTAATCTATCCAGCTTCAAACCTTTTTCAATACCCCTAGCTTTAAATTCATCAGAACTTTTTTTTAGGTTTTCTTTAGCTCTCTCAATACCATATTTTTCTTTTTGCACATCTTTGAAAACTCTCTTTTTTTTGTCCTCAACTTTACTTAACTCATATGCGAGTTTTTTCTCTATCTCTTTGGCTCTGTTATTATACTGGGATTGCAGAATGTTTCTTTCACTAGCCCCAGCCAAGTTTAGTTTTCTGGTAAACTCTGCTTTAATTTTTTCTTTTTCTTCTTGAACATGCTTTCTTGCTTCAAAGGTTATCTCTTCTTTTAGTTTTTTTCTTAATTCATCTTCTTTATTAAAAATTTCTTTGTCTAACTTTTCTTTAAACTCTTTAAGTACTCTGACATGAAAATCCTTTTTTTCTCTCTTTAATTCAGATTCTTTTTTCTCTATTTTGTCTTTAAGTTTTTTATTAAATTCCTTGGAAAATTCTGATTTAAGTCTTTCTGTATCCCTTTCAAGTTCTTCCTCAAGTTTTTTCTTTTCTTGCAGGGCATATTTATGCTCCAACTTGGCTTTTTCAACAACGAGCTTTTCATTTAATTTTTCACCAAACTTTTTCTTTACTTCATTTTCAAGATGTAATTGCACTCTTTTTTCAAAATCATTCTTAAGCTTATTCATTTTTTCCCTGTAATTCAATTCAAGAGCTTTTTCTTTTTCCATATACTCATTTTTAAGTTTAGTTTTCAAAAGTTCTTCTTTCTTTTTTTCCTCATCTGTCAAATCCCTTTTTATAGAATTAATAAAATCGCTGTATTTTTCTTCAACCAAAGCACCTACACCAGAATCAACTCTTTTTTTATTCTCTTCTTCATCTCTCTTATCAATTGTTTTTTTCAGGTTGCGGATTTGCGACTGGATTTTTGGGAATTCCTCTTTCTTAAGTTCCTCAATATTTTTTTTGACTCTTTTTTCAATAGCGGGCAAATCTTCTTTTTTCAACTCACTTATCTTCCTCTGGATTTTTGTAATAGGAGATTTTTTCTTTTTCCTTTTAAGCATTTTCCTCTCCAAAGAATTAATACGCCTTTCAACCTCTTCAACAGCGCTTGGATCTTTCAGGTTAGCTTTAATTATCTGAACCTCTTTTGCAAATCCTTTTGGTTTAAGAACTTTAAGTTCTCTCTCCAAAGCCCTTAATTTATCAACTCTTTCTTCATAATTAGAAAAAGTTTCATGAACTTTTTTTATTGTAGTTATTTTTTTTCGTGGCTTCTTAATTGTTTTAACCCTTGCCCTTTTAACTCTTTTTCCTTTCCCCCTCTTTTTTTTCATATTAAATTAAGTCCTTTTTTATTTAAAAATCCTTTGTTCTGTAATTATATTAACTTAAAGCAAACCAATTTTTTAAGCTGGTTATTAACTCCCAAATATAACTAGGATTTAAAACTTGACAGCTATTAGTTTTGCCAGTATATTAAAATTTACAAAATTTTGCCCAAAATTTATTATTTACTCCTTAAACTCTTTTAACCTTTTTAATTCTTCTTCAAGATGAGCTGTTCCATAATAACCCTCTTTTCTCCAAAGCTTTAGTTTTTTCATTAATTCAATAGCTTTTCTTCTTCTAATCTCTGCTTTAACTCTTCTAATTTTTCTCTTTCTTTCTTTTCTCTTTGCTTTTTTCTCTTTCTTAATCCGCTTTTTCTCTCTTTTAATCCTTTTCCTAAAATCTTTTGCTTCTCCTTTCTTTTCTTTCTCCTTTAACCTCTCTGCTTTTTTCTGCTCTATCATTGCAAACTTTACTGCCTTATTCTGCAGCCTAATCTGTCTTTTTTGCTCTCTTTTTATTCTTCTTTTTTCTTTTCCCTCTGCTCTTCTCTTTTTATGCTCTTCAAACATTATAATGAAATTTTGCTTTATTTTTCTTAATCTCTCTTTTATTCTACTTGTTCGTGCTTCTTTTTCTCTTGTTCTCTTTAATACTCTCTCTGTTTTTTCAACCTCTCTTTTATGTTGTTCTCTTGCTTGTGTTAATGCTACTGCTCTTTTTTCAGCTTCTTTTCTATGCTCTCCTCTTGTTATTTCAGCTTTTATTCTTGCTTCTTCCCCTCTCCTCTCTATTTCTTTTCTTGCTTTTTCTGCTTTTCTCCTTCTATTAAATTCAGAAAAAATTGCAAACCATGATTGGGCTTTTTTAACTTCTCTTTGTACTTCTCCCCCAACTCTCCTCTCAAATTCCTTAATCTTGTATCCTCTTACAACTTTTGTTATATACTTTACTTTTTTTGGCTTAGCCTCTAACTCTCTTATATGTGCTCTTAATCTCGCTGTTCCTGCATATCCCATATTTTCCCACTCTCTTAATTTCTTCTTCAAAGCCTCAAGCCTCTTATCTGCCTCAATCACTTTTACTCTAATCCTTTTGATTATAGGAACCCTTTTTACAACTCTTTCAATTTTTACTCTTTCAGCAACATGTTCTCTTAGCTTTATTTTAACCAGCTTAATCTTAAATGGCAATGCAAGCAATCTAAATGGTGCACTGAGCAGTTTCTTTAACCACTCTTTAACCTTCCACTCTCTAATTTTTTCTTCTGCAGTTCCAGGCATAAATGCCTTTTTCACAAATTCTTTAAATCTCTCGGTGAATTTCTTCTTTTCCAGCTTCTCTTTTTCTTTTCTTCTCTTGTATAAGATAAGCAATAACAATAGTAATAATAGCAACCATAATGTTATAACTAACCATAGCAACCAATCAAAGAAAGTCACTCTTGCTACACAAGCCGGGCAAGAAGGCCCGCCACAATCCACTCCTGTTTCGTCGTAATCTTTTATACCATTAAAGCAATAATCGCAATAGCCTGTAAATTCTGTTGGTGTTAGAGAGATGTCTACTCGATTAAGTTCTTCAAACTTTTCAACTTGTGTTTGCTTAACCCTGCTCACTAATTTATTAGTTGCTCTTTCATAAATTTCTACATACTCTTCTTCACACCACTTTACTTTTTTAACATCAATTGGAACACCCAAATCACATTTAGAAAATTCAGTTATGTTCCAACTGCATTCAGCCAGTTTATCAACGCAAACTCTTGACTTGTGTCCTTCAAACTCAACTTTTCCCTGCAAAATCTCATCAATGCTGTAATCTGCCCCGCATTCACCCCAGTTAGTGCAGTCCCACAAACCAGAACATTCAGGATATTCTACAGGTTGCTTACCACACGGAAGTGAGCCTGGCTTATCCTTCTCTGTTTCACAAGTATTTCTGTCAAAACAATCGTAAGGATAACTAATTTTATCTCCTTCAACACAAACTGTCCAAGAACATTTCCAATCTTCTTCGCATTCTGACATTGTACAAAGCCTTGCTTCTGTTTTTGGAGGTAAATCACACAAAGTGTTTGCGCATGTTCTTTTTTGTATTAAATCAACTCCTGCTGCAACAGCGAAACCAAACTCAAATATCTCTGTTCCTCCTAATAAAATCTCCTTTGTAATAGGCTCAGAAGTTACTGTAACTATAATTTTTTTATTGGCAACAACTTCATCTACTTTTAATTTATGAGTTTCTTGTACTTCTGTTGAATTTTCTGTTTTTATCTTTTTTACTTTCAACATAACAAATTTTCCTTTTCTGTCTTCATAAGTTACTGAAACCTTATCTCCTTGGTTTATAATAATCGACACTGATTCACCAACTTTAGCTACAACTTGCTCTTCTTCAAGAGGTAACTCCCTAATTTCTATCGTGACATTAATCAATGTTTCATTGACTTTTTTAATTTGAATCACGCAAACACTTGGCTCTCCTTCACATACATATCCAGGCTCAACTATACAATTGCTTGAACATCCATCCCCATCTGCAGCATTTTTATCATCACAACTTTCCCCTGTTTCAATAATGCCATTACTGCAAATAATTTTAGGGATAACTTCTACCTTGCAGACATCATCACATCCATCGCCGACATCTAAATTTCCATCATCACAAAATTCATCTTTATCTAAAATCCCATCTCCGCAAGAAGGCAGTTTAACACATTCCTGAGCACAACTTCCTCCACAATCAATTCCTTGTTCGTCTCCACTTTGAATTCCATCAGAACAATGTTCAACAATGCACGAACCATTTTCACAGATTTCACCTTTTGCACATTTGCTTGACTCCCATCCCAAATAGGTTTCTTTCTTGCTCTTTTGCTCAACACACTCTTTGTAACTTCTGCTTCCTTCTGGTTCACAAACAATTTCACCAGGATTTTCACACGCGTCATTTACAAAAAACCTAAATATTCTAGAGAATGCGTCTTTTATTGCACTTCCAGTTATAGAAGCAAATTTTTGCGACTTTTGGGAATATTCTAAATCTAATTGATTTTCCTCTTTTATTAACATCCCAGTTAAAACATTCTGCGCAATAACGCTTCCCGTTATTCCACTTGCTGAAACGCTTCCTTCTTCATAATAATCTCCTAAACTGCCATATGAACACTCTCCCCAATCCCCGCACTGCCAGGATGTATCACAATCAGCTAAGACACACTCTGCATTCTGGCAAACATATCCTTCTTGACATTCTGTATAACTCGCGCCACCCCACTCTGTGCATGAATCTTCGTCATAACTTCCACAAGTTTGTGTTTTTAATGTGTGCTGGGTTACACAAACTATTTCACTGGCTCCAGAAGAGCATGTATTTTGACAGGTTTCACCTCCACCTCCTCCTCCACCCCCGCCTCCCTCAGTTGTACATGAACTTGAACATCCGTCTCCAGAAACAAGGTTTCCATCGTCGCAAGTTTCTCCAGTTTCAAGAAGTGTATTACCACAGAGAGGTGGATCAATAACATCCACATCAGAATGTCTTGCTGAAGCAATATGGGTAGTGTAATTATCATCAGAAACATAAATTTCCCATCTTATAACGGAATTATAGCCAGGAAGTAAAGAACGATTAATCACCACACGTGTTTCATATTGACCAGGTGATAACTCTTTTAATCTATAACCAGTAACATAAGCTGATTCTGGATAATGTTTCCCTGCAGCATCTGTTGCATTTGCAGTTACATTTACTGCACTATAAAATACAGTTGCTGTTCCATTTTGCTTTGTGATATTAAAAAGCAAGATTGCCGTTTGATTCCAGACATATCTTGTTGCAACTCCTTTACCTCCAGCATAATTTGGAATATTAAAAACAACGATTGTTGAATTTATTTGTGAGTTGTTCGTAATTTGATTGCATATAACATCTGAATAATTTGTAAGAATTTTATAAGAACCAGGAGTTTTTGCAGATTTATCATAAGATATAACTGCTATGCCACTGCTATTTGTCAAATTGCTGTTGACATAAGTTCCCCCAAAATAAAAACTTGTATTTATATTTGACAAACCTGTTTGAGTATTATTAACATAAACTCTCGAAGTAATTTGTAAATTATCTGCTACTAAACCAAGATCATCTTCATTGCTTACTGCATTTCCTCCTCTTGCAATATCTGAATTATTTGCAGGGAATGTAATGTTAATAGCGCAATTATAAGATTCATCTAAAATTCCAAATCTTCCTCCATAATCTGAACTGGTGTATTGCGAAACAGGTTGTTCACCACCAATAAATCGCTGAGTAAAGCTTGTAGAAGAGCCATTGCCTGTTGCACCGAAATCAAATTTATTCCATGCACTATAACTTTCAGAGGTTCCTTGCAAAGCTGTAACATTAATTATAATAAATAATAGTAAAACAGAGAGTATAGCTAATACAAAAAGGCTTAACCTAACTGCCAACAGCTTAGTGGATTTATTATTTAGCATCTTATTTAACTTAACAACTCCTGGCTTATCATTACTTAACAACTTTTTATCAGCATCACCATCATTCAACAAGCTATATGGCTTAATAACTCCAAATTTATCATTGCTTAACAAATAATCACTGCCACTAACCATGTTTAACTGACTAGCTGATTTACTATCTGGCAATTTTTTACCTTTATTTTTTTTGTTAAAAAATCTGAAAAAATTATTCATCTTGCCCTCTCCCTGTTTTTAGATAATGGAGCTTGCAATTTCCAATAATACGAATATTTAATTTGCCTTGCCCTTCTAATTTTGCTAAAGCAACAGCAGTAGTAATTCTGGATACTTTTGTAAAATCAGAAATTTCTTGTATACTAAGCCCACGGCTATCTTTTTTAAGAATTTGCACTATTTCATTTATTAGGTTCCCTACCTTTCCCTTCACCATGCTCTTTTTATCTATACACTAGTGTATAATACTAATGATTAATATTAGTATATATAAATTTTTCTGTTTCTGTTTTTAAAAAAGTTATACTCTAAAATTTGGGCAAGTTATTTTAAATATTTTCAAATTATTTATTATTTAACTTGCTTATATAACTTAAACAGTATTGGCAAGCGCTATAATCTCATTTATCAGCTTATACATTGATTACTATAAAATCATCCAAATAATCCCTTAAAAAACTCTTTAACAGCACTCCAAAATCCTGTGCCTTGCGTTCCTGCAATTATATCACCTGTAACAGGAGCTTCCCCAACGCTGGGTGTTTCTAAAGAAGCTGGTTCTTCGCTTGTAATGGGAGTTTCTTGCGCAGGAATTAATTCTACTGGTTCTTCTGTTTGAGTTGTAGGCTCTACAGCAGGTTCTTCAACTGGAGTTTCCCCTGGAGGAATTTCTGCAATGCTTTCTTCACTTGAAACTTCTTGCCCAGTTGTCTCTGTTACATTCGCCTCACTTATCTCTTCTGTTGTTTCTCCTGAAGTTTCTGCAGAAGTTTCTTCAACTGGTTGTTGTTCAGAAATTTCTTCTGTCTCTTGCACCACACTTGTATTTGTCTGTGCTGATGCAACTGCCTTAGTATCTTCAAACGAATCAATGCTTTTGTTTCCCAACAAAGTTTCAATCTTTTCTGCTTCAGCTTTTTGTTTTGTTAGTTGTCTTGCAATATCTTTAAGCCACCTAATCATATCTCTTTCTATTTCTTGCTCCAAAACATCGCTAATTTCTTTATCTTTATAATCATACGAATACTCAATCCAGTAATCACCAATTTCATGCTTAACTATCAACCTATCATTAAATAATTCGGCTTTTGTGGTATTTACTGATTCTTCCCCAAATTTATCAATTAATATTTTTCTTTCATCTTCACTCAAAACATCAGACAAAAACAATCTTTCTATTGTTGAATTTATATAATTAATAGTTTCGTTTGAGGTTGCATTTTGAACTAATATTGTTTTGTTTTCTACTTCTGCTGTTTCACCAATAACAAGAGTTGTTTTAACATTAATGATAGTGTCAGCACCATAAATCAAGCTGACATCTAATTCACCTGATTCTGCTTCTAATCCTAAATTATTTAAATCAATTCTGATTTGTTTTCCAGTTGTTTCTGTTAAATAATCTTGCCCAAATCCTTCTAAGCTCTCAGCATAATCTGTTGTCAAAATTGCTTTATCTTCAGTAAACTCCAGATTAATATCGTTGTCTGATAATTGCTTAGAATCTGTTTTCACGCTACCTGATTTTAAAGAAACTGTCTGCCCTTCTGACAATGTCAAAATGTATGGCTCATCTGCTGTGATGCTTGCGGAAATTTCTTCACCAATATCTGCAGTTGCCTGTCCTGTAAATCTTTTGAAGATATTTGTCAATCCTCCAAACGCTCTAAAAATAACATTTCCTGTAATTGGACTTGCCTCTTGCACAGAAGCTGGTTCTTCGCTTGTAATGGGAGTTTCTTGTGTAGGAGTTTCTGCTTGTTCTTCTGTTTGAGTTGTAGGTTCTACAGCAGGTTCTTCAACTGGAGTTTCCTCCGGAGGAATTTCTGCAATGCTTTCTTCACTTGGAATTTGTTCAGTTGTTTCTTGGACTTGGGGTGTTGTCTCTGTTTGAGTTTCGTCGCTTGTAATTTCTTCAGCAGAAGGCGGGGTTTCTCCTTGACTACCCTCTTGCCCTATTGGTTCTTGCACTACCCCCTCTTCTAATTCTTGTTCTGTTGAGCTTGATTGAGAAGACACCTCCAATGTAAAATAAACTGCAGGAGAGATTGTTTTTAGCCCAGAAATACCATAACCATCTCCACTACCAACTAATTCTTTTCCTTCAATATAAAAATTTCCTTCAACAGGCTGTTCTGTAATTAAATCGCTTAAAAGATAATCATATTGCTTTCCAGAAGAAGTTGTAATTAGAACATGTGTCGAAACAGGCAAAAGTTCGCCTTGTTTAAGAGAAAGTTTTAAGGCACCTTGTAATGGCTCTCCTTCATTGTATATCGTTTCTAAATTTAAAGCAGATTTACCTGTAATTCCGTGATTAATTGTGTTATAACCTCCAAGAATAAACAAAAAGGCAATAAAAAGATAAATAAATACAAAAGCAAATGCTTTATATCTGCCCAGATTCAGATTAAAGCTTCCTTTTCCTTTGTATTCAGAAATAACTTTTCCATTTACCCTACGGCTGTAATAAGTATAAGGACCATAGGTTTTTCCGTTTTTAACAATGTATTTCTTATATGACATTAAACCCTCTTTTAAACACTCTTATGTGCTTTTGCACTACACCATTCTTTTTTAAGTTAATAATTTAAAGAAAAAGATATATTTAAATCTTTCCAACAAAATTGCCAAAAACTTTTACCCTACATTTTTTTATCGACGATGATTTTATGTTTAAATTGATTGCTAGGATTATACAACTAAAAATATAGAATAATTTATCCACAATAAACGTTTAACTATCTGCACAATAAGAAATAAACGATTAAGATCATTAATAATCACACTTGCATTAAAAATTTGTAATAACCTAAACCAAAAAAATTAAGCTAAAGGAACTGGTGTTTGCCCTTGCTGTTGGGGCACATAAGGGACTAATATAACAGATTGATTAAGATTCCTATCTGTCAATTGAGTAAACCCTTGCTGTTGAACCTGCGTTAAAATAATTGTTAAAACTTGGTCAATTGCTTCTCCCTGCTTCTGGATAATATATCCGTTAATTGCTGGTTTAAAAACAAAAGTATAGGAAATAACCCCTAGCAAGAGTATTATCACCAGAATTAAAACTGCAATAATTCTCGGATGTCTTTTTTCTGTTTGTCCAATTACCATTTTAGATTGTGTTTATCCAGCCTTATTAATTAAATGTTCTTTAAAAACTTTTATGTTTTAGGACTTAATATTAGGGCGTATAATAATTAGACACCATATTCTAACTTATATAATCTGGCTAAATAAATAATTAGCAATACTACATGTTTTATTTTAATGTGCATACATATTGCTTCTATGCTATAAACTATGCTATATAACCCACAAATCTCTATTAATTATTGCCCATTTTTCTGACACATTCTAGTTAACCAATAAAGCTTATTCAGTTGTTGTAATCTCAACCATTGTTATAACATTCTTGTATTTGACTAAATTATCTGTGTTTATAAATACAGATACAACATCTCCTGGCTCAAACTCTACTACTCCTTTAGACTGAACATCGTAATCTTTCTTTATCCCATCCAAAGATGCATAGATTACATTACCGAATCTTATAACTTCATCATTTTTGTAGACAATAACCTCTATATCTTCATCTTCAACTGCATCTATAACTTCCAATAAAGTTGATAACCCTGTAATGCTCCCGTGCCTTATCATTACATAGCCTACTCCAATGCTTCCAGGAACTCCTGTTGCTGTTTCTAAAAATGTCGAGCCTGCTGTTTCATCACTTAAACCGAAATGCAGGAATTGCCTTTTGTCTTTTGCAACTATAATATCTCCTTGGTCTCCAAGCTTTTTGCTTGAATACGTAATAACAAATATCTGCTCATTCGCTCCAGCAGTTTCATTGTAATCCACCTGATAAATAGCAAGATTAGCATCATTCACATTTTCTATATTCACGTCCTGTGGCAAATTGCTTATATCCACCTCACTGATGTTATTAATATCTTCTGCGCCTATTCCTCTTTTTTCCACAAACTCTTCAACATATTTTTGAGTTTCTTGGGCTAATCTTTCACCAGCAACTTCTTTGACTTTTTGCTTAATGTCTTGTTTTTCTTGAAGTGTTAGCCCATTATCCCCACTATCACTCGCATTATCATTGCCTTCTTGGGCAAGAACAGCAAATGAGCTAATAATGACTGCTAATATAATAACGATAGACAAAATAGTAAGAATACTTTTCCCTTTTTTATTGTTCACTATATTTAGCAATTTTTTATTTTTAACCATCTTTTACCTCTTTAATTAATACACCCCTTATTTAATCTTGTATATTTAACAACCTTCTACTAATTAATATATTTAACTTACACTTAAAAAAGTAAGTAAAATCTATATTTAAAGTTTGTGATGATAATACATTGTTAATTCTTCGGGACTTATTTATCCAAAAAAATTAAGCTAAAACTTTCATCATATTTTCAGCTATTCCTTGAACGACTGGAACAACTGCATTATTCCCAGCAGGATTTATAAAGCGCATAAATGTTGGTTTTTTATATATAATTTAGAAAGAAAGACAATTAGAGGCTAAATGATATCTATTCTATATCCGCTAAATATTTTGTTTTCAGATTTTTAATTATTAGATTTATCTCTTCAACATTTATTTTAGTTTCTTCAACACTTATCTCTTTGCCATAATAATTAATGGAGTTTCTAATTTTCCTAAACCTATCAAACTTATCAGCTATCAAATTCTCCCTCTTTTCCTTTAGATAATATGCAAATGCTTCATGCGAATATATCTTATAGCCATCCAAAGGAGCCATTGCCTCTAAGATACTTCTTAAAACATCGTAATAATTAGCCATAATTTTTCTTGCTGAAGCTCCATTTATTTTCAGCCCCTGCAAAAAAGTTAAGTCCCTATCAGCTGTTTTTATAATAGCTTTAACTAATAAAATATCTTTTTTTGATTTTCTTACATAACCTTCTGTTAAAAAGTCTTTGAAATTCATTTAAGCAATTCCCAATATCCATCTAATACAATCCCATTGATAAAGTTGTTTATAAGTTCTTTATTTTTATCTTTCATTTGGTTTATTTCTTTTTCTGAAAATAAAAAGAGGTGAATTTTATGCCCAAGATATTTATTATATCCTTCTAAATTTAATTCCTTTTTTGAGGGGGTTATAACCAGCATATCCACGTCACTTTTTTGAATATTTTCACCTTTGGCAAATGAGCCAAATAGAATTATTGCCTGAGGATTATTAAATTCGTTGTTTAAGTATTCAAGTAAACCTGATTCTCTTATTTTTTTAAGATTCTCCATTATTTTTAAATCTATAAACTTCTTGCTTTCAGTATTTGCTTTAAATAACAAATGATTGAATTTTCTTTTTGATACAAGGAGATTTTCTTTTTTTAGATTGTTTAAATATTTTGAAATGGTTGTAGGGGATTTTTTAACAACTCTCGCTAACTCTCTCACATAAAATTCTTTTTCAGGCTCTTCAAAGAAATATTCTAAAAGTTTGTCCATTTTTATTTATAATTGTTCAAAATAATGAACAATTGTCCATTTATATATTCTACCATTTCCTATTCTCTCTTAACACTCTTCACTTTTCTCCTTATCCCCCTTTCCCATAACCACTTTTCAGCATATAAGCATCAAACATGCCATAACCTCATTAATCTCATGATAAACAAAAGAAAAGTCATTTTCTTTTTAGTTTTTTCTCTCTATTCTTCCTTCTGATTTTTAAGGATTCTATTTCTTTTTCATAGTAATGAACAAGCTCTTCCTGCCCTAACTCTTCAGCTATTTTTTTCTTTTCTTCATGTATCTTTTCCTGTTCTTCAAGAGAATTTATTGCTTTTTCAAGCCTCTTTTTTCTTTTTGCCATTTATTAGATTTTCTACCTCATTTATCTTGCTTTTAAGTAAATCTAAAAGAACTATTAAATCTTCTTCTTTTATATTTGGGATTTTTAGATTTCTTTTTAGTAAGCTGTAGTGAGAATAAAGAATATCAGCATCAACTTCCGGAATGTTATTTGACAGCCATAACATAAACTTTTTATTTGAATAAGGAATTTTATTTAAAAGGCAATGGATAATATAGACTCCCCTTAAACGTAACATTATAGAGTAATAATCAAGGATTTCTTCATTTATTTTGATTATCTTTTTTGTTTCTTTTATATATAATTTAAAATATTTAAGGTTGATTTTATATTTTTCTTTTAATTTTGAAAGAAGTTCTGAATTTATTAAGGGTTTTGCTTCTGCAAATGCAGAGTAAATTAAAATAGGAGCTAGACTTATTGCCTTCCTTATGTCTTTTTCTTGAAGAGCTATTACCTCATAACCCTGTTTTTTTAAATTTATCTTTTTATCCACAATTAGTAGTAGATCAATATCACTATTTTTTGTTGCTTCATTTCTTGAATGTGAACCATAGACATAAACCCCCTTAATATTAGCTAAATAAGGATTTAGGATTTCAAGAACCTTTTCCTCAAAAGATTTTGCTGGACTTCTTATTATTATAACTTCTTCTCCCAACCATTCTCTTGGAGCAAAAACATGAGCTCCATTTCCAACTTGAGAAACTTTCCTTATTAATTGCTCCTGCTTGTTTGCTTTATTTATCATGTATATACATTACATATACATATTTATAAATGTTCCGTCTCTTTCCTTTTATTACCTAATTTCTTTCCCACTTAACACTCTTCACTTTTCTCCTTATCCCCATTTCTCCTCACACTAGTTTTAATAGCAACCCCCATATTTTTAGGGAGTATTGGAGTGGGAACAGGATATTTAATGAATAGGGTTTTGGGTGGAGAAAAAGTGGTAGAAAAAACAGATAAATTAAAGTGATTCTTTTATTATCAACAACTTCTTTTTTAAAACTGGCAAGTCTTTTTTAATAATTTCCCAAACAATATCAATATTAACTCCAAAATAATGATGAATCATTTTGTCCCGAGTTCCAATTATCTCTTTCCATTCAACTTTAGGGTGTTTAAGTTTAAGAGTCATAGAAATATTTTTGGTTGCCTCGCCAAGAATTTCTATTCGTCTTATGTTCGCATCTTTTAAATCTTTGTTGTTTATAAACTGCTCTTTTGTCACACCCTCGGTTGATTTTTCAATGTCTTCAATTGCAGTTAAAAGGTGGTTTATATAAGGTAAATCTTTATGTTGGGTCATATTATCCTAACTTCTCCATTTAAAATACTCTCTTCAAGGTATGGACTAAGATATTTATAGGTAACCAAATCTACTTTTTTCTTTAATTTATTCTCCAACTCAAACTGAATTCTAACAAATCCAAATCCTATTCCTTTTGGGGGTTCTATTAGAATATCAATATCACTATCTTTTTTTTCTTCTCCTCTAGCATAACTTCCAAAAATTCCTGCTTTTTTTACATTATGCTTTTTTAAGATTTTTATTATCTCAGGCAAAAGTTTATTCAACTTTTTTAAGTTTTTTACTTTTTCCACTATATTTAATTTTATATCTGCCTCTTTCTCTTTCAAAACAAGCTCTTCTTTTAACAAATTCTTCCCAATATAAATTCTTTTTTTCTTGAATTTTATTCCTTCTCTTATACTCCTAACTCGATAATAATACCTTTTTCCGTTTTTTTCTTTAATTTCTGTATATGCCATAAAAACTATACGGGCACGTTATTTATAAATATTTCTATGTGGACGCTAAAGAAATGGGCTTAATTTTTTATCCATTCTCAATCTTCTCGGTTTGCCCCAGTTCATAATTATTTATTCACCTTCCACTTTCCCCATTTCCTATTCCCTCTCTTCCCCTCATTTATTTTTCCTCATACCACTTTTCAACAGCAAATTACGAAAAAGATTATAAGCATCAAACATGCCATAATTTTATGGTAGATAAAAGAAAGGTTAAGATTTATTGATTACTTCTAATTTTATTCTTTATGTCTTTTATATCCTCTTCATTAATTTTACTTAAACTTTTTTTTGATTTATTAAAAAATAAAGGGGCTTTCTCCGTTATCTCATTAACATCCCCCTTATCAATTATTTTGTCAGCGTAATACTGGGCGGTTATCCTCAAATTAAATGCCTTTTTTATTATCTTAATGTCCTCAACAGAATAAAAACCATTTAAAAATTTTTCCATAAATTCAAGCGTGCAAGAATGAATTTCACATTTAATTCCGATTTTCATCAAAATAGCATATAAAGAATAATACATGGAGTAATAACATGCAGAAATTGCAAACTGAAGATTATACTCTTTTTCCCTATTCATTGTGCCAATAGCATTTTCAGCCATTTTTATATAACTTTGGCTGAGATTGTCATTTGATTCAACAACCTTAATGCCATCTTTTTGCTTAAAACACCATTTTAAACTTACCATATTAATTCAATAAAACTCTCAACCCCTTTTAAAACAATGTGATTTTTAATCACTTCTTTTATAATATGCTCTTCTTTATTAAATTTCTCTTTTGTGAATTTTATAATATTAATTTTTATCCTATAAATTTCTTCTAAATCTTCTGTATTTTTAATATTCCCGATAACAAAAACATCTAAATCAGATTTTTCGTTTGCAAGAAAATTTGCATAACTTCCAAAAATAATTAATAACCCACTAGCTCTTTCTTCCAGCCTTAGAAAAAGCTCCCCTATATTTTTATATCTTTCAAGAAATTCAATTTTCCTTTGAATTTCTATTAATTTGATTACTTCTTTTATATGTGGATAAAAATTGTTTAAATAATAATATTTATTTCTGCCTTCTTGACTAAATTTCAAGATATTTTCCTTTTCAAGTTCATTAAGCGTATTTGAGATTGTTTTTTGATTAATTTTTAGTTTTTTGGCAATACTCCTCCCATAAATTTTTTTATGATAATCACTACAAAATTCTTCCAAAATTTTTATTTTATTTTTATTGAGTACCATATTACTCATATAAGTAATATCTTATTTAAATGTTTTCCCTTCATTTTTCTTCCCCAAAAACACCACTTTCCCTCTTTCTCCATTTCCTATTTCCTCTTTTCCCACCCCATTTCCTTTTCCCCCTTCCCATAACCACTTCATAATAGTAAAATAGCAAAGTTTATAAATCCAAGCGAGTTGCCTTTTTCATGGATGATTTAGAACAAAGAACAGGAAGAAATGAACCTCAAAGATACAGCTATAAAAAACCCAAAGAAGGTTTTTTCAGGAGGCACATGCTTTTAACATATTTAGTAGCAACCCCCATATTTTTAGGAAGTATTGCATGGGGAACAGGATATTTAATGAATAGGGTTTTGGGAAATGAAAGAAATAACTTAAAAACTGAGCAAATTAGCGAAGAAGAAAGGGCAAAGTATGGGGAAGTTGAGTTGAAGGATTTGCTTAGTACTCAAAAGATTATTATTGGAAAGAAGTTTTGTTATGGGTAATTTATCCTTCTCTTTATGATTTCCTTTAATCTTAAGATAATGCTTAAAATTTTATTTTTGTTATTTTGAAAATAAACTGAATTTATTCTCTTTCCTTCATAAGAACTATTATTTCTTTTAATTCTTAAATCATTCATGAAAACTATATCTTCTTCTAAAAATTCTTCATAATTAATTAAATAATTTATTAAATCTTTATGAGCATTTTCTCCTGTTGCTTTTAATCCGTCTAAGAGTATTAAAGCACCTGCAAGTTCTTTTATTATTTCATAATAATTCTCAACCACACTTGTTGAAAATCTTGATGAATCAGCAAAAGAAATAAATTCTTCCCTTTCTTTTATCAATCTCAAAACTGATTTAACCTTTTCATTATCTGGAGTTGTTTTTATTATCATATCAAAACACTTTCACATATCCCCTTAGTATTATACCATTTAATATATTGTTCCTTAATTCTTTTGGGAGTTTATTTAATGAATCTTCTGAAATAATATGTACCTCTCTCTTTAATATTTTTTCAAAATTTTCAATTGAAATTGGTTTTTCTTTTCCTAAAACAAACAGGTCTATGTCTGAATTTTCAATTGATTCGCCTTTAGAAAAACTGCCGTAAAGTATAATTGCTTTTGGGGCTACATTATCCCACAAATAATCTATTAATCCTGACTTATTAAGCTCAAAGATTATGCTTATTTTTTTGTAGAGGACAAATTTCATTTTATCCCGTAAAGCACTATAAAATGGTATCCCCCTCTTTACTTGTTTTTTTATTAAATCTTCTTCTTCAAATTCTTTTAAGTAGCTCATTACTGAAGGTGGAGAAATTTTTGCTAATCTTGATACTTCTCTAAGTCTAAAACTTTCAGTAGGAGAATCTATAAATATCTTCAAAAGTTTATATCTGTTATATTTTTCTAACATATGTAATAATATTATAACACTTGTTTATAAATGTGCTCTTTCCTTTCCCCCTTCCCCATAACCACTTCCCAATACCAACCAGCAAAGTTTATAAATCCAAGCGAGTTGCCTTTTTCATGGATAAAAGGAAAGTCAAAATAGTTTTAGGGGCAATTTTAGCTGGAAGTTTGGTTGCTGGAGCTTTGAATTATCTAATGGGATTTCAAAATTTCTGAATTTTTTCCCTTAATTCTTTTATTTTGTCTGGCTTTAAAGAATCAAGAATTTCTTTAATTGAGAGAATAAAATCTGTTAATTCATCAAAATTGATATTGACTGGTTTATTTTTAAGATAATACTGGTTATCTATTCTTAGTTCTTTATCTTTTTCTAACATTTCAGATATTCCCCTTTCTATTACACCTTCATCCTCAAGAAATTTGACCAACGCAATTGTACAATCATGAACCTCACATTTAATGCCAATTTTCATTAAAAGAGAATATGCCGCGAAATATTTAATATAATATTTTGTGGTTGCGAGCCACATATTTGACTGGGTTTCTTTTATGCATCTTAAAACCTTGAGGCTTTCTTCTGCGTTTTTATAATATTCATGACTAAGATTATCATTAGGCTCTTGAATTTTTATTCCAGATTCTTGTTTTTTACACCAGGTTATTTTTTTCATATTGCTCCCAAAAAAACCTTATGATTCTTTCAGTATTACTAAAAAGAAGATGCTTTTTGTATATTTCTATGGTCAAAGTGTTACTTAAATTTGATAAGCTATCAACTTGAACCAAATGCACTTTTTTATTATAAACTTCTTCAAATTCTTTTATAGTTTTATTTATGTTTGATTTCCCGATAACTAACAAATCAATATCTGATCCCTTTTGAATTTTCTCTGCTGATGAACCAAAAATAAGAAAGATGTTACTTGTGAAAAAACCAAAAAGCTTTTCAAATAAGGTTTTCAAAAGAGTATCCTCATTTAATCTCTCCATTAATTTCTCTTTTTCAGAAATGATTAAGTAGTCATAGACCTGCTTATTCTTAAAATTAAGACCATACTCTACAATGTTTTTTCTATTTACTTTAACCAAAATCCCTTCTTTAACTAACTTTTCAATATAAGGCTTTATTGTTTGATGCGGTTTTTTTAATAAAGCTGCCATCTCTCTTAAGTAATATTTCCTGCCGTAATTGTTAATAAATTGAGCTATAATCTCGTTTTTAGTAATCTTTTTTACCATATGGTAATTAATATTACTCCCATTTAAATATCTTTCTATTTTCAAGATACATGTCTTGATTACCTTAAGACAAATGACTTAGTTATAGGCATGAAGGTTGTTGTTAATTTTTACCTTTTCTTAATTTTCCCCACTTCCCTTCTTTCTTCCAACACCTCTTTCCATTTTCCTCATTTTCCAATAGCAACTTACAAAAAAGCTTATAAAGAGGAGACAAGAGAAAAGGGTATGATAGACAAAAGAAAAGCCAGGATAGTTTTAGGGGCAATGTTTAATTATTGATCTATCATTAACAAACTTTATTTAAATAAATTTTCAAAGCAATTTCTTAAAATATCAATTTTCTCTGTGCCTATCTGATCTATTAAAACCCTCATTTTTATTAAAAAGTCTTCTGATTTAATTATCATCTCATTGCACGATTCTCTGCTTGCCTTAATTATTTGCTTTGTTTCAACATAATACTGCTTGTCTATTCTTTCTTTTTTCGCCCATGAAATAATCTTGAACAAATCATTGTTATCAAACAATTTTTTAAATACAGTTATGGAGGCAGAATGATTTTCAGACTTTATTCCTACTTTAAATAATAAAGCAAGAAGGGAATTATACATGCAGTAATAAGCTTCAGAAGTTGAGTTTTCATAGAGCTGACTATTAGATAGTATTCTTGCTGATTTAAGGCAGTTATCTGCTTTTAAAAGATAGGAATCTTGTATCTCACTAGACGGTTCAACTAATTCCAGTTTACCTTCTTTTTTAAGTTTGCTCAAAAAACTTATTTCTTTCATAAAATCCCTCTACTCCTCTTATGATAACATGATTTTTAATAATTTCTTTAATTAATAGTGAGTTAATATCAAAACCACCTATTTTAACACTTATTTTAGAGTTTAATTCCTCAACCTTTTTTTTGATTTTGTTATCATCAGTTTCTATATAGATATCAATATCACTTTCTCTTTTAGTATTTTCTTTTGCATAACTTCCAAAAAGCATAATTATTCCTTTTGGTACATTTCTTTTAATATCTTCAAGTATAATAGACAATTTAGGATATTTATTTAAAACCTTATTAAGTTTATAAATCTCTGCAGAATAAACATAAGTTTTGGCATTTAAATTATTTTTTATGAAAAATACTTTGTTTTTTCCTTCTTTTTTATAATCCAAAACATTTTCCTTCAGTAATTTATTAATTTTCCTTAAAACAGAAGAGTGTGGTTTGCTTATTGTTCTTGCAATCTCCCTTAAATGCATATTGCTTTTAATTAAAGCTAAAATAATCTCAAGTTCTAAATTTCTTTCTATTACATTGTCCTTTTTTTGAACCATATGCACCATATATGAACCAGTAGTATTTAAATGTTTTCCATTAAATTCCCTTCTTATTATTCCTGCTGGGAATCCTCTACTCTTTATTTTATTTAACTTTATAGTAGTTAAACATAGCAAAGTTTATAAATATAAGCGAGTTGCCTTTTCCATGGATAATTTAGAACAAAGAACAGGAAAAAACGAACCTCAAAGATACAGCTATAAAAAACCAAAAGAAGGTTTTTTCAGAAGACACATGCTTGCAACTTACTTAGTATTAAATTTCTCACTTATACCTCTGCCAATCACAAACTGCTGTGACATCTAACACTAGAAATGGAGATAAATAACCTGATTAATTTAAGAATATGATATTTTATCTTGTTTCTTTATATATCTTTTTTCTGTGGTTTAAATAACGAATAAAAATAATTTTTCTTCCTTTATTAACATCTATTAGCGCCCGATAATCACCGATTCTAAGTTTAAAATAATCATTTCCTTCGTAATGTTCAAGATACCTAAAAGGGTCTTCTATCAACAATTTTAATTTTGACTTTATTCTTTCACTTAAAAGCACCTCGCATTTATCAAGAAATTTAGAAACAGTTGGATGTAACTTTATCTGATAACTCATTTTAAAGCAACATATTCTTCTTCAGAAGTTTCTCTTGCTTTTTTAAGAGCTTTTTTTGCATAATCACTTAGTTCAAAATCTTCTTCTAAAAGGTGCTTTATTAACTCTAAGTCCCTTTTCATTGAAATAATATCTTTGCTTATACTTTCATTTGTTAATGCCATATTTGTAGGTAGATGGTATTCTTTATAAATATTTCTTATTCAGAATTTATCTTTTTCTCACTCATACTCTATCCCAGTTTTTGATAACCGTAATACCTAATTTAACACACCTTCTATTTTCAAATTTGTAATTATTATTTTTCCCCCTTTCCCATAACCACTTCATAATAGTAAAACAGCAAAGTTTATAAATATAAGCGAGTTGCCTTTTTCATGGATAATTTAGAACAAAGAACAGGAAGAAATGAACCTCAAAGATACAGCTATAAAAAACCAAAAGAAGGTTTTGCTGAAAAAAGGAATAAACAAAAATTTTTATAGGCTGATTTCTTAAAATATTTATGGTTAATGAGTTTAAAAATTGGTTAAAACAAGCAGAAGCAGATATTAAAACTGCAGAGAACAGTTTAAAATCTAAGGATTATTATGCATCGGCTTTTTGGTCTCAACAAGCGACTGAAAAAATAATTAAATCACTATTAATCAAGAAAAAGAATAGACTTATAAAAATTCATGATTTAGTGGTTTTAGGCAGAATGGCTGAATTGCCAGCTGACTTATTAGAAAAAGTAAAGCTACTTTCAGGTATATACACTGAATCTAGATATGGAATAATAGAAGATAAAATTCCAGCAGAAAAATTTAAAGAGAAAGATGCTTCAGAATTTTTAAATATAGCGCATGAGGTTTTAAAATGGGTCGGAAAAAAAGCTTGAATATTGTAAAAGAATTTAAGAATAGAGCATCTAAAAAAATCCCAATAGAAAAAGTTATTTTATTTGGGAGCAGAGCAAATGGTAAACCCCACAAATGGAGCGATTTTGATTTAATAATTGTAAGCGATAAATTTAAAGGTACTATCAGTTATAAAAGAGTGCCCCAACTTTATGAATATTGGACAGAAGATTATCCTGTTGACTTTTTATGTTATACAACTGAAGAATTTAACAAACTGAAAAACAAAATTTCTATTGTGAAGGAGGCTATAAAAAAAGGCATCATAGTGTCTTAAAGTTTCCCCTTCCATTTTTTTTACTCTCAAACCTCTTCACTTTTCTCCTTTTCCCCCTTCCCCATAACCACTTCCCAATACCAACCAGCAAAGTTTATAAATCCAAGCGAGTTGCCTTTTTCATGGATAAAAGGAAAGTCAAAATAGT